>Ga0308160_10000025_pt1 | contig 509243 bp, 451 predicted proteins | sample PhyFR1_FD_201036 | JGI IMG/M metagenome (GOLD analysis project Ga0308160, IMG submission 201036) | Phyllosphere microbial communities from UC Gill Tract Community Farm, Albany, California, United States - DLSLF.R1 | ecosystem: Host-associated > Plants > Phyllosphere > Unclassified | place... | reverse complement strand
ACCTGAATTTAATATGATCCTGATCATGCTCCGGCAAAGCTATACCGCCAATGCGACAAAACGTGACGTATTATTTTTTAATTAAAAAAATTAAATAATATCATCGTCATTCAGAAAAACTTTACCTGACCAGTCTCTAACGATGCAAATATACAAATATTACAAATGAATTATTGTTTTTGAAACAAAAAGCAATAAATAATTGTTAAAAATTATTATCTTTTTCCTTCTTTGATGCTTTCAGGATATTTCAGGTCATCTTCCAAAACATTTCTTATAAGCTGTGAGAATTAACCTGAAAATATCCAAAAGAAAACGCCTGCGATTTCAATCGGCAGAATTAAGGACCGGCTTACGATCAGCTGAATACAAACAGATACTTAAAAAAGAGACGGGACTGCATAAAAACCGATTTGCTTCTTACCCATCGGTTTTCAGCAGGAATTTCCCCCGATAATTTGTTACTTTGCAGGAAGACCGATCGTATATTATGAAAAAATCACAGGAAACCCGCCGCCAAATTCTTCAGACCGCCTTTGAACTGATCTACAGCAAAGGTTACCAGACCACAAGTGTGGACGAAATCATTGCCCGGACGAAAGTGACCAAAGGGGCTTTTTATTATCATTTCAGAACAAAGGATGAGATGGGCCTGGCCATTCTCAATGAGCTGCTGAGACCCACTTTCACCGCTCAGTTTATTGAACCTCTGGAAAGTTCGGAAAATGCACTGGAAAGTATTTACCATCTGCTCTACACGATCCTGATGGAAGATTCCTTTATGACGGTGGCCAGCGGCTGTCCGGCCTCCAACTTCACGCAGGAAATGGCTCCGTGGAATGCAGAATTTACCGGGACGCTGAACGGACTCTCGAAAGATTGGGAACAGGCCATGGCAGAAGCAGTGGAAAAAAGCAAGGAAAAAGGGCTGATCAGGAAAGAAACGGATGCCGGAGAGCTTGCCGTCTTCGTACTGTCCGGCTATTGGGGCGTCAGAAACCTGGGAAAACTGGAAAATTCAAAAGAGGTATATCAGGTTTTTCTGCGAGGGCTGAAATCCTATTTTAACAGCCTCAGTTAATTTTCTTCAAAAAACATACTGTTTAGTATGTTTTTTATTTTATCTTTGCTGCATTGTTAAAATTTAATGATGTATCAGACGCTGACCTTTTTGCATTCCACTTTCCGATGGCTGGTTCTCCTCAGTCTCCTCTGCTCGATTTTCAGGGCCTGGAGAGGCTATTCTGCCCGTCAGGAGTTTTCAAGAACGGATCATTCCCTACGGCACTGGACCGCTACCATCGCCCATATTCAGCTGGTGCTCGGGATTCTCTTGTATACCCAAAGCCCCCTGGTACCATATTTCTGGAAAAATTTCGAGCAGGCTAAAGCATACCCGGACCTCATCTTTTTCGGGCTGATCCATATCGGGCTCATGCTGACGGCCATTGTCCTGATCACCATCGGATCTTCCACGGCCAAAAGAAAAAAGGATGACCGGGAAAAATTCAGCACCATGCTGGCCTATTACAGCATTGCCCTGATTATTATACTCCTGGCTGTTCCCTGGCCGTTCTCACCGTTTGCCCACCGACCTTATTTCAGATAATATGATTCAATTATTCAAAACCAAAACCGGAAGACTGAGAATAATAGCTATTCTCGAAGGCATTTCCCTGCTCGTGCTGGTGTTTATTGCAGTCCCGTTGAAATATGCATTCCATGACCCTTCCCTGGTAAAAATGATGGGACCGGTACACGGTTCGTTATTCCTGCTGTTTTTATTCAGTACCCTGAGCACAGGCGTCGAGCAGGGCTGGAAATTTAAAGAAACGACCTGGAAAGTACTGCTGGCCTGCATCATCCCGTTCGGGACTTTTTATATCGACCATAAAATCCTACGGAAACTATGAAAAACCTGATTTTATTCTGCGGCCTTATGCTCGCCGTGTATGTGGCGTACCGGATCTACCGGTATCAGACGCTGGACGACAGACTGGAAACCCTGATTAAAAACGGAGCGGTGATCCTGGACGTCAGGACGGAAAGTGAATATAAAACCGGCCATATCCCGGGTTCAGAAAACATTTCGCTGGGTACCCTCAGGGAAAGATCCGCCGGGCTTAACCGGTCCAAAATCTATATCACTGTCTGTTCACACGGACTGAGAAGCGTAAAAGCAGAGCATATCTTAAAGGAAAGAGGATTTAAAAATGTTTACAACGGCGGTGCCTGGATCGATCTTCAAAACAGTCTTGGTTTAGACAGACCACGTTAAAAACAAAAAATTCAGTATGCAGCGCATCCCTATCGGTGAAAAATCGGAATCCTTAATTAGCCTGATTATCAGAATGATCATTTAAGCAGTAGGCTGAATTAAATTCTGCACACTCACCTGGTCAGGCATATGCCGTTGCTATCACTGAAATCTATATGGGTTTGCTATTTATCAACGCAGCAACACCTTTAATCTTAGAAACGGCTGATCCAAGGTCAATCCGCTTCACGGAACTGACCCGGCGTAAGCTGTACTTTTTTCTTGAAGAAACTGTTAAAATGCGTCGTTTCCCTGAATCCCAGCGAATAAGCAATTTCCGAGATATTCCAGCCGGTATGTTTCAGTAAAATTTTTGATTCCTGCAGCACACGGCCGGCAATAATTCCAGAAGTAGTTTTTCCCGTAATTTCCTTTACCGCCCTGTTGAGATGGTTGACGTGAACGGAAAGCTGACCGGCAAATTCCGAAGGCGAACGGAAATTGATCCGTTGTCCTGTATCCTCAACCGGAAACTGGCGTTCCAGAAGCTCCAGAAACAGATGGGTAATCCGCCGGGAAGCATTCGCTTTCTGTTTTCCGGCTTTTGAAGCGGGCTGCATTTTCAAGGCATAATGCAGCAGATCGAATACCAGGTTCCGGAGCAGATCATATTTGTGTCCATAACCGGAAAGCATCTCAGTCTGCATTTTCCTGAAAACAGCAGCTACCTCTTCCATTTGTTCATCGGTCAGCTCAAAAACAGGAATACCCTCGGGCTGAAAAACCTCATATTCGTTGAGATTTCCGAAATGGTGAAAAAATGCAGGCGTGAATACACAGAAAATCCCGGATTTATAATCGTCGATCCACTCAAATTTGTAGGGAATCTGCGGGTTGGTAAAAAATAATCCCTGCTTCCGGATTTCAATGACCTTATCGGCATAATGAATCCGGTTTCTCCCGATAATCAGCGTAATCTTAAAATAATCTTTCCGGCTGTACACCACGGGCCGATGGTTTTTACCGATGTATTCGTCCACCGTAAAGACATTGAAATGCCCGAGCCCGTTCCGGATATTCTCCGGGACCCTGTTAAATTTCGACTGATAAAATTCTTCCAGCGACTGCATTTTTTCCATCCCATAAATTTACAAAAATCAAACAAAAAAGGGGTTGATTAAATTAATGACCACACCTTCTTTTGTTTATATTTTTTAATTAAAATCAGTAGAAAAAGAAACGGCTTTATTACTTTCCAATTCTTCTGAAAGCACCCTGATTTTTTCCGTCGCCCGTTGATACGCGTCGCTTCCAAGATACAGGCGCACCGGAGGATCCGGATCTTCCGCCAGATCGATCAATACCCGGGCCAGCTGATCAGGGTTGCCGGGCTGTGTTCCGTTCATCGCTGCATATTTCCCATGCGAAGCCCGGATAGCCTGGTAGTTATCGATTTTTTTCTCTGCAAAAACAAGGGAGGTGTCTTCCAGGAACTCTGTCCGGAATGCGCCCGGTGCCACGACCGTCACTTTGATCCCCAGCTCCTTTACATCTTCGGCCATGACTTCGGAAAGCCCGGTCACCGCATATTTTGTGGAGGCATACATGGCCCAGCCGCTTGCAGGAGCAAATCCTGCAATGGATGAAATATTAATGATGCTTCCCGATTTTTGCGCCCTGAAATAAGGCATTACGGATTGCATGGTCCGGATCACCGCAAATACATTGATATCAAAACTGGCTTTTATTTCCTGCCGGCTCAGCTCTTCCACCGCGCCGCCGATTCCATAGCCCGCATTGTTAACCAGGACATCAATTCTCCCGAAGTGGGCAACCGCCCTGCTCACCGCTTCGCTGACGGATTTTTCACTCGTTAGCTCAACTTCTAAAGGTAAGAACACCTTTTCATCAAAAGTTCCTGCTGCATCCGCTAAACTTTGAAGTCTTCTGCTGGTTGCTGCGACTCTGTACCCGCCTGCGATAAGTTTTTTTACCAATGCCAGCCCTAAGCCTTTGGAAGCGCCTGTTACCAGCCATACTTTTCCTGTATCCATATTTTAATATTTTTAATGATACAAAGCTAGCATGATCCCCGCCCCTGCCTATAACGAAATAGAAACAATAGATTACAAAAAACAAACATTTTTCAATGCACCAACTTTAAACTTTCAGCACATCCCGTTGTTATGAAAATTGCACTACTGAACGTTGGATGTTATTATCACCTGAATGTATTTAGCTTGCATCCGATCTTATTTACTTCAAGTGAGTGAGTAATGTAAAAAATTAAAAGTCAAACTATTAAGCGAAGATTAAATAGAAGGACAAGTGATTTCAATGATATTCAAACCTTTAATCTTACTATTGACAAAAGGAACTTCCGGCATCCGGCATCCATCTTCCAGCCTGATAACTGATTTCTGTTTCGGGTTCACTTTAATTTAAGTTTTACCATTTAACGGAAAATCTTCTGTGCAAATTGGTGCAGACACCGTCTCCAGGTGAGCCATTCGTGGTAAGTTCCCGATGATTCATAAGAGACATAAGGATAATTGTTCTGGTCGAGATAAGTGGTAAGGATCTTGTTGAAATCCTGGAACCGCTGGCTTTCTTTGGTCCCGATGCCGGTGAATACAAACGGTTTCCGTTCTGCTTTCAGCAGATTGCCGACCGGAAGTTCTTTGAAGGGCTGCATTGCCGTTCCTTCATAGATCACCGGACTGAAAGCACCGACGGCTGAAAACAGATCCGGATGGCGGGTGCCGATGAGCAGAGCCTGGTAACTTCCTCTCGAAAGCCCGGCAACCGCACTCTGGCCATTGGTTTTATATTTGTTTTCGATGTAGGGAATCAGCTCCTGGACCATGATCCGGTCTATATTCTGTGAGGAAAGCACCGTTCTGGGATAATCGTCCGGCCTTTTTTCCTCTTCCGGGTTCAGGGCCACGCCGTCATCCATCACCACGATCATTTCCGTGGCTTTTTTCTCCGCAAAAAGATTGTCGAGGATCGAAGCCAGATGTCCCTGCTTTTCCCAGCCGGTCATATCTTCACCGGTTCCGTGATACAGGTATAAGACCGGAAATTTCCCGGTTCCGTAGCCGGGCGGCAGATAGACTTTAAAGTTTCGCCGGCCTTTGGTAACGGCAGAATACAGACTGTCGGTGATGATCCGGCCGTGTTTTACCTTTTTATTAAAGAAGAAATCTTCGCCGGAACTTATTTCAATCCCGCTGGTAGGCTGGCCGTAGCCGAAATAGAGTTCCGTATTGGGATCATTGGTCCGCTTCCCGTCCACATTAAACCAATAATAGTGAAACCCGATTTCCAGCGGTGAGGTGGAAACCGTCCAGAAGCCTTCTTTATCTTTTGTGGTTGTCGATTTTATATTCTGCATTCCGTCCCCGCCTTCAAGGATGACGGATTTTGCATCCGGGAAATAGACTCTGAATTTTGTATTCCCTTCGGCATCTGTTTTCGGAAATTCTTTTCCTGCTTTTGCCGTAACCGACGTTTTAAAGTTTTGTGAGAAAACTAAGGATGAACAAAGCGCAAAAGCCGCTGAAAGTATCGTAATTTTTTGCATGAATTTCAATTTGGAAGCTTAAATAAAGGGTTTAATTTATGAATTCTTTCCGGGTATGCAGCAGACAGAAAATCTTAAAGAATATAAAAACGACCATATTCAACTCATATTCAGCAATTTAATTTAAAAATAAAATTAAGGATAATACAGTCAGAATTTTGAATAGAATTCTGACCGGCAAAATGAATCAACGACTCACGCTTCTGATAGGATTTTAACCTATCCTGTAGAAAGCCGTCCCTTCGTGACTTTAAAAACAGTGTAAATCCGGCCTTATTCAACTTATATTCAATTCTTTATTAAGTTAAAAATAAAGATAGGGCTTTTGGAAAAACTTTGTCAAAGTTCTGAACTTTGATAAAGTTGAAACTCAGAGAAACTGACCGCATCTGTTTTAATTTAGCCATTCCGATTTCAAATAGAAATCAGCCACCGGATGATGGTTCATTTTAAGCCAGGGAGCGAAAATCAAAGATTTGAATCATCTTTTATTTATATTGTTAAAGGAATTCGAACCTCTCCGAGGTTTTTAAAACCTTTTGCGCGCTTTTACAGACATCCATCATTCAGCTTATGTACATAGCATTACTATCTCCTGTCTCTTTGTGGTTAAATTTTTTCCGGTGATTTTAAACAGATCTGCAAAAATGAGACTTGGCTTCAAACCACCTTCTTTTAACAGAACGAAAAGTGATTTCGCCTGATCGTCAGGCCCTCTGATCATATTTGACAAGACAGACTTCCGGCATTCAACCTCCAACCTCCATCATCCATCATCCAGCCTCCAACACCCTGCACCAATAACATCCTCATGATAAACCACTTCCCTACTCTGCTTCCGGTATCCTGCTTTTTACCTGGGCATTTATTTCCGAACGGCATTTTTATTTCGTATCTTGTTTAAAAAAATAGGCAAAATACCAACTTTACTTTTTATAAAGGTCATCTGATGATTTGGGGTATTTCATTAAATTTAAATCATGGGTAAACCTTTATCTCTCCTTTTATGCTGTTCGGCAGCTTCAGCTACCTTCCTGGCGCACGCACAAAGCAGATCCACAGACGGAAGGCTGAAAAGCAACGACAGCTTACGGATCCATCCGGTAGAAGAAGTCGTGGTCTCCGCTTCCAGAACCACCGAAAGCCTTCTTAAAACACCGGTAACCGTAGAGTCACTGAATGCCGCGTTTCTCCGGAATACCGCCGCACCTTCTTTCTTCGACGGCCTGGAAAATGGGAAAGGCATACAGATGCTGACGCCGAGCCTGGGCTTTAAAATCATCAACACCCGCGGCTTTGCCAATACCACCAATGTAAGATTCAGCCAGCTGGTGGACGGTTTCGACAATCAGGCGCCCCATATCGGCGCCCCGATCGGCAATGCTTTAGGCCCGAATGACCTGGATATCGAACGCGTGGAGATCATTCCCGGTACTTCTTCAGCTTTGTACGGACTGAATGCGATCAACGGCCTGGCTAATTTCATCACAAAAAATCCGTTTGCGGCGACAGGTGTTTCATTCCAGCAGAAAACCGGAGTCAACCACGTTGGGGAAGCCGGAAATAAAGCTGCTTTGTTTACGGAATACAGCTTCCGGGTAGCTGAAAAGCTGTCGGAACGGTTTGCCTTTAAGCTGAACGGAACCTTTACCAAGGGCACCGACTGGGAAGCGGATAATAGGGATGACCTGAATCCGAACGCCAACCTCGCACTGGGCATTGCCGGCGGCATCAACAATCCTGCCTACGATCCCGTGAACGGATACGGCAACGAATCGTCCAACCGCCGTACCATTACCCTTAACGGCAAACGCTATGTCGTGGCACGGACCGGATACGATGAACAGGACGTCACAGATTATAACATTCAGAATCTTAAAGCGGACCTCGGATTATCTTATCGCTTCAATCCGGAAACAACGGTTACCTACACTTACCGCTTTGCCGATCTGGACAATGTATACCAACGGGCAAACCGTTTTGCCCTGAAAGATTATATCCTGCAACAGCATGCTCTGGAAGTTAAAAATACTTTTTTCCTGTTCAGGGCTTTTGTCACCACTGAAAACACCGGTAAATCCTACAATCTGAGATCGGCGGCCGAAAATCTGGACCGCCGGTTTAAAACGGACGACCAGTGGTATGCCGATTATACGGCAGCCTTCAACAACGCGCTCGCCGCTTCCGGATCCGATGTGCTGAAAGCCCTGAATCAGGCGCGCACTTCTGCGGATATGGGAAGGCTGCAGCCGGGAACCCCGGAGTTTAACCAGGCGCTGAAAGAACTCGCCGATATCAACAACTGGGATCAGGGGGCAGCTCTGCGGGTCAGGGACAAGCTGGTCCACGCGGAGGTACAATCCGACCTGTCGAAAGTATTGGGAAGCCGGTTCAAAGAAACTACGGGACTGGATCTGCTGGCCGGACTGGATTACCAGTCGTACATCATTCAGCCGGACGGCAATTACTTCGTTAATCCTGCCGCCGGTAAAACGGGCGATACGTTCAGCTATGGCAAGACGGGCGGATTTCTGCAGGCGGGTAAAGACCTGTTCGGGGGAGTTCTGAAAGTTTCCGCTACGATCAGGATGGATAAGAACGATTATTTTGAGGTGAAATACAATCCCCGCCTGACGGCAGTGATTTCGCCCTTTACGAATCAGAGTTTGCGGATGTCTTTCCAGAGCGGTTCCCGGTTTCCGAGTATTTTTGAAGCTTTCTCCAATGTCAACAGCGGCGGCGTCAAAAGAATCGGCGGCTTAAAAATCATGTCCGACGGTATTTTCGAAAATGCGTACCTGCGGAGTTCCATCGACCGGTTCCAGGCGGCCGTCACTGCTGATTTCAACAACGGAATCCCCGTAGCGGATGCAGTGGAGAAAGAAAAAGGGCTGCTGGTAAAAAACTATTACACCTATCTGAAACCCGAGCACATCACCTCCTTTGAAGCCGGATACAAGGCCTTCTTTCTTAAAAAAAGCCTGCAGCTGGATGCCGATTTCTATTTCAACCGGTACAACGATTTTATCGCCCAGGTTGAAATGAATGTGCCCAACACGACCGTGCAGGAGCAGATCCCCACCTTTTTAAACAACAGGAGCCAGCAGAGCCGCTACCGGATGTACACCAATTCCCGCAGCGTGGTTTACAATTACGGCGGAAGCTTCGGAGCAAGCTGCTTGCTGGGACGCCATTATCAGGTATCCGGAAATGTATCGTACGCCAGATTAAGCCACACCGAAAACAATGACGGTTTTGAAGACGGCTTCAATACCCCGGAATGGATCACCAATCTGTCTTTTGGCGGAACAAATATTTTTGACCGTCTCGGATTTAACGTTACCTACAGAAGACAGAGCGGTTTTTACTGGCGTTCATTTTTAGTGAACGGAGAAGTTGCCGCCTACGGGACCGTGGATGCCCAGGTGAACTATGAGTTTTTCAGAGAAAAGCTGAAGGTAAAGATCGGTGCCACCAACCTGCTCAACAAACATTATTATTCTTTTTTAGGAGGGCCAAGTATAGGCGGTTTGTATTACACGACCCTGATCTACAGCCTTTAAATAAACGTAAACCCGATGGCATTGACCTATCTTCAGCAATTTAAATCCGCGGCAGAATTTATCTGGTCATGAAAGTAGCTTAGGACATTGCCGGGTTTGAATCAGGGATGGATAAGTTCAAACGCTAAGCGGGTATGATTATTAAACACGTTTTGTCATGCAGATAAGCCTGCGGGATCAATGATATTCTGTTCATCGCTGTAAACAGGTTTTACCCCTTCATGGCGTGTGGCTGTCGTCTGCTTTCGTTAAACCCCGGGTTTCACCCGGGGCTATGATCGTAAGGCCCCTCCGGGGCAAATTCTTTTGTTATTCTTATAATATATAAATCAAATCTTTTTCCGGGTTCACTTTATTCTGATTTAGTCCGATGATATTCATTTAAATTTAATTATTAATCAGGAAAATCATTTCGCATTTCAACTTGTCGGCTGTGATATAATTAAGAAAACATCCCGCCTCCGGCATCGTTCTTCCAGCCTTTTAACCCGGATTCTACTACGGGTTCTCATTCATTTAATTTCTCCCTCCGGACTTGCTCGGATAAAATAATTTCCCGTCTTTATTCAGGATGACCGGCGCTGAAGTCACGGTTGAATTCACCGGGTATTTCCAGACTTCGCTTCCGTCCTTCTCGGAAAAGGCATAAATAAAATTCGATCCGCCGCCGCCGATATACACTTTGGCATCTGCCGTAACGGGTTCTGCGCTGTTGGCATAAATGGTCTTCTGCCATTTTACCGTACCGGACTGTTTATCGCTGGCTACGACATTTCCTGAACTGGAACTGGTATAGACGGAGTTCTCATTAACATAAGGACTGCTCGAATAATTACCCGGATGAGAGGATTGCCAGAGCGGATTTCCCGTTGAAGCATCCAGTTTATACAGGCTGTAATTATCCGAAATATACAGATAGCCATCCAGGACTGTAGGAGACGAATGTTCAAGGGAGCCTCCCAGCTGCTTTTTCCAGATCAGGTCCCCGGTATCCTTATGGATATTGTACACATTCCCGTTCCGGTTTCCGATATACAGGTTGTTCTGGACGATCGCAGGCGATGAAGAATTAAAAATATTGCCTGCGTAATATTTCCATTTTAAAGTTCCCGTGCTTTGCGCCAGGGAATAAAGATAGCCGTCATCACTGCCGAAATACACGTTTTCCCCTGAAACTATGGGGCTTGAACTTACATTAAATCCGGTAGTATATTTCCATTTAAGTTCTCCGGTAGCTGCGTTAAGTGCATAGAAACTATCGTCATCACTACCCACAAATACCGTGGTACCGGAAACGAAAACACCGGATTCAACAGGTCCGTTGGTTTTAAATTTCCATAAAAGAGTTCCGTTTTCCGCATTCAGTGCGTACACATACGAATCCGTACATCCCACATACAGCACATTGTCCTGATAAAAAGCAGTACTGTACTGAAAAGTTCCGCTGTCTACAAGAAACGACCACTTCAGCTGGCCGCTCTGGGAGTCAAGTGCATAATATTTATTCATCCCGCCGATAAATATCCTGTTTTTCGGACCGTTAAACACCGGAGTTTCCTCAACAGCATCATTAGAAGAAGAACAGCCTATCAGAAACGTGGCCAGCATCAGGCCGGATAAGAATTTAAATTTCATCGTTATTAAAATTGGCTGCAAACATACAAAATTTATTAAGGCTGGCCGGTATGATCATTCACCAATAAGCGGCATTTTACGCTTAGTGCAAATTGGGTTATTTCTAAAAAACGGCTGTCTGACCATTGTTCCTTAAGTCAACGTGAACTCGACCGTATTCAAATGTTTAATGAATTCAAAAATAAAATGAAGACCAATTCAGTCAGGATTTTAAACAGAATTCTCTTCGACAGAATGACAAAAGATGTAGTTTGATGATCAGGACCTTTATTCCTGTTTAACAAAAGAAACTTCCGTATCCGGCATCCCTCTTCCAGCCTTTTAATCCGGATTCTACTTCGGGTTTACGTTAATATAAAGGCTGGGATTCTGTGATGACCGGATACCATTCAGTTAAAAGACTGCCTGAATTCCAGAGGCGTCCGGCCGGTTTTGCTTTTGAACAGCCTGGTGAAGGACTGCGGATATTCAAACCCCATGCGGTAGGCGATTTCCGAGACTGAAAGACCGGTGGTGGACAAAATCTCTTTTGCCGTTTCGACAAACCGCTGGTGGATGTGCTGCTGGGTATTGAGGCCCGTTAATGAACGCAGCATATCACTGAGGTAGCTGGCAGAAACATTTAACCGGTCGGCAACGTCCTGTACGGAAGGCAGGCCGTTCTCCAGCTGCTCCTCGGCATTGAAATAAAAATCCAGCACTTCTTCAAACTTTCCGATGAGGTGGTCATTGGCTGCCTTATCCGTAACAAACTGCCGTTTGTAATAGCGGCTGCTGTAGTTGAGGAGCAGCTCGATCTGTGAGATCACCACTTCATGGCTGAAATCATCGGTCCTTTCCTGGAGTTCCTCATCGATGATACGGAACACCGAAAACAGGGTTCTTTTTTCTTTTTCCGAAACGTGCAGTGCTTCATCCGCTGTATAGGAGAAAAACCCGTACTGCCTGATCTTCTTTGCCAAAGGATAAGAAAGGAAAAAATCGGGATGGAGTAAAATGAGACAGCCTTTCCCTTTATTGGCAACAGGCTTTTCAAAAAGCTGACCGGGAGCGGTGAACACCAGTCCGCCTTCCCCGAAATCGTAATGGTGCTGGCCGTACCGGGCCCGCCCCATGGTATCCTTGTAGGCGATTTTATAAAAGTCCAGCACCAGGTAATCCGGTAAAACCTCGTCCGGCAGGCTCATGTCTTCCAGACGGATAAAACTCACCAGCGGATGTTCAGGTTTCGGTAATCCGAACATCTGATGGAACTCAGACAGTGAACGGAATTTATACAGGCTGTGCGGTTTGCTTTTCATCTTTTAAAATTTAAAACCGCCGCCCGGAAAATAATGGGATCCGGGTGTCGGTGTGTCAAAAATAATGAATTAATTACCACGGCGTCTCTCCGGTTTCGGGATTATATTCTTCACTGATGAATTTTCCGGTAGGCCCGTCCTCTCCGGTCATCGCATACCGGGCAATCCGTTCACCTCCCTGCTCTGCCGTTCCCGTACCGCGGTGGTTATTGAAATCCGTCGCTACAAAACCCGGGCATACGGCATTCACCCTGAAGGGGGTATCCCTGAGCTCATACGCCAGGTTGATGGTGTACATGTTCATGGCTGCTTTTGAAGCGGTATAGACGGCCGCTTTGTGGCTGTAATATATCCAGTCCGGATCAGAATGCAATGTCAGGGAACAGCCGCTGGACGATACATTCACGATCCTGGGGGCCGTTGATTTCCGGAGCAGGTTCATAAATGCCTGGGTTACCCTGATGACACCGTACAAATTGGTATCCATGACCTTATCGAAAGCTTCCACCGGTGCTTCCAGGGCGGCCTGCGGCATTCCGCCGTTGATTCCCGCGTTGTTGATGAGCACATCCAGGACCTCCGTCTGCTTTCCGATCTCCGCTTTTGCTTTTTCCACAGAATCCAGGTCCGTGACATCCAGCTGCACTGTTTTTATATTTCCAAAGCCTTCTTTCTGAAGCTGTCGTACCGCAGATTCCCCGTTTTCAATAGTCCGGCTGCCGATGAAGACAAAATACCCGTTCTTTAAAAGCTGTCTGGCGGTTTCAAATCCTACGCCCTTATTGGCGCCTGTGATCAATGCTGTTTTCATAATTAATTATTTTCTTTTTGGTTAAATACCTGGGAGAATTCTTTTGCGAAATCCTTTAATTTCACCCGGCCGAATTCCGGTTTGCTGGCATAAAAATCTTCATAGAGGCTGCCGTCTCCCTGGGCCTGCTGCATAGCTATCAGCCCTTTGGCAATCCATTCGTTGATGCCGGCAGAAAGCATCTGATCCAGTAATTGTTTGCCCGGAATCACCTCCCACTTCAAATCCCTGCCAATGGATTGTCCCAATGCGGCGGCAATCTCATCGGGAGACACCTCATCGCTGGCGATGTAGCGAACCGTTCTTCCGCGGAAGGGCTTTTCCATTTCGGCTGCAATGGCCGCCGCGATATCATCAGGTGACACCCAGGGTTCTTTCCGTCCGCCTCCGTAGCTTTGGATGATTTTCCCCTGCGACTGTATCATGGGAAGCCAGCGGTAGAGGTTGCTGAAAAACCCGACCGGACGCATAAACTTAATGGAAACCTCTTCCGGAAGCGTCCGTAAAATCTGCTCGACATGGTGATGAACCAGCAGGCTGCCGGTTCCTGCCGCAGAATGCGCCCCGATGCTGCTCAGATGAATGACTTTCTTAATCCCCGACTCCTGAACGGCCTTCACGTACTGACGGGCAATTTTCTTAAACTCAGCCAGGAAATCGATTTTCTGATCGAAAAGGCTTCCGATGCCTTCCCAGGCTTCCATCAGGTAAACGGCATCAGCCCCTGTAAATGTTTCCGTTAAAAACTCCGCATCCTGAATGCTTCCGATGGCGGCAACGGCGCCCGATTTCTCAATTTCAGAAATTCTTTCTGCTTTGCTGCTGATTACGGTAACCTGGTGCCCGGCAGCGACCAGTAATCCGGTGAGCGGTTTTCCGATGTTCCCTAAAGAACCTGTCAATACTATTTTCATTGTTTCGATTTTATAAGTACAAAGTTCCGTCAATCGCAGGTAAGTGGGTAAACAGAATCGGGGAAGTACTTAACCGAAACGGAAAGTCTAACCGAAGTGCAGCTGCAGGGGTATTTATTTAATGTGAACCTGGAGTAAAATTAGGATTAAAAAGCTGGATGCGGGAAGCGGGAAGCAGGAAGTTTCCGTCTTCCGGCTTCCATTCTTCTTTATTTTTAACTGAGGTACGGAATTTGAAGGTGATAAAAACAACTTACAGAGCGTTTCAGTATTGGGTTCCTGCAGACTGTTAAATCAAAAAAAAATTAAATTATGAAAATACTGAACAATTTTTGGGAAATTCTTAAGGCAACGTATAAAGACTGGAGCGCCCGTGATCTCGGGACCGAAGCGGCCAGCCTGGCTTACAGTGCCATTTTTTCAATTCCCGGCCTGCTGATCATCGTGATCTGGATCGCAGGGATTTTCTTCGGCACAGAAGCGGTGCAGGGAAAAATTACCCAATTCATCGGAAGCATGATGGGCAAGGATGTGGGCAAAAGCCTGGAAGAAATGGTGATCGGGGGAATGATTGATAAAAAGAACGTAGTGATGAAGATCGTCGGGATCCTGACCTTGGTTTTTGGGGCCACCTCGTTATTTTTCCAGTTCCAGAAAACCCTGAACAAGCTTTGGGATGTCGTAGCCGCACCGAAAAAAGCCTGGGAAAAATACCTCCTGGACAGGGCGAATTCTTTGGGACTGATCATCGTTATCGCTTTCCTTCTGTTGGCGACCTTGCTGTTAAGCTCTTTTATCGGCTTGGCAAGTGATTGGGTAGTCCGTCATTTCGGTCTCGAAACACTGGTTCTGGTCAATATCCTGAATATTGTCATAGGCTTTCTGGTTTCCCTTTTCCTTTTTGCCGCGATGTTCAAAATCCTGCCGGATGTGCAGCTGCAATGGAAGTCCGTGTGGGTGGGAGCCGCAGTAACGGCGGTACTTTTTACTTTAGGAAAATACATCCTGACTTTTTATTTCGATAAATTCAATCCGAGTTCATCCTTCGGGACGGCAGGAACCGTTATCCTGCTCCTGCTCTGGATCAATTACACCTGTCAGCTTATTTTTTTCGGGGCGGAATTTACAAAAGTATATACGAAAGTAAACGGATACACGCTGAAACCATCTAAACACGCCAAATGGAACCCGCAGACCGTTCCGCATGAGGATAAGCATGAAGTCGTCGCCGGTGCGGAGCCTTCAGACAAAAAGTAAATCAGATCAACCTGAACCCGCAGTGGAAAAAGGCTGGATGAAGGGAAGCCGGATGCCGGAATTTCTTTTCGTGAAAAATAAATGCCGTCGTTTGTGACGGCATTTTGTTTTATTATCAGCTTTTTTACCTGATTTTGTTCAGAGGCTTTTGAAGATTCGTGTTAAATCTTAAGGGAAGTTTCAATCTTATTTTTTAACAGGCTCCCGCAGATTGAGCAGATTTTGTTGTTTCTTAGAGCCTGTTTAAATTTTAATTCAACAGACTTTCCGTCATTTCTCTTAATTTTCTGAATTAAATAAACTTTGTTTATTCTTCACTTTAATACGATGATTTCAATTGATTAATTTGAATACTGCCGGGCAACCGACATATTGATTTTTCCATGCTAAAATACCTTAAATTCTTAATGTTAAAATATAAAAGGTAAATTTAAACAGGCTCTTATTTCTTTCAATCACAAAATCCCTTTTATAAAATCCTTTTTCATGATGAAAAACCTTTATACATTCTCCCCCATTCTTTTTAATATCACATTCCTGAGCCGGTCTTCATGCTGATCGCCCCAGTTTCCCAAAGCAGAAATTACCGGAATCAGGGTCTTGCCGAAATTGGTGAGGAAATATTCGACTTTCGGCGGAACCTGGGCGTAAATCTTTTTGGTCACCAGCTCATGCTCCTCCAGTTCTTTCAGCTGGATATTCAAAACGCGTCTTGAAGCATCCGGAATCTTACGCTGCAGTTCGCTCGGACGCAGATGCCCCTGGTGGATAAACCATAGCAGGCGGATTTTCCATTTGCCGTAAAGCACCTCGCCGATCAGGTCGAGGCCGCAGTTTAAGTTCAAAGGTATTTTTCTTTCGTGCATATACAAATTTAGCCCAATGGACCAAAACGTACAATAGGGGAAAAAATTATCCCTATGCCATTCGGTTTTCCGTTATTGCCCGGGAAGGGGATACTTCGGAAATTTGTATCAAACAATTCGACAATGGAAAATGTATTCAATGACAACAACGAACTTCAGGGTAAAATTGCCCTCGTCACCGGAGGAACCAAAGGGGCCGGCAAAGCCATCGCAGAACGACTGGTACAGGCCGGCGCAACGGTGATCATTACCGCGAGAAATGCCCCTGAAAAAGAAAACGGCAGCCTGCACTTTATTGCAGCGGATTTAAGCAAAGCGGAAGGAACCCAAAAACTGATCAATGAAGTGCTGTTAACCTATGGAAGGCTGGATATTCTGGTAAACAATTTCGGGGCTTCATCCACACCCGCCGGCGGGTTTGCCGCACTCAGCGATGAAGACTGGGAATCCACCCTGCAGGCGAATTTGCTTGCTCCGGTCCGCCTGGACAGAGGTTTTCTTCCACAGATGATCGAACGGAAAAGCGGGATTATCATTCACATCGCCTCCATCCAGGGTAAGCTGCCCTTGTACGATTCCACTTTGCCCTATGCCGCAGCCAAAGCAGCATTGAGAAACTACAGCAAAAGCTTGTCTAACGAAGTCACGCCAAAGGGCATCCGTGTGCTGACGGTTTCCCCGGGATGGATCAATACCAACGCATCGGAAGCCTGGCTGGGCGAAATTGCAAGAAACGCCAATACAACGGTAGCAGAAGCGCAGCAAGGGGTCATGAATGCCCTGGGCGGAATTCCCTTCGGCAGGCCTTCCGAACCCGAAGAAGTCGCTGAACTGGTCGGCTTCCTGGTTTCACCGAGAGCCCGCTATTTAACGGGAACCGAATTTATCATCGACGGCGGTACGGTGCCTACCGTTTAATGATTTTAAAATAAGGTGAATCCGAAGAGAAGTCAGGTTGACAGGCTGGAAGATGGAAGCTGGATGCCGGATGTTTCCGGTGTCGAAAACAGAATGAGAAGGATACTGATTATCAGAATAAGGTTAAAAGGCTGGATGCTGGATGCCGGGTGCCGGAGGTTCCTTTTGTCAAAATATCCTCAAAGGTGTTATTTTATTAACAACAATCACTTCATTCACTGAAATCTTCGCATTAAAATGAAGAACAAACAAGTTTATTTTAATTAAGAAATTTAAATGAAATGACGGAAAGCTTTCTGAATCAGCATCTAACCGGCTCTTACTTTTATTTCTTACTTCAATAAACCAGTGAATATAAACTAAATACAACTGAATTAATTTAAATACCAGCTCATGAATTTACCCGACATCATCTTAAAATTAGTCAAAGCCCAGAATGAATTTGACAGTGCCGCCTACGCCAGGTGTTTTGCTGAACACGCAGAGGTCTTCGATGAAGGCAGAACCCACCGTGGCAAAGCCGAAATTGAAAGCTGGATCGACCAGGCCAATAAAGAATACCGGGCCACCATGGAGCCTGTAGCTTATGACGAAAAAGAACACATCCTCTCCGCCAAAACTTCAGGCAATTTCCCGGGCAGCCCCATCGTGTTGAAATACCATTTTCAATTGGCTGACGGGATTATTGATTCGCTGAGAATAAGCGGCTGATGTGTACATCCTGAGCCCGAAGCAGAAATCGAATTAAAAGGCTGGAAGCTGGGTGCTGGGTGCCGGATGTTTCCGGTGTTAAAATAGGATCACAGATTAAACAATCTCCTTTGTCATTATAAGTATGAAAATTCTATTTTAAGATCCTGAGCGAACAGCTTAATTTTTATTTTACCATTCAATAAACAACCGAATATAAATCAGATACGGCCGGGTTCACGTTAAATAAAGCTGAGGTTTTCGCTTCAGCTTTTTTGTTTGATCAAGGGTTGATCTGGTTAGCAGTTGATCTGGTACCTGATCCGTGCAAATCGTATAGATCGCATGATCAACAGATGATTTTAAGTCAACAGGCTTTCTCTGCGCTCATCAAAAACCTCCTTCGCATTTTTCTCAATCAGCCGGTCCAAGAGCGCGTTGTATCCGTTTTCTATTTTATAATTCATTTCGTCAGCGTAAAGCGGGAAGACAGAATAGATATTGATCCGGTTTTCCCCGGCCTGCAGGGTCGTAAAATCTTCATCGAAGTTCACGGACGGCAGGATCACGACTCCCGTGTACTCCGTATGTTCCTCATACGGTTCCATACCGGCCGTCGCCTGCAGGGTATGGCCGATGGTGAGCCAGGTATCGTAATGGTGCGGGAACCGGGCATTTTCTTTCAGCATATCGATGAGCCAGTCGTTGGGATTATCGCCGGTGACCTCACCGAAAGCCACTGATTTCGGAAGCAGCAGTATGAGCTCCGCAAACTTATACCTCTGCGGGTTTTCAACGTCAGGAGGAACGGTCATTTCGAGCGTACTCATGCCGGCAGTAAGCAAAATATTGAAATTGTATTTCTCAGACTTTACAAAACAGACATCCAGGTGAAAATCAGGGGACACCATTTCATGGTAAACGGTTATTTCATCAGGGGTAAACCGCTTATCCAAATGCGAGGCAATGGCTTCCGTAGGTTCATCAAATCTTTTTCTATGCCTGAATTTATCGTAAAAACCGTTCATTGGAAGGGATTAAGTGATTAAAATTTAGCTTTTCCAAAACCAGCAATAGTTGTTCCAATCGTCCGGGCCGGTTTGCTGCCGGACCAACCGGAGCCTTTTTATTGATCCTGTCCTACATGGGCTTTCCTTTCAACAATCAGCCGGGCGGCATCCAGGATTTTCATGAGCTGAAGGTACGGAATGACGATCCTCCTCTCCTCTTCACCCCTCGCATCGTCCAGCGAGAAATAGACGACCGCCGAAAGAAAGTACTCGAATTCGGCCGGGCGGCACGTTTTGAACGCTTTCCGGAAGACCCGCACCGGATCGCGGTATTCTTTTGATGAAAGGGAGCCTCGCAGCATAGGAGGATGGGTTTCCGGGGAAGCCTGAAACGCCCCTGTCCCTGTTTCTTTTCCGACTATACAGCAGGCCAGGACCAACGACCGCAGCGCCTGGTGCAGGTGGAAGATTTCTTCAGGATGACCGGTGATCCGGACTTTCTCCTGTACGGAATACTGCACCATCGTGGTGAGCGCTTCCTTCACCATCACCAGGTCGTTGAACTGGAAGAAGGTTTCCAGCAGGCCAACCGCCGAATGTTTGCGGGTACCGGACCAAAACCAGGCCCCGAAATCTCTTTTTTTCTTTTTCATTTGTTCTGTTTTTTTAGGCTTGCGTGTTATCCGGCCCTGCAGGAACGATCCTGTGGCTCGATACACCATAATACATCATCTTTAATAGCCGGGCCTGAAGCCCGCAGCAATAGGCGGTACCTTCCTATTGTATCCTTTTCTGATACTCTTTATGGTAAAGCTGGCTTAGAAGTCTGTAGAAACGCGGACGGCATGGAAATAAAACGGCATGGAACTCTACATTATCCGTAATAGAGGTACTGGTATACCTTAGCAACAGATAAGAGAGCCCACGCCTAGGTCGTGAGCTTTCTGCTTATCCTCTTGTCTCAATTAAAAATTACCAGTTTTCAATGACGAGATTCTAAGCAATAGCTTCTATTTTTCTTTGAAGTATCGCAAAGTTACATTACTGTAACTTATTTTACAAATATAATAAAAAATAACAATAACACATATATGTGTTTATGAAAAATTAAAGAAAGTCCAAAATTTACTAAATGTATATATGGGAAGTAGATGATTTAAAATTTCAAATTGGAAAAATCTTCCAATTTTATAGGCTAAAGAATAAGCTTTCGCAATTGCAACTTGGAAATGAGATTAATCTTTCAGGTAATCAAGTGGGTAGAATTGAGAGAGCAGAAACAAATCCTACCGTAGAGAGTATCGTTAAATTCTGCAACTTCTTTAAAATTGATATATTATTTGTATTTACCAAGCTTAATGCGAATGATTATAAAAATCTTGAACTTGAAATAATGCAATTACAAAAAGAGTTCAAAAATCATAATAGAAGAAAATCCTAACTCACAAGTTAGGATTTTCTGTTTTATTTACTAATTTCTTGGTAGTTTCGATCTGAACATTGATCAAAGCTTCTTCCGTTTCAGCGGATTCTTGTTCGGAAAGATAGCTAATGAGGAACAAATTTCGAATCATTTTATTGAAGATTTACAGAAACTCTATTGTTCAAATAATAATGACTATAATATTCTCTCAAAAATTAAATTGTAATAGATGAAATAAATTCGTCTATCTTTTGATTAAGTATCGCTATATTTACGTCTTCACCAAAAAAATTCTTTCTATCATTATACAGATTTAATAATGATTCTTTATCATTTATTTTAATTCCCTTAGAGTGATTTTTGATCCAAGATAACTTACCATGTGTAAAACCTTTAAGAAAAACAGGAATAAACATTAATTGGTCAAACAATACCCATCCAGCACCTTCTTCGTTTAGGCAGACCCTACTTTTTTCATAATTTTCAGATAAAAATTGAATAAATAGTCCAGTATTGTTGATCAGATTATCACTTAAATCTGTTGGTATATCTATTCCCCCAGGAACACCTGTTGCTTCATCACTTGTAAACTTAATACAATCTACATCATATTTTAAACCTTGTACTAAAACATAGTCTCTGAATTTTATTACTTCATCTCTATCCAAAGATGAATGACTGAGAAAAATTCCTGCTTTTTTATTTACATCAATAGTTTTTTTTAAAATTAAATCCATTTTAGTAATAGGTTTAATATCACCTTTTTCAATTGATGAAATTAATTCACTGTATAAAATCACCTTCTCTGCAACTTTATGAGTGTCAAATAATCCTTTCATAACTTCCCCACTATCTCCAGATGAAACATACACGATATTATTCAAGCTATGATCATTTTTAATATTAGTGTTTCTAAAATTAAAATATCCTGAAAAATTTTCATAATTTATATGACATGCAATTATAAACTTTTCATTATTATCAAGATTTTCAATAGACTCTATAAATTCTTCCTCATCTGAAAAACATATTAATTTTTTAAATAATGCTTTACCCCCATAATGCATTTGAACTTCAGGTTTATTAAAGTTTTCTTTAGAATCGAAAACAAGTAAAGTAATTTCTCTCGTAATCATATTGTTGTGATTATTAATTTTTGAACAAAATTTCTATTTTCATCCTTGTGTATGTATTGAACAATTTCATCAGGATAATGTTTTAAATTTTCTAATTTTAACAGCCCATTACCCCCTCCATCTGTACTAACTTGACTCTTTTCATTTGTAACCTCCATAATAAATTTATCCTCTTTTATGCTTGTCTTAATGTCTACTGCTCCCTTGCTATGTCTAAAATTTTTACAAATTTCTTCAACTATATAAGTATTAAAATAATACTCTGGAAAATCTAATGCTATATCTCCTCTGTTAACAACTTCAAAATTAATTTCTATACTAATAAGTAGTTCAGAACATTTATTTTTAATGATGTCAATGATTTTATTGTTAGAAACATCAGTTTTTGTAGAATTAAAAATTTTATAAAATATAGCAGATTCACTTTTTAAATAGTTTTTATGAAAGCTATTTAACTTTTCTTCGACGATATCAGTTGATGCCTGTATATTTATATCATCTAAGAAAATATCTGAGATCTCATTTTGTATACTTTGAATGCTATTTTTTTCAGAAATATTAAGATCATCTAGAAAGAAATATGGAAATGTTTTTTCGAATGAAATAAATTTTTCCATAAAAGTGTTTACTTTATGCCAATCATTTTTGACATTATCTAAAATAGTGGGGTCAAGCTTTAATACTTTTAACTTGATAATTAAACTATCATAAATGGCCGTTATTGAATCTCTGTGATTTGCATTGTCTTTAATTGTTCGATAATATTCTTTTATTTCGTTTTTTCTTGAAGTAAAATCATCACTTGTTGGAAGTGTTGAAATAAAAGATTTAAATCTTTTTATATGCTTTAAAATATCTTCACTATGATTTTTAGATTCAATTAATGCACTTATTGTATTAGTAAAATGTGCGGTGTATTTTTTTTGACTAACTTCTTCATTTGTTAACGGATAATAATATATAATTTTGAAAAAAAGATAGTTTATTGTACTAATATTTTTGTCGTGTTGAATAATGAAATTTATAAATTTATTTAACCCTTGTAAATTTAGTATTCTTATTATGTTTTCATTGTCAAACACTATAAAAAAAAGATGAATAAGATCTTTAATATTATCTTTCCAATCAAAATATAAATATTCTAATTCTATCTTTATTTCATTTCCTATCAAGATCTTCTGGACAAATTCTTCGATTTTTTCTTTTATATCTGGCATTATACTAGCCATTCTTTTGTAGATATAAGGCTCGTACAATAAACACATACACAACAATTCAATATCTTTCGTTCTATCATTAGAACCTACTTCTTTCTGTCTTTGTTCATACTTTGCCATAAAACTATTGAACCAACTAAAACTTTCTAAATAAAATCTATAGCCAATAATTTTCCCAATTTCATTTCTTATTAGTAATAATTCTTTTTTGAGAAACCTACCTTGTTTATCTTTAATGAAAAATTTATAGTCATTATTGTTGTTGTTTTTTGGAATAACTGTATCTAATACTAAATTGTTTATCTTTTTTAAACTTTGTGGTAAGTACTTTATTTTTTTTATTTCCTTTAACCAGTTTATTTCTTCAGAATAAGGAGAACCATTTATATTAAAATATGGTAAATTCCAATTACAACCAAAATAAATATTTACTAAGACTTCGTCATCTTTATCACTTTTGTGTTTCATAGATTTGATTCTTGAATAAAATTCTCTTTTGTGACTTGTTATCTTGCCAACCAAACACAATAATGTAATTTGTTCAGGTTCAAAATGACTTAATTCATTTATCATTTGTAATATTGAGTCTCCAGAAGAAGATCCATCATCAATAATTAAAAGATTTTTGTTCTTAACTATTTGCTCATATCTGTCAGTTGTGTGCGGATACTTCCATCCAGCATTAATACTAAACCTATCTAATGAATAAAATTCTATTGAATGATTTTTAAGAATATTGCTTTTAAAAATATCAAAATCTATGTTTTCTATATCTGAATTTTTAGGATAAAAAATTTCTAAATTAGAATTAATAGTGATGTTAAGCCTTTTTATTAAATCTCCAATTAAATTTTTTTCATCATTTTTTATTTTTTTATTTTGTTCTTGAAGAATTTTTTTTAAATCAAAAAAATATGGGTGTATATTATTATTGAATATTCTAAAATTTATAATTATATCCTCATCTTCAATATAATCTAAAAAAGGTTGGTTGTCTAATAGAATACTATCTGTGACTGTATTTTTCTCAGAAAATAGAATTGGTAAATTTGTGTAAGGATTTATTCTTATGAGGCTATTGAATTTTTCTTTTTGAACAATTTTATCTTTTCTAAATTTTTTGATTTTATATCTATATGCATATATAATTCTCTCTTTATTTTCATTTAGAAAAACCTGAGAATTTTCAAATTCCTCATCGACTGTATTTACTAAAAAAATTAATTTTTCTAAACTGGCATTTTTCGTTCTTATTATATTATCAAGCCTTTTTACCATACTGCCTCCAGAAATTACATCACCAAATAAGTAATATCTATTTTCTCTAGTAATTAACTCTATATTAGGATCTTTGTGAAAGTTTACATAACTATCAAGAAATATACATTTCTCCACAGCTATTAAATTTTGTTTAATTAGTGAGTTAAGTATTTTATGACTACTTGATGTTATTGCAATAAATTTTATATCACTATCTATTTTTCCTATTTTTTGATGGAGTAAATTTGTAATTATTTCACAATCATCCTCATTATTTAGAAGTTCTAATAATTGAAGGAATTCCTCCTGATAATAATTACCATTACAGAGATATAGCCCATCCTTTCTAATACAGTCATTTCTTTTGATTATTTCTTCTATAAGCATACTTTCAAAAGACTGTATAGAATTAATATCTGGAATTTTAGAATATATATTTTTGTTATCTTTTAAATATTGTAAATTTCCTAAAACACTATTTGGATCATTAAAGTCACTAGTTGGCAAAATGACATCCTCAAATATAAATTCATTTAGTTTTTTCTTATCTGCATCGTCACTCAGACCAATCCAATATATATTTTCTTTAATTGCATCCTCTGTGTCATATAAAAACGGAATTGGATTTATCTTAAAATTTATTATGACTTCATTTAAATTTGATAATTCACCTTCAATGCTCTCTAATACGTTCTTTTCCGGAGGGTGAATTACAACGATATTATTGTTCAAATTAATATCATAAGTTGTTAAGAAAAAGAAGATAGATTTTTGTATAAAATTCTTATTATTACACCCTAAAAAACTAATAATATTAACTTTGGGTTCTTGTGAATTGTTTTTTAATTCTTCAGCTAATGATTTTATAAGAAGTGAATAATCTTTATTGTAACTTTTGTTTACATTATTGAATATTTTGTTTAAACTTACAAAATTAATTTTAAAATTTTTACTATATTGTACGTGACTGATTGGTCTTATTACAGAACTATCAAATATGAATTTGTTTTCTAGAGCAGGGATATATATAGTTATAAAAGTACCTGGGAAAAAGTTGGTTTCTGTCTTTATAATCAAATCACCATCATAATTTTCTGACTTCGAATAATCATATATTATTCTCGAGCTATTACTTCTTACTATAATTAATCCCCTATACCTTTTAACAATGGTCAGTATATCAAATAGTCCTCTCGGAATGTAAAATGAGTCATTATCGATTTTTTTTATTGGATTGCAGGATGTATCATACTTGAAGGCATACTCTAATATATCAGAAGGATTTTCGTTATCATAACCTTCTTTTCGATATTGACTTATTAGTGATTCTACTATTCCTTGTCCAAAATCTAAAAAAGAAAATTCAATCAAAGATTGATTTTTATATTTGTGATCATTAACGAAAAAATACCTTGTATCATCAAGTTCTTCTTCTTTAAAATTTTTATCTAATAAATCGTTAGAAAAAAACTTAGTTTTTCTTCTTAACGCTATACTTAAAAAACACCAATTATGGGTTGTATCAAAAAATGATTTACCAAAATGATCTAAAAAATTTTCATACAGTTCTCTTGTAATTATGTAGCTAATTGTATTATTAATAAAAGGATGCTCGCTATCATTTTCTTTTAATTCTTTTCTAATTACTTCGTTTAAACTGTAAATTGGATTTATTACATCTTCAAGTATTTTTTTATCATTATAATTGTCAATGAAATTTAATTCCACAAATGGAGTGATTCCTAATCTATTGAATAAATTGTTATCAGTTTTTATATTGAATTTTCTTAAATATTCATCCAACAAAGTGTTAGAAAACTCTATCCTTGAATTAGCAAACTCAAAGTAGTGCTTCCATTCTTGTACATTTTCAATTATTTTACCAATTTTCCAAACATACCATAGCTCACAAACTTGTTGTATTTTTCTAGAATTAGTTTCATCATTTAGTCCCGTAAATATTACTTTAAATGATATTCTCTTATTATATAAATATTTTAAAATTGATGTAAAAAGTAATAAACCTTGATTGGAAATCCATTCAACATCCTCTAAATTAAAAATATAATTGTCAGCTGGTATTTTTCTGTAATTATCGTAAAAAGAACTTACGAAATTGTCAATATGCTTTTCTCCAAATTTCCTTTCGAACTTATATTCCATAGTTAATAGTTAAGAACCAAATATAAATATAAAAGATATATAATGAGAAAACTGCAATTATTTTATTTAATAGTATGAATAAACATTAAAATTTGATAAGAAACCAATTGTTTGTGTTGAATATTTAATTATCAACTGAACTAGTCATTAATGTTAAAATAATTTTATCAGTTAAATCATTAGATTTATTTTATTTTTTTCCGTAAAAATACCTATGGTTTAATAGAAAAATAATAATAAATTAGGCGCTTAATTTTAATAATCATGGATTTAAATCGGTTGGAAATCTCCCAAATCCCTAAACGTGAAATGACTGCGATATCTGGAATGTTAAATTCTATACGTCCAATATGGAAAGGACGTAAATTAATTCAAAGGGTTGAAAAGTTGTTACCTGTTGATCCAAGTAGTGCATGTCAAAGACTCTTCAACACATCCATACACGATCTAAAGGAAAAATAATTGTAATAGGGGCAGATTTAGCAAAAGAGGTGGCATCAAATTATAGATTACCTTTAGTAAATAATGACGATGATATATTAAATTACAATGTTTCAAAAACTATTGATCTATCTTACAGAATAGGACTTTTAAGCAGAGCGGAATGGAGAAGAATGCACAGATGCTATGAGATAAGAAGAGATTTAGAGCATGAAGATAACGAGTATGAAGCTATATTAGAAGATTGCTTCTATATTTTTAAGTCCACGATTGACTCAGTACTTTCAAAAGATCCTATAGAAGTCTTACAAATTACCGATGTAAAAACAATTGTTGAAAACTCGAATGGTTTAACAGTTTAAGAACAATTTTTATCAGATTATAAAAGTGCACCAATTATTAGACAGAATGAGATTGCAAAATATCTTATCTCAATAGCTTATGATAATCGTGAACCAGATATTGTAAGAGAAAACTGCGTTGAATTATTACGTCATATTAGTGAGTTTACAGATACTCAGGTAACTATTGAAACTGCAAAAAATCTCGAAAATAGATTGGGAAGAAATCAAATAGATTTAATTACAGCTAAAGTAGGACATGCGACAGGAGCTTCAGGCTATTTTAAAAAGGTTAAACTTAAAGATTTTTATAATCAGCTTTTAGATGAAATTAAAGCTGGTTTCAATGATTGGGATAAGCAAACAGAAATAATGAGTAAATTAGAAGATGTTGGAGGTCTAAAATATTGTCCTGACGAACTTTATTTTGACATTCTCAAACAACTGGTTTTAATATATATAGGTGAAGAAAGCTATGGTCAATATCGAGCTTCAAGAAGGGTTTTTTACAGCAACGGTGCAACACCAATTGTTTATAGAATTTTAGAGAATGAAGGAGAAAAGATTATTCCTCATCTAGAGTATATGCAAGAAAATAATAGAGTTGTAAAAGGAAGAATTAATAATGTTTACGTACTTCGTCGATTTGAAAATTTGTTGGATATAGATCCTGTAAAGAGCAATAATTATGTATCGGATGAAATTATCAATTTTATGGATAAATTTGATAATATCTTCTTGAAAAAATTAAACCTGTAGAATTTTACATATGTATTTTTGGCAATCAATAAAAACACTTTCCTACTGGAAGTATGCACTACTTTCAAATGATGGGATAAAAACTTTTTTTGCTGTATTGGGAGGTATTTGGCTTCTTTTTGAAATGTTGGACTTTTTCAAAATATTCAAATCAGAAGATTTACCTGGTTATAGTTTTTGGGTATTGATTTTAGTATCAGTTATTGTTGTTATTAGTACTCGAAGACCTGTGTCAAAAATTTTATACAAACTTTCAGGTAAAGACTTGCAGATTGAAGTGAGGATTGGTAATTTATTTAATGTAAAAGGGCAGAAAGTTATCAGCACAAACACGACATTTGATACCGATATTGCTACTGGTATTATAGCATCAAATAGCTTACAAGGACAATTTACTAACACATATTTCCCTCAGCAAATTCAATCATTAGATCAAAAATTAAATCAAGAATTGATTAATGAAACATCAGTCAATTTTCAAAAAATAAGCGGTAAAACAAAAAAATTCCCAATGGGAACAACTGTAAGAATTGACATTGGAAATGAAATTTTTTATTTCTTAGCAATGGCAGATCTAAGCATTAATAATACAGCGCATACAACCTTGGAGAATATTTTAATGTCTACTGATAAATTATGGGATTTTGTTAGTAGCAAGGGTGAAAATGAACCAATCGTATTACCTTTATTAGGAACAGGTCGTGGTCGCATAACTACAAATAGAAAACGACTAATTGCCACAATAGCACAATCTTTCGTTAAGGCATCTGAACAAAGATTGTTTAGCAACAAATTGATTATTGTTATTCATCCAGATGACGCAGAAAATTTTGAAATAAATCTATTTGAAGTAAAAGACTTATTAAATCATTTTTTACCTTAAATTTAAATAAACTTAAAGATGGCATATAGAAATGGAACTTACGTAGCTTTTCATGCAAATGGTACAAATATACCTATCAATTCAGATATAAAATATTACAGTCTAATTAAAGCCTGGTGTGGTAAAAACGATGATTGTTTCAACATTATAAATAGCCACGAAAAAACCTCAGCAGTGAGAGATAGTAGTTCCAAAGAAACGTTAAGGAGACGTTTGAAAGAGCGTCTAGATAACAGCAAAAATATGATATTAATAATTGTTGACACTACGAAAAATGGCAAAGATTGGGTGCCATTAGAAATAGAATATGCCGTAGATGTATGTAAAATACCACTAATTTTGACTTATACAAAAAACGATTCTTATATACTTAATCCTAGCGCATTTTCAGATTTGTGACCTGAAGCACTGAGATTACGAATTCAAAATGGAACTGCCCACGCAATTCATATACCTTTTAATAAAGAACCAATAAGGTCGCTGTTGATCAATTTAATCACAATTAATATCCACGTGGACTTTAGCACTATTAAATTTTTACAAGCAGTTTTGCTTTTGAGTCATAATAAAAATGAAAAAATCCGCTATAAAGCGGACACCTTAAAGAATTTAATAAGCAATTTGTACTAAGTAATTTATTTAATAAATGAACAATAATCAATCACAAAATAATGACAAACAAATTTGATAAAAAAGAAATTGGCATTTCCATCGTAAAAGCAGCTTTTTCTAATATTCCTTTTGCAGGACAATTGTTAACAGAAGTTTTGTTTGAATATCGCGGAAGAATTAAACAAAACCGATTAAATATGTTTACAGAAATGTTATCACAATATTTTTCAGAAAACTCAGAAGTAGTAATTGAAAATATGCGAAGTGAAAATTTTAGTGATCTGTTAGAATTAGTGTTGAGAAAAGTGGTTGATACAAAGTCTGAAGAAAAATTACGCCGTTTTAAAGATATTTTAGTTAATTCAATTGTCATCGATATTGATTATAATAATTCTGAGAGATATTTAGATTTAGTAAGTAGTTTAACAGAAACAGATATTCAAATCCTTAAACGTCACGAACTATTTGACAATAGATTTGAAGAAAGATTTAATCATCAGCGTAATAATATAGACCAACTTCCAAAATTAGAAAAACTAATGCAAGATGAAATTAAGTTGAAAGAAAGTGGATTTGCTAATAATTGGCAAGTCGCAGCTTCCAACTATAATGCAATAAAGAATGCGATAAGAACTTTTGAAGAACAAAATAAAAGCGTGGAAATTTATCGAAATGCAGAGTTCTATAGTATAGAAAATGACGAATTTTTATATAGCAAACAAAAACTCTTTTCATTAGGTCTCTTAATAGATTCTGGTGCAGGAAAATTTGATTACAAACCCTTTCACGTGATGTCAATTACTGAATTTGCGAAAAAATTCTTAGAATTTATAAAGATGTGAATCGTCAGAAATACAAGTAAAAATATACTTTCTTAAGTTTTCAACTTCGGAGTTTTATTTTTCAAACAGTTTATTATATTTGTAATGAACTACCAGCCAATGAACAACAGCGCTACTCCACATCTTAAATCCCAAGCCCGTTTTATCGACGGCAAAGACAGGACCGATGAAATAGAAAGCTATGCTTTTGAAGGGAACAAATGTCTGGTGACCTATAAAAACAATGGGAAGACGTATGCTTATCATCAGGATAAGGTAAAAATTGTAAATTCGGCCTTACAGAGTGCGGAGTCGGCATCGGTTTTCAGTTACCTGAAGTAGATGGCGGAGGCGGTCGGGCTTAAGACGGAGGAAGGTACCAATATCCTGGCTGATCATTATGACAAAATATCTTTTATCCCGGAACATTCCGTTCTTTCGCACTACCTTAACGGGAAACAACCGGAGAAAGATCAGCACGGCTCTCCTATCGGGCTTTTTCCTTTCGGCTTTAACCTGAGCCAGAAAAAAGGCGTGGACGAAGCATTCTCCCATCCCCTGAGCATCATCGAAGGCCCGCCGGGAACCGGGAAAACCCAGACCATCCTCAATGTGATTGCCAACGCGGTGATGAACCATCAAAGCGTCGCAGTGGTTTCTAGCAATAATGCGGCTACCCAAAATGTTTTTGAGAAGCTGGATCGCAGCGGAATTTCTTTTATAGCTGCTCTCCTGGGAAACTCCGAGAAGAAAAAAGAATTCCTTGAGTCCCAGGCTGAGATTCCGGATCTGTCCGGCTGGCAGTTAACGGCGGAAGAAGCACACGCCCTTCAGGAGTCCAACACCCTGCTTTTTGCGCAGCTTTCGGAAAAGCTTGAACTTAAAAACGAACTGGCTCTGCTGAAGCTGCACATCGAAAATGTAGAAACCGAATACCGGCATTTTACTTCCGCCATGGCCGTACCGGCAGACCTGCGTTTTAAAAAGAACGTCTCTTCCGGTCAGCTGCTTTCCCTATGGATCACGATTGAAGCATATGAGGCGTCCGGCAGGAAATTCAACTGGTGGCGGAAACTGACCTTTCCTTTTCTCTATGGCGTAAGGGACAAAACCTTTTATGAGCGGTCTTACCGGGAGCTGATCCGATCGGTTCAGGCTAAATACTATACCGTAAAAATTTCGGAGCTTACGGTGAGGAAAGCGCAGCTGGAATCGGCGTTGGAGGATTTTTCCTTCGGGGAGAAAATGAAGACCTGTACGGAAGTCTCGATGCGGCTTTTCAGACACGCTATACATCAGAGATACCAGGAAAAAAAGCGTCCGCAATATACGGCCGGGGACCTGCATCTGAATTCAGAAGAATTCATCAGGGACTACCCGGTGATCCTCAGCACCGCCTACTCGCTCCGGAGAAGCCTTGACAAAAAAGTAGTCTATGATTTCGTGATCATCGACGAATGTTCGCAGGTCGATCTTGCTACGGGCGTGCTGGCCTTATCCTGTGCCAGAAAAGTGGTGATCGTAGGAGACCTGAAGCAGCTGCCCAACGTGGTGAATCAGGATACCGCCCGGAAAACGGACCTTATTTTCCAGTCCTATCAGTTGCCCGAAGCCTACCGGTATTCCAGTCACAGCCTGCTTTCGTCGGTGGCCGGATTATTTCCCGGGATCCCTAAAACGCTTTTACGGGAACATTACCGGTGCCATCCCCAGATCATTGATTTCTGTAACCGGAAATTCTATAATAACCAACTGATCATTTTGTCCGAAGCCCAGACCGGCCGGGAGCCCCTGCTCGTTTACAGGACCGTGGCCGGGAACCATGCGCGGGACCGGATGAACCGGCGGCAGATCGACGTGATCGTAGAAGAGATTATCCCGCAGCAGCAACTGGAAACCGCAGACCTGGGCATTGTAACGCCTTACCGGAACCAGACTTCGGCCTTACAGCAGGCCTTCCAGGGAACTTCCGTGAAAGCGGATACGGTAGATCAGTTCCAGGGAAGGGAAAACGAAGTGATCATCCTTTCCACCGTGGATAATGAAATATCAGGCTTCACCGACCATCCCAACCGCCTGAATGTCGCCGTTTCCCGCGCCAGAGACCAGCTGATTGTCGTGGTGAACGGGAATGAAAACGAAAAAGACAACAACATCTCCGACCTGATCCGCTATATTGAATATCAGAATTTCACGGTTGTCGATAGTCAATTGCATTCTATCTTCGATTACCTGTACAAAGGATATGAAGCGAAAAAACGGGAGCTCTTATCCGGGCAGAAGCAGAAATCGGTATTCGACAGTGAGAACCTGATGCATCTGCTGATCCTTGAAGTCCTGTCACAGGACGAATTTTCAAAGTATGACGCCGTCCTTCATTTTCCGCTCAGAAACCTGCTTTCCGATTTTTCCAAGCTCAGTGCCGAAGAAGAACAATATGCCGGACATCATGCCACCCATCTGGACTTTGTCATTTATAACAAGCTGGGCAAGAATCCCGTCCTGGCCGTTGAGGTAGACGGCTACGAATACCACCGGGAAGGCAGCCGCCAAAACGAACGGGATGCCATGAAAAATAAGATCCTGGAAACCTACGGCCTTCCGCTGCTGCGATTTTTGACGACGGGAAGCGGGGAAAGGGAGAAGCTGGTTAAGCGGTTGAGACAATTATAAAAAGTTTTCAATGATTTTTGTCTTTTACTTTATCTCCTATTTTAAGTCCATCACTAAAATTTCCTGCGATAACAAATAGTTGCGAAGTCCAGTGCGGTTTTTCCAAAACTTAGAAATTAAAACTCCTGGCTACAGATAAGGAGTTTTAAATGTTATCCAATGGAACAAATGCGATCATTCATTTTTAGCGTTGATGATAAAATATCTTTACCGACAATCCTAACCGTATGAATATCGCGGATTCCCGCGTAAATGATCAGCCTTAAATTTCATGTAATTCGGAAGATCCAAAAAATTATAATTAATCTAAAGAATCCTCTATCCTAACGCGAGGTCATATTTACGTTATGATCATAGCCGATCTATACTCTTAAAGTATCATAATATCACAGTAATTCATAAAGAAAATGTAACAGTCCCAAGTCTATTGCTGATGCTATTATTAAAATATGCTATCTACAGTAAAATTCCCACCTATTGGTGGGAATTTTGTTTTACATTAGTATTAGTGTGTCACTCCATAAAGTGCCAATCTTGCCTTAGCATTGCTCCAAACGAAAAGCATATTATTAGAAAAATAATCAACAAACTATTAAAAATATAGTTCAACAATTTACTATTATATCTGTGAATCAAATAAAAATTAACTGCTAACAACAGTATTATCAAAGGTGTAAATTCCAAAAATAATTATACTGAAAATATAATAAAAGTGCGGTATAAATTATTGAGTTGCTCGAAAATTATAAAATATTACGCTCACAGGAAGAGCTAAAATCCAATGAGGGAATGGGGCTGATGCTGAGCGGATTCTTCTACAGGGCTTGTGTCATATTCCTTTATGTTGCCCTCCGATATCGTCCCAATCAAATTAATATCCGTATCCTATGGAAGCTTTGTGAACACGCTGACCACAAGGTAAAAAACCTTGACTACCTTATCCAAAAACTGTCCTTTGATTTCTTCGAGTTCCTTAACCCATCCAAAAACCTGTACCGAAACTTCTGCTACCTTGACGAGGAACACCTTTCCATCCTCGATGAACTGGCGCAGGGTTTTCTCGAACTCGTGGATAAGCAATTTGAAAAGTAAAACAAAAAGCCAACTCAATTGAGTTGGCTTTGTTATCATTCATAAGCAGTTTCTAAATTATATATATCTCCGCCTTCTTTTGTACATTGTACGAATATTTGTTTAGGAATACTGTCCCTCAAACTAATTTTGGTAGTTTGATTACAATTATCATTATCATATTTGAAAATCAAACCCTTATTATCAATACTATTAGGTACTGCAGACGCAGAACCTAAATTATAAAAACCTAAAAGCTTATTGAGAGAGTTATAAATATATACTTGTCCGTTACCTCTTTTTGAATCCTCATAAACACCTGTATAATGAACAGAGTTTAAAATTTTGAGAGTATCTTTTTTGGAAGTAATAATATTCCCCAAATATTTAATTACTTGTTCATCAATATCTTTTCCTTTTTTTGTAAATCCAAAATCTTGATTGGGAATATTTTGTTCTAAGACTAATAGTCTACAACGCTCATAGTAATCTAGCTTTGTTTCAGTAATTTCTTTATCCTTTCGCTGTAAATCAGGTTTACTACAATTTGTAAATAAAATTATAAATAAACTCAAAATAAAATTTTTCATATTTTAATAATCTGAAGATTTAGGTTTTTTAGATTCTTGTTGCATTTGTAATACTCTTTTTTGATAACCGGCGGTACCACCTCCATTATACCCTTCTACAGCTTTTGCCCAACCTTGGAATTTATAGGTGGTTTTTCCTGTTTTTGAGTCATAAGAAACACCTCCTTTAAACCCTTTAGTTCCTAAAATTCTTGTTCCTGCAAATAATGAAGTTGACTCATCAGTTTTAGCTCCTTTAGTTAATCCGTATTCACTTTTCATTTTAGACCAATCCCCAGGTACATTCGCTTGCATTATATCAGTTATACCTGATGTTCCGGCATTAGATTCTTGAACTGTAATTGCCTTAACCAAAGTAGGGTCTAAATCAGGAATTCCTTTTATTGCGTCTTGAGGAATAGGATTAGCACCTTCTGTTACTAAATCCAATTGTCCCGAATTTTTAACCTGATTAAAATATCCTGTACGTGCCGCAATCTGATAATCATTTTCTTGATAAGCTGATCCAGAAACATCTTCCCCTCCTTTATTTTGGATAATATTTGGCATTGGAACTTGCTTCCAACCAGCAGTACTTTTTGCGGGATCACTGCTTGCGTTCGTTGTTGCTTGTATATAAGTCTTAAATTGTGTATCACTCTTTATTCGATGAACTTCGACACCTCGATTATTGATAAATACAATATCGCTTGGAGCATTGCCGTCCGGATCGATAAATCTTATCGGATTATTAAAGCTATAATTATACGGAGACCAACCCGGGAACTCTGCGCCTTTTGAATCCACAACGCCCCATCTTCCGATATCCGGCATATAGAATCTTGCCCCGTAATCATACATCCCGGATTCTGTCTGTAATTCCTTACCGTTGTACTTATACTGGTATGAAGAGTTGCCTGCTGACCCATTATATCCTTCATGCTTCATCCCAAACGGATAATAATTGTTTTCTTCAAGAACTTCTATGCTGCTGCCGTTGTTAAAATAACTAAGTCTTACATTTCCCAAATGGTCTTCATAGTTGTAAATATACTTATTATTTTCAAAATTATAGTAGCCTTCTGCCGTAGGAACAAATTTTAATGTCCGGACTATTCTTAAAGAAGAACCCTGGCCTTCATACTGGAAACCATCCAGGTATTCCGTTATTTTATAAGCTTCGGACTGGTTCTTTCCCACCCCGTACATATAGATTTTATTCAGTTTCGTACCATCTGCTCTGAAAAGGTAACTTGTCGTAATATTTCGCGTTTCAGTGGTTTCGCTAAAGACATTCCTTACAAGATACGTCTGGTCAAAAGTAATTCGGTTCGGGAGGTTCAAAAAATTATAAGCCATCCCTAAAATGCCTTTATCCTTATGGGAAGTCATATTCCCATTAACATCATACGGGATGGCAATTCCCGATACATCAGGATACCCGCGGTAATCCGTAGAAGAATCCGTTACGGATGTAAGCCTGTTGCTTTGGTTGTTATTGGCATAAGCATAAGTAAGTTCATCGATGTTAAAGGCTGCAGCGCCCTGCTGCGAGTCTGCAGATCTTTGCAGGTTGGTGATATTCCCATTCAGGTCATAATCCATCTTCTCAAAGTATTCCTTAGCCGATGGATTGGAATCTTTCTGGTAAAACCCGGCCTGCAGTCTGTTCAAACTGTCGTACACATATCCGTATCTTCTCAGGTTATCTCCTGTAGTAGTAGCCGTTCTCCAGTCTACTTCAGCGATATTCCCATTGTATTTCGGTTTTACCTGTAAGCCGGTATAATCCAGGTTAGGTGTTTCCAGGCCTTCTACGGTATTATATTTAATCTCATAACCAAAGAGTTTGCTTCCTAAATTCTTCGGATCATTGATCTTGGTCATCCAACCGCGGATATTGAAGGTGTAATCAATACTCTGGAGCGGACTGGCAGCTAATGTGCCGCCCACTTTTTTATTGGTAAGCTGGGAAAGGTCGTTATAGGTATTCTGCGCCAGGATCTCTTCCGGATTGTTATCCACCTTGTGCTTATGGACCAGAAGCCGGTTCTGGCTATCATACGCAAAAGTTTCGGTAATCACTCTTTCCGTATCCCCACTGAGCCTTTTATGGTAGGTTTTGGAAAGCTTGGGCACTCCCGCAAAATCCAGCTCGGTTTCCGTATTGGTGTAACCACCCAAATGGTTGGTGGTTTTGACAGCTACCTGTCTTCCCGTTGAATCGTAATAAGAGTAGGCTTTTGTCCAGTTGTTGTCCTCGATGTTTTTGACGTATGAAGCTGTTGCCATCCCTTTTGTGGAGGCATCATCGCTGCTTCCCAGGGTTTGGGACATCGTTGGCTGGCCCAGTACCGTGGCCGGGACCGCAGGCGCTTCCGAAGGATAGGTATCGTAATAGCTGACCGTTAGAAGCGTGATGCCCGAAGAAGGGAACGCCAGGTTCCGGTAATACAGGTTCGTCCCGCTTAAGGTGACCGGGCTGGTAATGCGCGTTTCAGTGTTCGGGGAAGAAGCCGTTAAGGTATTTAACTGGTCCTGTACCCGGGTTCTGGAATCCGTGCTGGGGTAAAACCCGGTGTAAGCCACCCTTCCCAGTTCGTCGTATTTGGTAAAAAGCCAGCCAGGCGTTAAAAAACTGTTGTCTGCCGTCCTTAATTTCCCATCCTGGGAGAGCACCAGCCGGTCCTGTTTGTCATAGACCATGAATTCCCAGTCCTTGCCCGGGATTTTCTTTTCCACCAAACGGTTTCTTCCGTCGTATCGATACCGGTAGCAGAGCTCGTTTAAAATCTCATCGGTGATCACGTTGTTACCCAGCTCAATCTGTTTAACCGCTTTCGGGGAGATCACAAAAGCCAGCTGGTTGTATTCGTTGTAGACATAGTAAGTATCCACATTCTGTGATCCGTCATTCCTGCGGATCAGGACCGTCTGGCCCTGGCCGTTTTTAAACTCCGTCACCGGGTTCCCGTCCTCATCGGTGACTGTATTTTTATACAGCGTAGATGCCGGATAGAAGCCTGAGTTAGCGGAGGCTACCCATAAAGAGGAAACCGCGGTGGAAACGTTATTTAACGTGCCGGTCGTGGTCGTGGTCCCGAATTTCTTCACCTCGTTTCCCAAATTGGCATCGTAGGTAAACTTCTGTGTTTTCCCGGAGCTCATTTTCCAGGCTTCCCCCGGGGCAGCCTGCTGAAGCACCCTATCCAGCGGGGAGTTTTCCAGCTGCTTTTCCGAGTAGGCATTGGAAACTCCGTAATACGTATTGGCGGCCGACTCATCCACGATGCCGGGATGGATCGAAGAGTTCCGGGTCGGAGCCGGAACCGGAAGGATGTCCTTGACCGGTCTTCCGAATCCGTCGTAGGTAACGGCCGTTACCAGGTCCTGGCCCGTGGGGGTAGACTTAACGCTCACGATCTGCTTGGCTCTTCCGAGTCCGTCAAAATACGTGATGGTCTCCGATCTTTTGCTGCAGTCATCATTCAAACAGGTTTTTGACTGCACGTAGTTTTCATTGGAGGACTGTGCAAAGGACATGACCGCAGCACTCAGCGCAAGGACGGAGGCTATTTTTGTGGTGTTGTATGTTCTCATGTTTGTGTTATGGTTTATAGTTGTAGTTGTTTTCAGAAACTTTTTTATCGGTATAGTTCCCGCTGCTGTCTTTGCCTCTTACCTTTCCTTCTTTCAGCCGGTTGGCCGCATCATAGGTGTAAATTTGCCGTACCCCGGATGGAGGCGTGATGCTCGTCACCCCGATCAGAGGGTCATAGGTATAGGTGGAAATAAGTTTCCCGGAAAGGGCCTGCTCTTTGCGAAAGCTGTTCAGGGCATCCAGCAAAAGGCCTTCTTTCGAAGGATCCGCCGCATCATTGTCCGAAGCCGTTACGATTCCTGAAACGGAAACGGCGGAGATCAGCTGGTCGTAAGCCATCCCTTCCACCTTGGCAATCGGCTGGGTTTTATTATACCCCCAGATGATCGCCACCGGGATGCCGTCTTTCCCCGTGTACTGAAGAAGGTTGCCCTTGTCGTCGTATTTGTCGTAGCTTACTTCGGTTGAGGGAGCATTGTTTAAAACATCATATAAAACCGATGACAATTGCAATACCAGGTTTCCGGCCTGCGCCGTAGGAAGGAAAGTAGGATAAAGGGTCTCCGATCTGCCCAGTGTTTTGGTCACCCCGTCTTTGGTCTGCGTCGTGGTGGTCTCCAATGGGATGCCGATCATGTTTTTAGCGATCATCAGCTGGTTGTTTTTCTCATGGGCGTAAGAGTAGGTGGTTTCGTTAATGCTTCCATCCTGAAACTGACTTTTCTTTCTTGTAATCTGGTTATGCACTGGATTCTGGTAATCATAGTCAATTGTGGAGATTATCTTTCTGTAATTAGGGTTTAAATAATCATCCGCATCAAAATCCGTTATCGTATTTCCTAAAGGCATATAATCAATATACTCAACCGTCTCTTCTTTCCTGAGCTTTGTATCGATCGTATGATGATTATATACACTCAAGTGAAAATTAGCAATTCTTTGAACATTCCCAAAATTGCAGTTAGCATCCTGGTTATCATCATACATTTTGACGGCGATCAAATTCGGTTCAGATTTTATTATATTATAGTTATAAGTATAATTTGTCTGCTTGCTCTTTAAAATACTATTGCCTATTTTCACAAAATTCCGGGTCCTGAGAAGGTTCCCACTGAACATTAACCTGTTAGATTTTGCACTTGAATAGGTGCTGGAAATAATATTTTGTAATTGGATCCCATAATAGCTGAATAGACCTGTAGAATTACTGCTCACCATAAAACCCGGTCCAGGATCAGTATTTATCACCTGATTAGATTCATTATAATCTTTCCTGAACTTTTTCTCATAGCCTCCGTTTTCAAAATGGTGTCCTCCCAAACTGGCCGTAACAAATGGGTAGCGGTCCTGCAATTGGCTGTTATACATTTCGCTTGTGTTATTAGAGCTGTGCAATGCATAGGTAATCATGGGAGCCGCCATATGATGCTCACCTACTGATACGTAACTAACCTGAGGGGCTGCTCGGAGAAGTATGGCAGAGGGGGTATCATAGATCTCTGCAGCATTGTAATACAGCCGCTTATACTCCTTTACCACGTCCTGGTCCGTCTGTTTCACTGATTTCACCCGTATTCCATATCCATCTACAGCATTAGCCGTTAAGGAAGTATAGTTTAAATAAACATTGGCTGTGACGTAACTGTCATTGGATACAACTGGATTATCCTGTGTTGACTTGGCGATCATTTTGTACCGCTTACCCGGATAGAATTGGAAGGTCTTGGTCTGGCTCTGGCTGCTGTATCCCAAAACCATTCCACCGTTCAGTACAATCTGGTTCGTATCAAGATCGATCAGTTGCCAGGAAAATCCTTTCATATGATTTCCGTTAAAATTATCAGATCCCATTATATAGTTGATATCTACCGATTGCGGTTGGAAAATGTTCTCGATGATTAACTCTCCATAAAAACGGTCCGGATCCATCGCATTATTGTTATATAATAAACTGATTCCTTCATTATGTTCTTCCAGATCCCTCATCGGAGGAGCTTCATATTCCACCTTTGTTATACCGCCTGTAGGATAGGTGATTTCTGTAAGGACTCCTTTTGATGCATAGAAAAAGTCCGGCGTCCTGTCCCCGAAAGAATTCAATACTCCCTGAGTATAGAATGGTGACAACGGAAGAAGCGGATTATGGAATCCCGCAATTAACGATTCATTTAAAGTGTGATTATTAAAATAGCCGAACATATCTTGGCCATAAGAAGTGCGCTTAGGAAGTGCTAAAGGATCATTGTAGCTGAAATCATACTTTTTCTCAAATATTCCATTCTTATAAAGCTGGGCTGACGCGAGAAAGAAGCGCTCGGAGATATTGTTATTCTGCAAGCCGTCAAAAATATAATTAAGGTAAATTTTTTCTCTTTCTACATTATTTTCTTTCAGCTCAATAGAAGAAAGACAGGTCTTAAAATCTGAATCCGGTTTTACACTATAATTAAATTTTATAATCTGATTATTTTGATTTGAACTTATTTGGGCGATCCTTTTTTTATCCTTAACATACAGGGTCTGAACTGATTTTATTATATCAGCTGACATTGCCGGATAAGGCTCATTATTAGAGCCCATATTACCGCCGGCATACAAATAGCGAACATCATTTTCAAAAACCGCGTGGGTTTCAAGATCCGTATTCTCATAATTAAAAAAGATCTTTTCATTGGTAGGATGAATAATTTCCTTTAAAAAATAAGAAGTGGCTGTATAATTTCCAACGCCCCCGGGTGTAGGCATCATCTTGGAACCTGTTGTTTCAATATAATCGTTTGAGCTACCGAAAATATATCTGATACCACTCATATCGGTCATTTCAAAACCAATAAAGCTTCTGTTTCCTAATGCCTGATTTGAATTGATGGTCGTTATTTTTACTTGGGAATCATTTTTTATAAATTTAGGATTAAAATTTTCATCAAAATAAAACGATGCCGAAATATTGTTGACCTTAATATGAAAAATATCTCTTTCAGAGTCAATGACCGTGGGTTGATAACATACTTTTCTTATGATATCATCAGCAGCACAGTCAGATAAAGTGGTCTGAATAATTTCATCATACGTTTTATTTAAACGCTCACCTGCATTTTCATCCGGAAGCCCATTGACGGTCCGGCTGATAATACCGCCAGCCTCAATCATCCAGGTCATTCCGGTATCATTCGGCAGGTCGTCCACTTTCACCCCGGCTCCGGAATAATTCAGGCCTACTCCCGCAGAGAGTTTGTTGGACAGCAGGCTTAATAGTGGTATATTGATATTCAACTTTCCGGTATGCTCATCTTCTGATACGCTTCTTTCCTTTGTAAATTGAAAAGATTGCGGGGAACTCGGCACAAAATTGACATTCTGGCCTGAGAGACAATCGGTCCCTAAGAATACTGCATACAGAAAAATACTCGTTTTTATTTTCGTCATGGTTGTTATGTTTATTTTTTAATCAGTTTCCCGCTCGCCGTTTTCCCTGCCTCCGTTTTCACCGATACCAGGTAAGCCCCCTGAATGAGCGGCTGCGTGTTGAGTTTGGTTACTTTGTTTTTTGTTTTAATGCTCTGAAGCTGCCTTCCGCCCATATCATACATTACGATTTCTGCTTCTTTGAAATTAAAGCCGATTTCCACATACGCATAATCACTTACCGGGTTCGGATAGATCTTAATATCTTGCTTCTCGATCAGCTGGTCGATCTGCTTATCACCAAGCTTTATGATCTTCCAGTTCTCTTTGCCGAGCTCTTCGGCACTGGTTCCGGCCAGGATGATCGAGCCATCCCTGTTCAGCTTAATATCCGAAAGCCGTTCCTCTCTTTTGCTCGATTCCCCCTTGACGTGCTTTCGCCACTGCTCATTGCCATTCTGGTCTAAATACAGCATCCAGAACTTCTCATCATCCGTTTCGATCCTCCCCTCCGCTTGCGTATAGCCACCCAATAAGATTCCTTTAGTTGATCTATCATCCGAAGCATGCAACACGCTCATACCCATCAAAACATCCCGGTTCTTGAAATTGTAGGACTTCTGCCAGATTTCTTCGCCCCTCGTGTTTACGGAGATGAGCCATACATCCGTTCCCTCTTCAATACCGACGGTTTTATTGCCGGATCTCTCCGATCTTGATTCCCCGCCGATCAGATATCCGGTGGAAGTCATAGCCAGGGTTCTTAGGTGATCATCCCCTTTTCCGCCGAAGCTTTTTTCCCATTCAACCTTATTATCTTTAGAGAGCTTAACCAAATAGAAATCGCCCTCTCCGTAATTCTCAGTCTTTTTTGAGCCTCCAGTACTGCTTCTTGAATAAATGCCAAGTAAAGCTCCGCCATCAATTGTAGGGATCATTTTCTCCACTTCATCCAATCCTTTTCCGCCTAATACCAATTGAGAGATTTCCTTTCCACTCTTGTCCAGTTTTACCACCAGTACGTCTTTAGAGCCGTAGCCTTTCTCTGAATTCTGAATATTTCCGGCAACATAAAATCCGAAATCCGTCGTCTGGATCACCGCCCGGGCTTCTTCATCCGCCGCGCTGCCGATAGTTTTCTGCCACATTTCATCCCCAAATTCATTAATTCTGATGAGCCAAAAATCACTACCCCCTTTGGATTCATCCTTTTTATCAAGCCCTTTTCCGCTATAGGAAGTGCCTGCCAGTAAAAATCCGCCTTCCTGTGTATTGACCGTTGCAGAGAGTAGATCGTGGTTTTTCCCGGAGAAGTATTTTTCCCAAACTTCTTCCCCCTGTTGGTTTAATTTAACCAGGTGAAAATCGTAGCCGTTGTTTTGCTTATTGTCTGTTGAAATTTTATTGGATTGGATACTGCTGCCTGAGATCAGGTACTGTCCGTCTATGGTGGTGGTGACCTGACTTAGGAAATCCTGTGTTGAGGATTTAATATCTTTCTGCCAGACCACTTCCTGGGCGAACACGCCCAGAGATATGCACAGAAAAAATGCGCTCATGTAGAGTTTTTTCATGTCCTTAGTGATTGATTATTATTAATTTTTAATTGCTGCAAAAGTATGCTTTTTACCTCACAAACAAAAGATTTATTACATGAATTAATGTTGAGAATCATTTTCTGCCAAAGCTGTAAAGTCAGAGCAGTATTGATCTTAATGTAATTGCCCAGACATCAGTATAGCGGTTAGCCTAAACTGCGATTTTGATTTCTTCCACAAAGCCGAAAATTAGAAGTTCTGGTATAGGAGAAAAGCTTTTTTGGAACCTATGTTTCTTATTGATTGGCATATCAGAATTTATTAAACAATCACATCTAAAACAAAAAATCCCCAGCCAAAGCCGAGGATAAAAACTAATAACCATGAAAACTCAATTAAACATGAGAATCAGGGGCAAAGGTAAGCAATTAGTCTATAATTTCAATAGACCATTAGAAAATAATTTCAAATTTGTTGAAAATAATTTATGTATGGCATATTAATTGCATACCTTATACTACCAATCACATCACTTATTATGAAAATAAAATCCTCAGCTTTTCAGTTGAGGATTTTGTTTTATTTATCCGGAAAAAGGTGAATCAGATTTTATTTAATTCATTTTCAGCAATTTAATGAAAATAAAAAAAGAGGATAACCCGAGATTCCAATAAAGACTTCTTAAGCCTTAAACCAAAAATTATTCTAATATTCAAGGCTCCTGGAAGTATCTTAACGGAAATAACTTCCGGTACCCAGCTTCCCTCTTTCAGCCTTTCTCATTCACGTGATATCAAATAATGGTCTTCCTGCTGCTCAGCATATTGTCCGGATCCTGGCTGTAGGTTTCCTTAATTTCTTTCAGCTTCTCATAACTTTCCTGGAAATAGACTGAGGTCGGGATGCTGTCGTCTTTAAAACTGATGAAAGCGCCGTACGTTGCCGGGATGTCATAATTCCGGCAGGCTTCCAGCCAGTCCAGCGCACGGTTGACATAGGGCTGTACTTGTGGATTTTCAATACCGTCATTGTCCCACCAGGCCTGATATTGGATCGTGTAAAAGCATTTCTTATAGGCAAAAGAACTTCCCTGCGGAAACTGGTGGGCCGCAAAATCGTAATCCCGGTAGTAGGCGCCGGTGATGGCTCCTAAAGTAAAATACGTATTCATCCCCTGATACTCTCCTTCCGTCACCAAAAGGTCTGACTCCAGACTTTCGATCAATTTCATTCTCCTCTGCAGGGCAAGCGCGTCATCATCGGTAACCGTAGCAAACCTTGATGTAATTTTATGCGGGGCCGGCTTATCGATTTCAGGGGGTATCGCCTGGTAGTGAGGCGGCAGGGCATCCGTATCGTACAAAGCTTCCAGAATCGGATGCTCATTCTGCACGGTATCCCATTTCACAATCCGGTCCCAGGCCGAAAATGTGCTCCATTCGCGTTTGTTGGGATCAGGCACGGCGGTAAGCTTACCGGGATTGCTGGAAACATTATTGGACAGGACGGCCTCAATGCTGTCTTCAAAATTCACATTATACTGGCCGTACTCATTCTTTGGAAACCATTGGCCTTCAATGATGTTTCTCAGGTTGTCTTCAAATTCCTGCTGGGTGTGGAAGTCCTCTTTACTCCCCATGTAATAGCCGTAGAAATAGCAGTCGTGCAACGATTTTTCCACAGGTGTTGTATCTTCTGCATCTTTATATTTGGCAACCACCTTAAGATTGGTCCCCAGCAGATCAGGATTTTCATTATACCCGATCAGCTCTTCCCAACGTCCGAGAATATCGACGGCGGCCGGAATATCCTGACCGAATTTCTGTTCCCAGGCCACGGTAAATTTAGTCGTAAAATCAGGCAGCGTAAAGGTTTTATAGATGAGTTCGGTAATGATTCCGTAGCTCATCCCGCCACCTCCGCGCAACGCCCACAAAATCTGTCGGTCGGCGTCGTTGGGATTCGGAACCGCCTGGCCTTTATATTCGGGAATAAGCTGATTATCGATGATCGTCCGGTAGGAGCCGTCGCCCAACACAAGGGTTACCCCGGCAAGGCTTTCGCAACCCATCCCCTTCCGGCGCGTCCAGGGTCCCCATCCTCCTCCAAATGTAAACCCTGCAATGCGCACCGAGTAGCACGTCCCATGAGGCAATCCTACATTCTTCGCATTCATCTGTTTGATCAGGTCGATGAACATGATCCCGGGCTGAATGGTTGCATAATTGAGATCTTCCTCAATATCTACCGTTGTCATTTTTGAAAGGTCTATGACCAGGGCATCGGTGGCCGAACATTCCCCTTCATGATCATGACCGCCGGAACGGACTCTCAAGGGTCCGGTGTAATCGTGCTGTCTGAGGCATTTCATCACTTCCGACACCTGTCCGGTATCGGTACAGAATACCATAGCCGTCGGCCGGAACTGATAGTAGGTATTGAATATCTGCCTTTTGTCGTTGTACTCTTCGTTTGTCGAGGGGGAATCAAACAATATTTCAGGCCTGTTGTCCTGCGGAAGGGACTCTTTTAAGATTTCAATGATGTCAGGGAGGGTTGTTTTCATAAAATATTGGTTATTGGTTTTTAGTTTATGAGTTTGAGGAAATTTTATTTAAAATGATTATTAAGATTTCTGTTGAATCAAATGTAAAAGTATCGCTGTACAATTTATTAAGTATTTTTACGGGTTTTTATGTCAAATTCGTTTCCTGACGACTTCTGAGCAGATCTTAGAATAGATCTTATTACAAAAGGCATGAGAAAACTTCTAGTTCTATGGATTCTAAGAATGGCTTATATCCCGACCGTAGATTTTCGGCCGCAACGGGATTGGCATGACATTTCACGAATGATGGCAATGTATATTATTATATATCTTAACCTTTTGGCTTAACCCAATTTTTAAAACTTATCAGAAAATGCTATAAGATCTATTTTGGAAGAGGTATACGATCATCTTTGGAAGTTAACGAATGAAGAAACCTAACGGGTTTTAAAAACCCGTTAGGTTTTCATCCGTCAATTCTATAAAAGTTCCCGATTTCTGATGCTGATCTGTTTCCTGTTTAGATGTACTAACCTTTTTGCGTGTTCTCCAGCTTTTGTGCGTGATCCTCTGTGATACACCAATCCGAGTTTGGGCTGGAAAATTAGTCAGCATACCAAGAGAAAAGCCTGCAATTTAAAATTGCAGGCTTTCTAAAATTTGGCGGAGAAAGAGGGATTCGAACCCCCGGACCTGTTACAGTCAATAGTTTTCAAGACTATCGCAATCGACCACTCTGCCATTTCTCCCTGAACGCCGGGTATACCGTTGTTTTCAGTGGTGCAAATATAAAACGTTTTTCTATTTTAGCAAAACAATTTGAATATAAATTTTAACAAATCGTAATAATCGGCTAAAAATCAGGAATATTATTTTAATGTATACTCCGGATCAAAAGGCTGGAAGAGGGAAGCCGGATACCGGAAGTTTCTTTTGTCAATCTATCGATAACAGTCTCAAATATCGAATGATTCCATTTACACTCCATGATGTGCAAACTCTATTTAAAATCCCTGATTATCTTTCTGTTTTTTTGATAAATTACTGAAAACCCGTTAAATACTTGGATTCATGTTATTTTTCCAAGCCATCATCATATTTTAAATTTAAAAAAAAACGTGTTCCTTCTGGTAGAAACACGTTTATATTTTTAAAGTTTTATTCTGTTTAACGTACGATTAACGCAGTTCAGCCAGGTATTTCTCTGCATCCATCGCCGCCATACAGCCGCTTCCTGCTGCAGTGATCGCCTGCCGGTAGATATGATCCTGAACGTCTCCTGCCGCGAAAACGCCCGGAAGGTTTGTTTTGGCCGTTCCTTTTTCAGTGGCGATGTATCCGTTTTCATCCAGGTCGATCTGCCCAACGAAAATTTCCGTGTTCGGCTTATGGCCGATGGCGATAAAAATCCCATGTACGTCGATGGTTGAGGTCTCCTGCGTCTGGTTGTTGATGACCACTGCCCTTTCTACCAGGTTGTTTTCCCCTTCAATCCCGATCAGCTCATGGTGGAACTTCACTTCAATATTCGGGGTGTTGTTTACGCGGTGGATCATCGCTTTGGAAGCCCTGAACTCGTCTTTCCTTACCAGCATCGTTACTTTGTTCACCAATTTGGCCAGGTAAGTCGCCTCTTCTGCCGCCGTATCTCCGGCACCTACCACCACGACATCTTTTCCTCTGTAGAAAAACCCGTCGCAGGTGGCACAGGCGGAAACGCCTCCGCCGTTGTATTTTTTCTCGTCGTCAAGACCCAGGTATTTGGCAGTAGCTCCGGTAGAGATGATCACGGTTCTGGCAAAGATCTCCTTATTGCCGGCGTATAATTTATGGATTCCTCCTACTTCCGTAGAAAATTCAGCTTTGGTGATCATTTCGTAATGCACCTTGGTTTCGAAACGTTCCGCCTGTTTCTGCAGATCCATCATCATTTCAGGACCTGTAATTCCCGTCGGATATCCGGGGAAGTTGTCTACTTCCGTCGTAGTGGTTAACTGTCCGCCCGGTTCCAAACCGGTATACAATTCAGGCTTCAAATCTGCTCTTGCTGCATAAATAGCGGCTGTAAAGCCGGAAGGTCCGGATCCAACGATCACACAATCTAAAATATTTTGCTCCATAATCTGCTCTTGAAAAAGATTTTAAAATTTACGCCTGCTAAGTTCGTCATTTTTAACAGGTATTTAAAGTTATTTTAATGATACTTGTCAATATCTGATATGTTCAATGTCGATGAAACGTATAACTGAATGAGTGGATGGTCAATTGTGAATGGTGAACGGTGATTTTTGCTTCGCAAGTGAATGGTGAATAGTGATAATACCAGAATTGACAAGCGAAGCGGATTGACCATTCACCATTCACTTTCAAAAAATCACCCGTCAAAAATTCTTTGAAATTTTCGCCACCCCTCCGATTTCGGAGGGAATTTCGGTGAAGGTTTCAAAGAGCTGTCGAGGATAGCGGATCAGGTTAGTATAGAGTATTACAAGTGAATATTTTTACACTTCTTAAAATTGACAAGCGAAGCGGATTGACCATTCACCATTCACCTTTATACCTTCATTTTAATCCTGTCGACATTGATTATTTTATACACCAGCTCTTTGATGAGTTCCGCCTCGCTCATATTGACTGCTCCGAGGCCTTTCCCCTTCATATCGAATTCCCGGAGGATGGAGATGACCCTGGTGGCATGCTTCAGAGGGTACAGCCTGGCCGATTCCGCATAATCTTTGATGAAATACGGATTCACGCCCATCTGAGAAGCTATGGCCTGCGGAGGCTGACCGGCCATCGTATGGTACATGATAACGTTGGAAAAGTAATTATACAGGCTTGACAGCATCATGACGAACGGATTGTTCTTCGGGTTCTTGCCCATAAAGTGCGCAATCTTAAAGGCTGCATTGGCGTTTTTCGTTCCTAAGGCTTTCTGAAGCTCAAAAACATTATACTCTTTGCTGATCCCGATATGGTCTTCCACGATTTTCCCATCGAGCACTTCGCCGGGCTTGAGAATAATTTTAAGCTTGTTCAGTTCGTTGGCGATCCGCGAAAGATCATTGCCCAGATATTCCGCGAGCAGGTGGGAAATGTTCGGGGCGGTTTTGATGCTCAACCTGAGGCATTCGTCGGCGATCCATTTCGGAAGGTGGGCTTCTCTGATGGACTCGCTCAGGAATAAACTTCCGGCTTTTTCCAGGGATTTGGTGGCCTTTTTCCGGCTGTCGAGCTTCTTGTGCTTGTGTGCAAAGACCAGCACGGTAGACGGCACCGGATTCTGAAGGTAGGCTTCCAAAGCATGGCTTTCACTGTCCGCCATTCTCAGGTCCTGGGCTTCCTTGATGATGATGACCTGCCTGTCCCCCATCATCGGAAACTGCCGGGCCAATGAAAGGATTTCGTGATACGAGGTGTCTTTGCCATAGACGACGGTCTGGTTGAAGGCTTTTTCGTCCTCCGTTAAAAAGTCGTGTTCAAGGGCTTTTACTGCAAGATCGATAAAGTAGGATTCTTCTCCGTGGAAAAAATAAATCGGTAAAACTTCTTTATTTTTAATATTTTTGAGGATTACATCTAATTCTTTCATCTTAATAAATGGAACTTCCAAAACTGAACTTTCAGGAAACTTTTGATTTTAAATTCAGGAAAGACAAAGATAAGTTTTTTATTTATGATCCCATCCGCAAAACCTATCTTTTGCTCACGCCCGAAGAATGGGTCCGGCAGCATTGGGTGCATTATTACCTGACCGTAAAATCATACTCCGTTTCCGCCCTGGTTACCGAAAAAAAGATTGTCCTGAACGGTCTTACCAAGAGGATCGATCTCCTGGTAACCGAAAAGACCCGGCCCAAGATTCTGATCGAATGCAAAGCCCCGCAGATCAAATTAACGGAAAAGACCTTCGAACAGACGGCCCGGTACAATTCGATTATCGGCGCGGAAGAAATTCTCCTGACGAATGGGCTGCAGCACATTCATGCGTATTTTGAGAATGGGGAATATACATTTTACAAGGCGTGATAAATTCCTTTTTTATTTTTGTCATCGGGCTACAACCGGTTCTGGTTTAAGGCGCCCCATCGGGGCTTGGTGTTGTGCGGGTTTTCTATGATGTTGCCATAGGGCTTCGCCCTATGCTGATGTAAGCCGCCCCGTTGGGGCTTATTTTTTTATTTAGAGGGTTTAATATTATACGTTTTCAGGATAGGACTGATTTTATCATATTTACCATAGGGTTGCGCCCTATGCTGATGTAAGCCGCCCCGTTGGGGCTTGTTTTTTTATTTAGAGGGTTTAATATTACACGTTTTCAGGATAGGATTAAATTTGTGATATTTGTCGTACGTTTGCACGCTAACCTGATTTACGGCGTCACCCGTTGGGCTTGATGGTCTGTTTGATTATTTGTCGGGTTTAATACTACCTTTTTTTAAAGAATTACGGTTTAATCCTGGTATTTTTTCAGAGGGTGAACCTATGTTGATTTAAGGTGCCGTGTTGGAGCTTGATGGTCTGGTTAATTTTTTGCAGATTTTTGAAACTTTTGTTTGAATAAAAAGAGTTCAAAACTACCGGTCATCATCATGAAATTTATATTCCGGGGATTTGTACCGGAGCACGGTTTTTGTATTGGTGACCAATATCCTAGCCCCGATTGCAGTGGAAATCCTTTTTTGAAAAAAAAGATTGCAACGGAAAGCGGGAAACAGCTCCTAAAAAAATTAAATATATGACAAAATCGATCTTATTGGGTGCAGCTTTGCTGACCTCAGCTACCGTGTTCAGCCAAAACCTTAAACCCGTTGCCTATCAGGACGGTACCCAGAAACTGAATGGCCTTGTGACGTCCAACGCCGGAAAGAAACTTCCGGGAGTCCTTGTTTTACCTGCCTGGAAGGGGATTGACGATGAAGCGAAGAACGCCGCGGCCGATCTTGAGAAACAAGGATACATTGCTTTTGTAGCCGATATTTACGGAGAGGGGAATATCCCTGCCGATAATGATGCCGCGGCGAAAACTGCCGGTTACTACAAGAAGAACTATGAAGCTTACCAGAAAAGGATCATGCTGGCTCTGGAACAGCTGAAGAAAAACGGAGCGGTTCCGGACCGGATTGCCGTAATCGGCTACTGCTTCGGAGGAACGGGTGCCCTGGAATCGGCAAGGGGAAAAATGCCGGTAGCCGGTGTGGTTTCCATTCATGGGAGCATCGGAAAGGACCAGTCGAGACCGAACGGACCTATTTCGACAAAAATCCTGGTAGAAAATCCTGCGGATGACCAGAGTGTAACGCCGGAAGACTACAACAACCTGATCAAGGAAATGAACGCGGGCAATGCCGACTGGCAGATCATTACCTACGCGCATTCCAAACATACGTTCACGGATCCGAAATCACCCGACTACAATCCCGTGATGGCGAAGAGAGCCTGGAACCATACACTGATGTTTCTGAAGGAAATTCTGAAATAGTGTACCAATATAATAATGTAGCAATGTAATAATAAAAACAGTGTAGCAATGTACCTATGCTGATGGATTGCATTGTTACACTGTTCTATTAAACAGACTGTTACATTTTATTGTTTTGTTTCCAGTTCTGCTTTATATTCTTTCGGTGAATATTTGGTAAGGGAACCTGTGGCGGCATCAATTCCGACACCGATTACTCCGCCTAATAAAATATTAACCAATGTCACCGGATTGAACGTTTTTGTAAGCTTTACTTCTTTGTCGTTAAAACCTTCTTTTTCAAAAGTTACCATCTGTTTGCTCAGTGATCTTGGGATCTCAGCCGTACATGGTGTGGTGCATTTTTCAATTCCTTTATGGAAAACTTTTGCTCCTTCCGGAGTGGAATTAAATGTTATTTTGTCTTTTGTTCCGGTCAGGATGGTGGCACATGAGGTCATGAACAGAGTAACGCCCAATAAAAGGGCTGCTGAAAATTTGTTTTTCATAGTTAAGTTTTTCGAATCTTAAAAATTTCTGCGAACATACGGAAATTGGAACAATGAAACAATGTATTAACATAACAATGTACCAATGTAGCAGTATAACAATGTAGCAATGTAATAATGTAACAGCATACCAATGTTGAAGGATTGCATTGTTACACTGTTACATTTATTAAATTGTTACATTACATTAATCAACGCCTTCCACTTCGCGGTGTACCGATTCTACGGAAAATGCAGGAATGCAGACGGAAAGATATTCGCATTCTTCCGGAAACGGGTTGCTGTACCGGATCCGGGCACCTTTCTCAATCATGATGCTCTGGCCTTTTTCCAGCACGACGGTTTCACCGTCGATTTCAAACTGTTTTTTTCCGGAAATGATGTACGTGAATTCATCAAATTCCGGCGTCTGGTGGGGTTCGCTCCATCCCGCAGGGGCAATCATGTGGGCGATGGAAACGTCTGATGTGCCGGTGGAATTTCCCCAATGCTCTTCGATGAGTTTTCCGTCGGTGGTCGGAACAATAAACGGGTTCTGTTGGATTTTAAATTTTTTCATAAACTTTATTTTTTGATCTGGTATAAAATATTGGTTCTCGAAGGTTCCCCGAAGTATGCCACTTCATGCTCGCCCAGGTTTTCTGCACCCAGCCTTTCCATCGCCGTTCGGGAGCGCATATTGTCTTTCCCGACATGGAAATACACGGCATCGACAAACTGAAAGATGTAATCCAGCATCAGCTTCTTGATCTGCGGATTGATCTTCTTCCCCCAGGATTTTGCGCCGTAAAAGGTATAGCCGATAAAAATGGTATTCCGGTCTTCATCAAAATCATAAAAGCGGGTACTGCCCAGAACATCCCCAGTTGCTTTTTCCACAATTTTAAAAGCGCCTCCGCTTTCGATGGCTCCCCGGAAAAAGTTTTCGAAGACTTCCCTTTGATAGCGGTCTCTGCTGGGATGCTGCTGCCAGACTTCAGGATCGGAAGCCACTTCGTATAAGGACTCAAAATCCCCTTGGTGTAAGGGGATCAACTGATAGTGTTCGTTTTCTAAAATGGGCTGAATAGAAAAGTTCATGGTCTACCCTTTTGTTTTTGCCGCGTCAGATTCAATTTTTTTGATCTCTTTCAGCTTTTCGGCGATCTTCGTTACCGCTTCAGGCTTTGAAGGCTTCAAAGGCACCTCCGCCTGGGCAAAGTCCCATTTCAGCACCAGGTTGGCTGAATTCTCATCCGTCGGGTTCAGAGTAATTTCAAACCACTCCTGCTTGTCGGCAAGCTTGTTTACAGGGACGGTAATGTCTACTACGTCCTGTCTCGGATCGTACGTAAAGGCGCCCCACTGCTGGAAATCCTTATTTAAAATAACTTTCCATTCTTTCTCCGTAGGAACAATGAATAAGCCGTAGGTTCCGGCCTGAACGATTTTTCCGCCGAAGTTCACCGACTGTCCGAAAGTGATTTTCGTAGACGAGTTGGCACCCGCTCTCCACACCTGCCCGTAAGGGACCAGTTCCCCGAAAATTTTTCTGCCTTTCACGCCCGGCCTTCCATAGTCTATCGTAATCTTAGACATGGAAAACTGCTGCTCCACCGTCTGACGCGGACTGGCTGCCGGTACCGAATAATCCTGGGCAAAACTGAAAACCGAAGCCGTAAGGCAGGCTGCAAATAATAACTTTTTCACTTTTTAAATTTTGCTTAAAATTACGAAATTGAACACAGAAATCATTTTCCGGGTCTGATAAATTTTGTTAAATTAAACCGGAATATGGTGGTGATTTACCACGAATCCGAAGTAGAAATCAAATGATAAGCCGGAAGCGGGATGATGGATGCAGGAAGTTTCTTTCACAAGAATATTAATCACACAAAATTGTTTGTTACGGTATCAAAAGAAATCTGTTTAAAGCCGTGACTCACCAGATCTACTTTTTCCAATTAAATAGCCTGTCGGTTTTAAATTAAATACAATTAAACTCACATTGACTTAAAATTCTTTTTGCCTCTTCAACATGCCTCAGATTATGATACACCACAAAACGGAACGTATCCCCGAGTTTCAGTCTGACCAGCATGGAAATACTGATGCCTGTTTTTGTTCTATTTAAATCCACCTGTTCAGCGTCATTTAAGAGAGCAATGATCTGATTTTGCTGAAGAATGAATTCATCGAGCACACTTTTATCCGGATGGCTGTGAATGGGATTCATAGATCTGAAGGTTTTCATTTTCTTCAGAGTTTTCTTCGGGATCATACTTTCGGCGAAATAATTTCCCAGAATTCCCGAACTGAAAAATTCTGTTGGTTCTGCATCCGAATTTTTTATTCTTTTACCGATTTCCGGAATATAAAATGTACCGTAACGGTTCAGGTGTTCAAGACATTCCAGAATGCTCCATTCTTTTTCCGAAAGTCTGAAATGAAGCGTTTCAGCGGGTAGATTTAAAAGATGTTCAGCGAAATATGTATTTTCCTGTGTCCTGGTTTTCAGTTCATCTATCAATTGTTTTGTCGGGATTTTCATGTCTTTTTTATGGCAAAGCTCCGGATTTAAAAGATGGTAAATCTTGACGGAAATCAAGATTTTTTAAGCCTTGACAAAGTTTCGGGGCTCATCCTTAAATAATTGGCAATATGCCTGTTGGGAATTTCCTGAAAAAGCTGTGGGCTTCTCTTCAGAACACATTCGTATCGTTTTTTCGGAGCGCTTATCAATAAATCTTTTTCCCGTTCCATCTGTTTTAAAACCAGATCTTCCAGAATAACAGTCCAGAGCTTTAAATGTTCGTCTGACGATTGAATGAATGCATAGAAATCTTTTTTTGAGGCCACTTTTACTTCAGTTTTCCTGATGGCCTGAATATAGAAATCCGTAGGTTTTCCCGACAGAAAAGAATCGAGGCAGACCACTATATTATTTTTATACCCGAAACGGATCACCCGTTCTTGTTCTTCAGCCCTGATAAAAATCCGCAGGCTTCCCTTTTCGATAAAATAAATATTACGGTCGGTATCGCCTTCCGTTGTCAGAAAGCAATGTCTGCTGATTACTTTTTTCGTTTTAAAAAGGTCTGCCTCAAGCAAAGTCCGAATGATATTCACGATCTGAATTTTAAATTAAAAAGGAGGTAAAACGATAAAGTTTAAAATTTCAAAACACTTATTCCGGCATTGCTTTCCACCGGTGAAGGACGGAGGTATAGAGATACATAAAAACAAAACCGCCGGCCAAAATAATATAGCTCAGGTTAAAATCCAGCGTTGTAAAAACCGTTCTGCAGTCATATGACATCATACTCGCAGTTTTACAGTTTTCCTGCTGATGGATACTGATGATGAAAAAGATCAGCAGCAGGAAAAGAACAAAGCCGTTTACAGAAATATTTATCAGTACGGAAGCCACCAGCTTTCCGAGCCTTTTCATCATGACCACCGGTCCCAGCAAAATCATCAGCCCGATGACAAGGACAAAATAAGAGACAAAGAATTCAGTACCGTCTCTTCCGAAAGAAGCCGAAAACAGTACTGAGATCAGTACAACCGCCAGCAGCAGAACCCCTGCGCTGATCATGCTGAACAGGAGCGGTTTCAGCCCCGTAATCCTGAAGCTGAAAACAACGGTGGCCAGGAAGAAGGCAATCCAGATATAGACATGGATATTTTCCGAAAAGAAATCCGTTGACTTGATCAGGTCCACATTCGTTAAAAGGTCCTTCAGGTTATCGGTATAATAGTAATAATCCGTTGTATGGTTTTTAAAGTATTTCTCAGGAGAAAGTTGGCTTTCGATACCGGGATTGAATGCTTTGATCTGAACGGAATCCGTCACTACGGCTCCGTCCACCACGGTGGCAGTAGGATCGGCTACCGTTTCGGTGTATACATAATTTCCCTCCCCGTCCATCGGAGTCTGGTTCAGGTCGTATTCTTCCCCAGGCTCCGGCTTGTATTTTTTGATGAAATACCGGACCTGAAAATCATCAGGCTGATCAACCATTTTCAGCCAGCCTTTCGCATCAAGGTTATTCCGGATGCCGAATTTTTTCGAAATATAGAGAAAATCTGCCAGCAGCTTTTCCATTTCCGCCGGGCTTTTCCTGTTCAGCAATTCCGTAATCTGCCTGCCGATCTCAGATTTTTTCTTTTTGTACAGCACTTCGGCTGAATAATCATCAGCGTTCCCATAAATCCCTTCCGATCTGAAGTAGGACTTTTCCTTAAGATCATTTTCGTAAAAAACCTCTGAAAAATTATAATAGGTTAATCCCGTCGTACGGATGTAAGGAGAAAAATCCACCACTTCTTTTTTGAAATAGTAGGTAATCGAATTTGTTTTGCTTTTACTGTACGCCAGCTTCTTCCGGTCTTCAGCCGCAGGAAAGAGAAAATTACCGTCGCGGTCTTTTTGACAGACCGTTTTTGAATACAGGGTGTAGTACTGATAGACCCGGTTGTAGTATACAAAATACTTTTTGTTGCGGTCTACTTTGTTGATATCTGTTTCACAAAAAACATCATAAAACTGAGGAAAGATCCTGTTGTCTAAGGTATAATACTCCGGATTCTGGGAAAGAAAAGCATTGGCCTTATTGATGACATGTACATAATCAGACATCTGCCCATCCGGATATTTGTTTTTAATAAACATTTTGAAGCCGGCCATATACGAAAAATAGAACGTCGTGCTCACCAGGAGAATAACGAAATACTGTACAAACTGTAAAAACAGTTTTCCCCTGGAAGATGGATAAAAATTTTTGAAGGCATTGTTTTTAAACATCATAATGAGCCATCCCACGATCATCAGCACGGAAATAATAAGATGGATAAAGATCATTCCGTCGCGGAAGTAGTCGTCTTTTACATCCATTTTCTGTAGAGAGGCGGGGTCGGCATGAGAGACGTATCCTACGGTAAAAAAGAAAAGATGAATAACGATGCCTGCCAGAAGCATCCAGACGATTTTTGTATTCCAGACCGCAGGGTATTTTTCCAGCAGGTACCGGTTGAACTGATTTATTTTTTGCATGTTCTGTTGAATTTGAAAAAGTTAGCTTACGAAAAATCGCCGGGTGGAAGAAGAAATATTCCGGATGTAGATGATTTCCGCTTTGGCATTTCCGAGTGCCGACATCACTTCATGGAATGCCGTACCGGACGAAAAATGAGCCACGTAGATTCCCCCGTTGAAATTCAGCTTTTCGAGGTTGAGGGTTTCAAAAACCTGCAGCAGCTCTTCACGGGAATTCGCCGTATCGATTTCAAGGATCAGCCCGGCGCCTTCATTCCCGGAAAGCTCGGAATTATCTTTGTACTGGCCGTTTTTCAGGAAAATCACCTTATCCGATATTTTTTCAACCTCGTACAGCTGCTGTGAGCTGAGGATCAGGGCAATCGGGTTATTCACCGAATTGGCGATTGATTTCAGGTCTTCCAGAATCACCTGCTGTGCCAGGACATCCAGGTTGGCAAGAGGTTCATCGAGCAATAAAATTTCAGGTTTTCTCAGCAGGGTGCGTGCCAGCTCGAAGCGCATTTTATAACCGGAGGAAAGCTCGCTCCATTTCAAATGCTTATAGTTCCAGAGTCCGAGGCGTGCGATCATCATAAGAGTCCGGGTTTCATTTTCCTTAGGGTGGATGCCGTAGTTGGCCAGGACGAATTTTAAATTGTCTTTTAAACTCCCGTACCATTTTTCGGTTCTCTGCGGGATGTAGACGAGTTTTGTCCGGAGGTCGTATTCATTTTCAGGATCCGTATTAAATGAGTAATGCAGCTCTCCCCCGTTGTAGGCGATTTCTTTGGCTAAAATCCTCAGCAGGGTGGTTTTGCCGTTTCCGTTTTCACCTACCAGGCCATACACCTGTCCTTTACGGATTTCAAAAGAGACCGGTCCCAGCGAAAAGCGGTTGCTCCCGTAAGATTTCAAAATATTCAGTGCCGTTAGCACCGGTTTTTCCAGCGGCTGTTCCTTTACCGGGATTTTACCAATCTTATCCAGCAGATCTTTTGACCTGTTGTTCAGTTCTTCGACGGAATGGCTGTGGGTTTCTTTCCAGTCGGTGAGTGCCACCGCTTCCTTATAAATGGCCATATTCTGAGTGTCCATTGCACAATCCAGCAATTTCCTGAATCCTAAGACAGTGTCTTTGTTTTCGAAAAAATGATAGACTTCGGCGACTCTCTGCTGATGTTTCGTCATGGGTTCCAAGGGTATTGTTTTTCAGTTTTTAAAGATATACAATTTCTTTTCCCCTCCATTCTTTTGGTCCGGATAAAAACTAATTTTATTTTTACATCCAGTTAAAATCATCAGATGCTTAAAATAACCTCCCTGTTCATCTTCTTATTTTCTTTATCCGTGCTGAATGCACAGGAAACGATTCCGTTCAGGATGACAAAGTACAATAATCTCATCGTCAAAACCCGGGTCAACCAAAAAGATTCTCTGGACCTGATGTTCCAGATTGCCATGGAAGAAGCCTCGGTTTCCCCGGAACGGACAAGAAGTGCCGGTCATATCGTTTTTAAGGACGGAATCAGTGACGGAAATACAGTTTCCATCGGGAAAAATACGTATCAGGATATCCGCTTTTTTGATAATGAGCTTACCGGTCATGAAGCCGACGGAAAGATCGGGACCGGAATTTTTAAAGGAAAAATTTTTGAAATCGATTATGACCACAGCCGGCTTTCAGTTTACAAAACCATGCCCGACCTGAAAGGCTATCAAGCGGTTCCGTTATTATACAGAAACGGACAGTACTTCATCCAGGCAGAGAATATCATTGACGGGAAATCCGTGACTGCCGATTTCCTCCTGCAATCCGGTTATTCCGGCGGGATTATTTACAGCAATGCTTTTGCCGATGGAAAAGACCTGGACCAAAAGCTGAAAATCACCGGTGAAAAAACACTGAAAAATTCAGCCGGAAAAAGCATCACGACCAAAAACGGGATTCTGCCCCTGCTGAAGATCGGAAACTTCACGCTCGAAGAGGTTTCCGCAGGATTCTTTACCGGCGAACTCAAAACCCAGAAAGCAAGCTACCTCGGCGCCGATGTGCTGAAAAGGTTCAACTGGATTTTCGATGCGGAACGCAAAACGGTTTATGTAAGGCCCAGCAGATATTTTACGGATGCTTATTTTAAAATAAACTGATGGCAATCCTCTTTACTTAATTTTTGTACCAATTACAATTTTTAACTGTAGAAAGGGATGTTCCGTAACATTAAATTTATCTTCTCTGATTCTCATTAATCACGGCATGAATGCTGTCTTCCGTCTTTGCAAGCTGTTCTTTTTGGATTGTAGTGAGTTGAGAAGTATCGATCATTGAAATTTCTACCAGACTCTCCAGATGATTATAATTTCTTCTGTTTAAATTTTCATACAATTCTTTAAAGGCTTCGTTAGCAAATTTTTTATGCTGATATTTTAAAATTTGTTTGCCGACAAAGTAACTTATTAAAACAATTCCGGCAATGATTATTATTTTATTTTTCATAAATGACAAAAATATACATTATGGGACAAGATTTTTTAAAACTTATAAATTATTCTACTGCTTTATTTTCCATGTTCTGATTTCTTTCTGGTAATCGGCAATAATAAGGATTTCTTGCTTTAGCATGCCGTTTTTAATTTTCTTTTCTTTACCGGATCCTGTAGCAGCAAATACTTTGGCCTTTACAAAGTCAACCACATAAACGGAATCAAAAGTTTCCCCACAGCTGCTGTTGTAAAAGTCTTTGTGAATAACCACTTTCTCAATTTTTTCCTGATCAGAAAAAAAATATCTTTTCGTATAATCCCCGCATTCCGGATATGCCGTAAATTTGATTCCTCTGATTTTACCATTTTTCAGATAAGCGAAGGAAGGATGAAGGGCATCGGAATCAGATACCACCTTATCTGAATCAGAAATATGTTTTTCAAATGCTTTGTTCTGTTCATCGCTGTAGGATTGGCATTGAAAAAATAAGAATAAAGGTAAAATTAAAAGTTTCTTTCCGCCTTCTATGGTAGTCATAGTTTATTTTTAAGTCAGGTTATGCGAATATAATTAAAATAAGAATATTATTACAATGATCTAAAGATCCTGCAACTCCTTACCGAAATGATTTATAACAATCCTTATTAAGATCCGGATTAAAATTTTCACAGAAAACCTTAAAGAAATCTACTTTTCTGATATTTTGTATTGCTGAGCTAAAAAAACTATTAGGAAAATAATCAGTACGACGGTTCAGGTATTACGTAAAAAACCTAACGGGTTTTGAAAACCCGTTAGGTTTGATTCCACACTTCCCGAAACCCCGAAAAATACCCATAAAAAAAGCGGAAGAAAATCTCCCGCTTTTATTTATTTAAAAAGATCCGAATATTACATCGTTTCCATCTTAAAGCTCATGCTTTCAATGACTTTCAGGATAGCTTCTACCGTATCCATGGAAGTAAGACAAGGAACGCCGTTTTCTACGGACATTCTTCTGATCTGGAATCCGTCTCTTTCAGACTGCTTCCCTTTCGTCATGGTATTCACGACATACTGCACTTTTCCTTTCTGGATCAGGTCGATCAGGTTAACGTCATCTTCACCGATTTTGTATCCTATTTTACAAGGAATTCCCTGTTCCCCGAAGAATTTCGCGGTTCCTTCCGTGGCCCAGATCCTGAAGCCTACTTCATGGAATCTTGCTGCCAGGTCAGCCGCTTCCTGCTTGTGTTTGTCAGCAACGGTAAAGAGGATGGACCCGTGCATCGGAACTTTTCTTCCTGCGGCTACCAATCCTTTGTACAAGGCTTTTTCCAGGGTGGTGTCTTTACCCATCACTTCTCCGGTAGACTTCATTTCAGGGCCTAAGGAGATATCCACTTTCGTTAATTTGGAGAATGAGAAGACCGGTACTTTTACAAAAACGCCTTCTTTATTCGGAACCAGTCCGTTCTTATACCCTAAATCGGTTAATTTCTGACCTAAAATAGCCTTCGTTGCCAGGTTGGCCATCGGCACTTCCGTGATTTTGGAAAGAAAAGGAACCGTTCTTGATGAACGAGGATTCACCTCGATGACGTACACATTGCCTTCGAAAAGCACGTACTGGATGTTCATCAGTCCGATCACTTTCAGTCCCTTAGCCAACCTTTCGGTATAATCTACCAAAGTATCCACCTCGCTCTGCGAAATATTCTGTGGCGGATATACGGCGATCGAGTCCCCGGAGTGAACTCCTGCTCTTTCGATGTGTTCCATGATTCCCGGGATCACCACTGTTTCACCGTCGCAGATGGCATCCACTTCGATTTCCTTTCCGACCATGTACCGGTCAACCAATACCGGATGTTCCGGGCTGGCGTCAACCGCGAATTCCATATAGTGCGCCAGTTCGCTTTCGGAGTATACGATCTCCATCGCACGGCCTCCCAATACGTAGCTCGGACGCACCAATACCGGATATCCGATTTCGTTGGCAATTTCAATGGCTTCTTCTTTGGAAGTGGAGGTTTTTCCCAGCGGCTGAGGAATCTGCATTTCCTGAAGCGCCTTTTCAAATTTATCCCTGTTTTCCGCCCGGTCCAGGTCTTCCAGGGTCGTTCCTAAAATCTGAACGCCGTGGGAAGCTAATTTATCGGCCAGGTTGATGGCGGTCTGCCCTCCGAACTGCACCACTACTCCTTTCGGTTGTTCAAGTTCGATGATGTTCATTACATCTTCTTCCGTCAGCGGCTCAAAATACAGTTTATCCGAGATCGAAAAGTCGGTGGAAACCGTTTCCGGGTTGTTATTGATGATGATGGCTTCATAGCCCATTTCCTTGATCGCCCAAACCGAATGAACGGTCGCGTAATCAAACTCAACCCCTTGTCCGATTCTGATCGGTCCTGACCCCAGTACGATGATCTTCTCCTTATCGGAAACCACACTTTCGTTTTCTTCTTCGTAGGTTCCATAGAAATAAGGGGTCTCAGATTCGAATTCCGCGGCACAGGTATCCACCATTTTGTAGACCGGCATGATCTCGTTTTCTTTCCTGAAATTGAAGACTTCCCGCTCAGTAACATTCCAGAGCATGGCGATATTTACATCGGCAAAACCTAGTTTTTTAGCTTCAATTAATATTTCTTTATCGAATTTATTCTCAGCGATTGTTTTTTCGAAATCAACCAGTTTTTTAAGTTTCCAGATGAAGAACTTATCGATCTTGCTCCACTCCACGATCTGTTCCCAGTCGTACCCTCTTCTTAAGGCGTCTCCGATGATGAATAATCTTTCGTCATCACACACCCTGATTCTTCTTTCGATTTCTTCTTCTGTCAGCGCCTCGGCCTGTTTGGTTTTCAGCCCCAGGTGTTTGATCCCGGTCTCCAGGGAACGGATGGCTTTCTGTAAAGACTCTTCGAAATTTCTTCCGATGGCCATGACCTCACCTGTCGCTTTCATCTGGGTGGATAATCTCCGGTCCGCCGTTTCAAACTTATCAAAAGGGAATCTAGGAAACTTCGTTACCACATAATCCAGGGCCGGCTCGAAACAGGCGTATGTTTTCCCCGTTACCGGGTTCATGATCTCGTCAAGGGTTAATCCTACCGCGATTTTGGCAGCGATCTTTGCAATCGGGTATCCTGTTGCTTTTGAAGCCAGGGCGGAGGAACGGGAAACCCTAGGGTTTACCTCGATGATATAATAGTTGAATGAATAAGGGTCTAAGGCCAGCTGCACGTTGCATCCTCCTTCGATTCCCAGTGCTCTGATGATTTTCAGGGAAGCATTTCTCAGCAACTGATATTCTCTGTCCGAAAGCGTCTGGGATGGTGCTACTACGATAGAATCTCCGGTATGGACTCCCACCGGGTCGATGTTTTCCATATTACAAACCACAATCGCGTTGTCGTTGGCATCACGCATGACCTCGTACTCGATTTCTTTGAAGCCGGCAATGGATCTTTCAATCAGACATTGGGTTACCGGGCTGTATTTCAGTCCCAGCTCCGCAATTTCTTTCAGTTCCGCTTCGTTGGAAGCAATTCCGCCTCCGGTTCCTCCCATCGTAAAGGCAGGACGGACGATTACCGGATAGCCGAGTTCCTCAGCAAAGCGCAAGGCCCCTTCCACTGTGTTTACAATATCCGATTCCGGCACCGGCTCATTCAGCTCTCTCATCAGCTCACGGAAAAGATCACGGTCTTCCGCCCTGTTGATCGCTGAAAGCTTGGTTCCCAACACCTCTACTTTACATTCTTCAAGAATGCCCGATTTTTCCAGTTCTACCGCCATGTTCAGTCCGGTCTGGCCTCCCAATGTCGGTAATAACGCGTCCGGACGTTCTTTTCTGATGATGTGGCTTACAAACTGAAGGGAAATCGGTTCGATATACACCTTGTCTGCGATTTCAACATCCGTCATGATCGTTGCCGGGTTGGAGTTGATCAGGATCACCTTGTAGCCTTCTTCTCTCAAAGACAAACAAGCCTGTGTTCCTGCATAATCGAATTCAGCTGCCTGACCGATGATGATGGGTCCTGATCCGATTACCAAAATTGTTTTTATATCTGTACGTTTTGCCATTTTAATTTTTTTAATTTTTCCGCCACGGATATGATCCGTATTCATTGTTGTTTTGCACGGTTTGGGCCGTGGTTATTGTTGTTGAACCATTTCATGGTTCGGTTGATATATCAATTCATCATATGGATAAAACCGATATATTTTACGGATTGTTAAACCGGTACATTTTTAAATTCATTCATCATGCCGATAAAATCATCGAACAGATAATTTGCATCTTCAGGGCCCGGGCTTGCCTCCGGGTGGTACTGTACGGAGAAACAAGGATGGATTTTATGTTTCAAACCTTCATTGGTCCTGTCGTTCAATGCAATATGCGTTTCAACAAGGTCTGTATTTTTCAAACTTTCCTGGTCTACGGCGTAGCCGTGGTTCTGGGAAGTAATGGCTACTTTGTTAGTTTCCAGGTCCAGAACCGGGTGGTTTCCTCCGCGGTGTCCGAATTTCAGCTTGAATGTTTTGGCACCGCAGGCCAGGCCAATCAGCTGGTGTCCCAAGCAGATCCCGAAGATCGGCACTTTTCCCAAGATTCCGCGGATCATCTCCAGCGCCTGCTGGTTGTCTTCAGGGTCGCCGGGACCGTTGGACAACATCACTCCGTCCGGATTCATTAATAAGATTTCTTCTGCCGTTACATCCTGGGACACCACGGTGATGTCACAGTTTCTCTGAGACAGTTCGCGGATGATTCCCAGCTTGGAGCCGAAATCCACCAATACCACTTTCAGGCCTCTTCCCGGGTTGGCGTAAGGCGTCTTCGTAGATACCGTCTCCACCTGGTTGGTCGGGAAGGTGGTTGATTTCAGTTCGGCAACGACGGTGTTTTCATCAGCATCGGCATTCACGATTTTTCCTTTCACCACGCCGTGGTTACGGAGCACTCTCGTCAGCCTTCTGGTGTCTATTCCTGAAATCCCGGAAAGGTTCTTCTTTTTAAAAAGCTCATCCAGCGTAATCTGCGTACGGAAATTGGAAGGGAAATCGCAGAGTTCTTTTACGATCAGCCCTTTGATGGCCGGCTCGATGCTTTCATAATCGTCACGGTTAATACCATAATTACCGATAAGCGGATAGGTCATGCAGACAATCTGTCCGCAGTAAGAAGGGTCGGAAATAAGCTCCTGATACCCCGTCATTCCGGTATTGAAAACCACTTCTCCTGCCGTTTCCAACCCTGCTCCGAAACCTTTTCCATGAAACACTTCACCGGACTCAAGTATTAATTTTTTCTTCATTTTAAACTTTTATCTCTTATTATTTTATTTTGTACAATGTCGGTTGTAAAATTGTAAATGTACACTACCGTTTGTTATCCTTAAATCAGTTTTGTTTACGATGTACATTTTTACTTTATATTTTTTACAATTATTTAAAGGTATACCCTTCTTTCTCCAGGGCTTCCTTTAAAATGGCCATTCTGGCGAAGACCCCGTTCTGCATCTGCCTGAATATCCTTGAGCGTTCACACTCCACCAGGTCGGTATCGATTTCCACACCGCGGTTGATGGGTGCCGGGTGCATGATGATCGCTTCTTTTTTCATGGCTTTCTCTCTCTCTTTGGTCAACCCGTACTTCCTGTGGTATTCTGATGCGGAGAAGCTCATTTTGGAATCGTGCCTTTCATGCTGGATTCTCAGGAGCATCAGCACATCCACTTCATGGATCAGCTCGTCAACACTCAGGTAAGTCCCGTTGATCAGGGCCCCTTCGTCGAACCACTGTTCCGGACCGGAAAAATACACTTTAGCGCCCAGCCTTCTCAGGGCTTCAGCATTGGAATTGGCAACACGGCTGTGTTTTACATCGCCTACGATTCCTACTTTCAGGCCTTCGAATTTTCCGAATTCCTGATAGATCGTCATCAGGTCGAGCATACACTGGGACGGGTGGTTCCCGGTACCGTCGCCTCCGTTGATCACGGGGATCTTAATATTTTTCAGCTCATCGAAATACCGGTCTTTTTTATCACGGATTACCACCAGGTTCACGCCAAGGCTTTCGATTGTTTTCACTGTATCATATAAGCTTTCACCTTTATTTACGGAACTGTTGGAAGCATCAAAAGGAACGACCTGCAGTCCTAATTTTCTTTCGGCAATATCAAAGCTTGTTTTGGTCCGGGTACTGTCTTCAAAAAAAAGGTTGGAACAGAAAACCTCGCCTTCAATTCGGGCGGTCTTCCCTTCTGCAAAGCCTAACGCTTCCTGTACTATACGGTTGATTCTCTCGGTGCTCAGTTCTGTAATCGTAAACATAATATTCTAAAATTTTTACAAAAAAAAAGCGAAGAAAATATCTTCGCTTAAAATAAATAAATATCGTAAAGGGCGTCTACGCCCGGTAATTCTAATGATATAAATACTGTGTTATTCATTAGGTGCAAAGATAAGACAATTCTTCAAAACGACAAAACAGAATTTAACTGTTTTTTAAATTTCAGAACAGAAATACCTTGCAGTGGATCTAACGGGCAAGCCTGATTCCCGTAAACTGCCATTGCAGCCGTGCATGAAAGAAATTACGGTAGGTATTCCGGCTATGTCCTTCAGGAGTTGCGATGGATGCACCGCGCAGGACCATTTGATTCACCATAAATTTTCCGTTATATTCCCCTACCGCGCCGGCTACTTTCTTAAATCCGGGATAAGGCAGATAGGCACTGCCTGTCCATTCCCAGCGTTTTCCCCACTCGAAATGTTCCGAGGCCGCTTCCCATTCGGCTTCCGTAGGCAGGCGCATTCCTTTCCAGGCTGCAAAGGCGGAAGCTTCATAAAAATTAATATGGGAAACCGCTTCTTCGGGATCTATTTTTATTAACCCCTGCAAAGTATACTGCATCCGGTTTCCGTCGACCAGATGCCAATATAACGGAGCGGCTGCATTATTTTCTTTTACCCAGTCCCAGCCTTCTGCATGCCAGTGCCGGAAATCCGTATAACCTCCATCATCGATAAATTCTAGATATTCAGCATTGGTAACGAGGCTACGGGAAATCTCAAAATCATTCAGATAAACTTTATGTCGGTTCAGCTCATTATCGAAACAGAAACCTTCGCCTTCAAATCCTATTTCATAAACCCCTTCCGGAAAAGAAACCATGCCTGCTTTCTGAATGCCCGTTTTTTCCCAATCACAATGTTCATCGTAAGGCGGAAATAAAGGGTTGTGGCCTAATATGAATTTAATATCCGTTACTAAAAGTTCCTGATGTTGCTGTTCGTGGTTCAACCCCAACTCGAAAAGCGTACTGAGATCTTCAGAAATCGTAGCCTGAGATAAAAAGGCAGCCATTTTCTCATCTACATATTCCCGGTATTTATAAATGTCGGATACGGAGGGACGGCTCAGATTTCCCCGGTCCGTACGGATGACCCGCGCCCCAATAGTCTCGTAATAACTGTTGAATACAAAATTATACTGAGTATCAAAAACTTCATATCCCTCAAAATTCGGGATCAGGATAAAAGTTTCGAAAAACCAGGTGGTATGTCCCAGATGCCACTTCGGCGGACTGACATCCACCACCGGCTGAACAACATAATCCTCAATGGAAAGAGGCTTACAGATCTCAACGGAACGGTTCCTGATTTTCATGTAGTTTTCAAGCAGTTGTTTTTCTGCGGAAAGAATATTTTCTTCGATCATAATTTTACCCTTTTAGATTAAACAACTTTCCAAATGGCATCAATAAACCATCCTTTTGAATCCTGAATATGCCTTAAAGGTTTGAATCCGTTTTTTAAAGCCATGGCATCTGTTTCTTCTAAACCGTATTTCTGTGAAATCTCCATGTAAACGGCTTCATTTTTTTTAAAATCAATCAGTTCATTCCCGATTCTCACCTGCTGTTCTTCAAGGCTGATGAGGTAACTCCGGCATGCACCCGAAAGCGGATCGTAAGTCTGGTAATGTTTAAAGGCATTTATATTGAAATTTCCGTCAAGTTCATTGTTGATCCTTTCCAGGAGATTCAGGTTGAAGGCGGCGGTAATTCCTTTTTTATCATTATAAGCCGAAAGAATAATATCCGGATCCTTTTTCAGATCAAACCCGATCAGCAGGATATCCCCTGGATTAAGCTTATTTCGTAATTCGTTACAAAACTCATGGGCTTCCTCCACTTCCATATTGCCGATGTTTCCGCCTAAAAACAGGATGACTTTCCTACGGGACGAAATACTGTTGGCTTTATCAAGCATTTCAAAATATTCACCGTTTAGCCCTGTAAGCTGAAGACCGGGAATTTCGCCGGAAAGCCTTTCTGTGAGCACCGCAATAATATTTCCTGAAATATCGATCGGCATATAGGTAAAATCGGCATTTTGACGGACGAGATATTGCAGCAGGTGCGAAGATTTCGTAGCATCGCCCGCTCCCAGCTCTACCAGGTCAAAAGGCGCATCAAAGGCTTTGACAGCCCCGGCAAGCTCAGCGGTTTTCTGCGTGAAAATTTCCATTTCACAACCGGTGAGGTAATATTCCGGCATATTCATGATTTGCTGAAATAGGACATCGCCTTTCTGATCGTAGAAATATTTCGAAAGCAAGTGTTTGGGATTGGTTTTCAGACCGGTGATAATTTCATCTTCAAATTTCTGATGGGCTTCACAATCTGCACAGGAAATGGTCTCCATATTTATATTTTCGTCCATGGGTATGGGATTTTGGTAGACATTTTACAGCAATTATTCGGCCATTAGCAACCCGGCACCCAGCTATATTTTAAACATTTGTTAACATGGTTTCAGAGCCTCAACCTTAAAATCACTGAACATTTTTTATAAAATCGTATATTTACGGCTCAAACCCCCGCAATATGGATTTAAAAGACAGGATGATTCTCAGCATCATTCAGGAAGACTCAACATTATCAGTAAAGGAAATTTCAGAAAGAATAGGCCTTACGTTCACGCCGACTTATGAAAGGATCAAGCAATTGGAAAAAAACGGAATTATTGAGAAATACGTCGGCCTTTTAAACCGCGAGAAGCTGGGACTGAATATTGTGGTGTACTGCAACGTACGGCTTAAGGAACAATCTAAAAAAGTTCTGGAAACCTTTGAAAAAAACATCATGCAGCATGATGAAGTCCAGGAGATCATCAGCCTTTCCGGCGAGTATGATTATATGCTGAAAATTATTGCCAAAGACATCAATTCCTACAACACCTTCACCGTGAACGTGATTTCAAATATCCCGAATATCGGACAGTACCACAGCTCGATTGTGCTTCATGAGGTAAAGAAGTCTACGAAGTTTAAAATCGATCTGGCTTAAATTTAAACGCAAAATTTCAATTAAATACTGCCCAATCAAGGAAGTATAGAAGTGCGGCACAGCCGCTGATGAAGTTCATTGGAACGTGAATGTGCGCCTGATCGCTCAGCCGACTGATCATTACCATTCTTTGCCTGCTTAATTCATCCAAATCCTGTCATAATCAAACCTTCAAGTGATGCTTATGTGCAATAAAACCTAACGGGTTTCGAAACCCGTTAGGTTTGGTCCGTGAGATTATTTTCAGGATGCTATTAGAAACCGAAATCGAAACAGACGAACTGTTCCAGAAAATCAGGTTCATCAGAAGATGGCCGGCCGGGGTCCTTATAGATCTGCCTGTTGATTACTGAGAGCAGCATTTTTTTTTCAGGAGCTGATCCGCTCTCCGCTTATACTACTCGCTCCGACGCATTCCAGCCCGCTCAACCTATCTGCTCCAAACCTTTTCCGCTATGGGGTAACCGCTGCGATCCGGACCATTATAGTTAAAAAATTATCCCAACAATTTACTTTTGATTTTATTAAATTGATATTCAATTTTATCCAGACAAAGATTTCCGATGCTCCCCTGGTGGGTATGCTCTAAGTTTTCGACTTTAAAATCGAATGCATTGTTTTCGATCTCCCGCCCTACTTTAACGTATGCATCCCGGAAGGAGCTGCCGTTCTTTACTTCTTCGTTGATTTTTTCAACACTGAAGAGGTATTTATACTTTTCATCCTCCAAAATGCCGTCCTTCACCTGAATATTCGGCAACGTGTAATTTAAAATCTCCAGGCATTCTTTTAACGAATCGATGGCCGGGAACAGGATTTCTTTCGTCAGCTGCATATCGCGGTGGTAGCCGGACGGAAGATTATTGGTCAGCAGGACAAATTCGTTCGGCACCGACTGGATTCTGTTGCACCGCGCACGGACCAGCTCAAAAATATCAGGATTCTTTTTATGCGGCATAATGCTGCTTCCGGTGGTAAATTCTTTCGGAAAGCTGATGAAATCAAAATTCTGGCTCAGATACAGACAGACATCGTACGAAAATTTACCCAATGTTCCTGCCAGGGTGGCCATCGCCATCGCCAGCATTTTTTCGGATTTCCCACGGGTCATCTGGGCATAGACGGAATTGTAGTTCATCGACTGGAAACCCAGGTTGTAGGTCGTACTCTCCCGGTCGATGGGAAATGAGGAACCGTAGCCGGCCGCTGAACCTAAAGGGTTTTTATTAATAATATTTTTTACCGAATACAGCATTTCCATATCATCCAGTAAGGCTTCCGCATAAGCACCGAACCACAGCCCGAATGAGGAAGGCATAGCAATCTGCAGATGGGTATAGCCCGGAAGCAGTATGTTTTTATGCTGTTCCGCCAGTCGGATCAACAGCTGGAAAAATTCATCCGTCAAAGCGGCCATTTCCCTGATCTCATCCAGCAGATACAGTTTGATGTCTACCAAAACCTGATCATTTCTGGACCGGGCGGTGTGGATTTTTTTTCCGGTATCGCCCAGTTCTTCAATTAAAACCGCTTCAATCTGCGAATGGATATCTTCTGCATTTTTATCGATTTCAAAGCTTCCGCTTTCTATATTTTCTAAAATTTCCGCTAAGACAGCAAGCATCTGTCCCGATTCTTCCACCGGAATAATCCCGGCTTCCGCCAGCATTTTGCAGTGCGCCATGGAACCCTTAACATCGTATTTTGCCAGACGCTCGTCAAAATCGAGGTCTTTCCCAACGGTGAATGTATTGACTAAAGTATTGGTAGCATGGTCATCTTTCTGCCATATTTTTTTCATAAGTTTCTTTTTTGTTGGAAGATGGAAGCAGGATTCCGGATGTTTACTACCAACCGCTTTATCTTCATTTTAATTATAAAATTTGTATTTTTTGAGAAAAAAGCTTGTTTACAGGCATCATTAGCTTCCGGCATCCATCATCCCGCACCCAGCCTATAAAAACTTCTCCAAAATTTTAATATAAACCTCAATGCCCTCCGCAATTTCTTCGATAAAAATAAATTCATCGGCCGTATGCGAACGCGTGCTGTCACCGGGTCCCAGTTTTACCGAAGTGCAGGGAATAATCGCCTGATCGGATGACGTGGGCGACCCGTAAGTGGTCCTGCTAGTTTCCAGTCCGGCCTTTACAAACGGATGATCCATGGCTATTTTTGAAGAATTCAGCCGGAATGACCTGGCCGTCAAATGAGATTTCATCTGCGACTGAATGATTTCGAAAACTTCCTGATTGGAATATTCATCCGTCACCCGTACATCCAGCGTAAACGTACACGATTCCGGAACGACATTGTGCTGAACCCCTGCATGTATCCCGGAAAGCGTCACCTTTACTTCACCTAAATAATCGGAAACTCTCGGAAACCGGAAGCTCAGGATATTCTGAAGGTCCTCCATGCATTTTACAATGGAATGATCATTGTTCGGATGCGCTGCGTGCGATGGGGTTCCTTTCATTTCACCGTCGATCACCAGCAGCCCTTTTTCGGCAATCGCCAGGTTCATCTGCGTCGGCTCGCCCACAATGGCAAGCTCAATATTCGGAAGCTGTGGAAAAAGAGCTTCGATTCCGTCAAGCCCGGAGATTTCCTCTTCGGCCGTTAAGGCAATCACCAGGTTATACTGAAGATCTTCCCGTTCGTAAAAGTGTAAAAAAACCTGTGTCATCGAAACCAGCGAAGCCCCTGCATCATTGCTGCCCAGTCCGAATAATTTTCCGTCTTTTTCAATCGGTAAAAACGGGTCCAGCGTATAAGCTTTGTTGGGTTTTACCGTGTCGTGGTGGGTATTCAGCAGAACGGATGGCTTGAAAACATCAAAACTCCTGTTCACCGCCCAAATGTTGTTTTTAAAACGTTTGGTAGGGATCCCGTGCTTTTTGAAGAAGTTTTCGATCTCTACGGAGGTATTGAATTCATCTTTGCTGAATGAGGGAATTTCAATCAGCTTTTTTAAGAGTTCTACGGCATTATTCAGCAATTCTTCTTTATTATAAACAGATTTCAGTTCCTGCATGATGGTTTTCGATATGGTTTTTCAGTTCGGTTTCTTTAATAAGAAATACTTTGTTCACTTTATTTTTTACGGCTCCGAGGGCATTTTCAAGTTTGGGAAGAATGCCTTTATGCAGTTTTCCTTCATTTTTTAATAAGGAAAATTCCTCTTCGGAAATATTTTTAATCACCGATTCCGGATTGTTCATATCTTCCAGGACGCCCTCTTTATCAAAACAGTACAATAGTTCCACTTCATATTTCAGAGACAGCGCCTGTGCGACCACTGAAGCAATGGTATCCGCATTGGTATTGAAAAGATGGCCTTTCTTGTCGTGGGTGATGGCTGAAAAAACAGGAACCAGATCCAGCTTCATCAATTTCGAAATCAGTTTTCTGTTGACCCCTTTCTCCGTAATATCCCCGACAAATCCAAAATCGATTTCGGCATCCTCTCTTTTTTTAGCTTTAATTAAATTCGCATCCGCCCCCGAGAAGCCGATGGCCCTGCACTTCTTCTGCTGGAGTTTGGCCACGATATTTTTATTGATTCCGCCGGCATATACCATGGCTACAAGATCCAGGGTATCCTTATCGGTAATCCGGCGTCCGTCGACCATCTTCTGTTCAATGCCAAGCTTATCCGCTAAAACGGTAGCCAGTTTTCCGCCGCCATGGACCAGGATTTTCTTCTCCTGGATCGCTGCAAACTGCCCAAGAAATTCTTCCAGCAATTCCTCGTCGTCGATCAGCGCGCCGCCTATTTTGATGATGTACAATTTTTCTTTCATATCTTTTTTTCAAACCTTCTCCAAACCTCATAGGTTTTGAAAACCTGTGAGGTTTAATTATTTAGCATTTAGTTCATCCAGGATTTCAGAAAACACTGCCTGTGCCGAGAAAATCCGGTTTCTGGCCTGCTGGTAAATGATGGAATGTTCTCCGTCCATTACCTCATCGCTCAGCTCCACATTTCTCCGGACCGGAAGGCAGTGCATTACCTTTGCGCTATTGGTGGCTTCCAGTTTTTCATTCGTCAGCATCCAATCCCCGTTTACTTCAGGCATCGCTGCATAATCATCAAAAGACGACCAGTTTTTAACGTAAATGAAGTCGGCATCCTTCAAAGCTTCCTCCTGATCGTGGATTACCGGTACCGCTTTCGTGAAATTCCGGTCCAGGTCATAACCTTCCGGATTGGTAATCACGAAATCCACCTCCATTTCCTGTATCCATTCGGCAAACGAGTTCCCGACGGCCTGCGCGATCGGCTTGATGTGCGGCGCCCAGGTCAGGACCACTTTCGGTTTCCGTTCTCCGGTCCGGTTTTCGGTAATCGTGATACAGTCTGCGAGGCTTTGCAAAGGATGCCGCGTGGCCGATTCCAGGGAAACAACCGGAACTTTCGCATGCTGTTCAAACTGGCTTAAAATGCTTTCGTTCACATCATCTTCCTTGTTTTTCATCCCCGCAAAACAGCGTACGGCAATAATATCGCAATATTGGTTCAGCACTTCGATGGCATCCTTGATGTGCTCTACCGTATCGCCGTTCATCACGGTTCCGTCTGCAAACTCCAGGTTCCAGGCTTCCTGGGCGGCATTTAAGGTTAAGACATTCAATCCTAAATTCTGTGCGGCAATCTGGCTGCTCAGGCGCGTTCTCAGACTGGAATTCAGAAACACCAGTCCGATGGTTTTCCCTTTTCCTTTCTCCGGGTCCGAGAGCGGATTTTCTTTGATGTGTAAGGCTTTTTTTATCATTTCCTGTAAGCTGTCAACATCACTTACAGCAGTAAACTTTTTCATTGTAATGGATTTTTAAGAGCTTCCGGTTATTGTTTTTTTTCCAAACATTTCGTGGTGGCTTCAAGAGCCTCAACCACCTTGCTATTATCAGCCTTTACGGTTGATCATTCTCCCACAGATTTCACAGATTTTCCTAGATAATGCCGTGACTTCAGGAGCCTCAGCCACCGGAAATTCAAATTTCTTAAAATGTAGGGTATCTAAAAAATCTCTGATTTTTTATCTTATGTGATCTACATTATGCGCCATACTGTAAACTTAAATCTAATGTGACTTATGTGTCAAAAAAGCTTTTGTGACTTTTGACTTCGTCGAACCTTCGGTTTGTGGTTAAAATTCTTCCACAGATTGCACAGGTTTTCACAGATGATGCGTGTCTTCGGCTCCGCTCAGCCACCGGAAATTCAAATTTCTCAAAATGTAGGGTACCTAAGAAATCTCTGATTTTTTATCTTATGTGATCTGAAATATGCACCATATTGTAAACTAAAAATCTTATGTGACTCATGTGTCAAAAACTTTTGCGGCTTTTGACTTTGTCGAACCTTCGGTTTGTGGTTAAATTTTAAGGCCCTAAAATCTCCTGCTCCTTTACCGTTATATTTTCCAGGACCGCTTTCAAAGCTTTGCTAAACAGATCGGTCTCCTCTTTTTTAATATTCAGTGCCGGAAGAATCCTCAGCACGGTCTTGTCATTGGAATTGCCGGTAAAGATATGGTGATCATACAGCAGGCTGCTCCTCACTTCCGCACAGTCCCGGTCGAGTTCGATCCCGATCATCAGGCCTTTCCTGCGGATGGTCCTGATGTGCGGGAAATCTTTAATTTCATTTTCAAGATACGCTCCCATCTCGCGAGCATTTCCGATCAGGTTTTCCTCTTTCATGACGTCCAATACAGCGATGGCCGCCACACAAGCCAGGTGATTCCCGCCAAACGTGGTTCCCAAAAGCCCATAGCCTGCTTTGAATTTCGGATGGATCAGAACGCCGCCGATCGGGAAACCATTGCCCATCCCTTTGGCGGTCGTAATAAGATCGGCTTCAATTCCAAATTCCTGATGGGCAAAGAAATACCCGCTTCTTCCGTATCCCGACTGCACTTCATCCAGAATCAGAACGGTATTGTATTTTTCACACAGTTCTTTAATTTTAGTTAAAAATTCAGCCGTCGGAATCATAATCCCGCCTACGCCCTGAATGCCTTCGATGATCACGGACGAAATTTCCTGACCTTCTTTTTGGAAAATTTCTTCAAGCTGAGCGATGTTGTTCCATTCCGATCTGATAAACCGTTCGTCGTAATTTACAGGAGCCACGATCTTGGGATTATCCGTTACCGAAACGGCGGCTGCGGTCCTGCCGTGGAAGGAACCTGAAAAGTACAGGACCTTCTTTTTACCGTTGTGAAACGAAGCCAGCTTTAAAGCATTCTCATTGGCTTCCGCTCCCGAATTGCACAGGAACAGGTGGTAATCTTCCAGGCCCGAAAGCTTTCCTAATTTATCTGCAAGCTCAACCTGCAGCTCATTCTGAACGGAATTTGAATAGAAAGATATTTTATCCAGCTGTTCTTTTAGCCGGTTCTGATAATGCGGATGGTTGTGCCCGATGGAAATCACGGCGTGGCCTCCGTAAAAATCGAGGTATTGTTCTCCTTTATTGTCCCAGAGAAATGACCCTTGGGCTTTCACCGGATTGATGTTAAATAACGGATATACGTTGAATAAATTCATGTCTTATTTATAATTGATGATGCATAAGTGATAATTGACGGATAAGCGGGTGTGATTTAAAAAAATTCACCATTGACTTATATTGACTATTCACCTTTAAAAAGCGGCCGGTTTCAGGTTCAGTCCCAGGTTTTCTTCCCAGCCCATGGCAATGTTCATGTTCTGTACCGCCTGTCCGGAGGCGCCTTTCAACAAATTGTCAATTGCTGAGTGAATGACGGCCCTATTCCCCTGCTTTTCAATCTGAATGACACAGCGATTGGTATTGACCACCTGCTTTAAATCAATGGCTTTTTTACTGACCGTTACAAACGGTGCTTCAGCATAAAAATCCTTAAACCATTGTTCAATCTCTGAAAACTCCGCTTCCGTTTTCACTGTGGAACTCGTAAAAATCCCTCTTGCAAAATCCCCCCGCCACGGCACGAAATTCAGGCTGACTTCATTTGGATTCGCTGCATCCAGCTGTTGCAGAATCTCATCCACATGCTGGTGCGTCAGGGTTTTGTAGGCCGAAATATTATCGTTCCTCCAGGTAAAATGCGTCGTCGCCTGCAAAGACTGTCCGGCACCCGTAGACCCCGTGATTCCGGTGGTGTATACTTCATTCAACAGACCTTTTTCCGCCAGAGGAAGCAAAGCCAGCTGAATGGCCGTGGCAAAACATCCCGGATTGGCAATACTTCTGGCTTCCGAAATTTTTTCTTTATTAATTTCGGGTAATCCGTAGATAAAATCCCGGCTTCCGAAATTTCCATTTAGCCGGAAATCATTTCCCAGATCGATGACCAGCGTTTCGTCTTTTACCGGATTCAGGGCCAGCCAATTCCGGCTCTCCTGATGAGGAAGGCACAGGAAAAGTATGTCCGTTTCTTCCGGCCGGTCCGTAAGTTCCATTTCACAAACGGTTTCCAGATCCGGATATACCTGCGAAATCTTTGTTCCCGGATGGGAACGGCTGTACAGAAATCCTAAAGCTACCTTCGGATGAAAAGCCAGAAGCCGGATAAGCTCGCTGCCGGTATACCCGTTCGCTCCGATAATTCCTACCGTCTTCATGTAATTAAATTTATATTTTCTACTATTTAAACATATTTAAAAATGCAAAGCCTGAATAGCCAGCAGCAATCAGCCATTAGCCTTGTTGATCTGATGGTAGATATTCAATGAATTGCTTAGGATTTTCGTATACCCTTTCACATCATCACCGGTCCAGGCCCTGTTAGCTTCCCCGTAGCTTCCGAATTTATCGGACATTAAATCATGTACGGACTCAATACCGTTTAAGACAAACCGGTACGGATGAAGGGTTACGAATACTTTGCCGCTCACCGTTTTCTGGGAATCAGCAAGAAAAGATTCGATATTTCGCATCACGGGATCCAGGAAAAGCGCTTCGTGAAGCCAGTTCCCGTACCAGTCGGACAGTTGCGACTTCATCATCTGCTGGTATTTTGAGAGCGTATGCTTTTCCAGTAAATGATGCGCTTTAATAATCACAGAGGCCGCGGCCGCTTCAAAACCAACCCTTCCTTTAATGCCGACAATCGTATCGCCAACGTGGATATCGCGGCCGATGCCGTAAGCGGAAGCCAGCTGTTCGATTTTGCGGATGGCATCGACCGGATGTTCAAAATGCTCCCCGTTTACGGCGGTCACTTCCCCGTTTTTAAATTCAATTTCCAGCTCTGCAGGTTGGGTTTCTTTAACCTGTGAAGGGAAAGCTTCTTCCGGCAGGCTGTTCCGGGAGGTCAGCGTTTCTTTTCCGCCCACCGAGGTTCCCCAGAGTCCTTTATTGACGGAATACTGTGCTTTCAGGAATTCCATTTCATAACCGTGGCTTTTCAGGAATCCGATCTCCTCATCTCGCGACAAAGACAGGTCACGGACCGGCGTAATGATTTCCACTTCCGGGCACATCACCTGGAAGATCAGGTCAAAACGCACCTGATCGTTTCCGGCCCCCGTGCTTCCGTGGGCAATCGCATCCGCACCGGTTTCAATTGCATATTTAGCAATTTCCTGCGCCTGGATGGTACGTTCCGCACTGACTGACAGCGGATAGGTATTATTTTTCAGCACGTTTCCGAAGATCAGATATTTAACACAAGAATTATAGTAGTCTTCCTGAGCCGCAATGCACCTGTATTCTTTTACCCCGAGATTCAGGGCCCTCTTCTCCAGTTCTTTTTCTTCTTCCCTGGAAAAACCTCCGGTGTTTACAGTCACTGCATACACTTCATACCCCAGTATCTCGCTGAGGTATTTGGCACAGTAAGAGGTATCCAGACCTCCGCTAAACGCTAAAACTACTTTCTTGCTCATTATTGTATCGATTATCCGGCTGACTATTTTCAGCACTGTTCTTTTTTAGATTTTCAGGAACGAAAAGCATGGCCGTACACAGGCAGTTTTTCCGTTCTTTCTTCATCAGGATGTCGTAATTCACACAGCTTTTGCAGCCGTTCCAGAATTCTTCATCCTGGGTGAGTTCGGAATAAATCACCGGCTTGTAACCGAGATCGCTGTTGATCTTCATCACCGCCTGTCCGGTAGTCAATCCGAAAATTTTGGCTTCCGGATACTTATTCCGGGATAAGGCAAATACTTTATCCTTGATCAGGGTAGCGACTCCGAGATGCCTGAAATCCGGGGAAACAATCAGTCCGGAATTGGCTACAAACTTACCGTGAGACCAGGTTTCTATATAACAGAACCCGACCCATTTTCCGTTATCCGTCGCTACTACCGCGTTTCCTTCAGCAATCTTTTTACCGAGATACTCAATGGAACGTCTGGCGATCCCCGTTCCTCTGCGCTGGGCAGAATCATACATTTCCTGCTGTATTTCATTCACATACCTCAGATGAATGGATGAGGAAACTTCTATATTCATGTATTTATCTGAATTTTTCAGCAAATTTAAAATAATATTACTTTAAAAAGCAAATTTTGAAGATATTTTTTAGCTTAAAATATTATTAAAAAGTTAATTTATCTTTACGTTGAATTAATATATTGCTAAATTATTATATATTTGCTAAAAAGATATAGCTATGGAAAACCAATGTCCTAAATGCAACAGTACCAAAGTAGTAAAGAGCGGCATCGTCAATGAAAAACAACGTTTCCTCTGCAAAGACTGCGGGTATTATTTTACCGTAAAAAAATTAGGGAAACAGATTGACGACTATTATGTAACCAAGGCTTTACAGCTGTATCTCGAAGGCTTGAGCTTCCGTGAAATCGAAAGGATTATCGGGGTTTCCCACGTCACCGTCAGTTCATGGATCAAGAAATACAATATCACCCGGCCGCCTCATTCGGAGTTTCATCCGGTCTATAAGATTCTGAAGCAGAATGAACTCATTGAATACATGTCGAAAGAGGAAAACATCAAAAATTCAGGGCTTATCATCACTCAGTTCGCCGATAAATATATGCTGATCAAATGGGAGAGATTTAAGAAATGAGTTATTAATTATTAGCTATTAGTTAGAATAATTTAACTATAAATAAATCAAAACCTCAAGATAACCGGCAGTATTAAATTTATTTTATCCTTTAAGACAGATCTCTAATGCATTAACTGATATTCATAACCAATATTTTATAACTGATGACTTATAATTTATATCCAACAGCTATATCCTTAGCATTAGTATATATTAAATTTTCATAACTAAATTATTAATTACAATTTGGCTTTGACAAAAAACAACGCCAAAAATTGATAATTTATGAAGAAAATACTCACTTTTATCGGATTAGCTTTAATCAGCAATTCTTTGTATTCCCAAGGCTCGCCGGACTACGGAAGCGGACTGAAACTTAACCTGAATCCACAGGGCGACAAATACGTGAGGTTTATTTTATGGGACCAGTTCTGGCTGAGGAATACCCAGATGAATCCCGGAAGCATGGTGGGCGGAGAACCTGCTGATAATTCCTGGAGCTTAGGAAACCGCCGGCTGCGTACCCTGGCTTATGCCCAGATCTCTAAAAGATACATGATCCTGCTTCATTTCGGAATCAACAACCAGACCTTTATCAATGGCGGTGCACCAGGAACCACGGGTACCGGAGGAAACGGCAACGGGAAAAAGACCCAGCTGTTTTTCCATGATGCATGGAATGAGTATGCCGTATTTCTGCCCGGAGAAGCCGGAAAATTCAGCTTATCCTTAGGCGCCGGACTTCATTATTACATGGGGCTTTCCCGGATGACGATGGCTTCCACCCTGAATTTCCTTACCCTGGACTCGCCTGTTTTCACGTGGCCGCTGATCGACAATTCCGACCAGTTTGCCCGCCAGTTGGGAATGTTCGCCAAAGGAAAATACGGGAAACTGGAATACCGTTTCAGCCTGAATAAGCCATTTGCCACCGATCTTACCCCTGCCAATGTCACCGATCCGTCTAAAGCCGTAGCGGTAGACAACAACGGAAACCCGAATTTCTCCAAGGCAGGTTATGTGGAATACCAGTTCCTGGATGAAGAATCCAATACGCTGCCCTTTAAAGTAGGCTCTTACTTAGGAACGAAAAAAGTCTTCAATGTAGGCGCCGGGTTTTACCATCAGAAAGACGGAACACGGACTTCCGTTAATTCAAATATAGAAAAACACGACATTACCCTTCTGGCAGTCGATGCTTTCGCCGATATTCCTCTGGGCAATGCCAAAAATAAAATGGCCGTTTCCGCCTATGCCGGTTATTACAATTATCAGTTCGGTCCGAATTACCTCAGAAATCTGGGAACGATGAACATTGCGGCTACCGATCCGAATTTTATCGGTCAGAAAGCCATTGCCGGACCCGGAAACCTGCAGCCGGTGATCGGTACCGGAAATATGATCTACGCCCAGGCCGGACTGCTGCTTCCAAGCCAGGCGGAAAAACCTAAAATCAGGATCCAGCCTTTCGCCGCCTATACGCACAAAAGCTTTGAGGCTTTAGACCAATCATCCTCGCAATTCGATATCGGGGCCAACTGGTTTTTAGACGGCCACCACGCTAAAATTACTACCCAGTACTCTACCAGGCCGGTGTATACCAGCCCGACGGAAAGCCCTTCTTCAAAAGGGGAATTTATCGTACAGTTCCAGATTTACCTCTAGAAAATCCGGCATCAGCCCTCAGGAATAAATTTCAAAAAACCCAATAATAAATTCAACCAACACTAAACCAAGCCATATGAGCGAAAATCATCACGATGCTTACCAGAACATGACTGAAAAGCAGAAAAACCGCACGATCTGGAGCGTTATTACCGCTTCCTCACTCGGCACCCTGATCGAGTGGTACGACTTCTATATCTTCGGAAGCCTTGCCGTCGTCTTATCGACAAAGTTTTTCCCGGCAGACAATCCTACCGCCGCATTTTTATCCACGCTGGCTACTTTTGCAGCAGGATTTGTGGTCAGGCCTTTCGGAGCTTTATTCTTCGGCAGGCTCGGAGACCTTATCGGAAGAAAATATACCTTCCTGGTTACTTTGCTGATCATGGGATTCTCCACTTTCCTGATCGGATGTATTCCGAGCTATGAAACCATCGGGTTTATGGCGCCTGCCCTGGTCCTGATTTTAAGATTGCTGCAGGGACTGGCACTGGGCGGAGAATACGGAGGGGCCGCCACCTATGTGGCGGAATACGCCCAGCCGCACCGGCGGGGATACTGGACCTCGTGGATACAGACTACGGCAACGGCCGGGCTTTTCATTTCACTAATCATCATATTAATTACCAAAAGCACCTTATCGGCTGAAGAGTTCGACAATTGGGGATGGAGGGTTCCGTTCTGGATCTCAATCCTGATGGTGGGTGTTTCGTACATCATCAGAAAAAACATGAAGGAATCGCCGCTTTTTGCCAAGGCCAAAAGCGAAGGAAAAACTTCCAAGAATCCGCTGAAAGAAAGCTTCGGAAACAGATTCAACTTTAAATTCGTGTTGCTCGCTTTATTCGGGGCAGCCATGGGACAAGGGGTCATCTGGTATACGGGGCAGTTTTACGCCATGAGCTTCCTGCAGAAAGTAATGAACATCGAATCGGCACAGGTAGACAAGCTGATGGCCATTGCCCTCCTGATGGGAACGCCCTTCTTCGTATTTTTCGGATGGCTTTCCGATAAGGTGGGACGAAAAGCCGTCATGATGACGGGAATGCTGGTTGCCATCCTGGCCTACCGCCCGATTTATGATAAAATGTTTAAAAGCGTTGATCTGAAATCCAAAACGGTGGCAGAAAGCGGTCTGGTTGAAAAAAGATCGGCGAAAGTACATGATAAAATCGCCACCGACAGCTTAATTACTTTCCACAAAGAACTCGCTTACACCGACGGAACATTGATGAAAAAAGACAGCATCGTCCACTGGTCGCCCGCAGGCCCCGTGATGAAAGACGGAAAAGCGGAAGAACCTAAAGTCACCCAATCCGTTAAGATCAATACCGATACGAATATGGTCCTGATATTCCTGGTATTCATCCAGGTAATTTTCGTAACGATGGTATACGGCCCTATTGCTGCATTCTTAGTGGAAATGTTCCCGGTAAGGATCCGTTACACTTCGATGTCGCTGCCTTATCATATCGGAAACGGTGTTTTCGGAGGCCTGCTTCCGGCGGTGGCGACTTATCTGGTAACGACGGGCAAAGAAGCCGGCCATGCTACCTGGTACCTCGAAGGGCTCTGGTATCCGATAGGAGTAGCTTCCGTATGTTTACTGATCGGATTATTTTACCTTAAAAACAAAAACAACAATATTCACGATTAAGTGCTGAAGCATTCAAATTTTCATTAATTTTAAATCTACTAAAATGAACGGACTAAAAAAAATATTAGGTATACTCTGGATCGCCATTGCACTGGTCGTGGGATATTTCGGGATTACGGTATTGGGAATTCCTAAAATAAGCTCTGGAAAACAGGAAGACCTGGTTTTCGGGATCATTATCCTTTTTGTGCTGATGCCGATTATTTCGGGCGGAATGGCTATTTTCGGCTATTATGCCCTCACCGGAGAATATGCTGACGAGAAAAGCTAAGTGATGAGTAATGAATGATAATTGATCATTGATGGACGAATCTCCTTCAGCAGATCAATTATCATTCATTCATCATTTATCATCAAAAGATTTTAGAAAATAGAAATGACAGATTAAATTCCACCGGATGATCCATCATCAATCATGAAAAAAAGACACGAACAAAAACTGATTATCCTGAGCATCGGACTGCTGATGGCTTTCAGCATTCCCATATCGCTGCTGTTCAACAGTTCCCGGGAAATCTTCGGTTATCCGATGATTCTGGTTTACGTTTTCGCGGTCTGGATGATTTCCATTATTATTTCTTTTGTCATCGTTAAAAAATATAATGAGTAGCTTCGCTTTATTTACCGTGGTTTTGTTTTACCTGGCCCTTTTGTTCCTGGTCGCTTATCTGGCGGAAAGGAAGAAGAGCAAGCTCTGGATCAACAATCCTTATATCTATGCACTTTCCCTTGCCGTTTACTGCACGGCCTGGACGTATTACGGAAGCATCGGTGTAGCGGCGACAGGCGGGCTTAATTATCTTCCTATTTATGTAGGACCCATAATGATTATTCCGGCATGGATTTACATCAACACCCGGATCGTACGGATTTCCAGGATTAATAAAATCAGCAGCCTGGCCGATTTCATTTCGTTGCGGTACGGCAACAGCAGGAGCCTCAGCGCGATGATCACCATTGTCTGCCTTCTGGCCATTGTGCCTTACATCGGCCTTCAGATCAAGGCGATTTCCGAAACGTTCCACCTGGTGACCGAAACGGAAATTTCAAAAAATATTTTAACCGACAGCGGCACATTTGTCGTCCTTTTAATCGCTTTATTTTCATCGTATTACGGCACCCGCTATGTCGATGCCTCGGAAAAAAGACTGGGCATTATTTCTGCCATTGCTTTCGAAAGCTTACTGAAACTGTTCTTTATTATTGTTCTGGGCATTTTCGTTATTTACTTTGCATTTAACGGATTTTCAGACATTTATGAAAAAGCAAGCCGGTTTGCCGATTTTAAACAAAAAAATACCTTCAACGGGATTGAAGGAGCGATGAACTGGATGGTGCTGTGCATGATCTCGGGAACAGCCATCTGCATACTGCCACGGCAGTTCCATACCGCCATCGTCGAAAACCGGCAGGAAAAGCACATCAAGACAGCGATCTGGTTTTTCCCGCTGTACCTCCTGATTTTTACCGTATTTATTTTCCCCATCGCATGGGCAGGAAGGCTGATATTCGACGGACAAAACGTCAATCCGGAGTTCTACTCCATTTTAATTCCTCAGCATTTCAACAATACCTGGATTACGGTCTGTGTTTTCCTGGGCGGACTGAGTTCCTCTATTTCAATGATCATTATTTCAGCCATTACCTTATCCATTATGCTCTCCAATAATCTGATCATTCCCTACGGATTGCTTGGAAAATTCAAGGCAGAGAATGAAATCAAGAATACCCGCAACATCACCAACATCCGGAAGTTCAGTATTTTCGCACTGATCATCATGGCGTTTGCTTTCTACAAATATTTCATTTTAAAAGCTTCACTGGATTCGGTGGGACTGATTTCCTTCGTGATCATTGCCCAGCTGGCACCTGCTTTTTTCGGGGCGATCTTCTGGCGGAGAGGGAGCTACAAAGGGGCAGTCGCCGGATTACTGGCCGGGTTGGTCATCTGCTATTTCGGCTTGATTATTCCCCAATACTATTTTTCCTTTAATCAGGAATTAAAAGGGGCTCTGAGAGACCTGTATGAGGGATTCAGCTTTTTTACCATTCCTTTTCTGGGAAGGATCCCGGAGATTTTCTTCTGGTCGCTTCTGGTGAATACCGGATTGTTCAGCATCATTTCCGTAAGCACGAAAGGCGATTACCGGGAACGGAATTTCGCCGAGCTGTATGTGGATATCGACAAATACATCCAGAACCATGAAAACGCCTTTATCTGGCGCGGAACGGCTTATGTATCAGACATCAAAAATATTCTGGAACGCTTCCTGGGGAAAAAGAAAACCGAACAGGCGCTGCGGATCTTCAATCTGAAATACAATATCGATTCGCAGGCTGAAACGGCCGATTCTAGGTTCATCAAATTTTCGGAAAACCTGCTGGCCGGAAGAATAGGGACCGCCTCGGCAAAAATTTTAATCGAAGGCGTCACCAAAGAAGATAAAATTTCGCTGAAGGAAGTCCTGAATATCCTGGAAGAATCCAAAGAAACCATCATCCTCAATAAAAAACTGACGGAGCAATCGGAAGAGCTGAAAAAGCTGTCGGACGATCTGAGAAATGCCAATAAAAATTTAATCATCAAGGACCAGCAGAAAGACGACTTCCTGGATTCCGTTGCCCATGAGCTGAGAACGCCGATCACCGCCATCCGTTCCGCCGGGGAAATCCTGGCTGACGATGACGATATTCCGTTGGATATCAAACGGGATTTTCTGAACAACATCATCACCGAATCTGACCGGCTAAGCGAGATCATCAACGACATCCTGTATCTCGACAAGCTGGAACATGGTGAAATTGCACTGCATGTGAAGGAAAACAACATCCTGGAAACCTATAAAAAAGCACTGAATCCGCTCCTGCATCTGATTCAGCAGAAAAACATCCACGTCAGCGAAGTGAACCTTCTCCATCAGGTTTTATTTGAATACGATGAAGCCCGGATGATCCAGCTTTTCCAGAATATTCTGGGAAATGCGCTGAAATTTACAGATGAGCAGGGAACGATACAGACTAAATTTACCGAAAAGGAAAACCGGCTGGTGATTACCCTGTTCAATACCGGGAAACATATTCCCGAAGAGGACCTGGAAATGATTTTCGATAAATTTTACCAGTCCAAAAGCCAGAATATTTTGAAGCCGGCCGGCAGCGGACTGGGGCTGGCGATCTGTAAAAAAATTGTAAAGGCCCAGGGCGGCACCATAAAAGCAGAAAACAGCGGGCTGGGCGTAACCTTTACGGTAACCTTGCCCGCTAACAGAGGCAGTGAAGACAATTGAACCCTCCGGGTTCCCATTTAAATAAAGAAAAGAAAAAATGAAAAGGATCATTATTGCAGATGACGAACACAAAATCCTGATGTCATTGGAATACAGCTTCAGGAAAAACGGCTACGACGTATTTATTGCCAGAGACGGAACGGAAGTCCTGGAATTTTTAAAAACCATGGCTCCCGATGTAATCCTGCTGGACATCATGATGCCGAACCTCGACGGGTACAGCACCCTGGAGATCATCAGGCAGGATGAAAAACTGAAAGAGACCAAAGTGATTTTCCTGAGCGCAAAAAACAACCCGAAAGATATTGAAAAAGGCCTTGACATGGGCGCGGATGCCTACGTTACCAAACCTTATTCGATAAAAAAACTGATGCAGCAGATCGAAGAGATGCTGGAATAGATTTTGAGATGACAGAGAAGAAATACTAGGTTTTATTTAAACATAAATAGTACAAAGAGCCTGTTTACATTGATGTGATATTTTTTGTATAAACTTCTTTTTAATGTGGTTCCATCTAAATAAACGAAGTTCATTCTTAATATTAAGAAATCTTTAGATTCGACGTAGCTAAATTCAGTTTATTAAGTAAGTAAAAATTAAGAAATCAAATAATTGATTTAATTGAAGTTAATTAAGAAATTAAACCTTAATGCTAGAAATATATTGGCATTTGAACAGGCTCTAATATTTTACACTGATAACACAATTTATTTGTGACATCTGTGAAAGAAATTTGTGACATTAGTGTTTAAAAACCAAAAACAGGAAAAATCAATATGAACACAGACGATTTATTTAAAAAAAGCATAGACGATAAAGAGCAGTTCTGGAAGGAGCAGGCTCAGGAAATCCAGTGGTTTAAGTTTCCGGTGCAGATTCTTTCGGAAGACAAAAACGCTTATCCCCAATGGTTCTCCGATGGGGAGCTGAATATGTGCTACCTGTGTATCGATAAACATATCAACGACGGTTTCGGGGAACAGACGGCTGTTGTTTATGACTCCCCTGTTACCGGAAAAAAAGAAAAATATACCTTTAGCCAAGCCAAGGAGGAAATCTCAAAGCTTGCCGGGGGGCTTGCTTCTTTAGGGCTTCAGAAAGGCGATACCGCCGTGATTTATATGCCGATGATTCCGCAGACGCTTTTTGCGATGCTGGCCTGTGCCAGGATTGGTGTTATTCACAATGTAGTCTTCGGAGGTTTTGCCCCGCATGAGCTGGTGGTACGGATTGACGACTGCAAGCCGAAAGCACTGATTACCGCAACGGCAGGCATCGAAATTGCCAGGAGAATCCCCTATCTTCCGTTGGTAGAAAAAGCGATTGAGCTCGCTCAGGACAAGGTGGAGAACATCATCGTCTACAACAGGAAACTGGCCGACAATCAGCACGAAATGTTTGAAGGACTGATTGATTATGAAGATTTGGTGCAAGGATCGGAACCGGCAGACTGTGTTGCCGTGGAATCCACCCACCCGCTCTACCTGCTGTATACTTCCGGTACCACGGGAAAACCGAAAGGCATTACCCGCGATACCGGCGGCTATGCCACCGCCCTGAAATTCTCGATGAATTACGTTTACGGCGTAGAGCCGGGGGAAACCTATTGGGCCGCTTCCGACTTCGGCTGGGCGGTTGGTCACAGCTTTTCCGTATACGGCCCGCTGATCAACCGGAACACCACGGTTATTTTTGAAGGAAAACCGGTGATGACGCCTGATGCAGGAACTTTCTGGAGAATCATTTCGGAATATAAAGTCTCAGTAATGTTTACGGCACCTACCGCCATCCGCGCGATCAAAAAAGAAGATCCGGACGGGGAGCTGGTTAAAAAATACGATTTATCCCATTTTAAAAAGCAGTTTCTCGCCGGGGAAAGATGTGATGTTGCCACCCTCGACTGGTTTGAAAAACACATCGGCGTTCCCGCCATCGACCATTGGTGGCAGACGGAATCGGGCTGGCCGATGCTCGGCCTGATGACTGCCGACGGGAACTATAAAATCAAAAGGGCTTCCGCCGGAAAACCGGTTCCGGGCTACGACATTAAAATTTTTGATGAAAACGGACTGGAACTGGATGCCCATCAGGAAGGCTATCTCATTATTAAACTTCCGCTTCCGCCGGGAGCACTGCTCGGTATCTGGAATGATAACAACCGTTTTCAGAGCAGTTACCTGTCGCAATACAAAGGCTACTATTTCTCAGGAGACGGCGCCATCAAGGATGAGGATGGCTATATTTTCATTACCGGACGGGTGGATGACGTCATCAATGTGGCCGGTCACCGCCTTTCGACATCCGAAATGGAGGAAATCGTTTCGTCACATCCCGAGGTGGCCGAATGCGCAGTCGTAGGAATCGATGATGATCTGAAAGGCCAGGTTCCTTTTGCGACGGTGGTCCTGAAGAACGGCTCTCCTGTTTCCGGTGAAATTGTAGAACAGCAGATCGTACAGATGGTACGGGAGAAAATCGGTGCTGTGGCCTGCCTGAAAAATGCCATGACGGTAAAACGGCTGCCGAAAACCCGCTCCGGAAAAATTCTGAGAAAGCTGATCCGTACTCTGCTGGACGGAAAAGAATTCCAGATCCCAGCGACGATTGATGATGAAAAGATCATTGAAGAAATTCAGCTAAAAGTCAAAGAGTATAGAGCGTAAACAAGAAATTAAACTTAAATTTAAATAACAGTATTCAAATAAAAAACGAAAGGGATATGAGAAACTACCTGATAGAAGATTTACCGCATTATTTTGAAGAATATAAAAAGTCGATTAAGAATCCCAAGAAATTCTGGGACAAGATCGCCGATCAGAATTTTGTATGGTATCAGCGTTGGAGCAAGGTCGTAAAATACGACATGAATGAAGCGAAAATCACCTGGTTTAAAAATGCCAAATTAAATATCACCAAAAACTGCCTGGACCGGCACCTTTCCGTACGGGGCGACAAGACCGCCATCATCTGGGAACCGAATGATCCGAAAGAGGAAGCCCGGCATATTTCCTACAGCGAATTATACACCAGGGTCAATAAAACCGCCAATGTGCTCAAAGAAATGGGTATTGAAAAAGGCGACAGGGTGTGCATCTATCTTCCGATGATTCCCGAACTGGCCGTTACCATGCTGGCCTGTGCCAAATTGGGTGCCGTACATTCCGTTATTTTTGCCGGATTCTCGGCCTCTGCCGTTGCATCAAGGGTAAATGACTGTGAGGCGAAGATGGTGATTACTTCCGACGGAAGCTACCGTGGAAACAAGGTGCTCGATCTGAAAAGCATCGTGGATGAAGCCCTGGAAAAAACTCCGAGCGTTGAAAAGCTTCTTGTCGTTAAGAGAACAAACAATGAGGTGAAAATGAAGGAAGGCCGCGATTTCTGGATGGAAGAACTGTATGAAAACGCTTCTCCGGATTTCGTGACGATCATCATGGATGCCGAAGACCCGCTTTTCATCCTGTACACTTCCGGTTCCACCGGGAAACCGAAAGGAATGCTGCACACCTGTGCCGGATATATGGTGTATACGGCTTATACATTTAAAAATGTATTCAATTACAAGGAAAACGATATTTACTGGTGTACGGCCGACATCGGATGGATCACCGGCCATTCGTATATCCTTTACGGACCGTTGCTAAACGGAGCCACCACCGTTATTTTCGAAGGAGTTCCGACTTATCCCGAACCCGACCGTTTCTGGGAAGTGATTGAAAAACACAAGATCACCCAATTCTACACCGCTCCTACCGCCATCCGTTCATTAGCGAAAGAAAGTGCGGAATGGGTAGACAAACACGACCTGAGCAGCCTGAAAGTGATCGGATCCGTAGGAGAACCCATCAACGATGAAGCCTGGCATTGGTTTAACGATCATGTCGGAAGGAAAAAATGCCCGATCGTCGATACCTGGTGGCAGACGGAAACGGGAGGAATCATGATTTCACCTTTGCCCTTCGTTACCCCTACCAAACCGACCTATGCTACCCTTCCGCTGCCGGGCATACAGCCTGTCCTGATGGATGACAAACGCAACGAAATCATGGGCAACCAGGTCACCGGAAACCTGTGCATCCGTTTTCCGTGGCCCGGCATTGCCAGGACCATCTGGGGTGATCATCAGCGGTATAAAGAAACGTATTTCACAGCCTTTCCGGGGAAATATTTCACCGGTGACGGTGCCTTAAGGGATGAAGTCGGCTATTACAGAATTACAGGGCGGGTGGATGACGTGATCATCGTTTCGGGACACAACCTTGGAACCGCGCCGATCGAAGACAGCATCAACCAGCATCCGGCCGTGGCGGAATCCGCTATTGTAGGCTACCCTCATGATATTAAAGGAAATGCCTTATACGGCTATGTGGTCCTGAAGGAAACCGGGGAAAGCAGACAGCGGGAAAACCTGAAAAAGGAAATCAACCAACTGATCGCGGACCAGATCGGGCCGATCGCCAAGCTGGATAAGATCCAGTTCGTCTCGGGGCTTCCAAAAACGCGTTCGGGAAAAATCATGCGCAGGATCCTGAGAAAAATAGCCGAAGGCGACTTCAGTAACTTTGGGGATATTACCACTCTTTTAAATCCTGAAATTGTAGAAGAAATCAAAAACGAGAAAATTTAATTAAAATAAAACATGACGAAAGCGGGCTTATCAAGTCCGCTTTTTTTAGCAACCGGCCGGATATTTATTAAAGACGGAACCTATTTTCACAATAATTCATCAGCCTATATCAACATGAATCCGACCGTATTCCACTTGTATTTAGCAGTTTAATTAATTTAAAAACAAAACTAAGATTAATTCAGTAGGATTTTATCCTATCCTGTAAAAAACCGTCCCTGCGGGACTTTAAAACAATTTAAATTTTAATATTTGAAAAACTTTGTCAAAGTTGAATGATTTCGTTTGATCATCAATACCTTTGATTGTATTTCTGACAGGAGAAACTTCCCGCATCAAGCTTCCATCTCCCAACCTGTTAATCCGGATTTTTCTTCGAGTTCACGTTATATTACATTCCGTTATTTTAATTATACCATTAAAAGCCACAAATATTTAAAAATAAAACACCAAATATTAATTTTTATTAAAAAATATTAAATTGTATTAAAATTTATATTACCTTTACCGCGGCTTAAAATTCAAGACATCGTGAATATATTTTCACAGACCATACCGATTCCGGTATATACAAAATTAACCAGGTCCTGAAATTTAAGTTAAATCCCAAAGCCGCACGGACATAAAAATCCTTTGACCGGAAAAGGATTCTGAAGTGAAATTTTACAATCAAGGATAAAATCTATAACCTGAGATCCGCAGAGCTTTCTGCGGATTTTTTTAGCTTTGAAAAGTGGAGAAAATTTTGTATTTTCGTTTAAACATAGGCTGCTGCACGAATGAGTTACGACTTAGAACAAGAGAATAAGGAGATCCTCGCAAGATACAAGGATCTGATTTCTAACACATACCGGACCCTGGATGAGGAAAACAACAAACTCATCCGGAAAGCGTTCGACATTGCCCTGGACGCCCATAAGGACCAGCGCAGGAAATCGGGTGAACCGTACATCTACCATCCCATCGCCGTTGCGAAAATCGTAGCGACGGAAATCGGTTTGGGAGCCACTTCCATTGCTTGTGCCCTTCTGCACGATGTGGTGGAGGATTCCGACTATACCTATGAAGATCTGAAGAAAATTTTCGGTGAGAAAATAGCGAATATCGTCAACGGACTGACGAAGATCTCTATTATGAACCACCAGAATATTTCGGTACAGTCTGAGAACTACCGGAAACTCCTGCTGACGCTTTCTGAAGATTTCCGGGTCATCCTGATTAAGATTGCCGACCGGCTCCACAATATGCGGACGCTTGAAAGCATGGTGCCGGACAAGCAGAAAAAGATTGCCTCCGAAACGGTTTATATTTATGCCCCGATGGCCCACCGCCTGGGATTGTATAACATCAAGTCCGAACTGGAAGACCTGTCTCTGAAATACAACAGTCCTGACGTTTACAAAGAGATCACCGAAAAGCTTGAGCTTGCGAAGGAAAGCCGGGAAAGGTATATCGAAGAGTTTAAAACGGAAGTTTCCGAAAAGCTGCATGAAGAAGGTCTGCACTTTAAAATCAAGGGACGGGCGAAAGCCATTTCTTCGATTTACAGGAAGATGCTCAAGCAGGGCGTCTCTTTTGAGGAAGTATATGACAACTATGCCATCCGGATCATCTATAAATCCGATGCCAAGAACGAGAAATTCCTGGCCTGGAAAATTTATTCCATCGTAACGGATGTTTACCACAGCAACCCTTCCCGGATGCGTGACTGGATTACCCAGCCGCGTTCCACAGGCTATGAAAGTTTGCATTTAACCGTTCTGGGACCCGATAAAAAGTGGATCGAGGTACAGATCCGTTCGGAAAGGATGGATGAAATTGCCGAAAAAGGGGTCGCTGCCCATTACAAATACAAGGAAGGCTATAAACAAAGCTCGGACGACCGGAATTTCGAAAACTGGGTGACGGAAATCCGTGAAGTACTCGAACAGCAGCAGAACCTGACGACTTCGGAACTTCTGGATAACATCAAGCTTAATTTATATTCCAAAGAGGTTTTTGTTTTTACGCCTAAAGGGGAAATTAAAATTCTACCGACCAATGCCACGGCACTCGATTTTGCCTTTTCCGTTCACTCCGACCTCGGAATGAAATGCCTGGGTGCAAAGATCAACGGGAAGCTGGTCCCGATTTCCTATGTTCTTCAGAATGGCGATCAGGTGGATATTTTATCTTCCCAGAACCAGAAGCCGAAATCCGACTGGCTGGAATTTGTGGTGACTTCAAAAGCCAAATCCAAGATCAAGAGCTACCTGAACTCCCAGAAGAATCAGCTGGTTGATGACGGAAAAGAAATCCTTCAGCGGAAGCTCCGGCATGCAAAGATCAATTTCAACGATGAAGAGATCAACAAACTGCAGAAATTCTTCAATCTTAAAACTTCCCAGGAACTGTTCCTGAAATTCCAGTCCAACGAACTGGATGCAGGCAGTTTGAGAAAATATATCGAGAGCAAGAATGTATTTAATAACCTGCTGTCGAGATTCAGGAAATCCCCGGCAAAAAACACGGCTTTCATAGAACCGAAAGAACAGAATCTTGATATGATCGTTTTCGGGAAAGATGAAGAAAAGCTGAACTATACCTATGCCAAGTGTTGTACGGTAATTCCGGGCGACAAAATTTTCGGGTTCATTACGATCTCAGACGGAATCAAGGTCCACAGCGACAATTGCCCGAACGCCATCAACCTGCGTGCCCAATACGATTACCGGGTAATCCCTGCCAAATGGGTGAATGCGGAAAGCTTCAAAAACAGGGTAAAAATCGAAATCGAAGGACTTGACCGGATGGGAATGATCAATGATATTACAACGGTCATCAGCGGTTCCATGGGGATGGATATGAAAAGCATGTCGATCGAATCCAACGACGGGATTTTTACAGGAAACATTATTCTTGAAGTAAAAAATAAAAGCCAGCTCGAGCAGACCTTTACCAAGCTGAAAGACATCAACGGGGTTTCTAGGATCAGGAGAATATAATAAATTAAAGAGGACCCGAAATCAGGTAATGGCTGGAAAAAGAGATGACAGATACCGGATGACGGAAGTCAAAAAAATATACATTCCGGAGCACCTGTTGTTCCGGAATAATTTGATTTCCTGAGCTGAATACAGGTTGAATAAGCTCTGATTTACGCTACTTTACAGGTTCCCGATACATTTTTCTCCGCTGCGTTGCATTTATTTGTTGAATCCGCCAAACATAAAAATGATTACAAATTTTAAATAGGGTTTGTCCTTTATAGGGTGTAAACAGGGTTATTCGATATTTGATACTCTTATCGATCGGTTGACTGAAGAAACTTCCGGTATCCCTTGTCCAGCCTTTTAATCCGGTTTCTCATTCGGGTTTACGTTATTTTTAATATTTTTCCGGCGGCTGAAAAGGGTCCTGCTGTTAACTTCTGTACTTTTACCGTCCTTTTTCAATTCATCCGAAAGTAGTTTTTTAATCCTCACCTTTCGGATGGCCATATTCAGTTCATTTCCGAAAAGCAACAGGTATACATTGACGTTGATCCAGATCATCAGCAGGATCATACTTCCGATAGAGCCGTACAGCACGTTGTAACGGGCGATATTTTTCACGTAAAGTGCAAATATGTAAGTGGTTACCACAAACAGAACCGTCGTCAGAATCGCTCCCGGGACAGCCTGCCGGAATCTGGCGATCCTTACCGTTCCAAGCCAGTAAAATAAAGTAAGCAGGATAAAATAAAAAATAGGAAAAGAAACAAATCCGATGATTTTTGAAAGATTCTTGACGAGCCACGAAAGATCTTTTACCGGCGTAAAAAGCTTCAGTACGAATTCTGAGTAATACACCCCGAACAGCGACAGGAAGACGATGGATATAAACCCGATGGTGATGAAAAAGGAAAGAATGAATTCCTTTACATCTGTCATTTTTTCATCCGTATTTTCATTAAATCCGTTGATGAGGGAAAAGGTTCCGTTGGTGGCAAAGATCAGGGCAAAGACGATCGTCAGGTTGCTGATCCCTTTCATGTTCGGAACAATACTGTTTTCGATATAATCCCGGACATCGCCTTCGATATTGGACGGGAAAATATTGTGCAGCAGGACATCAAAAATGTAAAACTGAAGCTTGTCGTAATGCGGCATATAGGGCAGGATCGACAGCAGGAAAAGAATAAACGGGAACAGACTGATGGTAAAACTCCAGGAGATTGCAGCCGCTTTACGGCCTATCTTATCTTTAAAAATTCCGCGGATATAGATCTGAAACATCTGCCAGAGGGAGATCCCTAACAGAGGAATATGGATACCGTCGAAAAACTCTTGAATTTTCAAGATAAATTTAGGAAGTTTTGCGCTCATTCTTTATTTTAATATAACCTGTCCTGCCCGGTGTTCATGTATCCATTCATCAATACTTCCTGCTGCAGCAGGAGATTGACAGGAAACACGGAAAATACAGGAAAAATCTGTATCCGTATCGGGTCGGCTTTCTTACAAAAGTAATGATTTTTTTAAAATTGGAATTTCCCCGTCTGTTAAGGATTGGTGACTTTCTTTAATTTATGAATATCTTTGTGCCTTAAAATTTACTCCTACCATGCAGATCAGCTTACTTTGTATCGGAAAAACTGATGATAAGGAAATCAATTCCCTGATCAATTATTACCTGAAGCGGCTTCCGAAACACTGGAATTTTGAGATTACCGAAATCCCGGATGTAAAAAATGCAAAAAATCTCTCACCGGATCTCCTGAAAAAGGAAGAAGGAAAATTATTTTTAAACCAGATCGACCGGACGGATATGGTCCTGATTCTGGATGAAAAAGGAAAACAGTTCACGAGCAGGGAATTTGCCGGGAAAATCGACGGCTGGATGAATTCATCGGTGAAAAGGATCCACCTGCTGATCGGTGGGGCTTACGGATTTTCAGATGAGATGTACGCCCGGGCCAACGAGAAGATGTCGCTGTCTAAAATGACCTTCACCCACCAGATGATCCGGCTGTTTATCGTAGAGCAGATTTACCGTGCCGATCAGATCCTGCAGGGGAAACCTTATCATAACGACTAATACGGGCTCGATTACATTTAATATGATTTCCAGAAAATATAAAAAGAAAAATGATTCTAAATTTTAAATAGATTTTGTCCTTCAAGGAATATAAACAGGATCATTTGATATCTGAAGTATGATCGATCGGTCGACAGAAGAAACTTCCGGCATCCCTCTTCCAGCTTTTTAATCCGGTTTTTCGTTCGGGTTCATGTTATTTTAATAAGTAAATTCTTATGAAGCTGCCGACTGTTTGAGAATCACTTTTTTTGCAAGGGTACCGAAAATAATTCCAAGGACGGATCCTGCGAACGCCCCTACCAGAATATCTCCGGGGAAATGTACGCCCAGGTAAATCCTGCTGTAAGAAACCACCACGGCCCATCCAAACAAAACATAGGGAAACCAACGGAGCTTACGGCCCAGTAAAATAGTCAGATACGTCGCCAGAAAAAAGGTATTGGAAGAATGGGAAGAATAGAATCCGAACTGTCCGCCGCATTTTACGATTCTCATCACGTGTTCAAGACCAGGATCATGACAAGGCCTCAGCCTTTCGAAACCATGCTTGAAAACGCCGGCCAGCTGATCGGAAACCGTGACCCCGATGGCCACGAAAATAAGGATGAAAACCAAAGACCGCAGCTTATAGTTTTTAAATAAAAAATAAAAGAAGATGATATACAGCGGGACCCAGATCCAGGTGCTGGAAACCAGAATCCAGAAATGATCGAACCGGGAGTCTCCCAAATTGTTGAGAAACAAAAAGACGTTCTGGTCTTCCTGAATAATCTCGTCCATCCTATCTGCTTACAGGTCCTTCATAAGCCTCATCATCGGAAGGTTTCGGTTTCGGAAGCTCATTGGATGCCAAAGGATCTGCAACCGTATCCTTCTGAACGTCATTCATCGGGTTGTAATCTTTTGCCGCATCTTTTACCTTCTCGATTTCACGTTTGATCTCGGAAACAGGGTTATCCGTTTCTTTCATAATTTCGGTCTTGATATCTTCTACAGCGCCCCGCATTTTACGTACCCCTGAACCCAGGTCGCGTGCAATCTGAGGAAGTTTATCCGGTCCGAACAGGACAACAATTGCAATAGCAATCAGTGCCATTTCTCCAATGCTTAATTCCATATGGTAAAATTACGAAAGATATATGAAAACGGATGTTAAATATTAAGTTTTAATGAAATATTAAGTTTTAATGGCATGATTCATTTTTAAGAAGTGCGATATCTGTTGCAAGCTGCTGCATATCCGTCTGTAAAGTACCGTTGTAAATACCCCTGATCCTTTGTTTTTTATCTGTAAGAATAATATGTTCGGTATGTAGAAATTCCGTGCTGTCTCTGGTAAACCCGAGATCTTCTTCCGCAAAATAAGAACGGCGCGCCAGAGTATAGATCTCGCTTTTTTTACCCGTAAGAAAATACCAGTTGGGATTATCTATATGATGCAATCTTTTAAAATCTTTCAGTTTCTCCGGAGTATCAATCCATGGGGTTACCGAAAAAGAAAGCATTATAATTTCGGGATCATGACGGTATTTTTTACTGACGGCCTGCAGATTCCGGATCATTACCGGACAGATGCTTCCGCAGGAGGTAAAAATAAAACTGGCCACCTGAATTTTATGGTCGACACTTTTCTCCGTTATTTTCTGATTATCCTGGTCTATCAGGGAAAAAGCACCAGTGTGGTGGGTAATTTCCTTAGCCGCTTCCTGCTCCGATAAAAACAGAGGCGTAAAATCCGGACGGTTGTAATATGGCAATGCCTGCTCTTCCCGTTTGCTGCAGGCCAGCAGCAGGCCAAGCACAAGGCTACTTCTGAAAAATACGGTCCGTAACATTTACACAATTTTTTGTTCCGAGCAGCCCAAATCGCCTGCCCGTTTTTACAATATAGTTTGATCTGATTTTACCATTATCATAAAACTGCTTCTGGCTGCCCTCTTCATAGCCCAGCCGGTAATGCATATCCCTGATAAGCATTCCGTTTCTATTCCATTCTTTATATTCGCCATTGTTTTCGCCTTTCAGGAAAGATCCGGAGACTTTCAGACGGCCATTTTCCCACCATTCTTTCAGGGTTTTCACCTTGGTTCCATGGTCGAAAAAACGCTGTACAGACAACTTGCCGCCCGGGAAAAATTTTCGCCATTCCCCATGTTCCCTTCCTTTCCTGAACCCAATGACCTCTGCGGTATCTTTAGTTGCCGGATAAAAAGAAAATACGATGCCTGAAAAAGGCCGATCCCGATAAAAAACCAGGCCGTTGTTATTTTCCAGACGAATCTCTTCAAGACGGTACCAGGTAAGCTTTTCTTGCTTTGCCGGATCACAGGAAATCAGGGAGATCAGCAGCAGACTAATTGCTGACAGTTCCCGGGGTGCCATAAAAACCATTTCCGTTGATATAAGGGTCGTTGCTTGTGATATGGTAATGATAAATCCCGTTCGGATAATCTGCCGTGACTCCGGTGTGCCCGTGATAGGCATCAAGGGAAGCATTCGCTATGAGTGCACCATTTTCTTCAGGACCATAGACCGGAAATCCGTCCAGCAAAAATCCTAACAAAGCTGATTTGGAAGCTTTTACGGTGGTTAAATATTTAGGTTCTACATGATAATGGTAATCGCCGCTGGGTGCAGGGTGTCCCCACCATTGGTCGAAGGAAGCAATCTCTCCGCTTAAAGGCTGGTTGGGCCCGGCATACTGGTTGAAAAAAGGAACACCATTCAGGGAAACTCCGATCGGGCCCAGGGGTGTCGCGGAATGCGCGGAATTTACTGCCGGATTTACTGGAATTTTAAATGTGTAATTTTTCACAGCAATGGAATTCGGATTTTTGGAAAAGGTATAGCCTCCATAGGTGGTGCCTGAAAAATTTTCATACAAACTATTTCCTGCGGTGTAATATACGCTTTTATGATCCGGTGTCCCGTTTGTTTTGATGTATACATAAATTCCATCCGTTGTAATGCTGGAGGCTCCATAGATCTTTTTATAAATCGCAGGAACACCGGTACCCGTTCCGACGCCGGCACCGCTCTGGTCCGATGAAGGATCGTCACCGCTGCTACAGTTTACAACCAATAAGGTTAAGAGTAATCCCGATACAAAATTTTTAATTACCATATTCATGTTAATTTTTTCAAATATATAAAAATATGACAATTAAAAAATCATTTTCATAAAAATTCAATGACAAATAAAATTAAAAAATCAAAATTCTAAATCTGAATTTATTCTTTAGTGTGATGGAGTTTCTTCTTTTTTACTGTTTTTTCTTTTAAAATTAAAATAAGTCAATCCCACACTCACCGACATTAAGATAAATGCCAGAAAAAAAGGCGCTCCGGGGAATTTTAATGAGGTATCGTCTTTGCTGAACTGGTAATACAGACCGGCCATCAACGGCGGACCTATGGTGGACGTAATACTCATCAGGCTGGTTAGGGCGCCCTGAAGCTCGCCCTGCTCATTGGGGGCCACATTCTTTGTAATCACCGACTGTAGCGATGGTCCGCAGATTCCGCCCAGGCAGTAAGGAATCAGAATAGCAAACATCATCCAGCCTTCTGTCGCAAAAGAAAACAGCAGCATGCCGACCGCATACATCCCCAGTCCCAGGTAAATGCTTTTGTACTCTCCGAGCTTCGGGGCCGTCCATCTGATCAGTACGCCCTGAACCAGGGCCACCAGTAACCCCACCACGCCTAGAGAAACGCCTACGGTAAATTCCGTCCATCTGAACTGGCCCATCGTAAAAAAGCTCCAGTTGCTCTGTACGGCATGTCCCGCCACATAGACCAGAAAAAGGGTGGCTACCAATCCGGAAAGTTCAGGATGCTTGAATAAAAACTTCAGGGAACCAATGGGGTTTGCCCGTTTCCAGTCGAACGCCCTTCTTTTATCCTGATCCAGGCTTTCAGGCAGGATGAAATACCCATACAGAAAGTTCAGCAGACACAGCCCCGCTGCTGCATAGAAAGGCATTCTCGCTCCAAAATGTCCCAAAGCTCCACCGATCAGCGGACCGATGATGAACCCCAGCCCGAATGCCGCCCCAATGAGCCCGAAGTTTTTGGAACGGTCCTCGTCGGTAGAAATATCCGCAATGTATGCACTGGCCGTCGTAAAGCTGGCCCCGGTGATCCCGGCAATAACCCGCCCCACAAACAGCAGCCAGATGGTAGGTGCCAAAGCTAAAAAAATATAATCGATGGTAAATCCGAAGAGCGAAATCAGGATGATCGGCCTCCTTCCATACTTATCGCTTAAATTACCCACTACAGGAGAAAACACAAACTGGGTAAAAGCATAAGCAAAGCTCAGCCAGCCGCCATATTTGGCTGCTTCACGCACACTTCCTTGAATGAGCTCTTCAATGAGTTTCGGAATTACAGGAATGATAATTCCCAAGCCGATTATGTCAATCAACAGGGTAATAAATATAAAGCCAATGGCTGCCTTTTTTCTCGAATTTTCCATAGTGATGCAAAAATAGTGAAATCGAGGATACGGTGAATTGTCAATTGCTAATTTTGAAGATGGAGAATGGTCGATTTTGCTGCGCAAGTGAATCTTCAAAACTAATTAATAAGTTCACCATTGACCCGAAGGAATTCACCATTCCCCGTGGGAATTCACTATTACCAAGGCTGCCGTTATAAACAGAATAGAAACTCTGCAATAAACTTTGAACTTTGAACATTAGGCTCTAAACCCAAAACAAAAAAAGGCCTTTCATTGCTGAAAGGCCTTTTTCTTATTTACTGTAGTTTACTTTATTTTGAAGCAAGTACTTCTTTGTCGGATGTCGTTTTACCGTGCACTTCGTCTTCTTTTCCTGTTTTCAGGAAGTCGTAGGCAATTGCCGACGCTACGAAGATGGATGAATACGTACCGAATCCGATACCGATCAACATCGCAAACATAAATCCTCTCAGGTTGTCTCCACCGAAGATGAAGATCGCCAGGATCACCAGAATGGTGGTGAATGAGGTGTTGAACGTTCTACCCAATGTGCTGGAAATAGAGTCGTCGAATAATCCTGCCAAAGTCAAAGATTTCTTCTCTCTCAGGTATTCCCTGATTCTGTCGAAGATAATTACCGTATCGTTGATGGAATATCCCAGTACCGTAAGGATGGCCGCTACGAAATCCTGGTTGATTTCCATGTTGAACGGCATATACTTGTGAAGTAAGGAGTAAGCCCCGAGGATGATGACCGCATCGTGGAACAAGGCGGCAACGGCACCTAAGGAGAACTGCCATTTTCTGAACCGTACCAGGATATAAATGAAGATTCCCGCCAATGCGGCTATTACCGCCAGAATACCGTGGGTCTTGATGTCGTCTGCAACGGTAGGACCTACTTTTTCAGAAGAGATAATTCCGGCATGTGCTTTTTCAGGCGCTTTGAAATCTTTCATCGTGGTATTGGCCGGAAGGCTTGATTTCAATCCTTCGAATAACTTCTGCTCTACCGTCTGGTCTGCTTTCAGGGATTCGTCTTCAATAAGATAATCCGTAGAGATTTTCAGCTGTCTGTCGTTTCCGAAAGTTTTGGCTTCCACCGAAGAGTTTTTACCATCTTCCGTCTGGAACATTTTAACCAGTTTGGCTTCTACGTCTTCGGCATTTACCGCTTTATCGAATCGTACGACATAGTTTCTACCTCCTGTAAAATCGATCCCGTATTTGAATCCGTGGATCGCAATCGAGGCGATACAAATAATTGTTAAAATACCGGAAATGATATACGCATATTTTCTTTTCCCGATAAAATCGATCCAGGTATTTCTGAAAAGATTTTTCGTTGCCGGAGTCCATACGGACAGGTGTTTTCCTTTATTTAATCTGGAGAAGATCATGGCTCTTGAAATCAGTACCGAAGTAAAGAAAGTCATTAAAATACCAATTCCCAGGGTTAATGCGAATCCTTTGATCGGACCTGTTCCGAAAAGGAATAGTACGCCCGCGGTCAGCAATGTAGTTAAGTGACCATCCACAATCGCACTTAATGCGTGCTTGAAACCGTCTTTATAAGCTTCCAGAATGCTCTTTCCTGCGAAGAGTTCTTCTTTTGTTCTTTCATAGATAATTACGTTGGTATCCACCGCCATGGCCATGGTAAGTACGATACCGGCGATTCCCGGAAGCGTAAGCGTAGCATCTACGGAATCCATAATTCCGAAAATGTAGAATAAGTTGATGATCATGGCGATTACCGCATATACCCCTGCACCACCGTAGTAGAAAATGATGTATACGATGATCAGCAAGAAGGCAATCCCGAAGGACACCATCCCGGCGTTAATAGACTCCTGTCCTAAAGACGGGCCTACTACCGTAGCCTGAACTACTTTAGCACCGGCAGGCAGTTTACCCGCTCCTAAAACGTCAACCAGTTCTTTGGCTTCTTCCTGCGAGAAGTTCCCTGAGATCTGTGTTCTACCGTTCGGAATGGCATTTACCACGTTCGGTGCGGTATATACCCGGTTATCCAGGGTTACCGCTACCGGCTTCCCAACATTTTTCTCGGTAAGGGTCTTCCATTCCTTAGCTCCTTTGGAATCCATCTGCATGTCTACCACCACTCTGCTCAGTTCGTCGTAGCCGATGCTTGCGCTTTCCACGGCACCGTCTACCGGAGCTTTCTGGTTGATGTTTCCTCTGATGGCATAAAGTACCAGGCTTTCAGCATCCGTAGCTTCCGGCTTGTACCCCCACATAAACTGGGTATATTTAATGTTGGCAGGACGTAAAGACTGCGCCACTTTGCTGTTCAGGATTTTGTTTACCGCTGCAGTGTCAGATAATTTTACGTTGGCAACACCGTTTGTTCTTAATTTGTCGATGTGAAGAAGATTCATGAAGTTCGTGCTTTTAGCTACGCCCATAGAATCTCCTTTCGCAGCAATAACGGATGTTAAGGTCTGGAAGTAAGGGGCTACTTCAGGAACCTGCTGTACTTCCCAGAACTGTAGTTTTGCAGACGTCTGAAGCATCTTTTTCACTTTATCGATGTCTTTCATTCCGGGCATCTCCACAGAAATCCTTGCGGTACCGGGAACCCTCTGAACATTCGGCTGTACAGCCCCCATCTTATCGATTCTGGTCCGGATCACCTCATAAGCCGTTCCTACGGAAGCATCGATTTTTCTTTTTACGATGTTTTTTACCTGATCATCGGGCGTGTTGTACTTTACTTCCGTAAGCGAGGTATTTCCGAAAAGTTCCGGATCCGCCAGCTTCAGGTTTGTGCCTTTTGCCTTGTTGATTGCATCGAACTGATCAAAGAAATTGTCGATGTAAGATTTTGTGGAATTCTTCTGAACTTCATCCGTCTTGTTCAAAGCCTCGATCAGGATCGGGTTGGTGGAATAACCGGTCAGGTCATTCACAAGATCCCTCTGGTTGATTTCCAGAAGAACGTTGATCCCGCCTTTAAGGTCAAGACCAAGCTTCATTTCCTTTTCCTGGGCTTTGGTGTAATAAAGTTTAGTGAATCCCAGATTCAGCGTATCCTTAGAAAGTTTTGCAATTTCTTTCTGATACTTTTCCGGATTGTCTCCTGCAACAGCAGTTGCCTGCCTTTCAATTTTGCCGGCGTACCATGTTGGTAATAGCTCGTTTAAGCAAATTAACCCTAGTACAATAGCAACAATTGTAATAAGTCCTTTTCCTTGCATTTTGTTATAACTACGTTAAATTAAGTCGGCAAATATAATCATTTTCTTGAATTTTATGAATTTTAAGTACAGAAATCGTTTATTTTCAGACCTATCGGCAGTCTTATTTTCATTGAAGATTCAATAATGGTTCTGTGGTATTTTAATAAAATTTTCAATGCTTCATTGGTATGGAATTTTCATTCAGTTTAATGCACTAAATATCAAAATATTATGAAAAAACTACTCTTTTGCGCAGGTATGTTTTCTTCCTTTATGTTTAATGCCCAAAACATTACACTGGAAGAATTTGCCACCGGGCTCACCGCACCCGTAGAAATCACCCATGCGAACGACAGCAGGATGTTCGTCGTTCAGCAAAACGGAATCATTAAAATTTTACAGGCCAACGGAACCGTAAACCCTGCTAATTTTTTAAACATCAGCTCAAAAATCACTTACGGAGGAGAAAGAGGCCTTCTGGGATTAGCTTTCCACCCGCAATACCCGACGAACGGGTATTTTTTTGTTTATTACAACGACACGAACGGGAATATCACGGTAGCCCGGTACACCAGGAGCACGACCAATCCGGATGCGGCCGATCCTTCAACGGAGAAGATCATTCTGAATCTTCCGAAACCTTTCGACAACCATAACGGCGGAAGCATCCACTTTGCCCCCGACGGCTATCTGTGGGTGGTAACCGGTGACGGCGGAAGCGGCGGGGATCCGAACAACAATGCCCAGAACAAAAATTCCCTGCTGGGGAAACTGCTGAGACTGGACATCAATTCAGCCGGCGCCTATAACATCCCGCCGGGAAATCCTTTTCTAGGGATCGACGGAGCCGATGAAATCTGGGCTTATGGCCTTAGGAATGCCTGGAAGTTTAATTTCGATACCGCTTCAGGAAATGTAATGATCGCAGATGTTGGCCAGGGACAGATCGAAGAGATCAACCGGATGCCTTTGACCCAGCCCGGAATCAATTATGGCTGGCGATGCTATGAAGGGAACAGCACCTACAATACAACGGGTTGTGCCGCACAGTCCACGATGACATTTCCGATAGCAGCCTATGACCATTCGGGAGGAAAATGTTCCATCACCGGAGGATATGTGTACCGCGGGACGCAGTATCCGGCTTTGCAGGGAAGATACTTTTTCGCCGATTACTGTTCCACCCAGATCGGGAGTTTAAATGCGGATGATTCCATTACCTGGACGGCTCCTTCTTCCGGAAATAATTTTTCCACTTTCGGGGTAAACAGCCAGAATGAGCTTTTTGTAGCAGCCGTCAACAACGGGAAAATTTTCCGGCTTACCACTTCTGCCGTGCTGGGCACCCAGGAAAATGATCTTTCAACTGCAATTAAAGTCTATCCTAATCCGGCTTCAAAAACCGTTTTCATCGAAGGGGTGAAAGATAAGAATGCAACCGTTGAGATCATCAGCTTCGAAGGGCGAAAGGTATTGGAGGGAAAAATTGAAAAAGACAACAGCCTCAATATTTCAGGGATCCCGGCCGGTGTTTATTTCATCAGCATCAATTCAGGAAATCTTAAATCTTACAGCAAAAAATTAATTATTAAATAATTTTTCCGGAGCCTCATTCATCTGATTTTGACTGAGGCTTTTTTAATATATAAAGCATCAAAAACACAGGCAGGGCCAGCATCAGCTTCACGGGTAATGAAAACCTTTCGGTCTCCTCATCAAAAAGGATATTCGGACTCACGGCCACCAGCAGGAAAGAGACCATAAAAAAGAGGATCTCCGGGACCGACAGGGTATCCGCTTCTGCCCTGTTGAATTTAAATTTCAAACTCAACACCCAAAAGCCCAGGAACAGGATCATAAAAGGGAAAGTCCAGATCCGGTAGGTATCGTAAGCAATCGAATGCATGAGTAAAGGGATTGATGCAACTGCAGCCAGTAAAATAAACAGTCTGATATTTCTTTTGAGTCTGAACTCTTTAAAAATCATCCACAATAAAAAAAGTATGGGAATTCCGTAAAATACCGTTGCTTTTGAAATAAATACCCTTTGGAAAAAATGGCTTCTCTGCTCCTGAAAAGAGAGGCTGAAACTCTGTGTATAAGCCGAGGTTACGGATCGGGCAACGTTTTCCGGAATGAACGGGATGCTCTTCAGATAATTAAATACCGTTAAAACATAATTGCTCCCTTCCTGTTCATGAAACAATGACAGCCCAACGACCGTAAGAACCGGTAATCCTGAGAAGGCAAGAATTTTCTTGATCATTCCGCCCGAAAACATATTTCCGAAGGTAAACGGCGGGTCCGGACTTTCAAAAACCAGTAGGGCAAAAGTACTGACCGGCAGCATCAGGAAAAGAGAAATTTCATGGATGAAAATACTGAATACCGCGATCAGTGAAGCTAAAAAATACTTTTTGCTTCTGATTAAATAAACAACCGGAAGGGTCAGCAGAAAAACCACATGCTCCAGGTAACCGATCAGATGGGCAGAAAATATGATATACTGTGACAGCAGGAATACCACAAAAAACAATAATGTATTGATGTTTTTTCCTCTCTTTAAGGTTTCTTTTACGGCAATACCGATAATAGCGATGTAAAGCAGAAGCAGGATTCCCGCCGAAAGTATCAGAATGGAAAATTCATCTTTTCTAAAGAACCATCCGAAAATTTCACCGCCCAGCCCCCGTTTGACGAAACCGAATCTGTAATCCATCATCCAGTGCGATTCCGACCATTTGTTGGGAAGCCTCAACGTTTTTGCAATGCTGAAAAACAAAGCGTACAAATAGGTAAAAAACAAAAGAAGCTTCCTGCCCATGGATCAGATCGTCATCGAGAAAATCCGGGTTTCCGGCTTGTTCCTCATCATCCTGAGATCGAAAACCATGGCTACGTTTCTCGTGAAAGCCCTTCCTTTTTCAGTAATCTGGATATGGCTGCCGTTGATTTCCACCAACTCGTCCTTTTCCATTTCCTTCAGCATTTCAAAGGCATGCTGCAGTTCGGGAAAAGAATTGTGGGCATCAAACGTAGTTTCCAGCTGGCACATCAGGTTCAGGATATGCCTTCTTACGGTAAGATCCTCCCCGTTTAAAATATGGCCTTTCACTACAGGAATTTCCCCTTCTTCCACCATTTTCTGGTATTCTTCCACCGTTTTTACATTCTGTGCAAAAGCATACCAGGAATCCGAAATGGCAGACATTCCGAGGCCAACCATCAGTTGGGTCTTGCTTGAGGTGTAGCCCATAAAATTCCGGTGCAGTTTTTTGTGGATCAGCGACTGGTACAAATCATCATGCTCCAGGGAGAAATGGTCCATCCCGACTTCAATATAGCCCAGCTCTTCCAGCAGCTTTTTGCCGTCTTCATACAGGCGCCGTTTTTCTTCACCGCTTGGCAGGTCATTTTCATCAAAACCTCTCTGGCCGACCCCTTTTACCCATGGAACGTGCGCGTAGGAATAGAAAGCCAGGCGGTCCGGTTTCAATTCCATTGTTTTGCGGATGGTGTTTTCCATGGCTTCCCAGGTCTGGTGCGGCAATCCGAACACCAGGTCATGGCTGATGCCCCGGTATCCGATTTCTTTTGCCCACTCCGTCACTTCCTTTACTTTCTCAAAGCTCTGGATCCGGTTGATGGCTTTCTGTACCTTCGGATCATAATCCTGAACCCCGAAGCTGACCCTTCTGAATCCTAAGCCGTACAAAGTCTCCAGATGTTCGCGGGTGGTGTTGTTCGGGTGGCCTTCGAAAGAAAACTCCTGATCCTCCGCGATTTCTACGGTTTCGAAAATTCCTTCCAGAAGGGTTTTCAGATTCTGCGGTGAAAAGAAAGTCGGGGTCCCGCCGCCGAGGTGCAGTTCCTTCAGTTTCGGTTTTTCCCCAAACATCCGGAGATACAGATGCCACTCTTTCAGCACGCTTTCCAGGTACGGGATTTCCACACTGTGCTGCCTGGTGATCCGCTTGTGGCAGGCACAAAACGTACACAGAGCCTCACAGAAAGGCAGGTGAATATAGATCGATATTCCTTCCTCTGCATTCGACTCCTTAAAAGTCCTGATCACACTCTGTTTCCACTGTTCCGGGGAAAAAGAATGCTCATCCCAGTAAGGAACGGTAGGATAAGACGTGTAACGCGGGCCGGGAATATTATATTTATCGATTAAAGAATTCATTTTTAAAAATTTTAGCGTCAGCGCTTATTAAAGTTTTATAATACAAAATTAAATATATCTGATGGATTTTGAATCATGAAATATATTAGGGTATTTTTTCAATATTTATAACGAGTCTAAATAAAATGCAATTATCACGGTAATCAGGATGACGATGAAGATCATCCGGTTACATTTAAAAAAAATCAAATTTAAAAAGCCGGATTCCTATTATAAAAAATCCGGCCCGGTTTGTTTTTAAATTAAAATGATGTTATAAAAGTGCTTCAACCTGTGCGGTAATGGCTTTAAAATAGGCTGTGGTATATTCTTTTTCTTTGTCGGTGAGGGTATTTTTAAATTCCCTTGCCATAAATATTCCTCCGAAATAATTATTGACTGCATTTTCAATATACAAATCCCTGTTTCTGAAAAGCGATATTTTTTTCGCTTTCAATTCCTTCGCCAGTTTTAAAACGATTTTCCTTATATTCTGATCTTCCGTCACTTCCTGACCTATTTTTATCAAAATCATGGATTTTTCCGTTTCCGTCCGGGAGAATACGGGTTCAGCTTTAAAAAGTGCTGCCGTATTTTTATTATTTTCCATGATATATTTTTCAATCCGTTCTATTCTGCCTTCCAGCTCCCCGATCTGTTTTTTCTGCTGCTTCACCACGGCCAAGACATCATTGGTATTGATTCCCACGACTACATTCACTGTTTTAGAAGCATTGGTCTCACCCCAGGCAATCCCGATAATGATTTTGTAATCATCCACTTCCATCTTTTCCGGCGACCGGGCAATGGCGTAGCCGTCGTTATTGCCTGACGGAAGGATATAATCCCCGATATGGGTTTCGTTCAGCACAAAAACGGGAACCTGCCCCATGAATGCTACCGGCTTGAATTTCGATCTCTGCTCCCGAAGAGGCTCTTTTCCGACCACGGCAGGATTCATGGAAATCACCATAACTTTTTCGCAGTCTCTGGTATCCAATGTAATTTTCCCTCCTTTCACTCCTACCACCTGGGCCGGAATAATACTTTCGGTATCTTTATAATCTCTAAGCTCCAGATATTCTGCATAATCTCCCGCACTGGATGAGTACTTCACACCGGCTACGCTTTTAATATAGTCGATCTGCTGATCATAAGCATCTATCTTAGCGCCGCTTAATCCCAAATCCGTTTCATAGGCCGCCACTTTATCGAGAATCTGGGCGGCGGCCAGGGTTTCGATCCCGGCCTTCTGGGTTTGGGCCGCCGAGGCTGCCGTTGCCTGGCCGTCAATAGGACCGGCAGGACTGGAACCCGTAATTGCATTAAGGCCGGCAGCCGTTTCCGTACTTTTTTTGGCCTTGCTCTTTTCGTAGGCCTGCAGCAGGATCTCAATTCCTTTGAATACTGCAATATTGGCTTCCTTTGTAATTTCCATATTCCGGTCACTTACCGTCCTCAGATAATCTTTTTTAAAATTCACGATTTCCGGCAGCGATTCCCCTTCAATGCAGCCCAGCATTGCTCCGTCCTTATTCCAAAAAGAAATGAAATTATTTCCGGTGGTTGCCTTTTGGGAATCTTCCGCTCCGTAGGAACTTCCATAGTTGCTCTCCGCATGCTTATTCACTCTGATGGCAATTCCCTGGTCCACGGCATTGATCCTCAGTGCGTACGAATTAAAAGAAGAATCCGGCCCGAAACCCATATTATTAAGTAAAGGTTTCTGATAAGGATTTTTAAAGTAGGTGTAGGTGTCCACAGACATTGGAGTAAGGGTATTCATGGTTGCATTTTGGGTAAACACCTGGCCCAGCACCGATAAATTACCATTGATAATAGCCCCTCCGTCTACTTTCAGTGCAGCATTGGTAAAATCTCCGTAAGTCTGGCTGAGGGTGGATTTTATATGCAGTCTTTTCCCTATGATGGCTCCGCCTTTTACTTCAAATGCTTTGCTGTTATCATCATCCGTATTGCTGTTCACACTTACCTGCTTATTGAACAGGGCATCATCATTAAAGGTGCTTACTTTATTGGTAAACAATTTCCCGTTGAGATTGGTATCTTTGGTAACATTGAGATCCTGACCGATGTTCAGGTTTTTAGCCAGTCCCATTCCTCCTGCCACGACCAGTGCTCCGGAAGAAATTCCGGCGGAATGCGCTGCATTGTTGATATGGGTAATCCCTGCAATGTCTGCAGTTCCTGTAATGATGGCTGCATTATTCACATTCAGGCTTCCTGTTGTCGTCTTTACCCCTATATTCAGGTTCTGCCCTACATTGGCATTCTGAAGTGCATTCAGATTGTTGTTGGCCGTAACATTGTTCACTGCCGTAATGTCTTTCCCGGAATAGATGTTTTTCTCTACGCCCAGTCCGCCGTCTTTTACCACCAAAGCCCCGGAATTCTGGTCCACCGCATCATCCGTCCCGTTCACCTGCATCTGGTTGGTAATGGCCAGGCTATTCGTGGTAAGCAACCCGCCGACCGTCGCGTTCTGGCCTATATTCAGATGCTGCGACACGTTGAGGTTCTGGCCGACTCCCACACCGCCTTTCACTACCAGGGCTCCCTGAACCGGGGTAGATGAGAAGGTGTTATTATTAATCGATACCGGACCTTCAGCAGAAGTCGTTCCGGTAATATTCACCGTATTCAGTTGGGAATGATGCGCAACTTCAAGATCCTTATCCACTGTGACGTTGGTATTGGCTTTTATGCTGCCGCCACTTACGATATCCTGTTCCACGCCTAATCCTCCAGACTCTATTATCAAAGCACCATGATCTTTATTGGTGGCATTGTCAGATCCTTTTATTCTCGCATTTTTATCGATCAGCAAATCCTGATGGCTTATAAGATTCTTAGAGGCGGTAAGATTTCCTCCGGTATTGATATTTTTTGCTACGGACATTCCTCCTGAAATAATGACAGATCCTTCATTCAGCGCATTCGATTCCGTAAGGTCACTGCTGCTTATCGGCTTACTGAAATTCGCTTTTTCCGAAAAATCCGAAACTCCTGCGACATGAAGGTTTCCGGAAAGATCGGTATTGTTTTTAACGGAAAGGGTTTCACCCACATTCAGGTTTTTTCTGATTCCGGTTCCCCCTTTCACCGTGAGGGCTCCGGTATCCGGACTTGAGGACTGCAGGTCGGAAGTTATGGCAGCAGTCCCGGCATTCAGATGATCGGTAAGGGAATTAGCGGTAGTAATGCTGCTGGCTATAAGATTGTTTACCGTTAATGTATTCGTATTTCCCAAAACGACATCGCCCAGGAAGTTTATTTTCCCATCTGCCGAAATACTCATCCGCAGCTTGTTGTTGGTTTTGAAATTCAGGGGTGCTTCATCTGCCGTACCTAAAAAGCCGTTTCGCATGGACACATACCGGTTGCCATATAACGACCAGGTGTTTCCTTTGGATGCCAGCCCGTTGTCAGGATCCGTTCCGGGAGTGTTATTTCCCTGTGTCCCGGAAACGGTACCCGGAGAGGTACCGCTCAGGGAGCCGGCCGTCAAAGCATGGAAAGCATACGGCACGGCATACAGCTGCGTAGCCTGAAGTTCCGTAAAACCCACTCCTGCCGGGCTATTCGGGTTCGAAATTTTGTATCGGATCCGGAGGCTTATTTCTTCGGTACCGAAAGGAACCTGAGAAAAGTTTCCGTAGGTAACAGTTCCTTTGCCCACCTGTAAAAATACAAAACCTTCGTCGGTGGTACTGACCTGCTGATTTTCAGCATACCAGATTTTATCTTTGGTAAACAGTTCGGCCTCAATTGTCAGCGCCTGGCTTTTAACCGCCTGATGGCTAGCATCAAAGATCTGCGAACGGAAAACCATGCTCCCGAAGGGTTTCTCCTGGGCTTTTACGGCCTGCACCATAAAGGCAAATGCAAAAGAAAGAGCCGAAGTATATAATTTATTCATTTAAGTGTTTTTAGTTTGTTTTTATTTTTTGATAATTTTATACGATTTTCGTGAGCGATCGTCTTCCAGAATCAGGATATAGATGCCGGTTGGCATGTCCAGCATATTGATAATAAAGCGAGAAGGCAGTTTATTCCGTAACGACACCGATTTTCCGCTGGCGTCTACCAGCTGGTAATTAAGGTTTTTTCCTGTACTGCCGTTCATTTTCACATTCAGGAGATGATCCACCGGATTGGGGTAAACAGTAGCGGATAAAATAGCTACAGGCGACACCACCGGATAAAGTGCGTAGGTATTGATTTCGAAATTTTCAGCGATATTCTGTATCTCCTCAACCTGGTAGGCCTGCTGTCCCGACACATATAAGGAACAGAAATTCAACCCGATAGCACCTGTTAAAACAAGCCGTAATATTCTTTTTATTCTCATCAGTAGGATTTACTTATTTATCAGCTTCGCTGCTGCAGCTTACCGAAACTCCGTTGTTAGCGGTTTCATAGGTGAATACGATCCGGGTCCTTTCATTATTGATCATGCCTTCGCCTGTAATATGCAGATTGTCTGCATCGGTATTGATTATGATCTTATCAGGATTATCCTCACTGATTCTTCCGCTCACCGTACTTCCGTAACCGCCGAAATTTTTAAGGTATACTTCTTTGTTATTTTCATTTTTTACACTGATTTCCATGCTGTAGGTCGTATTGGCATACCCACAGGAGTCTTTTACGTGGTAGGTTCCGAGAAACTTAAGCAGAACGGAGTCTTCATCGCGGTTGCATGCCGACAGGGCTGCCAGGATCATCAGTAAAAAAAATATTTTCTTTGTTTTTAAGGGTTTCATTGTTCAGATTTAAAAGGTTAAAATTTTCTGCTGATCCCTACACCCAGGGAAAAAGCGAGGTTTCTGCGGGATTCGAAGTTGTATTTCCGGTAGACCTCAGACAATCCGAACTGGAATCTCGGGATGATATGGATATCATACAGATCGTCCAGTTTAATTCCCATTCTGATCCCGCTTTCCAGGCCCAGATCCGGTTTTCCGCGGCCCGCTTCACCGGGAAGATCGTTCTTTTTAATGGTAATTGCGGTATGGACCGGAAGTCCAAGGTAAACACCCGCGTAGGGGGAAACCGTAATCATTTTATCATTTATAATTTCAATCCCAACATATTCAATGAACTGAATATAATCTACTGAATAGTCCGTATTCTCGCTTTGAAATCCCCGTCTGCTGTATCCAACACCGGATTGTAGTGCCATTATTTTGCTGACATGATAGCCATAGACAGCCTGAAAAGAAAAGGCATTTTTATAAAGCAGATTTTCTTTGGCAAGACCTCTGAACTTTATGTAGTTGTGATTGACACGGTCGTAGAAGACTGTAAAGCCTACTTCATTTTTCGTGTTTTGCCCGGTAACGGATGAGAATAAAAAAATCGAAGCGGCCGTAAATAAAAAGTGACGCATTATCTTTTGTTTTTTAATTGATGGACGGTATGCTTCAGTTCCTGGATCTGTTTTTCCAGAAGTGCCGTTTTATTCTTCAGCAGATCTGCACTACTTTCCAGAGCGCACATCTTACGGTAGAGAAGCTGATTGATCCTGACTTCAACCAGCAACAGCTCATCACGGTCCAGCTGTTTCAGATTATCTATTTTTTTGCCGCGTACAAAATAGGAATACGCTTTCGGAAGGTTGTTCTTCACCGAGAAAGTAAATTCGTTGGATATTTCTTCCACTTTCGATTCCAGCTTGATCCCGTCTTTATTTTCGATCATAACGAAATCGCCGGCAACCAGGCCATGACGGTTTTTCATTGTAAGCTCAAGGAGATCATTCTTCCGGTTGTAGACTACTTTCTGAGTATTGGAATAAATATCCGGAATATAGGCCGGACGCAGACTGATCAGGGAAGCATCCATTTCCTGCAAACCGTCTACCGAAATATAAGAATGCTCCTTCCCGGCATAGGAAAAATCTTTTTCCGTATAACTTGCCCTGTAAAAAGGAATGCTGCCGAAGCTTTGCAACAGCAGACTGTCCTGAAAAGGTTCCGGTTCCGTTTTTTTATCAAGCAGTCTGTCATCCATCGGGAGGTAAGCCTCCCGTTTTTCAATTGTGCCCTGGGCAAAGAGGCAGCCGGAACACAAAATAGTAACGATCGTAAGATATCGCATAAATAATATGTATTTAAATGATGAATAAAGGCATAGGATAGAGCGGCAAATCACAGGAATCTGCCGGAATATGGATCATTTTAAAAATGATATCAGAAACGGATAAAGGGGAAAAAGGTAGTGGTTTTCATTTTCGTCAGTGTGTTTATTTTCAGCAAAATTAAAAATAACGCCATAATTCCACAGAAATTACAGGTTAATTTTATATTAACTGAATATTACAAATTAAAGAAAATTGACGGAAACCGTTTCCGGCGTCCACATGATCAGTTTAATATTTCATATTCAGGAACGTACCTGACCGTCTTTTAAACGATCAGTCCTCTCGATAAAGGTTTTTCGTCCTATTTTGGATCACCAAATTTCATCATCAAAATCCTATCTTTTCCGGCAAAAACAACGGTATGTGCATCCACCCATTCGCAGACGTACAGGTTCTTTTCATCGGAAATCTTCTTCCAGGTTTTCCCGAAATCCGAAGAATAGCTGATGTGCTTATCCCCTACCGAAATGATTTCTTTTCCTTTGGAACCCGGTTTTACTTTCACGCAGGTCATATAGCCCGCATTTTGTCCCGAAGCCTGAACCTGCCAGGTCTTTCCGCCGTCATTGGTGGTGGCGATGTTGTTGATGTTGGCTTCCGGTTTGGTATAATCCCCGCCGGCCGCAATTCCGAAAGTATCATTTAAGAAATCGATGGAATAGATCCCCTGGGAAGATTCCCCCTGAATAACGGGGGTATTGAAAACATCAATCTGATTATTCTTAAAATTCAGCCTTAAAATTCTCGAAGATGTTCCACCGGTTGCAACCCACATATATTTTGCTGTTGAGGCAATATTCGTATTGCTCGCTGCAAATGCGGCCTCTCCCTGATTAAGTCTGATGTTATTTTTAAAAAAGCTCCATTCTCCATTTTTATACATCGTCAGTTTCAACCTTGCATCATCAGTATCGCTGAACGCAAAAGCCAAATGAGGATTAACAAAATGAAAAGCGTCATAAAATGCTGCTTTGCTCACATCGGTAAATACAATCTGATGGGTAAGATTCTTTTTGTCAATCTTAAAAAAAATAGCCGGGCTTTCGATATTGGCCGCATAGAAAAAATCTGTATCCTGCGCTAAGGTTCTGAATTGAAGCGTTTCATCAGATAATCTGATTTGCATTTTATATTCAGGATTTTTCAGATCAACAAAACCGAATTTGGAATCCGTCCCGCTGTACCATACTTTATGATCATGCAGTTGGATGGCACGGATGCTTATTTTATCGTTTAATAAAGTTTCCATGCGCTGAACCTGCTGGGCGGATGCCGCCAATCCGAAAAAAGCCAGCATCAGGGAAAAGAGTTTTTTCATACCCACAAAAATAAAAAATCCACAGAATTCTGTGGATTTTATTTAAGGTAATTTATTTTTTAATCTAAATCATGCTTTTCCAGAGGCTCCTGCTCCGCTTTGAAAGTTTCGCCATAGCCTGCTTTATGGAGTTTACTGTTTCTGAGACTGTAGGTGAAATAAATAATCACGCCGATCACCAGCCATGCCATGGAAAGGTATTTCGCTTCGTGGCTCAGGTTCCAGATCAGATAAACGTTGATGCAGATTCCTAAGGTGGCAATTACCGGTAAGGCAGGAACTTTAAATGTCCTCGGCATATTCGGTTCTTTTTTCCTCAGAATCCAGACGGCTACACATACCATGGTAAATGCGAATAAAGTACCGAAGCTCGTCATATCCGCCAGTTTGCTGATTGGGGTAAAAGCGGCAACCGTCGCGATGGCTACCCCTAAAAGCATTAAGCTTTTTGCCGGTGTTTTTCTTACAGGATGTACATCGCTGAACATTTTAGGGATAAGACCGTCCTTGGACATTCCCAGGAAAATCCTGGACTGCCCCATGATCATTACCATTAATACGGACACCAGACCTACGGTTGCAGCAATCGTGATGATGTAACCTGCCCAACCCTGTCCTGCGATTTCAAAAGCATACGCCACCGGTGCTTTAATGGCATCCGGATATTTCCCGTGCGGATCGAAATCCTGGTAGTTCATCATCCCCGTAAGAACCAATGATACTAAAATGTATAAACCAGTACATACCAGAAGTGAAACAATGATCGCAAACGGAACATCTTTTTTAGGGTTGATGGCTTCACCCGCCTGGGTAGAAACGGCATCGAAACCTACATAAGCGAAGAAAATCGCCGCTGCTCCGGAAATAATTCCCTGGATACCGTAAGCTTCCTTCATATTTTCCCCTTCCTGAACCATTTTTGCGGCAGGAATAAAAGGATTCCAGTTATCTGTATTAATGAAGAATACCCCTGCAATAATCACGAAAAGAACGGCTGAAACCTTCATGATCACGATCATGTTGTTCGCTTTTGCCGCTTCCTTGGTTCCTTTAATAAGGATAGAAATCACAAAAAGCACAATAAGGAAAGCCGGCAGGTTCATGGAAAATCCTTCTCCCGTATAACTGGCCGGGTCCGACGTAAGGTACTCGGGAAGGTGAAGGCCGAACATTTTCAGCAATTTATTGAAATATCCGGACCACGAAACGGCTACCGTCATGGATCCCATCGCATATTCGAGGATAAGACCCCAGCCGATAATCCAGGCGAAGATCTCCCCTACGGTTCCGTAAGCATACGCGTAGGCCGAGCCTTCTACCGGAAGGATGGATGCAAATTCAGAATAACATAACGCTGCAAATACACAGGCAATTCCTGCAATAACGAAAGAAAGGGCCAATGCAGGTCCTGCATGGTAATACGCTCCGGTACCTGTAAGCACGAAAATTCCCCCTCCGATAATAGCCCCGATTCCGATAGCTGTAAGACTCCATTTACCGAGTACTCTTTTGAGCTGACTGCTTTTCATATCATTTTCGAAAGCACTCATCGGTTTCTTGGTCCAAATTTTAGACATATTTTATTATTTATTAAAGATTTACGAAAATATAAAAAATTTATAAACATTAACGTTTATTAATAAACTTTCGACGTTATTTTTAACTTTTTATAATTTAAATTTCTGATTTCCATCCCGTTTGCGCCATTTCCGATTATCCGATATTTTACCTAATTTTGAATGCATGAATCTATATGATCTCTTCGTAAAACCCTACGAAACCTACAGTACCGCACAGATTGCGCTGGAGTCTTCTGCTACCGTCTTCGGTATTCTGAGTGTCTATTTTTCCATTAAAAAAAACATCTGGGTCTATCCCACCGGAATTATCTCCACGCTGATCTATGTGTATATTCTCTTTAACTTCGGGCTGCTGGGAGACTGCCTGATCAATGTGTACTATACCGTGATGAGCATTTACGGCTGGATCCTCTGGGAAAAGAGCTCCGGAGACCACGTTCATGTGGAAGTAAGCTGGGCTTCAAAAAAAGAATGGTTATATGGGATTTTACTTTTTGCCTTAAGTTTAATCTTAGTAACAGGAGTGTATTATTACAAACCTTATATCGACCATCAGTTTTCAATGGAAGGCGCGAGCTTAGGCCTTTATCATCTGGATTGGGGCAACTGGCTGGATGTTTTTACGACTTCCCTGTTTTTGGTCGGGATGTGGTTTATGGCCAGAAGACGCATCGAAAACTGGATCTTCTGGATTGTCGGCGATATGATCTGCATCCCGATGATGATTTATAAGGAGCTAGGAATCACTTCGGTTCAATATTTGGTATTTACCATCATGGCGGTCCGGGGATACGCCGTTTGGAAAAAAAGTTTTAAGAAAAAAAGTTTTTAAAGTCATGAAAAATATATTAAAAATAGCATTTAGTGTCATTACACTTTCAAGTTTAGCATCATGCTCCATTTATTCGGATCCGTATACCAGTGCGTACGGCGATCCTTATTATGATAACGGAGCTTATTACGCGCCGCAGGGATACTATGGAAACGGCGGTTATTACGGGGACGACGGATATTATTACCGTAACAATTACAATTATTATTACGATAACGGGATGCCTTACTATTACCAGAATTACAACAATTCCAGAAGAAAGGTCTATGTAGAGCGAAGATCGGGATCTAACGGAACAACAACCTCTGCCAGACCGAATAACGGTTTCAGAGGCTCTGTAAATGACGGCGCCACCTACAACGGCAGCGTAAGACAGAACAGCGGCCAGAGACAGGGCAACGGATTCAGAAACCAGCAGAATACCGCCACCAGACCTCAGAGCAACAGCAACGGCGGTTTCAGAAACAATACCAATACAAATAATAATTATAACAACAGCAGTTCTAATAATTCGAACAGGGGAGGTTTCAGAAACAGCTCGCCTCAACCCCAGCAGCAGCCTTCACCGCAACCACAACCACAGCGGAGCAGCAACAGCAATAGCGGCGGATTCAGATAAAAACAGCTATAAATAATGAAACGGACAGTTAACACTGTTCGTTTTTTCCTTTTATTATAGTAATTTTGCACGGTTATTTTTTAAACGACAGGGAACCTTAAAAATCATCTGAAACCAATGAATCCAAGACGTCGGCCAGTGATTTTCAATCCCCTGAAACAGCAATCTCAAATACATTATTACACGAAATAAATTATGGAATTTTATAAATATCAGGGTACAGGAAACGACTTCGTTATGATTGACAACCGGTACGGGGAATGGGACCATCTTTCTGTTGAACAGATCCGGCAGCTCTGCAACCGCCGTTTCGGAATCGGTGCGGATGGCCTGATCAAGATCAATACTGCCGGAGGTTATGATTTTGAAGTGGACTATTACAACTCCGACGGATCGAAAAGTTTCTGCGGAAACGGAGCCCGGTGTTCGGTAGCATTCGCTTTCTTCCTGGATCTGTTTGAAGGAAAATGCCGGTTTATGGCCATCGACGGGGAACATGAAGCCGAAATCCATAACGGGATCGTCAAACTGAAAATGGGGAATGTGGAAACAATTTCCATTGACGGCAATGATCTGGTAGCCGATACCGGTTCGCCCCACTACATAAAATACGTAGAAGACCTGGTAAACTACAATGTTTTTGCGCACGGAAACAGCATCCGGAACTCCGAGAAGTATAAAGAAAAAGGCATCAACGTCAATTTTGTAGAGAAAATAAAGGATGACGAGATTTTTGTAAGGACTTATGAGCGGGGTGTTGAGGATGAAACGTACAGCTGCGGTACCGGCGTCACGGCCTCAGCTTTAACCTTTCTTCAGAATAACGATCTAATCTCTGTAAAAGTTAAGACTTTGGGCGGAAATTTGAAGGTATATGCTGAAAAAAACGGCAGTTCCTTTCAGAATATATGGCTTGAAGGCCCTGCCAAACAGGTATTTAAAGGAAAAACCGACCTTATTTAAACAAAAACTTTTATTAATCAACAGTACATGAAAAAAGCGATTCTCATTGTCATCCTGCTTGTTGTGGCGGCAGGCGGATTTTTTGGATTTAGATTTTATAAAAAATATTACGGCAACAATATTGAAAAAGACGGCTATGTTCTGATCCCGCACCATGCGGATTTTAAGCAGATCCTGGATTCAGCGTCGAAGTACGTCGGCAATAAAGAATCATTTGAAGCGGTGGCCCGGGAGAAAGGGTTGGCAGATAACTTCAAACCGGGGCGCTATCATTTTCAGAAGGGGCTGGGAAATACCCGCTTGGTAAATATGATCAAAGCAGGCAACCAGGCTGATAACAGCTTCAGGATCGGAGATTTCGGCGACGTCTACCAGATGATCGGCCGGGTAACCAAGAAGACGGAACTGGATTCCCTTCAGTTTGTAAACGGTTTTAACGCAATTGCCGCTGAAAAAGGGTATAACAATGCAGAAGACCTGAAAAAATATTTCTTCATCGATACCTATAATTTTTTCTGGACAGTAACACCACAGGAGTTCTTTAAAAAATTCGACACTCAGTATCAGGAGTTCTGGAACAGTGAAAGGAAAACAAAGGAGCAGCAATCGGGGCTCACTAGAGACCAGATCTATGCACTGGCATCCATTGTCTACAAAGAATCCGGCGGAAAAAAGGATGAAATGCGGACGATTGCCGGACTATATCTGAACCGGTACCGCAAAGGGATGAAACTGCAGTCTGACCCGACTGTTATCTATGCCATCAATAAACAGACGAATTTTAAAGATCAGATCAAAAGGGTTTTCTACAAACATCTGTCTACCCCTTCCCCCTATAACACCTATGCCAACAAAGGGATTCCCCCGGGACCGATTTGTGTGGTGGATAAAAATGCGGTAGATGCGGTACTGAATGCGGAAAAGAACGATTATATCTTTATGTGTGCGGATCCGGCAAGATTCGGTTACCATAAATTTACCGCCAGTGCCGAACAACATGCGATCAATGCAAAAGCCTATCAGGACTGGCTGAATTCTAAAAATATAAAATAACATCATATTAACTTTTTTTTAACAATTTAATAATTAACAATTCGTTGTTTCCAGCGACATATTCATTATAAATAATAAATTATACTTCATATTTTGAGATTAGCACCATTGATAATTTCTCAATATAAAGGGAAATCTTTCACGATTTTACACAAAAAATACCCTTATGAATCAGACGGAAATCATTAACATTTTTACAAAGAAAACCTTAGGGCTTACTTTTGTACTTTCGGCAGCAGCATTCGCTTTTGCACAGGAGAAGGTCGGTATTTCAGGATCGGTGGTCAGCAAGAGCAACCAGCCCGTTCCTTACGCTTCGGTTACATTCAGTAACAAAGCCAATAAATTATTCAGTGATGCAACGCTGACGGATGAGAAGGGACAGTATAAGCTTGAGCTTGCTCCCGGAAATTATGACATCACCATCGAGGCCATCGATTACCAGAAAAATGTAGTAAATAAGCAGATTACAGCAGCCGGAAACATCGGTGCCTTTTCCATAGACCCTGAAAAAAGCGCGACCAATCTGAAAACGGGGGATATCCAGGGCGTTGTGATTACGGCACCTTCTACCAAGCCTTATAAAGTAGAGCTTGATAAGAGAACCTACGATCCTTCCCAGGATATCGTGAGCAAAGGAGGAAGTCTTCAGGATGTACTTTCCAATGTGCCTTCGGTTTCCGTAGAAACGGACGGAACGGTTTCCATGAGGGGAAGTTCCAATGTAAAGTTCCTGATAAACGGAAAGCCTTCCGCGCTCCTGGGAATCGATGACGGTGCCAATGCTTTACAGAGTATTCCGGCAGACCAGATTGAAAAAATCGAGGTGATCACCAACCCTTCTTCCAAATTTGAAGCCAGCGGAACGGCCGGTATTTTAAATATCATTTTAAAGAAAAGCAAGAAAACAGGGTTTAACGGAAGTGTTTTAGGTACTCTAGGATATTTACCACAAACCAATTTGAATACGAATTTAAGCTGGAGAAAAGGAAGATTCACATGGTTCCTTAACGGCGGCGGTGGTTACAGAGAATCTAAGAATACCCAAAGAAATAACGCTTATCTTTCTACAGGAGACTTCAAAGAAACACATAATGAATCGATATCTAAAAGCAAAAATGATAATTATAATGCATCAGGGGGACTGGTTGTAGATCTTACAGACAAAACCTCTATTAATGCTTCAGGAACAGTTAGAACATTTGATGGTACTAATACAGGAAATATTGATTATACAAACTATGGTTTTGATAATTCAATAACTACAAGAAACAGAACAAGCCTTGGTACCAACAATAATCTGGCTTTTCAGGGAGATTTCGGTATTGATCATAAATTTAATGATAAAGGGCAGAATCTTTCTGTTTCTTTGAGCTTACAAAGTAATCGATCAAATAATGGAAGCTATATTAATCAGACACAAAACAGCATGTTTGACCTTGATAATATTATTGATCAAAAAACAAAAAACAAAACAGTAATTGGTAAAGCAGATTATGAACTTCCTATCGGAGAGAATTCAAAATTAGAAGCGGGTTACAGGATAGATATGAATAATAATAACTATCAAAATCTTGTAAGACAAAAAACCTCTACTTTACCATTCATGCTTTATCTCGGAGATTATACTTATAATGCCAAGTATGAAGAGATGTTCAATGCAGGTTATGTACAGTTTAAAAGTAAAATCGGCAATCTTGGATATCAATTAGGTCTACGAAATGAATATTCTTCAATTGATATCAATTATTTGAATTTATCAGGGGATGCCCAGAAAACAACTAAGAATTATAACAATCTCTTCCCTAGTGTATTTTTAAGCTATGAGATTGCAAAAGATAATCAATTTTTACTAAACTATTCGAGAAGAATAGACAGACCGCGGTCTTTTTTCCTGATTCCTAATCCAAGCTACAGCGACAATCAGAATATCTTTGACGGAAATATCGATCTGAATCCTTCTTATGTAGATTCCTATGAATTAGGATATAGTATTTCCAAAAGTAAATTTACCATTAACCCAACTTTATACTTCAGACACCAGTCTGATGATGTGAAAATTGTAACATATAATAAGCAGGAGCTTATCAATACTGTTCCAACTACTGTTTTCCATACCAGGCCTGTAAATGTTGGAAGTGATGACAGGTTCGGTCTTGATCTGAATTTTAACTGGGATACTACCAAATGGCTAAAATTCCTCGGAAATGTAGATGTTTTCGGATATAATACCAAAGGTACTTATTTCGATCCGGCTCTTCTAAGCGAACCTCTTTCCTTTGATGGGAGCGGTGTATCTGTGCGAGCAAGGCTTACTTCCACCATCAAAATTGATAAAACGTTTAATATTCAGCTTCAAGGCTTTTACAGAGGAGGACAGAAGACACAAAGTGTTGACAGAAAAGAAATGTATGCTCTGAATTTTGGAGCCTCTAAAACAATATGGAAAGGAGATGGAACGATATCTTTCAATATTCAGGATATTTTCAATACCAGAGCAATGCAGTCCACCTCTTACGGACCCGGATTTTCAAGGGATTCCTATATGCAGTGGCAACCAAGACAATTTGCTGTTTCTTTGACTTATCGATTTAAACAAGGAAATGAAAAAGTAGAGCAGCCGAAACGTAAGAAAGACATCAACTCCAACGCAACAGGAGACGACCAGCAGGGTCCGATGTAAAAGAATATAAACCAAAAAAATCCCGAAATTGCTTTCGGGATTTTTTATTGTTCAGGTTCTGCTGATTCCAGTCTGGCCAGCTTTGCCAGTTCGGCTTCGTAGATCCTTTTTCTCAGATCGCTGGAGGAAAAGCGGTGGTCTCTTTTGTTGTAAAAGATTTCAATTCCTTTTTCTTCGCAGTATTTCTTTCCGGTGAAGTCCCTGTCCAGATAATCATCCCCGATGATTCTTACGTCGATGACAAAAGATTTCAGAATATCCAGAAGATCCTCTTCCGTGTAATAAGGAATAATCTCATCTACCGCATCTACCGCTTTCAGCTGTATGTATCTTTCAACAATGGTTTGTGTCGGTTTATTCTTGGTCGGACGATCGTGTGACGGATCAATCTGCAATCCTACAATCAGGTAATCACAAACCGTTTTGGCTTCTTCCAACATTTTGATGTGCCCTGCATGAAGCAAATCAAACGACGAAAAAGTAATCCCTATTCTTTCTGTTTTCATATCTAAATTTTTTATATCTAAATTTTTTAAGCGTTTCTGTTATCTAAGTATTTCTGCCAATTCCATACCGTTTTTAAAGCTTCTTCCAGCGAAGTCTCAGATTTCCACTGAAGTTCTCTTTGCGCCTTATCTACATTAGCGTAGGCAATGGTAATATCGCCTTCTCGGCGGTTACAGATCCGGTAAGGTACTTTTACTTCATTGGCTTTTTCAAAAGCTTTAACGACTTCCAGCACCGAAGATCCTTTCCCCGTACCGAGATTGAAGATATCGATGGCAGCAACACCGGATTCATCTGCCATTAGCTTCTTTAGAGCCGCTACATGGGCTTTTGCCAGATCGACGACATAAATATAATCACGGACTGCAGTGCCGTCCTCCGTAGGGTAATCATCCCCCCAGATGCTCAGTTCTTCCCTGATCCCGGCGGCCGTTTGCATTACGTAAGGTACTAAATTATTAGGAACCCCGATCGGTAATTCTCCGATTTTTGCTGAGGGGTGCGCTCCTATCGGATTGAAATACCTCAGCAATGAAATCTTCCGGTGGTAAGCCTTGGCAAAATCAATCAGGATCTCCTCTCCCATCTGTTTTGTTTTACCGTAAACACTTTCCGGCATTTTCAGCGGTGTATTTTCGTCAATCGGCATCTGATCTGCCTGACCATATACCGTACAGGAAGAACTGAAAATAAAATTGGAAATTCCCCGCTCCTTAAATTCCTGAAGAATGTTGATCAGGGTAAACAGATTATTTTCATAATAATCCACCGGCTTCAGCTGGCTTTCCCCTACTGCTTTGGAAGCGGCAAAATTGATGCAGCCGTCGATTGAATGCGCATCAAAAACCTGGGTCAGGAGCTCTTTCCTTTTAAGGTCAAAAGGATAAAATACAGGTTTTTTTCCTGTAATTTCCTCGATATTTTTTAAAATAAATTTTTCGGAATTGGATAAATCATCTACAATCACCACATCGTAATTGCTGTTTAAAAGTTCCACTACCGTGTGGGAACCAATATATCCCAGGCCTCCCGTTACCAATATTGCCATTTGTTATGTTTTATGACTTTGTCAAAGTTGAAAATCTTTGACAAAGTTTTCGTTTTATTATTTTAAGTCATACCCACTTTGTCAAAGTTCAATATCTTTGACAAAATTTCCGTTTTTCTGTAACATCCGAAAAATTTCACGCTTTTTCAACTATCCAGACACTTCATTCCGCTGAATATGATGCAGGCAAGCCAAAATACAAATCATTATTCTAAACTTCCGGCACCTTATCACAGTTCAATATCTCTTACGAAATCTCCGTTAAACTCCTTTCGGTGACACGCTATAAAATTTTCACGATCCCCGAACCGTTCCGTTACCTCATTTCGCCGAAGGAGCGTCTGGTTTCAGAAAGCACCGCAAGATAAGATGAAAATTTATAATTCTGAAAATTTTCAGGATTTTGATGGATGTAAATAACTAAATTTCTCAGATATTCTTCAGAATCAATACAGATTCTTTTGAAAGGCGATTCAAAAACAGGCCCGCTCTGCTGATACACTTTATTGAAAGCCTGGGTATAGCTGCTGATCAGCCTTCCGATCCGTTTGCTGAAGAAGCAGCCTTCCGAATGAAGCCCACTGTCTTTAAAAGGAGAAATACCATCAATTTCAGATTTCAATTTAAGAAGAAGATGAAAATGATTCGGCATCAGGCAACACGCGTAAATGTCAAAATAAGGAATCAGGTATAATTTTACTTTCCGAAGAAAAAAGCTGCAGTTTTCATCACTTAAAAAGACCATCTTTGAATTCATTCCCCTGTTGAAAATATGATAAAAACAGCCGCTTTCCAAATGGTTTTCTCTGATTTTCATGTTTTGTGTTTTTATTTGAAAAAACTTTGTCAAAGATTTTCAACTTTTGCAAATAGTATGCTCATTTATTCTTCAAGACCGATCGAATCGATACTTTCATATTTTAATTCTCTGAACCTAAACTTGTTAATAAGATATAGTAAAATCACAAGTATACAGCAAAACCCTATAATGATAGCCTGGTCATTTACAGCAACTCTTTCAGCGGAAAATAGATTGATGATTTCCACTCCGGAGAGAAGGACGAAAAGAGAACCATAAAAGAAATTTAACATCAGAATGGTTTTCTGCGATTTCATAAGCATGCCTACCAGGCTTATAAAACATAATAAAAACAAAAATCCTAAAAAAGCAAATGTAAAATACTCACCGCCCGTTAAATTTCCTGAGTTGCTTTTGAAAAGAGCATACGTATCACCTGTAGCAAAACCTAAAATTAAAAGCATAAAAAAACCGAAGAAATAAACCGCTCCTGTAATGCTTTTGTATTTAAACATTTTACTTTTCATTGTTCGTATTTTTATTTAAAAACTTTGTCAAAGATTTTAAACTTTGACAAAGTTTTATTTGATTAATTTTCCTGTCCTATTAAATCTATATTTTCATACCGCACTGCTTTAAATCTCCGGACGATATATAAAATTCCGAATAAAACTAAATAGAGACTAAATGCAAGAAAATAATCAAGCTTATCATCCCCAAAGCTTTTTAAGATGAAAATAGTTCTGAGGATACCTAATGAAATGGTAATCATTATTAAAACTAACAAACCGAACAATAAATTAATTGAATATTTCTTTTTAAATATTAATGAAAAAAAGGAGAGCATTGATAAAACAGCTATGGAAAATGTGGTAATAGAAAATAAAATTTCTTCCCCGTTATTGAAAGAATTTGTTATCCATCTGTTATAAACCGCAAATCCAAAAGCAAGCATCAAAATGAAACTTAGCATAATGGTAAACCAGTAAACGGTTTTATATCTGAAAACTTTCCTTCTCATCTATTATTTATTTCATAAACTCCAGCACCGCGTCTGCAATATACTTCAGCTGCTCCTCATCCAGTTCGGTATGCATCGGCAGGGAGATTACCTGATCCAGCAACTTATCCGTATTTACAAAATCGGCATCGTTGCTTTCCTGGAAGTAAGCCTTTTGTTTTCTTAAGGCTACAGGGTAATAGATCATGGCCGGGATATCTTTCTCGGTCAGGAACTTCTGTAACTCGTTGCGTTTACCGTTGAGAATCCTAAGGGTATACTGATGAAAGACGTGGGTGGAATAGTCTGCTCTTTTCGGTGTTAAAATATGTTCGTTTCCGGCAAAAGCTTCGTCATAAAAATCCGCTGCTTTCCCCCGGGATTCATTGTAATTGTCCAGGTGCGGAAGCTTTTTCCTTAAAATCGCTGCCTGAACACTGTCCAGTCTGGAGTTTACCCCCACTTCATCATGGTAATATCTTTCGTACATCCCGTGGTTGACGATGCCCCTTAACCGGTGGGCCAGCTCGTCATTATTGGTAAAAATCGCTCCTCCGTCGCCGTAGCAGCCTAAATTTTTAGAAGGGAAGAAGGAAGTGGTCCCTACCGTCGACATGGTTCCGCCTTTTTTCACCGTTCCGTCGGAGAAGGTAAATTCCGAACCGATCGCCTGGGCGTTGTCTTCAATGACATATAAATTGTGCTCTTCGGCAATTTTCAGGATTTCTTCCATATGGGCACATTGTCCGAAAATATGTACCGGAATAATGGCTTTTGTTTTCGGCGTAATGGCTTTTTTGATAGCTTCCGTAGATATAGTAAAGGTATCGTAATCCACATCTACCAAAACCGATTTAAGTTTAAGAAGATGAATAACTTCCACGGTTGCCGCAAAAGTAAAATCTGCGGTAATGATCTCATCCCCTTCCTTTAAATCCAGCGCCATTAAGGCAATCTGAAGGGCATCGGTCCCGTTTCCGCACGGAATAACGTGTTTTACATCCAAATAAGACTCCAATTCATTCTGGAATGACTTGACTTCGGGGCCATTGATGAAAGCCGCCGAATCCATTACATTCAATACTGCATTATCTACATCATTCTTTATCTTGTAATACTGACTTTGCAAGTCAACCATTTGGATCTTTTTCATAAATAAATATTTCTGTAAAAATAAGGAATTTAAAATCCTTTCAAAAATTTTATTGATTTTGTTTTATCTTTATAGAAAATAAATACATGAAAAAAACTTTATTCTTTTGTCTGCTAACGGGTTACTCGGTAAGTTTTGCACAGACATCGCTTGTTTTTGTATTTTTCAAAGACAAGCCGAACAAGGCTGTTTTCTATGCCAATCCACTGTCTGAACTCTCCCAGAAATCCCTTAACCGGAGGGCTTCATTGGGCATTGCCCTTAACGACCAGGATGCGCCCATAGAACAGACCTACATCAACAATATCCAAAGCCTGGGATTTACCGTAACCGACTATTCCAAATGGCTGAACGGAGTGGCTGTGAATGCCACGCCGGCACAGATTACCACGCTTCAGTTACAGACTTACGTGCTGTCAGTAGAAAGTTTTGCCAGAAATGCTTCCGGCGGAACAAAGTTTGCCCATCCTGGCAAATGGGAAAATCCTGTTGATCCGGCCGGTAAGAACCTGACGGTTTTCGATTACGGTGCCGGTGCCGCGCAGATCGACCAGCTTAATCTCCGTCCGCTCCATCTGGCCGGTTTTACGGGTACAGGCATAACGATGGCCATCATCGATGCCGGCTTCCCGAATGTGAATACGGCTGCTGCCTATTCCAGATTGTGGACCAACGGGCACATGAAGGGCGGTTACGATTTCGTTACCAAAACACCCGATATTTATGATGCCTCGCTCAACTCTCATGGAACGGCCGTTTTAGGTGCGATCGGTGGCTACATCCAGGATACTTTTGTGGGATCGGCACCGGATGCCGACTTTTATCTGTACCGCAGTGAAAATGCGGCGGTAGAAATTCCCGAAGAGGAACTCTACTGGATCGAAGCGGCAGAAGAAGCCGACCGTAAAGGAGTGGATATCATTACGACTTCCCTGGGCTACGCCACTTTTGATGACTCCAGATACAACTACACGTATGCACAGATGAACGGGACCACTTCTTTCATCGCAAGAGCAGCGGAAATAGCCGTAAATAAAGGAATTTTCACTCTGATTGCTGCCGGAAACTCAGGGGTCCAGCCGTGGCATTATATCCTTACACCGGCAGATAATGCAAAGGTTTTCACCATGGGCAGTGTGGATTCGGCGGGAGCCTCTTCCTCCTTTTCTTCTTATGGCCCTAATGCTTCCGGGGTAACTAAACCCGATGCTGCTGCCAGAGGTACGGGAGCCACCAGCGTCTCCAATACCGCCAATACCACCATTTCGGTAAACGGAACTTCCATTGCCACGCCGATTGCTGCCGGAGGGGTAGCGTGCCTCATCCAGGCTTTTCCCACTATGAACCGGGACCTGATGCGCAACCGGTTGCGGCAGACCGCATCTCTTTATCCGAACCATACCGACCAGATGGGATTCGGAATCCTGAATTTCGGAATGCTTTACAATAATGTATTAAGCACCTCCGATCTGGTAAAGAAAAATAAGGTTAGCATTTTCCCGAATCCGGTAAAAAACATTCTGAATGTCGCCTCGGAAAGTGCAGTCCTCTCATTGGAAGTGTACGACAACCTTGGAAGGCTGATCATAAAAAATGATAACCAGCGTTCTGTAAAAGTAGAGGATTTTGCAAAAGGGGTGTATTACCTGAAAATCCGGACGAATGATAACCTGTATTATGAGAAATTTATTAAGAACTAATATAGCCGCTCTAATAATCATTAAATTAAAACGGCAATTTTTAAAATTAAAAATTGCCGCAATCGCTCTTGTATGAGAGCATTATTTAATAATCAATCTATAATCTGCACCTTATTTTTTAATAATTTTCTTTGTGAAAAGTCCTTTTTCAGTTGCTATCTTGATAGTATAAGTTCCGGAAACCAGATCATTTACAGATACGCTGACGGTTTCTGAATAACTTCCGTTCTGCACCGTTTTGATTACCCGTCCCTGAAGATCGGATATTTCGACCGATTTTACAGCGCGATCCGTGGTAATGTGGATGGCCTCTGAAGCCGGATTTGGATAGATGGTAACCTTATGGTCTGTTGTGGGATTATCTCTTACAGCTAATACAGAATTACTGCAGTTGCTGCTCACGGTAGCTCCGGGTACGGCACTCTGGAAATAATCCACTTCGCTATAGGGATCAGAAGGGTCGAGAGGGAAATTATCCGCACAGATAAAGGTTATATTGGGATTATTCTGTAAATCCAGAAAGTCATTTAAGATACCGTTCTTGATAAACAGCGTGTGGATATCATTATCAGATGCATATATCTTTAAAACCTGGGTCTTATTCAGATTCAACAGGGTTAATAAATTATTATTACAATAAATTGACTGATTAGGTGCATTGCCGACAGGGGCAAGATCCGGATCATCAACAGATGGCATAACCGGGCTCACGAATGACGTCAGAACATTATAGCTGATATTCAAATTGTCAATCTTTGAAGTATCACTGATGTTTAAAGAAGAAATGCCGTTATGGGAACAATTGAAATTCTGTGCCGTAATTTGATCAATATTCATCGAAGTCAGATTATTGTAGCTGCAGTCGAATGACTGAACAACCAGCATATTATTGATTGACAATGTTGAAAGCTGGTTGTGGCTGCAGTCAAAATACAGACTTGGCTGAAGGATCAGGCCGGCAGGAGCATTCGCTATTTTAGAAATGGTAAGGCTGCCTGCATTTAAAGCGGTAAGGCTGTTGTAGCTGCAATTCAGGAAATTGGTTGTAAGATTGGTAACCGTTAAGTTGGTCAGATTATTATGGCTGCAGTCAACACCTCCCCGGAAAAGATAGGTATTGGCTGCATAAAAAGCTTCTCCCGTTATATTTAAATTGCTCAGGTCCAGTGATGTCAGCTGGTTGTGGCTGCAGTTCAGGACATGGAGGTTTGAACAACCGTTCAGGATAAGCGTAGACAGCTTGCTGTTGCTGCAATCCAGACTATAGACATTGCAATTCTGTAAATTCAGATAAGAAAGTTTAGTCTTATTACTCAGATTGAGATCTTGTGGAACAGATGAATTATGCAGATCCAGATATTCGATATCGGCACCTGTATTTATTCCCATATTCAACGGGTTTGCTGAGGCATTCAGCCATTTAAGGGAAGCCAGCGCATTCACATAAGCTCTGTCCAGATTATTCTGGCTGCAGTCTAAACTCTCAAGTTTATCAAAAGCCGTAATGCCGGTTAAAGAGGCCACTGAGGAAGCGCTGACGTTAAGGCTTTTCACCTGCGAAGCTTCACTTTGCTGGATTTCTCCGTCACTGTTCGCATCAACGGCGAAATAATTCCCGGCCAGATCCCTGGCAACCGTATTGGATGGTGATGAAGAAAGAATTTTCGCCTTCAGATTCGCATCAGGAATACTTACCAGTTGTGCGCTTACCCCCTGTATCATGAAGATCAGCAGCAGTAAATAGTTTTTGTTCATAAGATTTGTATGTTATAAATTAAGATGTTTAGCGAGAGAGGCCGGATACCGGTTTTTCCGGAGATTAACGACCGCTCAGCCAGACCAATAATTCAGATACAAATTTACGGGTATCACGTGTAATAGGTTTCGTAATCCCTGTAGAACAATCCTCTGTCAGACGTAGAATGTTTTCTACAATGAATGACAATTTTTTACTATACCATAATCAGACACCGCTACGGAAAAAGATACAATTCCTGATATAAAAAATACGCCTGTCTGTTGAATAAGCGCATGTCTGATGGTAATCCTGTTCACCGGTTTTTATTACCCTTTTGTTTTAAGGTGAATTTGATCATATTTGATTTGTATAAGAGAAACTTCCGGCTTTCAACCTGCTTATCCTGATTTTTACTTCAAGTTCACACGATCTTATTAATGAAGCGGATACCGGTTAGATGTTTCAATATCCAATTCAGACATTCCTCGGGATCCATGATGCTCCACGAATGGGGATGCCTGAAACCTTCCGGCCTGACTCCCCGGTCATTGACGATGATCTGCTCCGCATTTTTATGGCCTTTTAATTTTAATAAATTGATCATGGCGGTAATGCTCACGGCGTTGGTGTCATACAAGTCCCTTCCCCGGTTATTCATCTGCCACATAATGCCGGGCTCCGTGTAGATCAGGACCGGAATATTCATCAGGTATTTAGCATTTCCGCCTTCTTTGTCGCTGTATATAAACATGGATTCTTTCAGGTAATTCTCCCGGTTCCGGTCTGGATAGCCAATGGCCGTAATCATTTCTTTTGTGAAATTTTCAGCCTCATTGACGGCAGCTTCAGAATAGTTCCTTTCGATATCCCGGTTCAGCCGGTAATACATTTTCTCATAATCAAGCGGCGGATCCAGGGCAAAAATGGCAGCCGGTGTAAAATAAGAATACTTATCCCTTACCGCTATTTCAGCATATTTAACAGCCAGCATTCCTCCGTAAGACAAATCTCCGATTGCAATTTTATCTTTGGAAATTCTGTGTTTTTCCACCATATCTTTTGCAATGCGGCCCAGGAATTTCCGCTCGGTCTCCATTTTGAAATCACCGTCTTCAAACCGGGAAAAACGACGATCAGATTTTTCGCAACAGCGAGCTCATCCAGGTAGATCTGATTCATGACCCTTTCCGGGCTTTCACCGCCACCGGGCAAAACCATGATGAGGCCGGCAGGCTTTCCCTTCGGCACTATTTTATAGTAAAAATCCGGAGTATCCTTAAAGGTGACTTTTTCAGGTTCCTGACTGAAAATCCTGATGAAGTAAGAAATAGGAAAATAAAAAATTTGCCGGTCATTTATTATCGGTTTAAAATTCGTTTAAATAAAAACTGCTCACGACATGAGCAGTTTCTCTTTTAAAATTGATTGATTATTGATTATTTAAGCCGAATTCCTGCTGGCATTAATGTTCCCGAACAGCGAACGCGTCACCAGTTTTCCGTACGCTTCCGTGTTGCCTTCCCCTTTCTGGATCTTCATCAGCGCATACTGCTGGATACTCAGCAATGGCAATACGATTCGCTCCCGGATTTTTACCGACTTTCGGGACAGCGGATCTTCCTGCTGCAGCATGGTAAATCCGGTGAGTTCCAGCATGATATTTTTGGAAAGGTTGTATTCGTCAAACAGGATATTCCAGAAAGCGCCGAATTTCGGGTTGTTTTTGATGTAATAGGTTAACGGGAAATAGGTTTTGTTCATACTCATCATGGAGTTGAGCACCAAGGTTTTAAAGAAATCGGAACCTTTATACAATTCAACGACTTCTTCAAACCGGCCCTGCGCTTTCAGCTGCTGCATGGCAAAACCGAACCCGAAGAATCCGGGAACGTTCTGCTTCAGCTGTGCCCAGGATCCCACAAACGGAATGGCCCGTAAGTCTTCAAACCTGAGTTCGTTTCCGGCCCCTCTTTTCGACGGACGGCTGCCGATATTGGTTTTTCCGTAATATTCCAGCGTGCTCATTTCCTGGAGGTACGGCACAAACATCGGATGCGCTTTCAGATCCGAATATTTCTGATAGCTGATTTCCGCCAGCTCGGCGATAAGGGCCCTTTCTTTTTCCGACAGTTCTTTCTTTGAACTTTTGAAAACGTCGTTTTCCACTCCGGCGGTCAGCAGCTGCTCGAAATTGTATCTGGCCTGCTCTTTATTCCCGAAAATGCTGGTGATCGTCTGTCCCTGGATCGTTAGTTCGATCTTGTTATTGGCAATGGTTTTTCCCTGGGAAGCGTAGAAATCGTGGGTCTTTCCGCCACCTCTTGCCGGCGGGCCGCCCCTTCCGTCGAAGAATACGACTTTTATCCCGTTCTGCTCGGAAAGCCGGGTCAGGACTTCTTTCGCCTTATAGATTTCCCAGTTGGCTTTCAGGTAACCGCCGTCTTTGGTTCCGTCCGAAAAGCCGAGCATGATCGTCTGCTGGTTTCCTCTTCGTTGCAGATGCTTCTGATAGACCGGATTCCGGTACAGTTCCTGCATCACGTTTTCGGCATTGGCCAGCCCTTCCATGGTTTCGAAAAGCGGCACGATATCCATATTGATTTCTTCTTCCCTGTAACCGCATACTTTAAAGAAGGCATAGACATTCATGACGTCTTTTACGGCATCGGAGTTGGAAATAATATAGCGGTTCATTCCCCGTGACCCGTTGCGCTGCTGGATTTCAGCAACCTGAGAAACGGTAAGCAGGGTATCTTTTACAATGTCCCCGAAATCACCGGCATTTATTTTATCTTTTGTTTCAATTAAAGTATTGAACTTTTCTTCATTCGTGGCTTCCGTTTTGCCGGATATTTTTGCAAACACCTCATCAATGACTTTCTGATGGATCCGGCTGTCCTGGCGGACGTCAAGCGTAGCGAAATGGGTTCCGAAGATCTTCACCCGGTCCCGGAAATTCACCAGTTCGTCGATAAACAGGGAATCGTGCTGTTCCACCAGTATCTTTTCAGCTTCGTCCAGCCTTCTGATGATGTCTTCGGCCTCCAGTTTTTCATTCCTGAAAATCGAGGTGTACAATTCATTGCTCAGCAGTCCCAGAACTTCAGCAACCCCTCTGAAGCTCAGTCTTCTTCTCACGGATTTCAGATGGTTATAATAGGCTTTTAAGATAGCCGTCCGCAGTTCCTCCGCTACTCTTTTGGTTACCTCCGCCGTTACAAAAGGATTTCCGTCGCGGTCGCCGCCCGGCCAGAATCCCAACTGGATCAGGTCTTCATGCAGATGGAAATGATCGTTCCCGAAAGTGGTTTTGATTTTATTAAACAGTTCACCGATGGAATCATAATATACATACCGCAGATAATAGATAATGCTTAGTGCCTCATCGATCGGGGTCGGTTTTTCCTTATTCACGAAAGGCGTTTTTCCCAGCTGCTGCAACAGCATGTCGATGTTGGTAATGGAATCTGTAGTGATCGCGTTTCTCAGATCATGCAGGATCCGCTGTACCGAATTCGGGTAAAACTGGGTCGGGTGCGCGGTAAAGACAATTTTCACGGCAAAATCCTTCAGCTTTTCACGGATCTGTTCCAGCTTATGATCCTGGTAGGAACGTTCATACATATTGGTTACCGTTCCGTTGTCACTCTCGGAGTGAAGGCTCGGAAAAGCGGCATCCTCAATACTGTCAAACAAAACCACCTGTCTTTCAATATACTGGATGATCTTGAAAAGCAGTTCGAGTTTCTGTTCCTCGGTCTGCAGATCGGTATGGTTTTTAAAGAATTCCTCGACGACTTCTTCAGGCGTCTTTCCGGCTTCGTAGCCCACTTTGCTTTCTTCACAAAGAAACGGAAGCAGCATCCCGATGTTCGTCATTTTATCATAAGGCAGGCTCATAAACAATGAATTGTAGATCTGGAACTTATTTTCCACAATCTGCCTGAATTTTTCTGCGCGTTGGTTGTGTCTCATGATAACAAATGTAGGGGATTTTGGTTTTAATTCAAATGGAACTCGGTTAATTAATTTTAAAATTTAAATCGTTTTGTCTGCGTGTATTAAACGGATACAATAATTTGTTGCCTATAAATTAATCGTTCAAATTAGTTTTAAATCCTATATTCGCAAAAATTTAAATACAAATGAAATTCGGAATTATCTTCTATTCAATATTAGGAATTTTAGCATTAATCATCGGAGTATATCTGCTTCAATATCTTTTATTCCTCTCCATTATATTTTTTATCGGGGCCTTTATCAACGGAGTTTTTATTTACAAAGAATATCATATACACAAAGCCGAAAAAATTGAATTTAATGAACATATGCTTCCTGATGAAGTGATTATTAAATATTCGCTCCCAGGCAGGATTATTGCCATTGCAACGTACAGTATCTTTATAATCCTCGGCATTTTTTTTATATGCTGCATCCGTCCAAAATTTAATTTCATAACCATACTTATTCTGGTGGCATTAACGGCTTTTATTGTATACTTTATCATTAAAATAATTTCAGAAATCAAAAAAATATCAGCCGTTATTATTTCTATTGACGGAAAAGGAATTCAGGTAAAAGAACATGCAAGATATTTGTGGAATGATATCCAACTTGAAAAAATTACAGTTAAACATCTGGTAAGCCGGGAATCAAAACACGATTACAGACCGGAAATGAATTATCTTTACTTCTTTCATAAAAGTGAAAAAATAGAAATCAATATTGACGATTTTGATATGACGGATTATCAGCTTTCACAGGTTTTAAAAATATTCAGAAGCAGATTTAATCAATCAACTAATTTAAAATGAAAACAAAATTTAAGAATCTCGTAATCATTGTCTTTCCATTTATCCTCAGCTTCTTTTGCCTGGCTCTGCCTTTTCTTTTTTATAATGCAACTTCTTTTTTGAAAAAAGGAGAATATTTATGGTTTTTATATTTTAATGGTATTTTTATTTTCACCATTGTCTTTATGTTTACCAGAAATTATTTCGAATTGGTACGGGCTGAAATTAATGATGGAAACCTTATCTATTACAATTTTATATTCATCCGGTCCTCTATTCAGATATCAAAAATTAAAGGCTATAAAGTCGGGATAAGTGATGAAGGAAAAAACTTTTTAAGCATTTACAATCAGAATAATAAAAAACTTTTTATTTTGAAAGAAAATTATTACTCCAATATACCGGAGTTTATCGAAAATATGAAAATTGGAAAAATCGGAACAGATTTTACGGCCTTTCAACGGATTATTTTAATACTTAAAGGAAAAAAATAAAGATAATAAAACTCATTTTTTTACATTTAATAATTAATTTTACAGATCACACAAAATCAATCCCATGAAAAAACTCTTCTTTTTCCTCATCATAATCTTCCTCTTCACTGCCTGCGGGGAAGACTGCTACAATGCGCCGCAGCCGATCGCTTTTAAGTTTGTGAATGCCGGCGATGAAAACCTGATCACCAACGGGACACTGAAGAACTATTCCGTGAAAGAGGAGAACCAGAAGATCATCCAGCTCACCAAAACCGATGAAAACCTGCTGATCCTGGAAAATGTCGGAGCTTACAATGGTACGAAAAACTATACCTTTACTTCCAATGTCAGAAATTTTACCTTTACCATACAGTCATCGGAGTTTAAAGGCGGGTGCGACGGGTACCAGATCAACAAACTAACTTTTACTGGCGTAGGAATTGATGTGAAAGATGAAAACGGCTATTACAAAATTATATTCCAGTAAGTTTTAGCTTACAGCATTACAACACGTACAGAATGAAAGTATTATTTCCGGTTTTAGTCTCGATATCAGGTTTATGGTTTGGGCAACAGAAGGTGCCTGCCGATTATAAAAAGATCCCGGAAATCCTCGACAATCCCGAACTCCTCTACCCTTTTGTGGTCCCGGATAAAAAATACGGCTACTGGTCGGTGCTCACAAACAATCCGGATCCGGACAAGGCGATCATCTATGAAAGCCAGATGCCTGATCACATGACCTTAAATGATCCTGCTCCCGAAAAAGGTTTTTTTCAGAAATGCATCGGTGAAGATTGCTTTTCTTATATCTTAGCCTGCGAGAGCGGCAGATCCACTTATTTTTCAGACGAAAAGCAGCTGCGGAACTTCATCGGATTCATAGACAATCTGCCGGAAGCGATTTTACTGGCCAACACCTACGGCTACATGGTAGATACCGGCAATCCGCAGGGCAGCTCTTATAAAATAGAAGACCAACACATTTCCCTGTATCTTGTCAGACCGGAAAGCCTAACCCAAACGAAAGAATCTTTTTTTATCAGGATCAACCGCAAAACCGGGAAACTGGAAGCGAAGGGTCTCGGGAGATAATTTTAGGCTGGAAGAAGGAAACCGGGGGATGGATGTTTTTGCGGTTGATATAAGAGCTAAAATTCTGTATTATTAAAGTAAACCGTTACGTTAAGTTTAGGAATATGAAGATGAGCTTCGCTTTAAGCCTGATGCTGAAATAACGTGAATTCGATAATATTCAATTTATTACCCGTTATTTAAAAGAAATAATCAGGAATTTCACATAGAGTTTTTCCTTCGCAACGGGTAAACAGAATCATTTGATGTTTCAGGCTGTTATCGATGGGTTGGCAAAAGAAACTTCCTACATCCAGCTTCCTACTTCTCAGCCTTTTAACCCAGTTTCTTATTCGAGTTCACTTTAAATTAAAATCTTCGATTTTTCTTAATCAACCTTAAGCCTCTTATATCTCTTAATAATTCAACCGCATTTTTTTCTTCAACTTCCAGCTTCCATCTTCCAGCAATATTCCCATAGTTTTCATAAAAACCAATCATCAGCATTTTAAAACTTCTTTAACGGAAATTTCTTCGGACAATGCGTAAATTTGGTCTACAAAAAATTTAAGAACAATGCTTAATTTCGAATTTAAAAATCCAACCAAAATACTTTTCGGAAAAGGGGAAATCGCAAAAATTTCCAAAGAAATTCCGGCAGATGCCAACGTCCTGATGATCTATGGTGGCGGAAGCATCAGAAACAATGGCGTTTATGACCAGGTAAAAGATGCTTTGCAAGGTCATCAGGTGTATGAATTCGGCGGAGTGCCGGCAAATCCTGAATACGAAGTTTTAGTGAATGCCCTGGACCTCATCAAAGAAAAGAAGATTACGTTTCTTCTGGCAGTCGGCGGCGGCTCCGTGATCGACGGAACCAAATTCCTTTCGGCAGCAGCGAACTATGAGGGTGAACCGTGGGAAATCCTGACCCGGCCCGTAAGGACTTTCGAAGGGGAAGGCATGCCTTTCGGAACGGTTTTAACATTACCGGCAACCGGCTCCGAAATGAATTCCGGCTACGTGATCTCCAGAAGGGAAACCAATGAAAAACTGTCTACCGGAGGGCCGGGGCTGTTCCCGCAGTTTTCGGTACTGGACCCTGAAGTGGTACGGTCTATCCCACCAAGGCAGATCGTTAACGGATTAACGGATGCCTACACCCATGTTCTGGAACAATACATGACGGCTCCTTCATCCGCCGATCTACAGGAAAGGATAGCGGAAAGCATTCTCATCAGCCTACAGGAAACGGCTCCGAAAGTTCTGGCCGGTGATTTTGATTATGATGCTGCCGCCAATTTCATGTGGTGCTGTACCATGGCCCTGAACGGACTGATCCAGAAAGGGGTAATCACCGACTGGGCTGTCCACGCTATGGGCCATGAGCTGACGGCCTATTTCGGAATCGACCACGCAAGAACATTAGCCGTTATCGCACCCTCCCATTACCGGTATAATTTCGAAACCAAAAAAGGCAAACTGGCGCAGTACGCCGAAAGGGTTTGGGGCATTACAGAAGGAAACTTAGAAGAAAAAGCGGAGGCGGGTATCAGAAAGATGGAAGAATTCTTCCACAGCCTGAATATCCAGACCCGGCTTTCAGAATACACGGAAGACTACAAAGGGACGGCTGAGCGCGTGGAGAAAGCCTTTACCGAAAGAAACTGGCTGGGTCTCGGAGAATATAAAAAGCTGACGCCTCAGGATGCTTACAATATTGTGGAGATGAGTTATTAAAAGGTTGGAAGCGAGAAGCCGGATGCTGGAAGTTTGAGTAAGGATAAAGAGAGATAGAGAAATCGGTAGATAACCTCCAACGTCATTCTTCCAAGCTATTAATTTTAATTTATGCTTTAACATAGTAAATTCCGGTAGTGAACTTCCGGCATCCTGCTTCCTGCTTCCATCCAATTTACCTTTTCTGCAAACATTTGTTTAGAAAACCTTAATTTCATTATATATATTTCAAATTTATTTATATTTTAGCATATTCTAAATTTGTAAAAATGAAAAAACCGTTACTTTTATTTGCCTTTTCAGCGCTAGCGCTTATTTCCTGTAAAGATGATGATGTCCAAGCTTATGAAATGGATACCATGAAAGGCGATTGGAAGATTAGTAAAAAAGAAATAATATCCGGAAAAGACGATAAAACCGCACTGAGCACAGAAGTTCCTACCGGATGCAGTGTCAGTAACAATTTAGAATTCAGGACCGATTATTATACTTCATTTACCACCTACAGCGGCACGGGAACCAACTGCCAGGTAGCTGCCAAGCTTGAGGGAACCTATACCTATAATTCCGAAACAAAAGACCTGGTGGTTACCTATAAAAACAACAGTTCGGTAAGTTACCGGATCGTAGTGCTTACCAGTTCCGAAATGCGAATCAAGCAGATGTCCGGCAATATCGATCAGAACGGAGATACGATAGTAGATGCAGAATACGTTACTTATAAAAGATAAAAAGCAGGCTCCCGAAACATTCGGGAGTTTTTTAATAAAATGAAAAAGAAAATTTAATATACTCTAAAATTATTAAACAATGAAGAAGATGTTTTCAGCATTTTTAATGCTGACCTTTGCCCTGTTCTTTTCACAGGAAAAACCGATGTTCTGGCAGGATATCCAGCACTTTAAGAAACTCGATCAGGAAAATCCTCCGGCGAAAAATGCCATCCTGTTACTGGGGAGTTCCTCGTTTACCAAATGGACGGATGTCGCCAGCTATTTCCCGGATAAAACCATTATCAACAGAGGCTTCGGAGGCTCAAGGCTCACAGACCTTAATTACTATGCGGGCGATCTCCTGCATCCTTACCAGCCCAAACAGATCATCATCTACTGCGGCGAAAACGATTTTGCAGACAATGCCCGGCTGAAAGCGGATGTTGTGGTTGACCGGTTCAAAACGTTCTATAAAAAAGTAAGGGCTAAATTCCCCGATATCGAAGTGGATTATATTTCCATCAAATATTCCCCAAGCCGCGAAAACCTCTGGCCGCAGATGAAGGAAGCCAATAAGAAAATAGCCGCCTTTATGAAAAAACAGCCGCGGTCGAAATTTATTGACATAACTAAGGTCATGCAGGATAAAAACGGAAACGTACGTAAAGAGCTTTTTGTAGAAGACATGCTTCATATGACCCCGGAGGGCTACAGATTGTGGACATCGGTGATGAAACCGTATATGAAATAATTTTTCATCATGATAAAAAAACAAATAACCATTTTAATTCTGATTTTTACATCTGTCCTATCCTATGCCCAGAATAAACCGGATATGACGAAACTCACCAAAGAGCTTTCTGAAAATGCATGTAAATGTGTAGATTCGATAAGCCTTTTTAACAGGGATAAGACGGAAGTCATCAAAGAAATTCATGAATGTATTGATAAGCAGGCCGGAGCTTTACAGCTGGGAAGTCTCCTTACCAGTGTTGATGAATTATCAAAGACCGCTCCTGAAGTTAACGGCAAGAAACAGATTAAGCTCAATTTTAATACCGACAAAGACTCCGACCAGTATAAAGACAGCTATAACAGCATCGAAAGGGATATGATGAGATCCTGCGAAAGCTTAAAAAAAGCTGTAAACTTAGCTGAAAGTAAGGCCGGTAAATTATCTAAAAATGACGAAGCGATGAATTTTTACCATCAGGCGATGGATGCATCTAAAAATCAAAATTGGAAGGATGCCATAAAAAACTATGAAAAAACAGTAAAAATTGATCCTTCATTTTCCTATGCCTGGGATAATCTGGGAATTTGCTACAGAAGGGTCGGCGAATATGATAAAGCGTTGGATGCCTATAAAAAATCATTAACCGTTGATCCTGAAGGAAAGATGGCGCTGCAAAATATTCCGATCGTGTATATTTATAAAAAGGAATTCCAAAAGGCCATCGATGCTTATATGAATCTGGATAAAGCATATCCGGGAGATCCTGAAGTATATTATGGGATCGGTAATATTTATTTTAATTCATTACAGAATAATGATAAAGGTCTCGACTATATGTGTAAAGCTTACCGAATTTATAATCAACAGAAATCTCCTTACAGATCAGATGCAGAATCCATGATCAGCCTGATGTATAAAAAAATGAAGGAAGAAAACAAAGTCGAGAAATTCAACCAGATTTTAAGAGAGAATAATATAGAATTTAAATAAATTTCTAAAGAATTTTCATAATTAAATGTTGCAAATAACAGCTTTTCTATTTTTTTTACTTTCTTTGCATCCTAAATTAATATAAACCATGAAAAAGCTATTATTTCTTGCCGTATCGGCAGGTTTCATTTTTACCTCATGCAGTAATGATGATGATACAGACTCCAATTCGATCGTAGGAACGTGGAGACCGGTAAGTGAAAAGGCCATCTCCGGAAAAAACGGGAGTACGCTCTACAATGACGCCCATTCTTCGTGTTACAAGAAAAGCACCATCAATTTTAAATCGGACAATATGGTATCCAGTACGATTTATGATGAAAACTCAGGCGGAAACTGCGAAAACTACGGAACTGAAACCTATCCGTATTCTTACGATGCCGCAAAAATGCAGCTTACTGTTGACGGTGACGTTAGCGAAGTCGTCCTGCTTAACCAAAAGGAGCTTCACTTCGTAAGCGATTATGATGATGTAAACGGCGACGGCGTAGATGACAAAATTATTCTTGTATTGGCCAGATAATAGAAACACCCGGAAATTCCGGGTGTTTTTTTATTTCTTCTTCTTTGATTTTGATATCGCTTTCTGCTGTGCCCGGTTGGCCCCGAATTTTTTCGGTGCTTTTCTTTTTGTGGGACCGCCCCAGTTTTCTTTGGTATTTTTCGCTTTCTTATCATGAAATGCGCCTCCTCCTTCACCGATTTTTACCATCGCAGGATTTTTCATGACAATCTGATCTTCCTCGGAAGCGATCTTTTTAGGATTGATCTTCACTTCTGCAGGGAAATCGATGTAGCGGAGTTCCTTGTCCATCAGCAACTCGATATCCAGTACCAAGGTCTCTTCTTTTTTCGTAACGAAAGTCACTGCCTTACCGTCCTTGTCCGCCCTACCCGTTCTACCGATCCGGTGGATGTACTGCTCGGGAATATCGGGCGTTTCAAAGTTGATGACGTGGGTAATATCCGAAATATCAAGCCCTCTGGCCATCACATCCGTTGTAATCAGGCCCTTGATTTCTTCCTGCTCAAAACGTTTCATCGCTTTCAGCCTGTAGTTCTGGGATTTATTGGAGTGGATCACATCAAACTGCTCAGGAAAAAGTTCGTCGATTTTCGTAAACAGAAGGTCTGCATTTTTCTTATTGTTGGTAAAAACCAAGACTTTGGACATATCGGCATCGGTCTTCAGCAAATGTTCCAATAAATTGATCTTGGTGTTGAAATTCTCCACTTTGTAGGCCGTCTGCTCAATTTTTTCAAGCGGTGTTCCCGATTTGGCCAGGGAGATTTCAATAGGACCGGCAAAATACTGATCCAGCATTTCGTCTACCGCATCGGTCATGGTTGCAGAAAAAAGAATATTCTGCCTTTTATCCTTCATCATTTCAAAAATGTGCGTCAATTGCGGCCTGAATCCCAGATTCAGCATTTCGTCAAACTCATCGATAATCAGCTTCTGGACTTCTTTGAGGGAAATGGCATTGTCAATGGCAAGATCCATCACCCTTCCCGGTGTTCCGATCAGGATATCGCATCCGTTATCGAAAAGCAGCTTCTGGGTATTGATGTTTTTGCCTCCGTAAATTCCGATCACTCTTGCGGTAATATTTTCCGTCAGTTTTTCTACGATTTCTGTTACCTGAACCACAAGCTCCCGGGTAGGAACCAGTACGAGTACCGTTGGATTCCCGGATTTGTTGTATTTCCAGGTTTTCAGTACCGGTAAAAGATAAGCCAGTGTTTTTCCGGTTCCGGTCTGGGCAATCCCCATCACGTCGCGTCCGGAAAGAATCGGCCCGATACTCTTCTCCTGAATCGGAGTGGGTTCGAACAGATCAAGATCTGCTAAAACATCAAGAATTTTAACCGGCAGGTCGAAATCTGCAAAAGTGAGTTGTTTCATTTTGCAAAGATAGGCAATTAATTTTTTAAAGTTTAAAATTCTGATTTTCCCTAATGACTAGGTTAAGGATGAACGAAATTTTAAAAAGATTCTGATAGCATACCTGCGGCGTGCATCTTATTCACCCTTGTTGTTACTACACAGATATTATTCCTAAGGAATATAAATTTTAGCGTTGATCTTAAATTGGGTTTAAACTTTAAATTTGAAAATTAATCACGCAGATTTTGCAGATTATGCAGATTTTATTTGTTAACAGCTGGAAATATGATCCTGATAGGGCTATCATAGCAAAACCGTTTTATTTGTTAAGACCGGCTGTTTTTCAACACCACAATACATTATTTTAAAAAGCATTTGCTCCGGAGGAGCAATATCTGTGTAGGCTATAATTGTAAGCATTTTTACAGAACTCCAGCGGAGTTCTATCTTTTTTACAGCCGGTATTAAGATAGCACACCTCCGGCGTGCATGTCATTTATCCTTGTTGTTACTACACAGATAATATTCCTATGGAATATGGCTTCTCGAGTTGATCTTAAATCGGGTTGAAACTTGAAACTTGAAAATTAATCACGCAGATTTGCATTTGTAATAATGGCAATATCATCATTAATTGTCTCATTCCGGAAAATAGACAATCAGCACATTTCCGGCGTTGATACTTACCCTTTTAATAATTTGCTCCGGAGGAGCAATATCTGTGTAGTAAAGTATCAGGAAAAATACCTGAACTCCAGCGGAGTTCTATCTTTTTACAGCCGATATGAAGATAGCATAATTCCGGCTTGCATCTTATTCCAAACTTTGATCACATTTCATTTTAAACAATGCGTAATTAAATCAAACCAATCCATAATTTATTTCCTCGTAATCCTCAGCAGAATCACAACGATTAAAAATACGGAAAAAATAAAACCCAGGACTGCGGCCAAAGACAATTCGCCGATCCTCGGGCCGGCTTCCGATACAAAAACAATGGCGGTGGCAATGATGTTTGCCCCTAAAACCATAGCCAATATCAGGTTGACGATGCTGGATTTAATCAGCTGGTTGGTTTTTTCGATATTCTTGATCTCGCTGGAAACGGTAAATTTATTTTCATCCAGTTTCTGCAGCACGGAGCGCAGTTCTTTCGGGATTTCATCCACATTATCCGTGAACATCATCATCCGGTCCATTCCCGTTTTCATCAGGTTTTTGGGACTGATTTTTTTGGCAAATATTTTTTTGGTGTACGGATGAAGGCTTTTCACCACATCAAGATCCGGGTTAATGGTTCTTCCGACGCCTTCGATCAATCCGATTCCTTTAAACAGAAGATAAAAATAATCCGGCATGTACAGGCGGTTGTCCTTTAAGACATCTTTCATTTTGTTGATGATCGCCTGAGGGTTAATTTCCTTTAGTGCGGTGCTGTGGACAAAATTCAGGATATCCTCTACATCGGCTTCAAACCTTTTTTCGTCGGGAATCTGGTAGCTGACCGCCATTTTTTTAAGATACCGCACGATCTTATGCGGATTTTTCGCCACGAAGCTGACGATAAGGTTTTCGAGGATCTCCTTATCATTCGGCGGAATTTTTCCGACGGCTCCAAAATCAATAAAAACGACTTTCCCATCCTTCTTTACCAGGATATTTCCGGCATGCGGATCGGCATGGAAAAACCCGTAGTCCAGGATCTGCGAAACGAAGAGCCGTAAACCCGCTTCGGAAACAGGAATGGGATCAAGATTATATTTCAGAAGCGTGGCGGTATCCGTTACTTTAATTCCATCGATAAATTCCATGCACAGGATATTGTTGTTACAAAGTTCCTCATATACTTTCGGGACATAGGTTTCTTTGCTGTTCCTGAAATTCCTTCTGAACTGTAGAATATTTTCTTTTTCATTGATTAAAGACACTTCTTCCAACAAGGATTTCTCAAAAGTGGAAATGGCCTGCTTCAGGTTCAGCTTCTCGCCGATTTCGGAATAGGAAGACACCAGTTTTTCCAGGTCTTTGATGAGCAGCAGGTCATCTTCGATCAGCGTCTGTACATCGGGCTTCTTAATTTTTAAAATAACGTCTGCTCCATCAACCAGCACTGCTTTGTAAACCTGTGCTATGGAAGCCGTCGCCAGCGGTTTTTTCTGAATATCGGTAAAGTAATCTTTTATAAAAATATTAAATTCATTTTCCAGAATCTCTTCCACATTCATTTCCACGGTCTCCACTTTATCCTGAAGCTTCTGCAGCTCCCGGATCAGCTCAGGCGGCAGTAGGTCTTCCCTGTTGCTGAAGGTCTGGCCCAACTTTACAAAAGTAGGCCCCAGTTCTTCCAGCACCAGCCGGATTCTTTCGTAGACCGTACTTTTGGAAGCCGCTTCATCGGCATTCGCTGCGGATTCCATTTTATTTCCGCCGTTCATCCGGGCCAGCATATCTTTAAAACCGTATTTGCTCAATACGGAAATGAGTCTGGCCGACCTTTTCAATTTTCTTTGCTGCTTATCAAACATATTCCTGAAATGTAGGTGCAATTTAATTCAAAAATTATTCCCGGCAGAACTTAGAGCCTGCTTAAATTTACCTTTTTATATTTTAACATTAAGAATTTAAGGTATTTTAACTTGAAAAGAATTGACCGGAGTTTTTCGGATCAGAATTTAGACAGGTTCTTAAATTTTTATAGCAAATGTTAAATAAAACGTAATTATTTTCCCAAACTGAGTTTATATGATGATTTTTTTTAACTTTACTTTCACCAAACAGTGAAACTAACTTATAAAATCATTAAAATGAAAAATTTAAAAAAAGTATCAAGATCGCAGATGAAAAGCATTTCCGGAGCCGGAATCATCAGAAACTGTTCAAACAAGTGCTGTCCGGATGACGGAAGACCGAGATGCCCGGGACTGATCTGTCCTGCCGTAATTTGTCCGCAGGTATTGTAATCTCTGTACAACTAAAACAAAAACGGAATGCCTTTTCAGCATTCCGTTTTTTATTTGAAAGTGACGACCGATTCAGATGTTTTTAAATAAATCAGCTTTAAAAGACTAACGGCCCGTAACCATCTTTGGTATTACCTGAGGTACGTTTCATACAAATCCTGCCGGCGGTCTTTCATCACCTGAACGGAACCGTGATGGTGCAGGTCTTTCAGCAGATTAAGATCTACATCAACAATCAGCGTCATCTCCGTATTTGGAGTGGCTTCCCCTTTTACGGCATTCGACGGAAAGGCAAAATCCGATGGGGTAAAGACAGCTGCCTGCCCGAACTGGATGTCCATGTTGTTTACCCCCGGAAGATTCCCTACACAGCCTGCAATGGCTACATAACATTCATTTTCAATAGCTCTTGCCGCTGCACAGTGCCGGACCCGCATATAAGCATTCTGGGTATCGGTAAGATAAGGCACGAAAAGAATTTTCATTCCCTGATCTGCCAGAATTCTCGGCAGCTCCGGGAACTCCACGTCGTAGCAGATCACCAACCCTATTTTTCCACAGTCGGTATCAAAAACCCGGATTTCACTGCCGCCTTTCATCCCGTAGTATTTTCTTTCGTTGGGGGTAATATGGACCTTGCGGTACTCGTCTACCCGGCCGTCGCGGTGAAGAAGGTAACTGACGTTATATAAATCATTATTTTCAAAAACAGGCATGCTGCCGGAAATGATGTTCACGTTGTAGCTGATGGCCAGATCCGAAATTCTCATCCTTATTTCTTCTGTCAGTTTGGCCAGCTCGATCATGCTGTCCCGCTCCGAAAGCTTGTTGAACGGCGCCAGCAGCGGAGTGTTGAACAGTTCTGGGAAGAGTACGAAATCCGCTTTGTAATCCCCCATTACATTCACGAAGAATTCTACCTGTTCGTAAAAGGCATCGATGTCCTTGAAATGCCGCATCTGCCACTGCACCAGCCCCAGCCGGATGATGCTGTCCTGCATGGTTGTGGTCTTCTTGCTGTAATAAATGTTGTTCCACTGCAGCAATACCGCATTTTCGCCTGAAGATTCGTCTTCGGGAAGATAGCCCTTCAGTACCTTGATCGGCAGAAAGTTGTTGGAAAGCTGGAATGACAATACAGGATCATAAATTTCCTTATCCCGGACTTTCCGGATGTATTCCCTCGGTGAAAGGTCGGTGTGTTTGTAGTAATTCGGGATTCTGCCACCCAGAATAATCGACCGCAGGTTCAGCAGTTCGCAGAGTTCTTTCCGGGCATCATACAGCCTTCTTCCCAAACGGAGTTCCCGGAATTCAGGATCTACGAATACTTCGATGCCATACAGTACGTTTCCCGTGGAAATATGAGTGTTAAAGGTATAATTTCCCGTAATATCGCTGTAGGTATGGTCATCACCGAATTCATCGTAGTTGACGATAATGGACAATGCCACGGCCGCGAGTTTCCCGTCTACCGTAATGCAGATCTGCCCTTTTGGAAAAATGGTGGTCAGCTTCTCAATGCTTTTCTTTGACCACACGTATTCCGACATTTGCGGATAAGCCCTCTTCATGGTCTCTACCAGTTCCGGATAATCGGCTACGGTGAGCGCTCTTGATTCTATTTGCATCTGATGTAATTTTGCTTAAATTTAGGGAAATTTTAAATAAATAAAATGAAAGAAACCATTAAAAACTTCTTAAGGTAGATGAAATTCTATATCCTGATTTTAAGTGTATGTTCGTTTGCGGTTCTTTTCGTAAGATTCTTCTATTCGGAAGCCGTAGAAAATGTTTCACACGATTTAAACCGGTTATTTAATTCTCACCTTAATGGTTCCGACGCGAAAAACATTATTTATTTCTATCCGATGTTATCGATCTTTATCAGCTATTTTATCAATTACCGGCATGTTATCTTTAAAATAATATACATTTTGTTAATCGCTTTAAATGTATTATTGCTCGTATTTTCGTTACAAAGATTCTAGTTCTTGTAATTAATTTATTCAGGGTTTATATCAGGCGTTTCCGTATTAACCCCTTCACACCGGGGTATATCCGGTGCCGATTTAAACCGTCCTTTCAGGACTTAATTTTCTGCTGTCAAAGGTGAATTCTATTGATAAACAACAAACGGTTTAATTACTATCTTTGATTCATACTAATGACAAGAAAACTTCCGGTATCCAGCATTCAGCTTCCAGCCTATCAATCCAAGTTCACATAAAATCAAACCAGCCGGCACGGGACTTCCAGGTCTTCCGTAAGGTAGTAGCTGCAACAAAGCCTGTGGTAGCCGTCTGCGATAATAAGTTTTTCGTGATTGCCCCGTACCAGAAGGATGGGTGAAAGCTTTTTGCTGCTTTTTACTTTTTTAAGGTTTTCCTTTACGTGGATGTTGTCTTTCGGGAGCAGGGGCAGGCTGCCGGCCCGGAAAATATCCTTCGATTTCTTTTGAATTGTTTTTGCCTGCTGCAGTTTCTGAACAAATGCGGAAGCGATTTCAGATTCAAAGATAAGCTCCAGGTAATCTAATGCGGCGGGAAAATCATGGGCTTCAGGCTCGGGAAGCCAGATGTTGCTGTAGCCGGCAGTTTTCTGTTTGGTATTCATTGGATGATGTTTAAAATTGGTAAGCTTGGATTCTGGTATCGTTCATCATCTGCCGGATAAGGGCCTGGTGACTGCCGATATTACCGGTAATTTTCCAGGTGGTGAAACAGCCGTTGGCATCATAACGCTGACGAACCAGGGAGAATTTCAGACCGTAGCGGTTGAAAAGTGTTTCGCAATACTCCAGATCCTCCTGATCGAAAGTTGTGATCGAATATTCCCTGATCTTATGGCGGTTGTCGATAAAATCCTGCAGATAAGAAAGCAGGGTGAGGATCAGCAGGACCAGTGCCACGCCCAGCAACGCCAGATAGAGATGTCCGGAACCGATGCACATTCCTAAAGAAGCGGTGGCCCAGATGGTGGTTGCCGTTGTGATTCCGCCGATTTTATTATCATCCTTGAAGATAACGCCGGCCCCGAGAAAACCGATTCCGGTTACAATATTCGCTGCCAGCCGGTCCGGATTCGAAATCCCGATTTTCAGGGAAAGGATGGTAAAAAGGCAGGAGCCGAAGCTGACCAGGATGAAAGTCCGTAATCCGGCAGACTTGTTGCGGTACTCTCTTTCGGCACCGATCAGCAGGCCGATGATAACGGAAATGACAATCAGCAACAGGTCATTTCCGGTAGTCCACGTTCCTATAATTTCCATGAGATAATTAATATCAAAAATATAAAATAATGAGGTACGGAACTGGGTTTATGCCATTAAAATTTAATTAAAGTAACGTGAACACGAAGTAGACTCGGATTAACAATACTGGAAGATGGAAGCCGGATGCTGGAAGTTTTTCTTGTCAACAATTAAATCGTCTGTTGCATATCAATAGAAATGCTCTTTAAAATCCCGGCTCACCCAATTAAACTTCATTATTTATTTAAATGCAAGCTGATATGATAAAGCGTACGCATTAATCCATATGCTTCATGAAAATTTATGGTGTTGAACCCAACCTGACGGTTTTTGGAAACCTGCCAGCTTGGGGACTTGTGTGCAATGAAAAACCTCCCTTCCGGGAGGTCAAAAAAACACAAATGATGAAAAAAAATTATTTCGAAGTACAAAGGTATTCCGAAGAAATTTATTTTGTTATGAGTATAATCAATATTTTATCATTATTCCCACTCAATGGTTGCGGGTGGTTTGCTTGAGATGTCATACGCGACTCTGTTGATCCCTCTTACCTCGTTGATGATCCTGCCGGAAACGGTATCCAGGAATTCATAGGGAAGCCTGCTCCACGTCGCCGTCATGAAATCGATGGTGTTGGCAGACCGGACTACCGCTGTGTATTCGTAGGTTCTTTCGTCACCCATTACCCCTACGGATTTTACCGGAAGCAATACCACGAATGCCTGGGAAACTTTTTCGTACAGGTTGTTTTTATATAGCTCTTCAATAAAGATATCGTCGGCTTCCTGCAGGATTTTTACTTTTTCAGCGTCTACGGCACCCAGGATCCTGATTCCCAATCCTGGACCGGGGAAAGGATGGCGGTGTACCAGGTGATGCGGAATCCCCAGTTCTTCCCCTACCTTTCTTACTTCATCCTTAAAAAGCTCTCTTAAAGGCTCCAGCAGTTCGAATTCCATATCTTCCGGAAGGCCGCCTACGTTATGGTGGGACTTGATCACGGCAGACGGCCCGTTGACCGACTGGCTTTCGATGACATCCGGGTAAATAGTACCCTGGGCCAGGAATTTTGCGCCTTCAATTTTATGGGACTCTTCATCGAATACGTGGATGAATTCGTTTCCGATGATCTTTCTTTTGGCTTCCGGATCATCAACACCCGCCAGTTTAGATAAAAACCGTTCTTTGGCATCTACCAGTTTGATGTTCATGTTGAAATGCTCACCGTAATTGTCCATTACTTTTTTATCCTCATCTTTCCTCAGCAATCCGGTATCTACAAAAATACATGTCAGCTGATCACCGATGGCTTTATGGATCAGCACGGCGGCTACAGACGAGTCTACTCCGCCGGAAAGGCCGAGGATTACTTTCTGGTCTCCTACTTTCTCACGGATTTCAGCGACGGTTTTATCGATATAATTCGTTAGTTTCCAGTTTTTCTCCGCCTCGCAGATTGCGAATACGAAGTTTTCCAGCATTTTGCCGCCTTCCTCAGTATGGGAAACTTCCGGGTGGAACTGTACGCAGTAGATTTTCTTTTCTTCGTTGGCGATGGAAGCAATTACTCCGGATTTTGCGTTCAGCTCGAATCCGGCAGGCAGTTCTCCTACCTCATCGAAATGGCTCATCCAAACCACGGAATTATTGGTTACGCCTTTCAATAAAGACGATTCCTTTACGATTTCCAGGTGGGCTTTGCCATATTCCCCTTTTACGCCTTTGTGTACTTTTCCGCCCATCAGGTGTGCGGTAAGCTGCATTCCGTAGCAGATTCCCAGTACCGGGATTCCCTGTTCGTACAGCTCTTTCTGTACCAGGTGAGCATTTTCCGCGTTGACGGAACTTGGTCCTCCGGAAAGGATGATTCCCTTCGGCTGTTTTTCAAGGATGGTTTCCAGCGGGGTGTTGAATGGTAAAATTTCGGAGTATACGCCCATTTCCCGGATTCTGCGTCCGATAAGCTGGTTGTACTGGGATCCGAAATCCAAGATGATAATACCGTTGTTCATTTTATAATTGATGAATAATGATTGATAAATTTTAATTATTTAACCGGCATAAAGCCCGGTCCTATTGATAATCTTCTCAAAAAAAACTATAGTTTTCTATGGAAGACTGCCGCCCTAGCCCTGATAGGAGCGGTTACCCCACAGCGGGCCGGCAAGGCCGGGGCGCGAGGAGTATGAGCGGATAGCAGGTTCCCGGCTCCTTAAAAAAAAGCCCCGAAAAATCAGGGCCCTATTTTTAAAACTTTCCGATGTCTTCTCTGTAGAAGCCGTAATCGAAATGTACGTGACCTGCGTCTTCGTATACTTTCTTGCGGGCATCTTCATAGGTGGCTCCGGTGGCTACGATGTTCAGTACCCTTCCGCCGTTGGAAACCACTTTATCTCCCTTGCGGACGGCGCCTGCATATAAAAGCGTGCTGTATTTCAGGCGGTCTTCTCCTACGATTTCGAAGCCGGTCTCGATGTTTCTCGGATAACCTCCTGAGCACATCACCAGGCAAACGGCTTTTTCGTCCCTGAATTTCAGCTCGATGTCTTTTCCTTCCATACAATCCTGGATCACATCCAAAAGATTGTTTTCCATCAAAGCCATCAGCACCTGGGTTTCGGGATCTCCGAATCTCATGTTGTATTCCAGAAGGTAAGTTCCTTTTTTGGTCACCATCAGTCCGAAGAAGATGATTCCTTTGAAGTTGAACCCTTCTGCTTTCAGTCCGTTTACAGTTGTTTCCAGGATGTTCTTCTCGAAATCCGCGTAGTGTTCCGGAGTGAATTCAGGGCTTGGTGCCACGCATCCCATTCCGCCGGTATTGTGACCGGTATCTCCGTTTCCTGCTTTTTTGTAATCTTTGGCAGCAATACACGGGAACAGTTTATTTCCGTTGGAGAAAGCGATGATGGAAGCTTCAAAACCGTCAAGGAATTCCTCGATCACCAGTCTGATTCCGGCATCCCCGAAGATTCTCTTGATCATGAAATCGTGGATGGTTGCTTCCGCTTCTTCACGGGTATCGCAGATCACCACGCCTTTACCTCCGGCAAGGCCGCTGGCTTTTACCACCAACGGATATTCGTGATCCTGAACGTAGGAAATCGCGTCATTGTATGAATCAAATACTTTGGCGGTTGCCGTTTTGATACCATAGGTCTGCATGAATTTTTTGGAAAATGCCTTACTTCCTTCCAGGCTGGCCACTTTCTGGTTCGGGCCGAAGACTTTAAGGTCGTGCTTTTTAAATTCATCACGGATCCCTGCTACCAGAGGAGCTTCCGGACCTACAATGGTAAGGTCTACCTTTTCCTTGATGGCAAAATCCCTGAGATCTTTAATATCGGGTACGTTCACGTTCTGTCCTATCACATCGGTCGTCGCATTTCCGTTGGCAAAAAACATTTTTGTAATTCTCGGGTCATTCTGAAGCTTTACTGCCAAAGCAGATTCCCTTCCCCCTTCACCTATGATTAATATTCTCATACTGTATTTAATTAACTAGTCTATAATTTACAAATATATCATTTTGGATGGTATAAATACAATCCTGAATTATTTTTAATTCTATTTTAATTAGTGCAAAAAGTGTCTGATTCCGGTGAACATCATCGGAATGTTATGCTCATTGGCGGCATCGATGCTGTCCTGATCTTTTACGCTTCCACCCGGCTGGATGATGGCGGTGATACCTTCCTGCGCGCTGAAATCCACCACGTCACGGAAAGGGAAAAACGCGTCGGAAGCCAGAACCAGCGTTCCGGAGAATTTTTCTTTTGCTCTCTCGATCGCCTGCCGGGTAGCCCAGATCCGGTTTACCTGACCGCCTCCGATCCCGAATGCCTGGATTCCGTTGGATACCACGATGGCATTGGATTTTACATATTTTACCACTCTCTGGGAGAACAGCAATGCTTTTTTCTGCTCTTCGGTAGGCTGGGTTTCCGTAACGACCTTAATGTCTTCCGAGAAAATGCTGTCGTTATCCTGAACCAGAATGGCGCCGTCGATCTTCACCCAGGTCTGCTTATCGGAAACCGGGTTAACGATTTTAATAATTCTTAAGTTTTTCTTCTTTCTTAAAACTTCCAGGGCTGCTTCGTCAAACTCAGGAGCCATTACGATTTCAAGGAACGTTTTGTTCAGTTCTTCCGCGGTTGCCGCATCGATTCTGTAGTTCATTGCAACAATTCCGCCAAAGATGGAAACCGGGTCGCATTCGAAAGTTTTCTGATAAGTTTCCAGGGCTGAGGTTCCGATCGCCACTCCACAAGGGGTGGAATGCTTTACGGCACAGCAGGCCATTTCTTCCTTAAATTCCGTTACGACTTTCCAGCAAAGGTCCATATCCCTTAAATTATTAAAAGACAATTCTTTACCGCCCAGCTGTTCAAAATCCTTCATGGCTCCGTTCTCAAAAGTGGAAACGTAGTACGCTGCCGTCTGGTGAGGATTTTCACCATACCGTAAATCGGAAACTTTTTTGTAGGATGCATTCAGATAGGCCGGATAGTCTTCATCAAGAAGCATTCTCGAGATCGCCGCATCATACGCTGACGTAAGGTTGAATACTTTTCCGGCCAGCTTTTTTCGGGTTTCGATGTAGGTATCGCCGTTCTGTTCCATTTCCGCCTGTACGGAGGCATAATCTTCCACATCGGTAATTACCGTCACCGAGTCAAAATTTTTGGCTGCTGAGCGAAGCATGGAAGGACCGCCGATGTCGATGAACTCTACCTTTTCGTGAAGGGAAATGTCTTTGTTTACATTTTCGAAGAAAGGATACAGATTCACGATCACCATATCGATCAGGCCGATACCGTGTTCCTGAACGGTATTCATGTGCTCTTCGTTGGAACGTACCGCCAAAAGTCCGCCGTGCACTTTCGGATGAAGGGTTTTCACTCTTCCGTCCAGCATTTCAGGAAAATCGGTTACTTCATCAATCTGAATGGGATTTAAACCAGCGTCTTTCAAATGCTTGAATGTTCCTCCGGTAGAGATCAGTTCATAGCCGCGGTCTTCCAGAAACCGGGCGAATCCGGTTAATCCGCTTTTGTCAGAAACACTGATTAAAACTCTCTTTTTACTCATTTTACTTTCGATTTTTTACTTTTTACAGCTATTTCAAACTGTAGACCGGTTCTTTCACCTCCGGTCTTTATTTTACTTAGATTTTTCTTAATTAATGTAACAATGTATCAATATAACAGTGTAACAATGTACCAGTTTAACAATATAACAATGTATCAGTGTAATAATGTATCAATATAATATTGGTAAATTGTTATATTGCTACATTGATAAATTGTTCAATACTTTTTTGATCGCTTCCGGGAAGATTTCATATTCTACCTGGTGGACTTTCTGAGCAATGGTTTCCGCGGTATCGTCTTCCGTTACCGGAAATGATTTCTGAAGGATGGCTTCTCCTTCATCGATTCCGGGTGTCACGAAATGTACGGTAGCGCCGCTTTCCTTTTCCTTTGCTTCGATTACCGCCTGATGAACATGGTGCCCCCACATTCCTTTCCCTCCGAATTTCGGAAGGAGTGCCGGGTGGATGTTGATGATCTTCCCGGTCCAGTTTTCACAGAATTCAGGCTTCAGAATGGATAAAAACCCGGCCAATACGATGAGATCCGTATCTTCAGGGATGATTTTTCCCAGTTCGCTGCTGAAATTCTTTCCTCTCGGAATAAGAATATTTTTGATGTTATGTTTCTTTGCCCTTTCCAGTCCGAAACATTCCCGGTCGGCCACCACCAGAGATACTTTTGCATTGGGAATTTCCCCACTGCCGATGGTATCCATGATCCGTTGAAGGTTGGTTCCTGAACCTGAAACGAGTACAACGATGTTTTTCATAGATTCTAATGTAGCAATGTATCAGTATACCAATATAACAATGTTGGATGTTGGTAAATTGTTACATTGGTATATTGGTACATTTATATTGAAAGATTGATCTTTTCTTTTCCTTCGGTAATTTCCCCGATTTCATAGGCATCGTCCAGAAGATGAAGGATTTTTTCAGCATGTTCCGTATTTACCACCACGATCATTCCCACGCCCATGTTGAAGGTTCCGAACATTTCTTCGCGTGCGATCCCGCCTCTTTTTTCAAGTTCCAGCATAATGCTCGGAATTTTGATTTTTGAAGCATCGATGGAAGCACATAAGCCGTCAGCAATGATTCTCGGAATATTTTCGTACAATCCTCCGCCGGTGATGTGGGCAATCCCTGCCACTTTCACTTCTTCAAGGATTTTATGGATGTCTTTATAATATAGTTTGGTCGGTACCAAAAGGGTTTCGTACAAAGGCTTGCCTTCGAATTCTTCATTGAAATCCGGGAATACTTTCCTTACAAGGGAGAATCCGTTGGAATGAAACCCTGAGCTTGGCAAAGCGATGATCTTATCGCCTGCCTTGATCTGTGACCCGTCGATGATTTCGTCTTTCTCAACAATTCCTACGCAGAATCCGGCCACATCATAATCTCCCGGCTGGTACATCCCCGGCATTTCAGCCGTTTCCCCGCCGATCAGTGCGCAGTTGTTGTCCTTACAGGCGTTTACCATCCCTAAAACGATTTCAGCAGCAATTTCGGAATCCAGTTTTCCACAGGCCAGGTAATCCAGAAAGAACAGAGGTTTTGCCCCGTGGCAAAGGATATCGTTGGCACACATGGCAAAACAGTCGATCCCGATGGAATCATATTGTTTTGAGTCTAAAGCTACTTTCAGCTTGGTTCCTACCCCGTCGGTCCCGGAAACGAGTACCGGATTTTTATATCCTCCGATTTCATAGAATGCCCCGAAACTTCCCAAATGGTTCAGTACATTGGAGTTGTGTGTTTCGCCCACCGCTTTTTTGATCTTGTCTACGGTTTTGTATCCTTCTTCTTTGTCTACGCCTGCTGATTTGTATGTGTTGCTCATGCTTAATAATTTAACAATGTATCAATCTGACTAATGTAACAATAAAGCCTGGCCGGCAAACTGTATACTGATCAGTCGATACTTTTATTTTTAAATTTTATTTTAATTTTGAAAACAAAAAAGCCGACAATCTTAGTAGATTATCGGCCGTTGTATTATCTGAGAATTTCAGAGCCCACAATATTCCCTTTTTCGGAGAAACATTCTTTAAAAGCGTTCTGAATATTCATCTTTTTTCTTTTTGCAAAGATATTAATTTTATATTAATTTTCAAATCTATTTTTCAAGGATCGATTCCAACCTGGAGATCTTCTCTAATTTTTCTTTCAGCTCGTTGTTTTTCTCTTCATTGGAAATCTGCTGAGCGGATTTGTCGAAATTATCATTGAAAAAAGGAAGCGTAAAGGTATCGATTATATTTCCACCGTGTAAAGGGAACCTTTTTTCGGCAGCTTCCAGAACTCCTAATCCGCCTCTGCCTCCGGGAGCGGTTGCCATCAGCAACATCGGCTTTTCGTTCCATACAGCTCTGTTTTTGATCCGGGAAGTCCAGTCGAACACGTTTTTAAATGCCGTGGAATACGTTCCGTTGTGCTCGGAAAGGGAAACCAGCAGGATATCCGCCGCATCGATTTTGGCTGCAAAATCAGCTGCCTGTTGCGGCACTCCGCCTTCCACTTCACGCTGATGCTTGTAGATCGGCATTTCAAAGTCGTTCATGTCGACGGTTTCCACCTCAGCATCCGCCACTAAGGATGCGGCGTAAGTCACTAAAAGTTTATTGATGGACGTATCGGAATTGCTTCCGGCAATAGCTAATATTTTCATTATTTTATCTGTTGAATAAGTTTGTTTATTTTATTGTCGCAAAGATCGGAAGATTTTTGGGAAACGGGATGTTTTTAGATACAGATTATGATTAAACTTCTTATTGATTGCGTGATATTAATTTAACACGAAGCCTATAAAGATTCTTTATTACTACTAACTGCTTTTAAGTTCGCAAAGGCGTTCTACTCAGCAGAGAACACAATAGTTTTAAATCGTTATTCTAAAAACAAATGTCGATTAAGGATTTTACTCTTGGCTTATTACTTTAAATAGTCCGGTAATTCCATCGGAACTTCCATCAGAAGGATTTCGGTATCTTCCACCGCTTCAATGTTAAAGCTTTGGGTATCCCAGATTCCCAGGCCATCCCTTTCATTCAGGATACGGTCCCCAATTTTTGCGCTTCCCTTAAGAACAAAAGCATACACGCCGTTGCCTTTTTTGTTCAGCATATAATTTTTGCCGTTTCCTTTGCTAAAATTGGCCATGCTGAACCATGCATCCTGATGGATCCAGACGCCGTCGTCGTTTTTATCCGGAGACAGGATCTGCTGGAATCCGTTGATCTTTTCGCCTTCCTTAATACTTTTCTGATCGTACCTCGGTTCTACGCCCACTTCTCTGGGGAATACCCAGATCTGCAGGAATTTTACCGCCTGGTCTTTGTTCTTGTTGTATTCGCTGTGCATCACCCCGGTTCCGGCACTCATCACCTGGATCTCCCCTTTCCTGATCACAGCCGTGGTTCCCATGGAATCTTTGTGTTCCAGATCGCCTTCCAATGGAATGGAAATAATTTCCATATCGCGGTGCGGATGTGTTCCGAATCCCATTCCCTGGGTAACGGTATCGTCATTTAATACTCTTAATACCCCAAAATTCGTCCGGTCCTGATTCTGGTAACCGGCAAAACTGAAGGTATGGTAGCTGTTCAGCCATCCATGGTTGGCGTGGCCTCTGGTGTCTGCTTTGTGATATACTGTTTTCATATCGTGATTGTTTTATGATCCAAAGGTACGGCGGCAGGCATTGGAAAATGTTGATGTAGGGTAAGAAAGGAAAGCGGGTTTAAAATTCAAAGTTTAAGGTTCAAGATTCAAAATTCAAGGTTTGAGGTTTAAGGTTCTGCAGTTGGATCGATTGATTATTCAAGGCTTTAATACCTGTCTTTAAACTTTCAAGGTTTTGAAGACCTTGAAGGTTTGTTGGTAGTCCAATATGATTTGCTCTGGAGGAGCAGTATCTGTGTAGTATTTTTGTCAATGGTCAATTCCTGCGGGTGAATGGTGAATTTTTTTTACTGTTTGAATTTACTTGCGAAGCAAAATTCACCATTCACCTTCTGCTAAAAGGCTTCTTTAATTTTTGAGTTCTTACGGAGGACCATCAGGATAACGAAGATCACGACCGTACAGCCGGTAAGGAACTGCAGGATGAGGGTGGTTTCTTTTGAAAAATGGCCCAGTGTATTCGTAATGATTCCCGTTCCGGTCTGGTTGGCAGCCATCAGAAATCCGGAAACCAGGACCGACAAAGACGGAAATTCGACGGTTCCCCAACCAATGGAGCCCGGAAACAAGGTGCCCATGAAAAATCCGGTAAGGAACATCATCAGAACCAGCAGTCCCGGATCGGGATAGATCCAGAGTGCACTCAACAATACGGCAACCGCCAGAGGCGATCCCAGAAACAGATACGACAGGTCGAATTTTTTAGCGAAAATCCCGAAAAGAAGCCGGTTGACAGCAATTCCGCCCCAGAACAGGGAAAGTCCGAGACTTGCCTGTGAGCTGCTGAGCCCCTGGTTTTTAAGGATCACAGCACCGAAGCTTCCGAAAGTTCCTTCGATGAATCCGTATAAAACAATGGCCGCAAAAAACAGCCGGAGCCGGGAAGGGATTTTAAAGTGAGGCGGAAGCTGGAAAAGCGATCCTTTTTCAAGCCTGATACTCAGGAAAAGGATGAAGACGACTGCGACCAGTATAAAAATGATTCCGGGAACACACATCCAGTTGTTCAGGCTGCCGGCGGCATTGATCATCAGCGGCGATGCCGAAGTTCCGAGCCCCACCAGGAACTGAAGGATGAGAATGGATGAAGACGTATTGTTTTCAGACAGGCTTGCGGCCAGCGGATTCAGCGTGGTGATGGACAACCCGAAACCGGTTCCGGTACAGGCGACCAGCACCATCAGTACCGGAAAGAGCACGGCCTTATCATCCATAAAAAACTGAAGGCTCCACAAACCTGCCGTAGCCGCCATCATCAGCACCAAGCCCGTTCCCAAAACGATTTTAGGTCCTGCCTTATTGACCAGAAACGGTGCCGCAAGACAGGAAGCAATGATGCAGATGACCTGCGGAATAAAGAGATTTCCGAACCGGGCCGGTGAAAGCCCGAACAGGGAATGATCGGTAAATACACTGCTCAATGCCGGAAAGATGACGAAATTAAGCCCTGTGAAAAAGGCCAGCAGGTAAACTACCGCCGTCCTGGCTATGCGGGAATTCATGATTTCAGAACGTTATTCTTAAGGTGTTCTCCCACCCTCAGGGCCATTGCGATGATCGTCAGTGCCGGGTTTACGGCTCCGCTGGATACGAAAAATCCACCGTCAACGATATAGAGATTGCTCAGATCATGGGCTTTGCAATAGATATCTAACACCGAAGTTGAAGGATCGGTTCCCATCCGGGTGGTACCGTTCTGGTGAGCCGGAGAAGCGATGTCCATTCCTTTGCTGAAATAGATGCCTTTAAACAGGAAAGAATCGAATTTTCCGGAAGCTTTCAGGGCTTTGATCAGTTCTTCTTTCAAATAGCCATGGCCTTCCTGATTATTCGGGGTATAGCTGATTTTAATCTGCCGGTTTTCTACGGTTATCCTGTTTTCCGGATCCGGAAGGTCTTCTGAAGTCAGCCAGAAATCCACAGCATGCTTGGCCATCAGCTCAAAAGTGAAACCGGGTGCCGGCACGGGGCTATCTGCCCTGATCTGGTGCTCATCCGATTTTCCAAGCATCTGGATGTGCCCGAGCGGAAACTCATAGCCTTTATTGGCATGGTAAAAATCATTGACGCCGAAGGTTTTTCCGAATTTGGTAGGGTTCGGTTCGGTATAGAGCGCCACCAGGGCAGAGTTCTGGTGAAACATATAGTTCCGACCTACCTGATCCGATGAATTGGCCAGACCATTCGGAAACTTTTCACTTCTGCTTTCCAGAAGAACCGCTGCCGAATTAATGGCTCCGGCAGAAAGGATCACCAGATCTGCCGTCAGGGTTTTGGTTTCACCGTTCTGTTCCACTACAATTTCCGTAACGGCATCTCCTGCTTCATTGGTATTCAGTTTCAGGACTTTGGTATTGGTCATCAGTTCAACATTCGGATGTTCGAGTGCTTTTGAAAGCGAACATAAATGCGCGTCGCCTTTCCGTTCGGCTGCATCGGGAAATCCGTCAAACCGGTCCAGAGTATAAGGGGCATTGGCTGCATGATGAGGCTTGAAATTCACGCCGACCGGCAGCTCAAAGGGATGCCAGCCGTAGCCGGACAGTTCGTCCACCACTTCCTGGATTCTCGGTTCATGCGGCAGAGCAGGATACGGATACGGTTCTTCATCGAAAGGTTCGGTAGGATCCGATCCTCTTTTGCCGTGGACGTAAAAAAGCTTTTCCGCCTGGAGATAATAGTCTTTCAAATCTTCGTACTGAATGGGCCATGCGGGCGAAGTTCCGCCGTAATGCTGTATTTCTTTAAAGTCCTCTTCCCTTAAGCGGAACAGGGCAGCCCCATAGAATTTGGTATTTCCACCCACATTGTAATGCATTCCCGGGCGAAAGGGTTTATTGTGCTTATCCAGCCACTCGTCAGTGGTCGTATACCTGTTCTTCTGGAAAACTTCCACCGAATCCCAGTTTTCTTTTTCCACCGGAACATAATCCCCGCGTTCCACAACCAGTATTTTTTTGCCGGTATCGGCCAGTTGGTAAGCCATGGTTGCCCCGCCGGCCCCGCTCCCTATGATGATGATGTCGTACATATCTCCTTTTGTTTACTTAAAGTTACTGATTATAAACCTTGTTCAGCTTAAAATAAGATTAAATTCCGATGGATGATGCAAATCGGGAACAAAAAAAGAGGGAGTGATTTTCTGAAAACCGCAGTTTTATTTTAACCACAAACCAAAGGTTCGACGAAGTCAAAGTCACAAAAGATTTTACTGAATCATTAACGGCAGTTGTAACACATGAGTCACATGAGATGAAGATCCAAGCTTTGAAAATATTTGAGAGCACATGAGAAGGAAAATCAGAGATTTTCAGTAACCTTTTGAATATCCATATGGTTTGTTGTTGGCTTGTCGAATAATATTCATCAGCTGCAAGAAAATAATCCTCGATTTTCACAGGAATTCTTTTCATGAGCATCTCTAATACTGTGTTTAGATCTCTGCGGGGATGACAAACAGGGTATTGAAATTTTAAGCTTACATTTTACCAGTATCTTTGTCATTCCGCAGGAATCTCAACGCGAATCTTTCCGTGCTTTTATCTAATGCTATGGTTAAATCCCTGCGGGGATGAAAAACGAGGTATTGAATACTTTCAGAATACCGGATATTTTAAGTTTCGGCTGAAGCCGGATGGAACTGACTTTTTCTGCGAATGGACTAAAGTTCATTCCTATTGATGACGTTCATACAATCACAGGAACAGCGGACCGAAGCCCGCTGTTTGTATTATTTCTTTTAAACTGATAATTCAAAACTATGTGATTATAGAAGCAATTTAAAAATGCACCTGCCGGATTTCCTCTTCGATTTCTTTCGGGGTTTCGTCTTCGGATTTGATGAAGATCAGGGTGAGGATGGCGCCTAACAGCATGCAGATGCCTCCTACGACTACGTAATCGATGGCCATTTTTCCGAATACGCCGCTGACGATCGGTCCGCCGAATAAACCATTGATGATCTGAGGGATTACAATGAAGAAGTTGAAAATTCCCATGTACACGCCCATTTTTTTCTGCGGGATCACTTCGATCAGCATGGCGTACGGCATGGCGAGAATGCTGGCCCAGGCAAATCCGAGTCCGACCATGGAAATCCAGAGCAGCCCGGTGTCTTTGATGAAGTACATCAGGATCAGGCCGGTTCCTCCGAATGCCAGTGCCAAAGCGTGGGTCTGCTTTTTCCCGATCCATTTGGCCAGCGGCGTCAGGATGAAGGCGAACGGGATGGCCCACAGGTTATACATCCCGAAGAGTTTTCCGGTAAGGTCGCCCGCATCATTGAAGGCTTTTGAATGGGTATCTTCCGGTGACAGTCCGAAATGATGGGTCGCCAGGGCACTGGTGGTAAATACCCACATGGTGAACAGGGCAAACCAGGAGAAGAACTGTACGATCCCAAGCCTTTTCATCTGTGGGGGAATATTGGAGAAATCTTTGAAGATATCTTTAAATTTTGAAGGAGGCGTAATGTCTTTTCCTCCTTCGAAAGCAGCAAATTCTGCCGGCGAATACTCTTTGGTGGTAACGATGGTATAAATGATGGTCAGGAGGAGAAATCCGGCTCCCACATAAAAGGAGTAGATGACATTGTTTGCTACAAAACCTGAGGCGGCTTCATTTGAAACGCCGAGCCGGGTAAGCCAGTCGGGAAGATAAGAGCCGATCACCGCGCCGATCCCGATCAGGATGGTCTGTACTGAAAAGCCGATGGTCCCCTGATGTTTCGGCAGCATATCCCCTACCAATGCACGGAACGGTTCCATCGCCACATTAATGGAAGCATCCATCATCGCCAGGAAAATGACGGCGAGAAGCAATACATTGGCCGCCATCATCTGGGTTGCTGATGCCGCATTCGGAAGCATGACCAAGCCGATAGCACAGAGGATGGCCCCGATCAGGAAATACGGTTTCCTTCTACCAAGCGGACTCCAGGTGTTGTCGCCCATGTGGCCGATGATCGGCTGAACGATCAGTCCCGTCACCGGAGCCACCAGCCAGAACCAAGACAGCTCGTGGACATCGGCCCCGAAATTGGCCAGGATCCGGCTGGCATTTCCGTTCTGCAGCCCGAAAGCCATCTGGATTCCCAGAAATCCCATGCTCATGTTGATGATCTGAAGCATGGATAAATCGGGCTTTTTCACTTTCCCGAACTTATCGGAATCGTGTTTTCCTGTCATTTCTGCCATTATTTTTTCAGTTTTTGAATTAATGCGTCTTCAATCGGGGCTTTTTCGGTAACGACTTTATCCACGACTTCGTTTGGAACCGTCATGGAAAGCACATACTGCCTGATTTTCCATTGCCCGTTGATTTTTTCCACGACTCCCGAACCGCGGCAGATCTTCATCTGGGTATCGAGCAGCTCATCAAACCAGGCGAGCTTCCCGTCTTTGCTGAAATAAATATTCCTCTTCAGCGCAGTAAAGTTCCAGGTGGATTTTTTGTCGAAATAGGGTTTTGCCCAAACTTTAAAAGCTTTTTTATCCCAGACTTCCGTAGCATCGGTGCCGATGAAGGTGGATTCGTCTGCGAAATAATTGAAGTAGGTATTGAAGTCGGCTTTTGCGGCTGCGGCGTTGAAGCCGTCGAGCATAGTGCCGATGGCTGTTTTTTCATTTTCAGATTTCGTCTGGGCCGAAACTTCTGAAAAGCTCAGCAGCATCAGCAGAAATGTGAAAAGTATGGTTGTTTTTTTCATGTTGGATTATTTTTAAACCTCATAGGTTTTGAAAACCTATGAGGTTTAGGAGGTTTGATCTGTTATTTCAATTCGATGACCATTGAGGTTTTTGCAGGAACGACGATATTGGTTTTTACGGAAAATTCTTTTCCTGAAATAACGTCTTTCCCTGCGGTAAATCGGCTCAGTGATTCTGCAAAATGTTTTACGTCGACGGTTTTTTCCCGGTCATTGTTGTTGAGAATAACCATAACGCTTTCTTTATCGTTATCCCTGAAATAGACGAAGACATTATCCTGGGGAACGAAATTCTTGGTTTTTCCGGTATGGATGACGTCCTTCCCTTTTCTCCAGTTCAGTAATTTCTGTGTGAACTGGTAAAATTCTTTTTGTCCGGCGGTCTGTGATGACGGGGTGAAGGCATTCTGCGGATCGGCTTTCCATCCTCCTGGGAAATCCCTGCGGATGTCGGCATCACCGCCTTTGTTTTTATCGCCGCGCATTCCCACTTCGGAACCGTAATAGATCTGTGGAATTCCGCGGACGGTTGCAATCAGGGTCAGTCCCAGCTTGTAGGCTTTCGGATCGGCATTAAAGATTTCGTTCCATCGTTCGGTATCGTGGTTTTCAAAAAAAACCATGACGTTGTTGATGTCCGGGTAGAGGAAATCGCTGGCGAGACTATTGTAGATCCTGTTCATGCCACTGTCCCAGCCGTCTTTTTCGCGGAGGGCCTTGGGCAGATCTCCGTACAGCATAAAATCCATAACGGACGGAAGATGGGAATTGTAATGGGCCGCTTCCCCGGTTTTGGAATCCTTCTGCCATGCGGAGATGTAGGCCGGGCTGCTGAGCCAGGTTTCCCCGACGATGTTGAATTTCGGGTATTCATCGGTGATCGCTTTGGCCCATTGGGCCATGGCTTCCTTATCGTTGTACGGATACGTATCTACCCTGAATCCGCCGAGTTCGGCATATTCGATCCACCAGATGGCGTTCTGGGTCAGGTACTTCAGCACCAGCGGATTGCTCTGGTTGATGTCCGGCATGGTGGTATCAAACCAGCCGTCGAGGGCGATACTTTTGTCTATTTCCGAAGCATTGGTATCGAACTGGGTGGTGGTTTTGTAGTTGGAACGCTTAAATCCTTTTTCTTCATCGCTGAAGGTATGGATCCAGTCTTTGGTGGGCAGGTCTTTGATCAGCCAGTGGGAAATTCCCCAGTGGTTGGTGACGTAATCCATCACCAGCATCATCTTCCGCTGGTTGAGTTTTCGGGAGAGTTCCCGGTATTCTTCGTTGGTGCCGTAGCGGCCGTCGATTTTATAGAGGTCGGTCTGGGCATAGCCGTGATAAGAATAGACCTTTTCGTTGTCTTCATTCACCGGGGTGAGCCATACCGAGGTGGCGCCTAAGTTCTGAATGTAATCAAGATTGTTGATGATTCCCCTCAGGTCTCCGCCGTGGCGGCCATTGGGAAGGCTGCGGTCGGCCTTTTCCGTAAGGTCAGGCTGTGAATCGTTTTTTTCATCGCCGTTGGCGAAACGGTCCGGCATGATGAGATACATGACGTCTTTTGAAGTGAAGGATTCCCGGCCGGCTGAATTTGGGTTTCTCTGTTTCAGCTCGTAAGCATAAGAACCTACTTTTTTCCTGCCGTTCTTAATGGTGATATTAAATTTCGGAACATTGATCTCATCGGTATTGACCGTTATGAAAACGTAGTTCGGGTTTTCCACTTTGCGGATCTCTCTGGCCTGAACGCCGTCCGAAAGTTCGATTTCGTTTTTGGCGATGTCTTTTCCGTAGACCAGGATCTGAAGTTCGGGGTTTTTCATTCCTTTCCACCAGAATGCCGGTTCCACGCGGTCCAGCGCTTTCTGGGAAAATGCCAGGGATGCTATGGAAAGGGCAAAGGTGAGGTATATTTTTTTCATATTTTTCTGTTGTTGAATCAGCGGTTGTTTCTGAAAGGACAGGCTGAAATGTTTTAATTTCTGAGAACGGTTATGATCCGGAGGTGATCCGAATATGGTGTGCTTCCTTTCCTGAAAAGGCTCTCTGCCCATAGCCCCGATCGCAGCGGTTACCCCACAGCGGGGAAGGCCATGCGGCGGCGCGAGGAGTATGAGCGGAGAGCGGGAAAAAGCTCCTGAAAACCCATTGCCTTCAGGAGATTTCCGTTTATTTCACCGGCTTCGCAGAGATGGCAAAGCCACCGCTTCTCACCATGTTGATCTTGATTTTGGACTTGCTGGTCACCGTCTTTTTATAGATGTTGTAGCTCTGCGGATTGTTGATGTAATCCGCCTCTTTTCCGTCTTCATAGACCGTTACTTCATATTTCCTGCCTGTGTCCAGGAAAGAGAAATCTACCGTGTACTCGCGCTTGTTTTCATCGGTAATCCCGCCTACGAACCAGTCTTCGGTGCCTTTGGCTTTCCTGGCGGTGATGATGTAGTCTCCCGGTTCGGCAGATAGGATCTTCGTATCGTCCCAGTCGGCGGCAACGTCCTTGATAAACTGGAAGGCATCCATGTGGCGCTTATAATTCTCCGGTAAATCGGCGGCCATCTGCAGCGGCATGTACATCACGACATACAGGGCCAGCTGTTTGGCCAGGGTTGTTTTCACGAAACGTTTGTCTCCTGGGAAGTAGTAATCCAGCTTGGTCTGGAAGATTCCCGGCGTGTAATCCATCGGCCCGCCCATCCAACGGGTAAACGGAAGAATGGTCTGGTGATCGGGATTGTTTCCGGCAAATGCCTCAAATTCAGTTCCTCTTGCGGCTTCAGCAGAGATCCAGTTCGGATACGTTCTGCTTTCTCCGCCCGGACGAACGGATTCGTGGGAGTTGACCATGATTTTATATTCGTTGGCTTTTTGGGCAATCCTGTAAAAATGGTTGATGGTCCATTGGGAATAATGGTGCTCGCCTCTCGGGATGATGTCACCTACATAACCTGTTTTAACGGCATCATACCCGTAGTCATTCATCAGCTTGAAGGCTTTGTCTGCCCAACGCTCATAGTTGGTGGCGGAACCGGAAGTCTCATGGTGCATGATGAGCTTCATGCCTTTGGAGTGGGCATAGTCGTTCAGCATTTTAAGGTCGAAATCCGGATACGGCGTAATGAAATCGAAAACGAATTCCTTGGAATGGCCGAACCAGTCTTCCCAGCCCACATTCCAGCCTTCGATCAGTAAGCCTTTGAAACCGTTCTCCGCTGCAAAATCGATATATTCTTTTACTTTCGTATTGTTGGCGGCATGTTTTCCGTTCGGGGTCAGTTTGGAGAAATCCGTTACGCCGATATGAACGTTTTCCGCCGTCGAATAGGCCCATTGGGATTTTCCGATGATCATTTCCCACCATACGCCCATGTATTTGGTCGGGTGAATGTAGGACGTATCGGTGTATTTTGTGGGTTCATTGAGGTTGAACATCATTTTGGAACCCAGTACTTCTTCTGCTTTCGGGGAAACGATGATGGTTCTCCAGGGCGATACGGAAGACGTCTGGATATAGCCTTTCGCACCCTGCCGGTCCGGCGTCAGATGCGTTTTGAACTTGAAATTCACGGCATCCACTTCGAGGTTGGAAGCGGGATAGTCCAGCACTGCCGCTTCTCCCAGGTTCACATACAACGGTTCTTTACCTTCTTTCTTCAGCATCAGCGGCGACTGTACCGCGTTCGGCACCATCTGCTGGGAAGCGTTGCTGTCGAATGAGCTTGGCCATCTTGCCGGGATTTCAGAAATTTTCGTGGTCTGCGGCTGGTATTCCTGGGAATCGTAGTCTGCGGCAATCCACCAGGCTTTCATATCGGTCGGGAAATCGATTTCGGAGTCTTCTTCACGGATGACGAAATAGTTCAGGTTTTTCTGCTGCGGGAATTCGTAACGGAACCCAAGCCCGTCGTTAAATAATCTGAATTTAACGACAACATCGCGGTCGGTGGCGTCCTGATGCAGCGTTACCGCCAGCTCGTTATAGTGGTTGATATAGTTTTTCTTTTCGCCCAGTACCGGCTGCCAGGTTTCGTTTTTGGAATCGCGGGTTTCCCCTTTTTTGGAAAATCCGTTATTGAGATCGAATCTGGCATCTTCCGGCCTGGCGATTTCCGAGGCAAATTTAATGGCCGTATCCTTGAACAACCTCAGCCCCAGCTTCGAGTCTTCCACGACCACCGCCCCATTGTATTTCAGGTTGTAATACGGTACGCCCTGCTTCAATTGGAAATCCATCCGGAATTTTCCGTCCGGCGAGGCTAAAGTCTGTGCGTTCACTCCTGCAAACATCATCGAGAACAAGACTGCCCCCATCGTAATTTTCTTCATAATGACTATTTATACGCTTTAAAAATAAAGAAAGTGCTGCCGAAAAGCAACACTTTGCTGTTTAAATTTGTTATATGTTACTGAACTGTATATGTTAAATCGAATGGATTAAATAATACTGTATGAAGACCCGCAGTTACATTAATGTTAGCACCACCCGCATCTAATGTTCCATTGGCACCATCATCTCCCCAATTGGTTCCCCAATCATGATTTAATCTGAACTTCATTTCTCCAGTAGTAAATGTTGAAACTACTTTCCATTTTAATAAAGCATTATCCCAGTTCATATCTGTATCTGCGCCCCATCCTCCTGGAGTTGCAGATCCAATTATACTTAACTGATATGGCACAAGGACATATGTCATTGTATTCATATTGACAGTAAGTTTATAATAACCAGCACCCGGAGATTGTATATTACCTCCTGAAGAAGATAGGTTTCCTCCACTTCCCCCGTAACCGACATTCCAATTCTTATCCTGAGTTATTTTAAATTCGGATCCTGTTACAGGAAAATTGATATACCCAATAAAAATTCCATTACTAGTGGCAGAAACTAAAGTATTGGCAGTAGTTGGATCCCAGCCTTGATAAGCTCCTGGAGCATACATATAAGAAATGAGAGCGTAAGGAGTTATGGTTATTGTTATTACAGGAGAATATGTTACTGGTAAATTTGTTGCATTGGTATCTAAAGATGTAACAGCAGATTTTAATCTAACTTCTACCTGAGAAGCTGAATTAACAGCCAGGCCTAAACCCAAAGCAAATGTATTAAACTGCTCTACAGTATATGTTATCGAAGTCTGTCCAACCGGTATATCTACATTTTTAGGAGTCGCAAAATTTGTCCCTTTAACTGCAAACTGAAGCTGATTATTTTGTGCTAGATTTACCCCGTAAGATGATAAATTCCAATTAAATGTAATAGCATTTTGAACTGCATTTTCTTTTAATAGTATTACACTTGTTTTATCCGCATTTAATGATGAATTGGTTGGCGTATTAACTGTTGCCATATCTTCATCTTTTTCACAAGAAAACAGTAAAAGGCCAATTAAGAAAACTGTGAATATTTTTAATAAATTTTTCATTTTGATTACTTGTTAATTATTAATAACCAGGATTTTGAACCAGATTTGGATTTGCTACAATATCGTTAGCCGGAATTGGAAAAAGATTTCTGTATTCGTCAACAGCTTTTCCTTCTTTAATTCCTCCTTTCCAAGGCCATAAATAAGATCCTGAAGTAAATTTTCCGTAGCGAATAAGATCTGTACGGCGTGTTAATTCCCAAGATAATTCTCTTGATCTTTCATCCAAAAAGAAATCAACATTTATATTTGTCACCTGACTTGCACCTGCTCTGGTTCTTAAAGCATTTACATACCCCAATGCAGTAGTTACACTTCCACCTGATCCTCCTCTCGCGACAGCTTCACCATACATTAAATAAACATCTCCTAAGCGATACAATGGTATATCTGCATCTACAAAATTACCTGACGCATCAGATCCTGCTGCTCCATTTGAGAATTTTATATTTCTATATTTTATAAATGCATATCCATCCGTAAATGAACTGATATCGTTAATTTCCAAATTCTGTCCGGGTATATAAAAATTCCCTCTTTGATCATTAGATGCATTATTGAAAAGTGAAACAAAGGATTTTGTAGTTCTTAAGCCTCCCCATCCTCCATTGATTCCAAACTGTGAGGCTGGCATTGATCCACCTACCGCAGCATGAACCATAAAGGTTGAACCTCCATATGTTCTGGTACTTGTTCCATCATAATTTACAGATAGAATTACTTCAGGATTATTAACATTATTATCAGCCATAAATAATGAACGATAATTCGGTTTTAAAGAATATCCTGATGAAATAACCTTGTTACAATAAGTTATACAATCTGTATTTCTTTCAGTTCCCGTATATATTTTCGCATTCAAATACAGTTTTGCTAGTAACGTCCAAGCAGCTGCTTTATCAACTCTTCCATATTCATTGGCTCTAGCATCTTTTAAATCATTAGCACAAGCAAGAAGCTCACTCTCAACGAAATTAAATAATTCAGACCTAACAATTCTTGGTGGCGGATTATTGATAATATCAGTAGTTTCTAAAACGTAGGGTACATTTCCAAAAAAATCCAAAGCATGATAGTAAGATTGTGCTCGTAGGAAACGTGCTTCTGCACGCATATATTTAGCTTCAGTCAGATTATCTCCGGAAATTCCATTGGCAGCAAGTTTATCATCAGTTGTATTTTTAATAAACTCATTACTAACGGCAATTACATTATATATTCTGTAATAAATTGCTGCTATAAAAGGATTGGAAGAATTCCATGTCATATTATGCATTTCCGGCAATCCTGCATCATTCCACGCAATAACAGCTTCATCCGTTGTAAGTACTTGCATACTATACATTTGCCGAAGATAATTGGAAAAACCACCATCTATCCCACCAATATCTGTATTGGCATCGCCATTATTCTGATCACCTTGTCCGCCTATCGCTAATCCTGCATAGATTTTTGCTAATGCTGGTTTATAATTACTGAAATCTTTGTATAATACCGCAGAAGTTAAACCTAAACTAGGCTCTCTTTCAAGATCTCTGGTACAGGAAATTGCAGTTATTAATGTTCCCAATGTTAAAGATCCAACGATTATTTTTTTGTATAAATATTTATTTTTCATATTGAATTAAAATTGAAAGTTAAAACCGAATGAGTACACTTTTGGTCTCTGATAAAATCCATTATCTATACCTCCAAAAACTTCAGGATCAATGCCCTTATATTTCGTTATCACAAATACATTCTGCGCCATGGCATTTATTCTTAAATTAGTTCCTTTCCCCATAAATTCACCCGCATTATATCCTATCGTAAAATTGTCCATTCTTAAAAATGAAGCATCTTCAATAAACATATCAGAGAACAGCTGCGTGGATGCAAATTGAGTAGTTAGAACACTTGCATTAGTATTACTCAAAAAGTTATTAGACTGTATATTTGCGATAGAACTGTTTGAAGCTGAATTATTATATATATAGTTTCCTAAAACAGCTCTTAGCGAAGTTCCGAACTCCCACTTTTTGTAATTTACTTTTGTAGAAAAACCTAATATAACATCAGGTGTGGGAGATTTATAGAAATATTTATCATTTTCATTAATCTTCCCATCATTGTTTCGATCCACATAAACACCATCCATTGGTTTACCATTATTATCATAAACCTGTTGATATACGTAAAATGCATTCAGCGGCTGCCCTACTGTAATTGCCTGAATGTAGTTATTGATACCGGTAATACCACCTACCGAAATTTTATACGAACTGTCTACATATTGAGAAAGACTAGAAACTTTGGGATTAAATTTCGTAGCATTGAAGTTAATGTCCCAGGTCACGTTTTCGTTTTTAACTGGAATAATGTTTAAGTTCGCCTCAAATCCTTTATTTTCGATAATCCCAACATTTTTAACGTTAAAATTACTTAAATCACCAGCCCATGTTGGAACTTTTGCAATCAGGTTTTCTGATTTTTTATCAAAAAAATCTACCGAACCATTAATTCTATTATTAAAAATACCAAAATCTAAACCTATATTCTTAGTAGTTGTAGTTTCCCAAACAAGATTTGGATTATAAACATCCGGACGAAGTAAAGTATAGAAATTATTTCCAAACTGATATTGCGCCGTACTGCTATTGCTATAGGAATAAGAACCAAAAGCTGGATAGAATGTTCCGGTCTCCTGTTGTCCTGTTTTACCCCAACCCGCTCTTACTTTTAAAGAATTGACTGCGGCAATATTTTTCATAAAACCTTCTTCATTAATCTTCCAAGCTAAAGATACAGCAGGAAAATTACCCCATAAGTTATTTTTATCAGTTCCATTCCAGAAAGTAGATGAACCATCTCGTCTAACAGATGCATTAATTATATATCTGTTGGCAATTGTAAAAATTCCTCTTGCATAGAATGATAATAAAGTCCTTTGCGTATCGCCAGCCGTAGAAAAGTCTGTTTTCTGTCCGTTACCATAATAAGTGGGCGCGACTGGTGTAATGGATCTTGTATCCTGATAAGAATATCCTCCAATGATATCAATATTGGTGTTTATAGCATCAATATTCTTTAAATAATTCAAATAAGACTCGAACAATTTACTTTTAATTTCTTGAGAATATGGACGGTAAGACCCTAGTGTTCCAATTCCCTGAGCATAATTTCCTGAAACGTTTACAGACCCATCACTTTTAGCATAATCATAGGATCCTGTTACATTTAGTCTTAAATCTGGAAGAAAATGAAACTTGTAATCTAACTGCAAACTAGGAATAATTCTGAATACGGACGAAATATCCCTTTTGCTATATAAAAGGCCTAATGGATTCTTTGTACCATTAACATTTAAGCCGGTCGCTGTATTAGCTGGATCAAGCCATTCCCAATATCCTCCATAATTGGAATTATCAGAGTAAACAGGTTGAGTAGGATCAAAATAGATAGAAGCACCGATTGCGCCCCCATCAGGAAATCTGTTTTCACTGAAAGTCCCTTTAAAATTACCGTTTACAGTTAAATGGTTATCAAAAAACTTCGGAGAAAAATTTAATCCTAATGAAGTTCTTTTAAATTCATTGGTTCTCACAATTCCATTTTGTTCATTGTAGCCTAATGATAATCTGTAAGGTAAACCCTTAACGCCTCCTGAAAAGGCTACATTATTGTCTGTGCCCCACGCTTGTTGGTAAATCAAATCCTGCCAATTGGTATTGGCAGAACCGAGATAGGATTTTTGTAATGATGTGCCATACGTATTTACAAAATTTCTGAATTGATCAGCATCAAGAACATTTACATTTCCCATTTTAGTAGAAATGGAGAAATTGGTGTTAAAATTAATTTTAAACTTTCCTGATGTTCCTTTTTTTGTTGTAATGAGAATAACACCATTTGATGCCCTGTTACCGTAAATTGCTGCTGATGAAGCGTCCTTCAAAATATCAAAGGTTTCAATATCATTAGGGTTTATCAATGACAAAGGATTAGTTGCACCACTTAAGCTATTGAAATCAATAGGTACTCCATCAATAACTATTAATGGATCATTATTAATAAATGAAGAACCTCCTCTAACCCTAATAGTAGAACCAGCACCAGGCGCACCACTGTTTCCTGTAATCTGTACACCTGGAGTTTTTCCTACAATTAACTGATCTGCTGTTGAAGATCCCGCATTAAAATCTTTAGCATTAATCGATGATATAGACCCCGTAAGATCCGTCTTTTTCTGTTTTCCATATCCAATGAGTACCACCTCATCAATTTTTTTCTCCTTGGTGGTCGAGTCCGTTTGTGCATGGACCATTGCGCTGGCCAGTAAAAAGGCAGGCGCAATTTTTAATACCGTTGTAAAGTTTCTCACAATATTATTTTTATATAGTTTCGTTCAATTATTTCAGCCGAAAGGGCTGACTGCAATTTATAAAAAAATTAGAATTAACTTAATTTTAATTAAAATTTAGATAAATTTATGTAAATTAAAAGCCACTATTTAGTTAGTGCATTAATAATCATAAACTTAGATTAAAATATGCAAAACATAACATTAATATAATTTTAACAAAAAGTTAAACAATTGTTTAACTAAATGTAATATTTAAGCCGCCTCAATTGTCTTTTAAGCCTTACTTATAACGGTTTGGCAAGTATGAATGATAATCCTTATCTTTGCAGCTTACAAAACTTTACTATAAATGTCAAACAGAAAGATGATTACGGCAGCTTTGCCATACGCAAACGGGCCGGTTCATATAGGGCATTTGGCGGGTGTTTATATTCCTGCGGATGTATATGCAAGATTTCAGAGAAGATCCGGGAAAGACGTCGCGTTTATCTGCGGTTCGGATGAGCACGGAATTCCCATTACCATACGAGCTAAAAAAGAAGGCGTTACTCCTCAGGATATCGTTGATAAGTACCATGAGATCATCAAAAAATCCTTCTCGGATCTGGGAATTTCCTTTGATGAATATTCCAGGACGACGTCCGAGAAGCATTATGAAACCAGTCAGGATTTCTTCAAAGTGCTTTACGAAAAAGGCAAGTTCACCGAGGAAATGTCTGAGCAGTACTTTGATGAGCAGGCCGGAGAATTCCTGGCCGACCGTTATATCGTAGGAACCTGCCCGAACTGCGGCAATGAGAATGCTTACGGCGACCAGTGCGAAAAATGCGGTTCCACCCTTTCGCCGTCTGAACTGATCAATCCGAAATCGATGCTGAGCGGAAACGTTCCCATCCTCAAGGAAACAAAAAACTGGTACCTGCCTTTGAACGAATATGAAGATTTCCTGAACGAATGGATCATTGAAGGCCATAAAGACGACTGGAAGACCAATGTATACGGACAGGTAAAATCTTGGCTGAATGACGGTTTGAAACCGCGTGCTATGACCAGAGACCTGAACTGGGGCGTTCCGGTACCTTTACCGGGTGCCGAAGGAAAAGTATTGTATGTATGGTTCGATGCCCCGATCGGCTATATTTCGTTTACCAAAGAATGGGCGGAGAAAAACGGCAAAGACTGGAAAGACTACTGGCAGAGCGAAGCATCCGATCTGGTACACTTCATCGGAAAAGACAATATCGTGTTCCACTGTATTATTTTCCCGGCGATGATGAAGGCCCACGGCGATTATATCATGCCGGCAAATGTTCCCGCTTTTGAATTCCTGAACCTGGAAAACGATAAAATTTCAACCTCCAGAAACTGGGCGGTATGGGCTCACGAATATGTGGAAGATTTCCCGGGACAGCAGGATGTGCTGAGGTATGCACTTCTGTCTTCCGCTCCGGAAACCAAGGATAATAATTTTACCTGGAAGGATTTCCAGACGAAGAATAATTCTGAGCTGGTAGGCATCTTCGGAAACTTTATCAACAGGGTTGCCGTTTTGATTCATAAATATTATGACGGAATTGTACCCCACCCTTTAACATCAATTACTACAAAACAAGAAAAAATCTTACAAAATCTTGATTCAATACATCTTGATAAAAATAAGGACATCGAAATAAAAGAAGTTTATGTAAATGAAGATGTACTTGCAGAAATCAATAACTCAGCTAAAGAAATCGCAGGCTTCCTTGAGAATTATGAATTCAGGAATTCTTTAACAGCTCTGATGAATCTGGCCCGTTTCGGAAACCAGTATCTTCAGACGGAAGAGCCTTGGAAAACCATTAAAGACAGTCCTGAAAAAGCAGCAAACTCCTTATTTGTCGGGGCTCAGATTGCAGTGGCTTTGGCCCAGCTGTGCGAACCGTTTATGCCGTTCAGTTCAGAAAAATTGCTGACTATGTTCAATGTGCAGAAATCAGAATGGATTGATGTTGAGACCAAATCTGTTTTGATTGAAAGCGGACATCAGATTAACGCATCCTCGCTTCTTTTTTCAAAAATCGAAGACGATGTCATCGAAGCACAGATCCAGAAGCTGGAAAATACCAAGCAAAACAATAAAAAAACAAACCCTAACGCCAACCCTATGAAAGACGAGATCACTTTTGATGATTTTACGAAAATCGACCTGAGAACCGCAACCATTTTAGAAGCTGAAAAAGTAGAAAAAGCTGACAAACTGTTAAAACTTACCGTTGATACAGGGGTGGATGTAAGAACGGTTGTTTCAGGAATCGCGGAAAGCTTTACGCCGGAAGAAGTGATCGGAAAGCAGGTGATGATTTTATTAAACCTTGCGCCGAGAAAGATCAGAGGCATCGAATCCCAGGGAATGTTGCTGCTGACCACAAAACCGGATGGAAAACTCTCTTTCGTAACGCCGGATGACAGCAATGTAGAAAACGGAATTGAAATCGGGTAATCCCCCATCTGTTAAGATAAATTAAATCCACATGAGAATACCATGTGGATTTTTTGTTTGGTTAAAGATAAGTTCTGCAAGTAGTGTTTTTAAAAGCAATTATTCATTAATTTCAGCACGTAGGACTCTCAACATAGTTTTAGCGATTAGCATGGAAAGATTCGCGTTTAGATTGCTAGCGGAAATCCTAGATTCAAAGCAGTCAATGACAAAAAGTATCGAAATCATTACGATAAACGAATTGTTTCGACCCTAATTTTTAAGCACCAGGTTTGTCATTCCGCAGGAATCTTGACATAGTATCAGCGAATAGAATGGAAAGATTCGGGCGTAGATTCCTGCGGAATGACAAAAAAGTGTGGAAAGTTATGTGGTAAACTGTAAATTAATTACTTTATTGCAAAGCATATAATTCTATATTTTTGTCAATCGGGCCAGGTAAGAATCTTCTTCCTGCAAAACTTTTTCAATCTTAAAGCCGTTGTTTTCAGCTGCATTTTTCAGAGTATTGAAGTCGAGATACAGCCACTTGATGGGGTCTTCGGATTCACCTTTGTAATGAACGATGTAATCCAGCTCACCATAATAGCCTTCCGCCGGAATATACACCCCGCCGTCCTCGTCGGCATCAAACATATATAAAATGTCGGTACCGTCGATCAGGACCTGCCCTTTTGCATTCAGTAAAGAATATAATTTTTTAAGGTAAATATCAATCACCTGAAGGCTCTGGAAAATTCCGGTTCCGTTCATCAGCAAGAGCACGGTATCAAAGGTTCCTTCCGAAAAATAAAGCATATTTCCGGCAACCGCCTTTTTGATGCCTCTCAGTTTGCAGACTTCAATGGACTTTGGTGAGATATCCAATGCCGTCACGTCCAGGTTTCTCTCATCCTGAAGGTACAAAGCGTGGGAACCCGCCCCTGCTCCGATGTCGAGTACTTTTCCTTCAGCCAGCTTCAGGGCTTTCTGTTCGATGGTATTCATCTTGTTAAAATCCCGGAAAAGATAGTCTACCGGAAGTTCATCCAGTTCGGAAATGGAAGTTTCGGTCTGCAGGTCTTCCGGATTTTCGTGGTGGTAATAATCCCAAATGGCCTTACCCATTAAGTCTTTCATAGTTTAATTTATTGGTACAAAGATACTCTTTGCCTTACAAAAGTTTACATTTCTGTCTCAAATATATCACCTTCCTTATTTCAGTTTATTCTTTCCAGTCCCCAGAACCGATAATACTTTTTCAATCGGCTAAAAGAAGACAGATGCAGCAGAGGAATTTTCGCTTTATTAATAAACTCATGGTATTTCCCCCTGCTTTTAGGTGCTTTAAAAATAATGTACTTCACCAGGTCCCAGCTGAACTGTCGCGTAGCTCCCGGGAGATTTCCGGGACGTGAATCCCGGCTTTTAAATGTTCGCAGGAGATAGCGGATAACGGCACCCCGAACATTAAAATCCAGCCAGATCACCGCCGTGGCATCCGCGAATCTTTCCTTCATTAAAAACTGTAATTTCCCTCAATGATCCACTCACTATTTTCTGCGATAAACCGATCATGATCTTTTCTGAATAATTCTTTATCCCTCGGCTGCCAGTTGGTTCCGGGTTACGTGGGCAATCTGGTCCAGATGGCAGACATTCACCTGTAATTTCTCAGCCAATGCCTTTGCCAGTGTAGACTTTCCGCCCGAGCTAAGTCCGATAATGCAGATCCTTTTCCCCAAATTCTCCAAAGGTATCATTTCAAATAAATTAGGTCTATGCAAAATTAGCGGTATCAAATGAAAAGAAGCCTCATTTTATCACTAAAATGAGGCTTCAGAGTAAATGAAAAACAAGGTTTCTTTATAATGCAGTTCCTGCGGCATCTTTTATTTCTTCGGATAATCTTTTTCTTTCCATCAGCCTTCTGCGGGCAATCACCGATTTTCCGCTCAGGAGCCTGACAAACCGGGCGGAGATGAAACGCTCCCTGCCGAAATGATGGGTAAGAACGTACACCAGAATTCCGAATCCCGCGACAACGATGTACCCGAAAATCTTTTTATTGGCGGCGATAATGGCATTCAGCTGGATGGTTTTCAGGTTGGCGGCCACATTCCGGGAAGTTACCGTCATGCCATCCATGTAGACCGCAAGATTTCCCAAACTCTCGATCTGGAACCGGTACTGGAACCAAGAAAACACTGCCGAAAACAGCCCGACTGTGAGGAAGGTCCTCCAGACCAGGGCAAGCCCGATAGCCGCCAGCATATCGTCCAGTTCCAGCTTATCCAGCGTGTAGAACCAAACCGAGATAAACAGGGCCGTCATTCCGAATCCTTTTAAAAACAACGGCAGATACCAGTTGTCATAATTGAATTCCAGCACCATTGAAAAGTACATGATGACTGAATACCCGAGCATCGCTGCAAACCCGCTGAAGATATACATTTTTAAAGGCATTTCTTTTTTAAACCAGAAAACGGCAATGGTTCCGGCCAGCAGAATTCCGGGGATCATCATCAGGTTCAGACGGGCATTGGTGAGCTGATCATACCCGAGGACGCCCACCGCAAAAATATTCTGAATGGAGGCCGTCGCCATGAACATTCCGAGACAAAGCAGCATGAACAGTCCGTGCATGACATTGTTTCTGGAAAATATTTTAAAAGACAGATACGGCCTTTTCAGGTGAGTCTGCCGGGTCACCAACAAGGCAAAGCTTACGAAGGCGGCAATCCCTGCGTTGATAATTTTTGTTGAGTTCAGCCAGTCCTGCTGTTTCCCGAAGGCAAAAACATACGCCGAAAACATAAAGGCCGATACGAAGAGCAGAATGCTCAGCCAGTCGATGTAATGCAGCGGAACCTTCAAAGCAAAATATTGGTTGTGCATAAAAATCCACTGGATCAGGGCCAACGCGAAACACAGTACGGAGATGATGATGAAAAACTGCTGCCAGTTGTACAGAACAGAAACCTCAACCGCCCAATATCCCGCCAATTGGTTCACCATCAGTACAAAAGCGTAAAATACGCCGTAAAACATTCCCCGGTTACCGATCATCGCCATAACCGGTAAAAACAATTCGATGGAAACGATCATTTTACAGAATCCGATCAGCAGCGAGCTTCCGATAATCACCGCCGGTTCCGAGGTTGTGGCATTGATATAATTTAAAATCCCCAGAAGCATCAGGACAAAAGTGATTTTATCCCGGATCTTAAACCGCATTTTCAGTCTTAAAACAATGGGCATGGCGGCTCCCATCCCGATGGTCGAAGCGTAATTGGCCCAGATATAATATTCCGAAAGCGCACCGGTTCCGCCCACCATATAGCTGATGTTTCCCGTATACACACCACCCAGCGGCATTACCACCGTCAGTAACAGGATGATGAGTAAAAGCTGGACGGGTTTCGGCAGCCAATCGTGGTATAATCCTTTGTTGTACATAGTTTTGTTAAAATTTATATATAGGCTGGAAGCTGGATGCCGGGTGTTCCTGTGCTCTGAAAACTTCCGGCATCCTGCATCCATCATCCAGCCTTATTTTTTAATCTTAATATTCATGTTCATCCCGGCGCTCAGCCTGCCGATGTCTTCTTTTTTATTGGCAGCGGTAAATTCGATGCGTACCGGGATCCGCTGCTGGACTTTGATAAAGTTCCCGGTGGAATTGTCCGTCGGAACACTGGAGTACCGCGAACCGGTAGCGGCGGAAATGGCGGTTATCACCCCTTCAAACTGCTTTCCGCCCAAGGCGTCGGCCGTCATCATCATTCTCTCACCGATCTTCACGTTCGGCATCTGGCTTTCCAGAAAATTGGCCGTCACCCACTTCTGCCCGTTCAGCACAATGGTAGCAACCTGCTGTCCCGGCTGGATCAGCTGTCCTTCGGAAATCGTTCTTCTTCCCATCACACCGTCATACGGAGCGGTGATTACGGTATACGAAAGATTGATTTTCGTCATCTCCAACGCGGATTTTGTTCTTTTGATCTCCGCATCAATGATCCCGAATTTACTTTTCACCTCGGTGGTAGAAAGGCTTGCTGATTTTTTCTGGCTGATCAAAGTTTCGTAAGCCGCTTTCTGTGCATCATATTCGGTTTTTACCTGGTCGTACTGCTGCCGGGTCACGGCTTCGGAAGCCAACAGGTTTTTGTAGCGTCCTAAATTCTGTTCGGCATTCCAGAGGCGGGCTTTGGCACCGGCTATATTGGATTCCATTACATTCACGTTGTTAGAAACGGTATTGACTGATGAATTGGTCGCCGCACGTTGGGCCAGGGCGTTCTGGTAAGCCGCTTCCGCCTGTCCGATCTGCGTTAAAATCTCACGGTCGTCGAGGACCACCAGCGTATCGCCTTTTTTAACCTTCTGGTGCTCAATAAATTTAATTTCTTTGATATAAGCCGAAACCCGGGTGTTGATCGGGTTGATGAATTCCTCTACCTGCGCAGCTTCCGTATAGGTTTTATCGCCAATGTGGAAATATTGGGCAATCAGCCAGTAAAGGCCGAAACCGATTACCGCAAAAACGACGATGTTGGAAATGACGGCTTTCATTTTATTTTTCTTCCTTTCTTTTTTGTTCGCCGCACCTCCGGTTTTAGCGGGAGCCTGCTGCGTGGTTTGGGTATTTTGTTCCTTGTTTTCCATTATTCTGAGTTTTAAAATTATAGGGTTCCGGTAGATTTCAGAAGGTTGTAGTACTGGTACAGCACATTGATTTCGGCATTGGCATAATCCAGCTCCGACTGAAGCTTCTGGTTCTGGGCATCGGTCATTTCTGCCTGTACTGCCAGCTGGTTAAGGTATTTGGCTTCAGTAATCTTATAGTTTTCTTCCGCCAGTTTTTTTGCCTCATCCAGAATTTCAGCCTGCTGGATCGATTCCTGGTATTTTACATAGGCTGCATTCACGGCCATGTCAACATTCTGCTGCGTCAGCGTCAGGGCATCACCGGCCTGGTTCTTCTGGATTTCTCCGAGCTTCACCCTTTCTTTGGTTTTATACAGGTTGTCAATGTTGTAGCTTATTGAAATCCCGGTCTGCCATCCTCCGGAATACATATCCAGAACAGGGTTTCTTGTGGTGATCGGCCTTTGAACCGAATACCCTCCGAAACCTGCCACGGTAGGCATCCTATCCGTCTTGATGATGTCGATATTCTTATCGGCGACTTCAATATTGGTTTTCGCCGATTTTAAAAGCGGATTGCTTTCGTGGGCCAGGTTGATATAATACGGCATTCCGACCCCGGCTTCTTTGATGTCCAGGCTTTCCGTGGGAACAATCTCCGTGTCTTCCTTCAACCCAAGCGCCAGATTCAAATTATAATTAAGGATCTTTCTGTTATTGATTAACGTCAAAATTCCCTGATCCAGATTTTTGATCGCCAGCTCATTACGGATGACTTCATTCCGTGTCACCATTCCCTGCTGATAAAATTTCTGAATATTTTTCAGCCGCTCCTGCGCCAGTTTTTTATTGTTCTTAAAAACTTCCTGCTGGTTGATGATCTTATACACATCCAGATAGTTGGAAATCACCAGGAATTTTACCTCCTGCGTATTCTTTTCCAGGTCCAGCTCCGAAAGCTGCTCACGGAGTCCGGCCAGCTCAACCGATCTGTTTACTAAGCCTCCTTTAAAAATCAGCTGGGTAGCCTGAAGGGCGTACGAACTTCCGTAATGCGGCATCGGGATGTTGGTGGAATTGGAAAAATCTTTGTCGATGGCTACGGCATCCCCCAGATAAAACTGGCTGGTCGAAGCGGTAATTACAGGAAGCTTTTGTAGTTTGACAATGTTCTTGTTCTGTCTTGCAATGTCGATGTTCCGTGCCGAAACTTTCAGTTGCTGATGATTCTGTACGGCGAGTCCGGCTGCCTCGCCGGCGGTCATCTGTTTTATCTCCTGTGCAAAAAACAGCGCAGGAAATAGGGCTATCACGAGGGATAGCGCTGTTTTTATGTTCTTAACCATTTTACCTTGTTTTACGATTACAAAGGTACAGCAGCAGAAAGCTCAAACAAATGTTTAAGAATTGGAAAAAGATGTTCAAATGTAAGATTTCAAGTCTGGAATTGATTTCTGTACTGCGAAGGACTTTCGCCCAGATGTTTTTTGAAAAAATGCGAAAATGAATACTGATCGCTGAATCCGAGCATGGAAGAAATCTCGGAAACAGGCTTTGTGGAAGAGTTCAGCAGCACTTTTGCCTCATTCATGATGATCAGGGCAAGGATCTGGCTCGCCGACTTCCCGGTAATGTCTTTCACGACCGCCGAAAGATGTCTGGTTGTCATGGATTGCCGTTGGGCATAAAACTCCAGGCTGCGCTCGGTGTGGTGATACCGGGCAATATCATTCAGGAAAACAAAAACAATTTCCTCCTGTCTCGACATCTGACTCATGGAATTGCTGTCCTCCTTGGAAATTACACCGGCCATCTGGTAACAAAATACGGAAAACAGATGCTCTACGATTTCCTTTTTATACGTCATTTCCGTCTCCGAATTCAGGATGTATTTCAGGAAATTCACGCTTTTCCAGACCACATCCATTTCAGCGGGCTCAAAGGGAACACCGATGTTCATCTGCTGCCTGAAATAGCGGTAGGTAATCAGCCGGTTGAATTTCAGCGATAAAGCGGAGATGAATTCCCGTTTGTAGGAGACCATTCTCGACTGGAAATCGTCGCTGACGGAAATCATTTCGTATACCGTCTGCGGATCGGTCACCATAAACATATTGGCAGAAAGCTCAAGATCCCGGAAATGCTGCTTGAGCTTAATGGTACCTGCCTTTACAAAGATAAAGGCCGGATTATCAGGCCGGAACGGCTTATCGACCGCAATACGTTCGAAGATATTGTGTTGCGTAAAAATCTCAACGCCGAATTTTTCCAGGACAGACATAAGACAAATGTAAGCAATCTCTTCAGCGATTGCAAAAATTTATTATTTTAGCGGTTTCCAAATGACTGATATGAGAAAGATCGATTTACTGTTTGCAGAATATGCCGAAAGCCACCGGAATGCTACCAACAAGCTGATCCACTGGATCTGTGTGCCACTGATTTTCTGGACGATCCTCGGGTTTATTTCCATCATTCCGTCCAGGGCCATCGGCTTCCGGTACATCGGGGAAATCAGTTATGTAAGCTTCGTGGCGATCGGGCTGGTGACCCTGTTTTACATGCGGCTTTCCGTTTTAATCAGCGTGATCATGTTTTTGGTGATGATCCTGATGGAAAGTTTTGCCTATGGTGTCAACATCCGCTTTAAAGGCGATTCCTGGATGGTCTATCTTTCCGTATTCATTGCCACCTGGATTTTACAGTTCGTGGGCCATAAGATCGAAGGCAAAAAGCCTTCTTTCCTGAAAGACCTGCAGTTCCTGCTGGTAGGACCGATCTGGCTGCTGAGTTTTGTTTTGAAGAAACTGGGAATCAGGTATTAGTAATGGATGCTGGGTGCCGGAAGTTAAATGCTGAGTTTTAGAAAATAAAGGTTTTATAATGACTTTTAAACTATGGGTTTAGAAATATTTCCATCTTCTACCCGATCAATCTTCCAAAGCATAAACGGCAAAGCTGGCGAGCCAGTGGTCACCGCCATAATTTCCCTGGAAAAGTAAAGGTAACCCGTTGTCTAAAAACCGGACTGCCGTCTTTTCAAATTCTTTTTTCAACGGATGGTTTGCGGGAAGTGATTTGGCAATTCCTTTCATGCACCAAGCCCTCGTGAAGGACAGGCCCACCAGGTGAACCGTCTGATAATCTGACAGATCGCTCACCACCGGAATTTTGCTAATGTTTTCAAGGCTTCTCTTTTCATAGAATTTATCCAGCCATACAACAAATTCTTTCTGTGGCAGCACCCTCCGCATGAGGTCGGCAATTTCAAGGCTCGGCGAAAAGAAATCCGATCCGTCCGGTTCCAGGTAAGCAGGCGTTTGGGTATTGTTAAGATAAAAATACCTGGCCTTTTCAACCAATTGACCTTCAAACTCTTTATCCCCGGTGGCCCGTGCCCAGTCGAGTGCAAAAACCATGGCAAATGCCGTGTTCGGGTGAACGCCCGTTCTGTTGGGATACGTCTGTTTCGGTAAAAAGGTTTTCCAGGAGCTCAGGATCTTATCGGTCAGGGGTTTCAGGTTCCGGTGCCAGGTTTTTGCTTTCGGATCATTCCAGGTAGCCAGTTCCTCGTCCAGCTTTAAAAGCCAGGCCCAGCCGTAGGTTCTTTCAAAAGTTCCGGTTAACTGGTATTTGGTGAAATAATCGGCTTCAGTCTGAAGGTTTTCCTTTTTGAAAGAATTTTCAAGAATGGCTTCAATATCTTTCGCCACCGCCAGACCAGGTTTCGTCTTGAGCAGCCGCACCAGCATCCAGTGCCCGTGTACCGAACTATGCCAGTCGAAACAGCCGTAAAAGCTGGGATGCAGGTCTTTCAGGCTTAACGGAACTTCAGTGGCGGTATTGATGATATGTGCCGTCTTGTTCGGATATTCCTGGTTGATGCAGTGCAAAGGCTTTTCGGATAATTTAACGGCCATGTCGTCAGTAAGTGCAGGGATTTTCTGGGCAAACATCAGAAAGGGAGCGAAAGTGAGGGCTAAAAGACATTTTTTCATGTAATAAAAATATAAAATAATTGTCAACTTTGGGTTGAGGTATCAGAATATTCATTATTCTTAAAAATTTATTTAATAAATTTTTTTAAGCATAATTTTTGATGTGACTGATGAAAACTTTTACTCGTGAAAAAATTATTTTTGTCCTTATGCTGCTTCGTTCTTATCAATTGTAAGAAAAGTGATCCCCAATCCTTAAAAGCTGATCTCGTTGACGTTCTTCAGGAAGATAAAGTAGATGCGTCCATCAAATTTCCATCAGAAAAGATGATACGTGAAAAGACAACTGCCATTTCAAAAAAAGTCATCAAAAATGGGGATATTAAAATTCAGGTTGCTGATATAAATAAGGTTCAGCGCCAAATAAGTACCCTTCTTAAAAATAACAAGGCGTATATTCAGAAAGAAGAATTTCAAAATAATGATCTTGATGAAAATCTGCATCTGATCATCAGGGTTCCGCACCAAAATTTTGATGCCCTGATCAATTCATTCTCAACGGATGTCGGCTCCGTCCTTTCAAAAAATGTATCTTCTGATGATGTCACCGAGGAATATACCGATGTCTCGATAAAGCTCGCCAATAAAAAGATTTATCTCGAAAAATACCGGGAGATGCTGAAAGGTGCCAAGACAACAAAAGATATGCTGGAAATCCAGGAAAGTATCCGCGATCTGGAAGACGAAATTGATGTATCGGAAGGCCGTGTGAGGTTTATCGATGACCGTGTGAGCTACAGTACCCTCAACCTGAGACTGTATAAGGAAAAAGTAAGAAGCTCTGCCACTTCAAGAATAGGCTTTGGAAGCAGATTCGGAGATTCCTTAACGGAAGGCTGGAACAGTTTCGTCGAATTCTTTTTGGGCATAATTTCGCTATGGCCTTTTTTTCTGCTTATTCCGGTGGTGGTATTTTCCTGGAGAAAATGGAGAAGCAGGAGAAGCAGGAGAAAAAATAATTTAACAAATTAGCCTGAAATAGAGGTGCCGAAAGCTTTTCACATGCAAATTCTGTAAATTAATTTTAATAGAATAAGTTTTCTGCGGGATTTAAAATTAACACTTTAACAAACTATGCTTTTAGCATAAAATTATTTTAAACAATAAACATCTGTGTCATCCGTAAAATCGGCGTGAGATTTTTTTAACGCAAAGTCTTATTCCCCTAATGAATATATCAGGGTAGCAAAGAAGGAATCAGCAAGCTGACTGATGAAGCTTACAGGCGCTTCGCGCAGCAAATTATTTGCCTTTGCCACCTGAAATCGGCGGTATGATACCTCCATCTTTGCGTTGAAAAATTCCTCAAAAAATCGGCGCCATCTGCAAAATCTGCGTGAGACCATAAATATCCTATTTTCCCAGCACAAATACCGCCGGGATCTTATGAAGTTCCGGTTTTTGTTTCTGCCAGTCCTTAATGGTTTTCGTTTTGATGAATTCATGTTCGGGATCGTTGATGTTCGCGGCGATGCAGAGTTTGGTATTCGGCGAAAGAAACTTCGTCAGGTCTTCGAAAAGCGGATTGTTCCGGTACGGCGTCTCCATAAAAATCTGGGAATAACCTGTTTTCTGAACCAGGCCTTCCAGTTGAAGGATCTGTTTTTTCTTTTCTGCCCTGTCTATCGGAAGATAGCCGTTGAAAGTAAACTCCTGGCCGTTGAAACCGCTGGAGATCAAAGCCAGAATGATGGATGACGGTCCCGAAATCGGGATTACGCGGATGTTTTTTTCATGGCACCACTTCACCATCAGGTTTCCGGGATCGGCAATACACGGCAGGCCCGCTTCGGAGAGCAACCCGAAATCCTGCCCTTTCAGCATCAGCTCCTGTGCTTCTTTTATATCGGTATTTTCCGTGTATTTATCCAGAAGGAAAAGCTTCAGATCGGATTGTTTTTTCTCCGGCGCGAAAAACTTAACCACCTTTCTTGCCGTTTTTTCGTTCTCGACAAAGAAATAGTCCGTCTGCATAATATAATCCTTAATGACGGGAGCAAAGTGGGTAACGGAAGTGTTTTCCGATAAATAAGCGGGAAGTAGAAAAAGCATTTGATGAATTTTTATTTAAGATAGAATTGATGGGTTGTTAAGATAAGACCTGTCCTGCAATTTTGCTGCAGCCGGCTTCCAAAAGCTGAAAGACATGCTCGAACTCGTCAGCCCCGCCCCAGTACGGATCCGGAACTTCAGCATTTTCATGGTCTCCCAGAACTTCCAGGAAAAGTGAAACTTTCTGTCTCTGTTTTTCGGTCCTGGCTTTGGACACCACATCCGCCATCACATCGATATCCATACAATAGATCTTATCGAACTTTTCAAAATCTCCGGCTGTAATCGGCCTGGATTTCTGCTTTGAAATATCGATTCCGTGAAGGGCAGCTGTTTCGATGGCTCTTCTATCGGGATGTTTGCCTTCGTGCATAGAAATTGTTCCTGCAGAATCGATAAGATAATCTTCAGGGACTTTCGTTTTCATAATCCCTTCGGCCAGCGGACTCCGGCAGATGTTTCCTAGGCAGACCATTAATATGTTCATCGTTTAATTTATTAAGGTACAAAGCTAAATAAAAAATGAAGAATAAAATTATTCTCCATTTTTAATATTTATCATAAATATATTCTTACTGTCTGATTCTTTCGCCCAGTTCTTTCACATATTTCTTGATCTCTTTATCAATTTTAGAAACATCCTTAATGGTATCGCAGGCATACATTACCGTGGAGTGGTCCTTTCCTCCCATTTCAGCACCGATTTTGGTAAAGGTGGAATTGGTAAGCTCCTTGGAAAAATACATGGCCAACTGTCTTGGAAGCGCAATTTCCCTTTTTCTGGTCTTGGATAAAAGCTGCTCTTTTTTAATACCGAAATAATCGCAGACCACATCCTGGATATAAGGAATATTGATAACCTTTTTCTGGGTAGCGGCAATCTTGCTGATGGTTTCTTTTAATAACTCAAGACTCAGGTCGGTTTTATATACGGTAGAATAGGCAATCACTGAATTGATGATCCCGATCAGCTCCCTGACATTGGTTTTTGCTTCCGCCGCAAGGAAATCGAGCATATCGTCTGGCAGCACGATTCCGTCTCTGCTGAGCTTATCCACGATGATCTTCTTACGGGTAGAAATATCTGGTGATTTGATCTCTGCGGAAAGTCCCCATTTGAAACGGGAAACGATCCGGTCCTGGATGTCCATAATATCTGCCGGTGCCTTATCGGAAGTCAGGATGATCTGTTTTCCGTTCTGGTGCAGGTGGTCGAAGATATGGAAGAAACTGTCCTGGGTCGCCGATTTTCCGGAAAGGAACTGGATATCATCAATAATCAGCACATCCACCATCTGGTAGAAATTTGCGAATTCGGTCTGTTTATGAGCTTTTGCAGCAGAAATGAACTGCTGGATGAATTTTTCTGAAGAAAGATAAAGAACGATCTTATCCGGAAACTGGCTTTTCACTTCCAGTCCTACAGCCTGCCCGAGGTGGGTCTTCCCGACTCCGTAGCCTCCGTATAAAAACAAAGGGTTAAAAGCGGTGGCACCGGGTCTTTTGGCAATCGATCTGGCTACCGTAGCGGCAAACTTATTGCTTTCCCCCTCTATATAATTATCAAAAGAGAAATCGGCTTTCAGGTTGGAATTGATATTGACTTTCTTGATTCCCGGAACAACAAAAGGATTGACGATATTGGATGAAAAACCCTGCGGCATCGTCTCCTGTACTTTCGGAGTAGGCGTGCTTTTGCCTTTCATATTCATGGTAATCGGTTTTTCCAGACCCGTAGGTTTGTTTTCGATTACAGAATACCATAATTTCACTCCTTTTCCGATATTTTTTTTCAGGGCAGCAGAAAGAAGGGACAGGTAATTATCCTCTATGTATTCCTTGTAAAAATCACTCGGCACGATCAGCGTAAGGTTATTGTCCACCAAAGAAAGCGGCTGAACCTTATCGAACAGCAGGTCGAAAGATTTTTCAAGTTTTTTCAGGTCAGAACTATCTTCAGCTGCGTTGAGATTATCGCGCATAAACTGAAGGCACCTCTGCCATATCATCATTAAATTTTCATCCATAAACTATGCCCCGATTAATTCTTTGTTTGTACTCTGTTTAGAAGGAGGACAAAGGTCCATAATTTTTATTTCAAAAAAAAATTTTGCACTTATTGATTATTTAAAAATATATTTGTATGTATAAAAAAGCCTTAAAAATGATACACACAACACATTCATTACGAGTACGTTACGGAGAAACAGACCCTATGAAATACGTTTATTACGGTAACTATGCCGAGTATCTCGAAATCGGCCGGGTGGAACTTTTCCGCAGCATCGGAATGTCGTATAATGAGATTGAAAATCAAGGAATTTGGCTGCCCGTTTCAGAGTATAAAATTAAATATCTGCGACCTGCTTTTTATGATGAAAAATTGGAAATCCATACGTATGTAAAAAAAATTCCAGGCGTAAGAATCGAATTTGAATACGAAATTTTTAACGAACAGAATATAAAAATCACGGAAGCCTCAACTACCCTGTTTTTTCTGGATGCCCGAACCAATAAGGTCGTGAAGTGCCCGGATTACCTGCTGGATCTTATTGAGGTCCACTGGAATAAATAAACGGGACTTAACATAAGCCTGTTTAGCAGGCTGAAAGAGGAATGCCGGAAGTTTATTTATATTCCTGATGATTAAAGTACCGAAAACTCATCTGAGGCCAGGTCATCATTATTAAGTCCGCAATTTTAGCCGTTAGAAAACACCGGAAAGAAAGAATATACTTACCTTGCATTATTTTCAGCATCATTATTTTAAAGAGAAAGATTTATGAAGATCGCATTTTTAGGTCCGTATGCCAGTTTTACCCAACTGGCCACCAGCCAGCTTTTCCCCGTTGAAGAACTTCTGCCGCAGGCTAATATCCTTGACTGCTTCAAAGCCGTTGAGCAGGGAGAAGCCGACAAAGCCGTTGTCCCGCTGGAAAATTCGATCGAAGGCACGGTTTCCATGACTCTGGACTACCTCTATAAAACCCGGGACATCAGGATCGAAGCGGAAGCGGTAATGCCCATTGCTCATCATCTGATGGTTCATCCGGGCTGCGATACCGGCAATATTGAAAAAATCTACTCCCATCCGCAGGCACTGGCGCAAAGCTTTCATTTTCTGGATTCCCGGTTTAAAGGGATTCCGAAACAGGAATACTCTTCCACGGCGGCTGCGGCAAAACATGTTTCTGAAAATCCGGGCAGAAACCTCGCGGCAGTAGCCAACCAGTTTGCAGCAGATCTGTATGGCCTGCAGATTATCCACCGGGATATTCAGGATATCGAACAGAACCATACGAGATTTATTATCATTTCCAGACAGCATGAAGAATATACGAATGACGCTCTGGAAGTTCTGGGTGAAAAATCAGGATTGCTGATCACCCTTCCCGAAGACCATGCCGGAGGGCTTCATCAGGTACTTTCGGTTTTTGCCTGGCGGAAGATGAACCTTAGTAAAATCGAATCCCGTACCCTGAAAACAGGACTCGGAAATTACTTTTTCTTCATTAATGTCGTAGGCCGCTGGGAATCTGCCATGCACCAACACGCCCTGGAAGAATTGGCCGCTTTGGGTACCCAAACCGGTTTTTTAGGAAGTTATAAAGAATTTCTCCTGAAAAGCTGAAAAAATCCCATACTCTTTTTTTGAATCCCTTATGGTTCAGTATCCGATGTAAATAATTCAAATTTTCAAGGTTAATCCGACCGTTTTGCTGAATCCTTTCATCACCCGATGAACAGGCAAAAGACAAACATCCCCTTTATATATTTCTCCACTTATTGATAAATGATATATTTTAGAAATAATTCAACATAAAACGAATATAAAAGTAATATTTTCACTAATAATGTTAAAAAAACTAAAAAAATTTAATTCAAAATAGCATTCTGCATGATATTTGATGCTATATTTGTGAAAAACTAGCTGAGAATAAACCTCTAACTAAAATTAAATTTTATGAACATGAAAACTAAAATTTGCGGTGCCATTTTAGGTATTATGGCACTTCCTTTTGCGGCCCAGACCGGTGCAGTAGGTATTAATACTACAACCCCGCAGGCAACCCTTGATGTAAACGGAAATTTAAAGATCAGACAGGCTCCTACCGCTGCATCTACCACGGGATACCAGATCCTGGCTATCAATCAGAACACAGGCGGTGACTTCGAAGTATCACAGTTGAATCCCCAGCTTATTGCAGATCTGGCGACGGGCGGAGGAACCACTGGCGTATCTGCTTCTGTTTTTGCGGCCAGAAAGACGGCGGGGGTCACCTTGGTTTCTGCCTCCGTTTTTCCTTCCGGCTTCAGATCCGTGAATTTCGTAAATGCAGAACGAACGGTGGGATCCACTGCTGTATTCTCTGATGTAGACAACACCTATGTGGTTCCGACTACAGGTGTGTATGCCATTGGATTTTCGTTCCGTTACGGAACCGGTATTCAGGGTGCCCTGCTGTCGAATGCGCCGGGAGTTGGAATTGTAAGAACGAGAAATTCCGTTTCCACACTGATCGACAACCGATCCTTCAGTGGAGCGAATCTTGGAATCCTCAGTTTGACGATCTCGGAATCGAGTGTGAATTCCCTTTATCCTCTGCAGGCAGGTGATAAGATCTCTTTCGGACTTACAGGATCTTCATTGCTGGACGGTAATATTCTGGGCACCAGTACAGGTTCTTTCTATATCTATAAAGTATCCAATTAAAAATTATCTTATAAAAAAAATCTTATACAATCTATTTACTAACCGTGTTAATCACTATATCTTAATTTTAATCCACTATGCGATGTATAGTGGATTAATTTTTTTTCACGCTGAACATTTGATTATATTTGGTAAACCAATGATTTGAAATGACGTATGTAATGATCATCATAATCCTGCTGGCCCTCTTTATCTTCATCAATTACAACGGGAGGATCAGAAAGCTGGAACGGGAAATTGCCGAACTGAACCGGAGAATAAACGAGGGCATTTTTCATAAGCTTCCGGATACGGAACAGGAAACGCCTGAGAATACTGTAGTACAGGAAATTCCGGCATCCCGTCTACCCGGGCCGGAAGATGATGTAGCTTATCCCAACCAGGGAAAAGACCGGCTTTCACCCGTATTTGAGTTCCTGAAACAGAATGCGTTAACCATCATCGGGATTTTTACACTGGTATTGGGCATCGGTTACTTTGTAAAATACGCCCTGGACAAAAACTGGATCGGCGAGGTACCCCGTGTAGGAATCGGAATCCTGGCAGGTACAGGTATTATAGGTACGGGCCGTTTCCTGAGAAAAAATTACGCGGCATTTGCCTCCATTATTACCGGAGGCGGTATTGGCGTTCTGTATTTTACCATCACCATTGCGTTCCGGGAATACCATCTGTTTTCGCAGACGTCTGCTTTTGGGATCATCTGCCTGATAACATTGCTCTGCATCCTGATATCCTATTTTTACGACAGTGAAATCCTGAATATTTTTTCATTGTCCGGAGGTTTTCTTGCTCCTATGATGATCAGTTCGGGGGAGAGCAATTATCTTTTCCTCTTTTCCTACCTTACCGTCCTGAATATAGGAATGCTCGTCATTGTTTTCCTTAAAAACTGGAAGCGTGTCGGCTGGATCTCTTTTATATTTACAACGGCTTATCTGGCTTACTGGACTGTTAACCGGACGGAGATGCTAAGTGTCTATTTCTATATGATCACTTACCTTATTTTCTATCTCATCGCCCTGCTGAACTATGTTAAGAAAAACAGCCTGCTTCCGTACGATATTTTAATGCTTGTACTGGTTAATTTTACGAGTATTACCGGCCTGGTCTATCTCTTTGAAACCCTGAAGTATGAGCCGGTGAGTATTTTTCCCGTTATTTTTGCACTGGTGAATCTGGGCCTGCTGTACCGGGAATATTCCGGCAGGAAATTCGGAATTACGTATTCCGTTTTTGCAGGAATCACCGTGAGTCTTTTTACCGCGGCCGTGGCTCTGCACTTTAAAACGCACCTCATAACAAGTATCTGGGCAATTGAATCAACGCTGATGCTGTTTATCTGGAAAAGAACCCGACTCAACATCTTTAAACTCTGCTTTAACATTCTGTTTCCTCTGGTCATCATCGCCCAATTGGTCACCTGGACGGAATACATCGGTACGAAAAACCTGTCTATTGTTTTCAATCCGGTATTCCTGACCAGTACCGTCATGGGGTTCACCACTTTTGTCAACTTAATTCTATTGAGAAAACTTGAGGATCCTAAGGATGAAAAAAGCAATTTCTTCGAAAATGTTTTTACGGTAGTAAGCTACGGTGTTATTTATGTGGCCCTTCTGCTGGAAATTGTTTACCATATTTCAGAAAAACCATGGATCGTTATCTTCAGTACGGCAATGCTGTACAGCATATTTTTTATTTTTATTATCCTGTTGTTCAGAAAAAAGCTGGAGATCAGTAAAATTCTTGAATCAGCGCTCCTGTATGTATTTTTTGCATTGATTATCTTCAATACGTTAATTTCCGGTTCCGGGATCGTTTCGGATTATTTATTGAAGAACCTGTCTTTTGCGGTTTATATTGCCTACCTGCTCTACTGGATCCCGTTTATTATCGTCATGATATCCGTTTTGGCAAAATCGGAATTTTTTAAGATAAAATTTTCTTATTGGGCCGTCTCATTTGCTTTTACCGTTGCCGTAAGTAGTGAGCTCTACCATATGTATATCATGTCCGTTGCCACTCATATTTCTGATCTTGCTCCGCTGACCAAACATTTCAGCCTGCTCTATCTTCCTATTATATGGGCAATCCTTGCCAGCCTGTTCCTCTATAAAGGGCTGAAGAGGGAAACAGCGCAATATAATAAAGCCGGCTTTACGCTTATTGGCGTGATGATCTTTAAACTCTACGCTTATGACGTCTGGAAAATGGATAACGTCTCAAGAATTATCGCCTTCATTATTCTGGGGATCATCTTGCTGGTAAGTTCATTCCTTTTTCAGAGGGTAAAAAAAATCATCCGGAACATGGTGGAGAGAAAAGACCGGAATACGGATCCCGGAAATACAATCCCTTAAACTGTATTTTCCTGATTTTTATATTATCATAAATTTTATTCCCATTTTCCAAAAAATAACTATATTTATCACGTTTTAATCGTTACTTATTCCTAAACCATTATGAAAAAATTATTCTACTCCTTTTTACTTCTGTCTTCGGCAACGCTGTTTGCACAGAAAAGTACGTCTACCCGATTTGCCGTTGCCGATGATATTGTAGGAACGGTGGATATGTTCAGTAGTACGAATCTTAAAAGCTATGTGCAGAGTTCACGGACTTTCAAATCTGCAGCCGAACTTCCCCAGAATCTGAAAAAGTTCAATGCCATCGCAGAAAACGGACTGGTAGAATACAAGCTGAAACCGGGATTGGGTGCTCTGGACCGGTTGCCGTTATCGGATCTCAACGCACAATATAACCTTGAAAAAAACACGCCTGTCCTGATCGACGGATATGAATTTGCCAATACGGACATGAAGGTCTTCGGAGACCTGCTGATCAATGTTCAGGTAATCGATAACAAAGGAAGCAAGGCAGTGGCCATTACTACAAAAAAATAATTTTCCAATCCATATATAAAGCAAAGGATACTCCGCAGAGTATCCTTTAATATTTGTCGTTCCATTTCTTTTTCAGTTCCTCGTAGATTTTCTTTTCGGTAGCATTGTTTCCGGGTACATAAAGCCGGGCATCCCTGATTTCTTCAGGCAGGAAAGCCTGATCCACAAAATTACCGTCATAGGAATGGGCATATTTATATTCTTTGCCATAATCGAGGTCTTTCATCAGCTTGGTCGGCGCATTTCTCAGATGCAGCGGTACCGGCAGATTCCCCGTTTTCTTTACCAGAGCCAATGCTTCGTTGATCGCCATATAGGTAGAATTGCTTTTTGGTGAAACAGCCAGATATACCGCCGTTTCGCTCAGGATAATCCGCGCTTCGGGATTTCCGATCACATTTACCGCCTGAAAACAGTTGTTCGCGATGACCAGCGCATTCGGGTTGGCCAGGCCGATATCTTCTGACGCGAGGATCAGCATTCTCCTGGCGATAAACTTGATGTCTTCGCCGCCGGCCAGCATTCTCGCGAGCCAGTACACGGCACCGTTGGGATCGCTTCCGCGCATGGACTTGATGAAAGCCGAAATAATATCGTAGTGCTGCTCGCCGTTCTTATCATAAAGCGCCATGTTTTCCTGAAGAACTTCCAGGACATCCCCATTCGTGATCTCTTTTTTTCCTGAATTCTTAAACTGGTTCAGCACCAGCTCCACGGAATTGATCAGCTTCCGGGCATCGCCGCCGGAGTACTGGATGAAGGCTTCTTTCTCAGTGATCTTAAAAGAGGTGTTTTCATCCCGGTTATATCTTTCTGAGGCGGTATCGATCAGCTCTTCCAGCTTTTCATAGGTCAATGACTTCAGAATGTATACCTGGCTCCTCGACAGCAATGCCGAAACCACTTCAAAGCTCGGGTTTTCCGTCGTGGCACCAATCAGTACAATCCATCCCTTCTCCACCGCATGCAGCAGGGAATCCTGCTGGGATTTATTGAACCGGTGAATTTCATCAATAAACAGGATCGGTGATTTCCCGGAAAACAGGTTTTGCTTTTTGGCATCTTCAATTACGTCACGCACATCCTTCACCCCGGAGGAAACAGCCGAAAGTTTATAAAACTTCCGTCCTGAGTTTTCAGAAATAATTTCAGCCAGCGTGGTTTTCCCCGTACCCGGCGGCCCCCAGAAAATCAGGGAGTTCAGGGAATTGTTCTGCATCATTTTCCTGATGGTCCCTCTTTCGCCTGTCAGATGCTCCTGTCCCAGGACATCATCCAGCGTTTTAGGCCTCAGTTTTTCAGCTAATGGAATATTTTGATTCAAAATTTTTAAGATTTAAATATAATTAAATGTAGAGCAACGATCAAACCAATAAAGATTTCCCGGATTTATCCCCGTAGGACAAATAAATCTGCTACCGGAATTTCTCCGATGAACAGCCCTTTACTGCCCTGAAAGTTCTAACAAATTTAAACTAATTTTCAATTTTTTACCCTATTTTTGCATTGTTTTGAAACTTACCTTCAATAAAATAGTTACTTTTCCTTTGGTAATCTTTATCCGGTTTTACCAATGGTTTATTTCGCCGCTGCTTCCCAAAAACTGCCGCTATGAGCCTACCTGTTCCCACTACATGATCCGGGCACTGCAGGTTCACGGGATTTTTAAAGGATTGTGGCTGGGGGTAAGGAGAATTTCAAGATGCCATCCGTGGGGCGGAAGCGGATATGACCCGGTACCGCCAAAGAAGTAAAATTTAAATAAACAAACTATTAAAAAAAAATAGCAATGAACAATATTTTTTTCAGAATGTATCTGGTCATTTTTGCGCTGATCACCCAGTGTCTTTTTGCACAGAACTATTCCGACGGCCTGTCCGACGGAACCCTGCACATCAATTCTACGGATGTTCCCGTTAAGATCTATTCGACTACGGAAGTCCAGGACCTCAACGAATTTGCAGATAAGCCGATCAAGGAAAATGTATTGGTTATTCTGAACGAAACCAACTTCGAGCCGGCCTACGTAAATTACAGCACGGCGACTTTGACCAAATATAAAATGGTCCATTATCAGTTTCTGGATAAAGATTTCAGACTGATCGACACACCGGTAACCAGTGAGAACATCGGAACTTTCAGATATGCCGTAAAAACCCGGAAGCCGATCACGGAAGCCGACCAGGTAAGCCTGGATACGCCTTTTAAAATCTGGAATCCTTCAAAAGGCATCGAACTGGGCCCGGTGACCCTTCATTTTTACAGCCTGATGTTCATTTTTGCTTTCGGTTTCGGCTATGTACTGATGAACAGGATCTTCAAGATCGATAACGTGAACCAGAAATATCTGGAACCGCTTTTTACATGGACCCTGATCGGAACCATCCTCGGAGCGAGAATGGGGCACGTTATTTTCTACCAGCCTGAACTTTTCAGGGAAGATTTCTGGAGTGTATTTCTGCCCATCAGTACCAAAAACGGACTGAAATTCACCGGATTTTCAGGACTCGCCAGCCATGGAGCCACCATTGCACTGATCCTGACGACTTTGTATTATTCATTTAAAATCATAAAAAAGAATCCGTTCTGGGTATACGACCGTTTGGGAATCGTGGTTTCGCTGGGCGGAGCTTTCGTGCGATTAGGAAACTTCTTCAATTCGGAGATTATCGGCAAGCCGGCTGATCCGGACTCCCCTTTCGCTTTGCTTTTCCCACAACAGAGCAGCGAATATGGCGTAACGGTTCCGCGTTATCCGTCGCAGCTCTTTGAAGCTTTCGGCTACGTCTGCCTTTTTGTGCTGTTATGGATTCTGTACAGAAAAACCAATAAAAAATATCAGCAGGGATGGCTGTTCGGTTTATTCTTCATCATTCTCTGGGCCATCAGATTCTTTGTGGAATTCCTGAAAGAACCTCAGGGCGACGAATTCATCCAGTTCGGAGGGCTGAATACCGGCCAGGTCCTATCCATTCCTTTCATGATCGCCGGTGTCATTATTATGATTATTTCTAAAAAATTCAGAATTACCCAGGCGGAGAACGAAAAACCTGACTAAAAGTCAATTCAGAATAAAAAAAGGCAAGTCTGCAGGGTGCAGACTTGCCTTTTTATTTATAAGGGTCTTAGATTACAGAGCCCGGATTAAAAGGTTGGAAGAGGGAAACCGGAAATATTAACTGTTTATTCGTTCTGCCAAGAGCAATCTATGTAATATCCTGGCTGAATATAAGCTGTATAATTCCGGATTCAGGTTAATAATCAGTAAAACCGGCTGAAGCCTGTTTCTATTGATATTTCCAGATTGTAATAATCATTACAAAGCTTTCACCACGAACTCATTCAGTTCCGTAAATACCTTTCCGAATTCATGGATAACATCGGTCGGGAGCATGGATTCCTTGGAGTACTTTCCGGAAGCGAATTCTGCAGCCCGTCCATGAAACCAGACGCCTAAAATTGCAGCTTCTTCATGGGTATAGTTCTGTGCCGAAAACGAGGTAATAATTCCCGTCAGGATATCTCCGCTCCCTCCTTTTGCGAGGCCGGAATTTCCCGTCACATTGTAGAAAACCTTTCCTTCAGGCGTTATTACCTGCGTCCGGTGGTCTTTTAAAACAATATAAAGATGATGTTCCCTGGCTTTGGCTTTGGCCAGCTCCACCCGCTCGAAAGAGTTTCCCGTTGCCCCGAACAGCCTTTCAAATTCTTTGGGATGAGGGGTGATGATGGATCCTTCCGGGATCAGTTTTATATTTTGGGGCTCCTGTGAAATCATATTCAGCGCATCGGCATCCAGAATCAGGGGTTTGGAATGCGCCTTTAAAAAAGCAATAAAGGCTTTTACCGTTTCTTTACCGGTTCCCAGACCGGGCCCGGCTCCGTATACAGCCTGGTCGTCGGCTTCAATATGGCTGACAAACTCGGTTCCGCCTTCGATGAACATCGCTTCAGGATTGGAGGTCTGTAAGATCTCGTAGCCGCATTTCGGAGCAAGGGTAAAGGTAAGGCCGGCTCCTGTTTTCAGGGCAGCTTTTGTTGATAAAACCGCCGCGCCCATTTTTCCGTAGCTTCCTCCGATGATCACCACCTTTCCGTAAGTGCCTTTATGGGAAAACTCCTGTCTCGGCCTGAAGATCTGTTTCACCGCCTTATCATTGATTACAAAGTTCTCCGTTTCCGTTTCGGCAATGTAATCTTCACTGATATGAATATCCAGGATCCTTATCTTTCCTGCGTATTTTCCGGTCTCGGGGTGGAGAAACGTCTTTTTCCAGAACTGAAAGCTCAGGGTATAATCCGCTTTGAAAATAGAAGCCCCTTCGGGAGACACCGAATCGGCAAAGAGTCCGGAAGGCAGATCGATGGAGATCTTAATATTGGCTGTCGCATTTAATAATTCGATCAGGTCTTTAAATTCCCCCTCCAGCGGTCTTGATAATCCTGTACCGAAAAGGGCATCGATAATCACGGTCCTGCCGTCGAAACGGTAGTCCTCCGCTTCTTTAAATTCCCTTACCGAAATTCCGGAAATTTCTTTCAGTTCCCTGAAGTTGTTTTGGGCATCGGGAGAAAATTTAGCCTTTGAGTTGGTAAAAACATCGATATCAAAACCTTTTTGATATAACATCCGGGCAATCGCAAAGCCATCGCCGCCATTGTTTCCGCTACCGCAGAAAATGGCAAAATTCCGGTGGTTCTTACAGTTTTCGGAAATCCAGTTGACGCAGGCTTCTGCAGCCCTTTCCATAAGCTGTATGGAAAGAACGGGCTCATGTTCAATCGTATACCGGTCTCCCTTTTGAATTTGCTCTGCTGTGAAGATTTTCATATCTGAATGCTATTAGTGTTTCCCCAGCAATTTACGAAAACTAATGCTAAAAAAAATTGTCCTGTGACATGAATAAAATTACTTTTTTCTCATTATTTTACGAAAATACGGATCCGGAATCAAAGAATTCATTTTTTTTTGTACCTTAATCCTTTATTTTTCTGAATAATAAACCAAAAAAAATACGTTATGGGATTTGTAAAAGAATTTAAAGAATTTGCCTTTAAGGGAAATGTCCTTGACCTTGCTGTCGGGGTGATTATCGGTGCCGCGTTCAGTGCAATCGTCAAATCATTTGTGGATGATATTATTACGCCGCTGCTTTTAAATCCGGCTCTGGAGAAAGCCCATGTAAAAAATATTGCTGAGCTTTCCTGGAACGGCGTAAAATACGGAAGCTTCCTTTCTGCAGTGATCAGTTTCTTCATTGTCGCCCTGGTGCTGTTTCTTCTGATTACGGCGATCAATAAACTGAACAGAAAGCCGGAACCTGTACCGGTAGTTCCTGCCGGACCAACGGAAGACCAGAAGCTCCTGACAGAAATCAGGGATTTGCTGAAGAGCAAAAGCAGTTTATAATGATGTGAATTAAAAATAGAAATCAGATTAATAGGCTGGAAGAGGGAAGCTGGAAGTTTTTTTCAGTAACCTCTGTTTTCATTCATTGACTGTTTAAGAATAAAGAGTATAGAATTCATATAAATAAGAAAAGCACTTCGTCCGAAGTGCTTTATTAGTTGTTTCAATACTGAATTTATTACTGGATCTGCAATATGTTTGAAATCTGCTCGGCCAGCGAAAGACCGATCCGGTCCTGGGCTTCCAGAGTGGCCGCTCCCGTGTGAGGGGTCATTGATATTTTCGGATGGGTAAGGATTTCTTTGGAAGGTGTAGGCTCGTTGATGAAGACATCAAGTCCTGCAAACTTCACTTTTCCCGAATCCAGCGCTTCAATCAGGGCCGCTTCATCGATAACCCCTCCTCTTGAGCAGTTGACGACGGCCACCCCGTCCTTCATCATCTCAAATTCATTTTTGCCGATCATGTACCCGTCTTTCTGTGCCGGAACGTGAAGCGTAATAAAGTCCGAATGTTTCAGCACGTCCTGAAGAGGCTCCGTTTCGATGTCCACATTGATGTATTGGTTGTTGTAGAATTTCACCTTAATGCTTGCTTTCCCGACGTTGCTGTCGGCTGCGATCACGCGCATTCCCAGACCTAAGGCAATCTTGGCAACCTCCTGCCCGATCCGTCCCATGCCTACGATCCCGATGGTTTTTCCTTTCAGTTCGATTCCGGCAGAGTAAGCCTTCTTAAGACCCGCAAATTCGGTATCGCCAACTACAGGCATCCTGCGGTTGGAATCCTGCAAGAATCTCGCTCCTGAAAACAGGTGGGCAAAAACCAGTTCGGCCACGGATTCCGAAGAAGCCGAAGGCGTATTGATGACATGGATTCCTTTTCCTCTGGCGTAGTCTACATCAATATTATCCATTCCTACCCCGCCTCTCCCGATGATCTCGATCGAAGGGCACTGATCAATAAGGTCTTTGCGGATCTGCGTGGCACTGCGTACCAAAACCGTACGGATCTTATGTTCATTGATATAATCTACCAGTTGCTCCTGCGGAACTTTGGTGGTAATAACTTCAAAACCTTTCTCCGTTAATGCATCAATCCCGGACTGGTCTAAGCCGTCGTTTGCTAAAACTTTCATAAAACTTTCTATTGATTTAATTATTAAAAAAACTAAACATCAAACCTGTTTCCGCAAATTTAATCGTTTAATCTTTCCGGTAAATTTTTTATTCTTCCTCTTCTTTAAAAACTTCAATCGTCACCTGCTTTTCCACAAGATCGGTGAATCTTCCTTTGTACCGTGTAGCCCTTACCAGATGGTTATCGATCCAGTGGTAGTTCCCTCCCCTTGGTTTTCCGCATAACACGCTGTGGTATTTAAAACCATGTTTATCCAGCCAGTCAATGGTAATCTGCTTCAGATTTTCGGTTCTTGAAGTGAAGAAACAGATCTGGTGCCCTTCGTCATACCATTTGTTGATGGTTTCCAGGGCATCCGGAAAAGGCTCGCAGGTCACCATTCTTTCAGGTTCTTCATTAGGAACGTCTTCGGTAACGGTTCCGTCGATATCAATTAAATAATTTTTTACGCCGTCCTTCAGAATCGGACTCAAGTGATCTATGTATTCTAATTCCATCATAAAAATTTGAATCACAAAGTTAGGGTTTTTGCTGTAAAGAGATGGGTTAAACTTGCTTTATATTAACGTGAACTTGAAAAAAAGCCTGAATTAACAGGCTGGAAGAGGGAAGCCGGATGCCGGAAGTTTCTCTGGTCAGAAATATAATCAAAGGTCCTGATGATCAAACTAAATCTTTTTCATTATATCTGAGAACATTTTTATTTATAAGTCCTGGGTAAATAGCCTTAGTTTATTTTTTCCAACCCAATAAACAACTGAATGCAAGTTGAATAAGGGAAGAACCGTTTTTATCGACAGACAACAGCCTATTACGGCAAACCTCTGACCCGGCGATCAAAACTTTGTTATTCAAAAAAATATGATGTTTTACCAAAAATTTCCAAAATACATTTATTACACTTACATTTGTAGAAATGGAAGAATTCGTAGTTTTAGTGAATCCCGAAGATGAAGTTCTTGGCCTTATGGAAAAGCAGCAGGCTCATGTCAACGGCCTGTTACACCGTGCTTTTTCCGTTTTTCTTTTCAACCGGAAGGGTGAAATGCTGCTTCAGAAAAGGGCTTCCGGCAAGTACCACTCGCCGCTGAAATGGACCAATGCCGTCTGTTCGCATCCCAGAATGGAGGAAACTTATCTGGAAGGTGCCAGAAGAAGGCTAAAGGAAGAACTCGGCATTGATGCGGAACTGGTTCACAAATTCAATTTTATCTATAAAGCCGACGTCGGCAACGGACTCTGGGAACACGAGCTCGACCATGTTTTCACCGGTATTTTTGAGGATGAATTCCACCTGAATCCCGAAGAAGTAGAGGAAGTACGCTATGTTTCCATGGAAGACCTCGATAAAGAAATGACCGGACAGCCAGAACATTTTACGGAATGGTTCAAGATCATCCTGGAAGAATACAAATACCATTTTTCGAACCGATGAAAAAATTGATTGCCGCCGGATTGCTTTTTATGGCATCGCTGGTCTTTTCCCAGTCGGTTCCTACGAAAGTCTATGAAAATGAGAACTACTCCATTACCCTTCCTGATGGCTGGAAAGTAACGGATGACAGCAACATCATCAATATTTTTCCAGGCAACGAAGTCGGTGCCATTACCATCTCGGAATACCACGACCTGAACCTCCCGGAAGCGGAAACCAAAAAATTTATCCTGGCCTTATATCAGTCTCCGGAGGACGAAAGTAAAATAAAAACCCGGAGCGGCAAGAAAGGCTACACGGAATACCGGTATGAGCATTTTGATGAGAAGCAGAAGCTCTTCTGGATCACCAAAGTTCTTCAGAAAAATAAAGACCTGTTTCTGGTCACCATCAACTGTGGGCAGAAATACTGGAACGGAAATTACACAAAGCTTTTCAACGAAGCCTTTGACAGTTTTAAAATAAAGAAATAAAAAGTAAAAATGAAGAAAACAGCATTGTACGACAAGCATGCATCTCTAGGCGCTAAAATCGTACCTTTTGCAGGATTTGAAATGCCTGTACAATATTCCGGAGTTACCGAAGAACATTTTGCCGTAAGAGAAAAGGCAGGCCTGTTTGATGTTTCCCACATGGGGCAGTTTTTCATCGAAGGACCGGGTTCCAAAGAATTGCTGCAGTATGTAACGACCAACAACGTGGACGCGCTTGAAAACGGAAAAGCACAGTATTCCTGTCTTCCTAACGAAAACGGAGGAATCGTTGATGACCTGATCGTTTACAAAATGGAAGACGACAAGTATTTTGTGGTAGTCAATGCTTCAAACATCGATAAAGACTGGAACCATATTTCCAAATACAACACGTTCGGGGCAAAAATGACGAATGCTTCAGACGAGATGTCATTACTGGCTGTTCAGGGCCCGAAAGCAAACGTAATTCTTCAGAAACTCACGGAAACCAACCTTTCTGAAATTCCTTACTACCACTTCACCGTAGGTTCTGTTGCCGGAGTGAATGACGTGATTATTTCCAATACCGGCTACACCGGAAGCGGAGGTTTTGAAATTTATTTCACCAATGAAAATGCCGTACAACTTTGGGATGCGATCATCGAAGCCGGAACTGAAGAAGGAATCATCCCTTGCGGACTGGCTGCCAGAGATACCCTGCGTCTTGAGAAAGGATTCTGCCTGTACGGTAACGACATCGACGATACCACTTCCCCGATTGAAGCAGGTCTGGGATGGATCACGAAATTCGACAAGGACTTCGTTTCCAAAGATACCTTCGCCAGACAGAAAGAAGAAGGCGTGACCAGAAAACTGGTTGGTTTTGAACTGACCGACAAAGGGGTTCCGAGACACGACTATCCTGTGGTGGACGCCGAAGGCAACGAGATCGGAAAAGTAACTTCCGGTACCCAGTCGCCAATGAAAAAAGTAGGCCTGGGTCTTGCGTATGTAGACAAGCCGCACTTCAAGCTGGGTTCTGAAATCTTCATCCAGGTAAGAAACAAAAACATTCCGGCAAAAGTGGTGAAAGCCCCTTTTGTATAAACGGAAAATCAAATATCAATAACCGTTCTGCAGCATTGCAGGACGGTTTTTTTATACCATATCATCAGGTGGCATTTTTACTGTACCCCAATTCTGAAAATTCTTAATATGAAAATTCTGAAAAAAACAGCCGCTTTAGGCATTCTGCTGTTCGGCATGCATTTCGCCACTGGCCAGGCCGGCACCAACAGCCAGAGCGCCGGTACCATTACCGTAGACGGGGTCTGCCAGACAAAAACCTATTCTTCGGATGGCGGAACGGCAGTCATCTCAGGTGTAAAGAATGTCATTACCATTAATGGGAATCTTATAAGGCTGGAAGTATCCGGATCCGGAAATACAGTCTACACCGACAAAATTTCCCGGATCTCCGTAAAAGGCACCGACAACAAAATCTTCTACAGCACCTCACCCAATAAAAGCGGTAAACCGGCTGTCTCTTCTACCGGCGTTGGCAAAAGCATCCGTAAGAAATAATACTATTTCACTCTTTAATAAAACAGCTTTGGATTCAGGGAAGCCGAAGCCTTTTTTATTTCAATTGCGCGCTTTTACTGAATGGTTTTCAGGAGCTTAATCCGGCTTGGAATTTATGCTGAGCTAGTCGAAGTACTGTATCTTTTTTTGTTTTACAGCATTCGGACTGACCCTCAACATCAGCGAAAAAACAAAAAAGGATGCCGTTCCTATCCGGGCTAAGATGCGGCCTTTTTATAAACTTTCGGTCTTCCGAAGTGCTTATTACGAGCAGTAAAACCTAATGGGTTTTGAAAACCCGTTAGGTTTATAGTATCTTCTTCCTAAAAATCTCATAGTTTTTTGAAATCTATGAGATTTATCTTCAATCACTTATTAATCTTCTATTTCAAAAAACGCCTTCAGTTCCTCCACATTTTTCTTATCATTTCCGATAAAAATCCGGTCTTCCGTTATAAAAACCGGACGTTTCAGAAAGGAATAATGGTCCAGCAATAAATCTTTGAAATCATTCTCCGTCAGTGTTTTAACCTCCAGCCCTCTCTGCCTGATCTGGGTGGATTTTTTACTGAACAATGCTTCATAAGACCGGGTCTTTTCATACATTTCCGCAAGCTCTTCTCCGGTGACCGGTTCTTTCTTGATTTCCCGGATCTCCCAGCCGGTAAGGTCGAATTGGGCAAGGATCTTCCGGCAGGTATCGCAGGTCTTCAGGTAGAATACTTTTTTCATGGTTCTTTTCAGGGTTTATTTACATTTCGGTTTTCAAAAGTAAGATTTAATCCAAACTTTTAAAAATTATGGATACCTTTATTCAAATTTTAAAAAGGATGGAGAACAAACCGGTTACCTTTCAGTTTATTTCAGAACCTTCGGACGTCAACTACGGAGGAAACGTACATGGCGGAAGTGTAATGAAATGGATTGACCAGGCGGGTTATGCCTGTGCCACGACCTGGAGCGGAAATTATTCCGTCACCGTTTATGTAGGTGGGATCCGTTTTTATGAGCCGATCAAGATCGGGGAAGTAGTTAAAGTGGAGGCACAGGTTATTTATACGGGTTCTTCGAGCATGCATATTTCCATCAATGTGTCTTCCCGGAACCTGAAGCAGCCGAAATTCGATAAAAAGACCCACTGCATAATTGTTTTTGTGGCCGTGGATGAGAATGGCAAGAAGCTCCCGGTACCCAAATGGATCCCGGAAACCGAAGAGGAAAAACAGCAGGAGCAGTATGCCATCCGCCTGATGCAGCTCCGGACGCAGATCGAAGACGAAATGAAACCTTTTTTATAAGATGCAGCGAAAAGATTTCATCCGCCTTTCCTCCCTGGGATTTCTCGGTTTGTATTCCTGTAGGATTTCTGATTTTAAAACTAAGACAAAAACATTGGGTATTCAACTGTACACTGTCCGGGACGCCATTTCCGCAGACCTGGAAAAAACGCTGGAACGGCTGGCCGGCTTAGGCTTCACACGACTCGAAATCTACGGTTATAACGGAACATTTTTCGGGAAAACCCGGGATGAATTTCAGGCGATCCTGAAAAATACCGGCCTGAAGGTCATCAGCTCCCATCACACCACCGGAATCCTTCATAACGACCGCGGAACTTTGATGGACAGTTGGGAACAGTCGGTGGAAGATCTTCATTCCATCGGTGCAAAATATATGGTCTGCTCTTATCTTTTTCCTGAAGAAAGAAGTGCGGAAAATTACCGGAAGCTCCCGGACCTGCTGGATCAGTCTGGAGAGACGACCCGCAAAGCCGGAATCCAGTTCGCTTACCACAACCATGATTTTGAGTTTGAAAAATTTGATGATTCGGGCAACGTCTACGATTTTATTTTAAAGCATTCTTCCCCGGAACTGGTGAAAATGGAACTCGACCTTTACTGGATGGCCAAAGCGGGAATGGATCCTTTAGCCTATTTTGAAAATTATCCGAAACGTTTTCCGCTGTGGCATGTGAAAGACATGAAAGCAGGTTCAAAGGATTTTGCAGAAATCGGAAACGGCACCATCGATTTTAAGAAGATTTTCGAGGCCCGTGAAAAAGCAGGCCTGGAATATTGGTTTTTAGAGCAGGACTCGAGCGACAAGGAGATGTTTGAAAGCATTGGAATAAGTCAAAAATATCTTCTTGAACATGATTATTTCAGATAACAGCCGGGGCAAAATATACATCATGAAAAAAATTACCTCCTTTTTCTGCCTGTTGATGATTGTCGGCCTGCATTCACAAACGCACCGTTTTATTTATGAGCTGCAGTTAAAAATGGATTCTACCGATGCAGATTATCAGAAATACAACATGATTCTGGATATCAGTTCCCAAGAAGTGAAATTTTATGGAAGAGACCTCCTGATAGCCGATTCCCTGAATAAAAAATTTGGAAATACGGATAACAGGCATATTGATATGACCGGACAAGTGGTAAAGAGAAAAATGAATGTCGATGAAAATGAAAATTTCATCAATATTAAATTTGGATACTATTCATTTAAAACAACCGACAAAATAAACTGGCACATCTCCGGAGAAACCAGACAGGTTCAGCAATATACCCTGCAGAAAGCGACAACAAAGTTCGGAGGGAGAAGCTGGGTAGCCTGGTTCGGCAGGGAGATTCCTTTTAATGAAGGGCCTTACAAATTCTCCGGACTTCCGGGCCTGGTTTTCGAAATTTACGATACCGGGAAAAATTTTATTTATACCCTTGTTAAAAGCCGGGAACTGCCGGTTTCATTTCCCACAGAGGACTTTCTTGAATCCAATTTCGGGAATAAAGCAATCCCTATTACTGAAAAACAAAGGCAAAAGCTCTTAACAGAATTTTTTAACGATCCTTTTTCATTTGAAAGAACAAATTTCACGAAGAATGACACTTTACACATCAATATCAACGGAAAAGAAATTTCTTCCATCGATGAACTGAATACCCAGGTTAAAAATATGCAGGAAGTCATCAGAAAGTACAATAATCCCGTTGAGATTGATAAGGCGATACATTATAAAAATTAAAAATTATTTTTTACCTTTGCCTTACCAAAGGAAATGGTGTTCTTCCTTCCCCAACCGCCTCGTTTCAAACGGGCTGATGACGCCTGATTAATAGATTATCAACCATAATTGATCAGGAAAATCATGTCTGAAAATCAACGGACTTTAAGCACAACTTTTATACTTTATCTGAAATTTTTTTTCAGGAAATATCCTTCGTTTCCTTATATCGCCAAATGGCTTTTGATCAGCAGCATTATCGGCAGCCTGGTCGGAACGGCTTCTGCAGGGTTTTTAACCTCCCTGCAATGGGCGACGGATTTCCGGGAAAGCCATGTATGGATCATTGCGTTACTGCCCGCCGCCGGATTTCTGGTCGGGGCTTTATATCATTATTTCGGCAAAGATGTTGAGGCGGGCAATAACCTGCTTCTTGAGAGCATCCATGAACCGAAAGAAACCATTCCTCTGAAAATGGCACCCTTTGTTTACGTGGGGACCCTGGTTACCCACTTTTTCGGCGGATCGGCTGGCCGCGAAGGCACAGCGCTGCAGATGGCCGGAGCGATTGCCGACCAGCTGACCAAACCCTTCAGGCTTGATAAAGACGGCCGGAAAGTCCTGCTTATTTCTGCCATCGCTGCAGGATTCGGTTCTGTTTTCGGGACGCCCTTGGCAGGAGCCGTTTTCGGACTGGAAGTTTTCCTGATCGGGAAGATCCGCTACCATGCCATTTTTCCGGCTTTTGCCTCCGCAGTTCTGGCCGATGTAGTTACCAACCTCTGGAAAGTAAAGCATACGCACTACCAAATTGATTTTATCCCCAAACCGGAATTTCTGCCGGTGGTCTACAGCATTCTGGCAGGTATGGTCTTCGGAATTTGTGCAGCTGCATTCAGCAAAATGCTTCACAGGACCGGCCTGCTTTTCAGATCCAAAATAAAATATCCGCCGCTTCGCCCGGTTATCGGCGGACTCCTCATAGCAGCGGCTGTTTTCGCAATGGGAACCACCCGCTACATCGGACTGGGAATTCCCACCATCCTGGAATCCTTTGAGCAGCCCCTTCCTTTCTGTGATTTTGCCTTAAAAATGATCTTTACGATCGTTACCCTTTCGGCAGGTTTTAAAGGCGGCGAAGTGACTCCCCTGTTCTTTATCGGCGCTACGCTGGGCAGTGCTCTATCCCTGTTTATTCCGCTTCCCTACGGTCTGCTGGCAGGCATGGGATTCGTGGCCGTTTTTGCAGGAGCAACCAACACCCCACTGGCCTGCACCCTGATGGGCATTGAATTGTTCGGAACCGGATGCGGAGTTTACGTCGGCATTGCCTGTGTGGTCTCCTACCTGTTCTCCGGCAACAACAGCATTTACACCAAACAGAAAATAGGGGAAGCCAAAAACAGAAGGTTTGAGCATCTTGTGGATAAGAGTTTTAAGGATGTGTGATTATAGGGCTGGAAGAGGGATGCTGGATGCTGGAAGATTATTAACGGATATCTCCTATGGAACGTTTATCTTTCCAACGATTATTCAGCGGCAAAACTTTAAAGATCGATTTCAATATTTTTATCTCACAGCTCTTATAAGCACCTGCGGCTCCGTGAACCTAAAAACGCTATAATGGAAAAAAACTTCGTGGGCTTCGTGTTCATAAAGCCATCCCCATCATAATGACAAAAACCTCCCGGAAGATCCGAAAGGCTTTTGCGTATTAAATGTGGAAATGTTTCTTTCTAATCGAAATTAATTCTTAATAAACATCTTTGCAAGTATAGACCTGCGGACAAGCGATGTACTGAACACAGTAAGACGGTCCTGTTACAGATCCTGAACAGCTGCATCCGCATTTTGACAGATCCGGTGTTCCGCTTACTCCTCCTGTAATGTTTTTAAGATCTGCTTTTTGCAGCTTTTTCGCGTTTTTTAAAAAATTTTGCATTGTGATTTGGTTTTGGTTTAACATCTAGTGATTTCCAAAGTTAAACAAATATTCATTATTCAAAGCATAATTTAATATGAAATTTGATAATTTGTTTATTTTGTTCCACTTATTATTTCTATAACGTAAAAAGGGTTTGAAATATTTCTTAAACAGCTGAAATTATTCTGTAAATTCCAGATCTTTATCATGGGTTTCCGATATCGTAAGGGCGGAATAGAAAGCCAGTCCGAAGACTATCACTCCCACCAAGGCAGCACTGGTTATCACCGGAAAATCCTTTTTGAAAAAGTCGAAAGCAAAGATCATCACCGGAACCAGTCCGCGCACCATGTTCGGAACCGTGGTGGTGGCGGTATTCCTGATATTGGTACCGAACTGTTCGGCAGCCAGCGTTACAAACATTGCCCAATAGCCCGTTCCCAGGCCCAGCCATACACAGAACAGATAGTATTTCGTTTCCGAATCCGTATGGCCGAACAGCATGATCGCCACACCGGCAATGGTGAAAACAAGCATATAAAAAATCGCCATTTTCCGGGATTTCAGGAGATGGGAAATAAAGCCGCTGGCCAGATCACCGACCGAAATCCCTATATAGGCCCACATAATGGCTTTTCCCGGGTTGAGACTGGCAATGCCCATCTCCGGGGCAAACTGGTTGGCCAATACCGCTAAAATCCCGATGCAGTACCAGGTCGGCAGTCCTACGGCGATACATTTCAGATACCGGGTCAGGCGGTCTTTATTGGTGAAAAACGAAAAGAAGTTCCCTTTGGAGACCGATTGATGCTCCATATTTTTATAAATGCCGGACTCGGAAACGCTGATCCTCAGAAAAAGCAGCATGATTCCCAGGATCCCTCCGATAATGTAGGAAATATTCCATCCTCCGGCCAGTTCTACCGTCAGTTGGGCAACTACGGCTCCCATCAGGCCGAAACCGGCTACTACGGAGGTACCGATGGCTCTTAAGCTTTTAGGCAGGCTTTCGGAAACCAGGGTAATGCCGGCTCCGAGCTCTCCGGCAAGACCTATTCCTGCAATAAAACGTAATCCGGCATACTGATAGACCAGATGTTTCTCCGGAAAATAAGGCAGGAAACCGCAGGCAATATTGGCAAGGGAATACACCAGGATCGATCCGAACAATACGGAAAGCCTACCCTTTTTATCTCCGAAAATCCCCCAGAAAATCCCGCCGATCAGCAGGCCGACCATCTGGGCGTTCAGGATAAAGGTTCCGTCGGTATCCGGATTAAGGCCCAGTGCTTTCAGACTGGGAATCCTGACGATGCCGAACAGCAGCAGGTCGTAGATATCTACGAAATATCCAAGAGCGGAAATGATCACGGGAATCGAGAAAATGTACTTCATTTTTGAAGACGGCGAAAGTTCCTGCATGGTATTTTAAATTTGACTAAAAATAAAAATTAATTTCAATCTTCCGGTATTTTAATTTTGGAATATAGCAAATTAATTTAAAAACAATAACTCGTTGATATTTTTAATTTTTAAATGAATACCCGGGGACTTTTTTCTATTCTTTCCCCTATAAAGTTAATGCTGCCCAAATATTTTCAGAAGAATTTAAAAACCTCTTTTTTAAATCAAAAAATATATTTAACATTGTAAATAATTAAATGAATTATTGCTTTAAATTTAATGAAGCAGCAATTGGAATCGTAAAATTCATCTGCACTATCTGAATAGCCAGGAATACAAAATAAATTTAAACATAGAGTACGCTGTAGTACGTAATGCAGGGGAAAAATGGATAAATATGCCTGCAGGCAGCACCAAGAAAGATCTGATGTGCCTAAACGCTGATCTGATTTTAATTATAAAACATTACAAAATGAAAAAACAGCTAAAGTCTTTACAAGGCAAGAAATTGAATTCCAATGACATGATTTCCGTGAAAGGCGGAAAAAAGGCTCTTGAACCTGCCAAAACCATGGTCATAACCAACAGCCACGGGCAGACGTGCGATGACGGATCAACTGACGACTCAGACTGGGCATCAGGTTCAGATTTATAAGGTATGACGATCCTGAAAAAAACAGAAAGCCAATTTTTATTGGCTTTCGTTTCTTTAGCCCTGCTGACCTGCTGTTCCGGTTATAGAGCGACAGTCTCCGATTGGCATGGTGCGAATGACAGTTACCGTTATTTGATTACCAGTAACGATTATAATGTCAAATTTCACAGTTATGGCGGACGGCATTTAGCCCATAGGATGTTTTACAGAAAATATGGAAAGCTGGTCTTTACTTATTATGAACGGTTAAGGCAAATAAGAAAGGAAAAAGGAAATGATGTCTATTACAGCCTGTTTATCGTAAAAAATATCCCGGATAACGTTTTACGGAAGAATGATACGGTAACGGTGAAGCTCTACAACAAAAAAGTCACCAGCTTCAGCGAAAATGACACGAAAAGAAGGACAAAAATCTACAAAAGGTATTTCACTTCCGGCAATTCGAATTATCTCTTTATCGGGGAATATAAAAGATTTTATAAAGATGAACCTGCTACTTATGAGCGTCATCTGTTTCAGGAAATGGAAGGATTGGAGCTATGACTGAAATTTTAATTATCTCCAAAGCGGATTTCGAACTGACCACCAACAGCTTATGCGACTGGCTGAATCATTACGGGGTTCCTTTTATAAGACTGAATGTGGATCAGATCACCGATCCTGCCTGTTACGAGGTCTTTATTCACATAAATACGCACAAGCTGGAAATTTTCGATAAGATGAATCATAAAAAAATTGATCTCGGAAAGATAAAGGTAGTATGGTGCAGAAGGTTTATCGATCTGGTATATGACCAGGTCATCAGACAGGAAAAGGAGATTGATGAAAACCTGATTAAGTTCGCCAAGTTTCATACAGCCGAGAGAAACCGTTTTTTAAGGTGTCTCTATGATTTTTATCCGGAATGGAAGTGGTTCGATTATTACAGAGATTCGCTTAAAATCGACAAGATCGAAGTGTTGAGACTGGCCAGAAAGCATGGATTAACGGTTCCTGAAACCTATATAGCTAACAACAGGGAATCTCTGCAGAAAATCATCGATCTGAATAAAAGCCTGATTACAAAGCCGATTTTCGAAGGAATTGCTTTTTCCGACGCTAAGGGCATGTACGGTACCCATACCCAACTGGTGAAAGACGCTAAGATCGAAGAATTCATTCCTTCCTTATTTCAGGAGAACATCAGGAAAAGGTTTGAATTAAGGATATTCTGTCTGGATCGTAAATTTTATGCCATGGCCATTTTTTCATCCAAAAACAGCCGGACCCGGACGGATTTCAGGAATTACGATATTTTCAATCCGAACCGGTGCGTGCCTTATGATTTGCCACCGACCATCAGAGAAAGTCTGACCCATCTGACGGATGATCTGAATCTTTCTTCCGGTTCCATTGATATGATTAAGGATGTGGACGGAAGATATGTGTTTTTAGAAATAAATCCCGTGGGGCAATTCGGGATGGTTTCCCTTCCATGTAACTATTATCTGGAAAAGGAAGTTGCTGAATTTTTAATACAACAGAGAACGTATGCCTGATTATTTACAAAAGATTATTAAAAAAAACAGGGGATCCTATATCTTAAGAGATCTGGACAAGCTGTTCAGCCCCAATGAAAAACTTCCTGATCACAGGGACTGCCATATAAAGTCTTCTCTGCAGAACGGATCCGGAATCTACATGAGTAAAAAATTTTATAAAAAAATAGCCAAGTTTTGATTTCATCCAATACCATTTATAAACTGTACGCGGATGTTATTCCCGTGCAGGGATATTCCCGTTCGATCCTGTTTGATATGACGAAAAACAGGTATTGGTACATTCCCAATGAACTGTATGAAATTCTTACCAAAGACATTGATTTTAAAAACCTTCAAGAATGTTATCCACAGGACCGTAAAACATTAAAGCAATATAAAAATTTTTTACAGAACAATGATCTTATATTCGAGGTTCTTCATGACGAAATACATGCATTCCCGCCGATACAGATGAACTGGCATACACCAGGTACGATCACCAATATGATTATTGATATTGACTCTGAAACCTCTTTCGAGGTACTATCAAAAATAAATGGAGAGTTCGGAAAACTGGGTGTGGACGCCATCCTGTTCCGCTGTTTTTCAGAAAAAAAATTACAAGAGCTTAAAAAATATATAATTCACCTGAATGATGATCCGCTTAACCGGCTACGCGATATTCAGCTTGAAATCAGCATGCCGGAAAAATCACATCCGGAAAAAACAGGTGCTGACCTCACTGAAATTGCCGGGCTGCCCATCGTCAGTACGGTGACTGTCTATACTTTAAACCGGAAATTACTAAAGGATCCGGTAAAAAACGGTAAGATGCAGTACCTGGAAAAGTCTGTAAAAGGACCCAAAAACTGCGGAACCATACAGGGAAATATTGATTCGGTAAACCTTGAAATCATTTCGGAATCCATGCATTACAACTCCTGTCTCAATTGTAAGCTTTCGATTGACCGTTCCGGAAATATCAAAAACTGCCCTTCTATGGAACAGAGCTTTGGAAATATTGCGGATACCCCTTTGGAAGCCGGCCTCCGCCACCCGGATTTCAAGCGGTACTGGAACCTGACCAAAGATGATATCGAGGGCTGTAGAGACTGTGAATTCCGGTATGTCTGCACCGATTGCCGGGCCTATACGGAAAAAACGCATACGGACGAAGCAGGGCTCGACTGGTCAAAGCCTTTAAAATGCGGCTACGATCCTTATACCGGTGAATGGAAAGAATGGAGCACCCACCCCCTGAAACAAAAAGCAATTCAATACTATGGAATGGAAAAATATATTTAAAATCCTCTTCTTTGCCGTCCTGTTTTCTAATACCACAGAGGCACAAAGTTATAAGATTGGCTACCGGATGAATTACAGAACCGACTCCCTGTCTGAAGAAATGCAGACAAAGGATATGGTGCTGCTGATTAAAGGGAAAGAATCCAGGTTTTATTCCCGGGATCAGTACCTGAATGACTCTCTGGTGCTTGAAAAAGAAAAATCAGGCGCAGAAGCTCAGAAGAAATACGATTATCAGTTTATGGTCATCAAAGATCAGCAGCACAAAAAGATCTACCGGTTTACCGTTCTGCTCAGAGATCTTTACCGGATTTCAGAAAAAAGCCCGTCGTTTAAATGGGAAATTACCAAAGATCTCAAAAAAATCGGAGATTACACCTGTCAGAAAGCACTGCTCACCTATTCCGGCCGTATCTGGGAAGCCTGGTTCACGACGGACATTGCTTTGCAGAACGGTCCTTCTGTATTTGACGGGCTACCCGGGCTGATTGTCTCGATGAAAGATTCTAAAAACAATTATCAATTTGTACTGACTGCCATCCGGAAAGAAGAAACAATCAACATTTTTTATTTCTCTGCCAAACCCTTAGAGGTCACCCGGAAGCAATGGGTTAAAGTTCAGCAGGACTACTACAACGATCCGTACAGGGAAATGAAATCGGGAAATGTAAAAGCAGTCTGGCAGGATGAAAACGGGAAAAAATTCGTCCCGGATTACAAAGAGCTGACGAAATCCCAACAGCTGTATCTCAGGAAGCATAACAACCCGATAGAACTGGCCAATGCCATTCATTACCCTTAAAAACATATATATATAATAATCTCATGATCAATTATTTTAATAAAAAAAAGCATTCCGGGAGAATGCTTTTTTTTGCTGTGATCTTCTGAATTTGACAATAAAGCTATTTGAAAAACTTTGTCAGAGTTCTGAACTTTGACAAAGTTGAAAGGATTTCGCTTGATCATCAGGACCTTTGATCCTATTTTTGACAAGGGAAACTTCCGGCATCCCTCTTCCAGCCTGTTAGTCCGGGGTCTTCTTCGAATTCACGTTAATTTATTAATCATTATTATATTGAACAAAAAATCAACAGCAGCAGGCTTCAGTGCCCTATCCCCATTACGGTCGGGATCGGGCTTTATGCTAAGCTTCATCTAAAGCCAATCATTATTCATCTTCATGATCAATAGACTAAAGTCCATTTCTATTGATATGATGTGGGTTTAAATCAATTAATGCCATTAAAACATTTAGGATTAGTTCTTAGACCAAAGGATGTAAAATACTCCGGCAGTATGATTAACAGATCCTCAAACCTAACGGGTTTTATTCATTCAGGGAATAGAATGGTGCTTTGCATCATTCCACAATAAAAAACCTCCCAATTTCTTGAGAGGTTTGTAATATGCGTTGATTATTTTATCTGGCAATATTCACGGCTCTGGTTTCCCGGATCACCGTTACTTTTACCTGTCCAGGATACGTAAGTTCATTCTGGATCTTTTCTGAGATATCATAAGACAGCTGGGAAGCTACTTCGTCGTTTACTTTTCCGCTTTCTACCATTACCCTCAGCTCTCTACCGGCCTGGATCGCATATGCTGAAGATACGCCGTCGAAACTTAAGGCTGCAGATTCAAGATCCTTCAGTCTCTGGATATAAGATTCCAGCACCTGTCTTCTGGCACCCGGTCTTGCTCCCGAAATGGCATCGGCCACCTGAATGATCGGTGATAACAGTGAAGTCATTTCCACTTCGTCGTGGTGTGCCCCGATGGCATTGATTACCTCTGCATTTTCACCGTATTTCTCTGCCCACTGCATTCCCAGCAAAGCGTGAGGAAGCTCGGATTCCTGCTCAGGAACTTTACCGATATCGTGTAATAGACCTGCTCTTTTCGCTAATTTTACGTTTAATCCCAACTCAGCGGCCATGGTTGCCGCAATATTGGCGACTTCTCTCGAGTGCTGCAATAAGTTCTGTCCGTAAGAAGAACGGTATTTCATTCTACCGACGATTTTGATCAGTTCAGGGTGCAGGCCGTGAATTCCAAGATCGATGATCGTTCTCTTTCCTACTTCGATGATTTCCTCTTCGATCTGCTTTCTTGTTTTTTCTACGACTTCCTCGATTCTTGCCGGGTGGATTCTTCCGTCCGTTACTAATCTGTGAAGCGATAATCTGGCGATTTCTCTCCTTACCGGATCGAAACATGAAAGAAGGATGGCTTCAGGGGTATCGTCAACGATGATTTCTACACCGGTAACGGCTTCCAGAGCGCGGATGTTTCTACCTTCCCTACCGATGATCCGTCCTTTTACCTCGTCGGACTCGATGTTGAATACCGATACCGAATTTTCGATCGCCTGTTCCGTCCCGATTCTCTGGATCGTCTGGATCACGATTTTTCTCGCTTCGCCTTTCGCATTAAGCTGAGCTTCTTCCATAATGCTCTGAACATGCGCCTGGGCTCTGGTTTTTGCTTCTGCTTTCAACGATTCCACCAGTTCGGCCTTTGCCTCTTCTGCGGAGTAATTGGATATTTTTTCTAAGATTTCAACCTTTCTTGCGGTAGCAACGTCAAGCTCCTGTTGTTTTCTTTCCAGGATCTCCGTCTTCTTGGCATAATCGCCAATCTGCTTATCAAGGTCCTTTTCAAGTTTTCCGACTTTACTCAACTCGTCGTTCAGCTTGTGCTCTTTATCTTTGATTCTTTTTTCCACTTCCTGCATTTTCTTTTCGCGGGACTGGATGTCTGCATCATGCTGGGATTTCAGCTCCAGGAATTTTTCCTTGGCCTGGATGTTTTTTTCTTTCTTTATGGATTCGGCTTGTACGTTCGCTTTTTCTATTAGGTTTTCAGCATTTTTCTTTGCATCATCTATAATAAATTTTGCTTTGGTATTCAGTGAGCTTTTGGAAAAAAGCATTCCTACTACTGCACCGATGACCAAACAAATTACGCCGACTATAATGGCTGTTGTCATATCTATATATAAGTTTTAATTGTCCTCAATTTTTCATAAAAAAAGCCTACAACGATTCAAGGATTGAGAGTAAACTCCTAATCAACACGATTTGAACTGATTTCCACGGTCTGTAATCCGGAGAACCGGCACGCCATTCAATGGACATTTGTTCGGTTATTGTTTAGCGTTGAGTTTACCTTTAATGTGTTAGAATCATTGTAGGCAGTTGGTCGGGAAAAAAAATCTATTTCCCTGTTTCATTCAATGATTGACTGATGTTTATCAGGCGTTCATTGGTAGATTGTATTGTTTTATCGTAGTTCATAGACACCACCTCGGCATTGGTTCCTAGTTTCAGGGCACACATCGCCAAAGCATCCTGTTTGTCTCTCACATCGAAATTCTGTTCAAAATCCTTAATCATATTTTCAATCTGCTTTCCGACTTTACGCAGCGTCTCTTCTTCTGCTGCCGGTACATTCAGCGGATATACCCTTCCGGCAATGTTAATGGTTATTCTTCTTACTTCCATTATAATCCACTGTTTTGAAGCTGGGCAATACAGAAATCTACTTCTTTCACCAATCGGTTAATGTGGTTTTTCATCAGCCGGTTGTGTTCAGGATTTCCGGATATCGCCGAATACAATTTTATATTTTTTTGTTCTTCTGCTAATACCTGATTTTTTCTTCTTTCCTCATCATATTTCTTCTTCAGTGCTTCATGCTCAACATTCAGTTCGGAAAATTCTTCAGTAAGATTTTTATAGCTTTTCTGCAACTGTAAAATCTTTTTCTCTAATTCTGAAAAATGGTTTTCTAAATCTTGAAGCATTTCAGGTTTTCGTATATTCTAACTGTTAGCAAAAATAACAAAATATTAATACTAACAAAAATAAAACGGTCTATATTTTGACGCAAAACAAAAAAGGAGATGCAAACCGCACCTCCTTTCTATATTTTAAAGTCTATTCTTATTCGAATTTCAGAACAAAGAAGATGGCTCTCGTCTGTAAAGTGGACATCGCAGACGTCCAGTACGGAGGCGTTGTTGCATTATCCGCTACGATTTCGTTATTCATGATGAAGGTTCCTCTTACCGCAGGCGTCAGCTTAAACTTGTTGAAGTAAAACTGGATTCCCATTTCGGCAGACCATGCAAAATTGTGCGTGGTAGAACGGAATACCTGCTGAAGGTTGTCATCCGTAGAGCTGGAGTTGGACTGAAGGTTCACGATATAGTTTACCCCTGCCGCAATATAAGGCCTGGAATTATACCATCGCTGCCCATGAAGCTCGAGCAATACCGGAACGTCTACCAGCGTACTTTTGATATCCCTCACCCTATCCTTTTCCTGCAGAGGGATCGGAATAAAAGGATCGTTCGTTAAAGTACCCGCCGCATACTGGTCGTTGGACTGTGTATTAAAAGTCAACTGTCTCTGGCCGAACTGTAACCCCGGTTCCAACCGTACATCCAGATAATCGTTCAGTCTCCATTTTGCGATAAGACCGGCTCCGAAACTGTAACTTTCCTTAGATGTAACAAGATTCTGATTATTATTCATTCCGTATCTAGGATTCAGAACGATACGGTAGTCCAGCCTGTTACCGTTCAGATAAAAACCCCAGCTGAATTTCTGCTCGTCGAAATCTTCCAGCTTATCCATCCTGTTACGGGTTCTGAATTGCGCGTTCGCCAAAACGGCAACGTTTACTGACGCTAAAACCAGTGCTCTTAATAAAAATTTATTCATAGGGTTACTTTGTTGCTTTATAAATTGTGGCTATACCTAAACTTAGTTTTTTATATTCAACTTTTTTAAATCCTGTATCTAAAAGAATTTGCCTCATCTTTTCCCCGAAAGGAAAAGCGTTTACAGAATCCGGAAGGTATGTATATGCCCTATTATCTTTGGAAACCAGTCTGCCGATGGCAGGAAGAATGTTTTTGAAATAAAACATATACAATGGCCCCATAACCCCTTCAACTTTTGAAAACTCCAGTATATAAACACTCTTGTTATCTTTAACTACTCTTCTCAACTCTGCCAAACCTTTGGTAAGGTTTTCAAAATTCCTTACTCCAAATGCAACGGATACGGCATCGAATCGATTGTCCTCGTAAGGTAAATTCTCTGCATCCCCTTTTTGCATGGAAATTTTGCCGTCTAATTTAAGTTTTTTTATTTTAATAACGCCAACATTTAACATTTGTTGCGATAAATCCAAACCAATCACCCGGGAACCGGTTCCCTTCTCAATGGCAATGGCCAGGTCTCCTGTGCCCGTAGCCACGTCCAGCACTTCCTGAGGATGATCCTTTTTCATCCACTTCACCAGCGTATTTCTCCATAAAACATCAATTTTCAGGGAAAGCACACGATTCAGAACATCGTATTTCGGTGCAATATTGTCGAACATATCCTCTACCTGACTCTTCTTTGTAGCGTCGGAATTGTAGGGTGTAATTTTGGTAATATCTTTTGTCAAAACTTAAAACTTGTAATATTCTTTATAATAATTAAGGTAATCCTGCTTTCTGAAGATCTTTGATCTGGACTCTACCTGCTGGATGTTCTTGATCAGTCTGTCATAATCTTCATCCACATTGTAGTAGAAATCATCCGTATACAGTTTGCTGAAGCGTCTTGCGCCTCCATAATACGGTTTCCCGTCGATGATGGTTTTATCCAATGCCAAAAGTAAGGAATCTTTCTTCAGGTTGTATCCGTAATACTGATCATTAATGTAATAATCCTGATGGGCGATATTGATCAGCCCGCGGACCTTCGTCACTTCAAAAGCGGAATCGAAGAGCAGTTTTTTATTCCGGTCGAAAACCCTGATGGAATTTTTTCCCTTACTCAGATCTACGGGAACCGTCTGGCCACCGGCAATCACCCCTTCGGATCCGTTGTTTATCTTATAGTAAAAGGTATCAGGCGTAGGATTGTCTACCACATACGAGTTCTTTTTAGCCAAAAACAGGAAGTAGATCCCAAAGGCAACGATAAACGCCACAATTGCAATAAATAAGCCTTTTAAGGACGGATTGTTTTTCATAGAATGGTAAAGTACAATTTCTGCAAATTTAATAATATTTTTAATTCTTTGTTATTAATATTAATTATTAACTTTGCATCTTTAAAAATCATTTAAAAGAATGCCGAATACGATCATCATTGGTTCAGGATCTTACCTCCCCAGCAGAATTATCGGAAGAGATTTTTTCCTGGATTCAGAGTTTTACACTGAAGACGGAGTGAAAATCGACAAGCCTGCTGAAGAAACCATTGCCAAATTTGTAGAAATCACGGAAATTGAGAACAGAAGATTTATTGAGGACGACCTTTCCAACTCACAGATCGGCTATGAAGCGTCAAAACTGGCCATTGCAGATGCCGGCATCGATCAGGAAGAACTGGATTACATTATTTACGCCAGCAATTTCGGTGAAGTTACCGTAAACGGATACGCCGACTTTATGCCGACCATGGCAGCAAGGGTAAAAAATAAACTGGGCATCAGAAACAGGAAATGTGTTACTTATGATATGCTTTTCGGATGTCCGGGATGGGTGGAGGCCATGATTCTTGCCGATAACCTGATCAAAGCCAAAGTAGCCAAAACCATTCTGGTCATCGGTGCCGAAACCTTAAGCCGCGTAACCGATCCGTACGACCGCAACCGGATGATCTTTGCAGACGGAGCCGGAGCAGTAGTGGTAAAAGCCACAGACGAAGAAAATGTAGGGATCATTGCCCACAATACCATCTGTGACAACGGAATCGAGCTGGATTACCTGGCCAACGGACCGTCGATCAATAAAGAATCCGACCAGACCCGGCTATTTGTAAGAATGCAGGGAAGAAAAATCTACGAATACGCGCTGAAAAACGTTCCTGCGGCAATTAAAGAAACCATTGAGGACGCCGGTCTTTCTCTTGAAGACATCAACAAAATCCTGATCCACCAGGCCAATGCCAAAATGGATTACGCGATGATCGAGAGGCTTCACAAACTTTATGATGTGAAAGATTATGACCATGCCATCTCCCCGATGACGATCCAGGATTTCGGAAACTCATCCGTAGCAACGATTCCTACCATGTTTGATTTAATAATTAAAGGAAAAATGGATGGTCAGTCGTTTAAAGAAAAAGGTAACATTGTAATGACTTCGGTAGGTGCCGGAATGAACATCAATGCTATCGTTTACAGATTTCCTTAAAATAGATACACTAAAAATATAAAAAGCACAGGGAATCATTCTTTGTGCTTTTTTTTAAATCTGATTATGCAGAGAAATTTTTTAATTATTGCAGCCCTCTTCCTTTTACTGGAAGTCTATATTTACCAGGCCATAAGGACTTTAACCGATAATTCATGGATTAAAATCGGATATGCGGCCGTTTCACTAGCCATTTACGGATTTTTTGCCTACGAAATGGCCCATTTCAGCAAGGGCGAAAGGAGCATGGCCCGCGCGCAGATCATGATTTCCGTTTTCCTGGTTTTTATCCTTCCTAAAATTTTCATCGTTCTGTTTCTGCTGATCGATGACCTCTTCAGGACCGGAAGTTACCTGATCGGGCTCACCCGGCCTTCCGAGAACTTTTTCCCTGAAAGAAGAAAATTTTTAAGCCTGATGGGATTGGGTCTGGGCGGTGTCCTTTCCGCACTTTTCATCGACGGGATTACCTTCGGGAAATACCGGCATAAAGTGAGAAGGGTCAGAATCAATTTTGCCAACCTTCCGGAAAGTTTTAAAGGGTACAAGATCGTACAGATTTCAGACGTGCACAGCGGAAGCTTCTCTGATCCGGGTAAGCTGGAACATGCCATCAGCCTGATCAACGAACAGAATCCCGATCTCGTCCTGTTTACCGGAGACATGGTGAACAATGTGGCGGATGAATTCAAGCCTTTTATCCCCCTCTTTTCTAAAATCAAGGCAAAGGACGGGAAATTCGCCGTATTGGGGAACCACGATTATGCAGATTACGTAACCTGGGATTCTCCCGATGCCAAAAAGCAAAACCTCAATACCCTGATCGGCTATGAAAGACAGGCCGGCTTCGATATGCTCCGCAACGAACACCGCGTGATTGAGAAAAACGGTGAGAAAATATACATCCTCGGCGTTGAAAACTGGGGACTGAAACCTTTCCCGCAGTTCGGAAGACTGGATGATGCTTTAAAAGGGGTACCGGAATCGGCCGTAAAAATCCTGATGAGCCACGACCCTACCCATTTCGATTACGTCGTTAAAAAGCATCCCGGAAATGTCCACCTGACGCTTTCCGGACATACGCACGGCATGCAGTTCGGCCTGGATATGAAAAATGTAAAATGGTCGCCGGTACAGTATAAATACCCGAAATGGGCCGATTTATACGAAAGCGAAGGAAAAATGCTGTACGTGAACAGAGGCTTCGGCGTGCTGGGCTACCCCGGAAGAGTGGGTGTCCTGCCGGAAATTACGCTGTTCGAACTGGCTTAAACTTCCAGCCTTAAAGTAGTTTACTCTAACCGCAAAAGAGGCAAAAGATATTCATTCTGCATAAAGAAAGTTTAAGATATGACGTAAAATAGCGCACAAAGTTAAAAAATATTTGATTTTTATTCTTTTGAGATCTTTGCTATTTACCCAATGAATGAAAAACTTTTGTGGCTTTTGTGGTTTATTAATTTAGATTTAGACTTAAAGTTTACTTGTCATACACCAATTTTAAACTTTGAACTTTGAACTTTGAACTTAAAAAATATAGTCTTTCATTCGTGACGTAGCCATTTCATTATCATTGATCCAGCAAAGAAGCTTATCAAGTTTATCTTCTATTTTCTTTCCCGAATTCCATTTTCTGTAAAAAGGAATATTGAAGCGGTGTCTGCTGAAGTCGGTGAACTGCCAGGAGCTCAGATAGATCAGTACAAAATCATCTTTCTTCAGGGTTTCAAAGACCATATTCCTATAATACTTCATCGGCAGTACCTGGAATACGAAATCATTATATGGCAGCTGGCTGTACGGGGAAATACTTTCCGGAACAATGCTTACGCCGTCTTCTTCTGTAATTTCCGTATCCCGTTTCAGGCGTTTAAAAGGAAAAAGAATGTCCGCATGATCAATATTCGAAACGTAGCCGAAACCCAGCATCTTCAGCTCTTCATGGGGCAGCTTATGATCTTTCTGGCGGATTCCCCTGATCTGTTTTTCCAGTAAATCTTCAACGCTTTTTTTGGTATCCTCAATTTTCTGAAGCGTGGAATCTGTATGGTAAAAAGCAATTTCATGCCCTTTGGATGAAATTGCTTTAATGAGAGGCTGTAACTTTTCTGCAATCGAAACTTCAATAAAAAAGCTGGCTTTTACATCATGAATATCTAAAATCCTGAGAATGGCCCTGGAATTGTTCTCTGTAACAGCAAGCCTTTCTTCATCCGTTACAGAAGCTCCTTTTTTAGCTCCGGCTTCCACATTCACAATATTGAAAGTAAACAATACCATTTAAATTAAATTTTAGATAATTTTTATACGGCTTTAAAAATCAGATGTTAAAGCACATTGTATTTAAAGTAAAATTAAGCTTTTCCCAATTTTACTTTAAGGTTTTTAATCATGTCTCCGGTCATTTCAGAAATTCCGAAATTATATTTCAGGTCCCAGTCTTTTTTAGCTACGGAGTCATCAATGGAGGCCGGCCATGAATCGGCAATTGCCTGTCTAAAATCCGGCTTATAATTGATTTCAAATTCCGGAATTTCCTTCCTGATTTCTTCTGCCAGCTCTTTTGGAGTAAAAGACATTCCTCCTAAATTATAAGACGAACGGACCGTCAGATTTTCTTTCGGTGCATCCATTAATTGTAAGGTAGCATTAATGGCATCATCCATGTACAGCATCGGCATTCCGGTGTTTTCGGAAATAAAGCTGGTGTATTTTCCTTCTTCGATCGCTTCGTAGAAAATCTCAACGGCATAATCGGTGGTTCCCCCGCCGGCCGGCGTCTTCCATGAAATCAGTCCCGGATAGCGGATGCTCCTTACGTCTACTCCATGCTTATCGAAATAGTATTCGCACCACTTCTCGCCTGCCATTTTGGAAATTCCGTAAACGGTGGTAGGATTCAGGACGACCTCCTGCCCTACATTCTCCTTGGGAATCCCTTTTCCGAATACCGCGATGGAGCTTGGCCAGAAAATCTTCTGGATCAGTCCTTCTTTAGCCATTTCACAAAAATGAAGCAGCGGTTCAAGATTCAGTTTCCAGGCAAAAACCGGTTGTTTTTCCGAAGTACCGGACAGTAATGAGGCCAGATGGTATACTGTGGTAATTTCATAATCTTTTACGATCTGTCGCACCAGCTGGGTATTGGTAACGTCCATTCTTTCATAATAGCCGGCAGCGGTGATTCCCTTCTGCCATCGGTCCAGCCCCGAAGCAACCACATTTTCTGCTCCGTGGATCTCAACGAGTCGGTTGGTAAGCTCGGTGCCGATCTGTCCTAAAGCACCTGTAATCAGTATTCTTTCCGTGTGGGATTCCATTTTAATTTTATTAAGTTGATCAAAAACAAAAATAGATATTTTAAGCCCTATCTTAAAACAAAATTGTAATTTAGGTTACAAAATCTGCAAATGAAAAAGATCATTTTTTCACTTATTCTGTTTAGCTCCACATTATCAGCACAGTACACAGACATCAGCATTGTAAAGGAAGTTAAGGTAAAGAACAGAGGCGTCGTCGTTTCTGCGCATCCTCTGGCCAGTGAAGCGGGGGCAAAAATACTGAGAGCGGGCGGTAATGCTTATGATGCGGTTGTTGCGACGCAGTACGCTTTGGCAGTCGTCTACCCTCAGGCCGGAAATATAGGCGGTGGGGGATTTTTAGTCGGCGTAAAAAACAACGGTGAAAAATTTACCATCGATTACCGGGAGACTGCCCCGAGAAAGGCAACGCATGATATGTATGTAGACAAAAACGGAAAAGCCGATACGGATCTTTCACAGAACGGAAGACTGGCGGTGGGAATTCCCGGAAGTGTCGCCGGATTCTTTGCCACCTTAAAGTACGGAAAACTTCCTATGAGCCAGCTGATTCAGCCCGCTATCGATCTTGCTGAAAAGGGATTCGCCATTACCGAACAGGAAGCCGGTCTCCTGAATGCTCACAAAGAAACGTTTCAGAAATACAATCAGGCTTCCAGTGCTTTCGTTAAAGAGACCCCGTGGAAAGCAGGCGATCTTCTGATCCAGAATGAGCTGGCAGCCACATTAAGATCCATTCAAAAAGAAGGTCTAAAAGGGTTCTACGAAGGAAAAACGGCCGCACTTCTGACCGCTGAAGTAACAAGAGGCAACGGCATCATCACTCCGGAAGACCTGAAAAATTATAAGGTTGCTGAACGGAAAGCGCTTGAATTCGATTATAAAGGCAGCCGTATCGTATCAATGCCCCTTCCTTCCAGCGGCGGGATCCTTCTCGCCCAGATGCTGAAAATGGCGGGTTATGAAAATTTAGAAAATTACCAACAGAATACAGCCAGAGCCGTACAAATTATGGTGGAAGCCGAAAGAAGGGCCTTTGCCGACCGCGCGGAATATATGGGCGATCCTGATTTTATCGTGGATAAAACCCAATATTTAATTTCCGACGAATATCTGAGAAACCGGTGGAAAAGTTTCAGCTTTGCAAAAGCCACCCCAAGTTCCGAAGTAGGGAAAATAATTACCCAGCCCAAAGAATCTACGGAAACCACCCATATTTCCGTAATCGACAAAGAAGGCAATGCCGCTGCGGTAACCACTACCCTGAACGGTTTGTACGGCAGCAAGGTGGTGGTTTCCGGTGCCGGGTTTTTCCTGAACAATGAGATGGATGATTTCTCCGTAAAACCCGGTGTTCCGAATATGTTCGGGGCAGTGGGCGGTGAGGCCAATTCCATCCGGCCGAATAAAAGAATGCTTTCATCCATGACGCCCACGATCGTTCTTAAAAACGGGAAGCCGTATATGGTGGTCGGAACCCCGGGCGGAACCACCATTCCCACTTCTGTATACCAGTCTATTGTGGATGTGATTGATTTTAAACTGAATGCCAATACTTCGGTTAATTCTCCCAAATTCCATCACCAGTGGCTTCCGGAAACCGTTGCCTTTGAAAAGAATTTCCCGGAGACTGCTATTTCGGAACTGGAAAAATTAGGATACAAAGCCGAAAGGTGGAACCAGATCGGCAGAACGGAAATGATCCTGATCGACGGCAACGGGAATATTCATGCCGTGGCAGACGGCCGCGGGGACGATTCGGTAGCGGTGGAATAGAGGCCTGCTGATTTTATCTGCTGTAAACGGGGTCTGATTTAAGTAATTAAATTCAGCTTCCGGAAATAAATCCGATAATTTTTGAATTTTTCGACATTATGGGTGTTCCGTCAAGTAATTTTTATCCCTTTATGCTGAGAATGGATCTTCTCATGGATTTAAATATTTCCTGACTTTTATCATTAATCGCATAAATTTCCTTATTTTTCAGGATTAAATTCGGATCATTGGAAGCAAAAAAAATTTATCAGCAGCTCTATTTTCAGGTAATTGTGGCCATTGTGGCCGGTATTCTTCTCGGCAGGTTTTATCCCGAACTGGGTGAAAAGATGAAGCCTCTGGGCGACGGATTCATCAGGCTGGTAAAAATGATTATTGCTCCCGTGATCTTCATTACCCTGACGCTGGGTATTGCCCACATGACGGATCTTAAAAAGGTAGGCCGGATCGCTCTAAAAGCCATGATTTATTTCTTTACCTTTTCCACGTTGGCACTGATCATCGGATTAATTGTCGGAAACCTTCTGCAGCCGGGCCACGGCCTGAACATCGATCCTTCCACCCTTTCGGGTGATGTTTCGCAATATCAGAAAAAAGCGCACGAGTCTACCCTGACGGGTTTTATCATGAATATTATTCCGGAAACGCTCTTCAGTCCGCTGGTTGGGGAAAACATCCTGCAGGTGCTGCTGGTGGCTATTTTAACAGGGGTTGCTCTGGTCCTGACTCAGGAAAAAAGCCGTAAAGTGACGGAATTTCTTCAGGATCTTTCCGCCCCGGTATTTAAAATCGTTCACCTGCTGATGAAGCTGGCCCCCATCGGGGCTTTCGGGGCTATGGCCTTTACCATCGGAAAATACGGGCTCCACTCCGTTATAAACCTGATTTTTTTAGTCGGCACCTTTTATATTACCTCTGCCCTGTTTGTAGTTCTGGTGCTTGGCGCAGTAGCCTGGTACAACGGTTTCAGCATCTTCAAGCTGATCTATTATCTGAAGGAAGAACTGCTGTTGGTATTGGGAACCAGTTCATCGGAATCGGCTCTTCCGGGGATGATGGAGAAGCTGGAAAAAGCGGGTTGTTCAAAAGCCATCGTAGGACTGGTGGTTCCTACCGGCTATTCTTTCAATCTGGATGGCACCAATATCTATATGACCCTGGCTTCTCTATTCATAGCCCAGGCTCTGAATATTCATCTTCCGATTGAGAAACAGATCATTTTACTTCTGGTAGCCATGCTGAGTTCCAAGGGGGCTGCCGGCGTCACCGGTGCCGGATTCGTAACTTTAGCCGCCACCCTTGCCGTCGTTCCCGAAATTCCGATTGCCGGAATGACGCTGATCCTGGGAATCGATAAATTCATGAGCGAATGCCGTGCTTTAACCAATGTGATCGGTAATTCCGTAGCCACCGTGGTGGTAGCCAACTGGGAAAAACAATTGGATAAGGAGCAGCTGCAGTACTGCCTGGATCACCCGGGAGAAGTAGAGAAAAAGCTGGAGGTGTAATTATTTAATGTGAACTTGATAGGCTGGAAGAAGGATGCTGGATGCTGGAAGTTATCTTTGTCAACAGTATCATTAGCCAATAAGGCATTTAAATATACAGCTTCCTATTTTACATTATAATCTTCAGACACCAGACACTCCTATGTCATTCCCGCAGGGAATCTGAACATAGTATCAGAGAATAGTATGTAAAATCCAACCTTAAAAACGGGTAGATGGAAAGATTCGCGTCTGGATTCCTACGTAACGACAAACCTAGTGATAAGGCATTAACGTTTCCTATGCCATTCCAGCAGGGAATTTCAGCGTCGTATCAGAGAATAGTATGTAAATTCCAACCTGAAACTAATGGATAGAAAGATTTGCATCTGCATTTCTATGGAAATCGGAGATTAGGCACAGTCAATGACAAAGACACCGGAAAATATCAGTTTTAAAAATCTAACACCAAACTTCATACCCGCCGGGAATCAAATTGTAATAGCATGTAACAGCACAAAAGATCCAGTTTTGCATCCTTTAAAAATACCCGGCATCTAAAACCAACAGCAGAAGGAGATGTCAAATCAGAATATTCAGGCTCGCAGGCTGTACTTTTATACGGATCGGGGATTTTATTTTGTTGAACTCCCCGTCCAGATGCCAGTTTTTCGTATTGACCTTGAACTCGATGTCTGAAACCGGCAGATAGGTAATATAATCGTCTTCCTTCAGCTTTTTGGTAAACATCCTGAAAGCGAAAAGCGGAGAATAGGACAGCGGAAACTTTTTCACCAGGACCATATCCACCAGCCCGTCGCTTTTGCTGGCATGCGGTGCAATGTAAGCGTTGTTGCCGAACTGCCGGGTATTGGCAATATTCACCATCAGGTATTTTCCGTTGTACTGTTTGTATTCTTCGTCAAAAAATTTCAGCTTGATCGGCTTATAGCTGAAGAAAGTCCTGAGCGAAACTTTGATATAGTTTTTAAATCCGCGGGTTGTTTTTTCAAACTCTTTAACGACCTTCCCATCGAATCCGGTGCCGGAAACATTGATGGAAAGCCGGTCGTTCACCGTAAAGGTATCAATCTTCCTGCATTTTTTAGCATTGATTTTTTTCAGCAATTCATCCAGGTTTTTACTGAACTGCGTTTCGTTGGAAAATCCGTTTCCGGAACCCGCCGGAAAAATGGCAAGGATCTTTTCGGTACCGATCAGGTTTTTTGCTACTGTGGAAATGGTCCCGTCTCCCCCGATCGCAACAAAAAGGTCTACCGTCTCAAAATGGCTCCGGATAAATTCATCGGTTCCTGCGATAGAGTCTGAAATAAAATACAGGGGATCCTGCACCTTCGATTTCAGTTCGTTAAGGAACGGCTGGTAATTTTTTTTGGCCGAAAAAGGGTTGATAATGAAAGCGGTTTTTTCCATGAGTGCAAAAATAAAAAATGCTTCCGCATGCGGAAGCATTAATATTAGTTAATTTTCATTCTTTTCGCAAACTCAGGATTCAGTGCTCCTTTCAGCTCTGCCCATGAAACGGGAATCGTAATGTCGCCTGCCGCAAAAGCGGTAATTTCATAGGGGCTGTAGTGGAAATAAAGATTCTTTTCATCAAAGTAGAAATTTTCCGTGGCCGGGATCTTATCCACCAGCAGCATTTCGGAATTGTTTACCTGCCCGGCATCGTCGGTAGTTCCGCTGTTGATCTTATTGATGTTTTTCATCAGCAGTGCCTCCAGCTGACCGGCAGGCATCGAAGTAATGTCTTTCAGCTCCACTTTCCTGTTGTTTTTCAGGTCGAAAACCCTTTCCGAAAAACCATAATTGTCATGGGCACCACCGGCATAGGATCCCCAGACATATTCAACGTGCAGATATCCGTTCATATTGGATCTAACGTTCATTCCCGTATCGGAATACCATTCCTGGGCATAAGTAAGATCGGAACCCCACTCTTTGGCATCTTTCCGGATCTGGTTGAAATATTCGTTTTTGCTTTTCTGAAGATAATTTTTCAGTCCGTTTTTAGAAAAATCAGTAATATTTTTTTCAGTAAAATAAATGCTGTCCAACAACGTTTTATCTTTCAGAGTCGGGAAAACCAGCATGGCGGATGAATATTTCACCGTCAGGGAATCGTTGATTTTGATGGAATCGTTAATCTTTACGGAATCTACGGTGAATCTTTCCGTTTCCGGAGCAGCGGCAGTGCCGGTAGCAGTATTGCTGTTTTCCGTTTTGCTGCAGGCTGATACGGCCAGTAAGGAAGAGATTGCCAGGACGGCTATGGTGTTTTTCATATTCTTGATTTTCCATCTAACATGCAAAAACCATTCAAAACATGAATGGTTTTCTATTTATTCCGGAATTTAACGGCTTCAGGATTTTTTTACCAGACTGATGACCTGGTTTTCCTGTTTGGATGCCACTCCCCAGATCTGCTTAAAGGCAGGATAATATTCTTTGGGATAATTCGGGCTCAGTATTTTGATGGTGGAAATCACTTCAATTTTATTTCCTTTCTGCTCTGCCATATAGCTGTACTCGATCTCCTTGTCATCCGTAACAATTTTTTTGTTCTTCGGCATTTCTTCAACGGCATATCCTTCAGGAATTTCAAATACAATTTTTTTCACTTTGGTAAAAGGGGAGACAAAATCGATCAGATACTTCCGCGCTTCCGTCTGGTCAAATTCATTTGAGTTTTTATTCAGAAACAACATCGGATTAATGATCATTTTTTTACCGATCCGGTCAATTAAATTCTCGGAAGAAAATTTCATCTTGCTTTCAAAGTCTCCGTTTTCCAATACTTTGGATTCGATGTCCGTAAAATCGATAGCGAAATTTTCTTTGTACTGCTTTTTGTATTTATCGGCGTTATCATCATAACTTTCCTTGGCAAACATGGCGTAGGTCCCGGTATCTTTATCCGAATAGGTTCCTGAAACGCTTCCGTCGGCATTAATCTTAGCTTCTGCCTCAAGATAGGTAAAGCTCGTCTTTGCATTTACCATGGAAAGCTGCTGAACTTTATCCTTCGAAATCAAGACCCCGAACTGGTTCCAGTCTCTTGGCGGCAACAGGTCCATCGAAGATTGTTTTGAGGTAGCATCATAGAGATGAAAACCGTCTTTGGTCTGGATTGCCGCAATGACGAAATTCATGTTGGAAACATTGGGCGATGCGATGTTGATGAGGCCATGGCTTACCGTTGAAATGGTAAGCGGATCCGCTTTGATTCCTGCTTCACGGAGCAGCATCACCAGGAAAAGATTGATTTCCGCCGCATTGCCGGTCTTGGTTTCAAGCATTTTCCGGATTCCGTCTTCTACATAAAGCCCCTGGTCTTTGTTCCAGGTGAAGTTATTTTTAACATAATTAAAAATGGCATTTGCCCGTTCGGTCTCATTGGAGATCGTAGAGATTGCGGCCGGCATGTTTTCCTTGGCCAGTTTCGTTTTCTTCAGCTCACCACCGAAATCTTCATTATCATACAGTCTTTCCTTGATCTGTTCCCATGACGAAGAATAAAGCTTCAGCTCCCTGAAATTGGTGGAATGCAGTTCGGCACTGATTTTTGTCCTGTAATTCCTATCGTTGCTTACAAATTTTTCAGTTTTAAAACCTTTTACATTTTCATATCCGAAGCGGTAGGTGCGGTAATTTGTTCCGTACATCGTCCTTTCATCCACTTCCCTGTACTTCGGATTCAGAAACCCGGTGTAATTTACATTATAGGAAATATTGGAAGGGCTGTCCAGGACGTATTCCGTGTAAAGGGAGGGCGTATCCGTCTCGATCATAATTTCAGGAATGATGAAGAGAAACGGCGAGGTGACTTCATACTGGTACTCAATTACAGAACCGTTTTTCACATTCGGAAAGGCAAATTTCGTAATGGCCACGTACTTGCTTTCCTTGCTTTTATACTTTGAGCTTTTGTCGACTTTTGTCGTAACGGAAGCCCCGTTTTCAAGGTTATAGGTAAATGCTTTTATTTTGGAAAGGGTTTCCTGGTCGCTGCCGTTCTGGTATAAAGGAATTTCGAGATTCAGCCAGTCTTCCGCCTTGTCTTTGTCATAGATTTTAACCCGGTAAAAAGCCTGTTTGATAAGATTTCCGCTATTGTTATCGATACTGAAGTGCAGAGACTTATATAAAATTTCCGCCGGGGCATTTTCATCCAATGCTGATTTTTGTCTCGATAAATCCGCTTCGCTGAATTTGGGATAGTCAAGAAATGCATGTTTTTGTGCATCAACAAACCCGAAGTTTATTGAGCAGACAGCAATTAGAAATAATTTTCTCATGTTAAATTTTAGAAATTAAAATTTTTGAATTGTCAATGTTTATCGTTTTTTTTCTGAAACTCACGTAGTCGTTGTACTTCTCTTTCGGGTACAGGCCTTTGTTGATTCTGATGGTCCGGTTTACTTTCAGCTCGTCCCCGTTTTTCACAAAGCTGAGCTTATAAGTTCCGAATTCCGAATTTAAGGTTACATTTTCAGGCACTTCCTCGATCTTGTAGTTTTTGGGGACGGCAAAGCTGATTTCATACTCATCTTCAAAAGACTGTCTCAGCTCAAAGGGCAATGCCCTTTTCTCATCCGCTTTGTATACATTATCGGCATAAATCGGTACGGCCCTGAAGATCAGGCTGCTTCCTGCGTTTTTAGAATAATTGTTTGCTTTAAAATCAAGATCGAACCGGGCTACGGCGTTGTCTTTGTCATTCAGGAAATTTTTCATCTCGATTTTTTCGAAATGCAGGACGTCGAGAAGATTCTTTACGGCTTCATTACGGTCTTTCGGCGACATGGTGGCCAAAGCCAGGTTGTTGTCGTACTGGATTCCCGTATAGGCAAAGCTTCCTTCACCGGAAATGCTGTTGTCTTCGTTCAGCTTTATTTTCAGAAACTGTTTCTCCCTGCTCTGATCCGCCGTATATACCGGAGTATCGATCAGCTCGATTCCGTTTTTACGGATGGAGAGTACATTCCGGTCGGTTGTATTATAGCTTAAATGATTGAATGCCACCTGCTGCGAAGTATTTTCCAGCCAGATGTTTCCTTTCTCCGTCGGCACCATCAGGATGACGTGATTTCCACCCATTTTGGGGAAATCCTTGTCAAATGAAACCGGAGAAGAGCTGGAATTGATGACTGAATAATAGGACGGGATACCTGCTTCATCCAGCAGGGTTTTCATGTAATTGGTCAGGCCTTTACAGTCGCCATAGCCTTTTTTCTGTACTTCATCCGGAAGCATCGGCTGCCATCCCCCGATTCCCAATGCCACGAAGATGTACCGGGTTTTGGCCTGCATGTACCGGTAGAGTTTTTTTACTTTCTCTTCCGTTGTTCCCTGCAGATTCAGGGCGGCCACTTCGGCTTTGATGGCGGGCGTTGATAGTGAAACCGGCTGCAGGATGCTGTTGTAATACCACGAACCGAAATCGCTCCAGCTGCCGACGCTTCCCTGCTTGCCTTCCAGATTGAATTTCGTAAGGGCAAAACTTACTTTCGGTAAAATTTTTATTGGTTGCGGCGACAGAAAGGCTTCTTCAATAGCCGGAACATTTTTATACATATATATTTTTTCACCCGCATTCCCGCTCTCGGAAACCGAGGTGTAGTTGTATGCGGACGGATAAATTTTTGTTTTAAGCTCAATGCCGGATTTATTAACGATCTTCAACTGTGCCTCTTCCAGAGAGATATTGTTGGATCTGAAAGGAATAAAATCAGGCATAAACACGGTGTTCCGGTCGCCCATCTGATAAGAAAACTCTATGGTATACGGATATTGGGTCGGGATATAAGACAAAGCCATCACCCGATTATCCGAATAAAAAATACCCTGATTGTTGTTGGCAAAATCCCCGAAGTCCGATTTGGAAAACGATTTGATCTTCCTTCCGGATTCATCATAAACGGTAACTTTGATATCCGAAATGCTGTTTCCCTTATCGTACGGAATAAAAGCCAGTGCCTTATCATTCCCGTCTTTGGTAAGAACGGTGGTTACCGTGTAAAACTGGTATTTTATATCATCGATTTTATTGATCTGAACCGTGGTAAAATCCTTCCGGACAACCGCGTCTGCATTTTTTTTAAGATTTTCTGGAATAGCCGAAACCGGAAAGTTCTGCGTGTGGTAAAAAGAAGCGATGGAAAGGGCTCCGATACAAAGGATTTTCATCATGGTTATTAAAAATATCGCAAAAATAAGAAAATCCGGTTAAGCGATGAAATACTTTTTTAGGTATTACCGATAATTAACGTGAACCCGAATGAGAGACCGGATTGAAAGGCAGGAAGAGGGAAACCGGATGCCGGAAGTTCCATTGGTCAAAAATACAATCAAAGGGATTGACAATCAAATGAAATCGTTTGTCAGCCTATTAAAGTGAATTCTGTTCAACTCATTAGCTTTACCTTTTTTCAGGCCAATAAATCATTGGATATAAGAAAAATACAGCCGGCTTCAAATTCATTAATAGCCGGAAATAAAAAAAGACTTCATTGCTGAAGTCTTTTTTTATTTATGTTGAATGCAATTAAGCATCAATTTTGGCATACTTGGCGTTTTTCTCGATAAATTCCCTTCTTGGCGGAACCTCATCACCCATCAGCATGGAGAAAACATTATCCGCTTCTACAGCGTTATCGATGGTCACCTGCTTCAGGATCCGGTGCTCAGGATTCAGGGTCGTTTCCCAAAGCTGCTCAGGGTTCATTTCCCCAAGACCTTTGTAACGCTGAACTTCCACTCCTTTTCCGTCCGGAGACATTTCCAGGGTAAATTCTTCACGCTCTTTTTCATTATAGGCATACTGCTTCTTATTTCCACGCTTTAATAAATATAAAGGCGGCTGAGCAATATAGATGTATCCGTTCTCAATCAGTTCCTTCATGTACCTGAAGAAGAACGTCAGGATCAGGGTAGAAATGTGGGAACCGTCAATATCGGCATCGGTCATGATAACAATCTTATGATATCTTAACTTCGCCATATTCAGCGCCTTGCTGTCTTCTTCCGTTCCTACGGAAACCCCCAGAGCCGTATAAATATTTTTGATTTCTTCGTTGTCGTATACTTTATGAAGCATGGATTTCTCCACGTTCAGGATTTTACCTCTCAGCGGAAGGATGGCCTGGAAAAAACGGTCACGGCCCTGTTTAGCCGTTCCCCCTGCAGAATCTCCCTCTACCAGGAAGATTTCAGATTCGGCAGGATCCTTTGAAGAACAGTCTGAAAGTTTACCCGGCAGGCCGGAACCTCCCATCGGGGATTTTCGCTGCACCATTTCACGGGCTTTTTTCGCTGCCTGTCTGGCTTTCGCTGCCAGCACCACTTTCTGTACGATAATCTTGGCCTCGTTAGGGTTTTCTTCCAGGAAGTTGGTCAGCATCTCCCCTACAATTTTATCTACCGCACCGGACACTTCAGAGTTCCCCAATTTTGTCTTGGTCTGCCCTTCGAACTGAGGTTCCATCACTTTTACGGAAATCACAGCCGTTAATCCCTCACGGAAATCGTCACCGGTAATCTCCACTTTTTCCTTTGCAGGCAGTCCCAGATCATCGGCATATTTCTTCAGGGTTCTCGTTAAAGCACGTCTGAAACCGGCCAGATGGGTCCCTCCTTCGTGGGTATTGATGTTGTTGACATAAGAGTGAAGGTTTTCCGTAAATGAAGTATTGTAACGCATGGCCACTTCCACCGGAATATCGTCTCTTTCCCCTTCCATGAAAATCACACTTTCCATGATGGATTCACGGTTCCCGTCGATATAAGCCACGAATTCCTTCAATCCGCCTTCGGAATGGAAAACTTCCGTTCTGAAAGAGCCGTCTTCCAGTTTTTCCCTTTCGTCAGTCAGGGTAATCGTAATGCCTTTATTTAAATAAGAAAGTTCCCGTAAACGGCTTGCCAGGGTATCATAATTGTACACAAGCTCCGTGAAGATGGTATCATCCGGCTGGAAGAACTGCTTAGTCCCCCGGTGGTCGCTGTTCCCGATCTCTTCAACCTCGGTCTGTGCTTTTCCTTTGGAATAAATCTGCTGATAGATGTTTCCGTCTCTGTAAACGGTAGTCACCATCTGGTTGGAAAGGGCGTTTACACACGAAACCCCAACACCGTGAAGACCTCCGGAAACTTTATAGGAATCTTTATCGAATTTACCTCCGGCTCCGATTTTGGTCATCACAACCTCAAGGGCGGATTTTTGTTCTTTTTCGTGGAAGTCTACCGGGATCCCTCTGCCGTTATCGGTAACCTCGACTCCGTTCCCTTCCTTAATGCTGACGAAAATGGTGTCGCAGTATCCTGCCAACGCCTCGTCTATAGAGTTATCTACTACTTCATAAACCAAATGATGGAGACCTCTTACTCCCACATCACCAATGTACATCGAAGGACGCATACGTACGTGTTCCATTCCTTCCAATGCCTGAATACTACTCGCTGTATATTGTTTCTGACTCATATAAATATTAAAAAATTCCGCTGTACGCAGAGACCTACAAATATCGTGATTTTTTTCGAGTTATGAAAGTAAAATGTGTCAAAAAACAGAGGATTTTTCAATGGAAAAAGGGCTTATTCCGTTTAAAAAAGATCAAAGTTAAAACCTATTTCCCAAAGGATTGCTGTTGTAAATCATACGGCGCTTTTCTAATTTATGCGTACCTTTAATTACCTAAAAATTGAGTTCATGGACGACTTTCTTGCAGCCCGTGCCCAGATGGCGATGTCGCTGGGATTTCATATCATTTTTTCCTGCGTCGGTATGGTGATGCCTTTCCTGATGGCTTTTGCCCACTGGAAGTATCTGAAAACAAAAGATGAAGTCTATAAAGGCTTAACGAAAGCCTGGAGCAAAGGCGTAGCCATCCTTTTTGCTACAGGAGCCGTTTCCGGGACCATGCTTTCTTTTGAGCTCGGACTGTTGTGGCCGCAATTCATGAAACACGCCGGACCCATTTTCGGAATGCCGTTTTCCCTAGAAGGAACCGCATTTTTCATCGAAGCCATTGCCATCGGCTTTTTCCTTTACGGATGGGACCGTTTCAATAAATGGTTCCACTGGTTCTGCGGGTTCCTGGTCGGTTTAAGCGGACTGGCATCGGGCATCCTGGTGGTTGCTGCCAATGCCTGGATGAACTCTCCGGCCGGGTTTGATTACATCAACGGAGAATATCTGAATATCGACCCGATTAAAGCCATGTTCAACGATGCCTGGTTTTCACAGGCCCTGCACATGACGGTTGCTGCCTTCTGCGCTACCGGATTTGCCGTGGCAGGGGTTCATGCTTTCCTTATTTTAAGAAAAAAGAATGTTGAATTTCATACCAAAGCTTTCAGAATTGCTGCAGGATTTGCCCTGATCGGCGCCTTCGGAGCACCTCTAACTGGTGATACGGCCGCCAAATCAGTAGCCAAACGGCAGCCGGTTAAGCTGGCCGCCATGGAAGCTCATTTTGAAACGGAAAAAGGAGCGGCCTTCGTAATCGGCGGCATTCCTGACGAAAAGAAAGAAGAAATAAAATACGCCGTCAAAATCCCGAAGCTCCTGAGCTTCCTGGTGAGCAGCGATTTCAACAGTGAAGTGAAAGGACTGAAAGATTTCCCGAGAGACGAATGGCCGCCGGTAGCGGTGGTGCATTACGCCTTTCAGACGATGATCTTTTTCGGGGTTATCATGATCATTATCGGATCGGTTTACCTGTTTGCTGCCTTTTTTAAAAAAGAATGGCTCACCAGACGATGGCTGCTTAAAACATTTTTAATTGCGACTCCTTTCGGATACATTGCCCTGGAAGCGGGGTGGACGGTAACCGAAGTCGGACGGCAGCCCTGGATCATTTACGGAATCATGCGCACCGCCGATGCCGTAACGCCGATGCCGGGCATCCAGTATTCGTTTTATTTCTTTACGGCAGTTTTTGCTTCCCTGTCTGTCCTGATGGCCTTTCTGCTGAGCCGTCAGATTAAAATGGTACCGAAATTATATGATCCTGCCGATCCTCAGTTTAATCCTAAAAGTAAAGAATCATGATCTACATTGTTATAGGTTTTCTCTGGCTGTCCATCTGCCTGTACGTTATTCTGGGAGGTGCCGATTTCGGCGCAGGGATTGTGGAACTGATGACCAGGAAAAAGAACCGCCCGAAAACACAGGTCATCATGTACGAATCCATTGCCCCGGTCTGGGAAGCCAACCACATGTGGCTGATTATCGCAGTTGTGATTTTGTTTGTCGGATTTCCTGAAGTGTATACCACCCTTTCCACCTACCTTCATATTCCGCTGGTCCTGATGCTGATCGGGATCATCGCCCGGGGAACCTCTTTTACGTTCAGGCATTACGATGCCGTAAAAGACGAATGGCAAAAGGTTTACACCCAGATTTTTTATTTTTCGAGTCTGCTGACCCCGTTTTTCCTTGGGCTGATTGCGGCAGCTACCATTTCACGCTCGATCCATCCCGAAGCCGGTAATTTTGCGGATCTTTACATTTTCAGCTGGCTTAACTGGTTCGGTGTGGCTGTCGGATTATTTACCATAGCGATCTGTGCCTATCTTGCCTCTGTTTTTGCCTTGAGGGAAGCGTGCGACCGCATCGAGCTGAAACTGATGATCAAAAAATCAAAGCAGACGATGATCTTTGTGGTCATTACCGGAGTCCTGGTTTTTATAACGGCTTCCATTTCCGGAATCCCGTTGGTAATTTGGGTATTTTCAAAACCTCTTGGGATTATGGCCACAGCATTCGCCACCATCTGCCTTTTTCTGATCCTGAGAGCCATGCATACCGGAAAACTGCTTTCCGTACGTGCCCTTGCCGGATTCCAGGTGATCATGATTCTTGTGGCAGCGACTTACCAGCATAACCCCAACATCATTCTGTTCGGAAACGGGCAACACCTTTCACTCCTGGAACATGTAGCCGCCCCAAAGACCATTACCGCTCTGGGATGGGCCCTGATGCTTGGCTCAGCTTTCATTCTTCCTTTCCTGTTTTACCTGATGGTCTCCTTCAGCAAACAGAGGAGAAAACTTAAGGAAACGGCAAAACCCGAAACACCGGTCAAACCTTAAACACCACCTGAATAACGAAAGATAATAAGATGCTTGTTTGAATTTTTTTACCTGTTTGATAACCAACAGGAAATTTAAACATCGTATTAGAAACTGGTTGAAAAACCTTCATGTCTGATATCTACTACCGGCAACAATACTCCCTTCATAAAACATGGCCGGCATCCGCTTTCTTTTCGGGCCTTTTTTGCCTCACTTTTTCAGCAGAACAATTTCGACCCTCCTGTTTTTACTGAAATCTTCTTCCTTCCGTTCGGGGTACACCAAAGGATTAAGGTGCCCCTGCCCGGTTGCTTTTATCCGCGAGGGAAGGATGCCCTGCTGTTCCAGAAATTCTTTGATGGCATTTGCTCTTGTAAAAGACAGGTTAAAGGTTTTAAGATCGAGATCCTCACCGTCAAAATGATCGTAATCGCAGCAGATATGACCCTGCAGTTCAACCTCGAGGGAAGGATTGCTTCTTAGAAGATCCGCCAGCCGGACCAGGACATTATTTCCTTTGGGAAGCCAGAAGTGACGGCCTCCGACGAAATTTACATCCGGCAGGGAGAAAGTATCTTTTACTTTCATTTCAGCAATTTTTTTGCTGAAAAAACTTGCGTATGTTTTTCCGGATCTGATTTCTCCGGGAGCCATCAGCCGGTCAATAAAAATATCCACCCTTCTGTTTTTTTTCCGCAGATCTTCCGTGCTGTTATCGTTGATTTGTTTTTCTTTGCCCAACCCCGTTACACTCCGGAGTTCGATATTACTGCCGATCTTTTTCTGCAGATAAGTACTCACTGCCCCGGCCCGGTTTTCCGACAGCTTCTTGTTATACTCTGAAGTTCCGGAAATATCGCAGTTTCCGAAGATCCTGAATTTCAGATTGGTGTTCAATCGGCTCAGGCTATCCAGTTTTTTCTGTGAATCCGGGCTGAGTTTAGTACTGTTGTAATCGAAATATACCGAAGTAAGCATCTGCGCCTTCCATGCTGTACAAAGGAAAATCAATATGATAAGAATCCTCATCTTATTTGTTTTTTACTAAACGGGAAATAGCGGAAAATAGTTTATTGTGATGTTTTTACAGACTGCATTTTTATGATTTTATCAGCCGGAAGAAGGAGTCCGGAAGTTCTATAGGGCAATGTCATCACAACCGGTTGTGGACATATGAAAAAATTCCGGCGGAAGTAAACCTCCGCCGGAATTGAAAATAACATTTAACCTAATTATAATGAACTGAATATTCCGGATAAAAAAATAGTCTATCCGTTCTATCAGTTTTTAAGCACTTTTTTTGAAACCACTTTTCCGGACGCCATATAGATTTTCATAAAGTACGTCCCTCTCAAAAGTGATGATGTATTAAAGTTGGATTCTTTGCCTTTTATCAGAATCCTTCCGTTGATGTCTGCAATTTCAACTTCCTTCACCGGCTCGTCCGCGTAAACGGAAAGTTCATCCCTGAAGGGATTGGTAACCCGGACATTCAGGTTTTTACCGGATAATTCGTTTGTAGAAAGAACCTGCTGCTGCTGGATCACAAACCTTGAAATGTTATTGTCGTGGATTACATAAATATAATTGTCCTTTACAAAAACGAATCTAAGGGATGAAAATGAAGTTCCGGCAAGCGGATAAAAAGTATTGTTGTTGATGGTAACATTATTCCCACTGAGAGAATAACAGGCAATCCCCAGTTCCTGTGATGGGTTTTCTGCCGGAACAAAGATAAGATTATTGTAAGCCAGAGGCTGGTCGTCTGCAGAATAGACCGCTCCGTTATAGGTAAAGGATTTGTTTCCCGTAATCACACCGTTGGTGCCTACGGAAAGGTCTAAATTCCCCTGGGTATTGGTTTTCGTAAAGTATGCATTATTGCTGTCGGTAAACCTATTGATAAACGAGCCGTCATTCTGTGAAGCCTGAACACTGTAATCATGTAATGCTGCGGAAGGAATGCCCGGATTTTTTATCTGCGCGTACCCGCCCTGGCCGTAAGAAGCATCAAGATTTCCGGTGTTGACATCGACTTTCCGGATGTTTGACTGTCCCGGTGAAGGATCGACAAATTCGTACAATGCCTGGTCTTTATTGAAAAAGAATTCATACGAGCTGTTTCCATTCGGATCACCTGCTACAATTGGATTGATGGCCATCGAACCGTTGGTGCCGTAAGAAGAATCTACGGTTCCGTTGGGCAGAAATTTATAGAAGCCTGCATCATCACGGAAGAAAATCTTTCCGTCGGGCAATACGATTTTATAATGCCAGTCGGTTGCCTGCATGGCTGAATCCGAAAAACTGCCGTCCGGCTGACCGTTGGAAAGATATTTCTTATTTCCGTTGGTCAGGAAAAAATTATTATCGGCGTAAAAATAATAAGATTCAAAGTAAGGGATCAGGACATTCCCACTGTTTCCGAAACCGGCATCAGGAGAACCGTCGCTGTTCAGTCTGGTAAACTGGGTGGAAGAGCCGGTATCTGAAGGATAACCCACAAAAATCTTATTCCCCTGGAAGGTCGAATGGATATTGGGAATCAGCAGTATATGGTTACTGGAAGAGTTTACCCCTGAAATGGTAACCGTACCGTTGGTTCCGAATGAATTGTCTTTTGTAATGGTAATCTGTGCGTTGGCCATAGTGCATGCCAACCCCAGGAAGGTAATAATTTGTTTCATAAAAACGTGTTTTTTGTCTGCTCAAAGATACAATAATTTTTCAATCCCATTGTATGCAAAAAAAATATTTTTATTGAATTTCAGTTCGGGTGTGTTTTGCGTCACAGCAGAGAAAATATATTGTAAATATGTGAGTAAACACCTTCAAATGATAGTTCAGAAACTTCTCAATGCCATTTTTTCAAAATCTAATTCAAAGTAACATTAATTAAAATATCAAAGAAATTTTTGTTAGTAGCAATTCTCTTTTGAATCCTGAGCTGTTCGAGTTTTTTTAACTGATATTAAAATAAAAATCATCGAATCACCTTAGTTTATAAGACCATTTAATTTCTTATTGATTAATGTAAATAAAAAAGGCCGTCCGAAGACGACCTGCTGTATTTTAAATGATAAAAACTCTAAGCCAGTTTCATCAGAATATTATCCTCTGTTTTTTCTACTTTCACGATATTATTCTTCGTTAAAGTTTTGGAAGCTTTATCCCATTTTTTACCGGACAGCTGGCTTCTTTCTTTTACTTCAGCCAGTGAAAAGGATTCCTCACGGGAGTTCAGGATCTCAAGGATCACCTTCTCATCTTCGCCGAGCTCGATCTGCGGTACTGCTTTTTCAGGTCTCATCTGAGGGAAGAACAGTACTTCCTGGATAGAAGCGTTATTGGTAAGGAACATAATCAGCCGGTCCATCCCGATTCCCAATCCTGAGGTCGGCGGCATTCCGTATTCCAATGCTCTCAGGAAATCCTCGTCAATAAACTGTCCTGCCTCATCATCTCCTTTTTCTGCCAGTTTCAGCTGGTCTTCAAAACGCGCTCTCTGGTCGATCGGGTCGTTAAGCTCGGAATAGGCATTGGCAATTTCTTTTCCGCAGACCATTAATTCGAAACGTTCCGTAAGGCCTTCTTTGCTTCGGTGTTTTTTGGTTAAAGGTGACATTTCAACCGGATAATCGGTAATGAAAGTAGGCTGGATGAAGTTTCCTTCACATTTCTCGCCGAAGATTTCATCGATCAGTTTCCCTTTCCCCATGGTTTCATTCACCTCGATACCGATGGATTTGGCGAAATCGAATAATTCCTGCTCCGTTTTACCGGTAATATCAAAACCGGTGAATTTAAGGATGGCATCCGTCATAGAAACCCTCTCGTAAGGGGCTTTAAAATCCACTTCATATTCTCCGAAAGTTGCTTTGGTGGTTCCGTTTACCTGGATGGCACAGAATTCCAATAACTTTTCGGTGAAATCCATCATCCAGTTGTAATCCTTGTAGGCTACGTAGATTTCCATCGCGGTGAATTCCGGATTGTGGGTACGGTCCATCCCTTCGTTCCTGAAGTTCTTGGAGAATTCATATACCCCGTCGAATCCGCCCACGATCAGCCTTTTCAGGTATAATTCGTTGGCTATTCTTAAATATAACGGAATATCCAATGCATTGTGATGGGTAATGAAAGGCCTTGCAGCAGCTCCCCCCGGAATCGACTGTAAGATCGGGGTTTCCACTTCGAAATAGCCGGCATCGTTGAAGAAATTCCTCATCGCATTGAAAAGTTTCGTTCTTTTGACGAAAACTTCCTTTACCTGAGGGTTTACCGTTAAATCCACATAACGCTGTCTGTATCTCATTTCCGGATCGTTGAAAGCATCGTAGATCACGCCGTTCTCATCGGTTCTCGGCTGCGGAAGCGGTCGTAAAGACTTGGTAAGAAGTGTAAAATTCTTCACCAAAACTGTTTTTTCACCTACCTGCGTAGTGAACAATTCCCCTTCTACCCCAATGATATCGCCTATGTCCAAAAGGTGCTTATAAACTTCATTGTATAATGTTTTGTCGTCACCCGTGCAGATCTCGTCCCTGTTGAAATAGACCTGGATACGCCCTGTAGAATCCTGCAACTCAGCAAAAGAAGCTTTCCCCTGAATTCTTCTGGACATCAGTCTTCCAGCAATCTTCACCTGTTTACTTTCTGCGAAATCCTGTTTTATGGATTCTGTGGTATCCGTAATAACGTATTCATCCGCCGGGAATGCGTTGATCCCCATTTCAACAAGCTTATTCAGCTTTTCTCTTCTAATGATTTCCTGTTCTGATAATTGCATTTCTTATTTTTCTAAAAGCGTACAAATTTAGTGATTATTTATAAAATTAAGTTTAAAAGTTAAGCAAATATTATATCCATTAAATAGGCAATATTCAAGAAAATAATCAACTGTACATCGATTTATAATAAAAATTTTAAATTAAATTAAAAATATCACTTAATAATGAATTAAAAACAATTGAAATTCATTATCTTTGGATTACATCATGAATTAAAAATAAATAAAGGATGAAACAATGATGACTTTGTTTTCCCCGGATTTAAATAATACCGGATCCGTCTGCCGGAACAAATTAATACGCGCAGGTTATTGTGAAGGGATATGTCTGTATAGAAACCTGGTTTTCAGTATGATTCTAGAAACACAATTCTCAGCACCTTACGATCGGTAAGGTGTTTATTTTTGATTTAAATCCAGCCAGTCCTTATGCTTGTGTTGCGGAATAAACGTCCATGCCAGCATCCGGCTTATCTTCTGGCCCTGTGCCATTTCAACCACCCGAACCTCTGCCGCTTTTACTTTCTTCAGGAGGGAAGTAAGTTTAAAGAGATGGTCCTTTTTCGAAACCAGACAGGTAAACCACAGCACCTGTGAAGGACAGGCTGCGCTTTCCAGGATCATTTTCGTGATGAATGCCGGCTCTCCGCCTTCACACCAGAGTTCAGACTGCTGCCCTCCGAAATTCAGAACCGGCTTGCGGACTTTTGATTTGCTCAGGTTTTTTGTTTTTCTCAGGTTTCCTTTTAAAGCCGAAGCCTCCGAATCATGGAACGGCGGGTTGCACATGGAAAAGGCAAACCGGTCTTCAGGTTCAATGATATTTTTAAAGATACGATCTGCTTCCGGCTGTTTCTTCAGACGGATAACCGGCAACAGATCCGGATTACTTTCTAAGATCTGGCCTGCATTCTGTAAAGAGTCTTCATTGATATCGGTTCCAAACATGGTCCAGCCGTATGACCGGTGCGCGATCAAAGGATATACCAGATTGGCACCCGTCCCGATATCGAGCCCGTGTATCTGTTGCCCTTCCGGAAGATTACCGGAAGATTCCGCCAGCAGATCGGCAATGTAATGAATGTAATCTGCCCTGCCGGGAATCGGCGGACAGAGGTTGGTATCGGGAATATCCCAGTGCTGAACCTTATAAAAGTGTAACAACAAAGCTTTGTTCAGGAGCTTAACGGCCTTCGGAAGGCTGAAATTGATCGTTACACTTTGATAAGCGTTCGCAAAAACATAAGGTTCCAGTTCGGGTACACCGGCCATCAGCTGATCGAAATCGTAGGGATCCCGGTGGAGGTTCCTGGGATGCAGGTTGGACTTTTCAGTCATGCCTTATTTTTTCAGGCTTAAAATATACTGCACCATTTTTCTGGCATCTTCCTGAGACACCTGAGGATGAGAAGACATCGGTACCCCGCCCCAGACTCCGCTGCCGCCTTCAATAATCTTGGAAGCCAGCAGTTCCGTATCCTTTTCAGAATATTTGTCTGCAATCTGCTGATACGAAGGGCCAATCATCTTTTCGTTCACGGCGTGGCATCCGGAACAATCCAGGGTCTGAATAATCTGATCGCCCGAAAGACTGCTTTTTCCGTGCTCCGGGGCCAGTGCCGTTTCCGGGCCGGCATCGGCAGCAGGGGTTTCTTTTTTAGAACAGGAAAACATCAGCATGGCCATTCCTCCCGCTAAAAACAGATTTCTCATCATTCCCGTACTTATTTTTTGGCAGCCGTAGCCGTATCCGGTTTTGCCTGGTTGGCCGGTAAAGATTCCGCTGCATTTACCTGGGAATTTTCCGTTTTTCTGGCGGTGGAATCCACTACCGTAGGGGCATCCGGTTCCGGTAACATCGTGTTGCTGTCCTGTAAGTCATGATTGGGCTTCTTGGTGCAGCTTGCCGCTACTAAACCTCCGATCAAAGCGATTGCTAATACTTTTTTCATTATTTTTTCCTATAAAAATTTAGACAAAAATATAAAAAATAAACGTTCAAACTCATGATAAATATCCATTTTAGAGATATTTTACGGAAGATTAAATTCAGGATTGATTATCTTTAAGATTCATTTTTAAAATTAAGGCATGGTTTACATTTCAAAAATCCTCTTTTTTACGAGCCATCACGGTTTTCTGACGGCGGTTGTTTTGTTTGTGCTTTTCGGACTGATATCGGCCCTTACCAGAAAATGGGGATTCCTGATCATCGCCTTTATCCTGTCTATCGGAAATGTCATCGGAGGACAGTTCCTGAATGCCTGGTTTTTAAACACCTGCGGTACGGAAAGCACTGCTATTATTACTTCCGATGTGGAGACCAGCTCTACCCTTAACGAACGGTATATCCATGATTATGAAGCCATTGTAAAGAAACAGAACGGCAGCTATATTCCTACTTTCTTTTCCACGACAACGGCAGCCCTCTACCCTATTGAAAATGCGATCAGGATTCCGCAGAAAGGAAATTCATTTCCTGTGAAATTCATTCCCGGCTATGAAAAAAATATCGTGATCCTTTACAACCAATCTGATGAAGGAAAGATGCTGCTGAAATACGAAAAGCGGAGCCCCGTTGAAAAAGCAAGGATACAGTATGAAGCCGATCCCGGAAATCCTGAATTTATCCGTGAATACCGATCCGCCCTGCAAAACTACCTGAAAGAATACGACGATCCGGAATATTCCGCCAGGCTCAGACAATTGGGATCCAGATAATTTTTAAATTAAAACCCGGAACGGAACGGGATTTGTTATAAGCTTTGAGATTTATTTCAACTATTTTGTTTTTCATATTAAAAAAATATATACATTTGTACCATGTTTAGTAACAGCAACAATATCTGGTGGTGGCTTTCAAACTCTTCGTCGGGTCTGAGGCTGTTTTCGTGCTGTTGATACATCTTAACGCATCAATAATAAAACAATATACAAAGAGACTTTGACGGATACCGTTGAAGTCTTTTTTATTTAAACCTATTTAAAAAATAAACTGCAGATGTTCAGTAAAAAAATAAAAGTAAAAACCGTTTCCAGGAAAACCCTGGGCGATCTCCGGACCCCGATGACGATTTATCTCCAGATCCGTGACCAGTTCAGGGATACCATCCTGCTTGAAAGTTCGGATTCCAAAAATATCGATAACAATTTTTCATTCATTGCCGTCAATGCCATCGCAGGAATCGAGATTAAAACCTTGACGGATTTTGAAGTGAAACTTCCCGGCCGGGAACCGGTAAAGCAATTGATCGGCGGACAGGAAATCACCGAAATCCTACAGGATTTTGCCCACGTATTTGAATGCGAAAGCACCAGTGAGCCGATTGAAAAAACAGCACAGAGCCTTTTCGGATATACCAGTTTTGAAGCGGTGCAGTTTTTTGAAAACCTGAGCTTCAAACCCCAGAGTCCTGAGGTGGAAATCCCTGTTTTAAGGTACCGGCTGTACCAGTATGTCATTGCCATCAACCATTACAATGATGAAATGCACATCATCGAAAACCAGATGGAAGGTGTAAAACCTGAACTTTATGTATTGGAAAGCTTAATTAAAAACCACAATTCTGTGATCTACCCTTTTGAAAAGAACGGCGGTGAGACTTCAAATATTACGGATGAAGAATACATTGATCTGGTAAAGACGGCACAGAAGCACTGCATGCGGGGCGACGTTTTCCAGTTGGTCTTAAGCAGAAGATTCGAACAGAAATTCAAGGGAGACGAATTCAATGTGTACCGCGCTCTGAGAAACATCAATCCTTCACCTTACCTTTTCTTCTTCGATTACGGAAATTATAAGCTCTTCGGATCCAGCCCGGAAAGCCAGCTGATCATCAAAAACAACAAGGCCGTCATCCATCCGATTGCCGGGACTTTCAAAAGAACCGGGCATCTGGAAACCGACCTCCAGTCTATTGAAGCCCTGAAAAATGATGAAAAGGAAAATGCAGAACATACGATGCTGGTGGATCTGGCCAGAAACGATCTGGGGAAACTGGGCAAAAACGTTACGGTAACCAAATTAAAGGAAATCCAGCTTTTTTCCCACGTTATCCACATGGTAAGCGAAGTAACGGCCGATCTGGCGGAGCAGACCAATCCTTTCGAAATGGTGGCCACCACTTTTCCCCAGGGAACCTTAAGCGGAGCCCCAAAACATAAAGCTTTACAGTTAATCGACCAATATGAAAAAGATTCCCGCGGCTACTACGGCGGCTGTATCGGAATGATCGGACTGGACGGCGAATGCAACCAGGCCATTATGATCCGTACTTTTTTAAGCAAAAACAACACTTTATATTATCAGGCCGGTGCCGGACTGGTAGCCAAATCCAACCCCGAAAGCGAACTCCAGGAAGTGAACAATAAACTGAACGCACTGAAAAAGGCGGTAGAGAAAGCAGAAAAACTGGTAGACAAATATTAATAAAGAAAAAATAAAATGAAACATACGGAACCATCAACCACCAACCATCAACCATCGTCCAAAATCCTGGTATTTGATAATTACGACAGCTTTACCTATAACCTTGTCCAAATGATCGAAAGAATTTTGGATACCAAAGTGGATGTGGTAAAAAATGACCGGATTGCTTTGGCCGACATTAATCAGTACGATAAGATCGTGCTTTCTCCCGGTCCCGGGATTCCCGAAGAAGCCGGAATTTTATTGGACCTGATCAGAGAATATGCGCCTACCAAAAGCATCCTTGGCGTATGCCTTGGCCAGCAGGCAATTGCAGAAGCTTTCGGCGGAAGTTTAATCAATCTAACCGAAATTTATCATGGGGTAGCGACCCCTGCAGAAGTAGTAAAAGACGATACCAAAATTTTCAGGAACCTTTCCAGTGGGATTGAAGTCGGAAGGTACCACAGCTGGGTGGTGAACCGTGAGGATTTACCTGAAGAACTGGAAATCACCGCCGTGGACAAAGACGGCATGATCATGGCGCTGCAGCATAAGACCTACGATGTGCACGGGGTTCAGTTTCATCCTGAAAGCATCCTGACCCCGGAAGGGGAAGTGATTATCCGAAATTTTCTGCTAACTTAAAAAAACATTTATGAAAGAAATCCTTCAATACCTTTTCAATCATCATACGCTGTCCAAATCACAGGCGAAGGCGATCATGATTGAAATTGCGCAAAATAAATTCAACGCTACGGAAGTGACAGCCTTTGTGACTGTTTTCCTGATGCGGAACATTACCCTGCTGGAACTGGAAGGTTTCCGCGATGCCCTGCTGCAGATGGCCGTTCCGGTGAATATTGATGCCGGAGATTCTGTTGATATCGTAGGGACCGGCGGCGACGGAAAAAATACCATCAATATTTCCACCCTGGCAAGCTTTGTGGTAGCCGGTACCGGACAGAAAGTAACGAAGCACGGAAATTACGGAGCATCCACCATTACCGGATCATCCAATGTGCTGGAAGCACTGGGTTATGAATTTAAAAACAATCCGGAACAACTTCAGGAAGAACTGGATAAAGCCAACATCTGCTTCCTTCACGCCCCGTATTTTCATCCGGCCCTGCAATCCGTTGGCGCACTGAGAAAATCTTTGGGACTGAGAACTTTTTTCAATCTTCTCGGGCCGCTGGTGAATCCTTTGAAGCCGCAGTTTTCGGTGATCGGCGTTTATAACCTTGAAATTGCACGGATTTACCAGTACCTTCTCCAAAAAGACAACCGCCAGTTTACCCTGGTGCACGGAATGGACGGCTACGATGAAATCAGCCTGACGGGTGACAGCAAGATCATCAGTAAAAAAGGGGAAGCGGTGTATACCACGGAAGATCTGGGCTTTACAGCCGTAACCCCGGAAAGCATTCAGGCCACTGCGACACCACAGGAAACGGCAAGGATTTTCAGAAATATCCTTGAAGGAAAAGGAACGGACGAACAGAATTCCGTGGTCTTGGCCAATGCCGCGGTTGCCTTATTTTATACCGGCAAATTCGGAAGCTATGAAGACGGCCTCTCGATGGCAAAAGAGAGTTTATACGGCGGAAAAGCTCTGCAAAGCCTGAAAATATTGTTGAATGAATAAATGAACGCATGAATATTTTAGATAAAATCATCCAAAGAAAAAAAGAGGAACTGGAGTTCTCCAAATCAAAAGTTTCCGTTCGGCAGTTTAAAGATTCGGAATTCTTCGGAAGAAAAGGTTTTTCCTTAAAAGAGACCTTAAAAACCAAAAGCGGGATCATTGCTGAATTCAAAAGACAGTCTCCGTCCAAAGGGATCATCAACGACAAAGCTTTGCCGCTGGAAGTAGTTTCCGCTTATGAGCATTCCGGAGCCAGCGCAGTTTCCGTTCTGACGGACCGGGATTTTTTCGGCGGAAGTTCCGAGGATATTTTAAATATCAGGAACCAGATCCGGATTCCCGTTTTAAAGAAGGATTTTATGGTGGACGAATACCAGTTCTATGAAGCCAAATCCATTGGCGCTGATGTCATCTTACTGATCGCGGCCTGCCTTTCCCCTCAGCAGGTTCAGGAATTCACGGCACTTTCCCATGAATTGGGGCTGGAAGTATTGCTTGAAATCCATTCGGAAGAAGAATTGAAACACATCAATCCGGATATTGATTTTGTGGGCATCAACAACAGGAACCTGAAAGATTTCAGAGTAGATCTGCAGCATTCCGTCGATCTTAAAAACAGGCTGCCCGAAGGAATTTTATCCGTAGCCGAAAGCGGGATTTACAGCGAAGCAGATTTTAAATACCTGAAAGAAAAAGGATTTGACGGATTTTTAATGGGTGAATATTTCATGAAAGACCCGGGAAATAAATTCAGAGAATTTATTTCCAATGTAACCATGTAAACAATGTAAGAGTGTAACAATGAAAGAGCGTCAAACATCATTACCCGGTACTTATGAACACCGACTGAAGCTTAAAGTCTGCGGATTGACACAAATTAAACAGATCGAGGAACTGATTTTGATGGGAACAGATTTCCTCGGATTCATTTTCTATGAAAAATCGCCGCGATATGTACTGAATGATCTGACGTTGGAAGAAATTTCCATGATCAATCATCAGGCAAAAGTCGGGGTTTTTGTAAACGAAAGCCCGGAAGAAATTGCAGAAAAAGCGAAGCAGGCAAAACTGGATTTTATCCAGCTGCATGGTGATGATGATGAATATTTTATCGCTGCGCTGAGGAAAATAATCAATCCTGAAACCGGAATCATCAAAGCCATAAGAATAGGAAACCAAACCCCGGATGAATTACAGAAAATAATCAGCAGGAATGAATCCATGACCGACTGCCTGCTCTTTGACACCGATTCCAAAGCGTTCGGCGGAACCGGCAGAACCTTTGACTGGAATTTGCTGAACAAAATAGAGATTCCTCACCCTTATTTTTTAAGCGGCGGGATTTCGGAAGAAAATGTTGACCTCATCGCGATGTTACGCCAAAAGCCCTTTGCTTTGGATATCAATTCGAAATTTGAAACTGAGCCAGGGATCAAAGAAGTAGAAAAAATAAAAAATTTTAAAAATAAAATCAGATAAAAAAGTCCTGAAGGGACGGCTTACCACAGAATCGGATATAGTCCGATTTACCAATCATTACAAACACAAAAAAATACAAAGATGCCCCAATCATTAGTCAAAAAATTATGTTCATATTATTTTCAGTACAAAAAACAGGGAAGATTTTATTGATGAAAAAATAGAGACAGAGCTGTTCGCTTATATCGCAACAGTATGTAAAGATTTCGGAAGCATTGCTTTACAAATCGGAGGAACGGATAATCACATTCACATCCTCTGCTCGCTGTCGAGGAAAATGGCATTAATGAAACTGGTACAGGAGATTAAAGCGCATTCGTCAAAATGGATCAAGAACAAGGGTAAAAAATACGAAAACTTCTTCTGGCAGGACGGATATGGCGCCTTTTCGGTAAGTGAGGAAAATGTGTATGCAGTTGTTCATTATATTAAAAACCAGAGACAGCATCACCAACAAGTTCCTTACAAACAGGAAATGATTGGAATCCTTCAAAGACACAACATGGATTATGATGAGAAATATATGTGGGATTAATAGATTGACATTTAATGCTAAGGTAAATCGGACTGGCGTCCGATTCTAAGTTAAATCGTCCCTTCGGGACTTTGGGAATGAACAATTTCAACCTTTAGTAAAAATAAAAAATGAGGTACAAAAAACGGATTAAAACAGGTTATAGAAAGTGGGAAGCGTTTCTATTTGTGAGATGCGATATTTAAATATGGAAGACCGAAGGAAGTCCCGAAGGGACGGCTTACAAAAGAATCGGACATAGTCCGATTTACCACAGCACAAAAATCAAGGATAAAAGATTCCTTTAAAATTTTAATTAAAAACAGAATAAAATGAATTATAGAAACCCGGATGAAAACGGATATTACGGAGAATTCGGAGGGGCCTTTGTCCCGGAGATGCTGTATCCGAATGTAGAAGAATTGCAGAAAAGCTATATCGGCATTATTGAATCGGAAGATTTCCGACAGGAATACCAGGAGCTTCTGAAAAATTACGTCGGCCGTGCCACACCGCTGTATTTTTCAAGAAATCTAAGTAAGAAATATAACACCAGGATATACCTGAAACGGGAAGACCTCAACCATACCGGAGCCCATAAGATCAATAATGCGCTGGGACAGGTTTTACTGGCCAAACGTCTGGGGAAAAACAGGATCATTGCGGAGACCGGTGCCGGCCAGCACGGCGTGGCCACCGCAACAGCCTGCGCGCTGCTGGGGCTGGAATGCATCGTCTACATGGGAGAAGTCGATATCCAGCGGCAGGCTCCGAATGTGGCACGGATGAAAATGCTGGGGGCAACAGTTGTTCCGGCTACTTCCGGTTCAAAAACCCTGAAAGATGCGGTGAATGAAGCCTTACGCGACTGGATCAACAACCCGGTAACCACGCATTACGTGATCGGAAGTGTGGTGGGTCCGCATCCTTTTCCGGATCTGGTGGCGAGATTTCAGAGCATCATTTCAAAAGAAATCAAGGAGCAGCTTCTGGAGCAGGCAGGCCGGGAAAATCCGGATTACGTGATTGCCTGTGTCGGCGGTGGAAGCAATGCCGCAGGAACGTTCTATCATTTCGTGAACGAAGAAGACGTCAAAATCATCGCTGCTGAAGCCGGAGGTTTCGGTGTGGATTCCGGGAAATCGGCGGCCACCACTTTCCTTGGAACGTTAGGGGTTCTGCATGGCAGCAAAAGCCTCGTGATGCAGACCCCGGATGGGCAGGTGATCGAGCCCCACTCGATTTCCGCAGGACTGGATTATCCCGGGATCGGACCGTTCCACGCTTATCTGTTCATGGAAAAACGGGCTGAATTTTTCAGCATTACGGATGAGGAAGCCTTACAGTCGGCCTTTGAACTCACCAGGCTGGAAGGCATTATTCCGGCTCTTGAAAGTGCGCATGCCCTGGCCGTTTTGGATAAAAAAGAGTTTAAAGAAGACGATCTTGTAGTCATTTGCCTGAGCGGCCGCGGGGATAAGGATATGGAAACGTATTTGAAAAATTTGTAAAACGTAAAAAGTATGTTTGTAAAAAGTATAATGATGCAAAATTACATTGCAATTATACTTTTTACATGATACAATAATACATTGAACATTATGAAAAAACTAAACATCTACTTCACCGCAGGAATTCCGCAACGGGAAGATACTGCGGACCTAATAAGACTGATCCAGGATTCGGGAGCCGACATGATGGAAATCGGAATGCCGTATTCGGATCCGGTGGCGGACGGACCGGTCATCCAGCAGGCCCATGAACTTGCCCTGAAGAACGGAATGACGATTGAAAAACTGTTTGCCCAGCTCAAATCCGTTAAAAATGAAATCAAGGTTCCTTTGATTTTAATGGGCTATATCAATCCAGTCCTGAGTTTCGGATTTGAGAATTTCTGCCGGGAATGTTCGGAAAGCGGCGTATCAGGACTGATTATTCCCGATTTGCCGCCGATCGAATTTGAGAAAAAGTACCGGGACGTTTTAAATCAATACCAACTGAACTTCACTTTCCTGATTACTCCGGAAACATCGGATGAAAGGATTCTCTATCTGGATTCTTTGAGTTCAGGATTTCTGTATGCCGTCAGCTCCTCGTCTACCACAGGAAATGAAAATACGGTCCTGAAAAACGAAAGCTATCTTTCAAGGCTTGCCTCCCTTCCGCTGAAAAATCCGGTGATGATCGGTTTCGGCATCAGATCCAGGGAAGATTTTGAAAACGTTACCGAAAAGGCAGACGGCGGAATTATCGGGACTGCGTTTGTGAACGTCCTTTTGCAGCATGAAAACTGGAAGGACAAAGCCGCTGATTTCATCCGCTCCATTAACGGGTAAAAATCACTAAATTTGTACAGTCAAAAAAGGATATGAATACCATTCAGAATAAAACCGTCGCATTCGAGGATTTAGGAACCCGGGATTACCAGTCGGCCTGGGATTACCAGGAATCGCTGATGAAGAACATCATCGATCTCAAGATCAAAAACCGTGATCTTCCCGCCGAACAGCATCTGGAGACCCCCAACCATTTTTTACTGGTGGAACATCCTCACGTTTACACGCTGGGGAAAAGCGGCCATGAAGAAAATATGCTGGCCGGGATCGATAAGCTGAAGGAGATCGATGCCACTTTCGTGAAAGTTAACCGCGGCGGTGATATTACCTACCATGGTTACGGACAGATTGTCGGTTACCCGATCCTGGACCTGGAAAATTTCTTTACCGATATCCACAAATACATGCGGAATCTGGAGGAAGTGATCATCCGCACCATCGCCGAATACGGACTGAATGGCGAACGCTCTCCCGGCGAGACCGGGGTATGGCTGGATGTGGGAAAACCGTACGCCCGGAAAATCTGTGCGATGGGCGTAAAAGCCTCCCGCTGGGTAACGCTGCATGGTTTTGCATTAAATGTAAATACCGATATGCGCTATTTCGAATACATCATTCCTTGCGGGATCAGAGACAAGCAGGTGACTTCGCTGAAAAGGGAACTGGAACGGGAACTGACGCCTGAAGAAATGGAAGAGCTCAAAATGAAGATCAGGAAGCATTTTGAGGAAGTTTTTGAAGCGGAGCTGCAATACAACAATCCGTAACCATAACAGCAAGAATCACATCAGAAGTTTTTTTAATCCCTCTGATTTATGAATACTTTCATCCCGTCCTTTTTCTGGCGGGATATTTTTTATCCGTTCCTGATTTGTAAGGCAGGATTGAATTATTAACTTTATTTTTGCCGCTTAAATAAAAAAACTTAATGACACGGACTTTCAAATGCCTCTGCCTTCTCCTCTTTTTATCCTTCATCAATTCCTTTGCACAGGACTCGTATATTTTTGAGATCGACAGCCTGATCCATGTTAAAAATCCCAGGAATTTCAACGGCGTGATCCTGATTACCAAAAAAGGAAAAGTTCAATATTCAAGAGCTTACGGGATTAAGGATATTTATAATGCGGCTCCTTTGCAAATAAATGACCCGTTCGAAATTATGTCGAATACCAAACAGATCACCGCCGTTCTGGTATTGCAGGAAGCGGAAAAAGGAAGAATAGACCTGCAGGCACCTATTGCGAAGTATCTGAACGATCTTACCCAGCCATGGGCAAATTCTGTCACGGTCCATCATCTGCTGAACCATACCCATGGGATTACGGATCTTAAGAAGCCTCTGGAATTCAAGCCGGGATCGGATTTTAAATATGGCAACCTTTCCAATATCCTTTTAGGGAAAATCATCGAAAAAGTATCAGGACAGTCGTATAAATCGGCGGCTGAAAGTCTATTCCTGAAATTGGGAATGAATGATACTTTTCTATATTCGAAAGATGGCAACAGAAAACCGGTAACCGGACATATGGCAGAGCATAATGTGTTCAGTGCGGTTGAGGAATCTTTGATCACTGACGAAAATCTGCCTGCAGACGGCGTAATCACCACGGCAAAAGACCTTTCCGTATGGAATCAGGCGCTTTACAAAGGAAGCCTCCTGACTCCTGAAATGTACCGGTTGATGACCACTCTGTCAGCCATGTCCCAGCATGATGTTTTCGGGAAAGAGAAAACAGGCTACGGTTATAATATCAGAATAGCAAACGATCATGGTGTTTCCTACTTCGGGCATACAGGTCTGGGTGACGGCTTTGCTTCGCTCAACATCTATTTTCCAAAAAGCGACGTCAGCCTGATTATCCTGGAAAACCAGATGAATGAAAACAGTAATCTGTACTATTACTTTGAAACTGAAATCAAAAACATCCTTTTAAGCAGTAATCTGGTGAAAGAATAATTCATTCGAATCTTTAAAAGCAGGCATTTCATAAAATTTTTCACGTCTTATATTTTCTGTTATCCTTTTAACGAACAGGAACATATCAATGATCAGGTAAGTTGTAAGCGTCCGATTATTTTTTTAATAAAAATATTTTTCCCATTCATATTTTTACTACATTTAATATCACAAAACAGTGAACTAATAAACAGCTTCACGAAATATTAACCAAACAAAATAAAACTATGAAACAACTTCTGTTATCCATGATGGCATTTGTGACGATTGCGTCCTTCAATGCCTGTACAGATTCAAATGCAGGCCAGGATCCTGCGCTTACCGGGGAATTAAGTGAAAACGTTCAAAACTTCGGAAGTACCGTTCCGGTAACGATGGAAAAAGAAAACGGCAAATACCGGGTCAACTTTATCATTACCGCCCAGAATTTCGAAATCCGGGACAGCGAAGAAAATGCGAAGTACATTTCTATGATCCGTGAAGCCGTGGAAAATGAGACCCCGATCCGTGTTTTCCTGAGGGCCCAAACGAATGAAATTGTAAAAGTAGACGCGCCGACGGAAGAGGATATCCGCTATTTTAAATCGCTGCTTACCAAAGAAATCCGTACGGAAACCCAGAAAGCCGTAAGTGTTATTCCGAATCAGGCTACACTCAACAGCCTTTTCAATCAGATTAAAAACCAGTCCTGCGGAACATCCACGGCCTCTTCTCCGTGCATTACCTTCAGATATGCGGTTGACGGATGTTATGCCAGAGCCCACAAGATGAGACAGATTCTCCTTAATGCAGGATACGACTGCGAAAAACAGTTTGTCTACGGAAACCTGAAAGCTTCCACCGGTACCTGCTGTGTATCCTGGGGATACCATGTGGCCATATTGGTCAGCTTTAAAAACGCTTCAGGAACGGTTGAAAAAAGAATCATCGATCCTTCTCTCTTTACCAGCGGACCGGTAACGGATACAGCCTGGCGAAATGCCTGTGTGAATACCAGCTGTGGCTCTGCATCAGCCTCATCCTACGCCAACACCGCGGGAAATATCTACTACAGAAGCCCGTCGGGATCTTTATTGTACGACAACAACTATGTAAATACCAATTGTGTCCTGACCACTTTTGCTTCGCTCTCCGGCTGCTCGCCAAGTCCCGCGCCGAGTGTTTCAAGCTGTGGATTTTAAACTGTAACTTTAATTAAAATATGATAAAGCTCCTGTATTTACAGGAGCTTTTGATTTAATAAAACTTCCTGCATCCATTTTCCTACTTCTATTCTCCCCTTTTAGCCACTTACCTCATATATGTTTAAAAGAATTTTAAACTTAATAGACAAAGGAAATAATTCATTTAGATAAATTTAGCCAAATTAAATTGTACACAATTCAATTTGGCAATATCTTTGTAGTATAGAATTCAATAAAAAATTTAACAAAATGTCATTAATAGAAGATTTAAACTGGAGACATGCGGTAAAAGCTTATGACCCGGCCAGAAAAGTATCGGAAGAAGATTTAAATAAAATCCTGGAGTCGGCAAGGCTTGCCCCTACTTCATCCGGACTGCAGCCTTTCCGTGTAATCGTAGTAGAAAATCAGGAATTAAAAGAAAAAATGGTGCAGGGCGCATTGAATCCGGAAGTGATGAGGGATTCTTCCCATGTATTGGTGTTTGCCGCCTGGGACCGCTACTCCGACGAGAAAATCGATAGAGTATATGACCATCATACCGATGTAAGGGATCTGCCAAGAGGCCGTTTTTCCAGCTACACCGACAAAATCAAGGAGATGTACGGAGCCCAGACGCCTGAAGAACATTTCGCCCACACGGCCAGACAGACGTATATTGCACTCGGATTGGCGATGGCACAGGCTGCCGAACTTAAAGTAGATACAACGCCGGCAGAAGGTTTCAGCAATGAAGTGGTCGATGAAATCTTAGGATTAAGAGAGCTGGGATTAAAAAGTGTAAGTTTGCTGTATATCGGATACCGTGATGAAAAGAACGACTGGTTATCCCATATGAAAAAAGTGAGAATTCCTATGGAGGAATTTATCATCAAAATGTAAAAAAAATCAACTTTCAGTTTCAGAAATTATGGAAAATCCCGAATGCTTAAAACTCGATAATCAGCTTTGCTTTCCGTTGTACGTGATTGCCAGAGAGATGACGGGGCTATACCGTCCGTTTCTGGATGAGCTCGGTATTACCTACCCGCAATACCTGGTCCTGATGGTCCTTTGGGAACATGACGGTCTCCCGGTAAACAGTATCGGAGAAAAGCTCTATCTGGACAGCGGTACCCTGACGCCCCTGCTGAAAAGGCTGGAAGCAAAAGGATTTATTTCCCGGAAACGGAAAAAAGAGGACGAGCGGGTGGTTGAAGTATTCATCACGGAATCCGGGAAAGCATTGCAGCTGAAAGCCTGCGAAATCCCCGGAAAACTGATGAGAAAAATCGATGCCGCTCCCGAAGACTGGATCGCCCTTAAAGAAAGTGTTCAGAAAATATTAAACAAAATAGAAAAATAAATGAAAACCTTATACACCACAAAAGTTACGGCAACCGGAGGAAGAAACGGCCACGTAAAAAGCGAAAACGGAATCCTGGATCTTGAAGTAAAAATGCCTAAAGCCTTAGGCGGAGCCAATGATGATTTTACCAATCCTGAAATGCTTTTTGCTGCAGGATATTCCGCCTGTTTCGACAGCGCTTTGAACAGAGTCATCTCCCTGTCAAAAACAGAAACCGGAGAAACAACCGTTACCGCAGAAGTAAGCATCGGCCAACTGGATAACGGCGGCTTCGGGCTGGCGGTTCAGCTGGACGTTAATATTCCCGGCGTTTCCCAGGAAGAGGCTCAGTCTCTGACGGAAAAAGCCCATGAGATCTGTCCGTACTCCAATGCAACACGCAATAATATCGAAGTAAAGCTTTCGGTAACCAATAATTAAGAGTTAAACTTTTATAGAATATTAAATCTGCTTTTCAGGAAGCAGATTTTTTTGTTTAAAAAAACCTTTTTAACCTTTTGTTACCGAAAGTGAAAAAAAAGGACATCGATCCCGGCTAATCGATAAGGTTGATTTAATAAAAGCAACTTTAATCACTTGATTTCATACTTCAAAATAATTCATTAAAAAATATCAGTATGTTTGCCCATCAAAATTTTCAACATTTTAAACGATACCCTTGAAACCTATTTTTTTCCTTATCATTCCGGTAATAAGTTTATCTGAAATCCATGCCCAGCATACCTACGCTTTCTTCGGATCCTTCAACCGGGATCAGGATACGGAAGGACTCTTTGTCTATGAACTGGATACCCTCAGCGGAAAACTTTCAAAAGCTGCTTCATTTACGGGAATACTCAATCCTTCTTTCCTTACGGTTTCTCCTAATGGAAAATATGTTTTTGCCTGCACGGAAAGCAAGACGAAAAACAGAGGAAGTGTCAGCAGCTTTGCTTTTGATCCTGAAAAAAAGTCGCTTACGCTGATCAGCAAACAGAAAAGCGGCGGGGAAAACCCGGTTTATCTCACCGTCCACCCAGAAGGGAAATGGCTGGTGAACGGAAATTACACGGAAGGCAGCGTTTCGGTATATCCTGTTTCTGAAAACGGGCAGATCCAGCCGTATGTCCGGAATTTTCAGTTCGCAGAAGGAAGCATAGACCCAAACCGGCAGGAACGGGCACACATCCATTCCACCGTTTTTTCTCCGGATTTCAACTATATCTTTCTCCCGGACTTGGGAGCGGATAAGATCAGGACGTACCGGTTTGAAACTGAGAAAGACCAGCCGTTACAGCCTGCAGCAATTCCCTTCACTGCAACGGTTCCCGGAAGCGGTCCGAGACATTTGACCTTTCATCCCAACGGAAAATTTGCCTACTGTATCGAAGAAATGGGTGGAGCGGTAAGCGTCTACTCCTATGAAAACGGAAAGCTGAGCCTTCTGCAGCGGATCAGCACCCACTCTGAAAAATACAAAGAGGATTTTGAAAGTTCGGATGTTCACGTTTCACCCGACGGTAAATTTTTATATGCCTCCAACCGTGGGAATGAAAATAACATGGCCATTTTTTCGATTCAGGATAACGGAACTTTAAAAACCGTCGGTTACCAGTCTACCAAAGGAAAGCATCCGCGGGTGTTCAATCTGGATCCGCACGGTAAATTTTTAATCGCCACCAACGCCGGAACCGGAACGGTCGTGGTCTTCAGAAGAAACCCGGAAACGGGATTGCTGAGGAAAGTGGGTCGGAAGATTAAAATCAAAAGTGTTTCGTGTGTGGAGATCAGGAAATATTAATCTTATCTTTATTCCTTCTAAACGTTTAAGATGAAAATGTAATTATTATCCTGAATCATGTTCAGGATAAACCGGTTCCATTATAGCAGCCATGCATCACTGGCATATTATAAAAACATGAACTTTAATGTAAATAATCATCAAAATAAATAATTATCCTTATGACCAAAACTGAGTTTCTGGATCTTTTACGGGAATCAACAACAGAGTGTTACGAATTTGCAAAAAATTATGTTACTGATGATCTTCCCGATCGTTTCATCTATTGCGTTTCGCTCAATGCCTCCCTCGACGATCCCCGACTTAAAGGATTTGATATTTACCCTGAAGATCATGACCGCAGACTTGAAATGGTAAAGGATACGGATGTTGCAGAGCTTCTGTATAGGAAAGGCAAAATACCGGTTTGGATCAACATTTCCGTAGAATGTGTTCACAGGCATACAACCGTCATCCAGCTTCTGTGCGCAGGACGTTATTCTGATAAAAGCCAAGACTATTATTATAACTATCATGATATTATAACTCCGTTTGGCATCAAAAGCCCTACTCTTCCTTACGGCCATAAAGAGGGAGAAAAATTCAGATTAAAAAACAAGTATAAAAAATCTCTTTTAAGCAGGTTGACAACATGGTTCAATAAATGATCTCTCAAATAAGGTTATAGAAATTGAATTTACGTTAAAATATTGAAAATCAAATCACAACAATATTTTCTTAAAAGCCTCCACCTTCTGATAGTGATCATCTGCTTCCCTCTCTTTTTTATCAATAATCAGGATACCGGAAAGGTGGTCGATTTCATGCTGGAAGATGACGGCGGTAAATCCTTCGACGATCTCCGAATATTTCTGTCCTTTCAGGTCGACATATTCCATCTGAATGACCTGGCTGCGGTAAAACCGGTCCCGGAACCCGGGAATCGACAGATCGCCTTCCGGACCGAGGTTCTGGATTTCGGACTTCCAGGTAATCAGGGGATTGATGAAATATTCCAGCGGTTCTCCCGGTTTGTCGAAACGCTGTACCCAGATCACTTTCCGGTTGATTCCGACCTGCGGTGCCGCAATACCTACCCCACCGTCTGTAGAAAGCAAAGCCTCCTTCATTCTTTCTACTAAAACCTCCGTATTTTTATCCAGCGGATCGATTTCCGAGGAAAACCGCAGCAAGGCGTGGTGCTGATGCTCGTCGGTCGTCTGGTAAATCGGCAGTGCCGTCCGGATATCCCCCTGACTGATCAGGGAAACCTCCTCCGCCGTAAGCTTCTGGGCATTGATAAAACTAACGAAGAAAATGAATAACAAAGAAAGTTTTCTCATGTTGGCAAAATGTTGAACAAAGATAAATGATGTTTAATAATATAACCACAGGTTTTTGCGGATTTGTATAGATGATAACGTGACTTCGGCTCCGCTCAGCCACCGGAACCTGAGAAATTCAGTACACCGTTTGTCATTGACTTCGTCGAATCTATGATTTCCGCAGGAATCTCAACATCGTATCAGAAAACAGCTTATAAAAATTCGTCTCTGAGTTAAGACGACAAGCTTCCGGTTTAAAACCACGCCTTTTTTACTCCAGCTTTCACTTGCTTCTTTTTGCTTTTTCCCTTGCTCTTTCTCCCCCTTTCTACTTGGCTCTTTCTAATAAGTTTTCGTCATATCCGCCGGGATCACCAGATTAAAATCGGTCGGAATGTAATCTTTTTCAGGAACCTTCAGCTCAGGATCTCCGGATTCAAAGACGGAAATCACTGCCATTCTCAGGTTCGGGTTTTTCTGTTTGAGATACCAGTAGATCCCGCCAAACTCCTTGCTGTGGTAGTTGCCGTTGTAATGGATAAATGTTTTTCCGGGCTGAAAATTTTTCAGGATCGATTCTGCCATCGTTGCATCCTTGATGGCCTGGGCCGAAATAAAATTCATCACCTTCATTTCTTCCGCATGGTCGCCCATCATTTTTTTCATTTCCGGATAGCCGGGGGTTTCCAGAGTAACTTTGACCGGTAGTCGGGCAATATAGGTTTTGTCCTTTGCCGGCAGTTTATCCAGAGACGCCAGTCCTTCTTTCGAAGTCTGGGAAGCATATCTTCTGGGAACATTGGTGGCGATAAAAGGCAAGTTTTTATCCTTCGCAAAATCAACCAGCGGCTTGTAATCCGTGGCAAAATTGTTCCAGAGCCTCGCCGAATCCTTTAAAGTTTTAGCGTCAAAGGTTCCGTTCAGGTATTTATTTAACTGAGGCTGATTGTCCCGTTCAAACATTTCTGCGCCTAAGATCAGCTGCCCGTTCTTTTTCTGATGCAAAGCTTCGGTCACTTTCAGCTGCAGCCAGTGGTTGATGGAATTATTGTGATTCTCTCCGAAGAACACGACGTCATAGACGGCCAGTTCCTGTACCAGTTTCTCCGTATTCACTTCGTTTCCCTTTTTATCATAAAACTGGTAGGACTTGAAATCCTGTGCATGAAGCGAACGGAAGGCAACCAACAATAGAGAGATAATAATATTTTTCATATTGAAATTTTTTAATGAAATAATATAAACAGAGATCACAAAGATCAGTATATAATTTTAAAGATAATCCATCTGAACTTTAAAACGTTTTAAATTGAGTTTAATGACAAACTTATAATTTTAAAGCAAATAAATCTGCGTAACCAGCCAAATCTACGAGAGCATAACAACAATGCCAATGTACAATGGCTTAAACCTAATTTCAGATCAGCATCAGCCGTGTCATTTGTGAAACTATTCGTGACATTTATGTTTAGGAAAAAACCTCTTGCATTGAACTTAATGACAAACTTATAATTTTAAAGAAAACAAATCTGCGTAGCCAGCCAAATCTGCGAGAGCATAACAACAATGCCAATGTACAATGGCTTAAACTTAATTTCAGATCAGCATCAGCCGTGTTATTTGTGAAAATATTCGTGACATTTGTGTTTAGGAAAAACCCTCTTGCATTGAACTTAATGACAAACTTATAATTTTAAAGCAAATAAATCTGCGTAATCAGCCAAATCTGCGTGATTATAAAACAATTAAGCAGACAATAAGTTTCAAACTTAATTTTTGCCGTGTCATTGGTGAAAATATTCGTAACATTGGTGTTTAAACTGAAGAAAGGCCGCACTGCAAAAAACAGAACGGCCTTAAAAAAAATAATCTAACTATTTATTTTTCCAGCCCTGCCACCAGGTCTTTCCATTCCTGCAGCTCAGGGATTCCCGGTTTTCTTTTCCCGAAAAACTGAACGATAAAGTCCCCTTCTTTGTTGAATACTTCAATCGCCGTCACTTCACCGTCTTCCGTCGGTTTTTTTACGATCCAGGCTTCCGATATTTTCGTCACGTCAAGGTGTAAGTTGAAATCGGGATCCATCACGTTGAACCATTGCTGGTGCCATAAGGTTTTCTTTACATTTCCGGTGTGGATCTGGATAATCCCCCTGTTCCCTACGAAGATCATGATCGGAAGCTCTTTTTCCGAAGCGTCTTCCAGTACGTTTACTACTTTCGAGCTGTCAATCTTTTGGGCAAAGCCTTCCGGGGCCAGTCTCAGGGCCTGGGTTCTGCTTACCCCGAATTTCCGGGTCATCATGAAGAAATCGTGGGTGTCTTTTAAAGATTTCCAGGCACTCTGAAAACCTTCGACGTCGATTTCAGCATCCGGTTTTTCTTCCGCTTTCGGAGCCACCGCTTCCGGTTCAAAAGAAGGATCCTGCTCATCAGCCCTGAATTTTTCAACCAAGGCATCAAAGGCTGTCTCGTTGCTGTCTTTGGTCAGGTAAATCTTATGAAGGGCCAGTCCGTCTTTTCCAAAGAACTGCAGACTTTTCCGGTCTCCTTCTGCCACGGCAAAAGCAAATTTCCAGTGGTTCAGGAAAATCCTGAGATCGATATCTTCCCCTACAAAAAGCTGGGCGTGCGGACTGCTGAAATCACCGTTCCGGTAAACCCCTTTTCTTTCGTGAACGCACTCGTCGTTACGGGTAAGTGCCATTACTTTTCCCAACTGCTCAACTTCCGTCAGAATATTATGAAATTCCGGTTTCAGCACCGTTACGCCTTCTCCAACGTTCGTCGCCAATAGTTCAGCTTCGCTCACGCCGAGTTCTTCTGCTGCATTTCTTATTCTTACGTGCGGATTGTCCGCTTTAAGAGCTTCCCATTTTTCTTTCAGATCGTGTACTAATGTGCTCATTATTTTATTTTTTTATGGTTAAAATCGTGTAATCTCTTGTAATGGTTTCGTCTTCTGTTTTGCTTTTTATTTCTTCCTTCCTTTCGGAAATGGTCATTCTGTTGAAATGGCTTTTGGAAACCATTTCCTCCATTTCACCGGTATTATACAGGGTAAAACCGAACCGGGTGAACGGCAGCTTCTCCATGAAATCCCTTTGCCCGAAGGTCAGGACGAAGGTCCCCGTTTTTTTCAGGACCCTGTAGATTTCATTTAAATAGTCTACCGGCTGCTTCCAGAAATAGACGGTGTTGACGGTGAATATTTTATCAAATGTTTTATCTTCGAAAGGGAGTTTTTCCCCGTCATACAAAATAAAATCCGTCTGATCTTTGAAGACCTCATTCAATCTTTTAGCTTCACGGTGCATCGTCCCGGAAATATCGATTCCCGTATATTTTATATTTTGTGCCCTGCTTAAAATGCTCTTTACATGGCCGGCGTTTCCGTGGCCGATTTCGAGAATGTGCTCGTTGTCTTCGATGAGAAGTGCCTGGATACTTTCGATCGTCATTCCGATGTTGGTGGCATTCATCATTTCACCAATCCCGATGCCTTTTTCCCCTTCGGGATTGGCAAGGTTCTGTGCTAATATTTTTAATTTTTCCTGGTCCATTATCCAAAAATGATCATAGGGTTACCGGTGGCCGGATGCTCACAGATGGTGCACGGAAAATTGTAGGCCCTGCTGATGTTTTCAGCGGTAAAAACTTCTTCCGGCGTTCCGTAGGCAACGGTCTTTCCCGACTTCATTAATAATATTTTATCGGCATACTGCGCTGCGAGATTCAGATCATGAAGCACAACCACCGCAGAATTGGCCTCTTTGGTAAACTGCCTGATGCTTTCCAGTGTTTTATACTGATGCTTTACATCAAGGTTATTTAAAGGTTCGTCCAGGAAGAGAAGCTTATGGGCAATTCCGTTCTGCAGCTGGGCCATCACCCTTGAAAGGTGCACCCGCTGCTTTTCCCCGCCGGATAAGGTATTGTATTCCCGGTCTTTTAAATGAAAAACATCGGTTTCGTACATCATCCGGTTCATGGCTTCCAGATCTTCTTTCCGGGGTTGTGCATCAAAATACGGGTACCGCCCCATCATCACCACGTCCTTCACTTCAAGCGGAATATCACTGCTGTTGTGCTGGGAAAATTTAGCTTTATGCTTAGACAGTTCCTGCACAGCCCATTCATTGATCGGCTTATCTTTAAATACAATCCGCTGACTGCATTTCACTTCATTGGCCAGCATACTCAGCAGGCTGGACTTCCCGGCTCCGTTCGGACCTACGATCGCCAGGAATTCACCGTATTCCAAATGGACATCCACCGCATCCAGAATGTGGAATTCTTTATGTTTATAGGTAATCTGATGCGCCCTGATCATGACAGTGATTTTTTAAATTTAACTAAAATCGCAATAAAAATCGGGCCTCCCATAAGAGCGGTCAGAATCCCGATCGGCAGTTCCGAAGGTTCCACGATGCTCCTGCTGAACGTATCGGCAGTGAGTAACAAAATACTTCCGAAAATTGCCGATAACGGCAGAATGAAAGCATAATCGGATTTGAACAGCAGCCGTAAAATATAAGGCACAATCAAACCTACAAACCCGATCGTCCCGGAAAATGCCACGCAGCTTCCGATCATCAGCGCCGTAATGAGGATGATCTGTTTCTTCAGCCGTTCTACATCGATTCCCAGATGCTGCGCATCTTTTTCCCCCAGCATCATGGCATTCAACGCTTTGCCTTTCGGCAGCAGGATGAGGTAGGATATGATCAAAACAACGGCTAAAATAATATCCTTTGTCCAGGTGGCTGCAGCCAGGCTTCCTAAATTCCAGAACGTTAAATCCCTCAATTGGTCGTCTTTTGAAATGTAGATCAGGAAACCGGTAACGGAAAATCCGATGGCGGTAATGGCGACCCCGCTCAGCAGCATCATGACCACATTGGTTTTTCCTCCGCTGGTTGAAATCCTGTAGACGAGCAGCATCGATAAAAAAGAACCGATGAAAGCGGCGATGCCTACCAGTGAAAACTGTACCGCTTCAGGAAGATACGGCTTGAAGTGCCCTCCCAAAACGATGGTAACGGCGGCAAGCAGCGTTGCTCCCGAGGTCAGCCCTATTAAATCTCCTGTGGCCAGAGGATTTTTAAACAATCCCTGCAGGCTGGTCCCTGAAACGGCCAGCATGCTTCCGATCAGGATCGCCATCACAATTCTTGAAGCCCTTACGTCCCGGACGATATACCGGTCGCTTAAAGACAAATCCGGATTGCCTTTGATCATTTTGCCTAAAACCTCAAAAGCGGATTTTCCTCCGAAATCGTAAACGCCGGTATTAAGGGACCATACTGCTATGAAGGCAAGCAGTACGGCACTCAGGGTGACGTAAAGGTATAATTTACTTGGTGTTCTCAATTAAAAGTCGGTTTAATGCTACAGCAGCTTCTCCCAGTCTCGGCCCGAAACCTGAAACCAGGCCTCCGTCCATGGCAATGATCTTCTTGTTTTTTCCCGCATTGGTCTGGGAAACGCCCGGCATTTTTAAGGCCCCTTCATTTCCTCCCGCGCCCTGCAGTCCGCTGGTGAAGAAGAACAGTACGTCAGGGTTGGCTTTTACCACCGCTTCCGGAGTCAAAGGCTTGAAATCTTCAAAGTCGTTAACGGCATTTTCTCCGCCGGCGATTTCAATCAGTGAAGCCATCGGGGTATTTTTTCCGGCCACCATCAGCATATTTCCTCGAGCGTAGATGAAAAGGACTTTCGGCTTTTTGGCAATCGGCTGGACCGGTTTTAAGTCGGCATCAATTTTATCGTTCAGTTTCTGATAATCGTTGCTTCCGATGGTTTTGGCTACATCGGCGATTAATTTTTTGGTTCCGTCAACGGTAAATTCCTGTTTGAAAACTTCGGTTTTGATTCCGGAAGACTTTATTTTCCCCATCAATGCGGGGTTGATGTCTTTATCCGAAGCTAAAATCAAGGTCGGAGAAACCGCCATGATCGGCTCAATCGTCATGGACCGTACATGGCCCAGATCTTTAGCCGTCGCTTTCAGGGATTCCGGATAGGTGCTGGTGACATCGGTTCCTACGATTTCTTTCCCGTGGCCTAAAGCCGCTACGATTTCCGTAATGCCTCCGTTCAAAGTAACGATTTTATTGTTGGATTTCGGGGTTTCCGAACTTACTTCCGTAGCATTTCCTGTTTTCCCGCTCTCCTCTTTTTTACAGGAGTATACGGCAATGAGAACAGAAGCGGCAAGAATGATTTTTTTCATAATCTATTTATTATTTGATTGTTACTATAAAGGTTTGTATTCGAACTGAGGGAAACCTCTTTCTCCGGAGGCATTGGTAATCCTGGTAAATCTTAATTTAAAATAATAGCCTTCCGCATCTTTGATGATATAGAAACGGTCGCCGTATACTTCCAGGCCATTGGCTCCCACCGGGTTTCTCCAGTTGGACCCGATGACCCGCTGATCGGTATATATGAATTTGGACGGATCGATATCGGATATTTTAAAATTAGTAAAGGCTTCCACTCCCGATGCCGGTGCCTGAACCACCACTTCATAAGCCCCTGCCCCGCCTACATTGTTGATCGTCACAAAATCCGCAAATATGTAGCTTCCCGCTCCGGTAATGGTATTGGTGAATACCGTGAAGCAAAGGTCCCATTTTTTCTTTTCCGGCTGGATGGTCACTTCTTTTTTATTTTTTAAACTGACAAAGCTGTAATTATAAGCTGTATTTTTATTAATAACCAGTTCTTCATGAGAAGAAGAAGCCAAAGGTGCATATTTCACTTTGTAGCCACCGGTTGCGGTACGGGTAATCTGAACTTTCATCCAGCCCCTGCTGTCTCCGCCGGTTGCCACAGAACCTGTAGGAACAGAGCCGGTAAAAATTTCCTTGCCCATGTTCACCAGATAAACCGCATTTTCAGAATCAGTTGGTTTGATTTCATCGATGGCGGTATATCCTGAAGGGAAGTTTCCTTTTACATCATCAATATAGGTTATGTTGGAAGGATTGAAATTGGCGACCTGAACCTGCGGCTGTAAAGAGGCTACACTTGCTTCGGTAACGGCATCAATATCCGTAGCATTGGGAATTTTTCCTGCTGCCATCATGATGGAAGAGTTCAACACGACTTTAAAATCGTTTCCCGAATAGAAAGCAAGATCCCAATCCGTTCTTCTGGTCAGCATCTGTGAATTGGTCCCCAGATCAAACCAAACCTGGTTCGGCTGTGTGGCACCACCGACATTAGGATCTACTATTGCCCCATCGGAAAGCACTACTGCTACAGGGTCTTCGTTATCATTGATGCACGATTGTGCAATAAAGGAAGCGCCTATAAGCAAAGAAAACAATATTTTTTTCATTTTAGGGATTTAAAAATTATAATTTAAACGGGCAAAATAACTCCGGCCGTAGAACAGATTCTGCTGACCTGTTGCCGCATTATGGCTGTCCCCGGACTGGACGGTATTTCTCACGCTGGTCACATCGAAAATATTTTTTATTCCCGCGCTGATTTCAAAATGGTTTTTAAAAAAAGGCTGGCTTACCGTAAAGTTCAGCATATTGAAATCGCCGATCTCGCCGAGAATATACCGGCCCGGATCTTTAGGGTTGTTTTTGTCTCCCAGATGCGTGTATCTCCGCTGGTTCCCGGTGTATTTATAATAAAGGGCAAACAGGGTTCCGGAAGATGGTAAGGTGTAGTTAGCCGCCAGATTGGCCTCTGCGTAATAATTGTAATCATCCGGCGAAATAAGGTTTCCTGTACTTAAAACCTGGGAAATTCCCATGACCGAAATACCGGCGTTTAATGATAGAGCCCCTTTTCTGAGATTCACTCCGCCTCCGAATAAGATCGATTTGTAATGGTCTATATTCAGGTAGGTGATCTGTAACGGGCTGTTATTGATGATCACATCTTCAATTCTGTTCTGTACATCCAGGTACATTCCCGAAAGACTGAAATTGAATTTCCAGCCGTTGGTATTGGTTAAGCCATAATCCCAGAACGCAGCCGCCGAATATCCGGTTTCCGGCTTCAGGTTTTCATTTCCCCTGATGTCGTGGTTGTTGTCCACTACGTAAGTATATAGTTCGTCGTATGTCGGGAACCGGTTGGCTGATCCGAAGACCGCACGGATATCCGAACTTTCCGAAGTTTTAAACCGTAAGGTTCCGGAATAATTGTATTGGGAATCGAATTTATCGCTTAAAGCCATCCTTACCCCCGGGCGGAATGAAAGCCAGCTGTTGATGTTCCATTCTGCCGACAGGAAATTGGCGTAATTGAATACTGAACGTTCGATGCTTCTGCCGTTGTTATTGCTTTCAAAAGTGGTGGCATCGGCGAAGCCTTTGGTCCTGTCCAGCTCATACCCGATCTGGAAATTCACTTTTTCGCTGTCCAGAAAATTGCTGAACATTCCCCTTGAGTAAAGTACATCCGACTTATAGAATGTAATTTCAGCCTCTCTCGAAAGTTCTTTCCGGTTGGGAATATCATAAGTATATTGCTGTGATTTTCTTTCCTGGCTCTGGTAAGAGAAGTCCCCGATATAATTGATTCTTCCGAGCCTGCTCTGGATGTTGAACTGATGGATCCAACGTCGCGTATGATAATCTTTATCATACGCCGTGTAAGTCCGGTTGCCTCCGCCAAGATATTCATCGCCTATAATCGGATTATAGTAGTTTATTTTTTCTGTAAGAAAATTCAGCTTGTAGAAAAAACTTGTGTTGTTTTTGCTGTAACGGATGGTTCCGTTTGTTGTCAGCTGATCTTTAGGCTGCCAATCGTAGCCTCGCAGGCCATCTTTGCTTTCGCTGAAATATTTATATCCATTGAGTGATCCTCTGTATCCCTGGAAATCATTATGGTTGATATCGGCGGAAACCGACCAGTGGTCATTGATCCGGTATCCGAGATTCAACGACTGGATATGCCGGCCATTCCCTTTTTTAAACCAGTCATAATCATTTTTTACCGTTTCTTCCTGCAAAGAAGCCAGGACACTTATTTTTTTGGTATACGTTTTTTTAGTGATGATATTGATGACACCGGCAACCGCATTGTTTCCGTATTCAACGCCCATCGAACCCTTCACTACCTCTATTCTTTCGATGTTATTCACATTGATTTTGGTAAGGTCTACCAGATTTCCCATCCCTTCGTCACTCACAACCGGAATATTATCGATAAGGATTTTGGTGTATTTACCGCTCAGTCCCATAATACTGGCATTGGAATTTCCCGAGCCTTTGCTGGGCTCTATTAAAATATTGAGATTCTGATTAAGTACTTCCGCAACATTGGTAACCGCCATATTTTTGATCTGCTGCGCGTCGATGACCTCCACTTTATAAATCGATTTGTTGATCGACTGCTGCGTATATTGGCCGGTAAGCACCACCTCATCAATTTTAGTCTGGCTAAGAGAATCTTTTTCCTGTGCATGCGCATAAAGGATAGCGGATAAAGACAGGGTGGAAAGCAGTTTCTTCTTCATGACAGTTAAAAAATTTCGACAAATATAATATTTTATTTAGAACAATTAAAAATAAATATATATTTTTGTGGAATAATTCTAAATAAAAATAACAGTATGAAATCAGGACTACTTTTTGGAAGTTTAATGCTGGCAGCAATCTCAATGAATGCACAGGTAGCGACAATTAATGAGAATTTCAACAACTTTACGGCAGGAAATACTACTTTTCCACAAGGCGGATGGGCAGCTGTTGTAGCTTCTGCCTCTTCCACTCCGCCACCGGTTTCCCCGAGGATGATCGTAGCGGTGGATGCCAATGATGCGAATAATAAGATGGTGCAGTCGTATGCCGGAAATAATGGCGGTACCGCTTCTTATCTGATCACTCCGCAGATCGTAGCCCCTGCAGGAGATAAATCCTTGTCTTTTCAGACAGTGTTGGTGGCCCCGTCTCCCGGTTCCGGAACCATCCAGATCGGTATGGCCTCCAGCCAGACGGATATGAGCACCTTTGTCGCGGTAGGGAACCCGGTTACCTTATCGACCCTAGGCTCCGCACAGAATATCAGTGTAAACATTCCTGCTTCTTCTATGCAATATATTGTGTTCAGGTTTACGCCTTCCACGAGCCATGTGGCCGTACAGATCGATGATGTGGTGTACAATACAGCAACCAGCCTTGCCGTATCCGACCAGGCAAAATCAAAAGAAGAGGTCAGGTTTGCAGTGAATGCCGACAATACCGCCCTGGAATTTATCACCAGCAAAGATCCCAAGAATATCCAGATCTATTCAGCAGGAGGCCAGAAGGCAGCCGGCGGAAAACTTTCAGGAAGATCTTTTGATATCAGCACCCTTCACACCGGGGTATATTACCTTCTGATCGAAACCGCAGAAGGTACAACAGTGAAATCTAAATTCATTAAGAAATAGATTGATCAGACATTTTACGATTCAACTGATTTATGGTTTCATAGATCAGTTTTTTATGTGAATTCATTTAAACTTCTAATTTCATCAAATTAAATTTTAATGATAAATAATAATTAAAATATTCCACAATAATTCTAACAAACTTTAAAACAACTATTTAAGAAACATACTAAATGTAATTTTAAATAGAAACACGACAAATATCATATTTTTATTTAGAATAATTAAAAATAATTATATAGTTTTGTAGAATAATTTTAAATGATAAAAGAAACCATCATATTATGAAGACAAAATTATTTTTTACAGCCCTGCTGGCTTTGGGCGTGCAACAAACCTTGCTGGCCCAGACCGATGCCAACGGATATACAACGGTTAATATGAGCATGGGCGCAAGCTACCAGAACCGGGTGTTTTTTGACCTGAGTACCAATACCATGGTATCTCAGCCTGCTAATACCTGGGATATTGCCTTTTACAGGAATTCCAGCATGAATTTCGGAACCCGGATCAATGATGCACAGAATATTGAAGTCTACCAGGCTTCCGGCAACCCGAATGACTGGAACAGCATTACTACAAACAGTGTTGCTTCCTACGGATCGCCGTTGTACAACCTCGACAATACAACAACGATTCAGAAAGGTGCTTTCGAGCAGGGAACGGCAACTTACGGCTGGGGAGAATACAACCCGGGGAACCACCATATCGAAGGGAAGGTAATCTTTATCCTGAAATACGTTTCCACCAACACCTATTACAAGTTTATGATCGACGATTATTTCGGCGGCTACACTTTTAAATATGCCAAATGGAATGCAGCCAGTTCTTCCTGGGATGCTACCACCTCCAAAACCATTGCCAACGGAAGCGATGATGCCTATTTCAATTATTTCTCTTTCACGACCGGAGAGAAGGTTGCCAATCTTGAACCTTCAAAGGCAGACTGGGATCTGATGTTTACCAGATACTGGACCGATTATCCGTACACAGATCCCAACACAGGACAGCCCGCGACCATGAAATACAGGATGGCAGGCGTAATCCAGAATACAAACATCACCGTAGCTAAAGTACAGCCTGAAACCCAGGCTACCGCTGCTTCCTCCCTCTCCGCCTCCACCGCCTTCTCAAACAATATCACTGCCGTCGGGCATTCCTGGAAACCGGCCATGGGTGCACCTTATTCCGATATCGTCTATTATCTGAAGCAGGGTTCGGAATATTACCGGATGTATTTTACTTCCAATGACGGATCTTCAACCGGAAATATGTACTTCAAATACAAAAACATTACCTCAACTTTAGGGACATCGGATACCTCTGTAAAAAAAGCAAGTTTCGGAATTTATCCGAACCCGACGACGGCAGATAAACAGGTGACGGTTTTGTTTGATGTTAAGGAAAAGGTGAACGGCAAAGGCCAGGTAGAAGTCTATGACCTGTCGGGCAAAAGAGTATATTCAGCCGAACTGACGAACCAGACCGGTTTCTACAGGCAGGACCTGAACCTTTCTCACCTGTCCTCCGGCAACTACCTGGTGAAAATCTCCTTCGGCGGAAGCACGGAAACAAAAAAGCTAATTGTGAAATAAATAAATGGTGAATTGTCAATAGTTAAGAGTTGATGATTACGGATGCATTGTGAATTTACATAAACCGTCCACCATTGACCATTCACTTTAAAAATAATACTTTCTATTTTTTCTAATAATGAAGCTGTCCAAAATTTTGGCAGCTTCTTTTATTGGTATACCAGCAAGAACATTCCTAAAATTCCGGATCAGTAATTTTAATTTATAAATTTTATCCGATTTACGGCATCCTGCTATTTGTTATAGATTAGAATGATTACTTTTGATCCATCTCCGCACACTGAAACAGAATTTAAAATGTACAGCCAATTAGAAAAATATTTTAAAACCAGAACCGAAATTGATGATAAGACGCTTTCTTATATCTGTTCCTACTTTCAATTAAAAAAAACCAAACGAAACGAATTTCTGCTGAAAGAAGGTGAAATCTGCAAATATTATTATTTTGTAAATAAAGGCTGTACACGGCTTTTCAATATTAATAAAGAAGGAGAAGAAGGTACAAGATATTTTCATTTTGAAGATGCTTTTGCAACTGCATTATCAAGTTTCATCAATCAAAGACCCGCATTCGAATTTATGCAGACTATTGAACCTTCGGAATTATTGGTGATAAACCGTGCAGACTACTTTCATCTGGTAGAAACGGTTCCACAGTTTGGTTTGGTTTACAGACAAATTTTAGAATCGGCTTATATAAAATCCCAGGAACGAATTTATTGTTTCCAGAATTTAGAAGCCATAGAAAAAGTCCGTTGGGTTTTAACCAATCAGGCAAAACTGCTGACCAGGCTGTCCAACAAAATGGTTGCCTCTTATCTGGGCCTTACCCCTCAAACTTTAAGCAGGTTAAAATCAAGACTCTGAAAACGTTAATCCAGGACAACGTTTTCAGAAAATACTCTCGTCATCTTTGCACTTCATTAAACAATTAAAAGTTCAATTATGATTTTAGTAACAACGCCGACAGGCAACACCGGTTCGATAATTCTGCAACAGCTCCTAGAGCAGGGACAACAGGTTAGAATTTTCGTCAGGGATCCCGGGAAAATACCAGCCGGCATTTTAGAAAAAACGGAAGTTGCCACAGGTTCTTTACTTGACGAATATGCGTTTACAAAAGCCCTGCAAGGTTGTGATACGCTTTATTTTTGTGTGCCTCAGAGCAACACCCAGGAAGATGTGAATGCCTACTATGAGGAATTTGCAAAAGTGGCTACAGAAGCCGTTAAAAATGCAGGTACTGAAAGGATAGTCTATGTGTCAGGCGGTGGAAAAGAAAGTAATCTGCAGGCAGGCCTTATAACAGCACTCCACAGAGGCGAAGACATCATCAGTCAATCAGGAGCATCTGTAAGAGCACTCCGCTGTCCCGTATTTTTTGAAACGCTTTTGTACCAAAAGACCTCTCTGAAAGAAACAGGAACTTTCTCTTTACCAATGGACGGAAATTACAGATCGCCACAAATCGCAGTAAAAGACATTGCATCAAAAGCCGTGGAATTTCTAACGGATCAAAGCTGGACAGGGGTTGAAGGATTTGCAGTCCACGGTCCGGCAGACATAAGCTACAATGAGATTGCACGACAAATGAGTGAACTAACGGGAAGACCTATCCGTTTTCAGCAGGTTTCACCAGAAGACTATAGAAAGACGCTTTGGAAACAACATCATACCAGTGAAGCATTTGCAACCTCTTTGACGGAAATGTTAACGGCAATTGGTAACGGCCTGTATGACACGGAACCGAGAACGGAGGCATCTACAACACCCACGACCATTAAACAATGGATGAGAGAAAATTTAATTTCTGAACTGAAGTAAAGCCAAACACTTACACAGAAACCAATAATGGCATGGCCGACCAGGCTTGGCACTAAACCACTTTCAGATTTTTATTTTTTTCTGATTCCTTACATCAGACTCTTTCTGTTTTGTAAGAAAGTTAAAAATCACAATGATTCCATTCCCTTTATTGGAATATCGTCGTAATTTTCATAGATAAAATTTGGGTTTGTTAACGGAATAAATGAGCCGTCAGAACATAGAAAAAGGGTTTTGCGATATTGGGGCATGCGTTATAAGCTGAACGTTTATCTCGTGAATGCCCCAACATGGCAAGGCATCATACCTTGATAACATGCTACCTGACCTGAAAAAGTCATTCTTTAATGTACTGATTTTTATATCTGAATTATAAGGTTTTAAATCCTTTATGCACCATCGTGGAACTTTCCAGCATTTTGGAAACGTTTCTCCGGAAATCCAGCAGGTGATCCTGCCCGTTGTGGCGGTTCAGGTGTTCCTCACTTTCCCATAACTCCACCATGAAAAAGGTTCCTTTGTTGTCTTTATCCTCGATGAGGTCATACTGGAGACATCCTTCTTCCTTCCGGGTTTCCCGTACCAGCGTCTGAAAAAGTTCCACCGCCTCCATCAGGTAATTTTCATTGAATTTAAAAAGCGCAACTACATGTATATTCATTGTTAATTTTTTAGCGGTGTAAATGTAGAATATTTTAAAGCCTTAACGGATATTTTACCGCTTTATTTTTTAATACTTTATACCACTTATCTCTAAAAAACTGATTTATAAATGGTAATGCAGCTCATGACGACCACCAGGGTCCCGATGACCGCAAACATGCTCTTCACCGGAAGTTTCGCGGTAAGCATGGCTGAAAAAGGAGCTGTAACGATGCCGCCGATCAGCAGCCCCAGAATAATATTCCAGTGCTGGATACCGAGCGTAAAAACAAAGGTAATGGCTGCCGTTAAGGTCAGGATAAATTTGGCTACTGTGGAACTCCCTACGGCAAATCTCGGGGTAAAGGAATTTTTGATCAGGGTACCCGTTACCAGAGGCCCCCAGCCGCCGCCGGCAAAAGAATCGATAAACCCGCCGATGAGCCCGAGTTTCGTAAGATTGGTTTTCTTCTTAAGTTTTTTATCCTGCTTTTCCTTAAAGGCATTCGATAAAATCCGGATTCCCAGATACAGCGTGTAAAAAGAAATGACGCTTTTTGTGATTTTGGAATAATATTCTCCCAGATAAGTAAGTGAAACCGCACCGATAACCGCACCGATGACCGCCGGAACCGCTAATCTTTTCACCAGGTTTTTGCTTACGTTCTTCAGCTTAATGTGGCTGATGCTTCCTGCTGCCGTGGTAAAGCTTTCTGCCGAATGGATGCTGGCACTCACCGCATGCGGCGGAATCCCAAGGAATAAAAGGGTTGTGGTACAGATAACGCCATAGCCCATTCCCATAGATCCGGCTACGATTTCCGCCAGAAACCCGACCAGGAGCATCCAGTAAAAAATATAGCTGTCCTTCGCCAGAACCTTCAGCAGTTCATCGAGATAACCCATTTCATACATGGTAAAGACAATAATAGATACTGCGGTAACCGTAATGAACAAAACATTAAGCCGGATCTGTACTTTTCTTGAGATAACCATCCGATTCAGTTTATAAAATCATTACCGCACCTACGGTGGAGTTACTGGTCTCGTTAATCAGAATGGCATTTCCGGTTGCATTGCTTTCTTCAAAACGGTCATAGACCAGAGGCGAAGCTGTTTTCAGCCGGATCTTTACTACTTCATTCAGTTTTACGCTTTCCGAAACAGGGATTTTCTCCAGGGTATTGACATCAATTCTATAGTCGATTTCTTTAACGACCGCTTTCAATACCCGGCTTTTATGCTGAATGAAATACTTATTGCCCTCCTGCAGTTCTTTTTTATCCAGCCAGCAGACGATGGCTTCAATTTCATTTTCCACTTGAGGAAGGCTTCCTGTTTTTACCAGAAAATCGCCGCGGCTGATGTCGATATCGTCTTCGGTATGCAGTACGGCAGGCTGACGGGCATAAACGGTTTCCACTTCCTTTCCGCCGGTTTCAATTTTTGAAATCCTGGTCTGAATATTTTGAGGGAGAACGGTAATTTCATCCCCTTTTTTATACGTTCCGGAAATGACCTCTCCGGCATACCCCCGGTAATCATGGAGTTCATCGGTCTGCGGACGGATTACATACTGCACCTGGAATCTCGGACTCTCAACATTTTGGGCTGAACCGATTTCGACGGTTTCAAGGAAATCCAGCAGCGCAGGGCCTTCATACCAGGACATCTTTTTGGATTTCCCGACAATATTGTCCCCATGAAAAGCGGAAATCGGGAAATAGTTTACATTTTCAAGTCCCAGCTTTTCAGCCACCAGCTCATATTGGGCTTTAATGTCATTAAAAACTTCCCCGGAATAATCCACCAGATCCATTTTATTGATCGCCACCACTACATTTTTCATCTTCAGCAGGGAGGCAATGATCGAATGTCTTCTTGTCTGTTCGATAACGCCCTGCCTGGCATCAACAAGGATGACGATCAGCTGGGAGTTGGAAGCCCCTGTGATCATATTCCGCGTATACTGGATGTGTCCCGGTGCATCGGCAATGATGAATTTCCTTTTCGGGGTCGAAAAATAGCGGTAGGCCACATCGATGGTGATGCCCTGCTCTCTTTCGGCCCTCAGACCGTCCGTTAAAATAGCGAGGTCGATTCCGTTTTCATTTTTATTCTTCGATTGTTTTTCCAGCGCCTCAAGCTGGTCGATCAGGATGTTTTTGCTGTCGTAGAGAAGCCTTCCGATCAGGGTACTTTTCCCGTCGTCCACGCTTCCTGCAGTAATGAATCTTAAGATGTCCATGTTTATGTATGGGAAATGAGCAATGGGTAATGGGTAATTTTTAAGATCACCCGTATCCACCTCTCATTATTTTTTAAAGTTTTAAAATTGATTATCTATAAATAAATTGCAGTAATAAGATATTATAAATTCATTGCTCATTACCTATTATTTATTACTTATCAGAAATAGCCACCTTTTTTCCGGTCTTCCATCGCCGCTTCCGTCACCTTATCGTCGATCCGGGTCTCTCCCCGCTCGGAGATTCGTGAGGCCGTAATTTCGGCAACAACCTCATCCAGTGTTGCGGCGTGGCTTTCTACGGCTGCGGTACAGGTCATGTCGCCTACGGTCCGGTAGCGGACTTTTTTGTTGACAACCATATCATCTTCATCGATCCGGATAAAATCCGAAACGGCAATCCACTGGCCCTCATGCACGATCACTTCGCGGTCGTGGGCAAAATAAATCGGTGGTAATGCGATGTTTTCCCTTTTAATATAGTTCCAGACATCCAGTTCCGTCCAGTTTGAAATCGGGAAAACCCGTACATTTTCCCCTTTGTTGATCCTGCCGTTATAGATGTTCCACAGCTCCGGGCGCTGTAGCTTCGGATCCCACTGGCCGAATTCATCGCGTACCGAGAAAAACCGTTCCTTGGCCCTGGCTTTCTCTTCATCCCTCCTGGCTCCGCCGATACAGGCATCAAACCCGAACTCTTCAATCGTATCCAGCAGGGTGTGGGTCTGAAGCCAGTTCCGGGAAGCGAATTTTCCTTTGGGCTCGGTTAAATTTTTAGCTTTAATGGTATCTTCCACTTTTCTTACGATCAGTTCAGCACCGATGCTTTCCGCCAGCTCGTCCCTGAACCGGAGGGCTTCCGGGAAATTGTGTCCGGTATCGATGTGGACCAGCGGAAAGGGAATCTTCATCGGGGCAAATGCTTTTATGGCTAAATGGACCAAAGTGATGGAATCTTTTCCGCCGCTGAAAAGCAGGGCCGGTTTTTCAAACTGAGCCGCCACTTCACGCATCATGTAAATGCTCTCGGCTTCCAGCTGTTCCAGGTAGTCCGGTTGGTAGGTATTCATTTCTTCGTTTAGTATTTTTTTGAATTAATGGGTATGCAGGCCGCATTCTTTTTGGGAGCTTTCCCACCACCAGCGTCCGGCACGGGGATTTTCTCCCTCTGCAATGGCCCGGGTACAGGGCTCGCAACCGACACTGATGAATCCTTTTTTATGCAGGGATAGTTCCTGGACTTTATATTCTGCCAGATAATCCAGTACTTGCTGATAACTCCAGTGAATCAGCGGATTGTATTTGTAAAGCTGTCTTTCTTCATCCCATTCGATTACCGGCATCTGTTCGCGGTTTTCCGACTGTTCGGCCCTTAATCCTGTGATCCAGACTTCTGCCTGTTGCAAAGCACGGTTTAAAGGTTTAACCTTCCGGATGAAGCAGCATTCTTTCCGGTTTTCTACGGAATGATAGAACGCATTGATCCCTTTTTCGTTCACGTATTGTTCCACATCGGAACTTTCCGGAAAATAGACTTCCGTTTTCCTTTTATAGCGGGCATTATTTTGAGCCAGCAGCCCGTAATGTTCGGGAAAAAGCCTGCCGGTATCCAGGGTGAATACTCTGACGGGAAGTGCGTTCCTGAAAATAATATCGGTAATCACCTGATCTTCCTGACCGAGTGATGTGGAGAACACCGCTCCCCGGGGGAATTTTGATGAGATCAGTTTCAATCCCTCCTCCGCCGGAAGCTGTTTCAGGATATCCGCCTCTTCTTTTGAAATCATAATTTATCCGTTTGAAGTATAACAAATATCCGACAAAATAATTATCCTACCAAATGAGTAGACTGATTATTCCAAAAAAAGGACCAGGTCAGTCCACCAGATCCATTAAAGTTCTTTGCTCGAGAATATTGAGTGAGGCGTCCCGTACTTCGATCAGTACGTCATGAAGGCCGCAGTGGTCTTCGCTGCAGTCATCGCATTTCTCGTAAAAATTCAGGCTGACGCAGGGCAAAAGCGCAATGGGGCCGTTTACCAGCCGGATGATCCGGGCAAGCTTTACGTTTTCAGGATTTTCCCTGAAGAAATATCCGCCCCCTTTTCCTTTTTTACTGTCGAGAATATCCGCTTTTTTAAGTTCAAGCAGGATATTTTCCAGAAACTTTAAAGGAATCTTTTTACGGTCTGCAATTTCGGAAATAAGAACCGGGCCGTCATTCCTTTTCTCTACCAGGTACGACAGTGCTTTAAAAGCATATTGGGATTTTTTAGAAAGCATTACAACAAAAATAAGAAAAAAGTAATTAAAGAACCAGGGAAAAAGATTCAAGTTAAAAGAACCGGAGAAAAACCATTAAATGCGATAAAGTGTTTAGGAAAATGAAGATGAGCTTGCTTTAAGCGTAACACTAACGTGTACCTGATAATGTCTGTATCTGTTACACAAGTTCGTCCCCTACAGGGCTCGTGTTGTCGGGTATTTTCGTTAAACCCCGGATTTCACCCGGGGCTATGATGATGAAGCCCCGGGACAGAGTTGCTTACTCTTCTTTTGCTTTATTTTGTATGAATTCTTCTTGCAAAGTACCTAATCTTTTCTCCGGGTGGATGCTGAATGAATTTTTGGTTTTCTTAATCAGACCTTTAAAATCCCTGTATGTCTTAATGGTTCAACCTGCATTTTACCTAGATCTTAATTTTCCCTACCTTTGTCTTTATGTTCAGCAAACAGGAAGCACAACAGTTAAAAAAAGAATTCTGGACGGCCTTCGGAAAATCTTTTCCGCGGAAATGGATTCTTTACGATACAAAAGTCAAGGATATGGCTTTTAAATTTTACGCAGACCACAGGAAGGCGGAAGTCTCCCTGGATATCGAAATGAAGGACGAAGTATTCCGGAATGCCTATTATGAAAAGATCTGGTCGCTGGAAGATATCCTGAAAGAATTCATCGGCGAATTTACGAAGGACGAGTACCATACCCTGGAAAACGGGAAAGTAATGGCCAGGATCTGGGTGGAAAAGACAGGAGTTTCCATCTTCAACAAAAATACCTGGCAGGAAATTTTTGAATTTTTTGTAGAGAAAATGGACGGTTTCGAAAGATTCTATTATGAATATGAAGATTTCATTAAGGACGTGTAATCGCAAGTCTGATAAGTACACGATTTAATAGTCAATTCTTCAGGCGGAATTCACGAATGAATTCATCTGAATAAAGCCGTTCTGTGATGGCTTTTTTTATTTTAAATAAAGCACATTCGACTATATTCAATTATTAATCAGCTATTTATTCAATAATACAATAAATTAATTCTATGTAGTCATGATTTTAAATAGAATTTTCTTTGATAAGACAAATGATTTCCTTTGATTATTAATACCTTTGATCGTATTTTTGACAAAAGTAACTTCTGTCATCCGGCTTCTCTCTTCCGGCATATTACCTGATTTTTACTCCGGGTTCACGTTAAAATATATTAATGATCAGAGCTAAATAAATATTTGTCACATGGCAAACGGTGAATATTAAACTTTCCCTAAATTGCCTGTATTAAAGCATTATTCGATTTTATCCTGACCTTCGGCAACCTGAACCCGCAACAGATGGATTTCATTACGGCAAAAGCGAAAGAAATAACGATCGCGAAAGACGGCTATTTTTCAGAAACCGGAAAAGTAGCCAGACAGGTGGGATTCCTCACCGAAGGCATTCTCCGGGTCTGCTATTATAACAATTAAGAGCGAAGAAATCACCAAATATTTTATCGATGAAAACAACCTGGTGGTAGATTTGGAAAGTTTCGCTAATCAGATCTGCTCGAATGTTTACGTCCAAGCTGTCACCGATTGCAAGCTGATCGTTTTTGAAAGGAAAGACTGGCTGGAGATTCGAGTACAATTAGAAATACCTAATATAGGTGCCAATAAGAATTTAAAATAATAGCGGGAAAAACAGTATTAAATTTAAAATATTAAAAACGAATTATTTTATTCCTTTATTTTAAATTTAATTAAAAATTATTATTTTTAATACATATATTCGTATTATAAAGATATTAACAAAAACTATTATTATGAAAAAGCTTTGTATAATTGCAATATTAGCCTTTACTGCAAATATTTCTAATGCACAGTCAAAAAAAAAAAAAAATTTGAGGAATCTAACTCTAGTATTTCAACCAATCCTCTTCATATCCAAATGAATAAATATTATGATGATACAAAATCAATCATTCTGTCTCATGAAAAAGATCTTGGTGCGGATAATGTAAATATGATGCTAAACTTTAATAAGAATATCGTAATGCCGTAAAATCTGATAATTATACTCAATTTTTAAATCGGGAGGGTATGCAGGCAAATAATGTTGTTTATTCAACCAATCTGCTATCAAAACTCGAAATTTATAAGACAAATGTTTTGGCAAGACTAGATCAAGTATTAAAAGCAGAGCAAAATTAAAATACAAAAGAGAAACTTCAGGTTTCTCTTTTGTATTTTTTGCCAAATGAAAAATGCAGGAACCATTAGTTTGCTTAAATTGCCTCTATGAAAGCATTATTCGATTTTATCCTGACCTTCGGCAACCTGAACCCGCAACAGATGGATTTCATTACGGCAAAAGCGAAAGAAATAACGATCGCGAAAGACGGCTATTTTTCAGAAGCCGGAAAAGTAGCCAGACAGGTGGGATTCCTCACCGAAGGCATTCTCCGGGTCTGCTATTATAACAATAAGAGCGAAGAAATCACCAAATATTTTATCGATGAAAACAACCTGGTGGTAGACCTTGAAAGTTTTGATAACCAGATCTGCTCTACGGCTTATGTTCAGGCAGTAACCGATTGCAAGCTGATCGTTTTTGAAAGGAAAGACTGGCTGGAACTGCTACAGACCATTTTAGGTTTCGATGCCATCGTTCATAAAATCATTTCCCGGGCCCTGATGCAGAAAGTAGAGCGCCGGAGCCCGCTGGTTTCCGAAGATGCCACCACCCGCTACCTGAAATTCATGGAGATCTATCCTTCTGCCGTCAACCGGATTCCGCTTTCGTATGTCGCTTCTTACCTTGGGGTAACCCAGTCGTCGCTGAGCAGGATCAGGAAGAATGTGAAGCTGTAGAAGGCCGGCAGCTCGGTGATGGGTGGGAAGTTTGAAGTCCGGGGATTAATAGAATGGCTGTTTGAATGAAGAGTAGTTACCGTAAAAATGGCTGGAAAATGGGTGTCGGGTGCTGTAAGTTTAAAGTCCGAGGGATTTTGAATGGAATGTCCGTTTAAATGAAGAGTAGTCAATATAAAAGGTTTGACTGGAAGAGGACTCGGGATATGAAGCGGTAGTTAAAAAAAGATCAAGGATAAAGACGGAAGCTGAAACCCACACTACCCTAACCTCCAGCACCCATCTTCCAGCATCCACCATCCACTCTCTTTTTTGTCAAATGGCAAATGCCGGTCCGGGAAATTGACGGAATTTTGCTTCAGTAATCAATTAAAATAAAAAAATAATATGCAAACCGTACTCATCACCGGAGCCAACAGAAGCATCGGACTGGAAACCGCCAAAAAACTTTCGGAAAAAGGATTATTCATTTATTTAGGCAGCCGTGACCTGGCAAAAGGCGAAGCGGTGGTAAAAGACCTGACCGAAAAAGGATTTAAAAATTTAAAGGCGATCGAAATTGATGTCACCAATCCGGACTCTGTTTCCAAAGCCAGGGATGTGATTGAAAAAGAACAGGGAAAACTGGATATCCTGATCAATAATGCCGGGATTTTAGGGATACAGCCCCAGACTGTAGAAGCAGCAACGGCTGACGATATCCGGGAAGTATTTGAAACCAATTTCTTCGGGGTCATTAATGTTACCCGGGCTTTTCTGGAACTGCTTAAAAAATCGGACCGCCCGAGAATCAGCAATATCACTTCGGGATTAGGCTCGCTTACGTTACATACCGACCCTGAATGGAAATATTACCATGTTAAAAATGCAGCCTACGGCCCGTCAAAATCGGCACTGAATGCCTACACCATCGTACTGGCTTATGAGCTGAGGGAACTTCCTTTTAAAGTGAATGTTATTGATCCCGGCTATACCGCAACGGATTTCAACCACCACAGCGGCCCGGGTTCCGTAGAAAGTGCCGCATCGTTCATCGTTAAGCATACCCTGACTGATGAAAACGGCCCGACCGGGCAATTCTTCAGCAATGACATTGAAGACGAGACCGCAATCAGCCCTTGGTAAAACAGTCGGCACAGTGATCATTAAGGAGAAACTTTCGGGTTTCTCTTTTTTATTTGAAGACAATTCAGCATATTTGATCTTATCTAAAATCCGATTTTATGAAGACTACCGCTTTCCTCTCCGGAATCCTCAGCATCATGTTTCTTACGGTATCCTGCAACAGGGAAAACAAGGCCTATGAAACGAACGATATAAACAGGGATCAACGGATCCGGGAATCTATAAAAATGCTGAAGGGAAATTATTGTTTTATGAAAACTGAGGATAAAGATACCACTTATGTGCATCTTATGATCTCCGGTAGTGATGTAAACGGTGAAATGACCTGGCAGCCGTGGGAAAAAGACGGTGCGGAAGGAACACTGTCCGGAAAGCTGGTCTCCGCCCATGAAATGGAGCTGTTGTATGACTATACGATTGAAGGCAGTAAACAAACGGAAACTAAATTCATGAAAATTGAAGGCAATAAACTCTACATACTGACCGGGGAACTGACAGATCCTGAAAATAACGGCCATCTGAAGTATAAAAATCTCTTAAAAGCCGTCTACAGTGAAGTACTTACCCCAACGACCTGCAAATAATACCTGAAACAGGCACAGATGTTGTGCAGGCTACAAAAATCCGTTCTATGAAAACAAAATCTCATTTTACAGCACTGCTGACCTACGATTCTACCGAAGCAGGCGGACTTACCGCTCCCGTTTCATCAGACCACAGGCCCGTCATTAAATTCCCGTTCGATGAGCATCTGTTCATCGCCATCCAGAGATTCACCGGAGAAGAGGACCTGGTATTTCCCGGAGACGCCGTTACTGCAGAAATTACCCTCCTCCATCCGGAAAAGCTGACCGGAAGCCTGTACGAGGGGATGGATTTCGATTTTTTCGAAGGCGATAAACCGATAGGACACGGCACGATTACCGGACTTTCCAATATTTAATTTTATGTTTTAACCGATCTGCTGCCTTTTGTCAACTTACAGCTTATGCGGAAACCAGCGGCTTACCGTTTACAATCAACAGAAATACGCTCCCAATCTCTGAGGAGCGTATTTTTTATCTGTATTTAATGGAAGATCAGACGGATCTGACCTGTTTTTCGAACAAGCCCTGATTTAATTTGAAACTTTGTAGATGCTGAAGTTAGCCGTGCTGGCACTTAGAATACCGGGATCTAAAAGAGATGAATTCGTCAATCCAAAGGAAATTTTATCTCCTGCCTGCAAGGGGTGCAGCCCGTCCAGGGTTTCCTGTGCGATCGCCACCGTCATATTATTCCCTATATTTTCACTCATAAAAACACGCGAATTAATCAGCGTTGAAACGGCATTTCTTGTACGGACGATTCCTACTCCCGCAGTAACGGTCTGTCCAAATAATCCCTGGCCATATCTGAAGGTATAATTGATTTTATACACTCCTGTACTGGGAACAATATAGGTATTATCATTATCAGAAAACACAGCCGTAGAACCTACTGTCCTTTCGGCATTGACAAAATTTACAGCCCGGAAACCGGATGGAAAAACAGCGGCAGAAAATAATAGAACCCCTGCTATCTTCCGGGCCGAATATACCGATGCCGCCACACCGGTAGTTCCTCCCTGGGTTGCCAGGTCTGCAATAAGCTGAGGGTTAAGTTGCGTCACCTCGAAATCTCCGCCCGTATTCTGGTTAACGGCCAGGATCTGGAATCCCGTAGTGGATGCAGCGGTGGGCATCTGCCTGATTTTCATATTCCCGTTTACATCCAAAGTAGACTGGGGCGTAGTTGTATTAATGCCTACTTGGGCAAATACAAGTGATGAAGCGGAAAAAAGGCATAACGCCGCTGTAATGATGTTAGTTTTCATACCGTACAATTTGGCGCAAATATATCGATATAAAGGTTAACATTTTTTATTTTATGTTAAATAATAATCATCTGATAATAAGCCTTCATCTAAAGCCGGCCATTCACGATCCGGATACATCCTTCGCGGATCCGGTTACTTTTTTTATGTCTGATGTTCTGATCTTTGTCCCATCAATTAAAAATAAATATTCAGAAATGGAAACAAAAAAAGTATGGTTCGTTACAGGAGCCTCCAAAGGATTAGGATTTGAACTGGTTAAAAAACTATTATCGGAAGGTTACCGGGTAGCAGCCACCAGCCGTACCGTAGGCTCCCTGGCAGCTTCTTTCGGAGAAGCATCGGAGCAGTTTTTACCCCTGGGTATGAACATTACCGATAATAATGATGTGAAATATTCCCTTGCCAGAACCGTGGAACATTTCGGAAAGGTGGACGTTATCGTCAACAATGCAGGCTACGGCCAGTTGGGAACGCTGGAGGAACTCACCGATGAGGAAGCCCGGGCCAATTTCGACGTGAATGTTTTCGGAAGTCTGAACGTCATCCGGAATGCAATGCCTTACCTGAGGAAACAACAATCGGGGAATATCTTCAACATCTCTTCCATTGGCGGTTATGCCGGAAATTTTCCGGGCTGGGGCATTTACTGTTCCACCAAATTTGCCGTGGCCGGATTCACGGAAGCCCTGGCAGAAGAAGCCAAAGCTTTCGGGATTCATGCAACGGTGGTTTACCCCGGCTATTTCCGCACGGATTTTCTAACCCGGGAATCGGCGAAAACGCCGGCCTACACCATCGAAGCTTATGAATCGGCAAGAAATTCGGAACAGGCCCACCTGAAAGAAATCAACGGAAACCAGCCGAATGACCCGGTAAAAGCTGCGGATGCATTGATCGCCCTGAGTAAAGAACAGGATCCGCCGGTTCATTTCCTGCTCGGTATTGAAACCAATGAATTTTTGACTAATAAGATTGAAGCGATGACGAAAGATGCGCAGAACTGGAAGAGTCTGACGGAATCCACTGCCCTTTAATATTTTTTTATTAAAAACAAAAATTCAGGATCTGCAGCCTGGATGCAGAAAGCAGTCTGAATTATTTTTGAATAAAGGCAGAAAGGAATACCTTGTTGAATTTAATTCAGACCGCTTTTTAATTATTTAAAGTTCCCACGGTGATCGGCACAAATTATGAAGTCTAACCGAAGTAGTTTCCGGCAGCAAGACTGGATAATCGGCCATTCACACTGACCTGGAAAAAGTTTAAATAAAACTCCGTAAAAAATGAAAGCAGTAGTTATTACAAAACCCGGGGGACCGGAGGTTCTGGTATTAAAAGAATATCCGACGCCCGGAATATCAGGAGATCAGGTATTGATAGAAGTAAAAGCCGCAGGACTGAACCGGCTGGATGTTTTTCAGCGTGAAGGAAATTATCCGGCTCCGGCTGGCGTTCCTAATGATGTTTTAGGTTTGGAAGTCGCCGGAACGGTGGCTGAATGCGGACCTGAGGTGACTGATTTTAAAGTCGGCGATCCGGTTTGTGCCCTTCTGGAAGGCGGCGGTTATGCAGCATTGGTCAGCGTCCGTGAAGGCCAGTGCCTTCCGGTTCCTGATGGACTGAGTTTTGCGGAAGCAGCAAGTTTACCTGAAACGGTTTTCACCGTATGGTCTAATATTTTTCAGAGGGGACATCTTCAGCCCGGGGAAACGCTTCTGATTCACGGCGGAAACAGCGGCATCGGCATTACCGGAATTCAGATCGCCCGCGCTTTAGGCTCGAAAGTAATTGTTACCGTAGGCTCCGAGGAAAAAGGGAAAACCTGCCTTCAGCTGGGAGCCGATTCATATATCAATTATAAAACCCAGAATTTTGAAGACGAACTGCAAAACGAAGGCGTGGATGTAATTCTGGATATGATTGGCGGTGACTATTTAGCCAAAAACATCAACATCTTAAAACCTGACGGAAGACTGGTCCACATCAATGCAGTGAACGGAAACCCGGCCCGTTTCGATATAAAGAAAGTGATGACCAAACGTTTAACGATCACCGGAAGCACGCTCCGGAGCCGGGGATACGAATTCAAAAAACAACTGGCAAAGGAAGTTCAGAAATACGTATGGCCGCTGATCGAATCGAAACAATTCAAGCCTGTGGTATTCCGGACTTTTCCTTTTTCAGAAGCTTCCGAAGCACACCGGTTACTGGAAAACGGGACGCATACCGGCAAAATTGTTTTGGTAAGATAAAAGTAAAAAACACCTAACCGTCAGGAAAAAAGGATACCGCAAGTACCTTTGGTTAGAATACTTTTAAGGATCTCCAATCTCAAAATATTTTTTTACATTAAGTTAAGAGCCTGTTTAAATTTTGATTCAGCAAAATTTACGTCATTTCTTGATTTTCTGAATTAAATAAACTTTATTTATTTCTTATGCCACTGCATAACCTTTTGCCGGAAAAGCTCAATTTCAATAAATGAATAAAGAGGTATTCAACAAACTGATTTTTTAAGGTAAAACAAAATCAGCTTATTGATCTTGAAATCATTCGGTAACCCATCAATCGAAATATATCTGATTAAAGGATTATAAAAAAGGGCTTTTTAAATCAAACGAATGGAATGATACAAACTGAAAAACCAATATAAAGCTTTACATCCATTAACAAAAATCAGCTTTTTTTTAAAATTATGTACTAAAATCACACCCATGGCGGTCCCGCTTTTGATGTTCCTATTTCATCACCAACAAAATATACATATATGTTAGCAATGAATTTCCGCGGATCTTTCCGCGTGCGCGCAGACCGCAATATGCCTGAGCCAAAGATCGAACATCCCGAAGACGCCATCGTGCGGGTTTTAAGATCGTGCATCTGCGGCTCCGATCTGCATCTTTATCACGGCCTTGTTCCCGATACCCGCGTAGGTACTACCTTTGGCCATGAATTTATAGGAGAAGTAGTTGAAATCGGCTCCGACGTACAAAAACTGAAAGTGGGCGATAAGGTTATGGTCCCTTTTAATATTGCTTGCGGAAAATGTGCTTTCTGTAAGCAGGAACTTTACGGCAATTGCCACGAATCGAATCCAATGGCAACTGCAGTAGGCGGTATTTTCGGGTATTCCCATACGGCGGGCGGCTACCAGGGCGGACAGGCAGAATATGCCCGCGTCCCTTACGCAGACGTAGGCCCAACCGTAATTCCCGACTGGATGGATCCCGATGATGCCGTGCTGCTTACCGATGTGGTGCCTACCGGCTACCAGGCAGCGGAAATGGCAGGTATCCAAAAGGGCGATACGGTAGTGGTTTTCGGTGCAGGACCCATCGGTATCATGGCGGCCAAATCTGCATGGCTTTTTGGTGCAGGGAGAGTCATTGTAATCGACGAGCTTGAATACAGACTTGATTTTGTGGCCAAATATGCACAATGTGAGGCTTATAATTTTAACAGCATCGGCGACCCGGTGGTCTTTATAAAAACACAAACCGATTCGCTTGGTGCAGATGTCTGTATCGATGCAGTAGGCTGCGAGGCGAAAGGAAATCTGACAAATACGATCCTGGGAAACAAGCTCCTTTTGCAGGGTGGTTCCACCACAGCGCTTCACTGGGCCATTAATTCCGTGAAGAAAGGCGGAATCGTTTCCGTTGTAGGCGTCTACGGCCCTACCGATGCTTTGGTTCCGATTGGAAATGTAGTAAATAAGGGGATTACAATCCGGGCCAACCAGGCAGCTGTAAAACGCCATCTGCCCAAACTGATTGAGCACGTAAAAAACGGTATCCTTGATCCGAAACAGATCATTACTCACCGGGTTCCACTGGAAGAGGTAGCTGATGCCTATCACATATTTTCACGCAAGCTGGACGGCTGTATCAAAACCGTACTTATCCCGCCGACTGCCTAACAAGTTCTTAACTAAAATATTACGACATGATTACAGACGAAACAAAGCCTTCCGACTTTAAAAAAAGCGAACAGGCAGATTATACGCATATAAAAGGTTGGGGAATCGATGCAGATCCTGAAAATGATCCCGTCTATCCTATGAAGAAACGTACTAATGAAGAACACGAGGGTTATGCATGGGAACGACCGCAACAGCAACCTGAAGACGTTGAAATCTTAAAATCCGTGGAGCGGCCGAACCTGACCGCTGCTTTTGGTACCGCATCACCTCCGGAAGGAATTAATGGAGCGATCAGGAAAGTTGCCTTCCGTTACAGCGAATCCAGCTACGGGCGGTGGCTTCCGCTTGTACTGGCAGACCGCGTAGGCGCAATTGAAGGAATTGTTGATGACTTAAAAAACGGTCATGTACCCAATATTTTTGCCGAACGCGGCTGGGGAGCCGAATGGAAGTACAATAAAAAGAACTTCCTGCTGAAAATAGCTGCCGCCGCTGCGGTAACGGCTATTGCCATCAGCGTAATATCATCAAAAAAGAAAAACGAAGATTAATTTACTCATGGCCGGAATTTCTTCCGGCCTTTTTTATATTTTAATCCTGATCGGATATGTCCTTTAAAAGGCATAATGTCCAGTACCCTTCCTGTGCCTGAGTTTCCCGGTCGAAAAAGAATTTATTCATTTTAATTAAATTAATTAACTTAGCTTTTATGAAACAGGCTTTCCATTTTAATTCCATTTCGGACTTCCATACATTCTGCGGCCTGCCGAAGCCGGAACATCCGCTGATCAGCCTGATCGATTACAGCAAAGTACAGTATCCGGTGAATGATGATGAAATGAAATGGATTCAGGATTATTATTCGATCGGACTGAAAAGGAACGTGAATGCCCGGTTCAATTACGGCCAGCAGGAATACGATTTCGATTCCGGCGTGTTGTGTTTTGTATCCCCGCTCCAGTTTCTGCGGATTGAGATGAAGCCCGACGTGGAAGTGGAACCCACCGGCTATCTGCTGCTGATCCATCCCGATTTTCTCTGGGGAACTTCCCTGATCAAAAAGATGAAATCCTACGAATTTTTCAGCTACCGGATCAACGAGGCCCTTTTCCTGTCGGAGAAAGAAGAAAACATTATCGTCGGTCTTTTTAAAAATATTGAAAAGGAATACCAGAACAACATCGATAAATTTACCCAGGAACTGATTGTCGCTCAGCTGGAACTGTTCCTGATCTACTCCGAACGTTTTTATGAACGCCAGTTCCTCACCCGGAAAAAATCCAGCCATGAGCTGCTCGGCAAATTCGAGGAAGTGCTTTCCGGTTATTTTGAAAACGGCAGTCTTACGGAAAACGGAATTCCTTCCGTAACCGCCATTGCCGGACAGCTGAACATTTCGTCCAATTACCTCAGCAGCCTGTTGCGCATCCACACCCGGCAGAACACCCAGCAGCACATCCAGAACAAGCTGATCGACTACGCCAAGGAACGCCTGAGCACCACCACCCTATCCGTCAGCGAAATTGCCTATGAACTGGGATTCGAGCATCCGCAGTCCTTCAGTAAATTGTTCAAACAGAAGGTGAAGCAATCGCCGGGAGAGTTCAGAAGGTTGTTTAATTGAAAATTTTGTATTTTAGTAATAACAACATTATTAAATAAAAATAAACGTGAAAAGATTTTTACTTCTGATGACTTTGTTTTCCGGTGTAGATTTATTCTTTCAAGATTGGAACAGATAGTAATAGGAAACGATAGCAAATATTATTATAAATCTAATAATGAAAAAACCGGCTGGATTAATTAAGTATTTGAAAAATAATACATTACCCATCAAATACAGATAAGAGTAAAAAGATAATCGACGGATATCAGATTACTCTGCACAAAATTTGACTGCTTTGAAAGACAAATTGAAATATTACAAATGACAACGTATTCTAAATCAGGAAATGTTTTAAAAACGTTAAAAATAAATGAGTATTATCAGAAATGAATGATGTTATACCAGACTCTATTGGTGAAGAAATGCTCAATTCCTTTTGCTACAAAGAGTAAAAATTTTAGCAATATTTAAAATTGCTTAGATTTAATTAATTAAGTTTAACAATAAAGCTATTTGACAAAGTTGAAATGATTTCGTTTGATCATTAAGACCTTTGATCGTATTTCTGACAAGAGAAACTTCCCGCATCCGGCTTCCATCTTCCAACCTGTTAATCCGGATTTTTCTTCGAGTTCACGTTAAATAGTTCAAATAATCCCATCAATAGTTCGACTGGATGATGTCGTTGACCAGTCCGTTTTCATTCGGGTTTTCGCCACCATTGTTATAAAAATCCAGCGGGATGATCCCGAACCTCTTTTTCCCGGAATACGGCGTATAATTCCTCAGCCACGGATTCATCGCCGGATCCACACCTAAACCGCCCCACGCATACTGGTAAGGCGTATGGGCTCCGACGGCAATGCTGTTGAAGGTGACATACAGGATCTGCTGATTGGCGGCATCGGTTTTCACCGCTTTATCCAGATTGGCTTTTACTTCCTCTGCTTTTTTATGCGTGTCGTTGCTTTTGTAATTGTCTTCGATATAAAATTTCTGGCCCTGGGCATTTTCACATTCAAATGTCGCATCATCTTTCCAGGCACCAAAACGGACTCCAACGGTATTCTTATCGATCCCTGAGTTTCCTGCGTTCAGATCAAAGCGGTAGAAAAAAACGATTTTACCTTTCGCCTGCTGCAGGGCGGGAACAGTATTTCCTCTATAATACAGGGAATTGTATTTGTTTAGATAGGTGATAAAGTTAGCGGAAATATCTTTTCCGTCTTCATTTTTTACCGACATCAGGATCACCTCGGAAGGATTGTTTTTCAGGAAAGCATCACAGGCGTTGAGCACTTCTCCGAAACTTACATCGCAAGGGACAAACCCGTGATAAAGGACCAGCGGATCGGAAGGATCAGCCCCGTTTACCAGCCGGATGTCATAAAAGCGGATCCCGTCTTCCAGCTGCCTTCTGATATCATAATTCTGGCATCTCGCTCCTACCACTACGGATGGAATCTTATAAGTTCCGGAATCGTGGGTACCGGGAATGCTTAAAGACAACAGGGAGGCATCCTGATTAAGTTTACCCATCCATTGCATCATATTCAGGGAGAAAAAGAATTCATTCACGCCCGATACGGCAATATTGCAGTTGAAGTCGGTCCCGGGATTGGTAGACAATACATAGAGGGGTCCTGCTTTTTTCAGCTGTTTACTGCCGATCCACCAGTTGTTCTCGGACTTCCAGTTGTGCCCCTGCCCGATAACGATATCGGTAAGCTTGCAGCGTTTGTTCCTGTAATCAAAGGAAATGGTACAGGTGAAGGCAAAATTCAGTTCACCGGGCATGCTTTCGGAAGTGCTGCACCCGACGGCACTGCCGCCGGTAACCTGGTTTCTGAACCAGTCGGCTACCCCGCTGCTGCCTTTTCTTCCGGCCCGTACCGTAATTTTCCAGGTATTGTTTCCATTACCGGCTACAGAAGGGGTATTTTCCCAGGGCTGACCGGAAGTGATGGAATGACCGGTAATGGAAATCTGCAGATTGGTGATTCCTTCCATCATATGAAGGATGAAATCGTTGTCTCGAATTGTTGGCATACTATTTTGGATTTTAGTTTACAGTCTTATGGTGATGTGATCTTCATTATCATCATTCCAAAAGTAGGAGGAAATATTTTCTTTCAACTGAGGATAAATACTGATTTTTAAAAACGGGGGTTTTTACTAAGTTAACGCCAACTTGAAGTGGAAACAGGATTAATGGCCGGAAAAAGGAAGTGGGATGACGGAAGCCTTCTAAATTAAAATTAACCGGCTCTAATTTATTATCCTGATCAGAAAAAAAGGTTGGTCCTCATCTACTTATTGAAAATCAACTTTTCGTCAATATTTTGTATTTCATTTTAAAATACAGATTGAAAATTAATTTGTAATTTTGGTTAAAATATACCCGTTATGGATCTTCAGACAAGAAAATTGAATTTAATCACTTACCTTGCTCAATTACAGGATGAGCATTTCTTTGATAAAATTGAAGATTACATTTTATCAAAAATAAAAAAAGAAGACTACCTCAAGCCTTTTTCGCTTAAAGAACTGAATAAAAGAATTGATCAATCATTGGAGGATTCTAAAAGTAATAACATAACGGAATCTAATGATTTACTTTCTGAAATAAAGCAATGGCAATAAAAGTATTCTGGACAAATTTTGCTAAGGAACAATTAAATAATATTTTTGATTATTACAAAGTAAAAGCGAACCAAAGAATAGCTAGAGATCTGATTACTGGGATAGTTGAAAGAACAAGAACTCTTGAATTTCAAAAAGAAGCAGGACAAAGAGAAGAACTGCTTTCATTAAGAAAAGAAAATTTCAGATACCTTATCTATAAAAATTATAAAATTATTTATTGGTTTAATAATGAAAAAAATAGAATTGAGATTAATGATTTTTTTGACACCAGACAAAATCCGATTAAAATGATTGATGAAACACGTAACAAAGAATAAAAAAGAGAAGCCAAAAGCTTCTCTTTTTCAATATCATTTATTCAAACTTTCTCTTCCTCAGCCAGAAGAACAATCCTCCCAGGATTCCGATGATGGCCAATGGCAGCAGGAGGTTGAACCATTGCCAGTTGGTTTTCTCTTCGGTAATCCGGTGACGGTCCAGGAGCCTTTCTTCGATATTCCGGTTGCGGAGTTCCATCAGGTTGCTGTCGTCCAGAAGATAGTCCAGCGCATTTCTCAGGAACTGTTCGTTTCCGAACTGTTCGTTGGTCAGCAGATCGACGCCCAGAGGAAGCGGCTCGCCTTTCAGAACTTTGTTCCGGCCTACGTCTCCGTCGGCGATAACGATCATTTTATTTTCCGGGCTTGTGCTTTTGAAACCCGGGTACGATTTTCTTTCGATTCTTGAAGCATATGCCGAACTGAATTTCCCTTCCAGGGACACTGCATAAATTTTCGGGGTGCTCGGTTTTTCCATCTGCCCGAGGCTGTCGACACTGGAAATTTCTTTCAGGTCTACATAATTCGGAACCTGCTTCAGCAAGGTACGCTCGCTGGATTCGAACAGGACGCGGGTCTTGATATTCTTTCTTCCGCCAAGGGTATCGATGGACGTCGGGAATTCAAACTTTACCGGGTTGATATTTTTGGTGATCGGATTATCCTTTTCTGCAATTCCCAACGGGAAATACGGCCACGGAAGACTGGTATACTGCGGGTTTCCGCTCACTTCTCCGGTCACCAGCCTCAGCAGGGCAAATTTTTTCACATCCTTCACCAGAGCCGGATTGATCCTGACTCCGTAATTGAAGAAAAAGTCGGTCATGTTGATATCCACCGGAAAAGGCATTACCTTCTGGGAGCGCATCAGCGTATCCATTTCGGCATTTACGGCATCGATCATCCAGAGGGTTTTTCCGCCGTTCATGATATATTGGTCCAGGATCACCTTTTCACCGTCGGTAAAAGCTTTTCGCGGTTTTGCAATTACTAAGGCATTCATCTGCTTTAGCGCAGGAACATCCGCCAGGGTAAGCTCGGTCTGGTTTTTAGGAATAATCGGACCGGCATCATAACTTTCGGTAGCCAGCTGCATGAAACCCTGAAACTCCCTGGGGTTCAGCTCATCCTGGTTAATGAGAATCCCGATCTTCTTTCTTTTATTGGCGGCTATGTTTTTGATGTTCGAAACCAGGTTGTATTCCAGGTTCTCAATGGATTTCGTCAGCTGCTGATCGGCATCAATGCCCGTCTGCTGGATGACCAAAGGGATAGAAACCCCTTTCTTATCATATTTTACAACGGCATACGGGAAAAGCATGATCTGGGAAACCTTTCCGTCTTTGATATCCGGAAGCATGGAAGGCTGCATGCCCATGGCCATCAGGGTATCTTTCGACATTTTGGACTTGATCGGATCGATGAATCTGAAATCGATCTTCGGGTTGATTTTCCTGAATTCTTCCAGCATGAACTTCGTTTCCCCCTGCAGCTGCTTAAAGCTGGCCGGGAAATCCCCTTCCAGGTAAACATCCACCACCAGGGGTTTGCTGACCGATTCCAATACTTTAACGGTATTGTCGGAAAGCGTATATCTCTTTTCTTTGGTTAAATCCAGCCTGATGCCGGAAACCGCAAGAACAATGGCCAAAGGCAGGATAACGAAAAGTAAAATTCCTAACGGAGACTTAAATGGGATCTTCTTCATAATTCTACTTTTTTTTATTGATGAAATGATTGGACAATACTAAGGAAACCCCGATGATGAAAACAAAATAAGCAACATCTTTAAAATCGATCAGCCCTCTGGTGAATCCCATGAAATGCTGGTAAAAACCGATGTTCTGCAAGATAAAATCGGCACCGCCCAACAGCTTGTAGCTGGCCAGCTGCTCGATTCCGAAATACAGGATAAAGCACATGAAGATTCCCAATAAGTAAGCCATGATCTGGTTTTGGGAAAGCGATGAAGCCAGGATCCCCACACCGGAAAATGCAGCAATGAGAATGATTAAACCCACGTAGCTCCCGAACGTCATGCCGAGATCGATATTTCCTTCCGGAACCCCCAATACGTAAACGGTGTAAAGATAAATCAATGAAGGAATCAGGCACAGGATTCCGACGATCCATACCGAAAGGAATTTCCCGACTACGAGGTCCGAAACTTTCAGAGGCTGGGAAAACAGCCAGTTCAGGGTTCCGGTCTGCTGCTCTTCCGCAAAGGTTTTCATAGAAAGCGCCGGAATGATGAACATCAGCAGCCATGGGACCAAAACGAAATAGCTCTGTAAGGAAGCCATCCCGATATCGAAAATATTGGAATCATTTTCGAAAAAAAACAGAAACAAAGTGGCAATCAGGCTGAAAGCTGCGATGATGATCCACGCGCTCCAGTTCCCGAAGTAGCTCCAGAGTTCTTTTTTTAAAATTGCAATCATAGTTTTTATCAAGGTTTGGAAATGATGAACTCTAAGAATCAGCCATTCACCATTCACTATTGTTTATTACTTTTTCTTGTTTTTATTCACCAGCTTTACCGTCATCATGATCAAAAATACCAGAACGAAAAATCCGGTAATTAATTGCCACCAGTATTCAATAACCTGCGATTTCAGGATGACCGTGAAGACAACCAGGAATAGAATGAAGGTTGCGATTTCATTGGCCTGCCGCAGTTTGAGGTTGGCGGTTTCAAGGGTGTTGCCATTCAGTTCCTTCAGCTGAAGCACTTTTTTCCAGCACCAGTAATGGTAAACGGCCAGTCCGGCCAGGAACGTCAGCTTCAGATGAAACCAGGGCGTCCGCATCAGTCCGGTATTCAGAAAAATCATGACCACACCGCAGACGGCCATGATCACCCCTGCCGGAACCGTAATAATGTTCCACAGCCGCCGGGCCATGAAAATGTACTGCTCCCTCAGGATCCTTTTTTTATCTTCCGCAAATGCATCGGTATCTTTATAATACACGAAGATTCTTACGAGGTAAAAAATCCCTGCAAAATAGCTTACCATGAAGATAATATGCAGCGCTTTGATGATGGTGTAAAGCATTTTTTTAATTATTAAGTGGAGAAATGGTACATAGCCTGTCCGATCTTTTCAAAAGCTGCAGAAATTCGTCTTTACAGCTGATCCACTGGATCCGGATGTACTGGATGTAAAAGGCGTAAAAGACCGATAAAAAAAACCAGAGATAATTTCCCAGCGACAAGGTGAATGCAAAAGCGGTGAGAAATAGTAAAGCCGAAACCGTCAGTCCCAACCAGCTGAGAGGCCCTAAAGATATGGCAAGCCATAAATTGTCCCTGCCTTCTTCATCTTTTTTAAAATCTCCTCTGATATCCGGCGATGCGTTCCAATTGGAATATTTCAGTCTGAAACCACTGGATGTAACCCTTCCTGTAAAGGACTTGTCCCAATCAAGAAATTTTTTAGCCAGACCCCGATCTATCGTCGCCAAAACTTCCTCTTTAGGTTTATAAAATTCAATAATGTACCTGGAATTTAAAAACATTCAATTGAGATTATGTGCAAATATAACAATTGTATAAAGCATCTTAAAATTTGTTTGCAAAGATAAGTTATTTCACAAAAAAAGAACGGTGAATCTAAAAAAATGACGGTAAAATAAGGCTGATCAATATCAACTTAAAAAAAGGATGGCAGACTATTGGCTGAAGACGGGTTTTCCGGAATGAAAAAAATTCTTCAAGCCGTCTGTAATTATTTCGGCCTGCCGGCAGGATGACTCTGCCGTATCATTGAAATACTGTCTGTTTTCTGTCCCTGCCGGTAGTTTTTTATATAAAGCAGTTTTCCGCTTTCATCATAAAACTTCCACGGGCCAAAGTAGAACCAATGCCTTTCACGGTCGGAAATCTCAAGCTTAGACTGCCCTCTTTCCATAATCTTACCGTTGGGATAATACTTTTTAGTTTTGGTAATGTCTTTTCTGATGATATCTTTCTGGTATTTTTTCTTATCAAAAACGGTCTTCCAGGTGCCGATTTTTTCTCCGTTCCTGTATCTTCCCGTTGCGGTTAACGCCCCTTCATCGGAGGAATATTCTTCTTTCCATTTTCCGTTTCGCCGGCTGATGTCATTTTCATCTTTGACATACAGGTTGATCCGGTTCCGGCAAGAAATCAACAACAGAAATGCAAATAAAAGGATGATTGATTTTCTCATAAAAAAGGATTTCCGTAAATATAGGAAATCCTTTTTTTATTCTACAAATGTAGAGTAATTTATTTTTTAAGAAATCACCTCCAGCTCTTTCCCCACTTTTTCAAATGCGGCAATGGCTTTATCCAGATGTTCCCTGGTATGGGCTGCAGAAAGCTGGACCCTGATTCTTGCCTTGCCTTTCGGTACCACAGGGTAGAAGAACCCGATCACATAGATTCCTTCATCCATCAGTTTCTCGGCCATTTTCTGGGCTAAAGGGGCATCGTAAAGCATCACCGGTACAATGGCGGCATCACCATCCGGAATATCAAATCCTTTGGCTTTCATTTCCGCTCTGAAATATTCCGCATTCTCCATTACTTTATCGCGAAGGGAAGTATCTCCGGAAATCATATCCAGTACCTTCAGTGCCGCTCCTACGATTCCGGGAGCCAGGGAGTTGGAAAACAGGTATGGTCTGGAACGCTGTCTCAGCATATCGATGATCTCTTTTTTACCGGAAGTAAATCCGCCCAGCGCACCTCCCAAAGCTTTTCCTAAGGTCGAGGTGATGATATCTACCCTTCCCATCACGTCATTGGCTTCGTGGGTTCCCCGGCCTGTCTTTCCGATAAAACCGGTAGCGTGGGAATCATCCACCATCACTAAGGCATCATACTTATCCGCCAGGTCACAAACGCCTTTCAGATCGGCTACAATACCGTCCATCGAGAAAACCCCGTCCGTTACAATGATTTTGAAACGGTGATTTTTTTCGGAAGCCGCGATCAGTTGCGCTTCCAGATCTTCCATGTTGTTGTTTTTATAACGGTATCTTGCCGCTTTGCACAGACGCACTCCATCGATGATCGAAGCATGGTTCAGCTCATCTGAAATAATGGCATCCTCTTCCGTAAACAAAGGTTCGAAAACCCCGCCGTTCGCGTCAAAGCACGCAGCATACAGAATCGTATCTTCCAGGCCTAAAAAGTCGGCAATCTTCTGCTCCAGCTGTTTGTGGATATCTTGGGTCCCGCAGATGAAACGCACCGAAGACATTCCGTATCCGTGGGATCCGATCATATCCTGGGAAGCTTTCATCACTTCCGGATGGTTGGATAATCCCAGGTAATTGTTGGCACAGAAGTTCAGGAGTTTCTTTCCGTTGGCTTCTATTTCCGCGCTCTGCTGTGAGGTAATGATGCGTTCTTTCTTATAAAGCCCGTCGTTCTCAATATTCTGTAGTTCGGTCCGTAAATTTTCAAGATACTTTTCAGAGATCATTTCTAGTAATTTTTATGATGCGCTAATTTAATAAAAAAAGCCGTTCCCACTTTATGAAACGGCTTTGTAATTTATATCCTGAAATTTTATTTCTTTAAAAACTTCACATTCTTATCTTTAATCTTCAGTATATAAGCTCCGGGAACCAATTCGGAAATGTTGATTGGTTTCTCCGGCTGATAGGTTCCTTTTCTTACGAGTTTTCCGTCGATAAAATAAATCGTAAACTCCGCCGGCTGGCCGATTCCTTTCAGGTTCAGTTCATTTTTAGCAGGATTCGGATACAGCGCAAAGGCATCTTTACCGGCTTCGGAAATAGCCAGCGTATTATCCTGGGCTACGGTAGAATTCTTTTCCAGGATCTGGTATTCATAATTGAATTCCACACTGGCTACCGGGAAATTCACCGTCTGCGTAAAATACTGGTTGTTGATGGTATTGTTTAAAGCAAAATAAGCGACCTGTCCTCCGGTTCCGTTTACTTTGATGGGCAGGGGCATTTCGAAGAAGCTTACCGTATTGCTGCTCTGGGTCTGGGCAGCCCTGAACGTCAAGGTATTTCCAACCTGCTTCCAGCGGATGTCATACGTCGGATAGCCCTGTCCGTAGATCCAGTCGTTGAAAAACTCGGTAAAATCTTTTCCGGTAGACGTTAATAATGAGGCATTGAAGTCCTGGGTCTTCACATAGCTGTAAGCCAGGGCCGGCCTCGAGTGGTAATCCTGAAGCGCCTGGTAGAAAGCGGCATCTCCCAGAATCCATTTGATCATTCTTAAAACATAACCGCCTTTGGAATAAGACAGTCTTCCGTTGAAGATCGTTCCGACATTCGTTAAATTGGCATCCGCGACATAGACACTTCCTCCGGTAGCACTGGTAATGTAATTTTTCTGGCCTAATAAGTAATTTAAAAAGTCCGTATTCGACATCAGCAGCTTCTCGTTGGCCAGATGCTCTCCGTAGGTGGCAAAACCTTCATTCAGCCAGATATCATTCCATGCGCCGCAGGTCACCTTATCCCCGAACCACTGGTGGGTCAGCTCATGGGCAATCAGTCCCCTGCTCCATGCTCCCATGGAGGACATCGTCTGATGCTCCATTCCGCCGCCGGCCTGGAATTCCATATGCCCGTACTTTTCATTCCTGAAAGGATAAGGCCCGAAATAAGTCTCAAAGGTATTCATGACGGTTTTCGTCCAGTCGATGTTGCTCATATTGGTCGTATTCGTGGAAGTGGACGGAAAAACATAGTTGATGAACGGAAAGGGAGGATTCCCCATGGTATCCGTCAGCTTCACATAGTTGGTTACGGAAAATGCAACCAGGTAAGCTGCGGTAGGATATTGGGTACGCCAGAAGGTAAGTTTCTGTCCGTTTGCTAAAGTGGTTTCCGACATCAGCTTTCCGTTTGAGGCCACGCTGTATTGGGAAGGCGTCGTGATTTTCATATCCACCTTTTCGATTTTGTCATTCAGGCTCTGCTTGGTCGGGAACCAGTCCTGTGCCCCGTAAGGTTCACTTAAAGTGGAAAGTACGGAGGTCCCGCCCTGGATTCCGTTGAAAAAAGCATTATTGGCTGTAGCGGGTGCTCCCGAATAGGTAATCGTAAGAGAATCCAGCACATTGGCCGCCAGTACCGACTGGAAATTAATTTTGACTTCTTTTGTGGAAAGCTGCTGAAAGGTCAGGGGGGTTCCGTGATACTGAACCTGCGAAACCGTCAGCTGATTATCGAGATCAAAATAGATATTGTTCATACTCTGATTTGGCTTAAAATGGGAGGTTACGGAACCGGACACATTATAGACCGCCGGATTGATCATAAGATCAAGCCGTTGATACTGCAGGTCGTAATTCAATGTATTCGGATTGGTATTTCCTACCGCCATTTTATGGGCAAAGGATTTCATTTCTTTCATCCTCATGGCTTTCCGTTCGATATTTTCATTCTGAGCACAAAACTGCTGGAAAACAAAAACGCTCAGCACCAAAAAGTAAATTTTTCTCATTCTTCAATTAATTGTATCAAAGATATAAAAAAACCTTCCAATCATTGATTAAAAGGCTTTCGTATTAATAAAATTTTAATTTTTCTATAAATCCAGTGCGGGCTCCAGAATTCTTTCCATTCTTTTCTTCACCATGTCCACCGATCCTGCGTAATTGTTTACCATCAAAGAGAAAACAAGCGTTTTCCCTGTGTTGGTCTTCATGTATCCCGCCAGGGTTTTTACTTTATTCAGCGTTCCCGTTTTGGCAAAAACCTGTCCGTTTCCAAGGCCGTTGAACATTCTTTTCAAGGTTCCCGACTGTCCCCCTACCGGTAATGAATTCAGATAGGTCTTATAAAATTTTTCGTCCATTAAAGAGGTCAGGAATTTAGCCTGGGCAATCGGTGTTACGTTATTGCTTCGGGATAGTCCGCTTCCGTCGATATAGTTCAGGCCCAGCATATCAAACCCGTGATTTTTAAGATGTTCCGTTACTACTTTCCTGCCGGATTCGGTAGTCTGGTCGCCCAGGCTCTGGAATCCTACCGTTTTCAGTAATGCCTCAGCCAGTCCGTTGTCACTGTGCTGGTTCGTATAAAAAATAATATCCGCTAAGGTAGGCGATTTGTATACCGAAACCATTTTTCTGGCTTCAGGAGTGGCGTCCGTCATTTTAGGAATTACTTTTCCGGTAACGGGAATTCCGCTTTTCACCAGGGTGGTTCTGAAGGTATTGGCCAGATAGGCCGGTGCATCGGGTAATTTCGTCGTTAAAGTTCCATTGCCTTCATATTTATCCGCATACACCATCTGGTTGTTGTAGGGAGAAACATAGAAGAACTTTTTCTCTGCAGAGAGGCCGGCTGCTTTTTTGACGATCAGCTTTTCATTAGCCGGGTTGATTTCGCGTGTGGTTCCTGCCGGTAAATAATAATTGTTGTTTTCCAGCCAGACCACATTTTCCGGAAGCCTCGAAATTGTGCCTTTGAAAAGCGCGGTCTGGATCATAATATCACCATTTACTTTTTTGATTCCTTCGCGGGAGAGCCCGTCTTTAAAATCCTGCACGATGTCCCGGTAAGCCCAGGCTCCCGCCTTATTGGTCCCCAGTGAAGGATCGCCGCTGCCCACGATATACAGGTTTCCGTTCAGCACCCCGTTTTCGTCCACGTTTCCGGAATATTCCAGTTGGGTGTTCCAACGGTAATTTTCACCCAGCGTGCTCATGGCGGTTTCCGTGGTCAGCAGTTTCGTGGTGGAAGCCGGAACCAAAGGGGTATTTTCATTATACGAAGAGATCACTTTCTTCGTTTTCGGGTCGTACACGACAAATCCCCAGGTTGCATTTTTCAGCACCGGATCGGTCATCATCGTATTTACATTGATATCTACAAGTTCTTTGGCCGACAGAATCGTTTTCTCTACCACCGACGTGATGGGAGAAGGCAGATTTAAGCTGCTCTTCTGATTTTCGTAAGCCTGGGAATACAGAACGGTAGAAACGGTAGACTGTGCCAGGAAGAACCCTGAGGCCAGCACTGCAACACTTGAAATATATTTTCTGAAATTTACCATCTATTCTTTCGTTTTTGTTATATTTTGGATCGGATAACAGCCAATGGGTTAAATCGGAGGTTAAACGCCAAACATATAATCAACGGCCAAATGTAGAAAATATTGTTGTATGGCGGTTCAGTAGACTATTATAAAAAGTCTATAAATTTTGTTAAAAACTGTTAAAAGTCTACAAATATGTCTTTTTTAATACTTTGATAGGCAGGGATTTCCTCAAATTCTTTGATACTGGCCAGCACTAATTTTTTATATTCTTCATACTTTTTGCCCCGCGGAAGCTTGAGCATGATCTGGAACTGATAAAAATTATTCAGCCTGGCGATCTGTGCCTTCTCGGGGCCCAGGATACAGTCTTCCGGCAGGTATTTCCTGAGGACGGAACCTAAAAACTGGGAGGCCCGGTTGGCTTTGTCTTCACGCCGGTGCTTCAGCTCGATCATGATCAGCTTCGTGAAAGGCGGATAATGGAATTTCTGGCGTTCCGTCAGGATGTATTTGTAAATCCTTGCCGGATTGTGCATTTTAATCAGCTGAAAAACGGAATGCTCGGGGTTAAAGGTCTGGATGAGGATTTTCCCCTTTCCGGAAACCCTTCCCGCTCTTCCGGAAACCTGGGTAATGAGCTGGTACGCCCTTTCTTCCGCCCGGAAATCCTGAACATATAATAAAGAATCTGCTTTCGGAATGGCCACCAGCTCGATATGATCGAAATCCAGCCCTTTGGAAATCATCTGGGTTCCGACCACAATATCGGTTTCCCGGTCTTCGATTTTTTCGTACAGCTTTTCGTAGGCAAACTTTTTCCGCATCGAATCCACGTCCATCCGGTCCACTTCGTTATCCGGAAACAGCTTGGAAACCTCTTCGTGGATCTGCTCCACCCCGACTCCTCTTTCATTGAGGTTTTCGGAATAGCACTTCGGGCAGGTCTTCGGTTTGGAAGCCCTTTGGCCGCAATAGTGGCATTTCATTTCATTGGCGGCCTTATGATAGGTCATCACCACGTCGCAGTTGGAGCAGTAGTTCACATAGCCGCAGGTTTCGCATTCCACCACATTGGCATAGCCCCGGCGGTTGTGCAGGACGATGGCCTGGTTATGCTCTTCCAGCACTTTTTTGATCTCATCAATCAGGTGCAGCGAAAAATTCCCGGATACTTTTTTGGAATCCTGGGCTTCCTTGAAGTTGATGATTTCGTATTCCGGAAGGCTGACGTTGCCGAAGCGTTCTTCCAGGAAAATGTATTTCATCTTGTCTTTCCGGGCGTTGTAATAGCTTTCTACGGAAGGCGTTGCCGAACCTAAAATTACCCGGGCACCATAAAAATTCCCGAGCACCAATGCTGCATCTTTCGCATTGAAATACGGTGACACTTCCCTTGGGCGGTAGGCGGAATCGTGTTCCTCATCCACGACAATCAGTCCTAAATTCCTGAACGGCAGAAACAGGGCGTTCCGGGTTCCGATCAGGACTTTGATATCGTTCTGGCGGATCCGCCGCCACACTTCCACCCTTTCGAAATCCGTGAGCTTCTGGTGGTAAAAGCCAAGCTGACGGCCGTATTTCTTTTCCAGCCGCTGCGTAATCTGTTTGGTCAGTGAAATTTCGGGAAGCAGGAACAGGACATTTTTTCCTCCGTTGATGCATTCTTCAATTTTCTCCAAATACAGATGGGTTTTCCCCGATGAAGTGACGCCATGAAGCAAAACATTCTTCCCTTCTTCAAAAGCTTCGTCAATCTCCGCTTTTGCCGATTTCTGGGCTTCGGAAAGTTCTTCAAGCTCCTCGATTTCCCCTTCATAGCTTTCCAGCCGGTCTTTCTGCATATAATATTCCTCCACCAGGTTTTTATCGGCTAAAGCCTTAAAATGGGAACTCCCGAAATATCCGTCTTCAAAAAGATCTGCTTTTTTGAGGTGAAGATCCGGGTTTTCAGTCTGTTTTTCCAGGATATGAAGGAAAAGGTCTTTCTGCTTTTTGGCTTTGTTTAATCTTAAAAGGATCTCTGTCAGGTTCTGATTCTGCAAAACATCCTCTCTGATCTTAACGTAAGCTACTTCTTTCGCTTTGTATTTTTCCGCAATTTTCTCATCGATTTCAATGTACTGCAGATCAATTAATGAATTGACGGTTTTGACGATGTCTTTTTTTGGAATAAACGCTTCGATATCGGTAAGGTTGATCAGCTGGCGCACTTCCAAAGCCTGAATAAGGTACATTTCATTGACATCCAGATTTTCAAAATCGACGGTCACGTTCGGTTTCAGCTTCAGGTAGGTTTCACTTTCCAGCTTCAGGGAAGAAGGGAATGCAAAACGGTAGATTTCACCGAGTCCGCACAGGTAATAGTCGGACAGCCAGTTCCAGAACCGGATCTGCTCCTGGGGAACGATCGGCTGGTCGTCCAACAGACTGATGACTTCTTTCGCAATAAACGTTTCAGGCGCAAGGTCGTGAAGCTCAAATACAATTCCCGTATAAATTTTCTTTCCGCCAAACGGAACCAAAACCCGCATTCCAACCCGGATCCCGGCTATTAATTCTTCAGGAATTTTGTAGGTAAAAGATCCTTTCAGGTTCAACGGTAAAATAATCTGGGCGTAATTCAAGGGAAATATTTAAAGTGTAAAATTAAAATTTTCCGGAGAGAAGTGCAATTTTTAAGGGTCGTTAAGTAGCTGATGGCTATTAGCTTTTTGCTATTAGCTTTAAAATCAAAACCTTAAAATTAAAAAACGTATTATGAAATTATTTCCGGTACTTGAATAGACGCGATTTATTTTTAAGCGCCGTGATCGCAAAGAATTTATTTGATAATGATGCGCTTATTTTCCGGTCGCAAGGGCGTTTGACTTCGTCGAATATTTGATTTCATTCAGCAAATGGGCGTAAGCCAAATTTTGCAACGAATTAGATCCATCAATACTTTTGATTTTTTTATTGACTAAACTTCCGGCATCCGGCCCGTTGGTTAAGTTCTTACTCATTCTCTGTTTGATCTTAGCACGGAATGCAAAACAATGGCAGACTGCCCTAGCCCGGATAGAAACGGCATCCTTTTTTGTTTTTTTGCTGATTACATTTGTTATGGACCGGAAATTACCGAAAAACAAAAAAGATACAGTGGATAGCCGGATGAAGCTCCTTATTAAAGGGAAAAGTGTTCGGGTCAAGGAGTTGGAGAGTGCAAAGACTGGAGGGTTTGAGAAGATTTGAGAGTGAGAAGGTTTGAAAGTAAAAGGTTTGAGAGCAGGAGTCGGTGGAGATTTTGTGGATGGTTTTGAATTGCCGGATCCGGATGACTTTTGTTTTGAACACCGGAATTTATGCTTGGTTAAAAGAAGAATTGTGTCAGCTGGTACCAGATGGCGGAGGTAAAGAGGCCGGTGATGATGCTGAAGCCGATGGTTAAATTGGTGAGTTTGGTGTTAAGGCGGAACTGTTCTGCGATGATGCTGGAAGTAACGACGGTGGGCATTGCCGCTTCAAAGACGGTAATTTTTGCCACATCGCCTTTGATCCCGGCCAGTAAGGCAAGCCCGACAACCAGTGCGGGAGCCAGGATCAGCTTGTAGAGCATGGAAACGGACATCTGGGGAATGAGTTTTTTCCAGCCGTTGAATTTCAGCTGAAGGCCCACTGAAAAGAGTGCCAGCGGGCTTACGGTAGCTGCCAGTTTGTCGAAGAGAGGTTCCGCCGGTGAAAAATCGATAAACCTTGAAAGGACCAGTGCTGCAACGCATCCGATCAGCGGCGGGAAGGTCACCAGCCTTTTCAGGATAAACCCGGCATTTACTTTCCCGGACCGGCTGCCTCCTTTCACCGCAGCAATGATGCCCAATGTCGAAAGGGCCAGGAACATCGTCTGGTCGCAGATCACGGCAATGCTTAAAAGATGTTCCCCATAAAATGCCGCTACCAGCGGGAAACCGATAAACGAAGTGTTGCTGTAGCCGCTGACGAGTTCCAGTGTACCCTGCGAACGCCCGGAATAGCCTTTATAACGGCTGTACACCTTCATGAAGAAAAAGCAGGCCACCGAAATCAGGAAGGTGGCGACGATCGGAAAGAGCATTTCGGCCGTCCACTGCACTTTCGGAAGGTACTTAAACGAAACGGCCGGGAGCGCGAGATAGAGGATCCAGGTGTTGATGCCTTTGTGCGCATCGGGATGGATGGATTTCGTTGCCTTGAACACCATTCCCGCAATAATGCATACCGCAATCAGAACAAAATTGACCATACTTCACAAATCTGCGGCAAAGGTACGGCTGAAATTTTATTTCTCTAGGTTCCGGACCGGAGTTTTCTCCATTTTTCTGTGACAAATACCATGAGTTTCAGAATGACTGCCGTTAGAACAACCACGATCATTGACGGAAAACTAAGCAGTTGGAGGAAAAGACTTTGCTCCACTACTTTTTCTTTTGTACCTGATAATTTCCAGATCGCCGGAAAGCGGGTACCCAGATTTCCATACTTTTCATGATTGCGGGTAATAAAAAATTTGTTATGCTCCCTTTTTCTGTCTGATCTGCGGGTAGTGATTTCTCCACGATGGAGAGGGTATACAACAACATCTCTCCCCGTCTGCAGCGTAACGATGATGTTGTCTCCTGTATCGATACCCATTGTAAAAGGTTTACCGGATGTACCTTTCACCTTAAAAGATTCTGTAAAGTTTCCAGTTTTGTCATACTTTTGGATGATCGAGTAGAAATCATCACCTATATAGATATTCTGATGACTATCCACAACAAATCCGGCAAAACCGTTAATTGGGAGTTCCGTTTTTATTTTAAAACCGGTCCATGTGATAACCATTCCCGGTATGAATACCAGGAAAAATATCATAAACAGAACATCTGAAATCTTTTTTATTATTTTCATAAATGAACCTCCATTATTGATTCGTCACATCCTAAATTTTAATCATCTCTATTTTTTTCGGAAGGTCTGCCAGGGGATTTTGTGTAAACCTCATAGGTTTTTGAAAACCTATGAGGTTTGAATAAGGTTTGAATTAATCCTACTCATTCGTCGTATCCCAAAGGCTCATCACTCCGACTTTTTCAAGGGGTTTTGATGAGATGATCCTTTTGGATGTATTGGGCAGCAGGTCGAAGAAGTTATCGCTGAAATGGGTATCGCCAATTAGATAAACCTCTTTTGCCAGGACATCGGTGGAGATTTCGATTTCCGTGGCGGATATTTTTTTGATTCTGAGATCGGGTTTTGTTAATTTTAAATCTTTTGGCTTTGCAAAGAAATAGTTGGTTTCGGCAATCACTTTTTCATCTTTGCCTCTTAAAACCAGATGTAAAAACAATGCATTCTTATCGGCATTGCCAACCAGCTCTGCAACAGACGAAGGATCGAACTTTACTATTCCTTCCAAATCCTGTTTCTGATTTGAAACGGCCGTACGGATATTTTCCCCTTTAAAGTTACGGACTTCAAACTCCAGGCTTACCTTTTCAAGCTTATCCGGTCCGTCATTAATTCCGTAAAAATTCAGTATCCCGTCTTTTTCTTCAGTTAAAACGACCTGGTTTTCAAAACTTCTTTTCACCTGGTAATGCAGGGCTTTCCAATTGCCCAGATAATCGATGGACGACCATGAAACCACCGGCCAGCAATCGTTGAGCTGCCAGTACAGGGTTCCCATATTGTAAGGCCTGGCACGGCGGTGTGCTTCTATGGCGATCTGCATCCCTCTTGCCTGAAGCAGCTGGGAGACGTAGTTGTATTTCACAAAATCTTTCGGCACTCCATAGTCGCGCTTCATATAATTTTCGATAATCTCCCATCCTCTCGAATGTTTTTCATGCGCTTTGACGGTTCCGTTATGTACACTGAGATCCGGTTTTCCCGAGAACATCGATTTTGTGGTTTGCAGGGTCGGCATTCCCTGGAAGCCGTATTCCGAGGCGAAACGCGGAACTTTTTCGTTAAAGATTTCAAACGGCTGCTCGCCCCACCAGACGCCCCAGTAATGGGAATCGCCTTCCGTGAGGCTTTCCTTATGCCCCCAGCCGATGGACGGCGAACTCGGCCAGTAGGTCTGCTTATCGGCCGTTGCGTATTTTTTAATGGCTTTTGGGATCACTTCGTGAAAAATAGTTCTGTAATCTTTCCAGACCTGCAGCGAATCGTCTTTTGAATATCTGAACTGCTTCTGGTACCCCCAATTGACGATGGCTTCATCAATTTCATTGTTTCCGCACCATAAAGCCAGCGAAGGATGATTCTGAAGCCTTTCGATCTGATCTTTGACTTCTGCTTCTACGTTCTTCTGAAAATCCTCATCGGCCGGATAAAAGCTTCCGGCAAACATGAAATCCTGCCAGACCAGAATGCCGTTTTCATCGCAGGCCTTATAAAATTCGTCGTCTTCATAAATGCCGCCGCCCCAGACACGGATCATGTTCATATGCGCTTCTTTACAATCTATGATCAGTTTCTGATATTTTTCTTTGGTCATCCTGGGAGAAAAGCTGTCGCCGGGAATCCAGTTGGTTCCTTTGGCATACATTGGCTGACCGTTGACTTTAAAATAAAATGACTTCCCTTGGGGATCTTTTTCCTGAATCAGTTCTACGGTTCTGAGTCCGATCCTCTCCTTTTTTTCGCTAATGATTTCTAATGCTTTCCGTAAGGTGATTTTAATATCATACAAATCAGGTTTTCCCCAACCGTTCGGCTGCCAGAGCTTCGGATTCCTAATCTGATACGGCACTGAAATGGAGTTGACCCCGGATTTTAAAGCAAGATCCTGAATCTGATTATTTATGGAGATTTTATATTTTCCGGCTTCCAGGGCAAAGATTTCCATATGAACGGACAGCTCTGCTTTCTGCGGCGTCAGTTTTACCTGTTCGATCTTTACCGTTTCGAGTTGTGCCTGATCCCAGAACCTGAGGCTGACGTCTTTCCAGATTCCTGCCGTTACCAGTCTCGGGCCCCAGTCCCACCCAAACTGGTATTGTGCTTTTCTCACCATACTTCTCGGCGATTCCGGCAGGGTAAAAGGAATTTTTCGGGCTAAATCTTTTCCGGCATTGACGGCAGATCTGAATTTCACCTGAAGCCTGTTTTCGCCCTGTTTCAAATAAGGCTTTGCCGGAATCGTCCATGTCCTGAACATATTGTCTGTCCTTTTTACTAATTTCCCGTTCAGGTACACCTCGGAAAAAGTATCCAGTCCCGAAAATACCAGATCGATGTTTTTGTGCTGCATTTCCTGTGAAGACAGATCGAACCGGGTCTGATACTCCCAGTCTTCGTTTTCCACCCACTGGACCTTCTTTTCATTTTCGTCTTTGTAAGGATCGGGAATGAGGTTTTTGCTCATCAGATCCAGATGAACGGTCCCCGGAACTTTGGCAGGCAGCCAGGTATTCTCTTTTGTATTTTTAAATTGCCAGTCCTGGGAAGACAAAGAACGCTCCGAAGCCTGGCCGCTGATCAGAAGCTGAATAAAAAGAAAGGCAAAAAGTAAAGTTTTGTTCATTATAAATTGTTTGAATGGCACCATTATGAGTTACGGAGGATACTTTGGCTCTTAAGTCACAAAAGCTTTTAAACACATGAGAAACATAAGATATAAAGATAAATTTTTATGCATATTTCAGAGCACAGAAGAGAAAATCAAAGATTTTCAACTGGTTAAATTCAACTTCTCCCAGTGATTGATATTCCCGGAATCAAAATGGCTGAACGAAGCCGAAGCCATGTTATCATTCCTTAAATCCCATAGACATTTCAAAGAAATCTCAACGTGAATTTTTCCATACTATTCGCTGATATTATGTTTAGATTCCCTGTGGCAAATTGAAGATTCAACAGAGTCAATAACTAATAACAGGACATTAAGATTTTCAAAATAAAGCGTAATCATCTGTGAAAATAAGGGTCAAATCCAGCGTCAGCCCTTAAAAATCTTTGATTTTTAATCTTATATGCTCTAAAATATATGCAATCCATCAGATTCTTTCTTTGTGACTCATGTGCTAAAGCTTTTGTGGTTAAAATAAAAACGGTGAGTCGTTGATCTGTAAAAGTTCATTTCGTTTTCAAAGCCACGATTTCTTCTGCACTGGCAAAAGCACCACCATCCGTGATGGCGGATGAATGAAAATACCGAGCTTTTGTAAATTCCCGGATTTCTTCAATGTTCGTGGAACGCAGGCCGCCGCCGACGAGGATTTCGATTCTTCCGGCAGACCGTTCCACCAGCTTTTTCAGGTTTTCTTTTCCTTGTGAGACGTTGGCTTCCTGACCGGAAGTGAGGATGGTTGTAAATCCGCAACCGATGACTTTTTCCAATGACTGTTCCAGTTTTCCGGCCCGGTCGAAGGCCCGGTGGAAAGTACACGGATAAGGTTTGGCCAATTCGACCAGCTCTTGATTTTGTTCCGTATTCACCTCATCGTTTTCGTCCAGGATTCCGAATACAAATCCGTCTACATTTAATGATTTCAAACGGATCAGGTCGGATTTCATCTGCCTGAACTCTTCATCGGAATACGTAAAATCTCCCCCGCGCGGACGAATCATCACAAACACCGGAATATTGATTTTTTCACGCAGGTGTTTTACGGTTTCAAAGTCCGGCGTGGTTCCGCCTTCGCTTAATCCGGCACACAACTCAATCCGGTCGGCCCCGTTTTCAAAGGCGGTGATGGCGGATTCCGGGTTGAAGCAGGCTATTTCTATTTTTGACATCAGAGGATTCAAAGTTTAAGGTTTAAAGTTCAAGATTCAAGGTTTATTTCAAAGCAAATCCGGGTTTTTCCAGGCGGTTTCCTTTCTGGTCGTGTACGGCAAAGCTGAACCCGTCCTGGATGCAGTAGGAACCGTACTCCCCTTTTTTATTAAGGGCGATAAAGCCGACCTGAATGTCTTTCAGGTTTTTATTTCTTTTCTTGGTAATCTGTACGATCCTTTCCACGGCTTCCCTGCAGGCCTGTTGCGGTGTTTTCCCCTGACGCATCAGCTCCACCACCAGATGGGTGCCTACCATCCGGATGACCTCTTCGCCATGACCGGTTGCCGTGGCTGCTCCTACTTCGTTGTCCACAAACAAGCCGGCACCGATAATCGGGGAATCACCTACCCGGCCGTGCATTTTGAAGGCCATTCCGCTGGTGGTGCAGGCTCCGGAAAGGTTTCCCTGAGCATCCAGAGCAATCATCCCGATGGTATCATGGTTTTCGATATTTACGACCGGCATATATTTGCTGTCTTTCAGCCAGTCTTTCCACTCTTTTTCAGATTCGGGTGTGAGCAGGTTTTCTTTTTTAAATCCCTGGGAAACGGCAAACTGTAAGGCCCCGTCGCCCACCAGCATGACGTGCGGTGTCTTTTCCATCACCGCCCGGGCTACCGAAATGGGGTTTTTAATATTTTCGAGGCAGGCTACCGAACCGATGTTGTAGTTTTCATCCATAATGCAGGCATCCAGCGTTACCCTTCCGTCCCTGTCCGGCCGGCCGCCATAGCCTACACTTCTTTCTGTGGGATCATCTTCTACCAGCCGGACTCCTCTTTCTACGGAATCCAGGGCCCTTCCTCCGCTGCCCAAGGTTTTCCAGGCTTCTTCATTGGCTCTCAACCCGAAATCCCAGGTGGAAAGGACGATAGGTTTATTGATGATCGCATGATTATTTTGTGACCTTTCTCCGGCGAATACGTCCAATGGATTTACCGTGAGGGCCAGCGATGCGATTGCCGATTTTTTCAGGAATTTCCTCCTACTTTGCATATGAGATTTATTTTGCCCCAAATTAAGAATTTTCCTTTTGGTGCGAAATAAAAAAAGCGATAGATTTTCTATCGCCTGATCAGTGAATCAGTGAGGCAGTTTTTCCCTGAAATAGCCGTACACCCAGGTTCCGAAGACGGCACTGAGTAAAGTGACCCCTACTGCCAGCGCGCCCGTTCCGATCTGTGCAAACAGCGGCCCGGGGCAGGCTCCGGTAATCGCCCAGCCGAATCCGAAGATCAGTCCGCCGTAGACCTGGCCTTTATTGAATTTCTTCGGAGCAATGGAGATTTTTTTCCCGCCGATGGTTTTCATCCTGAGTTTTTTAATGATGAAAACCGAGATCATCCCCGTCAGAACGGCACTTCCGATGACTCCGTACATATGGAAAGACTGCAGGCGGAACATTTCCTGGATCCTGAACCAGCTGATGATCTCTGCCTTTACGAATACGATTCCGAATACAATTCCAACCACGAGGTATTTCAAATTGTCATACCATTTTTGCTGAAGCTGTTTTTTGTTGGTACAGATACGGTCCTCGTGACGTAAATCTTTTTCTGTTGTCATGAGTTTAAGATTAAAGTGAAAGAATTACCGGAAGGATCACATTGGCCATCAGAAAACCGCCTGCCATGAAACAAACGGTAGCTACGAGAGACGGCCATTGCAGATTGGAAAGTCCCATGATGGCGTGCCCGCTGGTACATCCGCCTGCATAGCGGGTCCCGAAACCGACTAAAAATCCGCCGACCACTATGGTAATGAAACCCCTCAGCGTCAACAAGCTTTCAAAGCTCATCAATTGTATTGGAACGAGATGGCTGTAATCCGTAATTCCGTAGGCTGCCAGTTCGGACCTCAGATCCGGATTAACGGCAATTTCTCCCGGATGCATTAAAAACCGGGAAGCAATAATTCCGCCCAAAAAAATTCCGGAAACAAAGAGTAAATTCCAGGCTTCCTTTTTCCAGTCGTACCTGAAAAAACTGATGTTGGCCGGAATACACGCTGCGCAGATATGCCTGAGCGACGAGCTGATTCCAAAAGATTTATTTCCCAGAATAAGCAGTACCGGAACGGTAAGCCCGATCAGAGGCCCGGCAACATACCACGGCCAGGGTTGTTTTATGATTTCTAACATTGATGATATTTTTAAGATTGTTTAAATTTAACGTGAACTTCACCCTATTCAATTTGTATCAGCTCTTTAGTTAATTTAAAAATAAAGCTAATTCAGGATTTTAAACAGAACCTTTTTAATAGAATAACAAAACGTTTCGTTTGATCATCCCAATCTTTGATTCTGTTTTTTGCAAAAGGAACATCTTTCATCCCGCCTTTTACCTGATTTCGTTTTAACACTCCTGACAGGATTTTATCCTATCCTGTAAAAAGCCGTCCCTTCGGGACTTTAAAACAATTTAAATTCTGATAACATTCAATTTATATTTAGTTTTGAAAAACTTTGTCAAAGTTAACAGGAGGAACTTCCAGCATTCCGCATCCAGCTTCCATCTTCCAACCTACCAATCCGGATTTCTTTCAGGTTCACTCTAAATTAGTTATTGTTTCTATGATAACATTTTAGTGATTATTTCAGCATTTTGCTCTGGCAGACAAAATCGCTTGTTGAGACGCCCGTCCTTGCAATGGCACTGAAACCGCCTTCGATTTCCGTGAAATTCCGGCAGCCTCTTGCCTGAAGGATGCTTGCCGCCATCATGCTTCTGTAACCTCCGGCACAGTACAGGTAAAAATGTTCTGCCGGATCAATCGTTCGGATCCATTCATTGATATTGGCCAACGGTTTGTTGCAGGCTCCATCCACGTGTTCCGCATTGTATTCGCTTTCCTTTCTTACGTCGATGATCTTTGCCTTTTTTTCACTGATCTCTTCTTTAAACTGCCGGGCTGAAATCCGGTTGACCGAATCCGTATCTTTTCCGCTGTTCTTCCAGGCATCGAAACCGCCTTTCAGAAATCCCAGCACATTGTCGAATCCCACCCGGCTCAGCCTGGTAACTGTTTCCTCCTCATCGCTTTCACCGGTAACCAGAAGAACCGGTTGTTTTACATCAATAATCAAAGCGCCTGCCCAGGGGGCAAAATCACCATCCAGACCGATGTTGACGGATTGCGGGATAAACCCTTCTGCAAAGTCGCCATTGCTTCTCACATCCAGAATCAGTGCTGCCGGGTGTTCTGCTCTTTCTTCAAATGCCTCCGGGGAGAGTGCCTGCAAACCGTTTGACAGCACCTCATCGAAACCGCTGTACCCTTTTTTGTTCATGGCCACATTCATCCCGAAGTAAGCCGGAGGAGGCAGAAGCCCGTCGGTAACCGATTTAATGAAACTTTCCCTGTCTTTCTGATTCAGTGCGTAATTGGTTCTCTTCTGGTTTCCCAGGGAGTCCACCGTTTCTTTCTGCATATTTTTTCCGCAGGCAGAGCCGGCGCCATGCGCCGGATAAACAGTGATACCGTCATCCAAAGGTAAAATTTTATGGTACAGGCTGTCGTAAAGCAATCCTGCCAACTCTTCCTGCGTCATATTTCCGGCCTTCTGAGCGAGATCCGGGCGTCCCACATCGCCTAAAAACAAAGTATCTCCGCTGAACAGAGCGGTTGCCTTTTCATTTTCATCGATCAGCAGAAAACATGAGCTTTCCAAAGTATGGCCGGGCGTATGAAGTACTTTTATCTTTACGTCACCGACTTCAAAAACCTGACTGTCTTCTGCAATAATGGCATCGAATTCCGGGTTTGCCGCCGGCCCGTAAACAATGGGGGCCTTTGTTTTTTTACTTAAATCCAAGTGTCCGCTTACGAAATCGGCGTGAAAGTGCGTTTCAAAAATATATTTCAGTGTGACGTTGTCTTTCTGCAGCCGCTCGAGATAGGGCCGGGTTTCCCGCAACGGGTCGATAATAACCGCCTCCCCGTTTGAAACAATATAGTAGGCCCCCTGTGCAAGGCATCCTGTGTACATCTGTTCTATTTTCATTTTTTATGATTTTAAGTATTGATTATTTTTTTTATCTGATCCCAGTTTCCGGCTTTTAAAGTTTCCGTACCGCTATTTTGTTACAGAAGGCACTGATCTCCCGCAACGTGGTTTAAGCGGACTCTTCTCAGCTGTACGAAAAATTCAGAATATAAATTCCCGTATGATGATGTAGATTCCCATCACCAGCGTAAACCATCCGAAGGCAGGCTTCAGCTTTTTCCCGTTGATTCTTTTGGACAATTGCGACCCGATGATAATCCCGGACATGGCAATGGCCGAGATGGTTATCAATAATTTCCAGTCGATGGCTTCGTGATGCATGGTGGAGAAAAAACCGATAAGCGAATTAAAGGAAATAATGATGAGCGAAGTTCCTATGGCCACCTTCATCGGAGTCTTCAGGAAATTGACGAGCGCGGGAATGATCATGAATCCACCGCCCGCTCCCACCAGGCCTGTCAGTATTCCTACGACCAAACCCTGTCCTGCGATCATCATCGTATTGAATTTCCGGTCATCAACGGTTTCAGCCCTATCTTCTTTAGTTTTCCGGATCATTTTCCGGGAAGCCATGATCATCAGTACGGCAAAGACCGACAGCAGGAGAATATCTTTTGTTACTATTAAATTGTCCAGGGAAAATACCTTGTCAGGAATGAGCGGCAAAATATAATTCCGGGTAAGAAAAATGGAAATAACGGACGGAATCCCGAAAATAAAAGCTGTCCGGAGATTCACCCATCCTTTTTTCAGGTAAGAAACGGATCCGGCAAGGCTGCTGATTCCGACGATAAAGAGTGAATATTCCGTTGCCGCAAGTGCATCCAGCCCGAAAAGATAGACCAGAACGGGAACGGTAAGAATGCTTCCGCCGCCGCCGATTAAACCTAATGAAATCCCTATTAAAACCGATGCGATATATCCGAACATTTCCATTTCCCTGAATTTGATGATGCAAAATTGCAGAAAGGGTAAAAGGTGTACCGCTACTTTTGTTACACAAGAACGTTTAAAGTAAAAACCGGATTAAAAGTCTGAAAGAGGGAAGCCGGATGCCGGAAGTTTTTGCTGTCGATATATTGTCAACCAGTCTTACCGATTAAATGATCTTATTTGCATGCTGTTAAGAGAAAACGCTGTTTGACGTTCCTGATAATCCCTGCTTTTTATTACTTTAATCAATTGAATTCCATCGGATTAAGGTTGTTTTATAAAAGGATAATTTTATTGCGTCCGAGCTGAAGCTTACCGGAATCTTCGAGCTGTTTCAGGAGACGGGAGACGACCACCCGGGCGGTTCCGAGTTCGTTGGCCAGCTGCTCATGGGTAATAATTAAAGTTTTCGTCTCCAGGATTTCAGATTTCTTCATTAAAAGATTCAGCAGCCTTTCATCTACTTTTTTGAAAGCGATGGCATTGACGATGTCTAAAAGTTCTTCAAAACGTTTGTGGTACAGCCTGAAAATGTAATCCAGCCATTCCGGATATTCCCTGATGAACAGGGAAACTTTATCCACCGGCAGGAACAGGATTTCCGTATCCTCTTCCACCTCGGCTTTTACGATGCTTTTTTCGTTGTGCATTCCACCCAGGAATGACATGATGCAGCTTTCGCCGGCCCTGATGTAATAGAGCAGGATTTCCCGGCCGTCTTCCTCGGTGCGGATAACCTTCATCATTCCCTTCATCACAATTGGAATCGAACGGATGGATGAATTTTCATCTAAAATAATATCGCCTTCATGATAGGTTTTCATCATTCCGTTTTCACGGAGTTTTTTCACCAATCCCGGCGAAGAAGCGAATTCCGAAGAAAGAACCGAATCATCCATATTTTACCCTTTACTATTAATTTGCTCCGATTTCATCTACGAAAAGCCAGGCTTTGGAATCGGCACCCGGATTTCCGGCAGGAATGATTCCTGCATTTTCTATTTTGATTTTTAAATATCTGGCAGACTGATTTCCGACCTGCAGACTGATTTTTCCTTTGGCGGCAAGGATTTCCGCGTTTCCGGTTTCTTTGACCATTTTAAAATCAGTTCCGTTGTCTGATACAAAAATCTGGGCAGATTTTGCAAAATGAATCCAGCTTCCTTTATTGTCCAGCGTATTGAAATACACTTCCGAAAACGGCGTTGCCTGTCCGAAATCGATGGTGGCCACTACATCTTTTCCCTGGAAGCCCAGCCAGGTTTTTCCCAGCTGCCGTTGGTTCCCGAGGATCCCGTCGACCAGGGTGAAAGCTCCTCCGAAAGAATAGTTTTCGCTAGGTTGTTCTTCCAAAGTAATTTTGTTGCCTGTGGTTTTCGAAGCCGTAAAATCCTGTGAAGAAACGGCACTTTTCAGCTGTCCGTTTTCAAAGTAAGCTGATTTTACGGTCATGGATTTTGAAATGGAAACCGGATGGCTGTAGGTTTGTGAGTTTGTTTGCGGCTCTGTACCATCTGTTGTATATCTTATTCCGGCCGCGTTCTGTGAGGTTGAAAGTTCATAGGCCACTCCATTACCGGCAGGAATTACCTTTCCGTTGATGTTGTAAATACTCCTTGCATAATTAACGCCCATTTTATCCAGCGTTCTGAACCCATTGATCACGCGGCCTTCGAATTCCTTATAGTTCTTCGGGTCCGAGGTTCCCCAGGCGACTTCAGAAAGTGCCAGTAATCTGGGAAAAATCATATACTGCACCTGTCTGAAATCCAGGATATATTCGGTCCACAGGTTGGCCTGAACACCTAAGATGTATTTTGACTGCTCTGCATTCAGTTCTTCAGGAACCGGCTGATAGGAATACACCTTATCCAACGGGGTAAATCCCCCGAAAGCATTGGGCTCTGTCGCCGGATCTCCCTGGTAATGGTCGAAATAACAATAAGCTCCAGGAGTCATGACAGCAAAATGCCCGGATTTAGCCGCTTCCACACCGCCCTTGATCCCGGTCCAGCTCATGACCGCGGCATTCGGAGCCAGCCCGCCTTCCAGGATTTCATCCCAGCCGATGATCTTCCGGCCTTTCGAATTGACGTATTTTTCAATCCGGTGAATGAAGTAGCTCTGCAGCCCGTGTTCGTCCTTCAGGTTATTTTTTCTGATCAGTTCCTGGCAGCGGGCACATTCCTTCCATCTTGTTTTCGGGCATTCGTCACCCCCGATATGGAGGTACTGTGAAGGGAAAAGCTCCATCACCTCATCCAGCACATTCTCTAAAAAGGTAAAGGTCTCTTCTTTCGGGCAGAAGACATCATCGAACACGCCCCATTTGGTTGCCGGTTCAAAAGGCCCTTTGGTACAGGCCAGTTCAGGATAAGCGGATAAAGCAGCCAGCGCATGGCCCGGCATTTCAATTTCCGGAACTACGGTGATGTACCTGTCCTGTGCATATTTCACGACTTCTTTAATCTGATTCCGGGTATAAAAATAGGGTCCGTAGGGTTTTCCGTCGAAGGTATTATCTACATATGCCCCTATCATCGATTCTTTTCTTTTGGAACCGATCTGCGTCAGTTTCGGATATTTTTTGATTTCGATTCTCCAGCCCTGGTCATCGGTTAAATGCCAGTGGAAGGTATTCAGCTTGTACATGGCCAGATAATCGATGTACTGTTTTACTTCTGCTACGGTGAAAAAATGCCGGCAGACGTCCAGATGCATTCCGCGCCAGGCGAATTCCGGTTCATCTTCAATCTTCATCGCGGGAATCTTTCCCGAATCCTTATATTGCCTCAGGAGCTGAACCAAGGTCTGAAGGGCCAGAAAATATCCCTGTTTCGTATTGGAGCTGATGATAATCTGCTGCGGGGAAACTTCGATGCCATATTGTTCATTGTCCTGCGGTCTTCCTTCGGATTGCAGTGGAAACAACACATTTACCAAATGAGCCGTTTGTTTTTTTCCGGTACCGAACGTCAACAGATCGCGGGTTTGTTTTTTGAAATATTCGGTTTCCGGCCCGGGAAGATTCTGATCGAGCTTAAAGTTTTTGGGAATAGTAAATTCTCCTTTCAACAATTCCACATTCTGAGGATAAGGAATTACATTCAATCTGTTCTGGGCAAAGAATAAGCCTGAAAGCAATACCGAACATACCAGTAAAAAACGCTGCATCTGATGGATTTAAGATTTAGGCGAATATACTTATTTTCTGAAAATTTACAGAACCCTTTAACTTATTAAACATGAAAACATCTAATTTTGTAAAAAAATAGACGATGAGAAAAACAGTATTACTGATCAGCGGACTTTTATTCTCCGTATCTTCACAGGCACAAATCTTAGATGCCATTAAAACAGTGGTTAAGGACAAAACAGGTATTGATATCAACCAGCCGAGAACCAGCACCAACAGCTCTTATCCGTCGACTTCAGGTTCTTCCAACCCTTCCGTGAATTTGGGAAGCCTTTCTTCCCTGCAGATTTCGTCGGGACTGAAGGAAGCTTTAAGCCTTGGCGTAAATGAAGGGGTGAAAAAGCTGGGGGTCACCGACGGTTTTTTCAGAAACGAAGCCGTAAAAATCCTGATGCCTGAAAAACTGAGAAAAATTGATGCGACTTTACGTTCCGTAGGTTTGGGAAGCCTGGCCGATCAGGGGGTCAAGCTGCTGAACCGAGCCGCGGAAGATGCGGTAACGGAAGCCGCCCCGATTTTCACCAATGCCATTACCTCGATGACGATTACCGATGCTAAAAACATTCTGTTGGGAAACGATAATGCAGCCACCAATTATCTTCAGGGGAAAACCCAGAGCCAGCTTTTTGCCGCCTTCCAGCCAAAAGTAAAAGCTTCGCTGGGAAAAGTAGGTGCCGACAAAGTATGGTCCAACCTGATCTCCAAATACAACACCTTTACCGGACAATCGGTAACCACCGACCTGAACGCGTACGTCACTACCGAAACCATCAACGGTGTTTTTAAAATGGTGGCCGAAAAAGAAAGCGGCATCCGCAATACACCGGCCATGAGAACGACAAGCATCCTGAAAAAGGTCTTCGGAGCACAGGACGGGCGATGATTTCTTTTGTCTTGAAATCGGAGATTTGACATCGTCAAACAAAAGAAACAAATTCAAGACTTGAAACTTTCCGCTAAAAATAAAATTTGCTAACCGCTAAAAACGATTGGAAACAATACGCTCTTCTATTTGGTGTCTAACTTTTTGTGACGTTCTCCCCATTGTTCCATCTGGCTGATAATCGGTTTGAGTTCATACCCTATTTCAGTTAGTTCATACTCCACTCTCGGAGGTACTTCCGCATACACGGTTCTCGTGAGGATTTTGTGCTTTTCGAGTTTTCGCAACTGCATCGTCAGCATACGCTCAGTAATATTCGGAATTGCTTTTTTCAGTTCTCCGAACCGCATCTTACCGTTTGTCAGCCATGAACAGATGACAAGCGACCATTGTCCGCCGATAATACCCGCTGCATATACCTCGGCACATTCGTCCGCCAGCATTTTTTTATTTTCAAAATGGGTGGATGTTTCCTTGATTTTTCCCATTACTTACCTTTTTTATAGTACCATACAATTAGCTGCCAATATACGGAATTCACTGTGAACATGGTATTTTTGCTATAAATAAAATTATTAAACGAAATGAATAATCAGACAAAAAACAAGTCGACAATGAGTCTTGCAGCCCTGTTGCATGAAGCCAATGAGTTCGTAAAGAAAGGACAGCATGAAGCTTTTTTAGATTACTGCACGGAGGATACCCGTTGGGTTTTCATAGGCGAACGGATCCTTTCAGGCAAGGAAGAAGTAAGGGATTACATGAAAGAATTTTACCGGGAACCACCGGTATTCAGTGTTGATACGACTGTTGAAGACGGCCGCTTCCTGGCCGTAACCGGTGAAATTACGCTGAAGGATCAAAACGGGCTCGCCCGTCATTATGATTATTGCGATGTCTGGCAGTTTGAAGACAGGAAAATTGCGGCTTTAAAGGCTTATGTTGTCGAAAAAAAGAGTTAATCAATGACAGAATTTCCAGGTTGTAAAAGCGGTTATAAGGTCTTGGGCATTTAACACGGAGTAGAATACGGATTATAAGGCTGGAAGAAGGGTGCCGGATGCCGGAAGCTTCTCTTGTCAAAAGAAGATGAAGGATCTTGATAACGAGACTAAATCTTTTGTCATTCGATCTGAAAGCGTTCTTATTTAAAATTCTGAATAAATATTTCGGATTAATTAAACAAATGATTATAAGCTGAATACAACCGAATTCAAGTTATTTGAGATGTGTAATTTATGATATAAAGAAGGATTCTGAAGCTGCTTCAGAATCCTTTTTTTATTTGTGAATTTGTTTCTATGTTTCCTCCAGTCCGTGCCGTCTTCATTTCTGAACTTGCATTATTGTTTCCGGAACTGTTTTAAACATTCATTATTTATTCATATCAATAACATAACGGAAGCGTACCTCTTCGTTTTTTATTTTATCAAAGGCATCGTTGATGTCTTCAACAGGAATCATTTCCACTTCCGGTGCAATCCCGTGGGCTGCGCAGAACTCCAAGACTTCCTGGGTTTCTTCAATGCCTCCGATCAGTGATCCTCCGACAGACCGGCCGTACTTTGCCACCTCCATATTGTCCAGGGGCTTTTCATAATTTCCCAGGAGGCCTACGGTTACCAGAGAACCTTTAACTCCTAAAAGAGGCACATAGAGATTAATATCGAAAACATCAGGAATCGTAATCAGAATAAAATCAAAAGCCAGTTCGTTGGCCTTCATCTCTTCTTCATTTTCTGAAATAATCACCCGGCTGGCACCAAGCGTCAATGCTTCTTCACGTTTTTCTTCCTTTGTGGTGATGGCCGTTACATTGGCTCCCATTGCTTTAGCAATCTGTACCGCCATATGGCCCAAACCGCCGATCCCGACAATGGCAACGTTTGAACCTTCTTTAATGCCTGCTTTTTTAAGAGGGCTGTAAGTCGTAATGCCTGCACACAGGATCGGTGCGGCACTTGAAATTTCCAGTTTTTCGGGAAGCGTCAGTAAGAAATTTTTGTTGGCAATAATGTGGCTTGAATACCCTCCGAAGGTATTGTAATCCGATTCCGGATCATTGAAATATCCGTTATACGTCATGGTCGCTCCATGTTTTCCCAGGCAAAACTGTTCTTCTCCGCTTTTGCACGAGTCACAGGTCTGGCAGCTGTCGATCATACAGCCAACGCCTACCAGCTGGCCCGTCTTGAAATCCGAAACCCCGGATCCGATTTCTACAATCTTACCGATCACCTCATGGCCTGGAACACAGGGATACCGCGTATTTTTCCAGTCGTTGTTTACCTGATGGATATCGCTGTGACAGACCCCGCAGTAAAGGACTTCAAGAAGCACTTCATCTGCTTTCGGATTGTCGCGGGTAACATCCATTTCTTTCAATGATTTTCCATTGATCAGGCTTCCGGAAGCACCGAAGCCTTTTACACTGAATTTATTGTCATGATGTACAATACTTTTTTCCATAATCGTCCTATTTTGTTTGGTGTGAAATTATTATTAGCGCTAAAACTAATTTTTAACTATTTTCTGAGTTCACAATTTTCAGACCAATCAATTTACAGCATCCTTTATAACATCATGCGTCGTAGAGCACATTACCGGAAATGCTTAACTTAAAACCAGCAGCCATTCAATCCGTTGATCAGACAGAAAGACAAAAGGCATGAATAAAGGCTGTTTCTTTTGAAACAGCCTTGTCTATTCTTATATGTAGTTGCCGGAAGCTAAAAGTATACAGCCAGCCGCCTTCTAAAACTGCATTTCCGGGATTTCACCGTCGATAATCAGTTCGGCTTCCGTTGATTTTACGATGTGTGCTACGGAAACGCCCGGCGCCCGTTCCACCAGTCTGAAACCTGCCGGCGTCACATCCAGTACAGCCAGTTCGGTGACTACTCTTTTTACACAGTTTACCCCCGTTAAAGGAAGTGTACATTTTTTAAGGATTTTGCTTTCTCCGGCTTTGTTCACGTGCATCATCGCCACGATGATATTTTCTGCAGAGGCTACCAGGTCCATCGCACCGCCCATTCCTTTCACCATCTTTCCCGGGATTTTCCAGTTGGCGATATCTCCGTTTTCGGCGACTTCCATAGCACCCAGAATGGTGAGATCCACTTTCTGCGCCCGGATCATTCCGAAACTGAACGCTGAATCGAAAAAGGAGCCTCCGTCGAGGATTGTAATCGTCTGTTTTCCGGCATTGATGATGTCTGCATCTTCTTCTCCTTCAAAAGGAAACGGTCCCATTCCCAATACTCCGTTTTCACTCTGGAATTCTACGGAAAGATTGTCCGGCACATAATTGGCCACCAATGTCGGGATCCCGATTCCCAGGTTTACATAATATCCGTCTTTCACTTCTCTGGAAATTCTCTGTGCAATTTGTTCTTTAGTCAGCATAGCTTAATCTTATCCCGCCAAATTAGCTATTTTTTCAGAATTACGAAATAATTTTCTTTCTTATCCTATGGTAAATTTTAGTACTCAATTTGTTGTAAATTTGTAAACTTATGAAAGTTTTACTGCATTACCTGAAACCCTACCGTCTTCTGATTTTTATTTCCCTGCTCTTAGCCTCTGTAAACCAGGTTTTTTCCCTGTTTTCGCCGGCGATTACGGGAAATATCCTGGACCGGCTGGTGACCCATCCCAATTTTTTCGATAAGGAGAAAACCATTCCGAGAAACCTTAATGATTATCTTTATGGCACCGATATCTATCACGGTGTTTTCTATTTCCTGGGGCTTCTGATCGGAACAGCGATGATCAGCCGTATTGCCAAAGCTTTCCAGGATTATGTGGTGAACGTGATCATCCAGAAGTTCGGGGCTAAAATCTTCACCGACGGTCTGAGGCATTCCATGAGGCTGCCGTATCATGAATTTGAGGACCAGCGGAGCGGTGAAACGCTTTCCATCCTGACGAAAGTGCGTGAGGACACCGTAAAGTTCATCAATAATTTCATCAATATCTTTTTCGGGATCCTGGTGAGCATCATTTTCGTTTCGGTGTACGCCATCCGCCTTCACTGGTCGATCATGCCGGTGTATGTAGTGGGAATCATTTTTATTGCCGTCGTTACCAACCTGCTGAGCAGGAGGATCAAGACCATCCAGAAAAGCATTGTGAAGGAAACCACGGATCTTGCAGGAAGCACAACGGAAAGTTTACGGAATATCGAGATCGTTAAAAGTTTAGGCCTTACGAATCAGGAAGTAGAGCGGCTGAACAACAATACGTATAAAATATTAAACCTTGAACTGAGAAAAGTAAAAAGCATCCGTTCCCTGAGTTTTGTACAGGGCACGCTGGTGAACTTTTTACAGCAGATGATTACATTCACCTTATTGCTGCTGATCTTTAAAAATGTTGTGACGCCGGGACAGTATCTGTCGCTGATGTTTTACGGATTCTTTATCTTCGGACCGATGCAGGAAATCGGAAATATCATTATTTCGTACCGTGAAGCACAGGCCTCGCTTAATAATTTCGACCGGGTGATGAAAAAAGAGGTAGAACCCAAGCCTCTGACCCCGAAGAAAATCGGAGCGATTGAGGAGCTGGAATTTCAGAAAGTTTCTTTCCAGCATCAGACAGCCCAGTACAAAGCGCTCAATTCAATCTCCTTTGACGTGAAAAACGGGGAAACCATTGCTTTTGTGGGACCGAGCGGTTCCGGGAAGAGTACGCTGGTAAAATTGCTTGTCGGTTTATACCGGCCACAGGAAGGCTCCATTTTTTACAACCATGTGGACGGAAAAGAGTTTGATTTCGATGAGCTGAGAAACCAGATCGGCTTCGTTACGCAGGATACCCAGCTTTTTGCGGGAACCATCCGGGAGAACCTTCTGTTTGTCAACCCGGCAGCCACAGACGAAGACTTACAGTCGGCTTTGAAAAAATCCAGCTGTACCGGCCTTCTGGAGCGTGCCGAAAACGGAATTGAAACGGTGATCGGGGAAGGCGGGCTGAAGCTGAGCGGCGGTGAGAAACAGCGGATTGCCATTGCCAGGGCTTTGTTGCGGAAACCGCACCTTCTGATTTTTGATGAAGCGACTTCCGCGCTGGACAGCATTACCGAAGAAGAAATCACGAAAACCATTAAAGAGATTTCCAGAGAAAAAGAACAGATTACCGTCCTGATCGCTCACCGTCTGAGCACCATTATGCATGCCGACCGGATTTATGTTCTGGAACGCGGACAGATCGTGGAAACCGGATCGCACCTGAATCTTATCGAAGAAAAAGGACTGTATTATGCGATGTGGAGGCAGCAGATCGGGGAAAGGAAGACGGTTTAAAGGGATGGATGCAGGGGCTGGAAGATGGACGACAGATGTTTAAGAATGGTCTGTTGTTCTAAAGATTTTACCTCTACCTTATTCAATAATGGTTTGAATACGCAAGGACGGAAGAGAATTTTCCTTCTTGAATGTTGGAAGACACAAAGATTTTATCCCGGATAAAATTTTGAATCGCTACAGGGTTTTAATATTCAGCTGGAAATATAATCTCTCGCAGATTTTGCAGATTCCCCAGATATAAAGGGAAATTAAACGGTATGAAAATTCAGCCGGATCAAATTCTTTATCTCTTTACATGTTATCTTTTCTTAAACTTTGTGGCTTTTTAATCTCCAAGCGTTTTACCTGTCACCTATAAAAATAAAACCGTGAAAGTTTCACGGTTTTCTATTTTTAATCTCTTTTTCTTACGGTTCTCTGCTCGATTCTTTTTTCGAATTTTTCGCCCTGGAAAATTCTCTGGATCATGATTCCCGGGATGTGGATCTGGTTCGGGTCCAGTTCGCCCGGTTCTACCAGCTCCTCCACTTCGGCAATGGTGATTTTTCCGGCTCCGGCCATCGGATGGTTGAAGTTCCTGGCTGATCCTTTGAAGACGAGGTTGCCGGCATGGTCGCCTTTCCAGGCCTTTACGATAGCGAAATCGGCTTCATAGGCGAATTCCAGGATGTGCGGTTTTCCTTTGAAGTCTTTTACTTCCTTTCCATCGGCTATTTCGGTTCCGAAACCGGCAGGTGTATAGAAAGCCGGAATTCCCGCCTGTGCCGCCCTGCATTTTTCAGCGAGTGTTCCCTGAGGGGTCAGCTCCACTTCCAGTTCACCGGAAAGCATCTGTCTTTCGAATTCGGCATTTTCCCCGACGTAAGACGAAATCATTTTTTTGATCTGCCTTTTGTGAAGCAGCAGGCCCAGTCCGAAATCATCCACTCCGGCATTGTTTGAGATGCAGGTCAGGTCTTTCACATCGCTTTCCACCAGGGCATTGATTGAATTTTCCGGGATTCCGCAAAGGCCGAAACCGCCCAGCATCAGCGTCATGCCATCTTCAATTCCTGCGATGGCTTCCTTTGCATTCTGTACTCTTTTATCTATCATGAACTATCAGATTTTTCTGTTGGCTAAATTTAATACTTTTTCTCATATCCCGACAAATGGGAAATCATTTCGTAGAGGAAGAGCCAATTTTACGGGATTGGCCAAAGGTAATACCTAGAGAATTCGATTTAGATGGTTGGAAGAGGGATGCTGAAGTCTGGAAGTTTTTCCCAGTCCATATCAAAAATAAGCTTCAGCGCATCAAACCTCTGTAGAGATTTCTAAATATTGAAGTTTTAGCTATAGCATGACTATAAAAGGCAATTCCTATCTTTATGGAGACGACAATCAAAGACCTGGTGTAAAAAGTAAGGGCTACTGCCCTAGCCCGGATCGCAGCGGTTACCCCACAGCGGGGCCGGAGGGTTTGGAGCAGATGGGTTTGGCGGTGGCATGCGTTGGAGAAGGTCGGCGCGAGGAGTATGAGCGGAGAGCCGGATGAAGCTCCTGAAAAAAAAACTTCGACCGGTTTGCTCATATTGCCATTCCATATTATGATGATTCCTTAAAACGTGGTCTGAATTTTGGTTGTGGTATGCTACACCAATTAAATTACGTTATATGGAAACGAAAGACATTTCAAGAGTTGCGCTGGGCGCATTTCTGATCACGGCCGGTATCGGGCACCTTACTTTTGCAAGAAAAGCCTTTCAGGCACAGGTTCCGGAATGGGTACCGATGGACAAGGACGATACGGTTGTTTATTCCGGGTATGCAGAGATTGCTCTGGGAACCGCAATGATTGTAACGCCTAAGAAATACAGAAAAAACATGGGACGAGTGGTTGCCGGATTTTTTGCGGCCGTATTCCCTGGAAATATTGCCCAGTATAAAAACAGAAGGGATTCCTTCGGACTGAATACCGATAATGCGAGGCTCGGCAGGCTGTTTATGCAGGGGCCGCTGATTGCCTGGGCGCTGAAATCGACGGATGAAAAATAAACTGAAAGAAATGGAAAAAGCGGGAAGATTTGAATTTTCCCGCTTTTTTTAACTTCAGTCTATAAAAGTGTTGGCCGCTTCTTAAAATCTTTACTATCACTGAACGGAAATAAAGGGTCGCTCTACTTTGTTAAATTTCAGATTTTATTACCGTTAGAATTATCTGATTTTTCAAAGATTTAATAATAAATTATTTGGAAAATTTAAAAAATGTTTTGTACATTTGCAACCTGTTATTCAACCTCTGACGAAGTCCGTGTAAGTTGCTTAGCCTTAACATTTTATTTATTTAATAATGGATTTATTAAAGTACGTACAAGACAAGTACATTACAAAAAAAGAATTCCCTGAATTCAAAGCCGGTGACACGATCACGGTGTATTACGAGATTAAAGAAGGACAAAAGACAAGAACCCAGTTCTTTAAAGGAACGGTGATCCAGTTGAGAGGTACCGGTTCTACAAAGACATTCACCATCAGAAAAATGTCCGGTGACGTAGGGGTAGAAAGGGTATTCCCGATCAACATGCCTGCTCTTCAGAAAATCGAAGTTGACAGAAGAGGTAGAGTGAGAAGATCAAGAATTTATTACTTCAGAGACCTTAGAGGTAAAAAAGCGAGAATTAAGGACGCTGCTTACAAGAAGAAATAATTCAGACAACAATACATACGAAAAGAGACCGTTTATTTTAAGCGATCTCTTTTTATTTGATGCATTGTATAAGGTGAATAGTGAATTTTACTTTGTAAGTAAATGGTGATTTTTTTTGCTAAATGTAAACCGGAATTTATTTTATAAAATCATACAAAGACTTCCGGAACTGATCATAGGCTTCAATATGCGGAAGATGCCCTACATTTTCAAGTTCTACCAATTTTGAACCGGCGATCTGCTGTTGGGTCTTTTTACCCAGTTCCTGGTATTGTCCCATTTTCGGCTGCAGCTCCTTAGGCGCACGGTCTTTTCCAATTGCCGTCCGGTCTCTTGTTCCAATAATAAGTAAGGTCGGGACTTTAATATTTTTAAATTCATAACAAACCGGCTGATTGTAAATCATATCGGAGGTCAAGGCGGCATCCCAGGCTACTTTCGGGTAATCGGGATGCAGAGTCCAGCCTGCGATCTGGTCCAGCCACGGTTGGTATTCTGCCTTCCATTTGTTATCGTAATAAAATTTCAACTGATAGTTTTTATAGGATTCTGCCGTATTTTTCAGCTCCGACTGATAAGCCTGGTCGATGGTCTGATAGGAAGCGAAGGTTTTGTAATCTTCCAGCCCGATCGGGTTTTCCAGGATCAACTTTTCTACCATTTCAGGATACAGCAAAGTAAACCGGGTCGCTACCATCCCGCCCATTGAATGGCCGAGAACGATGATTTTGTCGATTTTCAGTTCGTCCAGAATTGCTTTCGTATTGTCCGCCAGCTGTGAAAATGAGAACTGATAATCCCGGGGTTTGGACGATTTCCCGAAACCGATCTGATCCGGGATAATTACCCTGAATCCCTGGGCCGAAAGGTCTTTGGCCGTCCTTTCCCAATAAGCTCCGTTAAAATTTTTGCCATGAAGCAACATGATGGTTTTACCGTTTGCCGTTTTGGGTTTTACATCCATATAGGCCATTTTCAGATGATCGTTCTGAGAGTTCAGATTTAAAAAACGGACTTCAAAAGGGTACTGGTAATTCGTCAGTTCCGCATCCAAAGGTTTGATTTGTGAAAACATCAGTCCAGATGTCAAAAAGAGCATCATAAGAACTGTAATTTTATAATGTTTCATGAAATTTATTTTAAGATACTCAAATTAAAAAACCGTTCCAAAGAAACGGTTCAGCTCTGTTAATTTATTATCTTATGACATTTCATTTATTTTGATTTCTTTTTTAGGAAGGTTCATGAGAACAATCGCAAAGAGGATCAAAGCAATTCCTACCCACTGAATAAGGATGACTTTCTCCCCCAACAGAACAAATGCCATGGTTACCGACACCGGAAGCTCCAGCGATGAAACAATGCTTCCCAATCCGAGGCCGGCATTCGGAAAACCGATGTTGAACAGGATAGGCGGAATGATCGTGCCGAACAGGGACAGAATAAGTCCGTACGTCCAAAAAATAGAATAGTTGAAAGCGTGGATATGTTCTGTATTTCCGGTAAAATTAAGATAGAATGATTTTAAGACCTCAAAATGCAAAGGCCCCATCTGGGCAAAAAACAGAAATCCGAAAATAATGACCGAACCACCGCACAGCATGATGATGCTTTTTCTGAAAACAGGCAGACGGGTGGCCAATGTGTTTGAAGTGAACATGGTGAGGGTATAGGAAGCTGCGGCCGTCAGTCCCCAGAAAATCCCTTTCCAGTCGAGATCCAGGCTTTCATTGATTAGGTTGGTGGCCAGAACCGTTCCTGCCAAAACAATGATTACCGATATGATTTTTCTTATATTGGGCCACTTTTTTACATGAATACTTTCCACCACCACACTGAACCAGACCGACTGCATCAGCAATACAATGGCGATGGAAACATTGATGTACTGAACGGCAATGTAATAAAACAAACTGGTACAACCCAATGATGTTCCTGCCAGCATTAGGTTTCTTATTTCTTTTGAAGTGGGTGACGGTAAAGCCCTTTTAGATGTGATGGTCTGAATAAAATTTAAAATAAGAAGGCCAAGCAGTCCCAGTAAAAATTGCGAGGTAGTAACTTCTGATGTGGTATACCCTTCCTGGTAAGCAAGCTTTACAAAAGTTGCCAGCATTCCGTAGATGCTCGCCCCGATTCCCACAAACAATACCCCCTTCAATATATTTTTCTTCTGCATAATTCATTTTTTTAACAGCCCGCAAAGGTACGACTTATTCTGAAAACCGGCGGATCATAAGGATGAATAAAAAAATATCCGGTATGAGCTTTGCCCACACCGGATATTTAAAATCGATTTATATTTTAGATTATTTTCTAACGATTACTTTTGAAGCCGCATCAATACCGATCCCTTTCACTTTCACCATATAGGTTCCGTTGATCAGCTTATCCGTAGAGATTGCCTTTTTAGCGTCCGGAGAAATTTTATCTTCAGAGGATACTAATTTCCCTGACATATCATAAATTTCAACACTCACTTTCCCCATCGTATTGCTTGGGAAATTAATGAAGAATTCGCTTCTGGCCGGATTCGGATAAATGGAAATGTTGTTTTTAACCACTTTCACTTCATCCGTTGCAAGCGCACAACCTGCCGGCACGGAGAAATCCTGAACCTGATCATTGATATTTGTTTTGGATCCCGCACTTGCGTTAACTCCCAGACCTCTTTTAGCAAAAGTTCTCCAGATCATACAACGGTCGGCTCCCTGGGTTGTTGCCATATCAGCAGCTAAGATCGCATCTCTGCCCTCTACGAAAGTAGGATAACAAGGCTGCAATTTCAAAGCATCCGTTACCAGCTGAAGGACTCTTGAGCTTCCGTTGGTCGTATTAGCCGTTACATCAGAAGAATATCCGTATTTAGCAACATACTGCCAGTGAAGATCCCACAGCATCGTGGCCCATACAAATCCGATGGAGTGAACATCCGGAACAATCTGCCCGCTGGAATTGGTATATTCCATTCCGTTGGTATCCGTGTAAGTATAATCATTTATTGTAAAGTCAGGAGAATATTTAGCCGGTCTGATTCCTCCTCCGCTGGTGGGCTGCCCTACAGCGTAAGTACCGATTCCTCTAGGAACAGAAGCGTTATCTCCCGGTTTATTTGTTAGCATCAATGCAAAGAAGTCTGACCATCCTTCTCCCATCTGTTCTTTATCTGATGAAGAGCTGAGACAGCCTACATTGGTTCCCGTAAGACGGGTAGAGATACCGTGTCCGTACTCATGGGCTACAATACCGTTATCAAAGCTTCCGTCCGGCGTCACACTGCTCGCAGGATCATCTTTTAAGGTTACATTTACAGTGGTATTGGCAGCAAGCTGGCTTTTGATATAGGCCCCTTCGGTATCCGTAATGAATACGGAAGGAATTGTAATCGTTGTATCAGTTCCTGACATTCCGCCTACAGCACCCGCAATATTGTTATAAATAATGACAGCAGTTGCTCCTGCATTTTGTGCATTTTTTACTTTTATGGTGAATGCACAGGTCCCTCTCTCGATTAACCCGATTTTGCCCGCCAGTGATCCTGCCGGAATAGCCGTACAGCCATCCAACACGGAGGATAATTGAACATTCCCCGTTACACCGGTAGCATCTAAAGGATTACCAAACTGAGCGGTTCCCGCTACAGGTTGCCGCGGTACAGCGGAACTTGGTGCATTATAGAAAAACAATCTGTTGAGTGTACTCCACATATACATCTGCATTCTCGGTTTTGAACCGTCTGCCGGTGTCGAAAAGTTTGCGTTATCGGTACCACCACCATCCTGAGCTTCAGCCTGTACATAATCGTTACCTACACCCCCCAAACCAAAATTTGTATTCTGGAAGTTTTTGGCAGCCGGTGTAAAACCGAACGTGTAGAAAATATCGTGGACTTTATTATTTATATAGAATAAATTGGTGATCGATGCACTCTGATTACTGAATTGATCTGCATTAATACTAAACGGATAATTAAAGTTTCTGGTAGCTCCGCCATCCGGCGAGAATCCTGGTATATTTGAAGCTGATGTATCTTCATAAGCATACACATTATTTCCTCTGGTGGTCGTATATCTTGTGGTGCCATCGTAGTGCCATCCCTCAGGAGATGCAGCGAGAATCCATGGATTATTTACTACTGCTCTTGATGCAAAAGTAGGCGATTCCACCGGTAACGGAAAAACATTATAGGAAGCATTATCAGGAGCCAGGAAGAAAGCGGCAGTTGATGAAACTTTGTTGAGCGGACCTACAAATTGGTTTTGTGCCTGAGCATGATCATGTCCGTAGGCATCTTCATGGAAGTTACAGGATAAATTTAAATCCAGCTTACGCAAAATTTCTCCGTTGGAAGCATCTACCAGAATATTCCAGTAACTTGGAGAAGCAGGTTCAGGAACCGAAAATTCATAAGCCAGTTTCAGATTTTCGCCATCTTCCACATAAACCAGTCTTTGCTTGGCAAATTTTCCGTCTGCAGGATCAGCATCGCTGAAACCGAGAACAGGATAATTTTCCATCTGCGGCTTTTGCAGGTTCTGTGCAATTTTCTTTAGAGCAGCGGTTCTTGTGATGGATACTGTTGAAGAAGCAGCTGTTTTATAATCTTTTAAAAAAGTATCTGTATAATAAATAATTTTATTATCTCTTACCAACGTTGTTCCTCCCGCATTGTATACAGGAAGCCCGTTAAAGGTCTGTTGAAATTTTACAACATTTCCATTTAATGACTTTGATTCATCTACATTATCAATGATAAAGTTAGCAAGATCAGATTTCTTATATTCTTTAATCTTGTTTTGAGAAATATAATCTTTAATTAATCTCTCGTTATCTTGTCCGAAAAGAACGGAAGGAAAGATTGCAGATACTGCAAATAAAAGGGGTAAAGCTACTTTTTTCATATACACTAATAAAGCCGCTAATCTACAAATAATTAATAATAAAATAACAATTAATTTAAAATATTTTAAAGACAATTCTATTTTATCCGGGAGCTGTTTAATTTCTTTAAAATGACAATTCAATTTTAGAGAATAAAGGAATTAAAGTGCATTCCAGCTGATCATAAAAAAAGCCGCTCAAAAGAGCGGCTTATATAAGTGAAATGAAATTAAGGATTATTTACCTTCTTCCATTTTTCTCTTCAATTCTGCCAATGCATCGATATCTCCAAGAGTTGATCTTTCTTCGTTGTTTGAAGACGACATATTATTGTTGTTGTTAGATCTGTTGTTAGAAGATTCTCTCATGTTTTTCTTCTCTTCGTCTCTGAAGATTCCGGTGTGAGAAACCACTACTCTTTTGAACTCTTTGTTGAATTCGATTACTTTGAAATCAGCTTCTTCTCCTTTCTTGATTTTAGATCCATCTTCTTTCTCTAATAATCTTGAAGGGCAGAAAGCTTCCACCTCAGCATCTTCGAACTGTACGGAAGCACCTTTATCGTGTACTTCTACCGCTTTACCGGCGTGGATGGTTCCTTCAGCATATTTCGTTTCGAACGCATCCCAAGGGTTGTCAGTCAGTTGCTTGTGACCTAAAGATAATCTTCTGGCCTGGATGTCCAGTTCAAGAACGATAACATCTAATTTATCGCCTACTGCACAGAATTCAGACGGGTGCTTGATTTTCTTAGTCCATGAAAGATCGGAGATGTAGATTAATCCGTCGATTCCTTCTTCCAATTCTACGAATACACCGAAATTAGTGAAGTTTCTTACGGTTCCTACATGCTTGGATCCTACCGGATATTTCGCTTCGATATTTTCCCATGGATCTTTGCTCAATTGCTTGATACCCAAAGAAATTTTTCGATCTTCCCTGTCTAAAGTAAGTACTTCAGCTTCCACTTCATCACCTACTTTTACGAAGTCACCTGCAGATCTTAGGTGTGTAGACCAAGACATTTCAGAAACGTGGATCAGACCTTCAACACCCGGAGCAATTTCTACGAATGCACCATAGTCAGCAAGAACCACTACTTTTCCTTTTACCTGGTCACCCACTTTCATATCAGCAGAAAGCGCATCCCAAGGATGGGCTTCCAATTGCTTCATACCCAACTGGATTCTTGTTTTCTCATCATCGAAATCAAGGATAACCACTTTTACAGTCTGTCCGTCCTCAAGGATTTCAGACGGGTGGTTCACTCTAGACCAAGAAAGGTCTGTGATGTGGATCAATCCGTCAACCCCTCCTAAGTCGATGAATACCCCGTAAGAAGTAATATTCTTAACGGTACCTTCAAGAACCTGTCCTTTTTCAAGCTGAGCGATGATTTCTTTTTTCTGACCTTCGATATCTGCTTCGATCAATGCTTTGTGAGAAACTACTACGTTTTTGAACTCAGGGTTGATTTTCACCACTTTGAACTCCATAGTTTTTCCTACGAACTGATCGTAATCTTTGATTGGCTTAACGTCGATCTGAGAACCTGGTAAGAATGCTTCGATTCCGTGTACGTCCACGATCATACCACCCTTGGTTCTTGATTTTACAAAACCGTTTACGATTTCACCTGTTTCGTGAAGCTCGTTTACTTTATCCCAGGCTTTAAGCGTTCTTGCTTTTCTGTGAGATAACTGTAACTGTCCGGTTTTGTCTTCTCTTCTGTCTACCATTACTTCTACCTCGTCTCCTACTTTGAGACCCTGGTTGTAACGGAATTCGTTAAGAGAAATAACACCTTCAGATTTGAAGTTGATGTCTACGATAGCTTCTTTGTCAGTTAATCTTACTACTTTACCTACCAATACGTCGTTATCGTCAAGGTTGTTTAAAGATCCGTTGTAGATTTCTTCAAGATCGCTTTTTTCTTTTCTCGCATCTGCATCAAGACCTGATTCGAAAGAATCCCAGTCAAATTGTTCCGGTGCTACGTTTTGGTTTAATAAAACCTCTGCTGAATTTGTCTCTTTTGACATTTTCTAATAAAATTTGTATTCCTTCTTTTTTAACGGTTTGAATAAATGCGGGTTAAAAAATACGGAAGTAATTAATTATAAGATGTTTACTTTTCAAACCTGGCTACCCCAAAAGTGGGTGCAAAGATATGAAATTTATTTAAAACAAACAATAAATTTTCTTTAGCAAAACGAAGGTTTAAACAACTGATTTTCAATATTTATCAGCTAAAAACTTAAAAGCGGAAGCTTCTAATGTATGATCTTAATATTGCGGAGTCTTCTTTTAATATTCTTCAAAAATTTTCTTTTAAACAAATTATTGATTTTAAATTATTTAACAAAATAGTTTTTTCTCAATCAAACAAGAACATCTATAAAAACTATATCATGGAGAAATATTTCCTTTTAATCCTAATCAGTCTGTCATCCGGTTTTATATCTACAATGAATGCCTGTACAATATTCTCTTGCGCCAGAGGAGGTGAAGTATTTGCAGCCGCCAATGAAGATGATATGACACCTTTTACCAAAATATGGTATAATCCAGCCACCAAAGACCGCTATGCTTCTGTTTGTTTTGGGGCTCCGGACATGCAGATAGCATCAGCCATGAACGAGCATGGATTATTCTTTGATTATGCAGCGGCCAATTATGATCTCAGTAAGCTTGCTCTTACCAATCCTTACCCGGGAGATATTATGTGGGAAGTTCTGGGCAAATGCAAAACCGTAAAAGAAGCGCTTCTTATCTTAAAAAAGTATGATTATGTTTCCAAATCTCAAGTTCTATTGGCAGATAAAGAAGGGAATTCTATTTTAATCAACCCTAAAGGCATCACCGAAAAAAAGGGTGATTTTCAGGTCAATTCAAATTGCAATATGATCAATGGGAAGTTATCATGCAGAAGACCTGAAATTGCCGGTGAAATGCTTTCCGGCTCAAAAGAAAACAATGTGGAATTTTTGAAGAAAATTCTGGATAAAACCCATCAGGAAGGAGAACTGAATACATTATATTCTACGGTATGCGATCTAAAAAAAGGGATTATTTACGTTTATCTTTTTCACGATTATCATACGGTTTATCCTATTAATTTAAAATCTGAATTAAAAAAAGGATACAGAATAGAGAATCTTGCGGACCATTTTTCCACTTCATTTGCTTATGAGAATTTCTCAAAAAATCATTCCTTGTATCTTAAGGAAAACATTCTTCAGGAAATGAAAGATAAAGGTACAGATATTACGATTGCCCGTTATATTTCAGAAAGTGAGAAATTAGCATCCCAAAATGAAAAATTAAATTCTGCCTTATTAGAGGCTGCCCTGCAACTTATTAAATATTCCTGGAATGAACATAACGATGGCAGCTCCTGGGATTACTGGTTCAGCAAGCCTGATGGATATGATATAAAAAAGTATAAAGACAGCAACCTGACCTCTGCAGAAACACTTTTAGCTTATTTATCTGCTCATGAAAACAAGGACGCCAGGCTTCGGAACTTCATGTACGAAATATCCGGTTTTATCAACCTGGTGCAGGGAAATACTAAAATAGGGAAAGATCTCTATATGAAATCAATCAGCAATCCCGACGAAGCTTATCCGGTGACTCTTACGAGAGGAAATGAAATAATGAAGCGACTAAACAAATAGATTATTTCATTTAACCGTTCCTTTATTCTAAATTTGCATCATGGAACTAGAATCAATTTATCAAAAACTGCAGATTCAGGAGATGAATCAGATGCAGAAATCTACCTATAAAACAACGGAAAATAATCAGGACGTCGTGCTGCTTTCTCCTACGGGTTCAGGGAAAACGCTTGCTTTCCTGTTTCCTGTGCTCCGGAATCTTAAAAAGGATGCGGCAGGAATTCAGACGTTGGTCTTAATTCCTTCGAGAGAACTGGGATTGCAGATCGAGCAGGTTTTCAAATCGATGGGAACCGATTTTAAAGTTTCGGTTTGTTACGGAGGTCATGATAAAAAGATTGAAGTGAATAATTTAATTCAGGCCCCGGCCGTTTTGATCGGTACGCCCGGAAGAATTGTCTACCATTTAAGAAATAACAATTTCGATCCGGAAACGATCCGGACGCTTGTTCTGGATGAATTCGACAAGGCCCTCGAACTGGGCTTCCATAAAGATATGGAATTCATATCCAATGCTTTAAAAAATGTTTCGCAAAGAATACTGACTTCCGCAACAGCGATGGATGAAATTCCTGAGTTTACCGGATTGAAAAATGAAAAAGTGGTTGATTTTTTAAAACTGGCCGAAGCAAGACCGGATATTCAGTTAAAAAAAGTAATGACGATTTCCGAAGAAAAATTAGACACTTTATTTAACCTCATCTGTAAAATAGGGAACAAAAGAACCTTGGTCTTTTGCAATCACCGGGAAGCGGTGGACCGGATTTCCGAATTGCTGCGTGAAAAAGGAATCGACCGGGAGACGTTCCACGGCGGAATGGAACAGGACGAAAGAGAACGTGCCCTCCTGAAATTCAAAAATGATTCGTCCAGAATTTTAATTACGACCGATCTGGCCTCTAGAGGCCTGGATGTTCCTGAAGTTGAATCAATCGTCCACTATCAGCTTCCGTATAAAGAAGATGCTTTTATTCACCGCAACGGCCGTACGGCCAGGATGAATGCCAAAGGCTTTGCCTATCTGATCATGACTGCGGAAGAAAATTTCCCTTTCATTAAAAATGATACTCCGGAAGAAAGTGTTGCGGGATTCACTAAAGTTCCCGAAAAACCGTTTTTTCAGACCTTATACATCAGTGCCGGAAAAAAAGACAAGGTAAATAAAGTGGATATTGTAGGCTACCTGCTGAAAAAAGGAGAATTGGAAAAAGAAGACCTCGGCCTGATTGAGGTGAAGGATACGACCTCGTATGTAGCGGTTTCCAGAAACAAAGTAGCTGACCTTCTGAAAAAACTTTCTCAGGAAAAGCTGAAAGGCAGGAAAGTGAAAATGGAAGTGGCTTATTAAGGTTGAGGTTAAGGCTGAGATGATAAACTTTTCTCAGCCTTTATCTGAACCTGAATCTATTTCACACCTTTCACTTTGGTAGGTAAAATGTAAACGGACTTGCTTGCTGTAATAAACAGGACCTCATTGTTTTTTCCTCCGAAAGTCACATTCGCCGTCCATTTTTCATCGATGGGAATATGATGGATCTTTTTTCCTCCTTTATCAAAAACATGCACCCCGTCGCCGGTAAGATATACGTTCCCGTGTTTATCCATCGTCATACCGTCCGAACCCATTTCGCAGAACAGCTTTTTCTCCGAAAGTTTGCCTTCTCCTAAAATATCATAAACATACGTCTTCCCCGCATCGATATCAGAAACATACAGTTTGCTGAACTTATGGCTTCCGATGATTCCGTTCGGCTGGGTAAAGGTTTCGATTTTGGTAACATTTCCTTCTTTACTTCGGTAATATAAACTTTTATGAGGGGTTTCGTGCTTGAAGTCTACCCAGTACTCCCTTTCATACAGAGGATCGGTGAAATACATGCCTCCGAATTTATCGTTCCAGATATCATTCGGGCCGTTCAGCCTTTTGCCTTCAAAATGGTTCAGCAACACTTCTACTTTTTTATCTTTGGAGATTTTCCAGATTTCACCCTGATGATCCGAGCAGGTAATCAGGTTGCCGTCTTTGTCGAAATGCGTGCCGTTGGCTCTTCCGGTTTTGTCCATAAACTCGTTAACTTTGTTGGTCTTCCAGTCCCAATAATAAATCTTATCATTCGGCTGATCGGTAAAATAGACATTTCCTTCCGCATCCGCTGCAGGCCCCTCCGTAAATTTAAACCGGTCTGAAATTTTCTCCGGCTTTTTATCCTCATAAAACATACTGTTCATATTTACTGATTTGCAGTTCAGTAATACTAAAACCAAACCAACAGAGCCGGCTTTCAAGACATTTTTCATACCACGTTATTTTTAAAGGGTACAATTTACGACATGCGGAAAGAGATTCAAAGTTTATTTTCCCGGTTTGATCAATTAAAATTAAAAGTCAGAAATGTCCGGATTATCCTATTTCAGAAGCAGATCCTATTAGTTCAGCGTTTATTTAATCCGGAGCTTTGCAGAACGAAAATCGCAGCAATGCTTTCGGAACTGAAATATTAAAAATGAGAATCCGCTTGATCTGATGAAAGCGCTCATGAATGATCCAAAATACATAGCATAATGATGAACACACCATCCGGCAAATTTGAGGCTCCGGAAACGCCATACGACGACTTCAGGAATTCGGTAGGAACCATGCATGAAACCGGGGAACGGAAATGGGTTTATCCGCGGAAACCGAAAGGAAAGTATACCAATTACAGAAACTATGTCAGCTACCTTTTGCTTGCCTTATTTTTCGGACTTCCCTTCCTGAAGATCAACGGGAATCCTTTCCTGCTGTTTAACGTCATCGACCGGAAATTTTTCATTTTCGGACAACCTTTTTACCTGCAGGACTTTTTCATTTTAGCTTTGGGAGCCGTCACTTCGGTGATCTTCGTCATGCTTTTCACTGTGGTTTTCGGAAGGATCTTCTGTGGATGGCTGTGCCCGCAGACCATTTTTATGGAAAGTGTTTTCAGGAAAATAGAATACCTGATCGAAGGAGACCGGAATAAGCAGATGAAGCTTGACCGCCAGGAATGGAATTCGGAAAAAATAAGAAAAAGGCTGGTCAAATGGTCGGTTTTTGCCCTGATGTCGGTGATCATCACCAATTTCATGTTTATGTACATCGCCGGTTATGAAGAGGTTTTCAAAATCATCATGGACGGACCGGCCGATCAGTCCCTGAAGTTTTTAGGAATGATCGCTTTTGCAGCAACATTCTATTTTGTTTTTGCCTGGCTCCGGGAGCAGGTCTGTACACTTGTATGTCCTTATGGAAGGCTTCAGGGCGTTTTGATCGACAAACAGACCATCAATGTCTATTACGATTTCAAAAGAGGGGAAGGCCGTTCGAAATGGAAAAACAATGAAGACCGGAAAGCTTTGGGAAAAGGCGACTGCATCGATTGCCAGCAGTGTGTAGTGGTTTGTCCTACAGGCATCGACATCCGGAACGGCCAGCAGCTGGAATGCGTCAACTGTACGGCCTGCATCGATGCCTGTGACGAAGTGATGGAAAAAGTAGGCCTTCCGAAAGGGCTGGTCCGCTATGCTACGGAAGCGGAAATTGAAAATCAGGATCAATTCAGGTTTACTTCGCGGATGAAAGCCACCACGGTGATCCTTGCTCTCCTGATCGGATTCCTGGGTTTCCTGATGTACGACCGCGGTTCCATGGAAGCCAAGTTTATTAAGCCTGCAGGATCTACCTTTTTCATCAAAAACGGAAAAATAACCAATACTTTTATCTACACGCTTCTAAACAAATCGAACGAGCAGAAAAAACTAACGATAAAAGTTATTGCTCCCGAAAAGGCAGAAATCGATTTCTTCGGTCCGGCTCAGATTACGCTGAAAGGAGACCAGATCCTGAAAGGAAACATCAACATCACGTTTCCTGAAAAAGAGATCCGGTTTTCAAAACAGAACATGACGATCGGCGTTTTTGACGAAAAAGGGAATATGACGGCTTCCTTCGACACGATTTTTGAAGGACCTTTCCAGTTGCCTTTTTAATTCAGGATTTATATATTTTCATGAATTGCGTGGGGGTCATTCCGGATGTTTTCCGGAAGACTCTCACAAAATAGGAATATTCCTCATAGCCTAACCGGAAAGCGATTTCCACCAGGCTTTCCTCGAGATACATCAGCATTCTTTTGGCTTCCAGGATCACCCTTTCCATAATGACGTCCGTAGCCCTTTTCTGCACTACGGTCTGAATAATCCGGTTTAAATGTTTTGGGGAAATATTCAGTAAATCAGCATAAAAGGCAATCGACTTTTCCTTGGTGAAATATTCTTCCAGCAGTCTCTCGAATTCCTGGTAGTGCTTGAAATATGAAAGGCTGGCCGGTGAAGCAAGATGATCAAGATCTTTGGAAAAACGCCTGGCTGAATGGATAAAGATCTGCGACATCAGAGAAAGCATCAGGCCGCTTTTCATCATATGCTGAGAATGGTATTCTTCCTGTAGCGCAATCATCATATCAACGGTATGGATTAATTCAGCCTGATCCAGCTGTAATTTCCTCGGAAAGCTCACCGATCCGAAAAAAGGAAAGTTCCTCAGCTTCTGATTCACATAATGCAGCTCGTAAAAATCCGGCAGGCAAAAGAAAATATAGCCGTCAATATCATCCGAAAGTTCCCAGCTGTGAACCTGCCCTGGAGACATGAAGAATAAGCTTCCCGCCGAAACCTCATATTTCTGGAAATCGATCTCATGAACCCCGCTCCCTCCTGTAAAAAGAATGGTGGCATAAAAATCGTGGCGATGGGCTTTTTCGATATGCCGGTGGCTAATCGCCAGATGATTCCGTAAGGTATTGAAATAAAAATCAGGGGTATTTTTACCCTGCTGGAAAAGATCGATTTGAAGAACGGAAATGGAATTCATCAGACTTTTAATTTAAAATCCAAAAATAATAAAACCTAAACTGTTTTGCGGAATTAAAATGACTTTTACCCCTTACCGGTAAACCGGACCTACTTTTAGCCTCTGTATTTTTGATGAAATTTAAAAAATATTTATCTTTGGAAATTACGATTCCAGAAATGAAGATAAACTTACCTGATAAACTGTATTATTCCATAGGAGAAGTAGCCAAGGCTTTCGATGTAAACACCTCACTGATACGGTATTGGGAACAGGAATTTCCGATCATCAAGCCTAAAAAGAACAAAAAAGGCAACCGCTACTTCACGCCTGAAGACATCAAAAACCTACAGATCATCTACCACCTCGTCAAAGAAAAAGGCTACACGCTGGACGGAGCCAAAATTGCCTTAACCACCAACAGCAAGATTTCCGAAACCGTTACCCTGATCGACCGGCTGGAATTCGTGAAGGCCGAACTGCTGAAACTGAAGGATTCGCTGACGGAGAAGGACGAGGAATAATTAAAATAATTCACCCAAATCAGAAGTTAAATTTATTTTTTAAAACAAAATAAAAAACTTCTATCATAAAATAATCCAATCGCAACGTCCTCATTGCGAATGCTTAATAAAATGATTAAGTTTACCGTGATGAGAAAAACCTATTATACCAAGCTGGCCGTTATGGGCATTCTGCTGACCGTTTTATTTACTTTCCAATATTATACAGGAAGGGATAAAGAAGACTTTTCCGGGGTGAAATTCATAACGGAGCATCCTGCGGAGATCAGCCTGGCGGAATTTGATCCGAATGAACTGGATGCCCGGCAATGGCAGAATCTTGGCTTTACCGAAAGACAGGCCGCTACCATTCTCAGGTATAAAAAGGTCGTCGGCGGAAAGTTTATTTCCAAAGCACAACTGAAAAAATGCTTTGCCATCTCGGAAGCTCAATTTTCGACCCTTGCCCCTTATATGCTATTGCCTGAAACCGGCAAAGAAGCAAAATCAAGGCGCTTCCGCACCCGCGAAAAAAGAGCCATTACCATTTCCGGAAGCTTTAATCCCGACCGGTATTCAGCGACCGACTGGCAGCAAATGGGTTTCAGTGAAAAGCAGGCCGCTGCGATCCTGAAATACAAAACGTACCTGGGCGGAAGCTTTATCAGCAAAGAAAAATTCAAAGAATGTTTCATCATCAGCAGCAAAAATTTCCGGAAAATCAGCCCGTATCTGCTGCTGCCTGAAAAAACACCGCCCGGTTCCGGACAGGACAGGAAAAATAGGGATGTGGGAAAAAGTAAAATCCGGTATTATGCATTCGATCCGAATACCCTGGATCTGGAAGGATGGAAAGCTTTCGGCTTTTCCGAAAAACAGGCACAGACCATCATCAATTACCGTGACCGGAATTTAAAAGGAAGCTTTAAGAGTACAGAAGACATACAGAAGTGTTTTGTAATTTCGCCGGAGAAGTTTGCCGAACTGAAGCCGTATATCCGTTTAAATACAGTAGAAATCGCAGCCCATGTTTCCCGGCAAAAACTGGAATCCGGACAGCAGGAAGAAACGGACTTTTCCAAGGTGGATTTAAATTCAATTACCTTCAGGCAGCTGATCGAATTCGGCTTTGATGATAGAGCGGCAGGATCGATGATCGGTTTCCGGAAAAAGCTGGGGGGTTTTGTAACGAAGGAGCAGATCCTTACCACCTATAACATCGATCCGGAACTCACGAAAAAACTGCTTTCCACAGCCCTGCTGAATACCTCAAATGTACAGAAATACACCCTGACCGAAGCTCCGGAAGAATGGCTGAAAAACCATCCTTATTTTAAATATTCCGCAGACAAAATTATTTTCTACCGGTTAAGCGAAAAAGACGAGCGGAAAATCTGGAAACTGCTGAAGGTAAAACCGGAGTATGAAGCCCGGATGAAACTGTACCTTAAATAAGACAGGTTATGTATTCTTTATTGAGATGCCCCGCTCCGGCAAAGCATCCCAATTTTGATCTTTTAATCAAATGTTTTACTGGACCCTTCTACCAGTTTCAGCAAAGCGGCAAGTTCTTCCTCCGTAAGATCCCTCCATTTGCCGACGGGAAGATCCAGCCTGATGTTCAGCACCCGGATTCTTTTCAGCTTTTTTACTTCGTAGCCGAGGTATTCGCACATCCTGCGGATCTGGCGGTTCAGCCCCTGGGTCAGCACGATCCTGAAGTTCATTTCATCGATTTTCTCCACTTCGCATTTCTTGGTGACGGTATCAAGAATCGGAACACCGTTCCGCATTTTATCCAGGAATTTCGGAGTGACCGGCTTATCGACCCTTACGATATATTCTTTTCCGTGGTTGTTCCTCGATCTCAGGATTTTATTTACGATATCACCGTCACTGGTTAAAAGGATCAGCCCTTCGCTCGGCTTGTCCAGTCTTCCGATCGGGAAAATTCTTTTGGGATGGTTAATGAAATCGATGATGTTGTCCTGTTCCCGCCTGGTATCGGTTGTGCAGACAATCCCCACAGGCTTGTTGAATGCAATATAGACATGGTCTTCTTCAGGCTCACGGATGGGCTTGCCATCCACCTCGATCACATCTTCATCGGAAACCTTGGTTCCCATTTCCGGAACCTTTCCGTTGATGGTAATCCTTCCTTCTTCCAGTAATTTATCCGCCGCTCTCCTTGAGCAGTATCCTACTTCCGATAAATATTTATTGATCCTTGTCTTTTCCATTAGTCTTCCCCGTAGCCGGTATAATTTTTATTGCTGAAAATGGTTACGCCATAACTTAATCCGATAAAAAAAGGATTGGAATATCCGGTCTTATGGGATTCAAACACAATGCCTCCTTCCTGGCTCAGCCTTTTTGAATAAGAGACCTGCATCCCGATCCGTCCGCCCCAAAGTTCGGAATCTGAAACCACGCTGTGGTTTAGCTGCTTCCCGTAATTCAGTTCGATGAAAAACGGTTGGTCGCCGGGACTGAAAATAAACTTCGGCTGGATCATCAGATAGACCAGATGATAGTTGTTCTCTATAAACGTATATCTGAAACCGCTTCCGAGGGCAAAGTTAGGCAAAAAATGGTAACCTCCGATGGCCGTTATCCCATAGGTAAGCTTCCGGGTGGCTTCCGGCTGAATATATTGCGTGTTATTGGGAATCGGTTTTTCTTTGGCCACTTTAAGACCGATATTTAATGACGGATTGAAATAAAACCCCATTACAGGTTTTGAAGCCTTAACCTCCTGTGAAAAAGCATGGGCAAATGAGGTTAAAGCGAATAATAAAAGCAGATTTTTTTTCATGGTTTATTAAATTTAAAATCATTATCCAGAAAATCGGACGTTGCATTTTCAATGGTATATTCCCCGATTTTAGTCCTTCTTAATTGCGTCAGATAGGCACCGACTCCTAATTCCTGCCCGATATCATGCGCCAGGCTCCGGATATAGGTGCCTTTGGAACAGCCCACCGTAAAACCCACAAGCGGAAAATCAATTTTAACATCATTGATGTAGAGAATGGTGGTTTTCCGGGATTTCATTTCTACCTCCGTTCCCGCTCTGGCCAGGTCATACGCTCTTTTCCCATCGATTTTGATTGCTGAAAACACGGGCGGGGTCTGATCGATCTCCCCTATAAATTTTTCAAGAGCGGCATTTACCTGCTCTTCGCTGATGTCAGAAATATCCTGATGAAGGATTTCCGGCTTTTCCGTATCGTAAGATTCGGTCTGTGCCCCGATCTTAATTTCCGTCCGGTATTCTTTGGGGGCATCCTGGATTTCGGGGATTTTTTTGGTGAATTTTCCGCAGCAGACGATCAGAAGACCGGTCGCCCGCGGATCAAGGGTCCCGGCATGGCCGATCTTGAATTTTTTGGGGAGATCAAACTCGTTCCGGAGCTTGTATTTCATTTTGTTGACTGCCTGAAAAGACGTCCAGTCCAAAGGTTTGTCGAGTAAAAAAACGTGTCCTGATTGTAAGTCTTCTGCTGTCATCCGGTTATGAATAATATGGGATTACTGAATTCAATATGAATTTAATAATTTAGAGTATTTAATTTTAGATTGGGGTAATTAATGATTTCCGGGAGGAATATCCGGTAGTTTTCAGGATTTTCATGGAAAAATTCAAGCCGGGCTTTAATGAAAACCATTTTTTGCTCATTGGAAAATTCCTTAAGGGGATAAAAAGCACTGTACTCTCCTTCTTCACCAAAACAGCACGAATAGCTTTCTTTCACGGCAATTCCCTTATCTTTAAGTTTCCGGAAAAAAACAGCATTGCCATTATCTTGAAGATATTCGCGTTTCCTGTCTCTGGGGCAGCAAACCGAACCGAATCCTTCCGAATAATAAGAGATAATCCCGTTTTTGGCAATCTGATGATTTTTAAATCTGACTGTCGGATAATCAGAGGAATTTAAAGAAACACTGTCCCATTTTATTTCATTTCTGTTGACAAAATAAAATTTATCCGTCCTCATAGGTTCTGCGCAGCCTTTTATCTTATTGGCAAAATCTCTTACACCATCATAATATTCCTTATCCGGAGCAATTAAAGTGAATTTGTTGATCCCTGGTAAAAAAACTTCTTTATCGAAGAATAATTTATTGGGAATATGAGATGCATTATAGAAAATCAATTCTTTCCGGTCGTCAATTTTTACGGGAATATCAATTAAGATCAATTTACCTGACTGAAAAACGTTTTTATCATTAATCATAATGACCTGATCAAAAATTTTATCTTTCCAACCCTGCGCAAAAAGAATTTTAGAAAATAAAATTAAAATGAGAGCGTATGATTTCATTTATTAAAGAAATAAAAATAAATCAGCAGAGCGATTCCCACAAAAATACGGTACCAGCCCCAAGGTCTGAAGCCATATTTATTTAAAAATCCGATAAAAGCTTTGATGGCAATCAGAGCCACGATAAATGCCACGACATTTCCGATGATAAAAACCGTTATGTGCTCCTGGGATTCCATGATCATCTCATAGCCTTTCTGAGGATTCGGGGTTTCTTTACCCCAGGTCTTTACAAATACCGAATATACCGTTACGGCAAGCATCGTAGGCACGGCCAGGAAAAATGAAAATTCCGCGGCGGCCTTTCTCGTTAATCCCTGGGTCATTCCTCCGATGATGGACGCTGCACTCCGGCTGGTTCCCGGCATCATCGCCAGACACTGCCAGAACCCGATGGTGACTGCTTTTTTAATCGTAATTCCCTTTTCATCGTCTATGGTTGGATTTTTAAACCATTGGTCGGCAAACAGCAAGATAACGCCCCCCAGCACCAATACCGAAGAAATAGCAATCTGGTTTCCTAAAACCGCTTCAATTTTATCATCAAAAAGATATCCCAGCACCAGAGCCGGAACCACCGCAAAAGCGAGTTTAAAATAAAACTGGAGGTTTTTCAGATCAAAGAATTTCTTCCAGTAAGCTACCACCACCGAGAGAATGGCACCGAACTGGATGGAAACCTGAAACATTTTTAAAAATTCGGTTTCTTCCAGCCCCAGTAAATTAGCGGTAAACCCCATGTGGGCCGTTGAAGAAATCGGAAGGTATTCCGTAAGTCCTTCTATGATAGCAATGATAATCGCTTTGATTAAATCCATAATGTCTTAAAATTAAAAGATTAAGAAACTGAGCAATCCGGACCGTATGCCGAATTTCCCAATTTCCTAATCTCTAAATAAAAATTGATTTTATTTTCTTTTCAGAATTGCATATACCTCGATGGCGAAACCGATCACCACAAGCAAAGGGGCAATACGGATCCTGCGGATGGAAAAGATTCCCTCGTTCCAGGAATTGGGATCGTACTTTCCGTCTACCGTATTGGCATCGGGTCCCATCATCAGAAGGAAACCGGCAACGATACAGGCAAAGCCGATCAGCATCCATTTAAAGTTCTGTTTTCCGAAGTAAAACGTGTTTTCCTGCGGAACCTCAGCGATTTCCTTTCCGAAGCTGTCGGCGGAAAATTTATTTGTTTTTTTGCTCATTGTCTAAGAGTAATATAAGTCGTCAACATTTGATCTGAGGAATCTCCAGGTAGCCACTACCGTACTCAGTACCGTGATGAAAATTCCTACGCCCAACACCAGCAGAACCAACCAGAAATATTGGTTGTTGTCCTGTACGAAAGCAGATCCGATCTGGCTGGTAAAATAATACCATACCCCGAAAAGCGCCAGCAGCCCGATGACGGAACCGATGGCTCCCAGAACAACCGCTTCAATAATGAAAGGCTTAAGTATAAATCTCCTTTTCGCCCCTACCAGCTGCATGGTTTTAATAATAAATCGCTTGGAGAATATTTTCAGACGGATGGAATTGTTGATCAGCACCACCGCCAGGACTAAAAACAGTATCGAAAACCCAAGTATCCATTTCAGAATCCTGCTGAGGTTATTGTAGACATCCACCATCAGGGTGCTGTCGTTTTTCACATCGATGATTCCCGGAACCCCTTTGATGACTTTAATCGCCTGATCGATTTTGGCAGGGTCCACATATTCCGGTTTCAGGGCAATTTCTATGGATGAAGGGAAGATGTTTTCTTCAAAAAGTGCATCGGCATCGATTCCCATTGCTTTTTTAGCTTCTCTGGAAGCCATTTCCCTCGTGATGTAAGTGGCTTTTTTTACCGGGGCAAGGGTCTGAATTTCTTTGAAAACCTCGGCTTCCATTTTCGCAATTTTTACAGAATCCTTGGCGTCATAATTTTCGTCAAAGTAAGCATTTACCACCAACTGTTCCTTGATATAATCGGAATATTTCTGGGCATTGATCAGGATAAGCCCCATCAATCCCAACAAAAATAACACTAAGGCAATACTTATTACTACTGTAATATTGCTAGACCTAAGCCTTTTCTTATTAAACTCATCTACCGATTTAGCCATTAATATTAAAATTTTTCGCTAAAATAGAAAAAATCTTCCGAAATTTGGGAACGAAAAAGAGAAATCACTGTTAATAAAATCATAAAAAACATTGAGTGTAAAAGCAAAAAAACATCTGGGTCAGCACTTTCTGACGGATGAAAACATCGCAAAGAAAATCGTGGACGGCCTGGGTTTCGAGGGATATTCCAATGTCTTGGAAGTAGGTCCCGGAATGGGCGTTCTTACCAAATACCTGCTGGAAAAAGACCAGCAGATCTATCTGGCGGAAATCGATAAAGAGTCCATCGAATACCTGAAAGACCACTATCCCGGAATTACGGAAGAAACTTTTACCGGTGATTTCCTGAAACAGGATTTTCAGTTTGTGAATGGTGAGCAGATCGCGATTATCGGGAATTTTCCGTATAATATTTCTTCACAGATTTTATTTAAGATCATCGATCATTATGAGCTGATCCCGGAAATGGTCGGCATGTTCCAGAAGGAAGTAGCGGAAAGGACAGCGGCTGTTCCCCGGACCAAAGATTACGGGATCCTGTCGGTTCTTATTCAGGCGTATTATGATACGACGTATTTGTTTACCGTTCACGAAAACGTATTCAATCCGCCGCCGAAAGTAAAATCCGGAGTGATCCGGATCACCAGAAATCCGAAGGAAGGCCTGGCCGGAAATGAAGTTCTTTTCAAGCAGATTGTAAAAGCCGGTTTTAACCAAAGGCGGAAAAAACTTTCCAATGCTCTGAAAATCCTCGATATTCCGGAAGTTCTGAAAACGCATGAATTTATGGATAAAAGGGCTGAAGAACTCAGTGTCGCAGATTTCATTTCCTTTACCCGGCTCTGGAAAGAAAACCGGTAGTACCCAGAGTAAAAGGCTGGAAGAGGGAAGCCGGACGTTTCTATTGTCAGAAATACGATCAAAGGCCCTGATGATCAAACGAAATCATTTAAATTCGTTAAACTTCAGAAGCTTGACAAAGGTTTTCAAATAGCTTGGCTTAAGTGTTAAACTTAATAAACTACTCAGTACAAGTGGAATACCGTGGAATTCACGTTAAAACACATGTATCATGAAAAGAAGCTGTCCGAAATTTTCGGACAGCTTCTTTTTTTTACCTGATATCCATTTATAAAAAAGACTGCCCGTTACGGACAGCCTTTGAGTATTTGCATTATCGGTTGATTTGATTCTCTATTCCCTGTTTTTCAGAAGGATCCATCCGGAGTGGTTCATATTGGCTTTTGACTTCGGATACTGGAAATTAAATTTATACCAGTAAGTCGCGGTCGGCAATCTTTTTCCGCCAAGTGTTCCGTCCCATACCGGGGTCTGTTTGGAGAACCTGAACAGTTCCGAACCGTACCGGTCGTAAACCGATCCTGTGAAATTGTTGAACGATCCGAGGGCCGTAAGATCCAGGGTATCGTTGATACCATCCTGATTCGGTGTAATGATGTTGGCAATGTTGAAAGTAAAGAATTCCAATGCGCCTACACAATGGGTTCCTACCGTTCTTACCTGGATATTGTAATTGGCATTGTTAATAAGACCGGTGAATACATTCGACGGCTGCCACGTGATCCCCCCGTCAACGGAATATTCTGCCGTCTGAGGGATGTTATTGATCATCGGAACTTCTGCCGTAATCGTTAAGGTATTGTTACTGTATTCAAGATTCGTTACATAAGGAGATGCAGCGGCCATTACTTTAGCAGTGAATGTTCTTTCGCAGAATCCGTTTTTGATTTTTACCGAGTAAATACCCCACTGGTCTACGTCGATGGTTCTTGTAACGGCACCCGTACTCCACAGGTAGGTATAGTTCGGGCCGGCTCCGGCATCAAGCGTTACCCGGTCTCCGGCACATATTTCTACGTCCCGCAGAGAAGAAACGATCTCAGGTACGACCTCAACGGTAATTTTGGCCGGCAGTAAAGATTTACAGCCTTTCGTCCCCAACGCATATACCTGGAACGTTGTGGTATTGTAAATGGTTGCGGTCTGGGTATTTCCGGTTCCGGAAAAGTTTGCCCATTCGTAGGTAACTCCCCCGGTTGCTGTAAGGTTTACCGTATCTCCCGGACAGATTTTGAGACTGGAGGACACCAGGGTTACCGTCGGCCTGGCCTCTTTCAGCAGTTTCAGGGTAACGGTCCTGCTGCAGAATCCTCCGTTTGAAACGACTACATACAGGGTCTGGCCGTCGGTACCGTTATAATGGAGGATATCGGTAATAAAATTATTATTCTGGGCAAGCGCGTCGGCCTGATTTACATAAAAACGGAATACGGCTCCCGGCGTTGTGCTTATGGACGGCATGGCATCCGTTAGATCGAACCAGGTGACATCCGGAGTCGAACACAGGAGCAAAGTAGCATCAGATGCTGCCGGAGTGGTTCCCCCGTTGATTTTGATGTTGGCTTTACCCGGACAAGGGCTTCCCGGAAACATCACCTGGATCTCGTAGTTCCCCGGCTGGGTAGCGGTAATCGTCGGGGATGTTGCTCCCGGAATGGCTACACCGTTCAGATACCACTGGTAATTCATGTTGGGATCGTTGATGGAAGCGGTAATCACCTGAGGAACCCCGTCACAGACATTAATTTCTTCCGGCAGGGTGGCTCCCGCCGGATCCAGCAATTCAACATTGATGTTGAAAGATCCCCCTTCAAGGAAAACGGCCGTATCATAAATATTGTCGGTCCCGAACTGTCCGTAGTCGGCAACCACCATCTTGAAATGGTAAGACTGGCCGGGAACCACGGTGGCTGTTGCCTGCAAAGGGACCGTTCTTCCGTTGAAATTGGTTTCTACATTGGCGGTATTGTACCCTCCGAAGAAAGTAACGTTGGGAGCACCGCATCCCATATCAAAACCGCTGTCACTGTTCTGCGGGTGAATATTCGTTACACTTACGGGACCTGTTCCCGGTGCCGGCAATACGGCCATGTTTACATAAGGTCCGCCTGCGGTGGGCCTTAGCAATAAGGCAAAGGCATCGGCAAAGCTGCAGGGGAAGCTGGAAGTATATTCTTCCGAAGCCATCAGGTAATTGAATTTCACCTGGGAAGAAGTCGGTACGAAATCGAATTCAAGAATGGCTGCATTGGTTAAAAATCCGGTAGATCCTATAGCTGCGGCAAGATCCGGGTCGCTTCCCGTGGAAAGGTTATCTCCGAGTGTGAAAGGCTCCAGGGCATTTCCTGCTTTTCTGGCATATCCGGTAGACAACACAATTCCGTCTTTAAAAGGGAAATTGGTAGTTCCTTTATGGAAATAGCCCCATGCACGGTCGGCAACAGCAGGCCCCTGATTTGGGCTTACGGTAACATTGGAGACATTGGGCGTTACACAGCTGTTGGTTCCCGAGGAAATCAGTACATCCTTTACCAGCTGCTCGGCAGTATACGCGGAAGCAGGATAAGTAGCCACATTCACATCAATAAAAGCACCGGCTTTTGCAGTGGCCGGATTCCCTTCTTTCTTAAGCTTGCGGGGAATATTGGACTGAGAATGAAAAAGACTCGACGAGGAGACTAAAATTAAAGAAAAAATCAGTAAGCATCTCTTCATAATATTTTGTTTTAACAAATTTAAATTATTTTTACAAAAATCGCATAAATAAATAGGCTTTTTATGAATAAATAATAAAAAAACCTCTCAAATTGAGAGGTTGTAATTTAATTATCTTTTAATTCCGGTTTTTCAGTAAAATCCATCCGCTCCGAAGCTCCAGTTTCCGGCTGGCCGGGTTTTCCCACTGTACCCGGTACCAGTATGTTGCCGTAGGGAGGTTCAGGCTTCCCCTCAACATTCCGTTCCAGGCGGTATTGTTTTTACCGGCTTTGAATACCTCCTGTCCGTAACGATCGAAAATAGAAGCGGCAAAATTATTATAGGTACTGATTCCCGTAAAGTCCACCGTATCGTTTTTACCGTCTGAATTCGGCGTCACGGCATTGGTTACGATAAACGTGAAGAATGAAAGAGACGTAGAGCATTTTGCATCTTTTACCCTTACCAGCAATGTATAGTTCGTATTGTCCAGAACATTATAAAAAACGTTGGACGCCTGCCAGTTGATTCCTCCGTTGATAGAATATTCAAGACTTCCATTGGTGGGATTGGTGGCGGTGATGGTAAGGACGTTTTTCTCATAAGTAACATCCGTAAACTGCGGCAGTGCCGGATTGATCAGCTGGGCCGAAAATACTTTGGAACAGGTTCCGTTACTGATGGTGACCGAATAAGTCCCCGGTGTGCTTACGGAGATGGTCTGTGTAGTTGCTCCCGTATTCCACAGATAGGTATAATTCGGTCCTGATCCTGCATCCAGGATCCCACTGTCGCCGGCACAGGCGTAAACATCCTGCAGAACAGAGACGATGGCCGGTACCACCTGTATGGTAATAGAGGTCGGCGTGGCCACTTTGCAACCGTTTCCTCCTAAAGCATAGACAGAATACGTCGTTGTAACGGTAGGTGATACGATCTGCGTACTTCCGTTGCCCGGGAGGCCCACCCATTCATAGGTGACACCACCGGTAGCCGTTAACGTAACGGATTCCCCTACGCATATTTTGGATTTTGAAGCGGCAAGCACCGCTACCGGAGGTCCCACAATGACGGTAACGGTTGCAGGATTTGTAGAAACACAACCGTTTGCTCCCACTGCAGATACAGTGTAGGTTGTGGTGTTTGCCGGCGTAACCACCTGGGTATTGCCATTTCCGGTAAGGCCGCCGCCCCAGTTGTAGGTAGCCCCTCCGGAAGCTGTTAAAGTCACCGATTCTCCCGCGCAGACCTGCACAGCACTGGAGGTGAGTGAGGCTACGGGAGCCGTTGTATTCTGGGTTACCGTTACACTGGCCGTATAGCTGCAGCTCAGGTTGCCCGGCTGATTGACGTTCGTTACCGTTAAAGTATAGACACCGCCTGCATTCACCACCGGGGTCAGCGTGTTTGCTCCTGATACAATATTTCCTCCTCCTGCAGCGGTCCATGCGATGGCCGATCCTGAAGGAATAACGGAAGTAGAAGCATTCAGGGTAAGCTGTGGGGTCGTACAGGTAATCTGTTGCGGCGGATTGATGGTCAGGGTGGTCTGCGCTGTTGACAGCAGCTGTAACGTTACCACATTACGGCATCCGCCATTAACCACCAGCACATAGATGGTCTGTCCGCCTGCACTGTTAAAGGATGCAGGATTTGCAATGGTATTGGTATTTCCGGCGTTGGCATCTGCCAGATTGAGATAATAGGAGAACGTAACGCCCGGAGCGGTCGTGATCTGAGGCTGGGCTTCCGTTAAGTTATAATTGATTCCACCCTGCTGGTAGCATTTCAATAAAGTCGCGTTATTCACGGTAATCGGCTGGGTAACCTGTATGGTCACCGTAGCCGGAGTCTGGGAAACACATCCGTTAGCACCTACGGCTGTTACGGTGTAAGTCGTTGTTGTGGTCGGGGAAACGGTTTGGGTAGCCCCGTTTCCTGTAAGCCCTGTCCAATTGTAGGTGGTGCCCCCTGAAGCCGTTAACGTTACGGACTGGCCGGCACAGATCAGCGTGCCGGAAGCGGTTACCCCTGTCGTAGGCGGCGCGCTGTCTCCGGTAACGGTAACACTTGCGGCGTTGGTACAGGTTAAATTTCCGGGCTGATAGGTATTGGAAATAGTTAAGGTATAGGTTCCTGCCGCATTCACTACCGGATTTAAAGTAGTGGCTCCCGAAACAATATTTCCGTTGGCAGTGGTCCAGCTGAAAGTGGATCCCGCAGGATAAACGGATCCCGAAGCATTCAGGGTAACCTGCGGATTTGCGCAGGTCAGAACGCCCGGTGCGGCAATGGTTGCCGTAATCTGAGGTGCCTTTACCAGCTGCAGTTCGGCAACTCTTGAACAGAAGCCGTTTTTAACCAGCACATATACCGTTTGCCCGGCACTTGGGAAAGCGGTTGGCGTGCCAATGGTATTTCCGTTTCCGGCCAGAGCATCAGACTGGTTGATGTAATAGGAGAAAACGGCACCCGGTGTTGTACTGATGGTACTCTGGGCAGACGTTAAGTTAAATATCGCATTCCCCGGAGTGTAACAGGAAGTGAGTGTTGCATTCTGTACCGTAGGCGATGTACCGCCAACGATGGTGATAGAGGCCGTTCCCGGGCATGTATTTCCCGGCAGGAAAACCTGTACGCTGTATACACCGGGCTGGGTAGCCGTGTAAGAAGCCTGGGTAGCCCCCGGAATCGGGTTTGAGCCCAGATACCACTGATAGGTTGCCCCTCCGCCCTGGACCGAAGCCGTAAAGGTTTGCGGTGCATTATCACAGACATTGATCGATGAAGGGAGGGCAACGCCTGCCGGGTTCAGAAGCTGAACACCGATATCAAAAGATCCTGCTTCAAGAAACACTGCAGAATCGAAATTGGAATCCTGATAATCTGCCAGAACCATTTTGAAATGGTACGTCTGGCCGGGAATTACGGTTGCCGTTGCCGTAAGAGGAACCGTACGTCCGTTAAAATTGGTTTCTATCTGCGGAGAATTATACCCTCCGAAATAAGCCACATTAGCGGCACCGCAGGCTAAAGGGGCACCGGTCTGGTATTGGGTGGCCGGGTGGATGTTCGTTACACTTACCGGGCCCGCCCCTCCGGGAAGAACCGCAAGGTTGGTATACGGATCCCCTACCCTTTTCAGCAAAAGGGCAAAACCGTCACTGATGGTACAGGGAAAATTCGTCTGATATTCTTTTGAGGCAAAAAGATACCTGAAAGTTACTTTGGTAGATGCCGGAACGAAATCGAATTCGATATAGGTGGCATCATTCAGCTGGTTGTTCGGAACTCCCAACGCCGTTGCAAGATCCGCATCTCCTCCTGAACCCAGAGGGTCACTCAGGGTTCCCTGAAAATCGTTCCCTGCTTTCCGGGCATACCCCGTCGTAAGAACGATTCCTTTGGCAAAAGGAAAATTGGTCGTTGCTTTATTGAAATATCCCCAGCTTCTGTTCTGGTTGGAAACTGCTAAATTCGGAGAAACGGAGATATTGGTTACGTTGGCTGCTGAACAGGCAGATCCTCCGCTGATCAGTACGTCTTTTACCAGCTGGCTGATGCTGAAACCGGATTCCGGGTATGAGGCGGTATTGACATCGATGAAAGCTCCGGCCTTCATGTTTTCCGCAGTTTTCTTACTGGCGATCCCTTTCCCTTCCCTGTTCTGGGCAGAAAGGAAACCTGCTGCAAAAACTAAAAACAAAGCCAAAAATAAATTTCTTGTCCTCCTATCTAACATTTTATATTATTTTAAACAAAAATACTATTTTTTTTAATTGAATTTCACTTCCGGGCAAATTGCATTGCCGTTAATACAATTAAATTTATCGTAAAAAGATTAATTTTCATTCTCTTAAAACGGAAAAAGACCGGACAAATTGCCGGCCTTTTACATATATCATCAACTATTATTCAAAATTCTTCAGCAGGATCCATCCGGTTTTTACCACCGGCTGTTTGCTGGCAGGATCCTCGAAACTGATCTGGTACCAGTACGAAGCCGTATTCAGGCGCTTGCCCTGGAAATATCCGTCCCAGTAAGGCTGCAGCTTGCTTTCCCGGTAAACCTCTTTTCCGTAACGGTCGAAAATGGAAGCTTTGAAATCTTTGTTATCATTCACGCCCCTGAAGTCGATGATGTCATTGATGTTATCTCCGTTCGGCGTAATAACGTTCTGCATTACGAAAGTGAAGTATTCCAGGAAGCCTACACAGCTTGTTTTCTTTACCCTTACCCTGATAGAAACCACTTTATTCCGCGGAACATTGCTGAAGGTATTGGAATTCTGCCAGGTAAGGCCGTTATCGATAGAATATTCCAGCGGTCCGTTGCTTGGGTTGCTGGCGGTGATGATCATCGTTCCGTTTTCGTTATAATTTATGTTAACGATTTCCGGAATAACAGCCTGCAGCACCTGTGTTGTAAAATCTTTGGAACATACCCCATTGGTAATGGTCACTTTATAGGTTCCCGGGGTAGTTACGGAGATGGTCTGCGTGGTCGCTCCCGTACTCCACAGATACGCGTAATTCGGACCGGCACCTGCGTCTAAAGTAATCGCATCTCCCTGGCAGATCAGTCCGCCAGAAAGGTTTGATTTGATAGCAGGGACCACTTCTACGGTAATGGTGGCCGGTTGCTGAGGTTTACATCCCTGAGCACCGATCGGGTATACGGTGTAGGTGGTAGTCTGTGTCGGGGAAACGGTATAAGTAGAACCGGTTCCCGTAAGACCTGTCCACTGGTAGGTCACTCCGTTTGCGGCAGTCAGCGTTGTAGATTCTCCCAGGCAGATTCTTGTTCTGGTAGCGGTGAGCTGGGCTACGGGAGTTGCTTCTTTTCTCAGGGTTAAGTTTACTGTTTTCCGGCAGAACGCCCCGTTGGAAACGACAACGTAGAGAATTTGCCCGTCTGTACCGTTATAGCTGCTCATGGCTGCTGCGGAGAGATAATTGGTATTTCCCGCGGTAGCATCGGCCTGGTTCACATAATAGCGCACAACAGCTGTCGTGGAAGTCGTGATGAGAGGGGTTGCATTATTCAGATTGAAATTCGGTGTTGTAGGTGTCGTACAGAGCTTCAGCGTAGCATCCTGGGCCGGAGGTGTCGTACCTCCGACGATGGTAATTTCTGCCGTACCCGGACACTGGTTCCCCGGAATCGTCACCTGAATGGAATAGACACCGGGTTGGGTGGCTGTATAGGTATTGCTGATAGCACCGGGAATGGCTACCCCATTCAGAAACCATTGGTATGTAGTCCCGGGAGAAGTAACGACCTGAGCTGTTAAGACCTGCGGTGTATTATCACACATGTTGATGGTCGAGGGCAGAACCGTTCCCGCACCGTCCGTAAAGCTGATTCCGATATCGAAAGAGCCGCCTTCAATAAATACGGCGGAATCGAATATACTGTCCCTGTAATCTGAAAGAATCATTTTAAAATGATAGGATACGCCCGGGGTTACGTTGGCAATGGCCGTTAAAGGCACCGTTCGCCCTTCAAAATTCGTTACGATGTTCGAAGCGGAATTATATCCGGCAAAATAAGTTTCATTGATAGCAGCACAACCTCCCGATCCCGAAATAGCGGGATGAATGTTCGTCATTGATACGGGGCCTGCCCCGCCGGGCAATACGGCCACATTTACATACGGCCCTCCTGCAGTAGGCTTGATCAGCAAAGCAAAAGCATCCGAATATTCGCACGGATACGTACCCGTATATTCCTCGGAAGCAAAAATATAATTAAATTTCACCTGATTGGAAGTAGGGACAAAATCAAACTCCAGCATCACATTATCATTATAATTGTTGCTGGGAGTCGGGTTAGGTACTGCTGCCAGAAGATCAGGATCATTCATACCGGCACCTACAACAGCATCACTTACGGAGGAAGCCACATTACCGGCCTTTCTTGCCATACCGGTTACCAGTACGATCCCGTCGGTAAAAGGAAAATTGGTCGTTGCTTTATTGAAATATCCCCAGAACCTGTCATTGTTGGTCACCGGCTGATTCGGGGTCACTGTAACGTTGGATACCAGGGGTGTAGAGCAGTTGGACTGTCCGTTGATAAGCACCTGCTGGACCAGCTGCTGTGCCGTATAGGCAGACGGTGCGTAACCTGTTGCATTTACATCTATAAAAACACCTGCCTTATTGTTGACGGAAGTTACCAGATTTTTGGGTGATTTCCGCTGGCCCATTAAAGATGCCGAGACGGCTAGAAAGGCTAAGATAAAATAGTAGTTTTTTAATCTATAATTTAACATTTTGATGTTGTTTGTTCAAAAATAATGATTTTTTAATTAAAATTTCACTAAAAAGATATTCATTTTTATTAAAAATTTAATTCTCTTTAAAAATTCAGAGGAGAAGATAATATATCTGTATAAACGAAAAAGACTGATAAAAATTATCAGCCTTTCCGTATTGTTTTTTCATTTAAAACATGTCTTATTCTTTTTTCAGCTCATCAATCATGTTCTGAAGTTCATCTATTTTATCCTTCAACGCCTTAATTTCATTCTTATTGGAGCTTACGTTGCTCTTCAGCATCACATTCTTAGCCCTTTCGCTGTGGTCTTCATCATCCTCTTCTTCATTGATTTCCTCAATGTCTTCCTGAATATCCTCGATGTCCTCATTAATCTCCTCGATGTCTTCGCTGATTTCCTCGATGTCTTCACTGATCTCTTCAATATCTTCCTGGATGTCTTCGATATCTTCCTGGATATCCTCAATTTTTTCATGGCTTTTATTGACCGACATCTGGATAAAGATCGCCAGGTAAATAGCTTCCAGGGAAACCACCGTGGTAAGGATCAGCAGCATCTTATCAAATTCCACCAGGTGCAGGACCGGCAAGAGGAAGGAAATAATAAAAAATAAGGTATGGGCAATCAGGGAAGGAATGGAGCCGATCCACCAGGTAATGCCGTTGGCAATTTTTTCTAAAACCTCTGTCTTTTCTTCGTACTTTTTCATTGTGTTCTGTTTTTATAACAATTCTTTGGTCACTCCCAGCCCGAAAAGGGCAAAATCGTACTTTGCAGGATCCTGATCATCAAATCTCCTGATGACCCGATCCAGTTCCTCAACGGTTTTCCAGTCGTTCTGCGTCCTGGAAATCAGTCCCAGTTTACGCGAAATATTCCCGGTATGTACATCCAGCGGAATCGAGAGGTATCTCGGATCGATCTTTTCCCAGATTCCGAAATCCACCCCACGTTTGTCTTTACGCACCATCCAGCGGAGAAACATGATGATTCTTTTCGTGGAAGAATTTTTATAGGGCGAGCTTACATGCTTGTGGCTCCTGTGCTTTTCGACGCCCAGAAAACGTGCTCTGAAGCGTTCAATGGCATGCCCGAGATTGGTTTCCTCATCACGGACGGCAAATAAATCTTCCAGGTTTTCATTTTCGGTATAAATCCTGTTGAACTGTTTGATGAAGTAAACAAAATCTTCCCCGTTAAAAGTCCGGTGAATGCTTTTATCCTGAAGATCCTGCAGATCTCTTTCAGAATGGTTCAGTACGAAATCATACGGTGAATTCCCCATGATATCCAGCATTTTGTCGGCCGATTTAAGGATCGCTTTGCGGTTTCCCCAGGAAATGGTGGCGGCCAGGAACCCTGCAATTTCAATATCCTGCGGCAAGGAAAAACGGTGCGGGATCCCGATAGGATCATGTTCTATAAATTCCGGCCGGTTGTAGCGGTCTGCCTTTTCATCCAGGAAGATTTTCAATTCTTCAAACTTCATCATCAGATTTCTAAATTTTTACAGGCTCCAGTGCTTTCGGTAAAAAAGTATTCGGGAAAATCGTGCGGGCTTCATCGGTAAATACCGTCAGATCCCCGTACCGGTTGGAAAAATGTCCCAAGATCAGTTTTCCTACCTCTGCTTTTTTGGCAATAACCGCTGCTTCCTGAGCAGTCGTATGGCCGGTGTAGTCTGCCATTTCTTTCAGATCGTGCAGAAAGGTGGACTCGTGGTACAGGACCGTAACATTTTTGATAATCGGGATTACGCTTTCCAGATACCGGGTATCGCTGCAGAAAGCGTAGGAAACCGGTGGTGCCGGATCAACGGTCAGGATTTCGTTTTTAAGGACATAGCCGTCGCTCAGAACAAAGTCTTTTCCCGCTTTGATGTTGTGATAATCGCAGGTTTCGATTTCACGGTACTTGGCAATTTCCTTCATATTCAGGTGTCGGTCTTTCGGTTTTTCCCTAAAGAGATAGCCGTTGCAGTAAATCCGGTGATCGAGGGGAATGGTATACACCTCTACCCTGTTGTCCTCATAAATTTTTTCCGAATGGTTTTTATCCAACTCATGATACACTACTTCAAAGCCTCGATGGGTTTCCGTAATCGTAAAAATGGTGTCCAGCATTTTTTTAATTCCTTTCGGGCCGTACACATGCAGCGGCGTTTCTCTTCCTAGCAATCTGAAAGACGCAATAAGCCCCGGCAGGCCGAAACAGTGGTCCCCGTGAAGATGGGAAATGAAAATATGGTTGATTTTCGAAAATTTTGCCTTTGCTTTTCTCAGCTGAACCTGCGTGCCTTCCCCGCAGTCGATCAGGAAAGACCGCTCCTCCATTTCCAGGAACTGGGCGGTCGGGAAAGAGCTGACGGTAGGAATTGCCGAGTTGAACCCTAATATCGTTAAATACGTACTCAAATCTATAATTTATGGTAATACAAATGTACGACAGATTTTTAATTTTATAATGGTTACATTCACCGCATCCGTCGATTGCATTATAACCTGCAAATACTGATCCGAGTCTATATTTTTATAATGATCTTTTGATATCCGTATATAGAACCGCTAACTGCTCTTTCTAAGCAGGTGTAAAATTTTTTCTACCGCATCTCCGTCAGTAACAATAATAAGCGCTTTATGAATTTTTGTCTCCATAGGTTTATTTCCATGATACAGATCTGAAATACTGACATTGAAGGCAGCCGCGATCTTAGGAATAAAATTAGCCTTTATTTCGGTAATTCCCTCTTCCCATTTAGCATAGGTGCGGCGATCTATATTCAGACATTCAGCAATTTCCTGCTGCGTTTTTCCTGATTGGATTCTTAGTTTTCTGATGGTATTTTCCAGGCTCATCTCATTTGGTTTTAAGCAAAAGTAAGATTTATTCAGTATCAACGGACTTTTGGTAAATAATTGCCTGCAAAAAGGTAAACTTTTGTTCTGATTATGTAGAGATTAAAAACCACTTTCGTATGACTGTAAAGGTACAGGGGTCGGAAATCTGAAACAGCGACCTGAAATGCTGAAAGTAAGACATCAAAAAAACAGATGAAAATGAAAAAACTTCTTGAAAAAAAGTCAACATTTATTTTCTCAGTCGGAGCATTGCTGTTTGCAGCACAATTTTTAAAAGCTGAAGAAAACGGTAAAAAGCCTCAACAATGCCACTGCTGGAATTTTCTGGGAATTGTTGAACACTGCAACAAAGCCTGCGGTGATGTAGATTTATCCAACGGAGAAGCTACCCAAGGAATTGGATGGACGTGGTTTCCTTAAAAAACTAATCTCTGCTCACTTATGAGCAGAGATTTTATCAAATACAATAACACCGGTAATGAGAAACCTCTTAATTATTTCATTTTTATCTCTATTTGCAAACGTTTATTCTCAGGAAAAAGAATTGCTGATTGATACTGTTTTTATAAAATCCTTTTCTAATGAAAGAATTGTCAAGACGCTGAAGGAATCAAAAAAGCAGTATAAAAAATATTATACCGATTCAGGTCTATGCACTGCTAATCTTTCTATCGTGGTGAACCATGAAAAGATATCAGATTTTCATTCGTCGGAATTTACATTTAAAAATTTCAGGAAAAAGAAATATCAGAAAAACACTAAAGAATCTTTTTATAAGGAGGTAAAAATTTTTGAATTCAATCCTGAATATCCGGATCTGATGCTCAGCCACCTGTACGATTTTACCACTTTCAATTACGTTAATGACTTTGATCATTACAGGTATAAAATGAGGGAGATAGAAGGTAAGTTACAGATTACATGTTATTCCAGGATCACCAATCTAAAGGCGGTAATTATCCTCAACAAAAATACTTTACTGCCCGAAGCAATATATAAAAGCCTCATTGCACCGACGTATCATGCAGAACAAACGTATCTGAACATCACAAAAAATTCAGATTCTAAAATAACATATGATCTCATTAAAGATGAAGCTACGGTTCTCTATCAGATTAATAATGATCATCAAATCAGCATCTCTGAAATAAAGGCAGATGTTCTGATGGATCACTATAAAATCCAGAGAAAGGACAAGAAAGGTATCATCCTGTTTACAAAAGATTTAGAAAATATAGTTTCAACAGTAAGGGTTAAGAAAAATGATTAAATCTATTAATGCTTTTATTATTATCGCTGTAATTCTATTAACCGGGTTGATTTTTTATACTAAATTTTTCAGATATACGGCCGATCTTCCTGCTTTTACCTACATCAACCTGCAAACCAACCTATCCTATTCGGATAACGACATTCCGAAAAATAAAGAAACAGTTATTGCTTATGTTTCGGTATCATGCGGCACTTGTGAACGTACGATTCAAGCCATCATTAAAAATTTGGATGCCCATAAAAATTACCTCATCATCGCTTCAGAAAAAAATGACCGGAAGGCTAAAAAATTCTTCGGTAAATTAATAAGGGATCAGCGAGTTGTTTTGCTCAATGATCCCAACAATAGTTTTCCACAGGATTTTAAACTTGGCTATTCGGTCGTTTACCCGACTGTTTTTATTTTTGATTCTGAAAACCAACGCGTCAGTATTTTCAACAATTTTTAAATAAATGCCAGATATCATCACTAGATTGTAGTGTTTTTCAAGAAACCTTTCCGAATAGCTGAACAGGTAATGCTTTTATCATTGATCATTATTAACCTTCCAGAAAGCTCAGAAACAAATCCAGTGCCTGTTTTCTGTGGCTGATTTTATTTTTATCTCGGGGATCCATTTCGGCGAATGTCATTTCATATCCTTCGGGTACGAAAATCGGGTCATAGCCAAAACCTTTGAAGCCTTTATTTTCTTCCAGAAGGTTCCCGTGAACCCTTCCGTCGAAATATTGCGCCCCGTTTTCATCATAGTAGCATAAAACGGTAATGAAGTAGGCTTTCCGGTTTTCGACCCCTTCCATTTCCTGAAGCACTTTTTCGATATTTTTGGCAAAATCGTGATCACCGGCGTACCGCGCAGAAAAAATTCCGGGCCTTCCGTCCAGGGATTCCACCACAAGGCCGCTGTCGTCTCCGAGACTTGGGATGCCTGTTTTTTCGAAACAGTATTTGGCCTTAATCAGCGCATTGGCGTTAAAGGAATCGCCGTCTTCTACAATTTCCTCGTGGATATCATAATCCGTAAGACTTTTAACGACAAATTTATCGCCTAAGATCTGCTGGATCTCTTCTTTTTTATGGATGTTGTGTGTGGCAACCAGTAATTCCATATCCGTTTTATTTTAATTTATAATTTATTTAAACACAAAATGCACCAATGATTTCACGAATAACATGAATATTATTAGCGATATGCAGGAAAATTTAACAATACCCGGATTTACATTTCAGAATAATGAACCTTGTACTTTTTCATAAAAAGATAAAAGAACAAGGAAAAGAGAATGATGCCGATTCCCAGGATCATCCATTCCGGTATTTTAAAAGCATCTGCAAAACTTTCGTTTTTGGTGTACGTAATCAGTAACGTCGAACACAGGTTGTTGAAGCCATGCAGCAGCATCGGCAGCAGCAGGGACTTTGTTTTGTAATAAACCAATCCTAGGACACCACCAAGAAGAACGGCCCCCACAAACTGCCAGGGATTCCCATGTACCAGTCCGAAAATCACGGAAGCAGCCCCAATGGCTTTCCAGGGTTGTACCCCTTTGTTCGTCAGTCCTTTCTGGATGATTCCCCGGAAAATGATTTCTTCGAAAATCGGGGCACAGATTACTGCTGTGATGATCATCACCACCGGATCATCCGTCAGTTTTTCCATCAGCTGGGTGAAAAATTCATAGTATTTTCCAAAAAACGGTCCTGTGGTGGGAATCTGAGAAGTGATGAATTCCGCAACAAACATCATCCCGGTCATCATCGGAAAGATCAGAAGGTAGGTATAAAAATTAGCGGGCGAAAAGTTGAAATTCAGTTTTTTCCCGGTGGTCCGGCGCACGATAAAAAAATCAAAGAAAGCGATGGCGGTAACGAATCCTGCCGCGTTGGCCAGCATAAAAAACCAATCCCTGTACTGAAGATTTTCTTTGAAGGTAAACATCCAGAATACATTAAAGGAAGAAGTAGCCATGGTTCCTGTAAATAATCCGGACAACAGCACCAGGCCTCCGATCCATGTAAAGGTATACTTCGGATATTTATTTTCCATAAGGTATCGATGATTTTTAAATTCAAACAAAGATAAATCAAATTATGGGAAAAGAGCATTCTGGCAAAGGAATTGCCTTTAAAACCTGATGTATTTTATCGTAACCCGAAGCGGGAATCAGGTAATGGCTGGAATAGGGAAGCCGGATAACAAGAGTTGCTTTTGGCAGAAATACCATCAAAAGTATTGAGGATCAATCGAAATCGCTTGTTATTTTACCCGGAGGAATTCTATTTGAAGTCCTCACTTATCAGTCTCATTTTTATTTTTAAATTCGATAACCAACTGAATATAATTGGAATACGATCTCAATCAGGTTGTTTTTACAAACCTGAAATATGGGATCTGTTCCGTATCAAGTAACTTTACTATTTAATTTTTCAACATGGATAAAGCAATGAAGCGACCGGAGAATGTTAATTTATCCTTGCTTACGTATGTCTGTTTTACTTTCTTAGGATATTTCATCATCGGACTGTCCCTTTCTGTCCTTCCGGTTTTTATCAATAAAAACCTGGGATTCAGCCTGGTGGTTGCGGGTCTGATCATCAGCCTGCAATATGTTTCCACATTTTTCCTGAGAGCATATTCGGGAAAGATGATCGACGGGAAAGGCCCGAAGCCGGCCGTCCTGTACAGCATGCTGGGATTTTCCGTCACCGGGATTTTCCTTATTGCAGCTTATTATTTTAAAGCTTCCCCTTACCTCAGCCTGGTATTACTGATCATTACCCGCCTGCTTACCGGCTGTTCGGAAGGACTGGTCGGTGCAAGCCCCATCAACTGGGCCATTATGGCGGTGGGTGAAGAACATACCGCCAAAATCATTTCCTACAACGGGGTGGCTTCTTACGGAGCTTTGGCTATCGGTGCCTCTTTGGGTATCATCATCGAGCATGATTTCAGCCTGTACGGTATTGGCATCCTTTCCATTGTGATGGGAATTGCCGGATTTTTTTACGCGCGGACCAAAAAAAACGTAACCAATACCAATACCCGGGAAGGCCAGTCTTTCTGGAAGGTATTGAGAAAGGTAGCTCCTTTCGGGGCCTGCCTTGCTTTGGGAGGCCTCGGTTTTGCCAGCATCTCAACTTTTATCACACTGTATTACAATTATTTCCACTGGAACAACGGTGCCTTGTGCCTGAGCGTGTTTGGCGGACTTTTCGTCATCGGCCGGCTGGTATTCAGCAATGTGATCAAAAATTACGGCGGAATCAGGGTGGCGATTACCTGTCTTCTGGTGGAAACCATCGGTCTCCTGATTATTGCTTTCGGAACCAATCCTGAAATTGCACTTGTGGGAGCCGGCGTTACGGGCCTTGGGTTTTCACTGATTTTCCCGGCTTTGGGTGTGGTGGCAATCAGAAGCGTTCCTGCTTCCAACCAGGGTTCTGCTCTTGCGGGATATGGGCTTTTCATTGATCTTTCACTGGGTGTTGCCGGCCCTCTTATCGGCGGCGTGGCAGATGTTTACGGGATGGTATATATTTTCCCGTTCAGTGCCGGAATGGTTTTTATCGGCCTGGGGCTGGCGTATCTTCTGAAAAGGAAGTCTGATTTGCAGATTTAAAACAGGAACCAGGTTATGGAAAAGGGAAGCTGGAAATTTTTTCTTTTCAGCATCACCATCCGGAATCAGGAAGATCTAACGGCTTGAAATATTTAGAGCAAACAGATTTAACCACAAATAACACAAATGGTTTCACGGTTATACACGGTTATTATTGTGAAATTGGTGAAAGTATTCGTGCTATCTGTGTTTAATTAAAAACGAAAGTTGGGAATCGATTTTCAGGATTCGACAAAATTCACGATTTTTGCAACTTCAAAATACTATATGTCAGACTTAATCAAAGAAATAGAGAAAAGGAAAACCTTCGGGATCATCTCCCACCCCGATGCCGGGAAGACCACGCTTACGGAAAAGCTGCTGCTTTTCGGGGGTGCGATCCAGGAAGCGGGTGCGGTAAAATCCAACAAGATAAAAAAAGGAGCCACCTCCGACTTTATGGAAATCGAAAGACAGAGAGGGATCTCGGTAGCGACTTCCGTACTGGCTTTTGAATACAGAGACCACAAGATCAACATCCTGGATACACCGGGTCACAAGGATTTCGCGGAAGATACCTACCGGACATTGACCGCCGTAGACTCCGTAATCGTGGTGATTGACGTGGCAAAAGGGGTTGAGGAACAGACGGAAAAGCTGGTGAAGGTATGCCGGATGCGGAATATTCCGATGCTGGTTTTCATCAACAAGCTGGACCGTGAAGGTAAAGATGCCTTTGATTTGCTGGATGAAGTAGAACAGAAACTTGGACTGACAGTTTGTCCGCTGTCCTTACCGATCGGGATGGGAAGCGATTTCCAGGGAATTTACAACATCTGGGAAAACAACATCCAGTTGTTCTTGGAAGAGAAAAAGCAGAAGGTAGGCGAAGCGATTAAGTTTGACGACATCAATGATCCTTCGGTCGACGAGGTGATCGGTGAAAAAGCCGCCGCAACCTTACGGGAAGAACTCGATCTGGTACAGTCGGTTTACCCTGAATTCAACCGGGAAGATTACATGAAAGGAGATCTGCAGCCGGTTTTCTTCGGTTCAGCCTTAAACAATTTCGGGGTCCGCGAATTGCTGGATGCCTTTATTGATATTGCCCCGATGCCGCAGCCGAAAGAAAGCGACACCCGTCTGGTAAAGCCCGAAGAAGAAACTTTTACGGGATTTGTCTTCAAAATCCATGCGAATATGGATCCGAAGCACAGGGACCGTCTGGCCTTCGTAAAGATTGTTTCCGGAACATTTAAAAGAAATGAAAATTACCTGCTGGTAAGAGAAGGCAAAAAGATGAAGTTTTCTTCGCCGAATGCTTTCTTTGCGGATAAAAAAGAAGTGGTGGACGAAAGTTTCCCGGGAGACATCGTGGGTCTTCACGACACCGGAAGCTTCAGGATCGGTGATACCTTAACCGGTGGCGAAAAACTGAGCTTTAAAGGAATTCCGAGCTTCTCTCCGGAACATTTCAGGTATATCAATAACAATGATCCGCTTAAAGCCAAACAATTGGCCAAAGGAATCGATCAGCTGATGGATGAGGGTGTTGCCCAGCTGTTTACCCTGGAAATGAATGGCCGTAAGATCATAGGAACGGTAGGGGCACTTCAGTACGAAGTGATCCAGTACCGTCTGGAGCATGAATACGGAGCAAAATGTACTTACGAACCGCTTTCCATGCACAAAGCCTGTTGGGTGGAAGCCGATGAAAAGTCTGAGGAGTACAAAGAATTTGCAAGATTAAAGCAGCGGTTCTTAGCCCGGGATAAATACAACCAATTGGTTTTCCTTGCCGATTCATCCTTCACCATCCACATGACGCAGGAGAAGTTCCCGAACGTGAAACTGCATTTTATCAGTGAGTTTCAGAATGCTTAATCAAAAGCTTTTTTAAATAAGATCATCCGCGGAAGTATTTCTGCGGATTTTTTGTTAAAAATAGTATATTTGAAGTATTATTTCAACAAAAAAACTAATGGCAATACCAAAATATAATGAAATTCAATTACCGGTTCTTAGAATTTTATCCGATGGTAAAATCTTAAAATTAAAAGACTTTATTGAACCTGTAGCAAAAGAGTTTTCTCTTACTAATGAAGAAATTAATGAAATGTACCCTTCTGGAAATGGACATATCTTTTATGACAGAATTTCTTGGGCATTAAGTTATTTGAATATAGCAGGCTTATTAGAAAAACCTGGGAGAGGATTATTTAAAATAAGTTCTAAAGGAATAGAATTATTACAAAATCCGGAAAAGCTTTCATCATATGTAGAGAAATCAGTTCAAAAAAAATATAAACAAAAGAAAGAGTTAGAAATTTCTCCAATAGAAATAACTGAAAATAAAATAGAAGATTTAACTCCACAAGAGAAATTATATAATTCTTTTAACAAAATTCGTGATACAGTTTATGATGAAATTTTAAATACTATCTTGAGTAAAAGTCCATCATCTTTTGAAAAACTTGTGGTTTTACTATTACAAAAAATGGGTTATGGTGGGGAAATCAAAGATTCTGGTTTAATAACTAAGAAATCTAATGATGGAGGTATTGATGGAATAATAAAGGAAGATATTTTAGGATTTGGCAGAATAAATATTCAGGCCAAAAGATATAAAAGAGAACTGGTAATCGGAAGGGAAGAAATACAAAAATTTGTAGGAGCTTTAATGGTTGCACAATCAAATAAAGGAGTTTTCATTACAACTTCTTACTTTTCAAAAGGAGCAATAGAATATGTTCAAAATCTTTATGGAAATACAACAGTAGTATTAATTGATGGTATTAAATTAGCCGAATATATCTATAATTTTGGACTCGGAATGCAGGTAGAGCAACTAATAGAAATCAAGAAAATGGATAGTGATTTTTGGGATTCTATGTCCGACGAATAAACATACATTTATATAATAATTATATCATCCGCGGAAAAATTTCTGCGGATTTTTTTGTCGGGAATGTGCAGATATGGGAAAATATTTCCCATCATGCTCAAAAGACGCAAGATTCTGTGTTGATTTGATAAGATTAAAAACCATTTATTATGGTGAATAATACAAATTCAAAGGTCAGTATTCGCGGTATAAAAAATTGACAGCGTCAAATTCTTTGCGTCTTAAAACATCCGGCTTTTCAGAAGTCTTGCGTCTTTGCGCTTTCCAACAACCGGTTAAAATGAAATGTAAAAACGCTGAAAACTTTTCTATTTTATATTTAACCTGTCAACTTTACGGTTCATCAATTATTAAGTTAATTTACAAGACAGGAACCAATACTCATTTTATCCGGATCAATATTGTTTTTTCCTTAAAACCCTTGTAAAACCCTTTGTAAAACATTTACAATGATCTGATTTTTAATTAAATAAAATTTTACTGCATTCATACATTCCATTTACAACCTTTACAACCGTTCCGCTCCTAATTTTACTTCATCAAAAAATTAAGATTATGAAAAAATTCATTTTACTCGTTGCGGTATCAGGCACTTTTATTATGTGTAAAAAAGGAGAAGCCGCAACCTCCAATCTGGAAAACACCCTTCATTCGGCGGACAGCACGGTTGCTTCAGCTTCCGAAAAGCTGGATGATGTAAGCGATAAGGCCAACGCCGCCTTAGATTCTGCGAATGTGAAGATCAAAGATTTTGAAAATGCCAAAAATGAGGTGAAGGATAAAATCGAAAACACTTCAAAAATGGTGGATTCCCTGTCGGAAAAGATTTCCAATATTGCATTGGAATCCAAAACGGATAAAAAAGATTCGGTACAAAAGAACCGGAAGATGGTGGTGAATGTACTCCGGGAAACCAAAGTGGTATACAAAGCCCGGCCGGAAAAGGAAAATGCTGAACCGAATGTCCTGAAAAATAAGCTGGTAAAAACCGGAACGCTGGAACTTCAAGTGAATGATGCCGAAACCGCAAAAGAGATTGTAAAGGAAGAAGTAGGCAAATATGACGGATTCATCCGGAGCGAAAATATTTCGGTAAGCAGCGATGACAAAAAGATGGCTTATCTGAAAGTACGGGTTCCGCTTCAGAAATTCGATTACCTGATGAGCGACCTCAGCTATAATCTAGGCGATATCGAAAACAAAAGCATTGAGGTGACCGGACAGGAAGTAGTAAAAAATACCCTGTGCGATATTGATATTACCTTGTATGGAATGAGTGAAAACCGGGAAGAACAAAAAGAACCGGGGACTTTCGGTGAAAAATCTTTTGCTGCCGTTTCCTCAGGCTGGAACGTGATTACCTCCATCTTCCTGTTTCTCCTTCCGCTCTGGCCTTTGTTCTTACTCGCAGGAGCCGGCTATTATTTTTATAAAAAAAGAGGTAAGAATACAAACCGTCATGATCCTAATTAATTTCGAAAGTCCATCCTCCGTGATGATTCTTATCGGTTATTAACCGGCTGGACGAGGGAAGCCGGATGCTGGAAGTTAGCAATAGCCCCCTTGTATTTACGTTAAAAGTTTTTGACCGTTTCAGTACGAAAGTGCCTGTTTCTATTGAATTATTTTAATCTTTAAATCAAATTTGTATTATTTTAATAATATTTTAATCAAAAATCCGTTTTCTGAAAAATTCTTATGCATACTTTTACTTTATTATTGAACGGATGGAAAAATAATTAAATAAAAATTTAACCTTCCTTAAAAATGGCCATCCAATAGATAAAGCTGATCAGATCTGATTTTAAGATAAAAGATATATATTATTAATATTTTGTGGTTCGTGTGAAGTAAAAAGGCTCTCAAAACTGAGAGCCTTTTACTATTTCTGTATAATTAAGCAATTACTTGGCAATGCTTCTTGAAATAACGATCTTCTGGATCTCGGAAGTTCCTTCGTAGATCTGGGTAATTTTGGCGTCCCTCATCATTCTTTCCACATGATACTCTTTCACGTATCCGTATCCTCCGTGGATCTGTACGGCTTCGATGGTTGTATCCATCGCCACCTGAGAAGCGTAAAGCTTAGCCATTGCTCCGCTTTCGGAAATATCTTTTCCGGCATCTTTCTCTACCGCCGCTTTGTAGCAAAGCATTCTTGCCGCAGTAATCTGGGTAGCCATATCCGCCAGTTTGAACGCGATCGCCTGGTGGTTGATGATTTCCGTTCTGAAAGCTTTTCTGGTCTTTGCATATTTCAGGGCCAGTTCATAAGCTCCGGAAGCAATTCCCAGGGCCTGGGAAGCAATCCCTATTCTTCCGCCGTTCAGCACAGCCATAGCGAAATTGAATCCGAACCCGTCTTCCCCGATTCTGTTTTCTTTCGGTACCTTTACATTATTGAAAATCAAAGAATGCGTATCGCTTCCACGGATTCCCAGCTTGTCTTCTTTCAGCCCGATCTCGAAGCCTTCCCATCCTCTTTCTACGATAAATGCGTTGATTCCCTTATGTTTTTTCTCAGGATCCGTCTGGGCGATCACAATATAATAAGTAGCCGTTCCACCGTTGGTAATCCAGTTCTTGATTCCGTTCAACAAATAATAATCTCCTTTGTCTTCAGCCGTTGTTTTTTGTGAGGTCGCATCAGATCCCGCTTCCGGTTCCGATAAAGCAAATGCCCCGATGACCTGTCCGCTAGCAAGCGGGGTAAGGTATTTCACTTTCTGCTCCTCGGAAGCGAATTTTTCAAGACCGGCACAAACCAATGAATTATTTACGGACATTACCACAGCGGCAGAAGCATCGATCTTGGCGATCTCCTCCATGGCCAAAACGTAAGAAACACTGTCCATCCCGGCACCTCCGTACTGAGGATCCACCATCATTCCCAAAAGACCCATTTCTCCCATTTTCTTTACCTGTTCGGCAGGAAACTTCTGGTCGCGGTCTCTCTCAATTACCCCCGGTAATAGTTCGTTCTGAGCAAAATCCCTTGCTGCCTGCTGAATCATCAGCTGTTCTTCTGATAAATTAAAGTCCATAAAAAAATAATAATTAGATGGTCGCTAATTTACACTTTTTGATCAAATCTGAAAACAGAATGATAAATTAGAGAATAACAATTAAAAACGGTAATTTATAAATATTCATCATATATAAATTAAGTTTGAATTATTAAATCGATTACGGCATCGTTTTTATTAATTTCTAATTAACATTTATGATTTCCTTAATTAAAAAAAATTCTTATATTTAAAATTCTTAAAATCATATAATAAGAATCATGGCAATCAAAAGGTTATTCGATATACCACACCATGCTTTAGAGAAATACCCTAAGCAGGACATGTTTGTGACGAAGGATCATGGAGAGTGGAAAAAAACATCTACGCAGGAATTCATCAACCAGGCCAACAAAATTTCAAGAGGCCTTCTGAAGCTTGGAATAAAGCCCGGTGATAAGATCGCTTTAATCACTACCAATTCGCGTACCGAATGGGCCATTATGGATCTCGGGCTCTCCCAGATCGGCGTGGTATCGGTTCCCGTTTATCCGAATATTTCGCCGGAGGACTATGAATTCATATTCACCAATGCCGAAATCAAATACTGCTTTGTTTCCGATAAAGAGCTTTTGGGTAAAGTGGCGAAAGTAAAGTATAACATCCCGTCATTACAGGGCGTTTTTACTTTCGACCAAATTACCGGAGCGGCCAACTGGAAAGAAATCATCGACCTGGGCGAGGACGATTCTACCCAGATTGAGGTGGAAGACCTGGCCAAAGCCATCAATTCCGAAGATCTGGCCACCATTATCTATACCTCGGGAACTACCGGGAAACCGAAAGGCGTAATGCTCACCCATCATAATATTGTCTCAAACGTGCTGGGTTCCGTACCGAGAATCCCGAAGAAAAAAAGCCTGGATTATAAAGATACCCGCGTGCTGAGTTTCCTGCCGATCTGCCATATTTTCGAGAGAATGCTTTTTTACCTTTTCCAGTACAACGGTTTTTCCATTTATTTTGCAGAAAGCATAGACAAGATGGGCGAAAATGTAAAAGAGGTAAAGCCTCATTATATGAGCGTCGTACCAAGGCTGGTTGAAAAGGTATATGATAAAATTTATGCAACCGGTTCCTCTGCGGGGGGCCTGAAGCAGAAAATTTTCTTCTGGGCACTGGATCTGATTTCCAAAAAGAAAACCGTATCCAAACCTTCGGGACTAAAAGAAATTATTGCCGATAAGCTGGTATTCAAAAAGTGGAGAGAAGGGCTTGGAGGTGAAATCATCACTCTGGTTTCAGGTTCTGCCGCCTTGTCCACCCGACTGAACCTGATGTTTCAGAATGCAGGGATCCCGATTTTGGAAGGCTACGGGCTGACCGAAACATCACCGGTGATTTCCGTGAATAGCTTTGAGAAGATGAAGATCGGAACGGTAGGTTTACCGCTTGACAATCTTGACGTTAAGATTCAGGCAGACGGTGAAATTACCGTAAAAGGCCCTTCTATTTTCAAAGGCTATTTTAAAAATGAAGACCTGTCGAAAGAAGTATTTACCGAGGAAGGATATTTCAGGACCGGAGACATCGGACATCTCGACAGCGACGGCTTTTTACAGATCACCGACCGGAAAAAGGAAATGTTTAAGACATCCGGCGGAAAATACATTGCTCCCCAGACCATCGAAAACCAGGCGAAAGCCTCCAAATTCATCGAGCAGATCATGGTGGTGGGCGACGGTGAAAAAATGCCGTGTGCCCTGATCCAGCCGGATTTTGAATTTGCGAAAAGCTGGGCCATGAGAAACAACCTCAACATCGGTACCACGCCGCAGGAAATTGCAAAAAGCACAGAATTGAAAGACCGGATCAAAAAAGAAATCGACGGCATCAACGAACACCTCGGAAACTGGGAACAGATCAAAAAAATCGAGCTGACCCCGGAAATCTGGGCCGTCGATACCGGACTTCTGACCCCTACGCTGAAGCTGAAAAGGAAAGCCATCAAGGAGAAATTTATGACTCTTTACAATCAGATGTATGAGCATCACGAATGAGATATAACCGCTTCTTTTGAAGCGGTTTTTTTGTGGTCGAAGAATTAATTTATGCCTAAGATCCTTTTTATATTAAGCTTTGTAATATTAATATTATAACACAATACTTGTCATTGACTGGGTTTAATCTGCGGTTTCCGCAGGAATCTCGGTGTAGTATTAGCTCATCGCTTGAAAAGATTAGCGTTTGGATTCCTACGGAATGACAAAAGTGTATTATGGAAAGTTATATTGTAAATAACTAATTCTGTAATCAAACCTTTAATACTATAACACAATGCTTGTCGTTCCATAGAAATCCAACCATAATATTAGAGAACTATATGGAAAGATTCGAGTTTAGATTCCTACGGAATGACAAAGGCCCTGAAAAATTATATTGTAAATTAAAAACCATTACTTGTCATTCCGCAGGAATCTAGATATAGTATTAGAAACCGCACAAATCACCCTAAAAACAAAAAAAAGCTGCTTCTATTGAAACAGCTTTTGTATTTTAAATCGTAATTAAATTAGAATTTAATCACCGTATTCATTCTTTCGTTTTCTTCCATTACGAGTTCGTCGTCCACAAGGATTTTCCCGGAATGTTCATCGATAATGATTTTCTTTCTCTGCGCGATTTCCATCTGCTTCTGAGGCGGGATGGTAAAGAAAGATCCTTTCGGAGCCCCTCTTTCAAGACCTACCACGGCAAGACCGTTCGGAGAATTGGTTCTGATCCTGTTATAGGAAGCCAGCAATCTTTCGTCGATTTTTCCGGCATACTCTTTAGACTGCTCTATTAAATATTCCTCTTCTTTCTTGGTTTCAGCGACCAGGCCTTCAAGCTCTTCTTTTTTGAATTTCAGGTGGTTCTTCAGATCATCGATCTTGGAATTCAATTCGTCCAGGGTTTCGTTTTTGTGAGCAATTTTAGCACCGAATTCTTTGATTCTTTTTTCAGCAAGCTGGATCTCAAGTTCCTGATATTCCATCTCCTTGCTTAAAGCTTCAAATTCCTTATTGTTTCTTACGCTGTCCTGCTGGGATTTGTATTTTTCAATTAAAGTCTTTGCATGGTTGATTACTTCGTGCTTCGTTTTGATCTGGTCGTCCTGATCTTTAATGTCTGCATGAAATTTTTCAGCTCTTTTTTCAAGACCTTCGATTTCAATCTCAAGATCCTCTACTTCGATTGGCAATTCTCCTCTGGTATTTCGGATTTCGTCCAATCTGGAATCAATGATCTGCAAATCGTATAAAGCTCTTAATTTCTCTTCAACTGAAATATCGTTGGTTTTTGCCATATGTTAAATGAAATAATTTACAGGGTTTGTTTTCTCAATAGATTTTGAGATTGCAAAGGTACTAAATTTTTGTGATAAAATTTCAAATAATTGTTGAGTTACAAATTGTTCTGATTCGAAATGCCCGATATCGCAGATCATCATTTTGGATTCTGCGAGGAAAAAATCATGGTATTTGACATCTCCCGTAAGGTAAGCGTCACATTTTTTGGAAATTGCAGAACGGATGCCGCTGGCTCCGGAACCGCCGAGTACCCCTACCCTTTTTATTCTTTTGTTGTTGAAACCGGAATGCCTGATCACTTCAAGCCCGAATTTTTCCTTTACGGATTCCAGGAAATCCCGTTCATCCACCGGCTCCTCAAGATCGCCGTACATCCCGAGTCCGGAATACGGATTGGTATTGTCCAGGCTGTGGATCTGATGCGCCACCTCTTCATAAGGATGAGCGGTTTTCATGGCATTGATAATCTGTCCCTGCTTATAATTTTCAAAAATCACAGAGACCATATCTTCATCCGCATTTTCCCTTATGTTCTGCTGTCCCGAAAAAGGGTTTGAGCCTTCCACAGGCCTGAAAGTCCCGTCTCCGTTTACCGTAAAGCTGCATTCGTCATAGAACCCGATGTTTCCCGCCCCGGCACTGAAAAGCGCTTCCCTTACTTTGTCCGAATATTCTTTCGGAACAAAAACCGTAAGCTGTTTAAGGCTGTTTTTTTTAGGCTGTAAAATTTTCAGGTTTTTTAATCCCAGCTGAGTACAAATCCCACGGTTGACGCCAAAGAAATCATTGTCGAAAGCCGTGTGTACCGCATAAATGGCGATTTTGTTTTCAATCGCTTTTATCACTGCCCTCTCCACATAGTTTTTTCCGGTAAGCGATTTCAGTCCGGAAAAGATAATCGGATGAAAACATACAATCAGGTTGCAGTTTTTAAGGAGGGCCTCTTCCACCACCTGTTCCAGCGCGTCGTGACAAACCAGGATTCCGCTGACATCGCGGTCCCAGGATCCGCACAGCAGACCGACATTATCGAAATCTTCCGCCTGGCTTATTTTAATCCGTTCCTCAATTTTAGAAATTACCGTTCTCAGTTTCATAACTTAATATTTGTAGCAGGACGAAGATATTAATTTTTAACGTGAACCCGAAGAAGAATCCGGATTAATAGATCCGAAGATGGAGGCTTGACGCGGGAAGTTTCTCTTGTCAGAAATACGATCAAAGGTTTTGATGATCAGGTGAAACATTTTGTCATTCTGTTAAAGAGAATTTTATTTAAAATCCTGAATGAATAGTCTTAGCTTATTTCAAACTGAACAAATAACTGAATACAAGTTGAATACAGCCGGATTCACATTGATTTTAATATGGGAATAAATTTTACAGCCGCTTATTTCCGGTAGAAAAAGATAATTCAGCTTGTTGTAATAAAAAGTATCTGGTAAGAAAGCACCTGAAATCAGGCCTCAGAAATTAACACCGGTTTGTTCACCGGGTTCCATCCGAAAATGATTAACTTCGTCAGGATAAACAATAATTGAATGGAAAGGGAGCATCAGCTGATTCCCGGAGACCAGCTCTGGAAAAGACATTTATACAGAATCATCTACAGATCCGACACCAGGCTCGGGAAACTTTTTGACGTCACCCTGCTCGTACTCATTATGATCAGTACATTCATCATTATGATGGAGAGCATTCCGAAACTGGATAGAAGATTCCATTATACGTTTATCATCCTGGAGTGGATTATTTCCATCTTTTTCTCTGCGGAATACTTTTCACGGATCGCCGTCATTAAAAACAAGAAATGCTACATTTTCAGCTTTTTCGGTATTATTGATTTCCTTGCCCTGGTCCCTTTTTATCTGAGCTTCCTGTTTCCGGTGACCAAATATTTCCTGATTTTCAGAATGCTGAGAATGCTGAGGGTATTCCGGGTATTCAACCTTATGGATTTTATGAACGACGGAACCGTTATTGTCCGGGCGTTACGCAACAGTTCCCGGAAAATATACATCTTCCTGCTCTTCCTGATTATTTTCTCGGTCATCGTGGGCTCCCTGATGTTTATGGTGGAAGGTGGTAGGCCGGGGTTTGAAACCATTCCGCAATCCATTTACTGGGCAGTGGTAACGGTAACGACCGTAGGATACGGGGATGTCTCCCCCATTACCCCCCTGGGAAAATTCTTTGCCGTAGTCCTGATGCTTGCCGGTTATTCCATCATTGCCGTACCCACGGGAATCGTAACGGCAGAAATGAGGAACAAAAGGCAGAATCTTGAAAAGGTATGCGAACGTTGCGGAAATGAAGATATTGATGACGATGCCCGGTATTGCAAGCAGTGTGGCAAGAAATTAGCTTAGTACAAAATATCATCATCTATTAATTAAAATACTACGGAATCATGGAACCTAAAAAGAAAAATAAGCCGAATATGCTGGTCGTTGTACTATTTTCGGCAATTGTATTAATGGTTGTTATTTACTTCATCCTTGTCACTTTCTTCCCTGCGATCTTCTCAGGAATGAGTACCGGTGACATACAGCCTGTTTCTGACAAGTAAATCATCGCATTTTTATGATTGATCAGAATCGTTCAGAGGCTATGGCTTAACCGATAAAAACCGGAACTTTTCCGATTCAGGAAAGCTGGAACACCGGCAATTATTAACATCAGGATATTTTAAATAAAAAAGGCGGCCCCCGGAGGGCCGCCTTCACTAGAATAGACTGATTTATTTTTTAATGGTCTTAACGGTTTGTCTGGAACCGTCCTTCATGGAAAGCGTTACCATATACATACCCTGTTTCAGTTCTCCGAGATAAAGTTCAGAAGAAGGGTTATCAATGGTTTTCAGCAATCTTCCCGAGGTATCCGAAACGGAAACGGATTTCACACGTTCCACATCCGGGATATTCAATACATCGCTGAAAGGATTGGGATACAGCCTGACCGTATTTTTAACATTCGCTTTTACATCCGAAACAGCCAGAATCCCTTTGGTGATGTTGACGGTAAAGGCACCTTCGGGCTCATCCAAAGAATCGGCGTAGTACCCTACATTCACATAATAGGTATTTCCCGGCAAAGTAGGAACCGAAATGGTTTCAGTGCCTCCGCTTCCTGCGTTATCCATCGTATTTTCGCACGACAGGGAAGAACAGTTTCCGCTGTAGACACCGATTTTAGGATCGAAATCACTTCCTGCAGGCATTGTTACGACAATATTGAAAGTATCCCCGTCTCCTGTAAACTTAAACCAGGTTCCGTCATTCATTCCGCTTGGGCATGCCGTTACAAATCCTCCGTTATTGGTGGCACCGCCGCCGTCATTCTGTACATAGGTGTACGGAAAAGCCGTTGCAGTAAGGGCGCCCGAGCAGTTGTCATTGGCCGGAGGTGGAGGATATGTTCCTACACAGATATCGAAGCCCTGGTTATTTCCTGCCCCGAAATAGCTGTATACCCTTACCCAGTAGGTCTGGCCCACCGTAAGCCCTGTTACCGTAGCGGAAGTGGGGTCTGAACATAAGATGCTGGATAGGGCACCACAGCCTCCGCTGAATACCTGGAAGTAGGTATCGGTATCCACCGTCGTTCCTGCAGAAACCACATTCAGAAGAGAAATCTTATGTCTGGTGTCCGTTGCCGTAAATTTATACCATACGTCATCATCTGCCGTCCCGTAACAAGGAGCCGGATCCACGTTGGAATCTGTTGCCCCCAGCGTATAGCCGGTGGTTACCGTTCCGCAGTTGAGATCCGGATTTACCGTAAGCGTTACGGCCGTAGCACATTCGTCATTGGACGGCGGCGGTGGTATAGTGGAGAAGATTCTTTCACTGCATCCTGCAGATTCACCTCCCGGACCTACTGCCGTTACTTTAAGATAATAAGTAGTCCCTGTCACCAGTGGTGAAGAAATGGCATAGCTGTTCGTAGTTACCGATGCCTGATTGACAATATTTGTTGCGCCGGGAGCAGTCCCGATAGACACTTTATAGCTGGTGGCTCCCGATATGTTGCCCCAGGTTATCGTTGGAGTAAGAGAAACAAAACTGGCATTGGCATCAGGATACGCTATATAAGGGCAGGCAGGAACCGGGCTTGCGGCCAGGCCTTCAATCGTTATAACGGATTTGTAAGCCTCTCGTGTAGCCGCTGATGGCGGAGAAGCAGGGTCCGGATCGGTATAATCGTTCCGGTACCAGAGCGTGGAATTCTGAGGACCCGGATAGACGTACATGGCCTCCTGGCTGCCGTTCGAATCGTATCCTGCTGAATTTTCTTCCGCCGCTACAACCAGATTGGAAGTATTGTTGTACGCAAATGGAGTGGGAAAAGTAATGCTGATAATTCCGTTTGCATTCGTTACATTGCCTGAAAACACCTGCGTCAGCTGGGAAGACGGGATCCAGTCTGCATCCGACACAAAAGAAGATTTTGTGGTCGTTCCCAGGTAAATCACCCATTGTGAAGAATTGTCGATCGAGGCCGACGGGTCCAGATAAAACTTAAGTCCCGTGATGTTTCCTGCCGCATTGGCATTGATTTCCTGCTTGGTAAAAATCTGCTGTACATAAGAATACCCGTAGTAGGTACTTATGGGAGCGACTCCCAGATTGGTGCTTCCTGCACCCAGACTGATCTGGGCAGAAAGGCTCATACTTAAAAATAATAAGCATGAAAGTAAAAATTTTGTCATAAACTATAAAGTATTTCTGTGATAGGTACTAAATTAATAATAATAATTCAATATTAAAACGGATTTTTCATTTTAATATAAAAAAAAGCAGCGGCTGAAAAATCAGCCACTGCTTTTAATGATACTTATTATTAAAATTTATTTTTTAATTGCTTTTACGGTTTGCTTGGAACCGTCTTTCATTTCCAGGGTTACCAGATACATTCCCTGTTGCAGTTCTCCCAGATGAAGCTCAGAAGAAGGATTGGCAATGGTTTTAACCAATCTTCCTGCTACATCGGTTACCAGAACGTTTTTCACATTCGTTGCATCAGAGATATTCAGTACTTCGGAGAAAGGATTCGGATATACTTTAATGCCTTGACCTTTAACGGCAACATCAGCAGTTCCAAGGGTTCCTTGAGTAAGGCTGAAGTCATCAACACCTAAATACCAAGGAGAAGATGTTGAAGAAACATTAAGCCCGAAACTATAGGTTCCGCTTACAGCCGGTGTAAAGTTAACCGTATATTGCGTGTAAGAAGCCGTTCCCTGAGTAGCGGTGATAAATACTCCGAGATCGGTGGCCCCCGTCATGCTCTGAGCGGTATTTACAACCACATTCCCTGTGTATCCTATATAACTGGATGATGTACCGTTGGTGTTATAATAGAATGAGAAGGTATACGGTGTGTTTGCCGTCAGCTGAAAGAGTGGAGTCCAAAGCTGGCTTGGATCCGTGGATCCGTATTGAAGCGTCATATAGTTCGGCGTCGATTTCGGCGCATTATAGGTGGTTGACGAAGCGCTCATTGAAGTCCAGGCTTTCGTACCGGAAACCACAGCCCAGCAGGATGGTGCTACCTGTGAACCCAGTGTGGATAAACCGTCAAAATTCTCAGTCCAAGGGAAATTGGCTATTGAACTGGTGCACGCAGTCATAAAGTTTCTGATGGTACAAGATGATGAAACTGAACCTCCGGCATACGCATTCACCACATAATAATATTTCGTATTTGCAGCTAATGGAGTCGCAAATGTATAAGACGTTACATTCCCAAGATCCACGTTATTCAGGATATCAGTTCCTCCGGAAGTAGTTCCTACCGTTAATCTGTATCCTGTAGCCCCCGGCATGGCAGTCCAGGTAATCACAGGAGTAGTGGATACTCCCTGGGCTCCTGAAGCCGGTGCCGTTACAGCAGGACATAGAGAAGAGGTCGTAAACGAAACAGGTCCGGTCCAGATGCTTTTATTCGTCGCACTGCAATTTGACCGTACCCAAACATAATAGGTAGTGGAAGGAGCAAGTCCGGTCGCAGTGTAGGACGTTGATGCATTGGCACTTACCGTAGGGTTGGTAGTGGACGAAGGAGCCGTATTTGTTGTAGAATAATATATATCATATCCGTTTGCAGGAGCCGATGCAGATGCGGTCCAGCTCAGAGAGGCCTGCAGTGCAGAAACATTTGCAGATGCCAAACCGGATACTTCCAGACACGAAGGTGTAGGTTCCACATTGATGTCATCAAGACGGATGGACCGGTATGTTCCCCCCCCTGAATGCCTGAATGCAAGATACTGATTTGCTCCTGAAGGAATATTAACTGCATATTGCGTAAAGGTAGTCGTTAAAGCGATAGGGCTTCCGATGGCTACAAATGTACTTGCATCATTCGGATCTGATAAGGTACCGACTTCCATGGTGTATCCGGAACCGCCGGCATTTGCCTGAAAACGAACCCTGTTGGAACCGCTCATCAAATTCGTTGTAAGAGGGGAAACCAACATCCCGCCACCGGTAGACGCGGCATCGCTGGAGATATAATATCCGTTAGGCGCAGAGGTGTAATAGCTGCTGGATACATATCCGTATCCGGCCCAACCGGAAGGCTCAAGATATTTCCAGCAGGTAGGAGCATTGGTATTGGTTGATGATCCTACAGGGGTTGTATCGAAGTTTTCAGAGTAAGGGATCGGAAAAGGGTTGCATAATGTTGTAAAAGTGGAGGATCCCACCCATGAACCCTTATCGGTTCCGTTACAGTTTGTTCTTACCCAGAAGTAATACTGGGTAGCTGTCGTTAAACCTGATAAATTTGCCGTAACCGCACCTGCCGCAGTTGAACCTGAAGGGGTGGCTGTATTAGACGGCGCGCTGGAGGAAGTACTGTAATAGTATTCGTATCCGTTTGCCGGTGCGGAAGCAGGTGCTGTCCACCCGATCGTTGCCGTAGTGGTTGAAACGTTTGATGAAGTAAGTGCCGTTACCACGCTCGGGCAGTTGGCCACAGTGGTAAAAGATCCTGCTGCTGCATAACCGTTACCCGTACCGTCGATATTCGGAATATGGGAATAGATGGTTGATGAATTTCCGTTCAGGGCCTGTATCCGCACCTGATAGGTGGTATTCTGGGCAAGCCCGGTAAGGGTAGCCGTAGCCGCTGAAACCGGATTTCCGCTGAAATTGGTCCAATCACAGCTTCCCAAAACCCTGTACTGCACGTTATAGGCAGTCGCCCCGGCAGGAGCGGTCCAGCTCAGGGTTGCTGCAGTGCTCGTCACCCCTGTTGTGGCAGCAAAAGTTCTTACCGGCAGCTGGGTTCCCGGCATCCAGGTATATTTCAGTCCCGTTGGAATTTTAACGTTGGCATTCGTAGTTCCGGAAAAAAGCATGGTGCTTGTATTGGCATTACCTGTTACGGCTTTCGACCAATCACAGGTGGTCCCGGCCGGTACATTACCAATCATCAGGTTGTTAACATTGGAAGCATAGGTAGCCGAATTTCCTCTGATACCTACCTGAGGCGTTGTTCCGGTAGTAGAGGTAGTTCCCGGATTGGTATTGGTACCATAAACAATATTAATTTCACCTGTGGCATAAACCAGATGGATCTGAAAATTTAATTTTTCAGTGGATTTGTTGTAATAGTTGGCATGATCCTTATACTGAACCACAAACTCTGTTCCCATATCCTGGTACCGGATTTCAGGAGCAGCCGTTGTATTCGATGCTGAGTCCGGCCCTGCATCCTGCCCGAAAGCAGCAACCGCCCCCAGCGTACCGGTATCAAGGGTAGACAACGGCGTATAGGTATAAGTTGCAGGTGCCGCACCAAAAGTTATGAATCCGTTCGTGCTGATGTAGCAGGTGGTTACCGTAGTCCCTCCGAAAGGAAAAGGCGAACTCAGGGTAATTGCGGAGGAGACCGCATCATCATAAGTTCCTGAGGCAAACACCGTCCCACCCGTGATAGGGGTATACGAAACCCCCGTACTCTTGGCGAAGGAATAACCCGCAATGTTTGTCTGTGCCGTCAATCCCAGTCCCAGGGACATCAGACACGTGAGTAAAAGTTTTTTCATTCTAAGTAAATTAAATTAGGATGATAAAATTATTAAATAATTTTAAATAAAAACCAATATATAATTCGAAATATTAAATTTTAATTAATTTTTAATGTAATATTTTAACTAAAAATCAATATTTATCACAATATGATGAATATATAATAATTTTATTTAATTCATAACTCATTGTAAATTAACAGGTTAATAATTTATCACAAATTATTGATTTACAGAGATTAAAGATTTATCTTTTTAAAATAAGTCAAAAAAAATAGCGGCAAAATTGCCGCTATCCTGGTCATTAAAATAATCTATCGTGAGATTTATTTCTTGATGGTCTTAATCATTTGTCTGGAACCATCTTTCATTTCTAGAATGATCAGATACATCCCCTGATTCAACGCTCCGAGGTGAAGTTCTGAAGAAGGGCCGGCGATGGTTTTTACAATCCTTCCGGTGATATCTGATACCAGGACGTTTTTCACCTGGGTAATGTCAGAAATATTCAGCACATCGGAAAACGGATTCGGGTATACCTTTATTTTATCTGCGGCATCATGCTTTACTTCATTTGTTGAGAGCGTAGCGCTTATAATACTGATATCATCGATGGCCAGATAAAACTTATTCGCATCGGAATAAGCATTGAACCCGAAATAATAGACACCGCTGGTCGGAGGGGTGAAAGAAATTGTTTCGGTATTCGGTGTACTGTTCACAATATTCGTGTAGTTTGCCAGGGAATTTACCATAGCCGTTGCGTTCGGCGATGTTCCGTAAGCTACTTTCATTTTCTCTACATAGGTTGTTCCCGTACCTCCGTATTTGTAGGATATCGTATACTGGGTTCCGGCTGTCATATCGATTCCCTGGGTGAAGAACCAGGTATTGGCAGCACTGGTAGAATTCCATTTGTAGACCAGCGCATTGGTGGTAAAGCCATACCCGTTATTGGCAAGTACGGTCCAGTCATTTCCCGTTCCTACATTCTGGGTTGCCGTACAGTTCGGCAATGCCGGTACTGCGGAGCTTTCGAAATTCTGGGTATACGGAACTCCCGTAGAAGTACACTGCGTCACGAAAGACGTTCCGCCGATCCAGATGCTTTGATCCGATGAAGAACAACGGGACCTTACCCATACATAATAGGTAGTTCCTGAAGACAGTCCCGGAACAACAGCCGAAGGACCTGCAGCACCCGTTACGTTAGGGGTTGCCGTAGAGGCAGGGGCTGTATTCACCATGCTGTAGTAGATATCATATCCGTTGGCAGGCGCGGTAGCCGGTGCCGTCCAGGAAAGAGTTACCGTTGAAGTCGTAGGAGCAGACGCTACCAGAGCACTTGGCTCAACGCAGGTTGGCATCAGCTCATAATTCACGTCATCAATCAATACGGTATTTGAAGGAGAACCCGTATGCCTGAAGGCCAGCACCTGATTTCCTGCAGGAGCAGTGATATTATTCAAAATAAATGTATCGGGAGCAGTGATACTGGTTGTGGTATATGTAGCAAGACTTACAAATGTGGAAGCCGTTGCAGGATCCGTAAGATAACCAACCTCAATTTTACCACCCACCGTAGAAGATGATCTTGCTTTAAATCTTAATCTGTAATTTCCGGTTGATAAAGTGCTTACCGGACGCATCTTCACGACTGCCAGTGATGTAGCAGATGAAGAAACCATACTTAAGGCGTTTGGCCCGGATATGGCCGTACTTGCTGTAAGAGAAGCCGTCCCGCCGGTTCCTACTTTACCCCAGCACGCAGGCCAGCCGCTTACGGAAACACTGTCGAAATTTTCAGAAAATGTGGAAACAGCTGTACAAACCGTTGCGAAACTTCTCTCCGTACAGTTCAATGAGCTTTGGGTTGCCGTATAGGCTCCTACTGACCAGTAATAGATCGTACTATTATTCAACGGGTTAGGCAAAGTGTATGAAGTGACATTACCGACATCAAAATTGTTCAGGATATTATTTCCACCCGGCGTCGTACCGATCCTTAATTTATATCCGGTAACGGCAGCAGCCGAAGACGCTGTCCATGTAAAGGTCGGAGTTGTGGAAACATCCAGTGCAGAAGCAGCCGGTGCCGACTGGGCAGGACAGATCGAAAGGGTCGTAAAGTTCCTTTCCGTACATCCCGAGGAAGTCTGGGTGGTGTTATAGGAATTGATTTTATAATAATACTTGGTGTTATAAGCCAATTCGGTTGGTAAGGTATAGGTAAGTACGTTCCCAAGATCAAAATTGTTTAAAACGTCCGTTCCTCCTGATGTGGTGCCGATCGTCAGACGGTATCCCGTGGCATCGGAATTGGCCGCCCAGGTAAAGGTAGGTGTTACGGAAACTCCCGTAGCTGAAGATGCAGGTAAGGAAACCGTAGGACAGAAGGTCTTTGTCGTAAAAGAAGCCCCCGGAATCCAGAAGCTCTGATCGGAAGACGAACAACGAGATCTCAGCCAAAGGTAATACGTAGTACCCGGCACAAGATTGGTCAGGGTATAGCTCAGCCCGGTGGCACCGGTCACGCTTGGCGCCGTGGCAGCGGTAGGAGCCGTATTGGTGGTACTGTAATAAATATCGAATGCGGGTGCAGGACTGGCCATCGTCCATGAAACGGGCACTGTGGTGGCAGTAGTCGTTCCCGGAGTTACGGTGTCCGGAACCATACAGGTTACATTGGAAACATTCACATTATCCAGATAAATGTCGTCATTCCCGTTATCCCCGGTCGCCATGAATCTTATAATGGCAGTAGAACTGGAGGTTCCGAGATCCACATACCTTGTCACCCATGACGAAGCAATCCCCTGGGTAGTTCCTACCTGGCTGAAAGTAGCTCCTCCGTCTGAAGAGACCATGACCTTTAAAACATCAGATCCTGAAGTATTCTGGTAATTGTAGCTCAGCATTTTTGTTCCTGTTCCGGCGGATAAATTCACGTACAGGTCCATATATCCCGATGCATTGACGGTATTATAGGAATGGAATCTGGCAGCCGGCGCAATCCCGGGTGCGGAAACGGTAGTTCCTCCGTCCGTACTCGTCCATCCCGTCGTACTTGAATAACCGCTGGCCGTGATATCACTGGCTTTCCAGGAGTTATCCCCTCTCGAAGGCCAGGTTCTCCAGTAGGCCGCACTTGGAAGATCGCCTGTGGAATTCCCGTTTACCCAGCTGCTGAAATTTTCAGTGAAAGGAAGAGCGGCATAGCCTGTAGGCGGCGTGATCCAGGTTCCGGGAAAATAATTGAAGGCAAGTCCTGAAGCCGGAACGGTAGCGGCATTGGTGGTACCCAAAGTAACCGTGGAGGATGAGCTCGCCCCTACCGAAGTGGAATCCCATGTAGTTCCTGTCCTGTTGTTGGTATCGGAACTTTCAGCCCCGCGTATTCCCACCTGCCCGGTTAAGGTAGCAGAACCGGAAACACAGTTTCCATAAACAATGCTGACGCTGTTGGAAACCAGATCAAACTGAATCTGGAAATTCAGAAGCTGGGTCGCAGCGGCGGAATTGCCCTGCAGATCCGTGAACTGTACAATAAATTTGGAACCCACCGTTTCATAAGCAATCTCGGAAGTTGTGGTGTTCGCATTTCTCAGATTGGCGGCAAAACCGGCAAAAGCACCTTCGTAAGGCGTTGCGGTATCCGTAGAAAGGCCCAGGTACGTAGCCGCCAGCGCAGGTGATCCAAAAGTTACAAAACCATTGTTGCTGAAGTAAACGGCATTGTAGGGTTTACCATTAAATCTAAACGTAGACGGTAAATTAATGGCGGCGGACACCGCATCGGTTCCGAGAGTTGCTCCGGCCTGCCAGATCGTTCTGTTGGGGGAAAGCGGCGTATAGGCTCCGCTGGTCTGTGTAAATCCGTACCCGTTGCTGGTATTCGGATTGGCGGCTTGTGGCGGTCCTACCTGAGCGGATGTCGAGACCCCAACGGCAAGCACGCACGCCAGTAAAAGTTTTTTCATTAATAAGCAAATTAAAATTAGGGCTGCTAAGATATAAATAAACTTAGTATAAAAGTTAAATTATGATAAAAAAATACTGAATTATTAATCAAACTATTAAAAATATTAATAAAACCAAACAAATGTTTGCTTTATTTTAAAAAAAAATCAAAGGAATATTTAGCATTCAGTTGTCTGATTAAGAGTAGATTTTAACGTAAACCCGAAGCAGAAACCGGATTGAAAGGCTGAAACATATAATACGCTTGTTATTTACAAAAAATACCCTCAAAAGTATTTTATCTTTTGAGGGTATCTAATTTTGGAGTATCATTACAAAGCTTTAAAAACAAGACGATTGGATGATACTATTCCGGTAAATAAATTCGGATATTTACGCCTATCCTCTTTGGTTAAAAATTTATATAAATTTTTTGGAAGAATGAGCTTAAAAGTAACCTCAGAACTTATTTTAGGATCCCAGTCAAAATAATATTCTATATCACTATATTTATCAAGTTTTTTTAAAGCTGGATTAAAATACATTTTATATTTAATCTTTTGGTGTGCAGGGATAGTAATCATATGGTTCATTAAATACCAATTATACGTTGCCGATAATTCATTACCGATATTTTTGTCTGTCATCCATTGATGAATTTTTGCAAGCCTGATTTTTTCTATTTTATCTATTTCTCTCCACTGCATCTCTTCATAAAAGGGAACTGTACCTAAGTCAAAAGTTTTAAACTTTCCTTTCTGATATACAAAGGCGAAAACACTTAATACATTACGTACATCAGGATTACGCGGTAAATTATCGACCTTATTATAGTATTCCCGGAGATTTTCTGTAAAAGGCAATGCATAAGAGACAGTATCAATAGGAAAAGATATACTCTTATCTGACCCATTTGATAAAGTTATTTCAAGTAAATGTCCCGGATAGTAAATTTCACCATCCAAAGACTCCTTATTATTAGGAATATAACTTTTATAATTATTGAGAGATAGTTCTTTTACTGTTAATGAAACCTGAGCTTTTCCACAAATACAAAGCATCAATAATATTAAAGAATAAAATGATTTTATTTTCATGAGCTTATCGTTTAATATATACAAGACTCTTTTAATGTGCCTGAAAATTAAATGTACGGGTAAAAATATCCGGCAGACTAACAAAAGTGATCAATTCTACGTAAAATTTCTTTTACGTTAAAATAAACATAATTTAAAATAAAAAAAGCTGCCTCAGAATGAGACAGCTTGTATAGGATATTAAATTTTAATTCAGATAAAATTCATACTTGTTCAGCAGCTGGATTTCTTTGATGAGCTCACCACTGAGATTTACCGAATGTTTCATCGACTGTACTTCGAGGTGCTCAGCCGCAGCATCGTCCTCTACATTTTTAATATAAAATTTCAGCTTCTGGTTTCCCTGGTTTTTCTCCAGCACGTTTCTGAAAAACTGGAGGTCTTCCGGACGGAAATCCATGACATCCATCACCAGCGAGATACTTTTTGCAAAGCGCTCGAAGGCTTCCTGCAGCTCAATGACTTCATTCACATTCACGAAGACCCGGCCATCCTTCACCTGGGCAAATTTAATTTTAAAGATGACAAAACGCTGAACTTCCAGTTTTTCTTTCAGCTTCATATAATCACGGTCACCCAAACGGAAAGAATAGGATCCCGAGTAGTCTTCAAGGGTAACAAAAGCTACCTTTTCCCCGCTCCTGAAACCGTCCTGTACCCGATATTCGGTGATCAGCCCGGCCACTGTATATTCTTTTCCGCTACCGCCGTTTTCCCTTTCCTTCTGTAAGGTTTTCCAATCTTTTTTCTTTTCCTCAAACAGCTCTTCCTGTTTATTGGCAAAAGCCTGCTCTTTATAAGCATCCACCTCATCAAGGTTCAGGAAGTGGAAAACCCCTTTCGGCTCAGCCTTTTTGGTAACCTCTTCTATAACTTCCTCTTCCCCGGGTAGCGGTTCGTCGGAAACGATTTCCACCAGGTCGGCAATATTTTCAGGCGTTTCCTGTTCGAGAACCGGGACTTCATCCGTCACCAGTTGCACTTCTTCCTCCTTTTCCAGGACTGCCTTTTTAGAGAGCTGTCCCTGCATGAACTGGAACTGGAACTTAAACTCGTCCAGCGGATGCGCAGAAAGGTAAAAGCCAATGGTTTCCTTTTCTTTGTTTAGCTTATGCATATTCGGCCATTCGGGACATGGGGCAAGTTTGGGCTGCTCGATCTGGACTTCATCCGCAAAATCGGCAAAAAGTGAAAACTCCATCTCGTTTTTGCTTTCCTGAAAACTCTGCCCGTAACGGATCAGGCGTTCAAGGTTGGTCTTTCCGGCCATATCGATATCGAAATACTGACCGCGGTGGAAAGAATCCAGTTCATCAAAAGCACCGGCTACCACCAGACTTTCCGCCACTCTTTTATTCATCTGCGACGGAAGGATCCTTTCGAAGAAATCATAGATATTTTTGAATCTCCCGTTCTTTCTTTCCCTGGTAATGGCTTCACTAGGCCCCTCCCCGATTCCTTTGATGGCCCCGAGCCCGAAACGGATCTGCCCTTTTTCGTTTACCGAAAATTTATACTGCGATTCGTTCACATCGGGTCCCAGTACATCAACCCCCATACTTTTACAATCCTCCATAAACATGGTAATCGATTCGGTATTGTTGATGTTGTTGCTCATTACGCTGGCCATGTATTCCGCCGGATAATTGGCTTTCAGGTAGGCCGTCTGATAGGCAACGAAGGCATAACAGGTCGAGTGGGATTTGTTGAATGCGTATTCGGCAAAAGCTTTCCAGTCGTTCCATATCTTTTCCAGCCGGGTTTCGTCCAGATTGTTTTTCCGTCCGCCTTCAATGAATTTGGGATACATCTTATTCAGAACGTCAATCTGCTTTTTCCCCATGGCTTTTCTCAGCGTATCGGCCTCCCCTTTGGTAAAATTGGCCAGTTTCTGGGAAAGCAGCATTACCTGTTCCTGGTATACGGTAATTCCGTAGGTTTCTTTTAAATATTCTTCGGTCTCCGGCAAGTCGTAGACAATCTCTTCGATCCCGTGTTTCCGGTTGATGAAATTCGGGATGTACTTGATCGGACCCGGACGGTACAAAGCGTTCATGGCGATCAGGTCGGCAAAAACCGTAGGTTTCAGCTCCCGCATGTATTTCTGCATTCCCGGACTTTCATACTGGAAGATCCCGATGGTCCTCCCTTCCTTGAAGAGCTGATAGGTTTTGGTATCATCCAGAGGAATCTCATCCGGATCGATATCCAGCCCGTATCTTTCTTTTACCAGCTTCAAGGCATCCTTAATAATCGTCAGCGTCCTCAGACCCAGGAAATCCATTTTCAGGAGGCCGGCACTTTCTGCCACCGAGTTATCGAACTGGGAGACCAGAATATCGGCATCTTTTGCCGCAATGGTCACGGGTACCAGGTTGCTCACATCTTCCGGTGTAATAATCACCCCGCAGGCATGGATTCCCGTATTCCGGATGCAGCCTTCCATCTTTTTCGCACTGGCAAGAACATGGTGCCGCGGATCTGAAGAACTGTCCAGTACATGCCTCATCTCATCCACCAGCATCTGGTCTTCAGGTCTTAATTTATCGTATTTGGCCAAAGCCTTGGCGATATTCATTCCCGGCACGGAAGGAATAAGTTTGGCGATGTTGTTGGTATCGGGAATCGGTAGATCCAGTACCCGTCCGGCATCTTTAATGGCCGATTTTCCTCCGAGAACGGAATAGGTAATAATCTGCGCTACCTGATTCTGGCCGTATTTATCGATTACCCATTTGATAATCTTATCACGTCCTTCATCATCAAAATCAATATCGATATCGGGCATGGATACCCTTTCCGGATTCAGGAAACGCTCAAAAAGAAGATCGTATTTAATCGGATCTACATTGGTAATCCCGATGCAGTAAGCAACGGCAGAACCGGCTGCGGAACCACGGCCGGGCCCTACCCAAACGCCCATCTTCCGGGCTTCGTTACAGAAATCCTGGACAATCAGGAAGTACCCGGGATATCCCGTGTTGGCAATAACTTCCAGCTCAAAGTCGAGACGTTCTTTGATTTCATCGGTAATTCCGCCTGTCGGGTTGTATCTTCTCTTCGCCCCTTCGTACGTCAGGTACGTAAGATAAGCCATCTCGCCGCGTTTTCCGCCGTCCACATCATCTTCGGGATGAATAAATTCCTGCGGAATATCGAATTTCGGAAGCAGAACATCCCGTTTTAAGGTATAAGGGCTGAACTTCGCAAAAAATTCCTCATACGTATCAAAAGCATCCGGATAAGCGAGAAAAGCTTCCTTGATCTCATCCGAATTTTTAATGTAATATTCTTCGGTGGCCAGCCCTCTTCTCTTGCCGAAACCTTTTCCGACCGGCGTCGACAGCTTTTCACCATCTTTGATGCAGCTGACGATATCCTGAATATTCGAGTCGTCTTTATTGGTATAAAATGTTTCGTTCTGGGCTAAAATCTTTACGCTGTATTTATCGGCAAAATGCAACAGCACATCATTCAAATGCTCCTCTTCAGGCAATTTGTGATTCTGGAGCTGCACATAGAAATCATCGCCGAAGGTATCCTTCCACCATCTGAAGAGCTCCTCCCCTTTCTGTTCTCCGGTATTCAGGATCGCATCGGGAATATCCCCGTGGATTCCGGAAGTCAGGGCAATGATCCCTTCTTTATACTGGGCGATCAGGTCACGGCTTATCCTTGGCACCCCGAAGTAGAAGCCTTTCAGGAAACCGATACTGGAAAGCTTGGCTAAATTTTTATATCCGTTAAAATCCTTGGCCAGCAGCACCACCTGGGTCCTGCGGTCGGGATCATCCTTGGTAAACTGCTTCTGCTCGTAACGTTCCGAAATGTAGAATTCACAGCCTACTACAGGAATCAGGGGTTCTGAAACCGGCTCCTGCTCATTGAATTCCGTGCCGTTTTCTTCGGCTTCCTGCTTTTTGGTTAAATATTCCTTATGTTTTTTCGCACGGTCGCCGTTGGCTCCTTCCACCGCCGAAACGAATTTGAAGGCCCCCATCATATTTCCGAGGTCCACCATACCGACAGCCGGGAAATGGTCTTCCGTTGCTTTTTTAATTAAATCATTAATGCTCGACGTGGCGGTAAGCGTAGAGAACACACTGTGGTTGTTGAAATTGAAATATTTCCCGAGATCGATTTCATCGATATTTCCGAAATCCTGCTGTTTCTTCTTATTGTTGAAATCTGCAACCTGCCTTCTGATAACAATATTGAAAGGCTTAATCGGATCCGGATGCAGCGTTTTGAAATAGGCCAGCTGGTCTTCCGAAACCTTCAGTACTTCGGCAGGGATAATCCCGATCCTCATCATTTCAAAGAAGACCTGCGCCGTGGCATTTACGTCGGCCGCCGCGTTGTGGGCTTCGTCAAACTTATGCCCGTACAGTTTTTCATACAGTTCCTCCAGCTTCGGAGATTTGTATCTCCCGCCTCTTCCGCCGCCGAGCCTGCAGAAATCGGTTCCCAGGATCATGGTATCGGCCCTGGGTTTTTCCTGAAGGTTGTCCTTCATATTTTTTCTGTAAAATTCGGCACCTACGATGTTGTAGTCAAACTCTACATTATGCCCGGAAACCACCCTCACCCTTTCCAGCACTTTGGAAAACTCATGAAGGATTTCTTCAAGATCACGCCCTTCTTCATTGGCGATTTTGGTGGTGATGCCGTGAATCCGTGCGGCATTGAAGGGAATGTCATACCCTTCCGGTTTTATAATATAATCCTGATTTTCAATCAGCGTTCCGTCGTCGTCATGCAACTGCCATGCGATCTGGACCATTCTTGGCCAGTTGTCTGAGTCTGAAAGCGGAGCATTAAAATTCTTTGGTAACCCTGTGGTTTCTGTGTCAAAAACTAAATACATGTACTATTTCAGCTTTATTTAAAAAAGAGAATGTAAAGTTACTTCATTTTTTTGATGTTATCGTTAAGAGAGGGGTGTTTTTAATTAATCCAACGGTACTTGCTCCCAGGATTAAATGATCATTTCCTGAAATTATTTAAGCCCGGAAATTATCTTTTTTAAACATGACTTTTACAAGCTTTTTAACCAGGTGATGCTTCCTGCCGGACCGGTACAAGAACAGTTTGCGAAATCATCCGGCAATCCGGCACGGCCACCGGATACCCCCGAAAAACTTTGGTTCCCGGAATATCTGAAAAACAGGATCCGTCCCATTCCCTGGTATGGAATGCCCGAGGATCGACGCTGCTCCCTGATCCGGATCGGGAAGCACGGTGCCATACGGGAAGGCCAGATTGATAAAACAGTGAAGAACACAGTCTCTTAAAAAGCAGTTAAACCCTAGAACGTAAAGCTCTTAGAGCATTAAAAACCGGAAAACACTAACGGTCGTTAGTGTTTTATTTTTTTGTTTATCTTTGCCTTCTATGGAAAATACACTTCACGAAAAAGTTTCTCAGGATATTCTGCTAAAAGCCTATAATCATATGATGCTTGCCAAAGCCATGGCAGACCTCTACGAAGAAAACAGAAATGTTACCAAATATGTGCACAGTACTTCAAGAGGACATGAAGCCATTCAGCTGGCCACCGCCTACCAATTGAAAAAAGAAGACTGGGTGTCCCCTTACTACCGGGACGAAAGCATTCTTCTGGGGATTGGTTTCGAGCCTTACCAACTGATGCTGCAACTGTTGGCCAAAGCAGATGACCCTTTTTCGGGAGGAAGATCGTATTATTCGCATCCATCGAGCCGCGATGAAGACAAGCCGAAAATCATTCATCAGAGTTCGGCCACCGGAATGCAGACGATCCCGACGGCCGGTGTAGCCCAGGGAATCAAATACATCCAGGATTTCAACTTACAGCAGTTTGAAAATAACCCGGTGGTGATCTGCAGCCTGGGTGATAATTCGGTAACGGAAGGCGAAGTGAGTGAAGCACTTCAGTTTTCCGCCCTGCACCAGCTTCCCATTATTTTCCTGGTACAGGATAATGAATGGGGAATTTCCGTAACCAAAGATGAAGCAAGAACGTGTGACGCCTACGAATTTGTAGCCGGCTTTACCGGATTAAGCAGAATGAGGGTGGACGGAACCGATTTTATTGAAAGTTTCGAGGTGATGAAAAAAGCCGTCGACTTTGTAAGAAATGAAAGAAAACCATTGGTCGTATGTGCAAAAACCGTTCTGATCGGGCACCACACTTCCGGGGTAAGACGCGAGTTTTACCGGGATGAAGAAGACCTGACCAGGCACCGGGCTAAAGATCCGGGAGAAATCCTCAGAAACCATCTTATTGAATCGGGTGTAGACGAAGATCTCCTGAAGCAGATTACGAAAAAAGCCAGGCTGGAAGCGGAAGAAGCTTTTGAGCGGGCTCAGAAAGCAGAAGATCCGAAACCGGAAACCGTGATGCAGCATGTTTTCGCACCGACACCGGTTACCGAAGAGCGCGGAACCCGTGAACCTGAGGGCGGAGAAAAAATCGTGATGGTGGATGCCGCCATTCACGCCATTCAGGAACTGATGTGGAAGCATCCGGAAGCTTTGTTGTACGGACAGGACGTCGGGGAAAGAATCGGCGGCGTTTTCCGGGAAACGGTGACCCTGGGTAAGAAATTCGGAAGCAAGAGGGTTTTCAATACCGCAATCCAGGAAGCCTACATCATCGGTTCTACCACAGGAATGAGTGCCGTCGGTCTGAAACCTATCGTGGAAGTGCAGTTTGCCGATTATATCTATCCGGGCATCAACCAGCTGATTACGGAAATTTCAAAATCAAGTTACTTAAGCCAGGGGAAATTCCCTGTGAGCAATATCATCCGTGTACCGATCGGCGCTTACGGCGGCGGCGGACCTTACCACAGCGGAAGCGTGGAAAGTATCTTAGCCAATATCAAAGGAATTAAAATTGCCTATCCGAGCAACGCCGCAGATTTCAAAGGCTTGCTGAAAGCAGCTTATTACGACCCGAACCCGGTCATCATGCTGGAACACAAAGGCCTGTACTGGAGCAAAGTTCCGGGAACTGAAGATGCCAAAACCATCGAGCCGGCAGAAGATTATATTCTGCCTTTCGGAAAAGGAAAGGTTATCGTCGAGGCCGATAAGGAAGAAACCGGCAAAGGACGAACTTTAGCGGTCGTTACATACGGAATGGGAGTCTACTGGGCCAAGGAAGCAGTAAAAAGGTTCAATGGGCGGGTTGAGGTCATCGATCTCAGGACCTTAATTCCTCTGGACGAAGAACTGGTTTTTGAAAGAGTGAAAGCCCATGGAAAATGTATCGTCCTGACGGAAGAGCAACTGAACAACTCCTTTGCAGAGGCTTTTGCCCACCGGATTTCCAGGAACTGCTTCCGTTACCTTGACGCTCCGGTGGAGACCATGGGATCACTGGATGTTCCGGCGGTGCCTATCAATCTCGTGCTGGAAAAGGAAATGCTGCCGAATGCAGAAAAGCTGGGTGCAAAAATCGAAGAAATGCTGAACGCTTAATTCAGATTGAAATAGTGAACCTCCGGATACCGGAGGTTTTTTTATGAGCTTTTTCAATGATATTTAAATAACGTGAATTCGACCGTATTTGGCTGGATTCATTTGACATCACTTCAGGTGTTTTTTGCAGTGCAGCGGAGAAAAATGGATCGGGAATGTGTAAAGCAGAACCTCTGGTTTGTTATTCATCAACCTCCGGTATCCGGCTTCTCTCCGCCAGCCTATAAACATGGTATTTATTTTGCTTCCTGTTTCGCTGACTTCAATTAGTTTACCCCGCTCATGATTACAACAAAATACGTCAATTACAAACAGATTCTTAATTTATCGGGATTTCATATGATTATGATTTCCGTCTGGTGTACATTAATTGCCGTACTTTTTCATTTTTTCCACTGGGACTGGATGATTATCCCCTGGGTTCCCGTGGCGCTGATCGGTACGGCAGAAGCTTTCCTGGTAGGTTTCAAAAACAATCAGGCTTACGACCGGTTATGGGAAGCCAGAAAAATCTGGGGCGGAATCGTCAATTCCAGCCGGATGCTGGGATCGATGGTCTATGCATTTCAGACAAACAGTGAAGAGACAAAAACATCTGATCTGGAAGACCGTCGTAAAAAGATGATCTGCCGTCATATTGCATGGCTGTATCAATTGCGGGAACAGCTTCTGATTCCTACCGAATGGGAGCACATTAAAGTAGAAGAAGACCAATTTAAGAATATCGACCACAAGAGAAACCGGCTGATTAAAGCAGGATTTCCCGATTATGGAAGAACCCCTATTTTTCTCAATAAATACTTATCCGAAGAAGAAGTAAATTTGCAGTCCGAATACAAGAATTTTGCAACCTATCTTATCGCTCGTCAATCAAAAGATGTCAATGAACTTAAGAACCTGAATATTATTTCAGATTTCAACCAGAAACAGCTGCAGGATTGCCTGAACGAATTCTACACCCTGCAGGGTCAGGCTGAAAGAATTAAAAAATTTCCCCTGCCCAGACAGTTTGCCAGCACGGCTTTTGTTTTCAACATCATCTTTATCATGCTCCTTCCTTTAGGGTTGGTGAGTGAATTTGCCAAATTGGGCGACTGGGGAATCTGGGTTTCCATCCCGTTTTGTATCACCATCGGATGGATCTATATTATCATGGAACTGGTGGGCGATTACTCCGAAAATCCTTTTGAAGGACTGATGTTCGATATCCCGATGCTTTCCATCTGCCGGACCATCGAGATCGACCTCCTGCAGATGGCGGGAGAAACCGACCTGCCGGATCCGATTGCCTCTAAAAACGGGGTTTTGGTTTAGAAATCTGAACCAGGCAAAAATAATTACCTGAAGCCACGGCTTATCCCTACATATCTGTTTAAAAATGACCGGAAAAATTTAACCGCAAAAGAGAAAAAAGATTTTAATGTCGCATAAAAAAGTTTCAATACTTCATGCTAAAAAGCGCAAAAAAGTTTTTAAAAACCTCGAAGAGGTTCGCGAATTCCTTTAACAAAATAAATAAAAGATGAGTCAAATCTTTGATTTTTGCTCCATGGATGAAATGAACAATTATCTGGTGGCTGAGGCTACTCGAAGCCACGGCTTATCCCTACATATCTGTTTAAAAATGACCGGGAAAATTTAACCACAAAAGAGAAAAAAGATTTTAATGTCGCATAAAAAAGTTTCAATACTTCATGCTAAAAAGCGCAAAAAAGTTTTTAAAAACCTCGAAGAGGTTCGCGAATTCCTTTAACAAAATAAATAAAAGATGAGTCAAATCTTTGATTTTTGCTCCATGGATGAAATGAACAATTATCTGGTGGCTGAGGCTACTCGAAGCCACACTATCATCTGTGAAAATCTGTGCAATCCGTGGGAGAATTTTTAACCACAAAGCTTCTGACACATGAGTCACATTAGATTTTAGAATAAAACATTGTACGTATTTCAGATCACATAAGAAAAAAAATCAAAGATTTTTTAGATTTTATCAACCCTGTAGGTTCTCAAAGCCCGCCATTATCTGTGGAAATCCGTGGAAATCCGTGGTTAACAAATATACCCCCATAGACTTCCGGCTTCCTTCATCCAGCTTCCAGCCCATTACTCCATCATCTGTGAAAATCCTTACAATCTGTAAGATGCTACTCAAAAATCACAGCACAATCGCCGTCGTATTCTTGATTTCAGAAATCATAAACGAACTGTGGGTACTCGCAATATGCTGCAGGGTGGTAAGCTTCGAAAGCATGAAATTCCGGTAATCTTCCATGTCTTTTACCCCTATCTTTAAAATATAATCGTAGTCGCCGCTCACGTGGAAACATTCGGTGACTTCCTGCAAGTTCATCACTTCCTTTTCAAACTGAAGCACATATTCCTTTTTATGCTGTGCCAGCTTGATATGGCAGAGCACAATAAAATTCCGGCTGATTTTCTGACGGTTCAGTAATGCGACATATTTAGAAATCACCCCCATATTTTCCATCTTCCGGATGCGCTCGTAAACTGCCGTAATCGATAATCCGAGCTTGTAAGACAGCTCTTTGGTGGTCTGTTTGGCATCTTCCTGCAGAAAAGAAAGCAGTTTCTTATCGGTTTCGTCGAAATGCATAGATAAAATTTTGTTAAAAGTTTACTTTATTCAAATGTAATAAACTTTTTTTCTATTTATTTAAATATACATAGATTTATATTCCTATAATTTAAAAATAGATTGTAATTCGTAGCAAGGTTGATCATATTTACGGCATAAAATAAACGGACGATATGAAAGACTTTAATGCGGCCAACGAAATTCAGGATTTACAGTATTTTGGGGAGTTCGGAGGAGTAAACCCTTCGATTTCAGACAGCTCCACCTATACTTTCCTGTCTGCCAAAACCATGTTCGATACTTTTGAGGGCAATGCGGAAGGATGTTATCTGTACTCCCGGCATTCCTCGCCGATGAACCTTTATCTTTCCCAGGCACTGGCAAAGCTTGAAAATACCGAAGCTGCCAATGTAACGGCTTCAGGCATGGGCGCGATCACCTCCGTACTGATGCAGGTATGCAAAAGCGGCGACCATATTATCTCCAGCCGGACGATCTACGGCGGAACCTATGCTTTTCTGAAGAATTTTCTTCCGCCTTTCAACATCAGCACGACTTTCGTAGACATCGGCAATTTTGAGGCTATTGAAAATTCCATCAACGAACATACGAAAATCATCTATTGCGAAAGCGTCAGCAATCCTCTCCTTGAAGTTGCCGACCTGAGAACACTTTCCGGGATCTGCAAAAAGCACGGCTTAAAACTGATCGTCGACAATACCTTCTCGCCCCTTTCTGTTTCGCCAACTTTACTGGGTGCAGATATCGTCATCCACTCCCTGACGAAATTCATCAACGGGAGCAGCGATACGGTAGGCGGGGTCTACTGCGGAACCCAGCAATTTATCAATGACACCAAAAATGTAAACAGCGGGGCCTGTATGCTGCTGGGGCCAACGATGGACAGTTTCCGTTCAGCAAGCATCCTGAAGAATCTCCGGACCCTCCATATCCGGATGAAGCAGCACAGCCACAATGCCCTGTTCCTGGCCCGAAAATTTGAAGAAGACGGACTGCGGGTGGTTTATCCCGGCCTGAAATCCCACAGACACCACGAACTGATGAAAAGCATGATGCATGAAGAATACGGATTCGGCGGCTTGCTGACTTTAGATGCCGGTACCACAGAGAAAGCCAATGAGCTGATGGAACTGATGCAACAGGAAAACCTTGGCTACCTTGCCGTAAGCTTAGGCTTTTACAAAACTTTATTCTCATGCTCCGGAAGCTCCACTTCCTCCGAAATACCGGAAGAAGAACGGGCAGCGATGGGAATTTCCGACGGACTGATCCGATTCTCAATAGGACTCGATCACGACATCGGACGAACGTACGAAAAGATTAGGGAATGCATGCTCAAAACAGGCGTTCTCAACCATGAAACCACCTCCATATCCTAATTATTGTAGAAAGCTGTTGTTGATTCGACAGCTTTTGTTTTTTAACCTTGGATATAAAATCTGAATACCCGTTGTTTAAGTATTACGGAGTTGTTTGCCTTGTAAAATCCTGGGAGACTATTCAGAGAATATTTGTTGCTGAACACAAAGTGCACCAAGTTTTTTGATATACTGACTGTTTTTAAGTTTCACAAAGCCGTTCCACTCACAGAAGCTCACGAAATCTGATTATACAAAAGTTTGCCTTGTAAAATTCTGGGAGACTATTCAGAGAATATTTGTTGCTGAACACAGAGTGCACTAAGTTTTTTTGACATGCTGACTGTTTTTAAGTTTCACAAAGCCGTTCCACTCACAGAAGGTCACGAAATTTATTCAGGCAAAAAGATGAAGGGTGATGTGATAATTGCGGAACGTAAAACTATTCTCCTTTTAAAGCTCATAAGCCTGTTTTTATTAAGCTTTCGTATTTTCAAGCTGACCATAAGGAAGGAAATTACCGATTAATTTTTATGAAAATGGCTTGGAAAGGCCTCTTCCGGCTTCATCCGGAAAACATTTAACAACATCCATGATTTCAGGAATCCGTATCCGTAGGAAAACATCTGGATATAAGTGGCTATTACCGCCATGCCGGCAATGCTGATATTTTTTGTCACCCATAGAGCATGGAAGAAAACCATAAAGGTATACAACCCGTAAAAGGCCAGGATTACCCCTTTACCAAGAATAAAATACTCCACAAATCCCATGATATAGCCGATGAGAAACAGAGTCGGAAATGCAAAGGAAATTTTTACATAGTCCGGATGCCGCTGGTTGAGGATCGGACGGGCACAGCCGAACTGATAGACCTGCTTTGAAAATTTCCCGAAGTCTACCCTTCGTTTGTGGTAAACCGCGATGTTATCAAAAAATGCCGTGGTAAAACCGTTTTCCCAAAGTGTCATTGATAAATCCGGGTCCTCTCCGATCCGCATTTCCGAGAACCCGCCTACTTTTCCGAATACTTCTTTTTTCACGCCCATATTGAAACTTCTGGGCTGGAATTTGGAAACCGCTTTTTTACTGCCCCGGATTCCGCCGGTGGTAAAAACCGAGGTCATGGAATAGGAAATCGCTTTCTGCATCAGGTTGAATCCCTTATGGGCTTTATCCGCACCTCCAAAGGCATCACATGAAATTGCCGTGATGTCTTTTTTGATATTTTCGATATAGTCTTTCTCGACGATCACATCGCTGTCTACAAAAACCAGCCATTCGTTTTCAGCTCTCCGGGCACCGTAATTTCTAGACAATCCCGGTCCCGAGTTCTCTTTGCGGAAATACCTGATTTTTAAGAAACCTGAAAAATTTTCAACCGTCGGTTTCAGGTCGATCATCGATCCATCATCAACAATAATAATTTCAAACGCCCGGTCAGTCTGTGCGGTAAGAGAGGTCAGAAGTTCAAAAAGTTCGTCTCTGCGGTTAAAAATAGCAACAACAATGGAAATAGTAGGGTTCAAATCTGAAAATTTTTCAAAATTACTTATTCACGGAGGAATGCGCAAAGCATTTATGATAATTTATAAGACAGAAAATTCTTTATCTTGTATTATGAATGAATTATTAGCTATTAACAGACTTTGAGATTAAACAACGGTCAGCTTTGTCCGGAATAAAACATACGCATTGCCATACTAGAGGACTCCAAGCCATTTTATTCAAACTACTGCCTGAAGAAATCATAATTAATGATACTGACGGTATATGAAAATCTTTCGGGAACCTCCTTTGTGCTCCTATGCTAAACTTCCCGCATCCGGCATCCATCCTCCGGCCTCTAAACTAAATTCCAATCCGGGTTCACGGTAAAGAGATCCGGCTTTCCCATTATGGTACGTTTATTTCTTTCATATCTGATAGCATACAGGCTTTTTATCATTAAATACAATTATGGAACAGCAACTCGATTCCCGGTACCTGCCGGAACAATATGTAGAAATTACCCTGCCGGAATGGGCGAAAAATGCAACGGTTTACGAACTCAATATCCGTCAGTTTTCAGAGGAAGGCTCTTTCAGAGCCGTGGAGAGGGAACTTCCCAGACTGAAAGCCATGGGAATCGATATCATCTGGCTGATGCCGGTGCATCCGATCGGGAAGCTTCACCGGAAAGGCACCCTGGGAAGTTATTATTCTGTAAAGGATTATTTCGGGGTAAATCCGGAATTCGGAACGGAAGAAGATTTCCGGAATCTGGTAAAGGCCATCCACGATGCGGGAATGTATGTAATCATCGACTGGGTCGCCAACCATACCAGCTGGGACAATGCCCTGGTTAACGATCATCCCGAATGGTACCGCAAATCGAGGAAAGGTACTTTCCAGTCGACCCGGTGGAGGGATTATGACGATATCATCGAACTGGACTACAGCCATCCCGGGTTGCGCCAATACATGACGGAAGCCCTGAAATTCTGGATCCGGGAATATGATCTCGACGGCTACCGGTGCGATATTGCGGGTTTCGTCCCGATTGATTTCTGGGAAAACGCACGGGAAGAGCTGGATGCCATCAAACCGGTTTTCATGCTTGCCGAAGCAGAAGACCGCGAACTGCACCGTAAAGCGTTTGATGCCACCTACAACTGGACCTTATGGAACATCCTGCACCAGCTTGCATTGAATGAAAGGAGTGTGAAAACTCTTACCGAAGCTTACATTGCCGAACACGTTTCTATTTTTCCGAAAGCAGGAATCCGGCTGAATTTTACCGACAACCACGATAAAAATTCCTGGGAAGGCGATCAGTACAGCAACTTCGGAAAGGCTTTAAATACCGCAACCGTTTTTACAGTGATGATGGACGGAATGCCTCTGGTCTACAGCGGCCAGGAATCCGGACTGGACCGTTCCCTGGAATTCTTTGAAAAAGACCCCATCGATTGGGAATCTTATCAGAACCAGCATCTCTACACGACGCTTTTTAACCTGAAACATAAAAACAAAGCTTTATGGAACGGCAATTACGGCGGGGAAATGGTAAGAATCGTCAATGATAAAATGGATGAGGTCATTTCCTTCGTCCGCGAGAAAGACGGCGATAAGGTGCTTACCTTTATGAACCTCAGCCACAAATCCGTTACCGTACAATTCGATACCTCTTTCGATACGGGAATATATACCGGTCTTTTTACGGAAAAGGAGCATAAGGTTCCGGAAACCATGGTCCTGACGATGGACCCGTGGGAATATCTGGTCCTGCACCGTGAAGTGTAAATTTAAAAATCACTTTTATTTTAAAAAATCTCAGATTCAGCAAATCTGATTATCAATCCGATCATCTAACATTTTACTCTATGAATACACTAAGCCGGAATATTTTAAAAGGCATTGCCGTAGGCCTCGTTGCCTCTTTCATCAAATCGCTTGCGGAGCCGCCGCTGCAGAAACTGGGCGAGAAAGTTTTTCCGCCGGAGCCCTATGAGTTAAAACTCCGCGGTGCCGACGTTACCGGACATCCTCAGAATATGCCGCCTGCCATCCTGGCAAAAAAAGTATATGCTGATACGACCCAAAAGGCACTTTCGGAAGACGATACTTTAATGGCCATGAAAGTGATCCACTATGCATTGGGTGCAGTGATCGGGGTAAGTTATGTACTGCTGGTGAGCAGAAACAGGCGTTTCAGCATGGGCGAAGGGGTAGCTGCCGGCGTTGCCGTCTGGGCAGTGACCCATGGTTCAACCGTTCCGATGCTGGGCCTGCAGGCGAAAGTAAATGATATGCCTGCTTCATGGTGGGTGTGGGAATTCGGTTCGCATGTTATTTTCGGGATAGGAATGGAACAGGGCAGAAAGATTCTGAATGCTGTTTTTTAATGGATTTGAGGACTTAACTCCGGAATAAAGAGGCTGCACAACAAAACCAGCTGTATCTTTTATATAAAGAACGGAATATTTACAGGTTTTTTAGATCTTTTCATTTCCGTTTAAAAAATTGAAAATGTACTCGGATTAAAAATCCCTGACCGGACAAATATTTTAATCTGATGCTCTATTAACAGAATCGGAAGGAAACATAAGCATAATCGCTGTAAAAAGTGGCAGGCAATTTCTTGCCACTCTGAATTAATTTTATTTTAACATCATAAAGTGTCCGGAATTTAATACTTTTGAGCAGAAATCCATAAATAATGAAGAATTACTTTTCCAGGTCCTCCCTGATCCCAGATAATGAACAGGAAAGGATCGAAAGACTCAATCAATATTGCATCGTTGATACGTCTACCGACAGAACGTTTGACAATATTGCTTCCATCGCTGCCGAACTTTTTGATGCACCGGGAGCTTTCGTGAATTTTGTGGATTCCGAAAAAGTTTTCTTCAAATCCAATCTGAGCAGTTTCCCCACCAACCATGTGCTGCGGGAAGACAGCCTCTGCTCGATAGCCATTCATGAGGATGGATTAACCATTATCAGCGACACCCACCTCTATGATGACCTTCGGGAGAATCCCTATATTGCCTGCGAGGGAGGCATCCGCTTTTATGCAGGCGCCCCGATCAGGACCGAAGACGGCTATACGATCGGGACGGTATGCGTCATCGACAGCAAGCCCAGGGAAAACGTATCGGAACTTCAGTCTTCCATTCTTAAGAAACTGGCGGAAGTGGTGCTGGATAAGCTGGAATCCATGAGGGCAAAGCGCAGGATCGCAAAGATAGCGGACGACCGCCTGAACCATGTGGTGCATAATATTCTCAACCCGCTGACCTCCATCCTGATTTCCGCACAGCATCTCCAAAGAAAAGCTACGGAAGGCGACCTCGTTCACCGGCTGGCCAATACCATTGTAGAGAATACAAGGTCTACAGAGCAGCATCTGAGCAAAATGCTGCATAAAGCCGCATCGGAAGAGCAATATATCGAACTTGAAATCAATTCCATCCATCCGAAAGAGATTATAGAAGAAGTCTGTACGAATCTCGGACAGATCCTGAATAACAAGCAACAGCGCATCACTTTTGATATTTCAACAGATAACGGCATCAAAGCTGACCGCCACCGGCTTATCGACATCCTGACCAACTACCTGAGCAACGCCTCGAAATACGCAACGGCCGGTTCCGAGATCTGCATCGGCTGCCGGGAACATGAAGAGTCGATGATTTTCAGTGTAAACGACAAAGGCCAGGGCATCCTCCCTTCCGAAATCGGCTTTCTGTTTACCAAATTTTCAAATCTTTCGTCGGTACCTACCGCCAATGAACGCTCACACGGGTTCGGACTTTACTCGGTGAAAATCCTTGCTGAAATGCACAACGGCAGAGTCTGGGCCGAAAGCGGAGGCCGTGGAAAAGGAAGTACCTTTTTCCTGCAGCTGCCGAAGTGATCTTTACCGGCATGCTGGGTTTAAGTATTTCTGAATTGGAAGGTTTGAGAATTGGAGAAGAGTGATGCTGATATTGGTCGCCTGTAGAAAGGATCGGGTTTGTTCCTAGCCCGGATCGCAGCGGTTACCCCACAGCGGTGTTGGAAGGTTTGGAAACAGATGGGCCTGGCGCTGGGGGAAGGCGGAATACAGCAGCGCGAGGAGTAGTAGCGGAGAGCCGGATCAAGCTCCTGAAAACCGTACGGACCATAAGAGAGAAAAAGTTTCATCCGGCGATGAAACTTTTATTGTGTAGCTTTATATTTCTTGATGATTTAACGCTGATTCCTCCTGGTCAGGCAGGGTGAACCAGAATGTGCTTCCCTCTCCTTCCGTACTTTCAACCCCGATCTTCCCGCCGTGGCGTTCGATAATATCTGCGCTGATGTACAATCCCAATCCGAGCCCGGAAACCTGGATGCCCCGGGGATCTACCCTGTAATAGCGTTCAAAAAGATGCGGCAATTTATCTGCCGGAATGCCCGGTCCGGTATCCCTGATCGAGACCCTGACGGCATGATCCACCGGTTCGATCCTGAGGAAGATCTGCCTGCTTTGCGGTGCGTATTTGATGGCATTGTTGATGAAATTCGTTACCACCTGCTGGATCCGGTTTTCATCCGCCGTAATGTCCAGGTTGGTTTCCCCTTCCACCACCAGCTCATGGGTGCCCAGCTGCAGGACATGGGAACAGCATTCGTTCACCATATCCGTCAGATTGAATTTCTTTTTATTTAAAATTACCTTGCCTTCGTTGATGCGGGTTACATTCAGCAGCTCTTCCACCAGTTCGGAGATTTTGTCCATGCTTCTGTTGGATTGTTCGATCAGCCGCGGCATGAGAGCGGTTGGGTTCGCCTTCATCCGGTCCAGCAGCTGCAGGGAAGCTTTCAGGCTGGTAAGCGGTGTTTTGAGTTCGTGGCTGGCAATGGAAATGAAATCGTCCTTCTGCTGCTGGATCTGCTTTAAAGCCGTGATGTCCATCACGGTACCCAACAGCTTTTTCGCTTTGCCGTCGCTGTCGTAATGGATATTTCCCTGCAGGCGGACCCATTTCACCGATTGGTCCGCTGCCAGGATACGGGCTTCATAAAAAAGCTTCCCGGTTTTCCGGGCTGTGGCATGGGCCTGCTCGCTGAGGTGGGCATCCAGAGGATGGAACGCGGCCAGCACCTGGGCTCTTGAAACCGGGCTGGCCACGCCGAAAATGTCATTAAACCGTTTGGAACCGATGACGAACTGGCTTTCATAGCTCAGTTCATAAGTACCGATTTCTGCGGCCTCAATGGCCAGGCGGTTTCGTTCTTCGATGTCTTCAATCTGCTTTCTGGCCATTACTTTATCGGTAACGTCATTGCCAACCACCATGATAGAGGCCACCTTCCCTTTCAGGTCGGTCACCGGTTCGTAAACAAAATCGATAAACATGGTTTCATCCCTGCCATTGCGGTTCAGGACGAGCTCATGCTCTCTTCCGTGAAAGGCGGTTCCCGTTGCGATCACCCGGTGCATCACCGGGGCATATGCTTCAGCTGCTTCAGCCACCCCGTCCCAGATGCCCCGTTTTTCCAGCTGTTCCCGGGATTTCCCTACGAGTTCCAGATAGCCGTCATTCACTTCGGTCACCACAAGATCTTCGGCCCTAATGACGCAAATGGCCACCGGTGCCTGCCGGATGAGGTTCCGCAACCGCGCTTCGCTGAGCAGGAGTTCGTCATTGGACTCTGCCAGTTCTTCATTGGTTGCTGCAAGCTCCTCGTTGAGCGCCGCCAGCTCTTCATTGGAGACCGCCAATTCTTCATTCACATCCTGCAGCTGCTGCTCCCCCAGTTTGATGGAAGTAATATCTACGCAGGAACTGATGTATCCGGCAAAACTGCTGTCGGAAAGAAATCTTGGAGTACCCTTTTTCAGCAGCCAGTGGTAAGATCCGTCGGATCCCAGCAGCCGCATTTCGGCACTATAGGAAATTCTTTGGGCGAATGCCCGCTGATGAGTGTCTAAGAAGTGTTGCCTGTCATTGGGGTGAATAAGATCGTACCAACCCATATCCATCAGCTGGCCGGCGGTGCGTCCGCTGAGCTGGGACCAGGCCCTGTTGAAATACACCAGCTGCCCGTTTTCGTCGCGTACGGAGATCAGCACATCGGTGTTATCCGCCATCGACCTGAAACGCGCCTCGCTTTCCACCAGGGCTTTTACCCGGTCTTCCACCATGTATTCCAGCCGGACATTCATCCGGGAAAGTTCTTCCCGGCTGCTGTGGAGTTCCTCGTTGGTGGCGGTTAGTTCCTCATTGACGACGGCCAGCTGCTCGTTCAGCGATTGCTCGCGGATCAGCAGCTGCCTGTTCAGGCTGGCCTCTTCCAGTTCACGCCGGTTCAGGTAGCGTTCCGTGACATCGGTAGCAGTATGCAGTACAGCAATCACGCGGCCGTTTTCATCCTTAACGGCACGGTATTCAAAGTCGAAATAATAGGTATCCAGTTTGCCGTCTACCCTTATTTCGGCAGGGGTATCGCTTCCCGAAATGGTAATACCTTCCCGCCATACCCGGGCAAACATTCCGACAAACGGCTGGCCGGCAAGTTCGGGCATGGCCTCTTCCAGCCCTTTCCCAATCACTTCGGGTCCGCGGCCCCAGATGGCCAGCATGGCCTGATTGGCAAATTCAATCCGGGCATCTTCTCCCACATGCACGGCCGTGGCTGTGTTGATAAAAGAAAATATGCCGACTAACTGTTCAGAATTTAAAGGTGGTACCGGATCCTTCATTTTAGCTTTTCAATTTCAGTTTACGAAAATACGAAAATAGACAATATATCACACTTTCCATCTCCTGAAAGTATACCATAAAATAGAAAATAATCCGATCAAATGCCGTGAGGAGAGATCTTTTTAAAAGGTCACAAAATTACCGGTGAGCAACGGGCAAAGTAAACCAGAAGGTGCTCCCCTCGCCTTCCGTGCTTTCTAAACCGATCGTTCCGTGATGCCTTTCGATGATTTCCCTGCAAATGTAAAGACCGATGCCGAATCCTTTTTTATTTTTCATGCTTTCGCTTTCCACCCGATAAAAACGGTCGAAAACAAAGGGTTGGTCTTTTTCGGGGATGCCCATTCCTTCATCGGTTACATGTACACGTGCCTGCCCTTCTGCGGTTACACAGGCTACTTTTATGATGCTGCCTTCCGGAGAATATTTAACGGCGTTGTTGATGAAATTCACCAGCACCTGTTCGATCTTGTCCTTATCGGCTTCTACCGGAGTATAGTCTACCGGTGCAAAAACCACCTGATGGGAAGTAATGGTGGCAATCGATTCTTCTTCGGCAATCCTGACCAGATCAGCCATATCGAATGCTGACCGGTTAAGCTGTATTTTTCCTTCGCCAAGACGGGCTACGTCCAGGAAACCGTTGATCAGTGCTTCCATCCGCCTGATCTGCTTGCTTAATTTACCTGTCGCATCATATACCAGCGCATCGTTGTTTTTCTGTGCCTTTTTTGAAAGAAGATAGGTGTAACCTCCGATGGCCGTCAGCGGGTTGCGCAATTCGTGGCTTACCATCCCGATAAAATCGCTCCGGCGCTGCTCATCGAGCTTCCGTTCGGTAATATCGGACATGGTTCCGGAAAAGTGGACTACCTGCGGATTTCCGATTTTTGTATACAGATGGCCGGTGGCACATACCCAGCGCAGCTTTTTATCATGATAGCCGATGATGGGATATTCCAGTTCGTGAGGTTCCCCTTTGGTGACAGACGCTTCTACTGCGTCAATAACTTCCCGGCGATGGGAGTCGGCAATTTGGGCCATGGCGGCTTCGTACGTCATTTCTTCATCAGGATAAAAGCCGAATAATTCTTTCAGCCTTGGGGAAGGAAAAAATTCCTTTGTTACGGCATCCATATGCCAGGTTCCCAGATTGGCGGAGGCAATGGCCATCTGCAACCTTTCTTCCCGGTCTTTCAGCTGCTTTTGCAGAAGGTATCTTTCGGTAATATCGGAAAAACTTCCGATAGCCCCGGTAATATCTTCTTCTTTGTCTATAATGGGAGTGGCATTCATGCAGAGGTACATGCCGTTGCCCTCGCGGTCACCTGCCATAAATTCATAGCTGGATACAGGAGAGCCCGTCAGGAGGGCAATGGCCAAAGGATGCTCTGCGGCGGGAAGGGACGAGCCGTCTAGCCGGCGGTTGTTCCATTCCGTCGCTCCGACAGGCAAGGCATGCATGCCGGCTCTATCGGATTTGAAGATATCGCGGCTGCGTTTGTTGGTGTAGATGATGTTCCCTTTTTCATCGGTAATGCAGATTCCCTCGCCTACGGTATCCAGAATCGTCTGCAGCCATTCTTTGCCTTCCGACAGTTCGGTATTGGCTTTTTTTAATTTTTCTTCCGCTTCCGTAAGATGCCGGTTTGCCTCTTCAAGTTGCTCATTGGCCGCCAGCAACCTGATGTTGCTTTTGCGGAGCGATAGCTTATCGATCACCTGCCGTGCCAATGTGCGGAGGGCCTTTTGCTGGATTTCATTCAGAATGCCGGGCTTTTGGTCGATGACACACAGGGAACCCAGGGCATACCCCGTTTCATCCACCAGCGGCATGCCGGCGTAAAACCGGATATCGGGATTTCCCGTTACCAGAGGATTGTCATGGAAACGCGGATCATTGCGGGCATCTTCTACCTGCATCAGTGCTTCCGGATGCTCAATGGCATGGGAGCAAAATGAGTAGCACCGGTCGGTTTGCCGGGCCTCCATTCCATGATGCGACTTAAACCATTGGCGGTTTTCATCCACCAGGCTGATGAGGGCAATCGGCGTATTGCAGATGGCAGCTGCCAGTTCGGTAAGGTCATCAAAATCCTTCTCTGCTGCGGTATCCAGAATATTATAGGAACGGAGAGCAGCCAGTCTTTTCTGTTCTTCCGAAGGATTTATATCAGACATTATATAGATATTAAATGATAATTTACACGTTAGGGGTATGAACAAAGATATAAAATATAAAGATGAATGATCGATAAAGTTTTATGCGCCGGATCATATTGCCTGATACAACAGAGAATATGCCAATTTCTACATATGATACTTTTAACACCGCACCAAAGCTAAAAAAATAATAGCCGGTTATTTAAAAACCTTCCGCCATGCGAAAGGTTGTATGATCATTAATTTTCCAGCTTATGCACTTTTTTCGTACCCTCGTACATTTCATACTGTAAAAACCGGGTTTCCAGCTTGCCGTTGAAAAGCTTGATTTTTCTTGACGGACGGAGCCCTATTTTTTTCAGAGCATCCAGGTCGGAAGAGATCAGCCAGGCCAAGGTATTCGGGTAGTGGGTTTTGAAGGTATCCCCTATTTTTTTGTAGAAATCGTCGTCGTTGATAGAAATCCGCTCATCATAAGGCGGGTTGAAAACCATCAGCAATGGGAAGAGTTCTTTTTTGGAATCGAAGAAATTCTGTTTTCTCACTTCGATGACGTCTTCCATTTCTGCCGCTTCGATGTTCGTCCGGGCAGCATTCAGCATGCGGGCATCAATATCATAACCGACGATTTTTCCGGTGAATTCTTTCACCCGGTTAATCCGGAATTCCCTGATTTTCTTAAACAGCTCGGCATCATAATTTTTCCAGTTCTGGAAAGCAAAGCCCCTCCTGAAAATCTGGGCAGGCAGATCGAGGGCGATCATTGCCGCTTCGATAAGAAGGGTCCCGGAACCGCACATCGGGTCCAGAAAATTCCCTTTCCCGTCCCATCCGGCCAGCTGCAGCATCCCGCTTGCCAGTACTTCATTGATCGGCGCCTCGCCCTGCTCCCTGCGGTATCCTCTTTTGAATAAAGGATCGCCTGAGGAATCCAGAGAGATGGTCACCAGCTCACGGTCGATGTGAAGATGGAATTTAATATCCGGATTCCGGGTTTCCACATTCGGCCGTCTTTTGAATTTATCCTGAAAATAATCTACGATGGCATCTTTCATCTTTAAAGTCACGAACTGCGAATGCTTGAACGTTTCGGAATTTACGGTTGCATCAATGGCAAAAGACTGATCCACATCCATGAATTCCTCCCAGTCGAACTTGAAAAGCCGGTCGTAAAACTGATGCTGGTTAAACGCTTTAAACTCATTGACCGGCACCAGAATTTTCAGTGCCGTCCTGGCAGAATAATTTATTTTATACAAAAAGCCTAAATCGCCCTCGCAATTCACCGCCCGGTTTTTTACCTCCACGTTTCGTCCGCCCAGCTTTTTGATCTCTTCCGCAAGAATCTGTTCCAATCCGAAGAATGTTTTTATCTGGATTTTTATATTTTCTGTATTCATGATGCAAAAATACGATTTTAGTTGTTGGTTATCAGCTTACCCGCGAGAGAAATCGTTGCAAGCTGTAAAAACCGTGGCTTAACCGCTATGGACAGTCGGCCAAAAAACACTATTTTTGCAGCATGGAATGGTTTGAATCTTGGTTTGATACCCCTTATTATCATTTACTGTACAGCAACAGAGACTATACGGAAGCGGAAAACTTCATCACGAAACTTACGGAAGAACTTCATCTTCCCAAGGGTTCCAGGATTATCGATTTGGCGTGCGGGAAGGGACGGCATTCGGTTTTTCTCAATAAACTCGGCTATGATGTTTTGGGACTGGACCTTTCGAGACAGAGCATTGAATTCGATAAGCAGTTTGAAAACCAGACCCTGCTGTTTGATGTCCATGATATGAGAAACCCCATCGATGCTGATCCTATGGATGCGGTATTCAATCTTTTCACCAGCTTCGGCTATTTCGATAATGAAAATGATGATAAGAAAGTTTTCCAATCCGTGTGTCATGTATTGAAACCCGGTGGTTTTTTTGTACTCGATTACCTGAATGAGGAATATGTACGGAAAAGTATGGTTCCTGAAACTACCGTTATCCGCGGAAATATCGAATTTAAGATCCTGAAAAAAATCGAAGGACGGCATGTTGTAAAGGATATCCGGTTTGAAGCAGACGGAAGGTCTTTTCATTTTTTTGAAAAAGTGAAACTGCATACCCTGGAAGCCATTAATGCTTACGCTACGGAATGCGGTTTTGAAAGTATAAAAACCTGGGGCGACTATCAGCTCAACGAATTCAGTAAGGAAACGTCAACCCGTTGCATTAATCTTTTCAGAAAAAAATCATGATTACGGTACTTTTACTGATCGCTAGTGTCATTGCAGGGGTATTTCTGGGAAAACATTTCGGTAAAAAGGAAAAGCTGGCCAAAAACCTGCTCATCCTGAGTGCCGGATTTCTGATTACCATCTGTCTCAATGAAGTCTTTCCAGAGGTCTATACGGCCGAAGAAGGAAGCAACCTGGGAATTTTCGTGATCGGCGGAGTCCTTTTACAGATGGTTCTCGAAGCATTGACCAAAGGTTTTGAGCACGGTCATTTCCATCATCACAGCGAGCATAATATTCTTCCTGCGGCTTTAATGGTGGGACTTTTTATCCATGCTTTCATCGAAGGAATTCCCCTGGCAAACGAAGAGCATGATTTTTCCCCTTATCTTCTGGGAATCGTCTTTCACAATCTTCCGATTTCGTTTATTCTGGGTGCTTTTTTATTTAACAGGAAACAGGAAGCGAAATCAGTACCTTCCTATCCCTCTATGCTGATTGTTGCTTTATTTGCCCTGGCTTCACCGATGGGAATGCTTTTGGGAAATTACTTCAATCCCGATCTGCAGCCGTATTTCCTGGCGATCGTCGGCGGTATTTTCCTGCATATTTCATCGGTCATTATTTTTGAAAGCAATAAAAACCATAATATTGACTGGATGAAAATCGGACTGGTTATTCTAGGGGTTTCCCTGGCACTGGTGATGCACTTGTTCCACAGTCATCCTGGGGGACACCATCACTGATTCAACGTAAACTCTCAGACAGGCTGAAGGAAGGATGCTGGAGGACGGATGTTTTTATTTGTCAACACAGCGAAGGTTTGAATTTTAGTCTTATTTATTTTTACGGAAAATAGTTGTTTTTAATTCATATCGATATAATAAATTTAGAACAATAAAAAGGCCCTGAATAATTTACTCAGGGCCTTTTTTATTTTATATTCAGAATGATCTAAATCAGAACTTCCATCCCAAAGTAAGGAAGAAATTATTTCTGATATTCTTCACATCCGATACCGCATAAGCATCGCTGGAGATCAGACGTGTCGGAGAATAATATCCTGCTTCATAATTGCTGTCAACTGTTCCGTATAAGAACGGGTTGCTGTATTTTGAAGAGATATTCTGATAGGAAGCGTCGATATAGAAAGACCTGAAATCGTATCCTAAACCGAATGATAAAGCATTCCTGTCATTTAAGATCAGGTTGCTGTAAGACTGGTTATCGGTAATGCTTCCGTCGTTATTATATCTGCTGACCGTAAGTGCATCAATAGGACTGGAAGCGTACGCATATCCTCCTCTTAACCTGAACTGCTTGATTCTGTATTCGGCACCGATCTTCAATTCCGATAAATTTTTATAATTATCCTTAAAGAAATCGTTCATTTCAGTTTCGGCAGCTCCATAAACTTTATATTTAGGTCTCGTTAAGCCCAAAGTATAATCCACGTTCAATGCAAAACTTTTGCTAGCGATAAATGCGGCACTTACCGTGGCTTTCATCGGAGTGGTCAGCCTTCTGTTTTCTGTAGCAAAATCGTCTCCTGAAATAGGATCGTTATAATAATTATATCCTCTGTCGATATTCCAGAAAGTAGGCGTTTCCACAGAACCTCCCAATCTGAAGTTCGGGCCTAATTTTCCGATTACCCCTAATGAAGCTGAAAACCCGTTTGCTTTTTCAGTAAAAGGTGTATTCTGCTTGCTGAAGAATTCTGAACTTCCGTTAGCCAGAGAATTAAAGTTTACGGTATCCGACTGATCGATGGAAGTATTCAGGAAATTCAATCCGGCTCCCAGATATAAACTATTATTATAATTTGCCCCTACTCCAAAGCTTGTCTTAGATAAATAACCGTACCGGTCGTAAGCATGTCCTCCGAATGAAGAGCTCGTGGCATCAGGAAAATCGTAAACCAGATTACTATTACCCGGAGTTTCCACATAGTTTTCAATCGACTGGTTAGAGTAGTTGACCCCGATATTAATAAATTTCCAGGCGCTTTCCGTCATCAGCTGGAAAGTCATTACCGCTCCCAAATTTCCAAGATCTCCTTTGTTGATGCTGTATCCGTAAGAAGAACCGGCATACGAAGAAGTATTTTTATTATTGGTAACCGATAAGGTTCCTGAAATTTCTCCTGAAATCGCTACACCCAGACCGGCCGGGTTGGTAAGCAGCGAATTGGCATCTCCTCCCAGGGCTCCGTTGGAACCTCCCATCGCATTAAACTTAGCAGAACCTACATTCGGTGCATTAGAATAAACGTCTATGGTATTTCTAATCACGGAAACATCTTGAGCCTGCGCAAAAAATGCAGCAGAGATGCTCATTATTGCTAAAGATTTTTTTAACATTATTTTTAAAATAGTTATTATTTTTAATTATCTGCCGCCACGGAAACCTCCGCCGCCGCCGCCTCCGGATCTGAAGCCGCCACCGCCGCTTCCACCACCGAAACCGCCGCCGCCTGATCTGAAGCCGCCGCCGCTGTTGGAATTATTGAATCCTCCGCCATTGTTTCTGAAGCCGCCGTCATTTCTCGGCTGGGACTGCTGCGGATAATTGTAGCTTGGTCTTGGCTGACCCTGAGTACGGAAACCGCCCTGAGGTCTCATCCCACTCTGTCCGTTTCTGAATCCGCCGCCATTGGTATTTCCCTGTCTGAATCCCCCGTTGTTGCCACGGTATCCTCCATTCATACCTGAAGCCGAGTTTCTGAAGCCTCCCGTATTGGTATTGCTTCTTCTCATCCCTCCGGAGGTCATGCCATATTTGTTGGCAAAACTTCCGTTATAAGTATTGAATCCTCTGCCATTGGCTCCGCTTCGTCGGTAGTTCGGTGCATAATAGCCGCCGCCCCAATATCCGCCACCGTAGCCCCAACCGTAACCGCCGTAGCCACCCCAGCCCCAGTACGGGTTATAGGCACCATACCAGCCACCGTAAGGATATCCCCATCCCATGTTCCAGCCGCCGTAGCCGCCCCAGCCCCATGAAAGTCCGAGACCCCAGCCACCGTAACCGCCGTAGCCACCCCATCCCCAGTAGGGGTTATAGCCGCCGTACATACCACCCCAACCCCACGGGCCTCCCCAGCCCCAGGAATTGTCATAGTAATTCGTCTGGCTTCCGGCATAGCTGCCCCAATCTGAATCGGTAGCGGTATTGTTCCATGAATAATTGTTCCAGGCATCATATTTTCCTTCCCTGGAATTCATTTCCGCATTCTGAACCACGTTGGTATCGTCCTGATAGTAATTGTATTCTTCACCTACCCTGTTTCCTCTGTCATTGATAATTACCCCTTCAGGAAGTGTGTCTTTATTCGGGTCGTAGTAAACGCCGTCGGTCTCGCTGTAGCCACCCATCTGGGCGCCGCAGGACATTAGGATCAATCCGCCGGCAATGGTAAGAATCCCTTTGGATTTCAGCATGCCAAGCAAATTTTTATGTATATTTTTTTTCATGATAACGTAAAAATTTTTTATTTAAATTATATTTGCAGTCTGTACCAAAAATGTACCATCAGCACAGGTACAAAAATCTATCAAAAATAGATTTTTATTTTTAGATAACAATAATTGGAATAAGTTAAAATATTAAAAAAAAATTAATGGCAAAATTAACCTCAAGAAGCGAAGATTACAGCAAATGGTATAATGAGTTGGTGGTAAAAGCCGACTTAGCTGAAAACTCAGGGGTGCGGGGGTGTATGGTAATTAAACCGTACGGCTATGCAATCTGGGAGAAAATGCGTGATGAAATGGACCGGAAGTTCAAGGAAACGGGTCACGTAAATGCTTATTTCCCGCTGTTTGTGCCCAAAAGCTTGTTTGAGGCTGAGGAGAAGAATGCAGAAGGTTTTGCTAAAGAATGTGCCGTAGTAACACATTACCGTCTGAAAACAGATCCTGATAATCCTTCCAAACTGATTGTGGATCCGGATGCCAAACTGGAGGAAGAACTGATTGTACGTCCTACTTCCGAAGCCATTATCTGGAATACGTATAAAAACTGGATCCAGTCTTACAGGGATCTTCCGATCCTGATCAACCAATGGGCGAATGTGGTGCGTTGGGAAATGAGAACCAGGCTTTTCCTGAGAACAGCGGAATTTTTATGGCAGGAAGGCCACACGGCCCACGCCACTAAAGATGAAGCGGTGGAAGAAGCGGAGAAAATGAATAACGTCTATGCCGATTTTGCAGAAAACTTTATGGCCATGCCGGTCATCCAGGGGCTGAAGACGCCTTCCGAAAGATTTGCGGGAGCTGACGAAACTTATTGTATTGAAGCTTTGATGCAGGACGGAAAAGCTTTACAGGCGGGGACTTCCCACTTCCTCGGACAGAATTTCGCCAAGGCATTCGACGTAAAATTTACAAATAAGGAAGGGAAAATCGAGCACGCGTGGGCTACCTCATGGGGAACCTCAACCCGCCTGATGGGGGCTTTGATTATGACCCATTCCGATGATTTCGGATTGGTGCTTCCTCCGACACTGGCTCCGATCCAGGTGGTGATCGTCCCTATTTTCAAAGGGGAAGAACAGCTGGCGCAGATCAGTAAAGTGGCTCTTGATATTCAGGCCAAGCTTAGAGCCAGGGGAATTTCCGTAAAATTTGATGACGATACCCAGAACAAGCCGGGCTGGAAATTTGCCGAATATGAACTGAAAGGGGTACCGGTAAGGATTGCCATGGGGCCAAGAGACCTGGAGAACAATTCGGTAGAAATTGCCAGAAGGGATAATTTAACGAAAGAAGTACATGCGATTGAAGGCATTGATTCTTATATTGAAGAATTGCTTCAAACCATCCAGAAAGATATTTACACCAAAGCCTTTGAATTCAGAAAAAACAACATCACGAAAGTAGATACCTACGAGGAGTTCAAAAAAGTGCTGGAAGAAAAAGGAGGCTTTATTTATGCCCATTGGGACGGAACTGCTGAAGAAGAAGAGCAGATCAAAGACGAAACCAAAGCCACCATCAGATGTATCCCTCTGGATGATGATATCGAAGAAGGCATTTCCCTGATCTCAGGAAAGCCGTCACAAAGAAGAGTCTTATTTGCCAAAGCTTACTAGACTACAATGGATCATAGATCCTGTGATAATTAAATGACATCGGGCATCAAATACATTCAGATGCCTACCATATAAATCTGCAAAAGTTCCCTGAATTTTTGCAGATTTTTTTTGTGGGAGGTATTTGGACTATTTTTTGTTACTTTTTATTCCAACATTAATCTCAAAATATTTTATTATGTCATTAAACGTCATTGATCTAATTAAAGGACAATTGGGTCCTGCCCTGGAATCCCGGACGGCTGCCCAACTTGGAGAAAGTGAAAGTTCAGTTTCAAAAGCCATTCAGGGCCTTTTACCGGCTGTAGTAGGAGGGCTGGCTAACAATGCTGACAACCCGGAGGTATTGGACACGGTTTCAAACCCCTCTTCCAGCGGCATCCTGGGAAATCTGCCGGGCGGCTCATCCAACGATTCTGCTATTTCCCGTCTGCTCTCGGTTCTTTTCGGCGACAGGCTGAACGGACTGATTGAAACCATTGCCGGATATGCAGGCATCAGTAACAATTCTTCAAGCTCATTGTTGAGTATGGTTGCCGGTGCTGCGGTAGGCGCCCTGGGAAAATATGCAGCCGACAACAATCTGGATCAAGCAGGAATCTCAAATCTCCTGAATGATCAGAAAGGGGTTGTTTCTACCCTGCTTCCGGCCGGGCTTTCTTTAGCCGCACTGAATCAAAGCGGTGATTGGGATGCACGCTATAAATTTGACAATGACCAGGATGCCATCAAGATACCTACAGAGGAAAAGCCGGTATCGGGAGAGCCGAAAATAGAAGTGACCAGAAGTGTAGCTTCGGAAGGAACTTTCCCGGACAGACCTACTCCCAACGACAGCGGATCGATCTGGAAGTGGCTGCTTCCCCTGCTCCTTTTACTGGCTGCCGGTTTCTTCGTATGGAAACAGTGTGACAAAAGAGAAACAACTACAACCACTACCGTAAGTGATTCCGGAAATGTAGTGACCGACACCACCACTGCAACTTCAGGAATGACGGATACGGCAGCCATGGCTGCCACACCGAAAGTGGACGAAGATATCGATCTGAACGGTACAGCGCTGAAAGGTTACAAAGGCGGAATGGAAGACCGGATGATTGCCTTCCTGAAATCAGGGAGCTATCAAAATGCTGCTGACGACAATGCTTTAAAAAACGATTGGTATAATTTCGACCATGTGAACTTTAAACTGGGAAGTGCCACTGCATTGGAAGCCGGTTCCGAAGGGCAGCTGAATAATCTGGTAGCGATCCTGAAAGCATATCCCGAAGCGAAAATAAAAATCGGCGGTTATACCGATAAAACCGGTAACGAAGCTGCCAATTTAAAATTATCTGCCGAAAGGGCTGATTTTATTAAATCATGGCTTGAAAAACAAGGGGTAGGTTCCCAGGTGACCGGAGCCGACGGATACGGAAGCCAGTTCGCTACCGTAGATGCCAAAGCTTCTGATGCTGAAAGAGCGATTGACCGAAAGATGGCAGTAAGATTTTCAAAATAATCCTGCCTGCGATATAATATGGAATCCCGGAATATTTCCGGGATTTTCTTTTGGCTTTGCCCTTTTCATTAATTTAATTATATTTGTTAGTCATTTCTAACATTTTTATGAGCTCAAATTTAAAAAACGCCTGGCGTAAAGATAAAACATCCCATTCGTTGTCCGAAGCCTATTCTTCGGTAAAGATTCCTAAAAACGGAAGCTTCTGGAGAAAGTACCTGGCTTTTGCCGGTCCCGGCCTTATGGTAGCCGTAGGATATATGGATCCCGGAAACTGGGCAACGGATATCGCCGGAGGGGCACAGTTCGGCTATACGCTTCTTTCGGTGATTCTGATCTCCAATATTTTTGCGATGGTCTTGCAGCATCTTTCCGTAAAGCTTGGGGTGGTTGCGGAAAGGGATCTCGCACAGGCCTGCAGAGACCATTTCAGTCCGACCACGAACTTCGTACTCTGGGTATTCTGTGAAATCGCCATTGCGGCCTGCGATCTGGCCGAAGTGATCGGTTCTGCCATTGCCCTGAATCTCCTGTTCCATATCCCCCTGACCTGGGGAATTGTAATTACTACTGCAGATGTGCTGGTTATCCTTTTGCTTCAATCGAAGGGTTTCCGGTGGATCGAAAGTATTGTAGGAGGGTTAATTTTTATTATTCTTGCCTGTTTTATTTACGAACTGGTCATTTCAAAACCGGCTATTAATGAATTATTGGGCGGGCTGGTCCCGCAGAAAGAGATTATCCGGAATCCGGCGATGCTGTATATTGCCATTGGAATTCTGGGAGCTACGGTAATGCCCCACAACTTATACCTCCACAGCAGTATCGTGCAGACCCGGGATTATTCCCGCGATACGGCAGGAAAAAAGGAAGCGATTAAGTTTGCCACTTTAGACAGCACGGTTTCCCTGATGCTGGCTTTTTTCATCAATGGCGCCATTCTGATTTTAGCGGCAGCCACTTTTCATATTTCGGGCAATAAAGATGTGGCCGATATTCATGATGCCTACAAAATGCTGACCCCGATTTTAGGAGCTTCGATGGCGAGCATTGTGTTTGCCGTTGCCCTGCTGGCTTCGGGACAGAACTCTACGCTTACCGGAACACTGGCCGGTCAGATCGTTATGGAAGGTTTTTTAAATATTAAATTGAAACCCTGGGTGAGACGTCTGATCACCCGGTTGATTGCCGTTATCCCGGCACTGATCGTTTCGATCATGTATGGAGAGAGCGGTACAACAGAACTTCTGGTTTTAAGCCAGGTTATTTTATCAATGCAGCTGAGTTTTGCCGTGGTTCCCCTGGTGATGTTTACCAATGACAAAGCCAAAATGGGTGAATTTGTGAACAAACCTTTTTTAAAAACAGGAGTCTGGATTATTTCAGTGATTATTATTATATTAAATCTTTACCTTTTGTACCAGACGTTTTTTGGAGAAGGCGTTTGAGGAGTATTATAAGTTATAAATGATGAGTGATGAGTGATAGATGGTGAATGATATTGATATTCAGGTTTTCGTTCTTTTGTCATCCCAATAAGATCTGAATATCGAATTATCGTCTGCTCTCCGGATCTTAATGGTATTGGTTTATGATCTGATATTTTTTGGAATACGCAAGCGCACAAGAATTCGGGGAAAAGATGCTGTTTAAAAGACGCAAAGAATCTGATAAAGTCAAATTTTCATACTGCTAAAAATTTTAATATTTTCAATTGATAAGCGGCATTCAATTTTATCAAAAATAAAATTCTTGCGACTTAAAACATGAAGCATTTGAAAACCTCTTGCGCCGTTGCGTTTTTCCGACCAACCACAATATAAAATTCAACATTCACTTGCAAAGTAAATTGACTATTCACTTGCAAAGCAAAATTCACCATTCACCTTATACCCATCCTCTGACGAAATGTCATGCTTTTTTCTTTGGCAGAATGTTTGCGAATAAAAAGGAAAATAAAGATTGAATTATGGAAAACCAGGATATTAACGAAGAAAGCATCAACAATCAGGAAGATACGAATATTCAGAATGAAGCGTCAACGGAGGAAAATGTGACAGTAAAACCGACAGCAGAGGAACTTTTGGCAGAAGAAAAAGACCGTTACATCAGATTATACGCTGAATTCGAAAATTATAAAAAGAGAACCTCCAAAGAAAAAATGGAGTTCTTCCAATACGCCAACCAGGACATGATGATTTCCATGCTCGGGGTTCTGGATGATTTTGAAAGAGCCATCAGGGAAATTGCCAAAAACGGAAACGCCGCAGATCTTCAGGGCGTGGAACTGATTTACAATAAATTCAAAAACAAACTTACTGAAAAGGGATTAAAGCCGATGGAAGTAAAAGCCGGCGACAGCTTTAACGTGGATTTCCATGAAGCCATCACCCAAATTCCCGCACCGTCTGAGGACCTGAAGGGAAAGATCGTGGATGTTATTGAGACGGGATATACCTTGGGCGAAAAGGTGATCCGTTTTGCAAAAGTAGTCACCGGAAATTAAAACATAGCCATAAAGTAAGGAGTAATAAGCAATTTTGATATTACTCATTATTCATTACTAATTACTCATATATAAAGATGTCAAAAAGAGATTATTACGAAGTTCTGGAGATCAGCAAATCTGCTTCAGCCGACGAGATAAAAAAAGCCTACCGTAAAATGGCGATCAAGTATCACCCGGATAAGAACCCGGGCGATAAGGATGCTGAGGATAAATTCAAAGAAGCGGCAGAAGCTTATGAAGTGCTGAGCGACGAGCAGAAGAGAGCCCGATACGATCAGTTCGGCCATGCAGGAATGAGTGGAAACGGCGGCTTCGGCGGTGGTTTTGGCGGTGGCGGCATGAATATGGAGGATATTTTCAGCCAGTTCGGCGATATTTTCGGCGGCGGTTTCGGAGGATTCGGCGGTGGCGGTGGCGGCCGGCAGCAGGTGAAAGGTTCCAATTTAAGAATCAGAATCAGGCTGAACCTTGAGGAGATGGTAAACGGTACCCAGAAAACCATTAAAGTAAAGAAAATGAAGCTGGCGGAAGGAGCCACTTCAAAAACCTGTCCTACCTGTAACGGGTCCGGAGTCCAGCTGAAGGTGATGAACACGATGTTCGGCCAGATGCAGACACAGACGACCTGCGGAACCTGCCAAGGAATCGGTAAGGTAGCTGATAAAATCCCTGCCGGAGCCAACGCCCAGGGCCTTATAAAAGACGAAGAGGAAGTAACGATCAATATTCCGGCAGGAGCCAGAGACGGCATCCAGCTGAATGTAAGGGGAAAAGGAAATGATGCCCCTTTCGGAGGAATTCCGGGAGACCTGCTGGTGATTATCGAAGAGGAAGTGGACAAAGTGATCAAAAGAGAAGGCGACAATCTTCACCAGGAGCTGTATATTTCTTTCGCTGAAGCGGCACTGGGCACTAAAAAAGAAGTCCCGACCGTCGGCGGAAAGGTAAAAATAACCATTGACGCCGGTACCCAATCCGGAAAAATCCTGAGGTTAGCCGGAAAAGGACTGCCGAGCATCGACAGCTACGGAAAAGGCGATATGTTTATCCATATCAACGTCTGGACCCCGCAGAAACTGACGAAAGAACAGACCGACTTTTTCGAGAAGCAGATGAGCAGCGGCGAAATGGTAGCTGAACCTTCCGGGAAAGAAAAAACGTTTTTTGATAAAGTAAAAGATTTATTCAATTAAAAATATTTGAAAGAGGCTTATTTTTTGTAGGTCTCTTTTTTCACATTCACTACAGACTAACAACAGACCAATCATTAAATTAAAAATATCTGCGTTATAGACGCTAATGCAAATTTCACATGAATTACAAGCTTCAACTCCGTACACCAGACTCTACCCCAAATCTTGTTTTTAACACGATTTTTTTCGATGCATTTAAAGTAAATATCGTAGAGCGATATTTCGGCCGTGTTCCGAAATCATGTGAGGTTTTATTTAAAATAAGAACCTTGGATGATGTACTTGTTCAGAGAAAAGACGGGAATACCAGAGTGAAAATTAAAGATGCCGATCTTGAAACATATATGAGACTGATCAGAGTATTAGGATCATACGAATACCGCAATCATCTGATCAACCGTAATGAAGCAGAACAGGATCTGGTTCACTTTATTCTGAGACTGGTGATTATGAATTATGATTTAAATTAATCATCGATTGATGACCGTATAAAAAAGGCTGTCCGGATTTCCGGACGGTCTCTTTTATTTTATTCTCTCCTTAAGCAATCATTGAAGTCATAGAGATTCCCGAAACCCTGCAATCTTTCCGATTCAACCATATATGAATCAGGAATATCTGTTTACAGGAGGTATTTCAGCTTCCGGTTCAGGAATACCAGAATAAAACCGGCCGCTGTAAGAACAGCAATAAAAATAACATCCTGAAAAGAGGTAAAGTAACCGGATTTATACACCCATTCGATAACCAACGGATGAATCAGGTAAATAGCGGTCGAAATGCTGGCCAGGATTCTGGAATCCGTTTTCACCGTTATATTCTTACAGTACAGGAAAAGCAACGGGCATGCTATCAGCAGGGAAAGCAAAAGGTCGATACTTTCTTTTTTCTGCAGATGAAGCACTTTTTCATTCAGAAAAGCCTCCCCTATTACCGTTCCGGCAGAAAGCAGAACAATTCCCAACGAAGGTTTCCGTCTCACGTCGATGCCCAGCTTTTTAATTAAAAACCCGATTCCCAGAAACGGAAAGCAGACAAACAGGAAATTCCGGTAGGTAGGAAACAGATTGAATACGATATCCGTTTCACCTTCAAAATAATGCGCATTCCCAAGATACTGGATCAGATAACCGCAGCAAAAACAGGTTATTAAAACTGAAAACAGCTTTTTAGCGGGAACATTCCTCAGCAGATACAAAAGTATCCCGGCAAATAAAGTGCCGATCAGGTACCATAAATGATGGTAGCCAAAAAGGATATTCATAGCATACCGGTCTTCTTCATTCCATAAAGGAATATAGATTACCGACCAGATAGCATACAATAAAAAGATCCGGAAAGACCATTTTTTCAGCTTTGCAGGATCGTTTACATAGAAAAAGAAGTATCCTGAAATAATGAGGAATACCGGAACTCCCATTCTGAACAGGCCGTTGACCAGCACATAACTCAGGGAAGGATAGTTGTCCCGCAGAATGTGCAGATACAGACAGACCACAAAAAAGGCCAGTACAATCTTTAAAATGTCTATCGATAAACTCCTCATGGATGATCAAAAAAAAGCTTACGATCTACTCATAAGCTTTCTTATTTCAAAGGTAAGATTAAATTATTTACTTTTCACTAGAGAAACGGCTCCTTTTCCTAAAGTAAACAGAATCACTCCCAGAATACCGCCCGCAAGCCCAAGCAGGATTTCTTTTATTTTAGTCAAAATTTCACTGGATGACCATTCCGGTAAAAGGTGGTGGAAATATTCGATGCGGTGGGCGAAAATCCCTCCGGCCACCATGATCAGGGCGATCGTTCCGATGACTCCCAATGCTTTGATAACGATCGGCAATGCTTTAACCAGTAAATGCCCCAGTTTTCCAAAGAATCCTTTATCATTACTTTTTTTAATCAGCTTGAATCCGGCATCGTCCATTCTTACGATCAGGGCTACAATTCCGTATACTCCTACCGTGGCAATAAAAGCAACCAGTGTCGTTACAAGAATCTGGGTAATAAGGGGATGCTTTTCTTCAAGTACCGTACCCAAAGCGATAATTACAATCTCAATGGATAAGATAAAATCTGTGGTAACTGCCGATTTTATTTTTGCTTTTTCCACTTCTTCCGGATTCTGATCCTTGGTCTGTTCAATTTTCTCTTCCACTTCATGTCCTTTCTTATCACGGTGAAAAAGATACTCTATAATCTTTTCTACCCCTTCAAAAGCAAGATACAGTCCACCCAGAATCAGCACATAGTTGATGGCAGGTGCATAGAGCCAGTTCAGCAGAAATACCACAGGAAGGATAATCAGTTTGTTGAGGAAGGAACCTTTGGTAATCGCCCATAGGACGGGAAGCTCCCGTGAGGAAAGAAAACCCGTTGCTTTTTCAGCATTTACGGCAAGGTCGTCGCCCAGGATCCCCGCTGTTTTCTGAGTGGCCACTTTACTCGTTACCGCTACATCGTCCATCAATGCCCCGATATCGTCCAAAATCGCAAAAAAACCAGATGCCATAGTATTTTAATATTTTTTTAATAATTGTTAAAGCGCAAAATTAATTATTTAATTCGGTTTTCCGCATGCGCCGGCAGTAATTTCAGCATAATGTTCAGCAAAGAATACACCGTTTATAAAGCAGGGTCGGTTATATAAGTGATGGGCTGAAAGTTCTTTTGTGAACATCCTGGTATGAAATGACACTCTTTGACAGATTTTATAAAGTTATATTAACTTTTACTTACTCTCTGATGCTTTTAATTTTATATCTGAAATTTTGTTGAATTGTACAGTGGGCATTGTTTATTATATCCACGCCATGATGAATTATTTGTATATTCACCGGTATAACCATTTATTATGATAAAAGCACTTCCATTGTTTCTTTTGCTTCTCAGCGGGATTCTTTTCGGCCAGAATAAGCAGTTTATTTATGAATACCGTTTATTCCCGATTCCACCAATAAAAGTGAAGTAAAAACGGAAGTAATGATTCTGGACGTCAGTCCGAAGAAATCTGAATTTTATGGTCTGGAACAATTCCGGTCCGACTCTACCCTGCTTGCGGACAGCAGGAAAGGAATATGGACCATGCCTCCGAACAAACCGATGATCAGCGAACGGGTCATCAAATATCCTCATTCCGGAAAAATCACTTATGTAAAAACGCTTGATGAGAAATATTTTGTTGATCAGGATCTGAAACTCAGCTGGAAACCAATCAATGAATTTAAAACGATCTTACATTATAAAGCACAAAAAGCAACAACCGAATCTGGGGGAAGAAAATGGACGGCCTGGTTTACCACAGAAGTTCCCTTGCAGGATGGACCTTATAAATTTTCAGGGCTTCCCGGCTTGATTCTTGAGATCGGAGACCAAAGTAAAAGCCATCAGTTTTCATTAAAGGGCATCAGACCATCCGATATGGAAATAATTTATCCTGAGCTGAATAACTATAAAGAAATAAAGGTTACCTATCCTCAATACGTCAAGGTTTTCAGAACCTACCGCCGGAATCCGGTAGCAAGCCTCGTCGGGAAAATTCCTGATCAAACCGACAGTTCGGGAAAATTCATCAGCGGAAACCAGCAGGTCCGGGAAATAGAAAAAATGAGACTGGAAATCTTTAAGAAAGACAATAATATTCTTGAGATTGAATTGCTGGAAAAATAAATAAAAATATTATTCAGATTGCCTATATGCACTACTATACTTTTACAGTAAAATATAATGACCGTCCAGTTTCAAAAATTAAAATTGAAACGGATAAGCTGGTCAAAGTTTATGATGAAGAAATTAAAAATTATTATAAATTTTGTAAAAACCTGCCTGCAGACGCGCCAAGGCATAGCGAATTTCAAAATCTTGTCAGGCTGCGAAAAATTCTTTCAGAAACGGAAACAGATCTGGATTTCGGAATAGATGACCTTTATATTTCATCCTTTTCCATAAAGGTAATCATGGTTGGCGGATATTATTCGATGTTCTGCAAAGAATGCAATAAAGAATATTTTCCGGGACAGATCCTATGTGAATCATGGTCTCAGGGAGAAAGTTTATCTGCTTCAGGAGGAAAAACCCTGGTATGTCCTTATGAGCATTTTTTATTCGGGTATATGGAATGGAACTCTTGATTGTCATTTAAAACCAGAAAATAAAGTGAAAAAATATTTTATTATTTTCCTGTTTTCATTGACGGGCGTTAGCGCTCAGGAAATTGTATGTGACGACTGCAGCGGATATTTTGAAAAAGAAAAAACACAGCTGACATTTTTTAAGGATAAGAATATCAAGGAAAAGCAAAAACTGACCGGATTAAGAAAAGCAATTTTTAAACATATTCCGGAGGTGTTCTTAACCGGTGAAAATATGTTTGTAAGCATTTACGTTCATCCTTTCATCAATGATAACATCACCGTTCAATGTTCTTCGGGATCAACCCTGAACCATGATAAAATCCTGTTTCTGGACCAATTGTTCTGGTCAGAGAAGATTTTTGAATATGTCGCTAAAAAATTAAAGAAAAACATCATTCCCACTATCGGCTCAGTAAGTTCCAGACAAACCATCACTAAAGATTTTATCAACCGGCTGAAACCCGAAGGCTATTATCAGTTCATGTTAAAACTTCCGGAATTTAAAGATCATAACAACAGGATGGCTGTATATTATCCGAAAAACCAACAGAAATTAAAGCCTGATATTTTCAGCACCAAAACGATTGTTAATTTTGCGAGGTATGAAGCCGATAACGAAGTAGTCGTTGAATTCCACAAGACACGGCACCGGCACCTGTACACGAACAGATACATGGACAATCAATGGAAACTTGTGAATACGGAAAAGCAAAGATATTAAGATGAAAATACAGTTTCTTTTTCTTTCGGTGAGCCTTTACGGACAAAAAGATATCAGCATGACCGGCTGTAATGAAATCATTCCGGAATAGCCAGTAAAAGAAAGCTCCTGCTGAAAGAGAATCTTATATTTAATTTTCCGTACCTTTAATTTATGAAAAAGCGGGTTCTGAATTACCATTTCTTTGTTTTAGGATTGATCGGGCTGGTACTGAATTCATGCAATACGCAGAAATTTAAAGTCTGGGTGGGAACGGATAACGAACAGAAAATTTACAACCTGAAATATGGTGAGCACAAAAGGCAGAAGATGGATGTTTTTCTTCCGTCGGGATATCCTGTAAACAGCCCGGTGGTATTGCTCATCCACGGCGGGGGATGGACGATGGGAAAAAAGGAACATATGATCCAGATCCAGAAGATGCTTTTCAGGAATCATATTCCCAGCATCAACATGAATTACCGGCTGGTTTCCAAAGCAAAAAAGATCACGTACCGCGAACAGCTGGAAGACATCGACTCCGCGCTGGTGAAGTTTAATTCACTGGCTGAAAAGGCCGAACTGCAGCCGGACCACTATATCCTTCTGGGCGAGAGTGCCGGCGGACATCTGGCGCTGCTCTACGGCTACAGCCATCCGGACAGGGTAAAAAAAATTATCTCTTTAAGCGGACCGACCGATTTTTACTCTCCGGAATACCTGCATTCGTTCTATTCAAAATATTCATCACCGACGATCCAGAAGGTCGTAGGTACGAAATTCGACCGTAAAAACCTGTCTGAAGAATTTAAAAAGGCAAGCCCTGTTGCCAATGTTACCAATGTCCCTACCCTGCTCTTTCAGGGAAACCAGGATTTCCTGGTCAACCAGAAACAGGGACTGGCCCTGGATTCGGCCCTGACGGCTCAAAATATTGCCCATAAATTTATTTACATGGAAAGAACCGGCCATGCACCCAGGTTTTTCAGTAAAAGCAAAAGAGACCGCATCATCTATCCGAACATCCTGGAATGGATCCGGGAATAGTATAAGAACCTGTTTAAATTTGATCTGATAATTTTGTATGGACTTCTGCTTAATTTAAGAAATTCAGTCTATCAAGCAGGAAAATTAAGAAATCAACTAATTGATTTAGATAGAGTTAATTAAGAAATTAATCTAAACTCCTTAATGTTAAAGATATATTAGAATTTAAACAGGCTCTAAACTTACTCTCAAATACAAAACTGTTTAAAAGACGGAAGCCAGGGCTGGAAGTTGAGGGAAATCCAGATTAAATTTTGATAGACCGGAATTTGACTGGACCCGGTACTCACGAAAAGAATCGGGTTCTGCAGCAGGGAGCTGGACACCGAGAAATGGCAGAATATCAGCAGCCCCATCGGAAGAAGGAGCTTCGCCTCCAATTTTTACGGCAAGATCCCTACCCCTCTTCTGATGCAGGCTACCGGCCATAGCACCGAACAGATGTTTCTGAATTACATCAATCCGGTAAACTATGCGCGGGTCATCAGCCTGGGAAATTATTTCGAGAAAATTTATGCGGAAGGGGCTTAGTTAAATGCCTCAACTGCCGGATCAGTTTCTTAAACAGACCTATTACATATAAAAAAATAACCCGCTCAGATGAGCAGGTTACGGTATATTTTATAAGGATGTGTTACTTCTCCTCGTCGTCAAAATTGTGGTTTTCATACTTCGAGAAATCCTGCTTTTTACCGAATAAAAATTTAAGGATAAGCGGAACAGTAGTAATCAGGACAATGACAATGATGATCAGTTCCAGCTTTTTCTTAAGGTCGATTCCGAACTGGTCGATGAACAGCTTATCCAGGTAATGCCCGGCAAAGATCAGCAGAAAAGACCAGAGTACCGCACCAATGACGTTGTCTCTCAGGAAATCCCTTTTATCCATCTTTACAATCCCGGCCACTATCGGGGTAAACGTACGCACTACCGGTAAAAACCGGGCCATGATAATCGCCAGCGCTCCGTTTTTCTCAAAAAAATCGTGTGCCTGGTAAAGATATTTCTTTTTAAAGAGCCAGTTGTCCGGTTTTTTATATAGCGTAGAACCCGCTTTTCTTCCAAAATAGTAGCCCACCTCATTGCCTATAATAGCGGCCAAAGCCACCGATGAAGCCAAGATAAATGTGTCTAAGAAATCACTTCCGGTAGAACCGAAAGTTGCCTGGATAATATCGATCGAATAAATTCCCGAAACGAAAAGCAACGAGTCTCCCGGTAAAAAAAAACCTACAAAAAGACCGGTCTCGGCAAAAATAATAAACAGGATCAGCCAGAATCCGCCCAGTTTGATGTAGAACTCGGGATTTAATAAATCTCTCCAGTTATTGTAATCTTCCATACCTTTTGATAAGCAACAAAAATAGGATTAATAAACGTCAAAAGGAAATATATTGTAAGATTTTAATGAAATTTAAAAATCCGTTTTACAAGTCCATATCGTCGTCTGAAACGGCTGTTCCGTCCGCCATCAGGAAGGCCTTCAGGAAAGGGGTAAGATTTCCGTTCATTACGGAATCCACATCCGAAGTTTCAAATCCGGAACGTACATCTTTCACCAGCTTATACGGATGCATGACATAATTTCTGATCTGGCTTCCCCACTCGATTTTCATTTTATTGGCTTCGATTTCATTTCGGGCTTTCAGCCGTTCCTCCAGTTCCATTTCATATAATCTCGAACGGAGCAACTGCATGGCTTTTTCCTTGTTCTGAAGCTGCGAACGGGATTCGGAGTTTTCAATGATGATCCCCGTCGGGGCGTGGCGAAGACGGACTGCCGTTTCCACTTTGTTGACGTTCTGCCCTCCCGCTCCGGAAGACCTCATCGTTTCAAATGAAATATCGGCCGGATTAATATTGATTTCAATAGTATCATCCACCAAAGGATACACATAGACCGATACGAAACTGGTATGTCGCTTGGCATTGGAATCGAAAGGGGAAATCCTTACCAGCCGGTGAACCCCGTTTTCGCCCCTTAGATATCCGAAAGCAAACTCGCCTTCTATTTCCAGCGTAACGGTTTTTATACCGGCCACATCGCCTTCCTGGAAGTTGAGTTCGCGGATTTTATAGCCCTGCTTTTCCGCCCACATGGTATACATTCTCATCAGCATGGACGCCCAGTCGCAGCTCTCGGTACCTCCGGCTCCGGCTGTAATCTGAAGAACTGCCGACAGCTCGTCCCCTTCATTGGAAAGCATATTTTTGAATTCCAGGTCTTCGATTTTTTCCACCAGCTGAGGAAAAGTGGCATCCAGTTCCTTTTCAGAATCCGGATCTTCCTTTGCAAATTCCACCAGGACCTGCAGGTCTTCAAACTGGGTATTGATCTCGTCATAAGCTTCCACCCATTTTTTCTTAGACCGGAGCTGCTTCAGAAAGGCTTCCGCCGTTTTGGGATTGTCCCAGAATTCGGGTGCCGCCGTTTTCTCATCGTCATTGGCAATTTCAATCTTCTTTTTATCGATCTGAAGATATTTATGAAGGTCGTCAATCCTGGATTGGATTTCTTTTATATGGTCGTTGTTGATCACGATTTTTTATTTCCTGCAAAAATAAGAAATTTTTATTCCGTTATTGCCGGATCATGCGGGTTTAAGATCAAAATGTAATTCAAGAGTCGTCAACAGGGAATTTCAGCGGGGCCAATCCGCTGCTCTTGTCAATTGTATTTTGGCTTTGATCAGCCATTCCCAAACCACCCCGTCAAAAACTCTTTGAAATTTCGACACCTCTCCGGATCGGAGGGAAATTGCGGTGAGGGTATTTTACTTTAGACTTTTGATTGGGTTGGAATGTGCAAGGACACAAGAGAATGGGACAATCATTATGCTGAAAGACGCAAAGAATTTGACGCTGTCAAATTTTTATACCGTTAATACTAACTGTAAATTCTATGCTTTAGAAATCAGCGGCATTTAATTCATCAGAGATGAAATCTTTGCGTCTTGAAAATATTCCGTACTGCAAAAGATTTGCGACTTTGCGTTTCCAACAATACATACCGTATGAATTCACGATTGACGATTCACTTGCGAAGCGAAATTCACCTTTAGCCCAAAACCACCCCGTCAAAAATTTAAAGAATTTTCGCCACTCCTCAGGATCGGAGGGGAATTGCGGTTAAGGTATTTTTTTCAGACTCTTGAAGGTTACGGTCTAGTTGCGATGCGCAAAGGCGCAAGATTTCTTAAAAGCCGAGTGCTTTTAAGACGCAAAGAATTTAACAAAGTCAAATTTTCATATCGCTAATACTAGCAGTAAATTTTCAATCCTTTAAAACAAAGCGGTATTCAATTGTGTATCAGATATAAAATCATTGTGACTTAAATATAAATCATCTGAAAACCTCTTACCCTCTTCGTTTTCTCAACCAACTGCAGCAAAAAATTGACCATTCACTTGCGAAGCAAAATTCACCATTCACCATTCACCATTCACCATCACCCCTGGCTTCCTCCCTCTTCTTCATTATGATGGAAACCGATGATCCGTCGCGGTTCTTCTGCTGCGCGGTAAGAATCCAGTTCTTTTTTCAGTTCTTTGATCCGCGATTGAAACTGGTCGAAATTGTTGACGGTAACGTCCTTCAGGAAAACAGCGATCTGATCGAGGTATTCTCCCGTGAGCTTTCCGGCTGCATCCCGGAGTGCCGCATTCAGAAGATTCTGATCGATCTTCAGGTTTTCGTTTCTGGTTTTCTGGTAAAGGTTTTTGATCCTCTTTTTCAGGCTCTGGGTAAAATCGATCAGCATGGTGTTGCTGAAGACTTTCATTTTTGCCGAAACACCATGCCAGAAAGGAATCTTATCCGCTTTGTTATGTTTGAGGATTTTGAACAAAAGAGCGTCTTTGTCCAGGTTTTTAGTCATTGCATACAAAATGATTTCCGAGCGTTCTGCCAGATCAGGTGGAAAAACAGGAACCATGACATCAAATCTGCCCGGAGCGGTAATTTCTTCATCGATCTCGGAAACGGATTTTGCCGAGCCTATCATCAGAAGATTTTCCTGCTCAAATCTTGAGATGTGGTGAAGGATTATTTCCTGGGTCTCAAGATTACAAGAGGCCACATTGTTTTCCGCCTTCCTGGCCATCATGATCTCGTCAAAATCATCCATTAACAACAGTGCCTTGTCTTCTTTCATCATCATCACCAGAAAATCGTTGAAATTAGTCTGGTTACCGTCTACGTAAGAAGTGCCGAGATAATGCTTTTTCACTTCTTTAAACCGGTAGCCGATGATTTCTGCGATTTTATTGGCCCAGAAAATCTTGCCGCTTCCCGGAGGACCGTACAGGATTATCCCCGCCGGCTTGTTGATGCCCCAGTCTCTGATCTGCTGAGGATTTAAAAAGGGTTCAAGGATATCCGAAATATAGAAAAACAGGTCCCGGTAACCGATAAAGTCCCGTTTCTGAAGGCTGGTTTTATGGCCGAAATAATCATAGACAAATTGATAATTGCCCCCAAGCTGATTATCGATTCCATAGCTTGAAACCGAAGACTTGAAAAATCCGTTGTCGAAAATATTGGGATCTTTTTCTTTAATGGCCTTTTCCACTTTCTCTTTCGGCTGCTTAATGGTTTCGGCAATCTGCTCCAGGGTTTTGGTTTTATCCAGATCTTTTTCGTAAAGCCGTAAAAATTCAGCATTTTCGCGGGCGAATTTTTCAAAATCCTTTTTTACTTCAAAATTGGTGTGGATGCAATCTGTAAGGTCGAGATCAAAATCCTGAATGAATTGCTTTACTGCTTCGGCCGACACATTAAGTTCTTTGGCCAGTTCAATTAACTTCATAATTCCCGATTAATTCTATCAAATGTAAGATTTTTAAAAATTAAATTTTATTGATTTTCCCTATTATTTGTAACAAAATTTCAATTACTTATACTACTACTATGTAAAACAAATTACATGGAAAAAATTTTATCAGTAAAGAATCTGACGAAAAAATTCAAAAGAACGGTAGTGGACAATATTTCCTTTGATGTGGAAAGAGGAAATGTTTACGGACTGCTGGGCCCGAACGGAAGCGGAAAATCCACTACTTTCGGGATGCTGCTGTCAACCATCAACCCCACCAGCGGCGAATGGTACTGGTTCGGGAAAAAAGGGACCGATCCCGAAACTTTGAAAAAAATCGGGGCGATTATCGAACAGCCGAATTTTTATCCGTATCTGAATGCGGAAACCAACCTGAAAATCGTAGCGGAAATCAAAGGAACACCTTATGCGAGAATTGATGAGGTTTTGAAAACCGTCAACCTGCTGGAAAGGAAAAAAGACCTGTTCCGTACCTATTCGCTGGGCATGAAGCAGCGACTGGCCATTGCCTCGGCCATGCTGAACAATCCTGAGGTGATGATCCTGGACGAACCGACGAACGGCCTTGATCCCGAAGGAATTATCCAGATCCGTGAAATCATCAGCAATATTGCCAAACAGGGCATTACCATTATCATCGCCAGCCACCTGCTGGATGAGATTGAAAAGATATGCAGCCACGTTATTGTTTTAAAAGAAGGCAGTTCGCTTTATTGCGGAAGGGTGGATGAAATAACTGCCAACAACGGCTATTTTGAACTGAAGGCAGACAACAATGCCTTGCTGCTGAATGCGCTGAACGAACTTCAGTGGTTTACAACCATCAATCAGGACGGCGAAATGCTGAAAGCACAGATCCGCGATGACGCCTCGATTTCCGCTTCAGCCCTGAACCGGAAGCTGGCTGAAAAAGGAATTTTCCTGTCGCACCTTACTAAGAAAAAACTGTCGCTAGAGTCCCAATTCCTAGAACTTGTAAAAAACACCAAATAATCATGATCAAACTATTAAAACTAGAATATTACAAAAACCTGAACTACCGGCCATTTAAGGTTTTTACGATTTTATATTTCGCCATCCTGGTGGCCCTGCTTTTTATCGGACTGATCGATTTCGATCTTTTCGGAGGAACGGTCAATCTGAAGGAACAGGGAATTTACAATTTCCCGGAAATCTGGAATTTCACAACCTGGATCGTGGCCCTGCTGAAAATTTTCCTGGGCCTGATCATTGTTTTTTCGATCTCACAGGAGTTCAGCAACCGGATGTTCAAGCAGAATACCATTGACGGATTAAGCCGGAGCGAGTTCATCTCTTCCAAATTAATGACCATCAGCGTATTTACTATCGTTTCTACGGTCATTGTTTTCGGGCTTACCCTGTTTCTGGGCTATCAGTATTCCGATACCATCGAGTCGGCAAAGGTTTTTAAAGAAATCTTCTTCATCGGCAATTATTTTGTAAAACTGTTTACTTTCTTCTGTTTCCTGATGTTCCTTTCGGTGTTGCTGAGAAAGTCGGTGTTTGTTTTCCTGGCACTTTTTGTATTCTGGATCGGGGAAAGCATTTTATCTGCGGTTGAAGTATTTACGAAAGTAAGGGGAATGCAGGGCGAACAGAGATCCCAGATTTTACAGAACGACTTTTTCGTCACGCACCTCCTGCCGCTGGAAAGCATGTCGAGCCTTATTCCGAACCCGATGATGAGATTGAACATGGCCAAAATGATGGGCATGAAATATGAATTCCACTACCCTGTGGAAAGCCTGGTCGCCTGCCTGTTCTGGTGTGCGCTTTTCATCTTCGGATCTTATTGGATCCTGAGAAAGAGAGACTGGTAAAAAAATCATTCATTTTAAACATTCAATACACTTAATATTCCAGATTATTTTTTTAACAGCCCGTTTTTCCGGGCTGTTTTTTTATTTCCTGGGCTTAAAATTTTTATTAAATTACACCAAAATTTGCCGCCATGAGAAAAATCTTCTACGTCCCGGGAATGGTTAGTGCTTTGCTGATCCCGGTTTTGTTCTGGTTTTATATTAATCCTTATATCGATAAAACGGTTTATAATATAGTTGACATCGGGCTTCCCGCTAAAGTGGCACAGAATAAAAGCAGCTATGATTATACCTTTGAACCCTTCAGAAACTGGAATTACAGGAAAATAAAAGTTAATCCTTCACGAGTTAAAGAAAATTCCGCTTTCTATGTTTCGAAATTAAAAGCCCTTCAGAAAAAAAACGAAAAAGAAACCGGAATTGAATTCATTTTAGATAAAAATAATAGTTATGGCGACTTTGTTTCTTTATTGAATGACATGGCCATTGCAAAGCAGGAAACTTATGCTTTGGATATGGAAAAGACGGGACATTTATTTGCCGTGGTAAACTATATTGATCCCAAATCCAAAGAATTTGAAGATGAATGTTTGCTTTGCCATGATGTCATTTATGAAGTCATTGAACCTTCTTTCTGGGATGAATTTTTAAATACTGATTATTATCAGACAGTTTTCAATAATTTATCCAAACTTCCCGAAGGAGCCTATTATATCGTCTTCGGATTTTTATTATTTTTAAACATTTCGATGTTCAGCGTTAAGGAAAATCTTCAGATGAGAAGAAGTAAAGCATGAGGATGTACGTCAAACCTTCAAGGTTTTGAAAACCTTGAAGGTTTACATTGTTAGCTAATAAACATAAAAAAAGGACTGCCTCGCGGCAGCCCCCTTACAATCACTTCTTCACTTTAAAAACACTTATTTTTTATCTTTATCCAGCAGGGCAATGTAGTCTCCGTAGCCTTTTGCTTTCATTTCCGCTTTAGGGACGAATTTCAGCGAAGCACTGTTGATGCAATATCGGAGCCCCCCTTTGTCTGCCGGCCCGTCGTTGAAAACGTGACCTAAATGCGCATCGCCGGTCTTACTTCTTACCTCCACCCGGGTCATTCCGTGGGAACGGTCCAGTTTTTCTTCCACCAGCTTTTTGGTAATCGGTTTTGAAAAGCTTGGCCATCCGCATCCGGATTCAAATTTATCGGTTGAGATAAACAACGGCTCTCCTGTGGTGATATCTACATAAATCCCTTCACGGGTCTCATCCCAGTATTCGTTTTTAAAAGCCATTTCCGTCCCGTTCTGCTGGGTAACGTTATACTGTTCGGCAGTCAGTTTTTCTTTTAAAACTTTCTGATCCTGCTTCTGGTACTTGGTTTCTTTTGTTTCCTTTTTCTTCGGTGGATTGGCATTTTTCGCCATTTCAAACAGTCCCGGTTCAATATGGCAGTAACCTCCCGGATTTTTATCCAGGTAATCCTGGTGATAATCTTCCGCTCTGTAGAAATTCTTTAACGGAATGGTTTCTACCACTACCGGTTTACTGTAATTCTTTGCCAGTTTTGCCACTTCGGCTTTTACCATGGCTTCCGTTTCTTTATCGGTGGTATAAATTCCGGTTCTGTACTGGTTTCCCCGGTCATTTCCCTGCTGGTCCAGGCTGGTCGGGTCTATTGTTTTAAAATACAAATCGATCAGCAGTTTCAGGTCTACTTCTTCAGGATCATACTTTACCTTTACCGTTTCAGCGAAACCTGTTGTATGGCTTACCACTTCTTCATAAGTCGGATTTTTTTTGTTCCCGTTGGCATATCCCACTTCCGTTCCTGTCACACCTCTGATCTGCTGGAAAAAATGTTCGGTTCCCCAGAAACATCCGCCTGCAAAATAGATTTCCTTTACATTTTTATTATCCATAATGGTCTCATTTTCTTTCTTTCCCTCTATGGATTTCGTTTTGGCATCTCCACAGCCCGTTGCAAAAACCGCAATCCCCAGAACTACGCTGAGCAATATCAATATATTCTTCATTTTTATTTTTATATCCATTTCAAATGTTTTCTTTTCTTCATTAAAACCTGCCTTTTCCGGACACAAATTTCGGACTAATTTCCCGGTTTTTTCAAAGATAATCTCTATCTCGATGATAGCAGGTCTGCAGGATTTCCTTACACTATCATTTACGAAAAATGTCAGAAATTGGATTTAAATAAAGAAAATTTATTCCTCCGGCCGGTTAACCTGATTTAGACTTCACGCTTACTTTAAATTTACGGCTTCCCGCTTACGGTTTTCAGTAAAAAACAGTAGATTTGCATCTTATCAAAATTGTAAAAAAGCAAAGCATATAGATCATGACATCACAAGAGATCCGTCAGAAATTTTTAGATTATTTTCAAAGTAAAGGCCACCTGATCGTTCCTTCCGCGCCCATCGTGCTGAAAGACGACCCTACCCTGATGTTTTCCAACTCCGGGATGACGCAGTTCAAAGATTATTTTTTAGGGTATAAAGAGCCTAAATCCACCCGGATTGCCGATACCCAGAAATGCCTCCGGGTTTCCGGAAAACACAATGACCTGGATGACGTGGGCAGGGATACTTACCACCATACCATGTTTGAAATGTTGGGAAACTGGTCTTTCGGTGACTATTTTAAAGAAAATGCTATTGCTTTTGCCTGGGAATTATTAACGGAAGTTTACGGTATCCCGAAAGAGAACCTGTACGTAACGGTTTTTGAAGGCGACGCTTCCGAAAACCTGGAAAGGGACCATGATGCCTATGAGTTCTGGAAATCCCATATTTCCGAAGACCGCATTATCAACGGAAACAAAAAAGACAACTTCTGGGAAATGGGTGCCAGCGGACCTTGCGGGCCCTGCTCTGAAATCCATGTGGATCTGAGAAGCGCCGAAGAAAAAGCCCGGGTCTCAGGACTTGAGCTGGTGAATAACGATCATCCGCAGGTGGTGGAAATCTGGAATCTGGTGTTCATGCAGTACAACAGGAAGGCAGACGGCTCCCTGGAAAACCTGCCGGCCAAACATATCGATACCGGAATGGGCTTCGAACGTCTGTGTATGGCTCTTCAGGGAAAATCTTCCAACTATGATACCGATGTGTTCACCCCGCTGATTGCGGAAGTGGAAAAACTTTCCGGTAAAAAATACACCGGAATTTTAGAAAATGAAAAAGATATTGCCATCCGCGTGGTGGTAGATCATATCCGGGCCGTCGCTTTTGCGATTGCCGACGGACAGCTGCCTTCCAACGGAGGAGCCGGCTATGTGATCCGGAGAATCTTAAGAAGGGGAATTTCTTATTCTTACCGGTTCCTGGATATAAAAGAACCTTTCCTCTATAAGCTGGTTGCCGTTCTGCAGGAACAGATGGGAGCATTCTTCCCGGAACTGGAAAAGCAGGGAACCCTGGTAACGGAAGTGATTAAAAGTGAAGAAGAATCTTTCCTGAGAACCATTGAAAACGGATTGATCCGGGTTGAAAAACTGATCCAGCAGACCATTTCCGAAAACAAAAAGGTTTTACCCACCCTCGAGGTTTTTGAGCTATATGATACTTATGGATTCCCTGATGATTTAACCCGGATTATTGCAGAAGAAAAAGGCCTGACCATCGATGAAGAAGGTTTTAAAGCTGAAAGGGAAAAACAGAGAAAACGTTCCCAGGATGATTCGGCCCAGAAAGTTTACGACTGGGTGATTCTTGAGGAAAGAGCTGAAAATTTCGTAGGCTACGACAAATTTGAGTCTGAAACCTACATTACCAGATACCGTAAAGTAGAAAATAAAGACGGCGAATTTTATCAGGTAGTACTAAGCGAATCGCCTTTCTATCCTGAAGGCGGAGGCCAGGTCGGCGACAAAGGCGTCCTTGAAAATGCTGCGGAAAGCTTTGAAGTTCTGGAAACCAAAAAGGAAAACGGACTGATCGTTTCTCTGATCAACGGTCTGCCGAAAGATGCCGGCGCACTTTTCTATGCCAAAGTGAATACGGCGGACCGGAAAAATTCCCAGGCCAACCATTCCGTAACGCATTTGCTGCACGAAGCATTGAGAGAAGTTCTGGGAACCCATGTTGAGCAGAAAGGTTCTTACGTAGGCCCGGATTATCTCCGTTTCGACTTCTCCCACTTCAATAAAATGACGGAAGAAGAACTGGCTTCGGTTGAGCATAAAGTGAATGCCAAGATTAAAGAAAGCATTGCCCTGCAGGAATTCAGAAATATCCCGATCCGGGAAGCATTGGATAAAGGTGCCATGGCCCTGTTTGGCGAGAAATACGGCGATAGCGTACGAATGATCCAGTTCGGAAGCTCCAAGGAACTCTGCGGAGGAACCCATGTAAAGAATACAAGTGAAATCGGTCATTTCAAAATCGTTTCCGAAGGCTCTGCTGCTGCGGGAATCAGAAGGATTGAAGCGATCTCCGGCGGTGAATCTGAAAAATATTTCAGGAACCTCGAAAAGCAGGTTATTGAATTGTCACAGTTGCTGAAATCCAAAGATCTCATCCGTTCGATTGAAAAATTAATGGAAGAAAATTCGTCTCTGAAATCCGAAGTTGAAGCCTTCAAGAAAGAAAAAGCCAAGGGTGAGATCAACGACTGGAAAGGAGCTTACGAACAAAAAGGCGATAAATTACTTTTGGTAAAAAGAACTTCTCTGGATGCCGGTTCCGTAAAAGACATGGTCTTCCAGCTGAAGAAAGAAATCCCGACTTCCATAACGGTTATTCTATCCGACGCAGACGGAAAACCGATGATTACCGTTGGCGTTTCAGATGATCTGGCCGGAATCTATCAGGCCGGAGCGCTTATTAAAGAATTAGCGAAAGAAATCCAGGGCGGCGGCGGCGGAAACCCGGGCTTTGCCACAGCCGGAGGGAAAAATCTTGACGGGCTGGAAAATGCCTATCAGAAAGCGCTGAATATTTAACCGTAAACACTCAGTTTTCATCTTTACAATAGTCGGTGAAGACTTCAGCATAAAAATCCCGTTCACTTCTGAGCGGGATTTGTTGTGTTAATGGAATATTACCTCACGTTACTTCGCAGATTTTAAAAAACCTTATTGAGAAGCTTTGTAAGCCATTGATGAAAATATTGCTGTCCGGAGGTACATTTTTCTCTGTTGCGCATCAAAAAAACGACCGAACCAAGAAATGAATTACCGGTAATTCGCTCTAAAAAATTCCTGAAAATTTTCAGGAATTTTTTTTATAATTCCACTTTGGAACGATTCATGATTAATCAAAAAAAGAATAAACATTGGTTTATCTTAAATACAACAGATCACATGATATAAACTCAGAATATATGTTATTGTATTTAATATTTGAATAAAATGATATAAAACTCTTTTTTTATTAAAGACATTACACTTACACAAATTAATATAAACTACAAAAAATTAACATTATGAAACCGACACAATTTCTTTCAAAAATCCAGCTGGCCGTATTAACATTAATGATGAATTTTGCTTTCGTATGGGCCAGTGCCCAGGAAAAAGCAGCAGACTTAAAGGTAGATGTCGATGTAGATAAAGGAGGCAGTTCAGCCGGCATCATGTCAAATCCTATTTTATGGGTAGCAGGTGGCCTGATTATCATCCTGATCGTTGCTTTGGCAGCAAGGGGGAATGGAAACAGCAGAGCATAAAATAAATAAAGAGGATACCTGTTATCCTGCTCAAATTGAATTCATAAAGGCTGCCTGACTTTTCAGGCAGCCTTAAATTTTGTAGTTTTGCCAAAAAGGACCCCTACTTCAACCCTGGTTGAACTTTCAAGTTTCATCAAATCTCCCCGGCCGTGTTATCCCATTATTTTTAACAAAAGATTATATTTTTTGCTGTGGTTTTGTAACCTTCTTATCAATAGTTTTGTCTTTTCTATAAAGTAAACTAATGACAAAACTCTTAACTCCCTTATTTTTATTTTTTACGGTATTATTTTTCGGGCAGAATCAGCTGAAGGTCTTCAGCAAAGCCGATAAAAAGCCCATTTACAATGCAGCAGTCTATTGTGAGGATGAACTTCTCGGGAAAACCGACCTTAACGGTATTTTATCTTTTAAAACAAAATGTAAGAGAGTGGAAATTCTGGCCAGTAATTTTCAGGATGTGACGGCTGATGTAAAGAAATCGATGGAAGTAACGATGCAGCCTCTCTCTGAAAAAATGGGTACGATCGACAAAGTGGTTATCCAGGATAAAAGCGATCCGAAAGCCCTTCGAATACTCGATGAAGTGAACAACAGAGCCAAAGAAAATTCACCTAAATCCCTGGAATCCTACAATTTTAAATCCTACACCAAATTTTCCATCGATGTCGATAAAGATTCGGTGAATATCTATAAAAACTTCCTGGCGGTAAGAAAAGATTCGCTTTCTAAAGTGGATAAAAAGGAAGTGAAGCAGACAAAAAAAGATGAAAAAGATTCTCTGACGGCGGAAGATTTCATTCAGGCTTCGGCGGAAGGCCAGATGTTTCTCTGGGAAAAAGCAGCGGAGTACAAATATTCCAAAAGCTTCGGCGAAAAAACCAATATTATCGACAACCGGATGTCGGGTTTCAAAAATCCGATCTATGAAGCCCTTGCGATTAACATTTCCAATCTGGACCGGACTCCAAGACAGCTGAGACCGGAAAACAGGAAGCTGTTTAACTTTTACCTTTCCGATACCCTGCAGCTTGACAACAGGAAAACGTATGTGATTAAATTCAAGGAAATTACCGATAAGAAGAAACAGAACCCAAGAAAATTCAACGGCAAAATCTATGTGGATGCTGAAACTTACGCCTTAAAAAAGTTTGAAAGCAGCAGCAAAAAGAAGAACGAAGGCGAAATCGTCTCCATCTGGAAGCCCATCGGCGGAAAATGGTTCCTGGATTACGAAGATATGAAGGTGAAAATGGGAGACCAGAGTTTTGAAACCTCTAAAAAAGACAGCGTGAAAACGGGCGAAAAATCCAAATACAACAAAAAAAGCTTCGGCAATTACCTCTACGTGAAAAACCGGTTTTTTGATTTTGAACTGAACAAACAACAGAAAGCATCCGACTTTAAAGGCTATTCGCTGGAAGTTAAAAATTCCGACGGCAGCCTTCTGGAACAATACCGCACCGACAGCCTGACCGCAAGGGAAAGTGCCACCTACACCAAAATCGACAGCTTTGTACAGAAACATGATTTTGAAAAGAAACTCAATACCCTGACCCAGCTGCTGAGAGGAAACCTGCGGTACAAAATTATTGATTTCGATATCACCAGGCTTTTCAGCTACGACCAATACCAGGGCCTTCGTCTGGGCGCAGGCATCAAGCTGAATGAAAGATTCAGCAAAACCTTTTCGCCGGACGGGTATTTCGGGTACGGTTTCAAAGACCACCGCTGGAAATACGGTCTTGGCCTGGATGTAAAATTATCACAGAAAAGAACATCGGTATTCCGGATCGAATATATCGATGATGTTTTTGCAGCCGGACGCTTCAGCAATGCGATGTGGGACATGATGATGAAAATTCCGGATCTCAACCTCGATCTTCACAATGCTACATTCTACAGAAATCAGAAATGGGGTGCTTCCTTCCTTTACGATATTTCCAATTCGTTGAGTATGAAAATTGCGTTGAATAAAGAAAAACAACAGGCCCTCTTCGACTACCAGTATAAAAACCTGGGAAATGCCTTCGACAATACCAGTGCTGTCCTTTCCCTGAAATTCTCCCCGAGGGATAAGAATATCATGACGCCAACCGGAAAATATACCTATGAAAAAGGCTATCCGCAGATCTTCATGAATTACGAACAGGGATTCCGGACACTGGGCGGCAACCTGGATTATCACCGCTTGGATGCCTTACTCATCCACCAGTTCAGATCAAGACTGGGCTATACCAACATTAAACTTTTCGGAGGACTTTCTTCCGGAAACGCGCCGATCTGGAAAAACTTTGAAATGGCGGGACAAAGGGACCTGACTCTGGAAAAATGGACCTCTGCCGTCAGCACCCCTTCCAACCTGGGATTTGCCACTATGCCGGCCGGAACGTTCTTTGCCGATAAATTCGTCGCCTTTAAAGTCTCGCAATACCTGCCTTTCCGGTTCAAAACACTGGGTAAAAGATATTCCAACATCGAGCTTGAGTACCAGGCAGCCATCGGAAATATGAAAAACCGGGAAGACCATCGATTCATGTTCCAGGTGTTGGATCATTACTATCAGGAAGCCGGGGTGATGTGGAACGCCTTTTTGGGAAGCCGCTACAGCGTAGGTTTTTCTTACCGGTTGGGCTACTATCAGCCTTCAGCGTTTAAAGATAATTTCGGGATTAAGGTTAAATTCAATTTACTGAATTAACGGTATCCTGTATTGATGATCACTATTATTTCGACGGAGCGGACTTTTGGTCCGCTTTTTTATTTCCCGCAGACTGTACGAATTTCCACAGATGATGGAGTAATGGGCTGGAAGCCGGGTGAGGGAAGCCGGAAGTCTATGGGGTATATTTGTTAACCACGGATTTCCACAGATAATGGCGGGCTTTGAGAACCTACAGGGTTGATAAAATCTAAAAAATCTTTGATTTTTTTTCTTATGTGATCTGAAATACGTACAATGTTTTATTCTAAAATCTAATGTGACTCATGTGTCAGAAGCTTTGTGGTTAAAAATTCTCCCACGGATTGCACAGATTTTCACAGATGATAGTGTGGCTTCGAGTAACCTCAGCCACCGGATGAGTGCTCATTTCAGCAATAGGGCAAAAATCAAAGATTTGACTCATCTTCTATTTATATTGTTAAAGGAATTCGCGAACCTCTTCGAGATTTTTAAAAGCTTTTGTGCGCTTTTATAAGCATGAAGCATTGAACTTTTTTTTGCAGTATGAATATCTTTTGGGCCTTTTGACTTCGTCGAACCTTCGGTTTGTGGTTAAATTTTCCCATAGATTTACAAAGATGATAACGTGGCTTCGATTAACCTCAGCCACCAAAAAACTGAAAATCTAATGTGACTCACAGGTCTGAAATTCCTGGCAATTTAAAATCGCTGCAGATTGCATCTATTATCTTGATCCGTTCTAATTATTGAAACTCCCGTAATATTCCGTAACTTTTAATAAGAAAAATTTAATTTCCCTGCCTCAGTTATTAAAATTCAATTCATACCGGAACCCTAGTTTTGCAGCATCGAAATAAAACAATTATGAAAATCCACAAAACGATGGGGGTGTTGTTTTTAGCAGCATCACTTTTCCAGAACTGTAATGATGAAACTACGGATTCTAATGAAAATCCGGTTAATCAGAACATTAAAATCGAGAATTTCTCTAAAGAACCGGCTTTCGCTTATGGCATGAGCGGTTTTGAAAACCTGAACATCACCACTTTAATTTCCAGCTCCGATATCCTTACCGGAAGCCCGGGCTTTGTGTTTGCCGGACAGCCGGACGGAATGGGCATCATGAAAGATCCGAATTCAGAGGGATACCTGATGATCACCAACCACGAAATCACGAAATCGGTTTCAAGGGTTTATTTGGATAAGACATTCAAACCGGTAAAAGGAGAATATATCCTGAACGGGATCGGGGGAATGACCCGATTATGTTCCGCAACCCTGGCCACGGTGGCTGAGCATGGCTTCAGTGCCTTCCTTACCGCCGGGGAATCCGGAGAAGAAAGTATGGTGCATGCGATCAATCCGCTGGCAGCCGTTGCCCAGGCAACAGACCAGTCGAGGGTAAAACCGGCTTTGGGCAAGGCGTCTATGGAGAATGCCGTTCCGCTTCCTAAAGATGTTTCCAACGGGAAAACCTACATCATGATCGGTGAAGACCAGTCTTTCAGCTCTTCACACCAGTCGGCAGGACAGCTGATCATGTATGTTTCCGATACCCAGGGCGACTTAAACAACGGTAAATTGTATGCTTTGAAACGAACCAACAACAATTATACGGAGACCAACATGACGAAAGGGAGCCAGTATGATGTGGAATTCGTGGAAATCTCCAATGCCAAGAACCTTACCGGAGCACAGATCAACCAGAAAAATATAGATAACAACGCGATCCGTTTTTCAAGGGTTGAAGATGTGGATTACCGGAAAGGGGCCGGGAAAGGTAGGGAAATCTATTTTACCGCTACCGGAGAGTCTTCAGACGGGGTAAATCCAAAAGCCGGGCTGACGATGTGGGGAAGAGTCTATAAACTTGTATTAAACGAAAGCAACATGCTTACCGGAAAGCTTGAATTGGTGGCAGAAGGAGATTCCAGCCCAGGAAGCAACCTGATCAACCCGGATAACCTTTGTGTGACGGAAAATTACGTATACATCCAGGAAGACGGGGATTCCTACTACCCTGCCGCTACCCACGATTCATACATCTGGCAGCTGAACATCGGTACTAAACAGTACAAGCCGTGGCTGAACATGAAGCACAACAGAAACGATGCGGCATGGCAGACTGCTTACAACCAGTCCGGACAGCTGACGAAATGGGGATCATGGGAATTCGGAGCCATGATCGATATCTCAGACATCATCGGGGTTCCCAATACTTTTGCGGTAAACATCCACTCCCACACCTGGCAGAAAGATGCGTTTGCCAATGCAGACGGTGCCGGGGTAAATACCAACAAAGAAGGCGGGCAGACCATCATCATCAGAAACGTACAGAAATAAATTTACGATCATTCTTATCAGGTATCAGTAGGAGAAATTCTGCTGATACTTTTTATATCCTATGAAAATCATTCTTAAATATCCTTTCACCGTCTTTCTTCTCATCGTTTTTGCCGGTTTCGGGGCTTTGCAGTGTACACAGAATCAGCAGCCGCTGCAGGATGACCTTTCCGGAGTGAAAAAAGACCTTTTCAGAAACAATAACGACTTCCTGGGCCGGACCAACGAACTGATGAAAATGGTATCCGGAAATCCGGACCAGGCTTCGCTCCAAAGAAAATTCGGCGAACTCAGGACGACCTATAAAAAAATGGAATGGGCGGTCGAATATTTCCTTCCGCAGACCGCACGCTTCATCAACGGGCCTGCCCTTCCCGAAATCGAGATGCAGGAACACACGGAAATCGAACCTGAAGGCTTACAGGTCCTCGAAGAATTGCTTTATCCTTATGATCCGGCCAATAAAGAGGACGTGATCCGTATGCTGAAAAATCTTACCAATAAGAGCAATGCCATTAAAGTAAACTTCCAGGCCATTACCATTTCCAAAGACCAGGTATTTGATGCGCTGAGGCAGGAAGTATTCAGGATTTCCAGCCTGGGGATAGCCGGATTCGATACTCCGGTTTCAGGAACCTTTTTAAAGGAAATCCCCTATTCTTTAAATGCCGTAAAGACGACCCTTCAACAGATCGCCACGGAAAAATCAAAGGAAAAAGCACTTTCGAAAATCAGTTCGGAAATCGATGCTTCCACCATCTACCTGAAAAAGAACACGGATAAAAACACATTCAATTATATCGATTTTATCCCGGAGCATCTGAATGTCCTCACTTCGCTGATGATCGATTTTCAGAAGCAGGAGGATATCCCGGCCATCGAAGTTACTTCGGCCCTCAATAAAAAAGTAAGAACGTTCTACTCCAAAAACGCATTCGATCCCAATGCATTTGTTCCCGGAAAGCAGTTTGAGATGTCTCCTGAAAAGGTGAAACTCGGCAAACGGCTTTTCAACGATCATATTTTATCCGACAACAATTCAAGAAGCTGCGCCACCTGCCATATCGCGGAAAAGGCATTTACCGACGGACGGGAAAAATCCATGTCGCTTACCGATTCGCCTTTGCAGCGGAATACACCTTCGCTGAGCTATTCGGCTTTTCAGCACGGCCAGTTCTGGGACATGCGGAAGGACGACCTGGAAGGGCAGAGTTCTGCAGTGATCACCAATAAGGAAGAAATGCACGGCGACCTCAGCAAAATTATCGCGAAAATCAACGCCAATCCGGAATACCGTACCGCATTTGCAAATATTTATAAAGTAAAAAATGCCGAAATCTGGCAGCTGCAGAATGTACTGGCCAGCTACATCCGTTCCCTGGCGTCCTTCAGTTCGGATTTTGACGAATATATGAGGGGAAATAAAAAGGCAATGACGGAGAGCCGGAAAAAAGGGTTTAACCTGTTTATGGGAAAGGCGCAATGTGCCATCTGTCATTTTTTACCGCTCTTCAACGGAACGGTTCCGCCGAATTACACCAAGACCGAGCAGGAAGTCCTGGGAATTGCAGAGAATTTCTCCAATAAAACGGCCGATAAAGACCCGGGACGAGGCAAATTCCACGAAACGGTAGCGTTTTTACAGCATTCCTTTAAAACCCCCACCCTCAGGAATATTGCTAAAACGGCCCCTTACATGCACAACGGCGGTTATAAAACCTTACAGCAGGTAATGGAATTCTACAATAAAGGCGGCGGAAAAGGACTAGGATTGAAAGCAGGCAACCAGACGCTTTCCGACACTCCATTAAATCTTTCGGAACAGGAAATCTCCGAAATCATCGATTTCCTGAACGCACTCAACGATCATTAACAACAGTCCCGGAAATTCCGGGATTTTTTGTAATTTAAAAATTACACGCCTGGTGAGAATTCAGGCCGATTTCTGCAGGCCGAACGGATATCACCTGAATTTTACATAAAGCCCTTCTGTTCTAACGTGAATTTGACGATATTTAATTTGTTTCCATCAATGGAAAAAGAACAAAACATGAAAATGATCACGAATTTTAAACAGAGTTTTTTCCTTTATGGAGTGCAGACAGGATCATTTGATATTTGAGACTGTTATTGATAAGGTTAACAGAAGAAACTTCCGGCATCCAGCTTCCTTCTTCCAGTCTTTTAAACCGGGTTCTCATTCGGGTTCACGTTATTTTAACCTATAAAATTTTGTTAACCGGGCAAAACCGCACGGTAAAAACTTTTCTGTGCGGAGAAATATGATTAATTTTGAAAGGTTTTTTTATGAAAAGGATTTTATTGTTTTTCGGTCTTTTATGCTGGATTTTTGGTTTCTCACAATCGAAAGTTACCGCTATTGAAGGCATTACCATCGAAGACAAAAGCGATCCGAGAGCATTGGAAATCCTGAAGAAAGTCAACCGGATGTTCCGGGAGAATTCCCCGAAGACCCTGGATTCCTATTCTTACAAATCCTATGAAAAAATTTCCCTGGATATCGACGAAGACAGCATTTCGCAGTACAATAAGTTTTTTGAGGAAACCGGAATGTTCCGGGAAAAGCGCAGAAAAGATTCGCTGAACAACATTTCGGCAAGAAAAATATTTTCCAAAAGCAAGCTGTTCCTCTGGGAAAGGGCCCAGGAATTCCTGTACTCCAGACAGTATGGTGAAAAAATCAACATTCTGGACAACAGGATTTCCGGCCTGAAACAGCCGATTTATGAAATGATTGCCCTTCAGCAGAGCAACCGGGACAAGATTCCCGACCAGCTGAAACAGGAAAACCGGGGATTGTACCGTTTTTTCCTCACCGACACCCTGGAAATGGACGGCCGGAAAAACTTTGTAATCCGCTTCAGGGAAGTTAATTTTAAAAACCCCGATAAAAAGCGCAAATACAACGGGGCCATCTATATCGATACCGAAACGTACGGCATCAAAAAGATAGAAAATTTCAGTAAGAATAAAAACGACGGCATCATTACCAGCACCTGGATTTTCTTCCATAACAAATGGTTCCTGGCCCATGAAACCGTAAAGCTGAAAATGAGCAACATGAAGCTGGAAGAGGAAGGACTCCAGCATCCGGATGAAAAACCGGACCGTAAAAAGAAGCAGACTTTCGGAACCTATGCTTTTCTGACCTCCCGCTATTTCGATTATCAATCTCCTGCCGATAACAGCCCGGCAGATTTCAAAGGCTACACCTTTTCCGTAAAAAATATCCGCGGAAATACACTGGACCGGTACAGGACCGATCCTCTGACAGAACGGGAGAAAAACACCTATAAAACCATCGACAGCCTGGGCCGCAGGTATGACATCGACAATAAGGCGCAGATCCTGAGCGGCCTGCTGAACGGCCAGATCCGGGTAGGCGTAGTGGATTTTGCCGTCGATGAAATCGTGAATTATAATTCATACGAAGGATTCAGGGTCGGGCTGAAAGCCAAGCTGAATGAAAATTTCAGCCCTTATTTTTCTCCGGATTATACCTTCGCCTACGGTTTCAAAGATGATAAGTGGAAGTACCGGATCGGTCTGGATATCAAAACCACCCTGGAGAAGGATTCTTATTTCCGGGTAGATTACTATGATGACGTCACTGCTTCCGGTGAGTTTTACCGGAGGCTGTGGAATTTTAAGATGCGTATGGCCAATTACGGAAACAACCTGAATAACGACCGCTATTACCATTACAGAGGCGCTTCCGTCTCTTACCTGAATGATGTAACGAACGGATTGACTCTGGTTTTTGCGGCAAGGAGAAACCTTGAGGAAGCCCTGTTCGACTATTCATTCCGCGGAAGGGGTTCTTCGTTTGAAAATTTCAATACCCTGTTTACCCTGAAATATTCCCCGAATTCCACAAACATCATGACGCCGCAGGGAAAATCGCTGATCGACCAGAAATACCCTGAATTTTACTTTAATTATGAGCAGAGCTATAAAGTTTTTGGCGGGGATTTAAGTTATGTGCGCTTTGATGCCCTTTTCGTCCATAATTTTAAAACGTCGCTGGGAACCACCGGATTCAGGCTGTACGGAGGAATCGTTTTTGGCGGTGCCCCTATCTGGAAGAACTTCACCATGAACGGGCTGGCTTCGCCGAGAAGGGATTTTAATTTCAACCTCACTTCATTCCTCGGATTTGCTACCCTGGAAGGCGGAAAGTATTATAACGACCGTTTTGTGGCTTATTATTTCACCCATAAGCTGCCGTGGTATTTTAAAAGCTTTGGCCAGAACATTTCGAGTTTCGATTTTGTCCTGCGCGGAACCATCGGAGATATGGATAAAGCCGAATACCATCAGTTCAGGTTCCGCCCGCTGAACCATCTTTACCAGGAAGTCGGGCTGGAATGGAACAACTTCCTCTCTACGTACTTCAATCTGGGATTGTTTTACAGGGTCGGCTATTATACAACTTCGAACTTTAAGCAGAACTTTGCCGTTCAGTTCAAATTAAAATTATTAGAATTCTAAATCCATCCGGTCCTCTACCTGAAGCGGATAAAACTAAAATAACAAACAATGCAGAAAATCGAAATAAAAGCAGACCAGTTTTTTGAATTATTAAAATTAAAAGACACGTCGATGTGGGAAATTTTCGCCCAAATGATCGACGGAAACGAGAAAGAAATTATCTTTTTGGATAAAGAAGATAAAATCCTTTTCAATTATATTCTTCCTTCCAATACGGAACAACTGGAAGAAGACCGTACGGAGTTCTCGAAGCAGTTTGCCGATAAGCTGGCGAACCTGAATTGAGGGTGTGGGTACTTGAGCGTTTTAGGGCTTGAGAATTTGGGAGCAGGAGGGTTTAAGGGTTGGGAGTTTGAGAGTTTGAGAGTTTGGGAGTTTGAGCGTATAAGAGTTATTGAATACAAGATAAAAAATTTCAGTAAAAATAGATTTTTAATTAAAGATTTACACTTAAAAAAACATTCACATTAATACATTAATCCACTGACAATAAAACAGTTAAATGTCGTGAATATTCATCAAAATTTGTGTAATTTTCTATACAGAAATTTTCAGAACGGCTTTTTATGTTTGTAAAAGTTTAACCAACTAAATTTTTTACACATGAAAAAGAAAATTTTATTTTGTGCCATGATGGGAATTTCAGTTATGACATTTGCAAGAGTTCAGGCAGTTTGGACTTCTACTTGTGGAGTGAAGCATTACACTTCATTTTCCGATACGACTACATATTCGCAAATGGCAGATATAATTGAAGCGATTAATTACATTGAATGTGGTACAAAACCCCATGTAACAATTAATCCTTAAATCCATGAGGCGGAGTATTTCTCCGCCTTTTTAACCACAATTATGGAAAAAATATATTTACTAATAGTCTTTCTTTTTCTTAAAACGTCTGCTCAAAAAATAGAATTTGAGCCAACAATAAAGATAAGTTATGATGCTTCATTAAACTTAGGCGAGAGAAATCAACATTTTCAAAAATTTGTATTAATTGGAAATTCTCAGGATTATTATTTTGCTGCAGCTCAAAATTATCTGAATGATACCGGTCAGTATAAAGCAAAGGCTAACGTAGATACACAAACTGTAAGTGATTATTTTCAGGAAAGATTAATTAGAAAAAACGGAACGATCAGTATTTTTTTTAAATATGGTGATGGAAAAATAAGGTATAATGAGAATGTTTCTTTAAGATGGGTTCTATATGGACAAACTAAAATACTTAATGGAGTAAAGTGCCAGATGGCAGCAACAAATAAATTTGGAAGAAGATGGATCGCTTACTTTTCCAAAGAATATCCACAACCTTTGGGACCTTACAAATTCAATGGTTTACCCGGACTAATCTTTGAGCTTTATGATACAAAAGAAGACTACCATTTTACATTAACAAAAATTGAAAAGTATGACCGGGATTTTGAATTCAATTTAAATGAATTTAAAAACTATTCCAAGGATAAATATCTAAAGGCAAAATTTAATATGGAATGTACACTATCTGCCTTCACAGGATTAGAAATTGGTGCAGAAGAAATTAAATATTATGAGTCACTTCTGGAAAAGAGAAAGAGAATGGAGAATAATCCACTGGAATTAAAACCTTTTGAATAACAGTTGAGATTCCTCCGGACCAATAGATTCAGACGTTAAAAACCAAATATTAAAAAATGAAAAGGCTGTCTCCATTTTGATACAGCCTTTTCATTTTTTAAGACTTTTAATAAGTTCCTGGATTTGTCCGCTTAATTTTTCGGCAAGATCCTTATCTGAAAGATTGATAATAATTCCATGTTGACCACCGGTTGAATAATCATTATTTACCCCCACAATGCTTGTAGATGTTTCAAATAAATCTTCAATCTTCACTCCAAAAATATCCGCAAGTTTAGGAATATAGCCTGACTTTATATCTGTTGTTTCGTTTTCCCAGTTGACATACGTTAACCTGTCTACGTTCAGCATATCTGCAATATCCTGCTGGGAATATTTGGTTTTGCTTCGTAATTTTTTCAGATTGGTTCCTACACTCATGTTTTTGCTTTTATATAAATTCGTCTGAAAGTTAAAAAAAATTATTCATATTCCTAATCAATGACCGTTCAAAAACACATCCACCGTTTTCTTCGCTTCTGCAACATCGTGTACCCGCAGGATTTTAGCACCTTGCTGCAGGACTTTCAGGTGAAGCTTCTGGGTCTCTTCGTTAATGTCTGCCGGGGCTTTTCCAAGGGGCTTATAAATGAATGATTTCCTGGAGATCCCGATCAGTACGGGAAATTTTCCGAAACCGAGATACTGCACTTCATCAATCATTTTCATCTGGTCCTCTACGGTTTTGCCGAATCCGAAGCCCGGATCCAGGATAATATCCCGGACGCCTTTGGCCAGCAGTTCAGCAGTTTTCTCAGAGAAATACCGGTTGATGGAAACGGTAATGTCTTCAAACTTTATTTTATTATGCATGGTTTCGTAAGAGGGGTTTACATGCATCAGAATATAGGGAAGCCTGGTCCCGGCAACCGCGTCAAACATCCGGTCATCATACTGTCCGCCTGAGATATCGTTGATCAGATCGATCCCCTCGTTAAAGCCGAATTGTACCGTTCCGGAATAGAAGGTGTCAAGGGAAACCAAGACTTCAGGAAATTCTTTTTTAATTAAAGAAATTACATTCCCAATTCTGTCTGTTTCTTCGGCAGACGTCAGAAATTCCGCATTTGGTCTTGTGGACTGTGGGCCGATGTCAATGATTTCCGCGCCTTCCTTCAGCATCTTTTCTGCCTGCTTCAGAGCTGCTTTTTCATTATTGAATTTCCCGCCGTCGGAAAAAGAATCGGGCGTCAGGTTCAGGATACCCATGATTTTCGGGATCGAAAGATCCACGGGTTTTCCGTTGCAGTTTAAGGTATGAGGTCTGATAGATGATCCAGGATGTCGCATCCGGCAAAAATACGACTTCCTCGCCCGAACTCCAATATCCGGCTAAAAAACCCAGCCCTGATTTCTGCTACCTAAAACCTAATTCGTATATTTGGAAGATTAAGAAAATTTATGTCAGAAACTTCAGTACAGTTCGGGAAAATTATCAGTCAGTGCCGCGAATTATTCAGCAAAAAATTACAGGATTACGGCGCAGCATGGAGGGTTTTGAGACCGAGTTCGATCACGGACCAGATTTACATCAAAGTAAACAGGATCCGTACCCTGCAGATGACCGATAAGAAGATGGTGGACGAAAGTGAAGAAGATGAATTCATTGCCATCGTCAATTACTCGATCATCGGACTGATCCAGCTTGAAAAAGGCTTTTCCAACGATTTTAATGAAAATAAGGAAGAAGTTATGCAGCAGTACGACCGGTATGCTACGGAGGCCCGACAGCTGATGGAGCGGAAGAACCACGATTACGGCGAGGCCTGGAGGGATATGCGGATTTCATCGATTACCGATCTTATTTACCAGAAAGTACTGAGAACGAAACAGATTGAAGACAACCAGGGCGTAACGATTGTTTCGGAAGGCCTGGATGCCAACTATTTCGATATGCTGAATTATGCCGTTTTCTGCCTGATTAAGTTTTCTGAAAAAGCAAGCCCCGTAGAATAAAAAACAATCTGTTATGCTCAAAGGTTTATTACGTTTCGTTATTGCCGTCATCTTCATCCTTTCCGGTTTTGTAAAGGCGGTGGATCTGGTAGGTTTTTCCTTTAAAATGGAAGAATACTTTTCTCCTACGGTCTTCGATATGCCGTTTTTTGAAAAATTTGCCCTCCCGCTGTCGATTGTCGTCGTGGTGCTGGAACTTCTTCTCGGCTTCATGCTGCTGATTAAATTAAAGCTTAAGTTTACCCTTTCCGCTTTGATCGCCCTTTGTGTTTTCTTCGGCTTCCTGACATTCTATTCGGCTTATTACAACGTCGTAACGGACTGCGGATGTTTCGGGGATGCCATTAAGTTTACCCCTTGGCAGAGCTTTATCAAAGATGTTGCTCTGCTGATCGGCCTGATCATCGTATTCATACTGTATGGGAAGGATTTTAAAAAGAAAGATGCCTACAGCTACAGTCCTAAAAAAGAAACCGGAAATAAATTCAAATATATCCTTCTGGGTGTTTTTAGCATAGCCATGATCCTGGTCGGCGCGCATGGAATTGTTCGTGAACCGCTTATCGATTTCCGCGATTATAAAACCGGGACCGATCTGAAAGCCGAAAAAGTGAAAATCAATAAAAATCCTTCGGAATACAAGACCTTTTATTCTCTGAAAAATGCAAAAACGGGAGAAAAGGTAAAAGTAAACCAGGACGATTACATCAAAGAAACGAAATACTGGGCGGAAGGTTCCCCCTGGAAAATTGAAGAAGGCAAAAATGAATCGGTTTTAATTAAAGAAGGCTACAAATCGGAGATCGTAAAATTCAAGATAGAAGATCCGAGCGGACAGGAACTGACGGAAGAAATCATCAATGCTCCTAAAGCGGTGCTTGTTTTCTCGTACCACCCGCAATCGGTTTCGCCGGAACTGCTGAAGCAGCTTGAAGCCAAAGTAAAAACCCGGGGCGCTGCTGTGGTATATGGGGTTTCTACCCTTCCGGATACCTTTAAAACCATCAGAAACGCGATGATGGATGGCACTGCCATCAAAACCATTGCCCGCAGCAACCCGTTTGTCCTGACTCTGGAAAATGGAAAGATCGTGGATAAACAGCCGGCGAAGGACTACTTGAAACAATGAGGTAATGGTGAATTTTGCTTTGCAAGTCAATTTTCAAACTAACTGGTGAATCAAAACAAAATTGACCATTGATTCAAAGAAATTGACCATTGACCCAAAAACCACAAAAAGAAATAGTAGAGAGATGTTGAATCCGAGACCAACCTTAAACTTCGAACTTTAAACTTAAAACTATAGATAATGCAAAAATCCAATAAGCCGATTGCCGGTTATCATCTGTTGATGATCCTTTCCTCTGTGGACGGAGAATTTGCCCCGGAAGAAGGGATGCTGGTCCAGCAGTATTTGGCGGACGAATTCCCTTTTAAGATAAACCTTGATAATGAACTTGATACCATTGCCCTGCTCCGGCCGGAAGAATGGAAAGACCATTTTGAATTCCATGCACGCTGCTTCTACGACGATTCCACAAAAGAAGAACGGGATAATTTCATACAATTTGCCAAATCCCTCATCAAAGCGGATAATGTGGTTACCGACGAAGAGCATACTTTTTATACGCTTTTGAAGAACCTTTGGAATATTGATAAATCAGAACATTAAAACAGACCGGACCACGCGGTTTAAACTTTAAAATAAATTTTATGAGAAGAAAAATAGTAGCAGGAAACTGGAAAATGAACAAAAATGTAATTGATGCCCAACAGTTGATGGTTCAGTTGCTAAGCTATAAAAACAACCATTCGCCGAACTGTGAGGTGTGGATCGCTCCACCGGCTTTATACCTGATGATGGCGAAGGATATTTTTGAAAAAGATGAGATTGGCGTTTTTGCCCAGGACATGAGCGAGCACGAAAGCGGAGCCTATACCGGGGAAATTTCTGTGGAGATGCTGGAATCCATTGATGCTACCGGTTCTTTGATCGGGCACTCCGAAAGAAGGCAGTATCATGGTGAAACGGATTCCCACTGCAACAGAAAAATAAAGCTGGCCTTGGATAAGGGCCTGATCCCTGTATACTGCAACGGTGAAACCCTGGAACAGAGAAAGGCGGGCGAACATTTCGAGGTGGTAAAAAACCAGACGGAAGTCGCTTTGTTTACCCTTTCTGCAGAAGAAATTAAAAAAGTGGTCATCGCTTACGAACCGGTTTGGGCCATCGGCACCGGGGAAACAGCCAGTCCTGAACAGGCACAGGAAATCCATGCCCATATCAGAAGCACGATCGCTGCAAAATACGGGCAGGAAGTGGCAGATGAAATTTCGATCCTGTACGGAGGTTCCGTAAAACCGGACAATGCAAAGGAGATTTTCTCCCAACCCGATATCGATGGCGGACTGATCGGCGGAGCAGCGTTGAAATTAGAAGATTTTTCTAAAATCATCGAAGCCTTCAATTCATAGGCACCATAAAATCAGCATACATTAAAACCACCGGATCCGGTGGTTTTTCTATTTAAGTCCATAAAAATAGATAGGCTAACAAATCAGAATCTGATATCAATTATTTTCAGAAAAAAAATCAAATGGTTCAGGATTTAAAACAGAATGGCTACTCACAAAAACTTCTTGATAATTTAATTAAAGTTGCTTTGCAGATTTTGAAAAGTTTTGCAGGTAGGTTCCGGAAGAGGTCAGCCGGAAGAGTTTTCAGATTCTATTTTCCGATCTTTTGATCTCACTTCTGCTTCAGGTTCAGATCGAATAGACAATCTACATTACTTTTATGTTGAAGATAAAATGATGCACTTTATATTCAATGACATGGCCGGATAGGAAATATACATACAGTTTTTTATGATAGATCCCGGGAAGCGGGCGGGAAAGCGGATAGATCAGTTTGTTTTTTTCCGTATACGCGGGAATGGTTATTCCGTAAGTTTCTTCGATTTCAGCAACAATAATATGCCGAAAGTTTTCCTTGAATAAAGACATAAGGCTTTTATTATGATTCAGTTGATGTAAAAAGTATATACGCGAAAATGCAGGTTCCGGATTTAAAATGAAGACAATTCATAAATAAGGGGTATTAAAAAGTCTGAGCCTGATTTGCCATCTACACTTTAAATCTGCCGGATGCGTAAAATCAATGAGGATCTATTATTGGAGCGTAATAAACTAACATCAGTTCGATGATATTTGTTTAAATCTCAATTGCTTAGTAAAAGAACAAACCCGAATGAATATTTCAGGATTTAAAATAGAGCTTTACGGAGTATAAATAGGATCGTTTGATATTGGAGACTGTCACCGATAGGTAACCGAAAAAACTTCCGGTTTTCCTCTTTCAGCCTTTTAATCCGGGTTCTAAAAGCTGTTCTTTATTTTGAATTAAAAAGAACACAGATCATCTGAAACATTCGGAGAGCCGTGAATCCACTTCTATTGATCCTGACGATAAAAAAAGTCTCCCGGTTTCAGGAGACTCAGAATATTTTGAAAACTATTTAATATCAACGACGTACATCGTCCCTTTATCTACTTTTCCGGTTTTAGGAAGGATTTTCGCTTTAGGGTTTCCGCTTCCGTCGTCTACGATGCCGAAGTCGTCATCATTGAAAACAGCCAGCTTGTTGTTTCCGAGATAAACGATCCCTTCGAATTTATCATGTTCATACCCCAGTTTGGCCACCAGATCCACGGCAAGGGTTTTGGAAACGGCCAGGATCCCGGCTGCGGAAATTTCTGCCCAGGTACATTGTTCCAGTGCCTTTCCGTTGATCTTCATTCCGTCCGCTGCGCTCAGGTCTGATCCGTTCACATCGGTAGCTCCGGAAAGATTGATGCGGTACACCTTTTTGATGCCGCCCTGGGAACCGAAGTTTCCATCTCTTTCGATAACCAGGAATTCCGTACTGCTCAGTGCCGTAATGTCACATACCGAGTCGGAAGCACCTCCATCCTGCTGATACATGAACTGTTTCGTCTGTCCGGTGGCGATATCGAAAGTAACGATCCTCGTTAATGTTTTATTGGTAGCCAGACTTTTGCTCGGTACATACATCATCGACTGGATGGTACCTACAAGGGTTTTTCCGTCCGGTGTGATGCACAGGCCTTCCATTCCGCGGTTTGCTCTTCTTTTGGCAAGAACTGCCGGCAGCTTCCGCGTTCCCGTATTCACCCCGATCGGGCTGATTCTTTCCATTTCCACGCCTTCTGCCGTATAATGTACGATATGCGGACCATACTCATCGGACACCCAGAATGTACCGTCGGCTGCTGCCACAATGCTTTCACTGTCCATTCCGTAAGGATCCGTTCCCAGTACCGTGCCGTTGGCATCATAGGCCACTTCTCCCGTGCTTCCCATGCCGGCAGGGTTCGGAAGTCCGGTAATCGGCTGTCCTGAAGGATTCTTAAGCCTGATGTATTTAATGACTTCAATATTTCCTGAGGCATTGATTTTAAAATGCATGATGGTAGGGGTAAAAGCAGGTGAAAGGAATTTTTTCCCGTTCAGGTAGTCCGTATTGGGACCACGGTCTGTAATGACATAGAACTCTCCTTTTCTCGTGGGATGCGCCGCTGCTCCGGATCCGAATCCTCCGTTGATCACATCCACTCCGTTAACGGTTGCCAAAGTGCTGAAAGGAAATTCCTGAGGCAGCCTGGAATAATTGATTTCCGGACCGCTATCAGTCGTTTCAAAATCTTTACAGGCGGTAAGCGCAGTGAGCGTCAAGACAGAAAACAGTATTTTTTTCATGTTGGTTTATTGTGACGCGAAAGTAATGATGCTGTATGAACTGATGTTTAAGAGAATACTAATTATAATTTAAATAAACACTTGCTTTATTAATTTAATGAATGTCTGACCTGCTTTTCTTATCATTAAATTAACCATAAATGATAAAGCCTGGAGATTTTATTTATATCTGACTGCATGTGCCGGACAAATAAAAAAAGTCCGGATCCTGATGCAAAGAATAAAAGTTTAAAAATATCGCCCTGACTAGAAATTTTATCTTATTTTTATCACAAATACAATACTCCAATTTACGATTTTTCAATATTTTACCTATATCTATTTGACCATTAAAAATAATTATTATATTTGCGGTGGAGTCTTTTAAAGATTAAGCTGAAATTTAAATATAAAATGAAACATATACCTCAAGCTTTTTATCCCGACGGGTTTTTTATATGCACAGGTAGTGATTTAAATTAATTTTTTAATGTTACTGATTCTGCAGCCACCCACCACATTTTCCGGAAATCCGTTAAAATGGCCTGTTTATGGCGGAACAGATAGGAAAACGATTGGATACAGAAGGGGTAGCAGAGTATATACAGGTTCCGGAATTCTTAATCATTATTGAATAAAAATCACCAACCGCCCTCCAGCCATTTTACGAAATAGTTCCATTCGGTTTTGCGGTAACCAGCAGAAGAATACATCGCGGAACCGGGTTATCGAACAGATTAATATCTTCTTACCTAAATATATCATGTTGTATGAACTTCAAAAACATCCATATAGGAAATTTTATTGAAACCCGAGCAGCCGAAAAGAAAATGGAATTGTCCCGTATCTGCAGTTATATGAAATGTAGCGAAGAAGAAGTCTATCACACGTATGGCTCCGATGAGATCAGTACGGAAAAACTCCTGAAATGGAGCAAGCTGCTCGACTATGATTTTTTCAGAATTTATACCCAGCATCTCATCCTCTATTCACCACCCGTAAATATCAGAGAAAAAACTGAAACAAAAACGCAGCTTCCTGTTTTCCGGAAAAATATCTATACCCGCGAAATTATCGACTTTATCCTTGAGCTTATTCATACCGGCATCAAAACAAGAGCGGAAATTATCCAGGAATACCGTATTCCGAAAACGACCCTTTACAAGTGGATCCGTAAAAAATAAAAATGCGCTTAAAATGAAAACACCTGATTACCGGAAAATCTACCAGGATATGATCCGGATGAAATACCCTGAAAAGGAATTACTCTGCAGCCCTATTTTAAATAAAAAAAACATCGACCTTCTGGATATTATCCGTCTGAATGCCATTATTGCCGGAAAAAGCGATAAGAAAAAAATACAGGACAACCAAAAGCTGAAGTCGTATGACCGGAATACCATTCTTAAAATCCTGCATTACCAGAAAAAATATAATCTCAACAATACCCAGACGGCCGACTATTTCATACTCAGCAGAAATACGGTTGCCAAATGGAAAAAACTTTTTCTTCCCAACGGACCAGCTTTGGATTAACCGCCCTTTTAAGTAAGATATTCAGGCGCCATTTAAATTTATCACTCACCCGGGGTTTATGATTATAATCATAAAAAAATACCGTAACTTTTAGTATATCTGGTATTAAATTTTATATTTTTGCCCAAAAAAAATATGAAAAGGATCATTTCGATGCTGTGTTTATCGGCAATTTCACACCTTAGCGGGCAAGTAGGTATTAATACTAATCTTCCAAAATCAACACTGGATCTTACCAAATCCACGGCTTCAACTCCGGACGGATTGCTGACAGTACGAATGACCGGTACGGAACTGGCCGCTAAAGATAACCTCTATGGGGTGGATCAGAATTCCGCGGTAGTCTACGTAACCGCCGTACCCGGCACCCCAACCTCAAAAACCTCCAATATTACCACTCCGGGATTTTATTTTTACAATAACGGGATCTCAAAATGGGTAGGGCTGAGAATGCCTAAGTTCTTCTATATGCCTTCCATCCTGTTTGATACCACGATCCTTGGTGCCAAGACCAAAGATCTTTACCAGCTGTATTATAACCAGTTTAATACTCCGCAGGTATCCAGCACCGGTGCTTCCGGAAAAATCCCCGTCCTCGGTAAAAATGATCTTGAATATTATATCACCTATTACGATACCAACGCATTCACCAATGTGACGATTGATGCCAACGGGGTAATGAATTATACAGTGAGCAATAATGCGACGGATGCCAGCTTCATGAATATTGTATTTGTAGTAAAATAAAAACTTAAGAATGAATATTCAGAAATACAGATTGAAATTATTAACGGCTGCATTTTCTCTGTCCCTGATATCGGTATCGGGGCAGTTTACGATTACAAACCCTCTTACGACCAAAGATATGACGGGGATAAGAGTCGGAGACAATGCGTATCTTACTGCAGCCAACGGGGTAGACCCCAACGGAGCAGGATGGTTGAGACTTACCGAAGCCAAAACCAACCAGAAAGGATTTATGTATGTGCTTCAGGGATTTCCCACCACGCTGGGGGTAATTGCCGATTTCGAATACAAAGACTGGCGGAATATAGATGACGGGTATTTCGGAGCAGACGGATTTTCCGTTTATTTGTTTGATGCCACCGTAACGGATGCCAATTTCAAACTGGGAGGCTACGGCGGTTCGCTGGGATATGCAACCTACAGCAACCCGGCCGGAACCACCGGATTATCCGGGGGCTACCTCGGAATAGGGCTCGATGCTTACGGAAACTATGCCAATAACGGAGAGAACAGGAACGGGGCGGCACCTGCCGGTACCCTGACTTCAGGAATGCTTCCCAATGCTTTTGTGCTGAGAGGCCCGACGAGTGCGACCTACAATAATTCAAACGTTTATCTTGCCAGCAGCCCGCTGGGCGACCGCAGCGGAACTGTGGAAGCCATCAGGCAGCGTAACGAAATCGATTACAATACGCTTACGGCAACACGGCCTGCAGACAATATTTTTTACCGAAGGGTTCAGGTAGTTATCACCAAGCCGGGTAATGATTATGTGGTAACCATCAAATGGAGAAAGGAGAACCAGACGACTTTTACGCAGGTTCTTTCCTACACGCTGAGCTCAACGACCTATCCTATCCCCGCCAATCTTAAACTGGGCTTTGCCGCTTCCACCGGGGGAGGATTCAACTTCCAGGAAATCAGGAACATCATCCTCACCACTCCCGGAAACCTGAGGGTAGACAGCCGTTCGGACAGCTATTTTACGTGTAATGACAATACCAGCAACATCACTTTTAAAGTAGAAGTAAGCAACGATACCGATGCCGCGCTCAACAGCATCGATTTTAACGGAACGGTAACGGATGAAAACAACAATGTCCTGGACCTGTCTAAATTTTCGATTACGAGTCTTTCGACAACAGGATTTACCAATACCAATCTGCCGACTTCAGGATTCACGTCCAACACCATCAGCGGGACGGTAGGACTGACGGCCAAAACGTCAGGAATTGTTACCATTACCGGAAAATATTTTAAGAAAGGCCTGGGGAACAACCATAGTTTCAGAATGGTTTCCAACGTATCTTCCAACCAGATTACGGATTTCGATACCACCAATAATACGGCAGTGACCGCTATTGAGATCAGGAAATGTTCGGTCATCAGCAACCCGATGCTTCCGGCTTATTCCAAATAATTGATCTTCAGCTGTTTTCCTGAATAAAAAACAAAAAGAGCGTACCATTGGCGGTACGCTCTTTTTTTATAACAGCCTGTGCTAATTATGATTTTTTTGCTCTCTGTAAAACTTCGTCTACCATTCCGTAGCCTTTCGCTTCTTCGGAAGTCATCCAGTAATCCCGGTCGGAAGCTTTTTCCACCCAGTCATACGTTTGTCCTGAATGTTCTGAAATAATTTCGTAAAGCTCTTTCTTCAGTTTCAGCATCTCTCTCAGGTTGATCTCCATATCGGAAGCAACTCCCTGAGCACCTCCTGAAGGCTGGTGGATCATTACCCTTGAGTGTTTCAGTGCAGAACGCTTGCCCTTCTCCCCTGCTACCAGGAGTACCGCGCCCATGGAAGCGGCAATTCCCGTACAGATCGTCGCTACGTCCGGCTTGATGATCTGCATGGTGTCATAAATTCCCAATCCGGCATATACGCTTCCGCCCGGAGAGTTGATGTAAATCTGAATATCTTTTGAAGGATCGGCACTTTCCAGGAATAAAAGCTGTGCCGTCACGATGTTGGCTACCTGATCATCGATCCCTGTTCCCAGGAAGATAATCCGGTCCATCATCAGACGGGAGAAAACGTCCATCTGGGCTACGTTCAGCCTTCTTTCTTCCATGATATACGGCGTAAGGTTTGTAGGGCCGTACATGTTCATATATTGATCGGTAGCCAGACCGTTGTTTCCTAAATGTTTCGTAGAGAAATCTCTGAATTCTTTTTTAATGTCCATATTTCTGTTTGTATTATGATATGTTACGAAGTTGAAGTTACAACTTTTATTCCTAAAATTTTATAGGACTTTTTGTCACAGAAGTGAAGGACGATTGTCCGGCTCTATCTTTTGCGGTTGACATAAATCCCTTTGATAGGCGAATACTCGATCATCTCGCTTAATTTAATGGAGGCCTGCTTCATCAGCATGATTTTCTGTAAAAGCTCGAAATACTTTGTCTGGTCAGAATCTCTGTACAACTCGAGATCTTTGGCCGTCTCCGCAATCAGGTAATCGATGTACCGGTATTTATGCAGCAGGATATCCCCTTTCACCTGATCGGCGATCTTATCTCCGTAATTCGGCGGGAAGATGTTTCTGGAAGCCCAGTTTTCAAGTTCGTTGGCCGGAAGCAGTGCATCCACTACCTTTGTCGTAATTTCTTCGTCCATGAAAGTAATAAAGAAGTTTCCGCTTCTCAGTTCTTCCTTCTGAATGCCTTCTTTTACGTGTCCGATGATCATTTCATTGCCTTTTACCATGAAACGGTATTCCTCTTCGTCAAAATGGTAAAGGATTTCCTCGATCACGGTAATCTGGTATTCCTCCTCGCTTTCGTTTTTCCTTTTCAGTACGATATCGCCGAACATCAGCATGTGGTCGATCAGCTTATTTTCCATAAACAGGACCTCAAACAGGAAAGGATCGGATTTTTCTTCATCCAGGGGAACCACATCCATTTTCACCGGAGCAGCTTCCTTTTGCGGCGGCTGTACATGATGCGTCTGGCCCTGCGTAATCTGTTTCTGGACATTCAGCTCGTTAAACAAACTCTGCTCCGAAAGGCCGAACTTACCGGAAACCTGCTTCAGATACACCTCCCTTTTTAAAGCATTCTGAATGAAAGAAACCGATTTTACGATATCGCGGATCGCCTCGGCTTTCTTGATGGGATCATCTCCTATATCTTTCAACAGGATTTCCGCTTTGAAGTCGATAAAATCCATCGCTTCATTTTCGATGAATTTCTCTACATATTCCTGAGGGTGTTTCCTGGCGAACGAATCGGGATCATCGCCGTCGGGAAACAGCAGGACGCGGATGTTCATCCCTTCGGTGAGCAGCATATCGATGCTCCGGAAACTCGCCTTGATCCCGGCATTGTCCCCGTCAAAAAGGATGGTCACATTTTCCGTTAGCCTTTTAATGAGTTTTATCTGCTCCGTGGTCAGGGAAGTTCCTGAACTTGCCACTACATTTTCAATGCCCGACATGTGAAGCGAGATCACATCCATGTACCCTTCTACCAGAAGACAGATGTTTTTCCGGGAAATCGCCTGCTTGCTTTGGTTCAGCCCGTAAAGGACATTGGATTTATGGTAGATCTCCGTCTCCGGAGAGTTGAGGTATTTGGCTGTTTTTACATTGTTCCTCAGGATCCTTGCCCCGAATCCCAATACCCTTCCCGAAAAGCTGTGGATCGGGAACATCACTCTTTCGCGGAAACGGTCGATTCCGGCCGGTGAATTCTCCGGGAAGATCGAAAGCCCGGATTTTTCCAGGAGGTCTTGGGTATAGCCTTTTTCCAGAGCATATTCGGTAAAGGCATTTTTCTTTTCTGGGGAATAACCGAGCTGGAATTTTTTGATGATGTCATCGCGGAGCTCCCGTTCTTTAAAATAAGAGAGACCGATAGCCTTCCCTTCCTCCACTTCCCAGAGAAAATTCTGGAAGAAATCGTTGGCTACCTCATGGATTTTATAAAGCTGATCCCGCTCCGATTGTGCCATTTTTGCTTCCTCGGAAAAATCCTTCTGGTCTTCTTCGATCTCGATGCCGTATTTTTTGGCGGCATGGCGAAGGGCTTCGGGATAGGTAAAGTTTTCGATTTCCATCAAAAAAGAAATCGCCGTTCCGCCTTTTCCGGTAGAGAAATCCTTCCAGATCTGCTTGCTGGCCGACACCACAAAACTCGGGGTCTTTTCTTCATGAAACGGGCTGAGCCCTTTGAAATTAGACCCTGCCCTCTTCAGCTGCACATATTCGCCGACAATCTCCTCAACACGGATTGTGGAAAATATCTTATCAATGGTCTGCTTAGAAATCATGTGCAAAAATAGACAAAATTTACTTTTCGCCGGCAAGATCTTTGGGAATTGGTGGATTAAGTTTTGGAGAAAAACGGGACCTCTGTTGGATTACGCGAAGGCGCAAAATTCTTTTAATAATTGAGTGTTTTTAAGGCGCAAGGAATTTGACGCTGTTAAATTTTTATACCGGTGATATTAATTCCTGAGATTTTTATTCTTTCTAAATCAGCATTCTTCAATTTTACAGGAGATAACATCCTGGCGCATTTTGCAGCATGAATAAAAATGTTTTTAAGTCACTGCGTATTTCAAAATTATCATGTTGCTAAATGATGGAAAATGAATTAATCTTATTTTGTCAGAAATAATATCTTATTTTTGAAATGAATAATAACCACTGATGACAAAATCTATCCGATGGATATTTCTGCTATTTTTTTGCCGTCTCCATTTTATTTGTTCTATATCTTGAATTCGGAGGAAACTTTGTCCTCAGCACTTCCTACAAGAGATCAATCACTTATGAAATAAGCAGCAACAGAAAACTCCCTGAGAATTTCACCCTATTTTACAATACCTTTTATCCGAATTCCCTATCTTCCGATTCCTGGAACGACAGGCTCTGCGCTTTGGTAAAATCAGATTCTTAGGAAAGGACTATTCATGCAGCTGTACAGCTTACCGGTTGTTTCCTGTTTTAGAAATTAATAATAAAAAATGAATCGATCAGTTTTTAACCGCATGCCGCATTGAGCATCATTTCAATCAGAAAGAATGCCTCGCCTCTAATTTTGGTTACTATAATTTTCCGGAAAACAAAAAAAAGTATTTAAAGTTTCAGAATCTTTATTTCACAAAGACCTTAAATATTTAAAGCCCCTTGAAATGGCAGAAATTATAGCTTTGCATGAAAATCCGGTAAGATATAACCGTATAAATCCTAAAAAAGCTCAAAAAAGAGCAGTGCATTTCCACACCCTTTATCTAAATAATTTCAAAATGAAAAATTCATTTTTTAATCTAAACAAGTAAAGCTATAGAACCTAATCTTATATGAGTATCCGGGTTATGATATCACCAGTAAAAACTTCCGGCTTCCATCACCCCTCTTCCGGCCTATTCAATGAATCACTTTCTCAGATTCCCGCTAAATAATTATCTTTGTTTTAAAAATATGCAATTCACGATTCATCATATGGAGGAATGGCAGGCTGTTGCCGAAACGGTCATTTCAGAATTACAGCACCCTATTTTATTGTTAAAAGGAAATTTAGGGGCAGGAAAAACCACTTTTACCCAGTTTCTGCTTAAAAATCTCGGGAGTACCGACGAAGTAAATTCCCCGACCTATTCTATTGTTAACGAATACAGTACCCCAAAGGGAAAAGTTTACCATTTCGACCTGTACCGCCTGAAGAACATTGAGGAAGCCTACGACATCGGTATTGAAGAATACCTGGACCATGCTTTTCTATGCATCATCGAGTGGCCGGAAGTATATGAAGAAGACCTTTACGGGCTTAAGTATCACGAAATGAGTATCATCAACACGGGCGAAAACAGAGAAATCACATTCGGGTAAATCGTTTAAATATTATGTATCTTTGCTGCTGAATTTGAATGTAAAATAACGATCTGTAAGAACCTAATTATTTTAAAGGATGAGTACTACAAACATTTTTACTCCTTTTACCGAAGAGGAACTGATGCCGAAAGAAGAAAAGCTGGAAGTCATTAAAAAAGGAAAACAATTCAGCATAGGAATTCCCAAAGAGACTTCGCTGAATGAAAGGAGAACCTGTATAACCCCCGATGCCGTGCAGGTTTTAGTAGAAAGTGGTCATGAAATCATCATTGAGGCAGGAGCCGGGGAAGGTTCATTTTTTACAGATCTGCAATACTCGGAATCAGGTGCAAGGATTACCAGTGATCCGAAAGAAGCCTTTTCCCAGGATCTGATCCTGAAAATCAATCCGCCTACCGAAGACGAAATCGATTACATGCGCCCGAATACCTACCTGGTGTCGGCCCTGCAGATCAACCTGCGGGATAAAGCGTACTTCCTGAAGCTGGCAGAAAAAAAGGTCAATGCCATCGCCTTTGAATTTATTGTGGATGAATACAGGCAGCTGGCCCTGGTAAGGCTGGTCGGGGAAATCGCAGGAACGGTATCCATCCTCTATGCTTCCGAACTGCTGGCCCTGTCCAACGGGCTGATGCTCGGAGGAATCACCGGGGTAAGGCCGGCGGAAGTGGTGATCATCGGAGCCGGCATCGTAGGCGAATTTGCCACCAAGGCAGCCATCGGCCTGGGCGCAAGCGTAAGGGTATTCGACAATTCCCTTTCCAAGCTCAGAAGGCTTCACACCCTGGTCGACAGCAGGGTTCCCACCTCGATTATCGATCCTAAAGAACTTAAAAAAGCCCTGCGAAGAGCCGATGTGGTCATCGGAGCCCTTCCCAGACTGAATATGACGCCGATCGTAACGGAAGAGATGGTAATGAAAATGAAAACCGGAAGCGTAATCATCGATATTACTATTGACAACGGAAAAGTGATCGAAACTTCCGAACTTACCAATATGGAAGACCCTTATATCGTTAAACACGGCGTGATCCACTGCGGGCTCCCGAACCTTACTTCAAGGATGCCACGGACCACAACCAAAGCCATCTCCAACTTCTTCCTCTCCTATATTTTAAACTATGATGAAGAAGGCGGATTCGAAAACATGCTGGTGCGCAAAAACGAAATGAAACAAAGCCTCTACATGTACAAAGGCCGTCACACGAAAAAAATAATCTGCGACCGTTTCGGGCTTACGTATCACGACATCAATCTTTTAATTTTCTAATGAAGAAACTCAAGTTTTATATGATCGGTCTCCTTCCAGGGCTTGTGATCGTATTTTTTATACTGAACAAAAAAGGGGCAAGCTGCAGCGGATACCTTCCGAACAGCCGGGTCATTGCAGAAACGCTGTCGAAAGATTTCAAATATTCCGACGCTTTCAAGGCAGAAATGGCCGCTTTGAAAATCGACGAAAAATTTTTGAAGGACAGCATCATGACCAAAGGGAAAGTCGATTTCGATAAAAGCCATGCGCAGAAAAAACCCTGCCCGGATTACCTGCTGACCTATCCTGAGGATAAGCCGAAGTACGAAATTACGTTTGAAAAATGTGACGAGCAGGCCACGATGAATTCTTTAAGGAAGCTAAAATAAATCTATTAATTGGAAAAATGATTTCCCTTTAAACTCCATTGTCACTGACTGATGCTTACAACAGGTAAGGCACCGGTTATACCAAACCGATCAAACGAAAAAAGGGCTAATAATAACAGATTCCGGAAAAATGGACGGCAATTACTACATGATATATGATTACCTGATTTTCGTCGGGGTATTTGCCATTTTCTTATTCCTGACACTCAGCATCTGGTTATTTATTGAAAACCGGAAAATCAGGCGGAAGAACGCCCGGCTTTCGGGAGCCAACAAAATGATCCGGCAGCGTCTGGACGAAGTTCAGCTTGAGCAGATCGGTACGAAGCTGAATCCGCATTTATTCAAGAACATCCTGAATTCCGTGCAGTCGCATGCCTACCACACCTACCGGTCTCTGGATAAGCTTGCCAATGTACTGGATTATATCCTGTATGAAAGCGACAGCAGGTTCGTAAGCCCGAAAGAAGAGCTGGATTTCGCTTTGAGCCTGATCGAAATCAATAAAATCAAAATCAATCCGCTTTTCGACTTCAGGATCAAATCCAGAATCAATACCTCGGATGAAGTGTATAAAGAAAACGTTTTCGCCCCGCTCCTTTCGGTAGACCTGATCGAAAATGCATTCAAACACACGGATTTTCTGGCGCAGGATTCTTTTATTTCCATTCATCTGGAGCTTGAAAACCGTATCTTTACCATGAAGGTGAGCAACAAAGCTTCCCTGAAAAATGTCCTGGAAAAAGAAAAGAGCGGCTTCGGAAGCCAGTCGCTGAACCAGCGGCTGAAAATGATCTATGGTGATTTTTATACCCTTACCAAGACTTCAAAAAATGGGATTTTTACGGCGGAACTCACAATCAATTTAGGAGAATTCTATGATAAAATGCGTTATTCTTGATGATGAATTACTCGCCATCAGCTATCTGAAGCTGCTGTGTGAGCAGATCGATGGCGTAGAGGTGGTAAAAGCATTCAACGATCCTGAAATTTTCTTAAACGAGATTGAACACATCGACTGCCACATTTGTATTTTAGATATCGAAATGCCCGGAATAAATGGTCTCCGGGTAGCCGAACGGATTTCAGGTTCGAAAAAAATCATCTTCACCACCGCCTATAAAGAATACGCTGCCGAAGCATTCGACCTGAATGTCGTGGATTACGTCCGCAAACCCATTAAAAGAGAGAGGCTTGCCCAGGCTTTTGAAAAGGCAGCCGAACTGATTCAGAAAACCCATAAAAAAGACTTCATCGAATGGAATACCAGCATCGGCAAAACCGTAATCTTTACCGGCCAGGTTGCTTACATCAGAACTTCTGAAATCGACAGCCGTGATAAGGACCTCCTGCTGAAAGACGGCACTACCATTGTTCTGAAAAATCTGAATTTTAAAAAGCTTCTCGAAATGCTTCCAAAAAAAGATTTCGCCCAGATCAATAAAAAAGAAGTCATCGCCCTTTCCTCCATCAAGGCCTTTTCAGCCAGCGAAATTGTTACCACAATACCCATGGAAGATCATTTTTTAAAACTTCAGATCGGGGATACCTACCGCAACTCATTGCTGGAGATTTTCGGAAGATAAATGTTTGAAAGGTGCCCGGTTGCATTTAATATGAATTCGGCGTAAGAGTCAGGCTGGAAGAGGGAAGCCGGATGCCGGAAGTTTCCTTCTCCAACATTACAATCAAAAACATTGATTATTAAATAATTCAATGTTCAAGGTAGTTTGATGAGCCCCACCCTGCAGGGTACGTTCCGCCAGAAACTTAAACCTCCTCCGTTGGACTTTTATTACATTATTTGCAGCCTTTGTTACATTTAAAAAAAATCCGTGCTCATCAACCATTTATTCTTAAGAAATTTATACCCATAAAAATTGAAACGAACTATGAATTTGGGGAAATACAAGAACATTATTTTCTATTTCAGTACCATTGCTTTTTTTTCATGCCTGATGTACTGGTTCTTTGTAGAAGGGAAAACGCTGGAGATCGGGGAAAACATTGCTCCGGCCAAATCTACCGGCGGTACGATGTGGCAGAACTTTGCCGATTCATTTCTTACCAATCTCCATCATCCGCTGGCCCTGCTGCTGGCCCAGATCGTTACCATCATTATGGTGGCCAAACTATTCGGATGGATCTGCGTAAAGCTGAAACAGCCTTCCGTTATCGGTGAAATGATTGCCGGGATCGTGTTAGGGCCTTCCCTTTTCGGGATGTATTTCCCGGAAATCTCTGCGCTTATCTTCCCTAAGGAATCGTTGCCGAACCTGCAGTTCCTGAGCCAGATCGGCCTTATTCTGTTTATGTACATCGTCGGAATGGAGCTGGATCTGAGCGTCCTCAGAAAAAAAGCGCATGACGCGGTGGTAATCAGCCACGCCAGTATTATTTTCCCTTTTGCATTAGGGGTCGGCCTTTCGTATTTTATTTATAAGGAATTTGCGCCGGACGGCATCCAGTTCAGCTCGTTTGCCCTCTTTATTGCCATTGCCATGAGCATTACGGCCTTTCCGGTCCTGGCCAGGATTGTCCAGGAAAGAAACCTTCACAAAACCAAAATAGGAACGGTGGTCATTACCTGTGCCGCCGCCGACGATATTACCGCCTGGTGTATTCTGGCAGCCGTGATTGCCATTGTAAAGGCGGGATCCTTCTCCGGATCGGTCTTCGTTATTCTGATGGCTGTCCTGTATGTATTTATCATGATAAAAGCGGTACGTCCGTTTCTTGCCCGGATCGCCGAAGCCCAGAAGGGAAAAGGTTTTATCAGCAAAGCCCTGGTGGCCGTATTTTTCCTGATCCTGATTATTTCGGCGTATGCCACTGAGGTGATCGGCATCCATGCCCTTTTCGGAGCGTTTATGGCCGGAGCGATTATGCCGGAAAATGTGAAATTCAGAAGCCTGTTCGTAGAAAAGGTGGAAGATGTGGCCCTGGTTTTACTGCTTCCGCTTTTCTTTGTCTTTACAGGGCTCAGAACCCAGATCGGGTTGCTGAACGATCCGCATCTCTGGAAAATCGGAGGATTCATTATCCTTACTGCGGTGGTCGGGAAATTCGTAGGAAGTGCGCTGACGGCGAAATTCCTGAAACTGAGCTGGAAAGACAGCCTGACCATCGGAGCCCTGATGAATACCCGGGGCCTGACCGAGCTTATCGTGCTGAATATCGGTTATGACCTCGGCGTTCTCGGACCGGAACTGTTTGCGATGCTTGTTATTATGGCATTGTTCACCACTTTTATGACCGGGCCTTCCCTCGATCTCATCAACTATCTGTTCAAAGGAAAAAAATCTTCTTTGGACGAAGAGGATGAGGAGGAGGAAGACGGGGCCAAATACAGGATCCTTCTTTCTTTTGAAACGCCGGGATCCGGAAGCACCCTGCTGAAGCTGGCTGACAATTTCACCCGTAAGATGAACGGCCACAAAAGCGTAACCGCCATGAACATTGCTCCGGTAGATGATCTCCACGCCTTCGATATCAATCATTTTGAAAAGGAACAGTTTAAACAGGTGATCGAAACCTCAGACGAACTGGACCTTGAAGTCACTACCCTTTTCAAAGCCTCCACCGATGTCGAAAATGATCTGACCAATATTACCAAGAGGGGGAATTACGACCTTCTCCTGATTATGCTCGGCAAATCCATGTACGAAGGCAGCCTGCTGGGACGGCTGCTCGGTTTTACCACAAAGATCATCAATCCCGAAAAGCTGCTGAACACCGTGAAGGGCAAAGGAAATATTTTCAACAACTCCCCTTTTGACGATTTTACCCTGCAGATTTTAGATAAAACCAACATTCCCGTAGGCATTCTGGTGGAAAAGAATTTTACTTCCGCCGACTGTGTTTTTATCCCGATCTTCAATTTAAGCGATTTTTATCTGCTGGAATATGCCAAACGGCTGATCAACAACAATAATTCGCAGATCATCATCCTGGATGTTGCCGGGCAGATCCGCAGCAATATTGAAGTCAAAGAACTTATCCGAAGTATCGAACAGGTAGCTCCGAACCACATCACCCTTTATAACGAGAAACAGATCGAAAAAGAATTTCTGGATGCCCAGGACCTCATGCTGATCAGCAGCAAGAGCTGGAAAAACCTGATCGACACCAAGAGTTTATGGCTGTCGGATATTCCTTCTACCCTGATTATCTCAAACCCATGATGGTGAATGGTGAATTGTCAATTCGCTTCGCTGTCAATGGTGAATTCCTTCGGGTCAATGGTCAATCATAAATCCGGTTTGAATTCACCTACGCAGCAAAATTGACTCATACAGTAAAATTCACCGTTCATTTTTATCAATGGTGAATTCCTTCGGATGAATGATCAATTCTTACGACAGTTCGAATTGACTTGCAAGGCAAAATTGACCATTCACCATTCACTCTAAAAACCACCCCGTCCAAAATTCTTTGAACTTTCGACACCCCTCTAAATTCGGAGGGGAATTGGTGATGGCAAGTGACTTTCAACTTTGATTGGGTTGGATTCCGCAAGAACGCAAGAAAACGGGACAATCATTCTGCTGAAAGACGCTAAGAATTTGACGCTGTCAAATTTTTATACCGCCAACACTAACTGTAAAATTTTACACTCTGGAAATCAGCGGCACACCATTTTATCAGAGATAAATCCTTCCGGCTTACAACAGAAAGTATTTGAAGACCTCTTGCGCCGTTGCATTTCCCAATAATAGTCATACTTCAGAACCTCTGCGTACTTTTACAAGTTAACGGCTCTGTGAAACTTACCAGCAGTTAGTATCAAAAATCTTTGTGCCCATGGTGTTCAAAAGGCAAAGATTAATCAGCAATTAAGAGAGAGGTTATCGGCTGTCCACAATCTCTGAGAAGATCCTTACGCTTTGTAACAGGAAACATTCAAGACTTCTTGCGCCGTTGCATTTTTCCCAACATCAGACCGCAGGATAAAATTCACCATTGACCATTCACCATTCACTTTTTTAATTTTCAATTAAAAAAATTTACTTATCTTCGTTCTGTGATAACAAACAACGGAACATATTATTACGGAATTTTTACCTCAGCTTTGGGATAAGGATTTTGTATATCAATAACATCAGCCTCGTCCCCGGACGGGGCTTTTTATTTAGATTTAAACAATGAACATAAGTATTGTAGGCGTCGGACTGATTGGCGGATCGATGGCTTTAAAATTAAGAACAAAAGGGCTGGCTGATTTTATTTACGGAACAGATCAGAGCGAAAAGCATTTAGCCGAAGCCCTGGATTTACAGATCATCGACGAAAAAGCCGGTTTGGAACACGGCATTAAAAACTCGGACCTGATTATCCTTGCCGTTCCGGTAGATGCGGCCAAAAAACTGCTGCCCCATGTTCTGGATCTGGTTTCGGAGCACCAGACCGTAATGGATTCCGGCTCCACGAAAGCAGGGATTGTGAATGCCGTAAAAGATCATCCTAACAGATCCAGGTTTGTTGCCTTCCACCCGATGTGGGGCACCGAAAACAATGGCCCGAAATCGGCTGTTTCAGAGGGTTTTTCAGGAAAGGCCGGCGTGATCTGCAATAAGGAAGAATCTGCCCCGGACGCACTCCGGTTGGTTGAAAGCATCGCCGAAAGCCTGGATATGCACCTGATCTACATGAATGCCGAAAGCCATGACATCCACACGGCCTACATCTCCCATATTTCCCATATTACCTCCTATGCCTTAGCCAATACCGTCCTGGAGAAGGAACGGGAAGAGGAAACCATCTTCCAGCTGGCCAGTTCGGGGTTTTCCAGTACCGTCCGTCTTGCAAAATCCCATCCGGAAATGTGGGTGCCGATCTTTAAGCAAAACAAAGAAAACGTACTGGATGTCCTGAATGAGCATATTTCCCAGCTGAGAAAATTTAAATCCGCACTGGAAAAAGACAATTTCGAGTATCTGGGAGAGCTGATTTCCAATGCGAATAAGATCCGGGGGATTCTCGATAAATAATATCTTCTGATTGCGCCAAGTCGATATACAATCCTCCGGACACTGCCAAGAAAAGGATTATTTCGGTCTGTTATTAAATATTTCCAGATATCCATCGATCGAATCGGCGGATGGCGCGGCGAAATCTGCAATGCCTTCAACAGATTCCCGGCACAGGACGGATGAACGGCCCAGCATCAGTTTCTCATAGGCATTGATGGCGTCGTATAGATTTTCATATTTACCCGATGTCAGGCAATCGTTGAGATCCAGAGCATCCAGCATGGCAAGATTTACCCCTTCCCCGTTAGGCGGCATAAGATGGGCGGCATCCCCAAGGATCGTAAGATTGGGCATTGTGTCCCATTGCTGATCAAATGGAAAATAGTTGAGCGGTCGCGGAGTAAAGTGATGGCAGGACTGAAAAAGCGTAAAAAATACAGGATTCCAGTCTTTATAGTGTTTCTGCAGATACTCACGGACGGCTACCGGTTTTTTAAAATCAACTCCGCAATCAGTGATCCAGTTTTCCGGATACATGGAGATGGCATAAAATGTTAATCCACCGTCCCCGCGTGGCTGTACGACCAGGGTGGAACCTCCGCCCATGACCATCAGGTTGGCCTGATCAACCATTTCATACATCTCCGGGCAGTCTTTTTCCGGCTGATCGATTTCGCCCTGAATAATCGTAGCACCGGAATACAAAGCTTTTATACCGGTAAGATAAGGACGGATCAGCGACCGGTAACCGTCAGCCCCGATCACGAGGTCCGCATCTGCAGTTTTTCCGCTTTTAAAATGTAAGGTCCATCCGCCACCCACCGGTTCCAAATTAATAAGGTGGCTATCCCATACCATGGTACCCGGTTTCAGAATATCGATGATGAGATCCCTTAAGGCCCCTCTGTCAATTTCGGGTCTGAAATGTTCATCGCTGAAGTCAGGACCGGATGTTGTTCTTTCTTCATCTATTAAAATCGTCCCGCCGGGATCAGCAAGCCGGAATTTATCGGCACCCACCATATAGCGTTTTTTAAATGCTTCCGTAAGACCCGCCGCTTGTATAGCTTTAAGTCCTGATTCAAAATGCAGATCGACGATGGCTCCCTGTACACGGGACCGCTGACTTTCATCTCTTTCATAAACCTTCACCTCACAGCCGCTGAGCTGTAACAGACCGGCCAGAATCAGTCCGCCGGGACCTCCGCCTACAATGGCCACTTTCTTATCCTGTAATAAATTCTTGTTCATGATGCTTTCCATTTTTTTTATTGCAAATGAAGGCAATTATGGAAAAGCAGGCAATAACGGGAAGCGGTAAGACCAGGACTAATCGCGGTTTTCACTTCTGAACACCACCGGTGTCATGCCGGCCATCTTGACAAAGATGCGGGTGAAGTAGGAAAAATCTTCATAGCCGAGATCATTTGCGATCTCTTTTACAGATCGGTTGGAGTGGTATAACAACCGTTTGGCTTCAAGAACAACACGTTGCCGGATCTGGGTTGAAACCGATTGTCCGGTGATTGTTTTTACACATTCATTAAGATAAGAAGTAGAAATATGAAGAAGTCCGGCATACTCCTTCGGACTTTTCAGGGTTTTGAAATGATTTTCCAGTTCGGTCTTAAATGCCTGGGTAATATTCAGATAACGGTTCTGTTTTTTTTCAGGCTCGTCAGCAGGCAGATATTGCGAAAGCACGAGGCCGATAAGAGCGTTGCACCCGTCTCTGAGGATTTTCGAATATAATTTTTCCTGCTGCCGATGGCTTAGCTTCAGGCATAAATCAACATGCTGCATCAGCAATTCCATATCCACAGGGCTGACGGCAAGGGGATTTACCGGAGCCATTTTGTTTAACAGGGTCAGGTATTCTCCGTGAATGTTCTCTAAAGCAATGATCCAGGTGCCCAGCATCGCATTTTCAAAAGAAACCAACCGGTGAACCTGTTCCGGATGAATGAAAACGATTGCCGGTGCCGTTATACAATAGGTCTCGAAATCTATTTCTATGTAAGTTTTGCCTGTTTCCTGTACAATGAAGGTAAAACCGCCGTCCCGGTGCGATCTTTTTACAGAATCGAATTCGGGCGGTCCGTCAAAGCGTTTTTTCAGAAACATAATTCCCCGGGAACTTCCTTCCGGCAAGGTGTTTACTGGTATGTGTTGTCCTTTTGCTTTCATTTCAGTACAAAGGTAGGATAGAAAGTCTGAATATTATACATTTCCAATAATGCAGATGATCATGACTATAGGAAAAGCCACATCTATTCCATGTGGCTTTTCTATTTAGTTAAGGAAACTTTTTAGCGTGAATAAAAGTATGAACAGTTTTAAAATTTCATCAGCATACCTACTCCATTGCCGTCATTAACCACATAATAGCTTGGTGAAAATGTTCGTGCATCAGCATTCTGGTATTCTTTTACGGCTTTTCTCATCTGTGCACCGCCGGCTATTTTCATGACCACCCCACCGGCCATCGCGATGATTCCACAGATAAGCGGCGTTGAGGAACCCTTCTTTGCCGGACCTGAGGACAGGGTAGATTTTTCCGCTTTCGAAAGATTGGAAATACCGCCGACCAAAAACGCTGCCCCCCCGCCGATGATCAATACGCTTCCGATATCGCTTACGGTCCTTCCCGATTTATAATCAGGGTTATTTTGTCTGAGATACCCTCTGATTTCCGATACGGAGGTCAGCTTCTCTTCTCTTTTTTCAGTCTTCAAAACAGGAGATATTAAGGTATTTTCAGCAGATACCGTATTTTCAGGATTTTTATTTTCCGTGATACTCTTTACTGAATTATCATATAAAAACTCTTCAATTCCGGTCTGTGGATTTTTATAAGTTACCTTGCCTTTTTCATATTTCAGGTCCCTGTATTCAATGGTTGTATTGTTTTGGGTAACGATTGTTCCTTTGGACGAATTTGCAGGAATAGCGATTTGCGAATAAGCAGCCAATGAGGCTACAGCAAACAAAAGCGTAAAAATCTTTTTCATGGTTTTAATAAAATTTCCGTCAAAAATATCTGTTTTATTTAAAACTACAAAATAATGAAAGATCATCCTGCTGCTTAATAACGCAATAATTCCGTATTTTAAAAATTGATTTTATATCCCGTCATTTAAAACAGCATCAGCCCAGAAAATTCCGGCAGAACGGCTTAGAACAAAACCGGAGACAAATCCGATTTACATCAGTACAAATCCCTAAAAACACCACCGTCATGATCAAAAAAGATCCATCTTGTTTTCAGCACAATACCGGTGATCATCTGTAAAAATCTATTAAAATTTAGATGTGATTATTCAACCAACTACTTTAACATTCCGGGACATTCACCGCGATGGCCAGTCCGCCTTCCGAAGTTTCCTTGAACCGGTCGTTCATCGACAGGGCGGTTTCCCACATCGTCTGGATCACCTCATCCAGGGTTACTTTTGCTTTTGCCGGATCGCTTTCCAAAGCAATATTGGCCGCGGTAATGGCTTTTATGGCCCCCATCGTATTTCTTTCAATACACGGGATCTGCACAAGGCCTCTGATCGGATCGCAGGTTAACCCCAGATGATGTTCCATGGCAATTTCCGCTGCCATTAATACCTGGCCTACGCTTCCGCCGAGGATTTCCGTAAGACCTGCCGCCGCCATGGCTGAAGAAACCCCGACTTCCGCCTGGCAGCCTCCCATCGCTGCCGAAATGGTTGCGTTTTTCTTGAACAGGGTACCGATTTCTCCCGCTACAAGAAGGAATCGTACGATATCGTCCTCGCTGGTAAAATCCGTAAATGCCTGGGCATACATCAGAACGGCAGGAATAACGCCGCTTGCCCCGTTGGTAGGAGCGGTAATGATTCTTCCGAAGCTCGCATTTTCTTCATTGACGGCCAATGCAAAGCAGGAAATCCATTTGTTGATATTGGTAAAGTTTTCTTCGGCATCCACCACCTGGCGGAACCATTCGTCTTTGTTTCTATACATTTTATCACCCAGCAATTTCCGGTTGATCCCGGCCGCTCTCCGCGAAACATTCAGTCCGCCGGGAAGAATCCCTTCTTTATTGACTCCTTTATAAATGCATTCTTTGATCTGTTGCCAGATGTAAAGTGTTTCTCCCCGGGTTTCCTCCTGAGGTCTCCAGCTCTCCTCGTTTATCAGGATCAGGTCCGAAATCCGGTCAAGGCCCAGCTTTTCGCAATATTTAACGATATCTGAAGATTTGTGGCAGGGATACAGAGTGCGCACACAATGCTTATCGATGGATTTTTTCTCCTGGCTCATGATAAAACCGCCGCCTACCGAATAAAAATCCTGTTCAAGCTCGGTTCCGTCATCAAAAACGGCTTTGAAAATCATTCCGTTCGGGTGATACTCCAGCGATTTTTGCATGTTCAGTACCAGATGATGCCCGTAGATAAAAGGAATTTCCTTTTCGCCGCCCAGATTGATGGTTTGGGTGCTTTTTATAGTTTCAATTTTTTCGTCGATCCTGGTCGTATCAATGGTCCGGAAATCTTCACCGCTCAATCCGAGCATTCCGGCAATATCGGTCCCATGGCCGATTCCCGTTTTGGCCAGCGACCCGAAGAATTCCAGGAATACTTCCTTCACTTCAGCGACCGAACGCTCCCTTTTAATTATCCTGATAAATGCCGAAGCAGCGTTCCATGGGCCCATGGTGTGCGAACTGGAGGGTCCTATTCCCACTTTTATTATCTCAAAAACCGATATTGATTCCATATAGAAAATGCATCATTTTTCCTAAGCACAAAGATACACGATAAATCGAGATGCAAAAGCCGGCGGTGAAAAAATGGTGAATGGTGAATGGTCAATCCGCTTTGCAGTCAATTTCTTCAAGTCAATGGTCGATTTTAGAGTAAAGAAGAAACTTACGATTGACCAGTGGTGTTGGGATGCGCAAAGGCGCAATTTTTCTTTAGAATAATGACGTTTTAAGGCGCAAAGAATTTGACGCTGTCAAATTTGTATATTGCTAATACTAACTGTAAAATTTTATACTTTAGAAATCGGCGGCGCACCATTTTATCAAAGATAAAATCCTTGCGGCTTACAGCATAAAGCATTCAAAAAGCTCTTACACCCTTGCGTTTTTCCAAAAGCATCTGCCCTATACAATTCACCATTCACTTGCAAAGCAAAATTGACCATTCACTTTCCAAAAATCTACCCTTGACCATTCACTTCTAGCAAAGCTTTTCTTCATGTTGCGAAATGTCCAGTCCAAGGTCTTCCGATTCTTCGGATACCCTCAGGGTGATGATGCTATCGGTAATTTTATATAAGAGCAGAGAGCCGAAAAAGGCAAACAGCGATACCAGGATCAGGGCCATCATGTGATGGGCAAAAACTTCAATACCACCGTGAAGCAGGCTGGCATTTTCACCGTGGGCAAAGATGGCCGTCATGATCATTCCCATGATTCCGCCGACCCCATGGCAGGCAAAGACATCGAGGGTATCATCAATTTTCTTCAGGGCCTTCCAGTTTACCATCAGGTTGGAAACGATGGCGGCAATAAATCCGATGAACAGGCTTTCCGAAACCGAAACAAAGCCGCAGGCCGGGGTAATGGCGACCAGGCCGACTACCGCACCGATGCAGGCTCCCATGGCCGAAACTTTTCTCTTATTGATCCTGTCGAAAAAAATCCAGGTCATCATGGCGGAAGCTGAAGCGATGGTTGTTGTCCCGAAAGCCGTCGCTGCTGTGGCATTGGCGCTCAGAGCGGAGCCTGCATTGAATCCGAACCAACCGAACCAGAGCATTCCGGTGCCCAACATCACATAAGAAATATTGGACGGTTCGTGGTGAGGCCTTTTCCGGTTTCCTACGACCATAGCACCTGCCAGTGCTGCAAAACCGGCACTCATGTGGACTACCGTTCCGCCGGCGAAATCTTTCACACCGAAATATTTATTCAGGAGTCCATCCGGATGCCAGACCATATGGCAGAGCGGGGTATAAATAAAAATACTGAAAAGCACCATAAACAGAAGATAAGAGATGAAGCGTACGCGTTCCGCAAAAGAACCGGTAATCAGTGCCGGGGTAATCACCGCAAATTTCATCTGGAAAAGGGCAAAAAGGATAAAAGGGATGGTAGACGCCATGGCCTTATGCGGCAGAACCCCTACCCTGCTGAAAAACGGATAACTCAACGGGTTCCCGATAATTCCGTAATGCTCGCCGTTGATGGTAAAGCCGATGGAGTCGCCAAAGGAAAGGGAAAACCCCACTACCACCCATAACATAGAGATAACGCCTAGGGCGATAAAGCTCTGCAGCATGGTGGAGATCACATTTTTCTTCCCGACCATCCCGCCGTAGAAAAAAGAGAGACCGGGCGTCATGAGAAGGACCAGTCCGGCAGCTGCCAGAATCCAGGCTACATCGGCACCGACAATTTTATCTTCGCTCAGAAATTCTCCCGTGTTCGGAAAATCTGCAATGGGGCTCCAGAACAATCCGCCCACTGCGACCAAAGCAATGAGGCTGAACGAAACGATCCATTTTAAACCTACTGTCATAAATATTTATGTTTTACCCCTTCAAAAGTAAGCATAAATTTTAAAAAATAGAATATATAAAATAAAACCCCCTTTAATTTTAATATAAATTTAAAATATAATTAAAAATTCACTCCAACACCCCTTCCAGAATAGAAGTAACTTCTTTATATTTTGTAACAGGGAATAAATGACTCCCTCCTTTGATAATATAATCGGGTTTCGAATTCTTAATTGGGAATACGATGTCTTTGTCGCCCATGATCTGAACCACTTCCGGATTTTCATCGAATTTCCAGTCGGAGATCTTTTCAACAGACCATTTCAGGTAATACGGATCCCGTACCCGGAAATACTGCAGGACCTTTGGATTCCGCGGATCGAAGAATTTACGGACAACGGAATATATACTCGTGGTTCTTTCATTGAAAAAAGTAACCGGAAGAAGCTTCGGGATCCTGGTGAGCTGGCCGGTCTTTATCAGACGCGATTTTTCCCTGTCGGATTTGATGCTTCCGAGGATCACAACCTTCAGTGCAGGCTTGAGTTTATTGATTTCCTGAACCATGAGCCCCCCAAACGAATATCCTACCAGGTAAAACGGTTCCGAACCGTCAATCTTTTCAGCCATTCTCTTCACATAGTCCGGAAATTCTTCGTTGGGAAAAGGAATCAGCCAGTCTATAAAAACCACCTCATGACGCTTTGGAAACCGGATCTTTTCCAATACTTTAAAATCTGCGCCCAATCCGCTTACGACATATACTTTCATAGTACTAAATTAAAAAATTCAGACAAAAAAATAAGCGGCTTTCTGAAAAACCGCTTATTCTTATCGTTACAAGACTCGTGTCTTATTTTTTCTTTTTTACAGGCGTTCTGTTTTCATTGTCCAATACGGCTGTTGAAAGCTTGAACTGAATATCCATTTCGTTTTTGATGAAATAATCCTTCAGTGAAGACTGATAGAATACTTTGAAATCCCTTCTGTTCAATGAGAATTTCGCAGACTCAATCACCACGGTAAACTGGGTGATGTAAACGTTGGCAGGGAAAGTAATGGTCTTTCTTACCCCTTTGATCGTCACATCTCCGTACACAGTGGAATTATAATCGCTGTTGGCCAGAGGGATGATTTTCGTTAAATGGAATTTGGCAAGCGGGAACTTCTTAACGTCGAAAAAGTTGGAACTTTTAAGGTCGTTCGTGAGTTTTACCATATCTTCATCCTGGCTTGAAACGTCACCGGCCATAATGGATTTCATATCAATCACGAACTCTCCGTCTACGAGAACCGTTTTATCAAAAGTAAACTTTCCGCTTTTCAGCTTGATCGTCCCGGAATGGGTCGTAGGAACCGTTTTTACCACTTTATATCCCCACCATCTGATCTCCGATGAGGTTACTTTTACCACTTTATCTCCTTTCTTCTGCCCGAAAACAAATGACATACTTATGCACATCATCGCAAACAATAGTAATCTTTTCATTCTTTTTTATTTACAATTCAACAAAAATAAAAAAAAGTGTAGAACTTCTACACTTTTAACAATCTTTTTTTGATTAAATTATTTAGCCGTTACCTTTACCAGCAAATCCATATCATCTTTCACAAGAACATCCTGCATGGTTGACTTGTAGGCTACATCAAATTTCTGTCTGTCGATAGAGAATTTGTTGGACATCAGACTTACGGTTCCGTTCGCATAAGTAATCTTTGCAGGGAAAGAAATGGCGTTCGTTTTTCCTTTTACCGTTAAATTACCGGTTACTAAAGAATTGTATACTTTATCATTGTTTTTCTTTACTCCCGTAATTTTGAAAGTGGCGGTAGGATATTTTTCAACTTCGAAGAAATCTCCGTTTTTCAGGTGACCGTTCAGCTTCTGCTGATATTCTCCGGACAGGTCTGTCGCGTTGATGGAAGTCATATCCAATACAAAAGTCCCGCCTACCAGCTGGTTTCCTTTCATCACCAGGTCTCCGGATTTTACTTTCACGGTACCGTTATGAGAACTGGCCTCAGATTTTGCAATTTTGTATCCCCACCACTGCACGTCAGAGCTTACTACTTTTTTTGCCTGTCCGAATGCAAGTCCACTTGCCAATACGGCTAATAAAAATATTTTTTTCATTTGAATAAAAGTTATTTACTTGTTCTTTATTTACGGATGCAAATGTAGTCAACAGAAACGGTAGATTTCATTGATGTACATCAATAAATACAATTATTTTCATAAATAACCTCATTCCTGAAAAAAGGCTCCGGAAGATCCGGAGCCTGGTATTTTTTATTCCTGGTAATAAGCAGTATACAGGGCAGCACCGTTCAGTGCCGTATTTTCATTTTTATTGAGATAGATCGGGATGTTTTTCAGCATCTCTTCCATCTTATCGCTGATCTTGAACTTTTCGTAGAATTTATCCTTGTCGATATAAGCAGCAATGGCCTGTGGGATATCTCCCGAAATAAACAGACCTCCCGTCGCTTTTAATTTCAGCGTTAAGTTGTTGGCTTCTCTCGCAAGAAATTCTATGAACGTATCCAGAGCAATTTTACAGATCAGCACATCTTCTTCTACAGCCGCCTTATATAATTCCTCAAAAAAGTTGCCGTTGGAAAGGCGTTCGGCCAGCCATTCCGGCTCAGGATGCCTCTTCACATCCCTCAGGAAGCGGTAAATATTGAACAATCCGCCTTTGGAAAGAACATTTTCCCAGCTTACGATGCCGTACAGGTTGTTCAGGAACTGGTAGAATTCCACCTCCACGGTAGTTCGCGGTGAAAATTCGGAATGCCCTCCTTCCGTTGCAAAAGGCCTGATGTATTTCCCGTCGAAAAAGTATCCGGCTTCTCCCAGCCCGTTGCCCGGCGCCAGGATGGCCACATTTCCTTTTTCCAGATGGCCGCTGGTATAGATAGGCTCCAGGTCGCTGTCTTCCAAAAGTCCCATTCCGTAAGCGGAAGACTCCTGATCGTTCAGCATGTCTACCCTTTCGAAATTAAACTCTTTTTTGAAATCTTCAATATCCAGGTTCCATCCCAGCCTTTCCGGTGAACTTTTTCCGTACAGAACAGGTCCCGGAACAGCCATTCCAAGTCTTTTTACATTTTCCAGCCCGTTGTCCTGCATAAACTTTTTCAGAATATCTGCAAAAGAAGCGAATTCCCTGGTAGGATAATTATGTTGGATTTTAATCTCAAGACCTCCGTTGCCGGAAACAAAATAGCCTAAAGTGGTAATGTCTTCGCGAAGGTTTGCGCCAATGATAGAAACATTGTCATTGCTACCGTTTTTTACTCCCGGTAAATAAAGTGGAAATTTCGGATTCAAAATCATAACCTCAAATTTTATCAAATATAATAATAACTTTCGTAAATTTTCGTTAGAAATAAAAAACCTTCTCAAAATTTCGAAAAGGTTTGGTTAATAATTGCTTATATAAAAATCTAACTATTTTCCTAAAGGGATGTTGTAAGAAAATCCTACACCGATATTTCCCACATTATAGTCCTGATTCGGCAGATCACCATTGTTCCCTACAAATACTTTCTGATACTGTACAAAGAAATTCCAGTCGCGGTTATGATATCCGATTTCCGGCTTTAAATAAAAACCGCCTTTCGGTCTGTCCAAACCTGCATTGGAAGCCACTTTGTTATCCCCTACCAAAATTCCGTACCCTAAATCGGTACCGAAATAAAATCCGGTCTGCTTCGGATAAATCCTGATCAGCGCAGCTACCGGAACAACGCCCACATCATTATTGGTATATCCATTGTTGTCTTTTCCGAAATAGTGCGTATATCCTGTAGCGATACCCAATCCGAATCCCGGAGTGATAAGGTTCTGATAAGCGACATCCACTCCTACGGCCATCGAAGTATTATCGGAAGGAACTGCCAGACCGACATTTGCTCCTACCTTGATCATGTTATTCATCTGTGCACTCTGTGCGCTCAAAGCTCCTGCGGTCAGTATTCCGGCAAATAAAGCGGCTTGTTTAAACATTTTCATACTCTTGATCATTTTAAATTTTACTAGGGTGACAGATGTAAAAATCGTGCCAAGCAGGGATTCTTCTTAGTCTCGATGCCTCATACAAATACAAAGCAATGAAAGTCAATCCGTTATTTTGCACAAAAGTTAAATATCTGTTTAAAAATTTGGTTTATTGATCTAAAAGGCCGGACTTTTTTAAATGAGCCCGAGGAATAATTTTAATATTAACGAATCTTAACCATTATTAATTTTAACATCACCCTGTAGAATACATCAAAAAAGTAAACAATGCCTATGGTTCCTTCTTCATTACCCAACAACAAGCACCTTTTCTGGCGCGCGGGCTTCGGTCCCGGAATCGCAGTGCTTGAGAATCTCGAAAAGAAAGATACGAAAGCCCTGATGGATGAGCTTTTCCATGAAGAAACCTTTCAGTACATCAACTATGAAACGCCTGACCCGGAAACCGATGAGGCGATGACTGCCCATGCGGTGGATATGATGAGTGCCGCATCTCCTGCTGAAAAGAAAAAAGAAATGCAGAAAATCTACCGCCGGCAGAATGAGGAACTGAACCTGAATTTCCTCAGCAAGATGGTCAGCAGTAAAGAGCAGTTGAGGGAAAAGATGGCTTTTTTCTGGCACGGACATTTCGCCTCACGGGTCCAGAATCCAAAATTCAACCGGCAGATCCTGAATGTGATCCGTAAAAATGCGCTTGGGAATTTTAAGGATTTACTGTTTGAGGTGAGCCAGTCACCGGCCATGCTGAATTTCCTGAACAACCAGCAGAATAAAAAAGACCACCCGAATGAGAACTTCGCCCGTGAGGTAATGGAACTTTTTACCATGGGCCGTGGAAACTATACCGAAAAAGACATCCGTGAAGCCGCACGGGCTTTTACCGGCTGGAGCTATGATAAGGAAGGGAATTTTTTGGAAAAGAAGAAAGTTCATGATGAAAGCGCCAAAACGTTCCTGGGAAAAACGGGAAATTTTAACGGCTCGGAGGTTTTAAACCTTATTCTGGAACAGAAAGCGACGGCAAGATTCATCACCGCCAAAATTTACCGGTTTTTTGTGAATGAAAAGGAGGATGAAGACGTCATCAACACCCTGAGTGAAAACTTTTATCAATCCGGCTATGATATCAAAAAGCTGATGAAAACGATTTTCTCAGGTTCATGGTTTTACGACACAAAAAATATCGGCAGCCGGATCAAATCACCCATCGAGCTGATGGCCGGAATGATGAGAACCTTACCGATGAACATCCGGAACCCGGAAAACCTGATCGTTTACCAGAAGCTCTTGGGGCAGATGCTGCTGTATCCGCCGAATGTTTCCGGCTGGCCGAACGGAAAATCGTGGATCGACAGTTCTACTTTAATGCTGAGGCTGCAGATTCCGCAGATCTGGTCCGGACTCCGCCCGCTGGATTACCGCCCGAAAGAAGATGACGACCTGGATATGGGAATGAAAAATAACCCCAATGCGTTGGCCAAAAGCTTTAAAAATCCGAACATCACCATCGACTGGGCTTATGTGGAAAAGGTTTTCAGCGGAAAAAACCCGGAAGACTATCTCATCCAGAACAGCAGGTCGCTTGATCTGGCTTCCGTGAAGAATTTCTCGGACCATTCGGTGAAAATGAATATCATTAACCTGATGTCTACCCCGGAGTATCAGCTGATGTAAAAACAACAGGCCCTGTCATCCAATCTATCACTTTACCTTAAAATCTGATTTTTATGCTGATCAAAAGACGAGAATTCCTCAAAATAAGTTCGCTGGCCGCCGCATCATTCATGATGCCGAATTTCCTTAAAGCCATGACCTTCGACGACGCTCTGGAACCCAGCCGGAAAATCCTGATCGTCCTGCAGTTTACCGGCGGAAACGACGGCCTGAATACCATTATCCCGTCCCGGAACGATATTTATTTCCGCGAAAGAAATAAAATTGCCATCCAAAATTCTTTATCCTTAACCGATGAAGCCGGGATCAACCCTGCCCTTTCCTATTTTAAGGAGCTGTATGACAATGGCGAGCTGTCGGTGATGAACAACGTCGGGTATCCGGATCCCGATAAATCCCACTTCCGAAGCATGGACATCTGGCAGTCGGCCAGCAAAAGCAACGAATACCTGGAAACCGGCTGGCTGGGAAGATACCTGGATGAAGAATGCTACCGCTGCGAACATCCAACCCAGGCGCTGGAAGTAGACGATATGCTGAGCCTGGCCCTGAAGGGTGAAAACAATAAGGCATTTGCTTTTAAGGATCCGAAAAGGCTTTACCAGACCAGCCAGGAAAAATATTTCAAATCGCTGTATGATCATCACCATGACGACGAGACGGTTTCCTATCTGTACCAGACCCTGGGCTCCACCATCAGCAATGCCGGCTATATTTTTGAGGAAAGCAAAGCCAAAAAAACGGAAGCTGCTTACCCGAATTCCCAGCTGGGGAAAGATTTTAAAACCGTCGCTTCCCTGATAAAATCCGACATCAATACCCGGGTGTATTATCTCTCGGTCGGAAGTTTCGACACCCATGTGAATCAGAATGAAAGACAGCAGAAGCTTTTCTCGGATATTAATGAAGCGGTAAAATCTTTCGTAGCCGACATGAAAAGCAACGGGCTCTTTGAGAATATTCTGCTGATGACCTTCTCGGAATTCGGACGGCGGGTGGCCCAGAACGCCAGCAACGGAACCGATCACGGCACTGCTAACCAGATGTTTTTCATCAGCGGCGGACTGAAAAGAAAAGGACTCCTGAATGCCCTTCCCGATCTTCAAAACCTGAATGAAGGCGATCTGATCTATTCCGAGGATTTCAGGAAAGTCTACGCCACCATTCTCAAAAACTGGCTGAAGGCGGATTCGTCCAGAGTACTGGGCTGGAAAAACGGAGTGTATGATTTTGTGTAATACAATTAATGTTGGCTAATGTTTCGAAGCCGTCTTCATTTAAATAAACAAAAAGAGGCCTTCACAATGAAGGTCTCTTTTTATGATTTTGAATTAAACTGCGTCCTGTGGTGTACAGATTCAGTTTAGTGTATGGATGCAGGCAGTTTTTTCGGTTCTTTCGGCTGACTTTTCTGGTCGATCTTTTCCGATATTTTTTTAACGATAAATTCAATAACCAAAGGGGCTACCATCGCCACAACTGCTTTTAATATTCTGGATCTCATAATGTTTATTTTATAGGGTCATGCAATACAATTTCTGAGCCATTATGATCCGGCGTGGTACAAAGATTTTCAGAACGATCCGGAATCAAATTTTATGCAGATATCCCAGATTTTAATTTTAAATTCCCTTTATTTATTAAATCATCGGGTTAAGAGGCTGGAAGAAGGATGCTGGATGATGGAAGTTCCCGTGTCAATAATCAAAGGTATTGTCAATCAGATTATTTTTCACTGTACCAAAAGAGTCTCTGTTTAAATCCTAATTAAAGAAGCAGGCTTTTGTTTTACATTTCTATATAAATTAAACAGGTAGAATTCCGTTATAATAAGCCTGTTTATCCTAGATTTATTAAGTCGGAAAAAAGAAAAATGCATGATCTTGCATTTATCTGTGTTCGCTACTTTTTAACGCAAAGTTCTATTATTGCTCCTCCATTATTAAAGAAAGCCAGGAAAGGATCAGCAAGCTGATCTGATGAAGCGGATACCTGATCCGTCTCCTTCATCGGTAAGTTTTCTGCCCTGCTTCCTCTTACAAATAAGCGGAATAATCAGACTTTGCGTTAATTGATTGATAAGCTGTCAGCCTGAACACCTTAGTCTTCATCCGGAACGATAAGTTCCCGGTAGTTTTTTGCGCCGGCTTTGAATTTTTCCTCGAGTCTCAATCTAAGCTTTCTCGGTTTATGGACGACCAGGCATTCCCCGAAACCCAGCAGAAGCCGTTCCAGTTCGAAATTCAGCTGCACGCAAATCTTAAAAACGGTGCCTTCACTGGTTTCACTTACGATTTCCTGGCTGCTGTGGAAAGGCTTGGTCTTTACATAAGGCGCATTGGAAGAATCGACAAAGAAGATGACATTCCGCGGGGCCATCGTGGGCGAAACACTTACCCCGACGATATTTTTGAAATACTCGTCGCCGTCGAGATTAAGGTCAATGTATTCTGTTTTTTCCTCCACTTCGATCTCTTCCATCCGGTCCAGGGCCAGGTTGTATTCTTTGCCTTTATGAAGGCAGATCAGGAACCAGCGATTGTTGAATTCCTTCAGCAGCTGCGGATGCGCCACATAACAATCCGCTTCCCTCGCCTTAAAGCTGCGGTAGGTGATTTTCAATACCTTTTTATGAAGGATGGCGTCGTACAGGGCATCAATATATTCCAGCCCTTTCAGCTGTTCATTCTTATCAAGGTGAATGATCGATTTCTGATTGGTTGAGTGGATCGAGTCCTCCAGTTTCTGGATTACCCCGTTCATTTCCTTGAACATTGAAAAATCCTTGAACTGCTTCAGGATCTGTACGGCGTTGTTCATGGCCTTCAGGTCGCTTTCATTTACCGAAATATTGTGGATGCTGTAGTCGGGATCGCTGTAGCGGTAGTATTTCCGTTCATAGACTTCGATCGGTGCTTCATAGCCGAATTTCTCGCTCCGCATATTCTGCAGGTCGAGCTGTACGGTCCGCCTGCTCACAAAAGATTCTTTGCCCTCGAATTCAAAAAGGGCTTCGGAACACTCGTCGATCAGGTCTTCCAGCGTGTATTTGCGGTATTTGTTTTTCAGGCACTTGTCCAGGGTTTTGTAACGGATCAGGGCATTTTTATTGGATGACATGGTTTTAATTTTAATTTAATTCCGGTGATACTTTATTCACTTTCAATCATTTAACAAACAAGTAAAAAATCAGGATAGTCCCGGGCTTCAACAACACAAAATAATTGTCTGGTATTCATGGCTGCCATCAGGGATCCGGTGTCAGTTTCCCGCTTCCAGCCTTTTCATCTTATTCTGACTTCGGGTCTGCGTTACTTAAATGATTTGGGCGTGTCCCGGAAGCCCCGACCAATCCCGGCGCATTTCCGGGTCGGGCTGCTCCGGGCTCCACTTCGTTCCGGTCTCAGGGGCGGCGCTTGCGCCGCCCCTGAGACCCCTCCCTCCGGTCGGGCCCTGCACATCCCTCACGCGGGGTGTAATGACAGGAGATCGTCCTCCAAACCTCATCGGTTTTGCAAACCGATAAGGTTTAACAACACTCTTTTAAGGTTTAATGACTTACTTTCGCTGCAGGGCCTTTCCTTCAAATACAATTCCTTCCCAGCCGGTCTGCATGAAGTTGCGGATGTTCTGGTGATCGGTGCCTTCAGGATTTTTAAGCACGTCTTCCCGGTAGAATTCCCCGAAAAGGCTAAGGGTCTCTTCTTTTGAAAGGCCATTCAGCTGTGCAAAACTGAAGATCTTGCACGATCCGTTGTTCTGACTGGCTTCGTTTACGGTATTTCCGTTAGTAAATTTCGTAGGTGTGAAATCGTAATGTTTGTCAATAAAAGCAATAACATCTTTAAACTGAATGTCGCCCGCTGATTTTTGTAATTGTTCAAATAACATTGTTGATAATTTTTTCAAAAATAATTAAAAAAAAACAATCTGCGCAAAAAGATTGCATACTTGCGCCGTTACTTTGCATCAACAAAATGAAACAACTTATGGAATTTAACGGAAACAACCTGATCGAAATGGGATACCGCCCTGCGAAATGGTTTAAGGAAGCCATCGAATTCATCAACGAAAATAATCTGGATCAGGACCAGATCAAAACATACCTGGAACCATTCAGGCAGCCTGAACTGGTTCCGCTTCATGAAACGGCAAAGGATTTTATCATCAACATCCGGGCAGAACATGAAAGCGAGAACGATAATGTGGAAAAGGTGATCAACACCATGAAAGTGCTGATGAAAACCCCGACCCTGACCGGCGGTGCCATTATGCCGGATGCCTGCCCGACAGGCCCTGCGGGAAATATCCCGGTAGGAGGCGTGGTGGTAGCGAAAAATGCCATCCACCCGGGATTCCACAGCGCGGATATCTGCTGTTCGGTAATGCTGACGGATTTTGGGAAAGCCGATCCCAAAGCCGTTCTGGATGCCGCCCATTCGGTGACGCACTTCGGGTACGGCGGAAGGCCGAGAGGAGAACAGATGCCGATGTCGCAGGAACTGATGGACGCCTTCAGGGAAAATGATTTCTTAAATGACGAAAAGCTCATCAGCATTGCCCGTTCGCATATGGGAACCCAGGGCGACGGAAACCATTTCCTGTTCGTTGGAACTTCCAGGAATACCGGGAACACGATGCTGGTGACCCATCACGGATCCAGGGCTCCCGGTGCGGCGCTGTACGATAAAGGAATGAAAGCGGCCAACAGATTCAGGCTGGAAATTTCCCCTGAAACCTTAAGGGAAAATGCCTGGATTCCGTTTGATACCGAAGAAGGGAGATCCTATTGGGAAGCCCTGCAGCTGATCAGGGCGTGGACGAAAGAAAACCATACTTCGATTCATGATGCGGTTTTAAATAAAATGGAAGTTGAGAAACAAGACCGGTACTGGAACGAACATAATTTCGTCTTCAAAGACGGCGACCTGTTCTACCATGCGAAAGGAGCCACTCCATTGGATGATAAGTTCCTGCCGGATCTTACCGGTCCAAGGTTGATTCCATTGAATATGTCAGAACCCGTTTTGATTGTTCAGGGAAAAACGAATGAGAGAAATTTAGGTTTTGCACCCCACGGAGCGGGAAGAAACTTCAGCAGAACGCAGCATAAAAAATCTTTGGCTCATAAAACGATCGAAGAAGTTTTTGAAGAAGAAACTCAAGGATTAGATATCCGTTTTTTCACCAATGAGATCGATATTTCCGAGCTGCCGACCGCCTATAAAAGTGCGAAAAATGTAAGAGCACAGATTGAAGAATACGGATTGTGTGAAGTTCTTGACGAAGTGATGCCGTACGGATGTATCATGGCCGGTGATGTACAGAAGAACGCACCGTGGAAGAAAAAGAAGAAATTCAGAAAAGCATAGATAAAACAAACTAATAACCCGGCCTTGCGGATGTGAAAGTCTGCAGGGCCTATGAAAACTTTTCATAAGGCAGGACAGTAGTTCAGGTGGTTAGAGCAACAATTACTACTTTCCGCTATCCGGCAAAGAAAGTCCCTATCAATCACAAGGTTTGTAGGTCGCAAGTCCGGGTTTTTTGCAACGCAGCGGAGGAAATGTATCAAAATTTGCACAAGCATTGTTCCATTGACCAATCTCCAATATAACCCGACACAGGCTTGACAGCAGCGAAGCAAAAAAAATCCTGAAAGTACATACTTTCAGGATTTTTTGCTTTTTTATTTTCCGGTATTTTATTTCGGCGTACCGGTATTCATCGTTCCGCTGGTATTTAAGGTACCGGTTGTTCCGTATTTCACGGTATTATTGGTTCCGGTTTTTAAAGTTCCGTTACCGGTATTCAGTGTACCGTTACTGTTCAGTGTACCGTTTGTGTTGGTACCATTATTCAGCATCCCGTTGTTGTTCATGGTTCCGGTGGTTCCGTTATTGAGGGTACTGTTGCTGTTTAAGGTACCATTGGTTCCGGTGTTCAGGGTTCCGGTATTCAAGGAACCGTTGGATTTAAGCGTTCCGGTGGTTCCGTTGTTCAGCAGTCCATTGCCGTTTAATGTACTGTTGGTTCCGTTATTTAAAATTCCGGTACCGCTGTTCATCGTTCCGGTATTGGTCTTTGTTGTTGTCTGCGCAGACACCGTGACAAAACCGCCTATTACGAATGCTGCTGCTGCAATTAAATTTTTCATAAGATTTTTTATTTTGGATTGGTGATGGTATAGGATATACAATTATCGTACAAATGTTCAGACGCTCTTAATCTTTTATCCTGAATGATAAGTAATTAATAGAACCCAGATTAAAAAGATTGAAGGCTGGAAGCCGGGTTCCGGAAGTTTTTCCGGTTAAAATAACGGCTGACTATTTTCAATAGAAATAATAAGATCAAGCCTCAATAAGTAATGGATCAGGGATCTCTGCAGAAACTCAAATGTTACAGGTTTGAATCCTGTCGAGGCCATTACAAGCCAAATGGCGCCAACTAATTTGAGTTGGCGCCATTTTTTATATGTCGGACAGATTAAAAATCGCATTTTTTTATACCGTTATACATTTATACCTGTTAAATTTCATCATTAACTAGTTTGCCAGATCATTATTCTGAATTTTCCTTTTTGTTCCTTTGAATTCGTCTTTGAGCTTTCCGAATTTATACGTGATATTGAGACCGAAAGACCGGTAATAATCCCTTACATTATTGTTCTGATAGAAATCGTTTCCCTGAGTTTCCGTAACGGCTTTTCTAAACTTATTAAATGGATTATTGATATGCGCGGAAAACAACAGCTGATTATCTAAAATACTTTTACTGAAACTGAAAGATGAACCTGTATAAGCATTCGTTTTGCTTTGAAGCCCGGCAGGCATTTTACTATTGATCTCAAAATTTGAATTGACAGTCCAGTTATTTTCAAACTGATAATTGGCTGAGAAATAAACATAACAGGTCAGAAGATTATTTTCAACTTCAATATCATTCACTTTTCCATTAATAAAAAAAAAAGCTGAATTTCCATTGATACTTAATGTTAACTTTTTAGTAATGGGGTAATTCAGGTTATAATCCATACCGAGCCGGCGTACGCTGCTTGAGTTTTCATAAGTGGTTCTTGTAATATTCGTGGCAGGATCATATGATGAAACTTTCAGATCGATCTTGTCTGAAAATGAATAACCTAATACAAGGTTCAGATTGATTTTGTTGTTATAGGAATAATTGGCCATCATGTCGTTATTGACAGTAGGTTTCAGGTAAGGGTTTCCAGTGATTTGAAAATAGGGATTTGACTGATTCACAAATGGATTCAGCCGGTTGATTCCCGGTCTTTTGATCCGCTGTGAAAATCCGAAATTAATGCCGTGCACTTTCCCGTGTTTACCGATGGAAATATTGGGAATGAAATTAAAATAATTTTGATCAACTTCTGTATTAGTCGAAGTGAAATCAACATTGGTGTCTGTACTTTCCAATCGTAAACCCGTCTGGAAACTCCACCCGAACAAACTGAACCTTGTGGTTATGTAAGCGCCGTAAATATTTTGTTGATTTAAAAATTCATCAGAGTTCAAAAGGTTTTCCGGAAACGATGTGTATTGACTACTGTTTTTTCTGAGTATGGCTTTCAGACCCGTTTCCAGAAATACTTTTTTCATGTTTTTCACGAAATCAATCTGAAAGGTATTTTCCCTGTTTTGATTATCATTATTCTGGTTGATATAACTGGCAGAATTGGTCACTCTATTGTGAAAATCTGTCATACTGATGATTCCATTGTCATAATTATTGAACCTGTAAGACAACGTCAACAGCTGGCTTTTATCATTTTTGAAGCCAATCTGATAATTTACTGAAGTTTCAAATCCTTTTCCGTTGCTGTCAGAATTATTAATCGAATTAATATCTTCTGTAAGATTATTTTGTTGGGAAAATTGAGAAATTAAAAGATCTTTTGATGTATTGTTGGAAAAATCTGATCCCAGCTGAATATTCAGGAGATTCAGACTGTCGATTTCGTAACTGGCATTGACGTTGAAATATCCGCCGTGTCCTTTTCCAGAAATTCTTCCGTTTTGACTTAGATTGTTTGATAAAGCTCTTTGTAAATTTTGATAACTGATTTCAGGATTTTTTCTAAGAAAACCGCCACCGTAAGCCGAGATCCCTATTTTGTTTTGCCTGATATTCAAAGAAAACCCAGCGTTTTGTTCTTGTTTTGGAAAACTTGAACCAAGATTTACAGAAGCGTTGTAGCCATCCTCCATTTTCTTTGTGGTCGTGATATTGATAATGCCGGAAGCACCTTCCGCATCATATTTTGATGACGGATTGGTAATGATTTCGATGTTCCGGATCGTACTTGCAGGAATGCTTTTCAATACATCTTTGGGATTGTTGGTAAGGAGCTGTGTTTCTTTTCCGTTAATTAAAATTTTAAAGTTGGTGTTTCCTTTGAAAAGAATGTTTTCGTTGGCATCCAGTGATAGATAAGGCATTTTCCTCATCATTTCCAGAAGATTTTTAGATTTGCTTTCCGGGTCCGACTGAACATTGTAGACCAGGCCATCAATTTTTGTTTTGATGAATGGTTTTTTTCCGTCAAGGATCACTTCCTGAATCGAAGTTTCCTGTTGCGGCACGAGAGAATCTTTTACGCTTTCCTGAGCTTTTAAATTGCTAGATACCAGGATAAAAGAAAGCACTGAAATTATTTTTGTTTTCATAAGTTTTGTTTTGGAATTTGGACATAAGAATCCTGAGAACAAGGTTTCTGTTCTTAAAAAAAGTGGAATGTTGTTGTTGATTATTTAGAGAGAAACTATTTCGTCTGATTTTTCATCAGCAAATAATAGCTAAGAAAACCGAGTGAGACAAAGACCGTCATCACACCATAGGGAAGCGGCGAATTTTCATTGTAAGGAAGAAATTCCAACACAATCAAACCGATTCCTCCGAAGAGTAAAATAATTCCCCATTTCAGCATTTCGGAACCGAAACCGGTCAGATTATTAAGAATGAGAAACATTTTATCATCGATATTTTCTTTGTTCAGTATCTTCTTTTTCAGGTCATAATTCGTTAAAACTACGATCACGATGGAGATTGCAATTAAGATTGCGATCATTACTATAAAGGGTGCAAGTTGTTTCATTGTAGATGATTTAACCAATAGACAAATAAATACATTTCGGGTTACAAAATTTTAAATATATCAGAAAATTGTAACCGATCTTAAAAAATACTGTCTAATAGAATATGTTCGACGAAGAAAAAGTCATTTCTGATATTTTAAAAGGCAAGTTGAATGCTTTTCAGATCGTCGTAAAACAATATCAGAATCTGGTCTACTCTATTCTGAACAGGATGCTAACCAATGATGAAGATATTGAAGATGTCGGCCAGGAAGTGTTTATCAAGGTTTTTGAAAATCTGAAATCATTTAAAAAAGAATCTAAATTATCAACCTGGATCGCCAGAATCACCTACAATATCGCCATCAATTATCTGAAAAAAGAAGTCAAAAAAAAATATGATAATCTGGATGACCGTATTGATTTTCAGTTCTCTTCCGAAACACCGGAATCCAAGTTGATCGGGAAAGAATTTGATGACTATTTAAATAAACTGATCCGCGAACTTCCGTTACAGTACAGAACGGTGATCACGCTGTATTATTTGGATGAACTGGATATTCAGGAGGTTCATAAGATTACAAAATTCCCTGAAGGAACCATAAAAGTATACCTCCTCCGGGCCCGAAAATTATTAAAAGAAAAATTACAGAAAGATGGATATACCTAGAAAAAAAATGACCGAAGATCTGAAAGAGAATAACCGTTTTATGGAAATCTCAAAATCTGATCCGGAACTTTATGATTTTCTGGACAGTAATCTTGGAAAAGAAAGTCCCAATAATTTTTCACCTGGATTTTCAAAGAATATCATCCGGAAAGTTGAAGCGAAACAGCAGCGTCGTTTTAATCTGAAAATCTATAGTATTCTATCCTTTTTAGTGTTGATTAGTTTTCCGTTTTTTGTCATCTTCTTTTCCACAGGTATCGTTTCATTAATATCCTCAGTATTTTTAAAATATAAATCTGTATTTTCTTTTTTGATCATTGCAGTGGTTTTAATTCAGTTTGGTGAATTGATCAGTTCTAGGAAAGATATCCGCTGAGGAAAAAAGCATTGTAGGTTTTAAAATAAATTGGCATAAAGTTTTTACTATTTATTTGCCAGGAATTTGGTAGTAATTCGTATTAAATAAGCTTTGTAATTCAGATTCAATCTGGCTCAACCGAACTAAATCATCTACAAAAAGGTTTGAAGATACGGTCGGCCTGGTTACATGCAATTCCAGATTTTGCCAATTAATATAATTGGTGCTGTTTTAATTTCTTTTTATGATATAATTAAACAGAAAATCCTGATGAAAACTGAAGTTTTTTTCTCAGCCAAAATTCTTTAAACAAAAAATGTGTGATGAAAATACAGTATATGGCGATAAAAATAAATCATCAATTAAAGAAAATGAACCGATACATGAATTTTATCATTCCTGTTTAATCTGGCTCAAACCAACCAAATCATCCATAAAGTATTGGAGATGAGCCCGTCCTTATCACCGGTACCGATTAACACTGCTTGCCATCAAGCAGCATTTTTAATGCTGGTCAATTAAAAAAAATGGTCTGATTTTGTGTAAAACCGTATGCTGAAAAGTTGCCATTAGAATTTTTTTGTGTCCTCTTATTTTCCGGATAACCAGGATTACAAAAAGTTATTGTTGTTGCGATATTTATCCGGTTGATTATAAATAGCTTGTAGGATTACTATTTTTTTTTAAAAAATACCGGTCATTATCCAAAGCTTATGACATTTTATTTACTAAATTTATAAAGCTGAATATCTCTTGCTAAAAAAACACAATTATGGACCAAAATATTCTGCTGTATGAAGTACAGCCCGGAGATACGCTAGGAAAAATCGGAAAAACGATCGGGATGACCGGTGACCAACTTAAAGATTTCCACAACAGCCATTGCGGTAAAATGGATAAAGTATGGTTTGATAATCTCTTTGGCATCAAGCAGATCATTATTCCTAAAGACTATAAAAGTCCGGAGCAATTGCAAAAAGAAAGAGCAACAGAGCTTCCCCCACTCTACCTTACTGAAGATTTCTATGCAGACCGTTATTTTGTGAAAGAAACTTTTTCGGACTTCTCCGGAAACATCCTTGAAATTGATTATCAGTTGGATATTCATTTAAAAACAAGCCAGGAAACCGGTATTTCAGATTATATAGCACATGTACGGTGTTATGATTTCAGAAAAAATAGAAACCATCCCGACGATAAGATCAGTGAGATCTCTTTGGCCTGTATGGAAAGCATCTCTCCTATTAATTTTACTTTTGCTTCTAAGGGAAAAATCTCCGGGATCTTTGAATTTGAAAAGCTGAAACAAAGATTTCAGGAAAAAAGACCCGATCTGGAAACCTTCTTTGTCGGCGAGGTTTACAAGGCTTATCTTGACAAGTTTGAACGAAATTTGGGCAATTTAGAATATATTTTAAAACAGTTCTCCTCTACCCTGCTCTGTCAGCTGATGTTTCCGAAGATGGAATGGTTTCATAAAACCGGTAACTGGCCGGAAGATTTCTATTTTATTCAGAATTCTTTTCCGATAAAATGCAGAATGTCTGCGGAATATCATCATACGAAACCCGAAACAGTTGAAACTCTGCTCAAAGGTTATATTGAAGAACCTTTCAGTATCCGGGAAGTGTTGCGCGGGGTACGGTTTACCGAAGAACCTGAAGAAGAGGCAGACGGCGAAATAGAATTCCGTTACCGCACCGATAAGAAAACAAAAAAAATGCTTCAGGCAGAGGCTTCCGTTATTTTAAAGAATGAGGATGAACTTTACCGGAAACAAACCTTGAAACTGATCTGCAATGAAAAAATATCCTGACGAAAATAATACATCCGGAAAAGACCGGGCTTTTTTCCAACCCGGTTTTTCAACATTTCTAAATGACGATGATCTTGTTGACGGTGATATAAATGGTTTTGATGAAGAGGTCAGTAAAGAACCGGATGCCATCGATGAAAAAGATAAGGAGCTGATCGAGAAAAATGGAAACCGAAGAGAAGAAGAAGAAGATAGAAAGGCTGAAGACAGCTCTGGCGAACACGACGGAAAATATTTTGTGGTGCAGAGAGGAATGGCCTGCTGTGACAAGGGTTCTAAGTTTCCGAACTTTAAAGTGACCAGCCATCAGAAACACTATTGGAATGATGAGAAAGGCGAAGCTGATTACCTGGCTGTTACTGAAGACGACCTCGCCTTTAATCCTGCGGCAACACCATTCGGAACCTGCAGTGCAAAAAACGGAAATCCATGCGCTTATTCCCCTGCCGGAAAATGGAAAAAAACGTATGAAAAAGTAAAGGTGATGGGTAAAAGCGCGGTGACCGAATGCTCCGAGCTGATGTGCACCACAGGCGGAAAGATTACGGTGATGAAACACGGACAGCAGAGTGAAGCCGGAAAGAGCCACGTGAACAACGCAGATTCCCGGGAACAGCAGACCTACAATCCCGTGATGGATTTTGAAGAATTTAAGGAAGAAATTAATGAGTCGGATCAATTGTATTACGAATAGATATGGGAACAATTACAGGCAATCAAAATCCAATAGTCGGAGAGACTAATTCTTATGCGATCAATCTCTTTGGTGCTATCCCTTTTATAAGTACCAATGCCAGCTATGAATGGTATCTTTTCAAAAAGCAGAAAAGCGGAAGCTGGATCGATATTACGAAAAACGGCGTTCCGAAAAAAGGAACAAAAGTAGACTATAAATTCTTTGAACCGGTGGCCGGAGACCTTTTCGAGATACGGGTTTTTGAGGTTGTACAGGGACTTTTACCCAGTGTGGAACCATCAAAAAAGTTATTCGGCAAACTGGAAGCAAGGCCTACCGCCAGCAGAAACGTAGAGATCGACAAAGTCGTTCTCTTCAACAGAGGAAAAAAAGATATCAACAAGGCGAGTTACAGGGATACCCTGGTGGCTCAGGCTTTTTGCACAGGCTTATTCGGTAAGGAGATCGAATTCCAGCTTTGGGAAGATGATGCTCCCGGTAAAGGACATGATGCAGCGGTTAATAAAAACAATAAAATTCCGCATCCCTTTAAAGCGACAGTTAATGAAAAAGGAATTGCAGAAGTAAAGATTCCACTGAGTGCGGATGAAAAGATTATGCGCCAGATCGCTGACAAATTCCTGATGAGGGGAGACAGCGGCGAAGGGGCCAACCACGAATATTATGTCACCGCAACCTATTTTGGGAAAGGCAAGAAAGCAAGCCAGGTAAATGTACTCGTAGCCAATCCTGACTATCAGCCTAAACCAAAGACGGATTCTCCGAAATTCCAGGCCACTTTTACCGGCAAAACACCGAAACAACCCGATGCGAAAGGCAAAATTCTGGATGCCTATTTTGCAGATGCCGGTGGCGGCAAGTTAACAACAGTTCAGGTCGGAAAAAAAGTCCAGGTGATAATCAAGACGAGCGGAATGGTGGGCAAACATATCCAGTACAAAGTTTGGGAATACGATCTCGGGAATAATGACTTGGTCTACGAAAGCGGAAAAATCAAAGTCGTTAGCGATCTTATTCTTACCGGTGGCTTCACCATCAATCAGGGAACATTCGGGAAAGGAATAGATTTCGGAAGTATGGATTCCGATTCCGGAAAGCAGAATTATTTCCTTGAGGTAATCCCCATGGATGTATCGGCGGAATCTCAAAAATTCGGTGTAAATTCGGAAGGCTTGATGGAGGTGGAACATGTAAAGAGCCCAACAATGGTGAAAACACCAGAAACAAAAAAAGCGAATGGAGAAAAATGTTTCTGCAACAGAGATTTTGAAGAAAAAGATGTTCGGAAATTCGTTAAACTTTTAAAAGGATCAGAAATAATATGGGAAGGCCAAGCTGCAAAAGGCGGTAAGAGAATCACATGCAATATTGATGATAAATCTTTTTCAACTTTAACAAAGGGTCTTAATGCTGCTATCAATAAATACAAGATTAATACATGTGCGCAAAAAATGCATTTTCTCGCACAAGTATGTGAAGAGACAGGGACATTTGCCTTATCAGAAGAATCGAAAAGTATATTCGCATCCAGTGAAAGTTTCTATAAAGGGCGTGGTGTCTTACAATTAACAGGGGTTAGGAAAAAGGATAAAAAGTCTTATGATGCTCCGGGGCCATATCAAGATTATGCTGATTACAAAGGTGATAAGAATATTGTTAAAAATCCTGGTATTGTTGCCACTAACATAAACTATTGTATTGACAGTGGTGCTTGGATATGGAGCATTAATAAAAAAATGCCATCAAACAAAAAGTCGCAGGCAGTCATAAAATGGGGTAAAGAATCTGCCGGTAAATCATTGAATGAATTAGCCCTATATGTAGATAAATATCTGGAGCTAATTTCGGTGTTATTAAATGGACGGAATGCCAAAACCAATATGCCTAATGGTTGGGAGAAAAGAAAAAGTAATTATAATTTGCTTAAAACCGGCTTTTTCAGATATGATTATTTCCATGGAAGTAATAACAAACCTGTGGATGCTAAAAAGATTGTTACATTTCATATCTATCATGATGGTAAAATAGAAAAACATATTCCGAAAGAAATTAAAAAAGATTACGAAAACAAATACAGTTATATATATCATGATACGGCAGGAAAGGAGCATGACATTTGTACAGTAAATTTTGAAAAAGTACAAAACTGGATTGTTGGATCTAAAAAAGATGGAGGAAAAGGATGGGCCAAAAGAACCGTGGGAGGTAGAATAAGATATTATCAAATGGGCACAGGCAAAGCTGAACTTGTAAAAGTTGTATTACCTATTAATTATAGTAAAGATGGTGTAGTACTTAAAATTGGTGACAATACGACCAGGGAATATTTAAATCCGAAAGCATTTGCTTCGATGCTTGGTGCAGTTGCAAATTGTGGTTATGAAGATTTTAAATTTAACGGTTCGACTTCCAGTGATGGAACTGGCGCTCCAAGTTTAACCCATGTCAATGGTGTTTCTTTCGATTTCAGATACTTAAGAAAAGATAAAACAGGCAATAATTTACATATTGATACAGAACCAAATGCTTTAGACATCACAAGACAGGAAAAGTTTATAGATGAACTTATTAGATTTGGATATTCTCAATTTTATAGTTATAACATTATTATAAACAAAAAGAAATTTATTCTCAAAAACTCCACTCATTTAGCAGAACATAACCATCATCTACACGTCCGAAGGGAAGGATATAAACCAAATTTTAAAGAAATAAAATACTAATTATGAAACCATTATTTACCATTCTTTTTACATCATTTTTAATTGTTTCTTGTACAAAGCATGACAATGCCACGATTCTGAAAGATAAAAATATATCAGGAGAGAAACACAATAATTCAGATCATGAATGTCCTGTAGATTCCGTAGCGATGCAGACTTCCGAATATAAAGGAATTACATTCTACACTGAAAATAATTTAAGAGGAAGCGGTGTCATTACACTGTCTGTTACCGGAAAAACAGACATTCTGAATAATGATAAAACTACTTATGGAAGCATTGCATTAAATAATGATGAAGAAATGTCCTACGAAATCAAACTTCAAAAAAAAACAGTCGTCAGGGAAATTATTGCTGATTCAGAATTCAGAATATTCAATTTTGATGCTGAAAAACCTGATACTGATAAGGACTTTCTAATTGTTTATATCAACCGGGAAAAAAAACTTATTTCCAAAAAGGATAATCAGTTTACATTTGATCCATGGGATAAATATGCGCAATCAGCATTTGTAAAACTAACTCCGGAAGTGTCTAATACGACTAAAGATGAACAATTATATTGGTACAAAGCTTTGGTTGTAAAAGGCGATTCGATGAAAATTAAATCAATATCAAAAACAGATTGCGATTATGTTGAACATTATAAGCCTGTCACAAAATGGATAAAGTGGAGAACTGATTCCTGTAAACTTATTAATTTTAATTTTTGTTATTAGATATGAACAGATCCGGATTTATTTATTTGTTTATCAGCTTCACGATACTATTGGGGTTATCGTGTGAAAAACAAGACCTTGTTCCCAACAGACAAACTCAAAAGTATTTCATTGGTGATCAAAAACTTGCAGACAAACTGTATTTTAAGACTTTCAAGAATAAAGGAGGATATGCAATTTTAAAAAATCAGGCTGAGCTGTATGAAAAAACTACTCCAATTTTAAAGACTTACCCAGTTATAGATCTGCCAACATCAAATTTGAAAAGCAGTTTTTAAACGGTGGAAAAAATTACAGAATCGTTCTTTACACCTTATTAAATAATAAAAAAACAGATTCAATTGAATTTTTCAGGCATACCGCCGGTTTCAAATATGAGCCCAGCAATTATACCCATGTTTCTTATCTGGATCTTAAAAACAATAAAATATGGCAGTTGAAATATTTTTCATCTCCTGCAGCCCAGTCTGCTGACCCTGTTTCTTATGAGGTGAGTAAAATCGAAAATGGAAAAATCAAGCCGGATCATCTTTATTTTTTAGACGAGTCATTGGACGCTGAAATCGATAAAAGAAATCTTTACTATTAAAGTATTTAGTTACATGAACAAATTTTACGGAATGATAAGCATATTAAAACAGAATAATAAATGATGAGCCTTTAAAATTTAAATAAAACACTTATGATAAAACATTTTTTATTAACATTAACGTTCAGCTTTTTTATAAGTTCTTGTGCGAAACCTGCGGAACATCAGAATAAAATAAGCGACCCTCTTGATCATAAATCCATAAGCAAGACTCAAAATTCTGACAAGGATGATCAGACGCCTAAGGTAACCATAGAAGGTGATGATTTAATAGTAGTCTATAAAAATAAAAAAACCATTTATAAGAACTTTATTGTAAATGAGATGTCAGTTTCCACAGAACTGATCCAAAATACTGACAGCAGTTTTTCATTACTCTATGACCAAAATGCTTCTTCAACAAAAATCAAAGAAAAATATGATTTTATCTATTCGGATACAGGAATTCTTTTAGTAGATAAAGAAATTATAAAATTCGGACCGGACGGATTGATGATGAACAGGTTATACATGGATAACTTCAACCTTTTGAATAAAACTTATGAAGATCTACAATCATTAGGAGCAGAACTTCTGGATCATTTTGAGCAGGACTGTTCATCAATGTCCATTTACGATTCTGAAAATGTGCCTTTTGCAACACAAAATTTCCGATATTCTGCAGAGGATCTCTTTATCAGTTATCCTGATGTAAAAAACGGTGATCTCAAGATCAGTAATGTAGAATCAGCGAACAATCAGGCTTTCAATTTAGAAAAAACCGGAGCCAATCAGCAATCAAAAATTCTGTTGGAACAAATCATCCGTCAATTTCCGGACCGGATTGTTGCTTATCTTAATCTGGCAGATGTGCTCTGGAAAATTCAGGATCAGGATCGGGCGAAAATACATTATGCAGAATATTTATCATTAATGAAATCCCAGAATAAAAATCTGTCGAAAGTACCACAACGGGTTTATGATCGGATTAAATAACAAGATCAGATTAGTAAAAAATTTTAACTTTTACTTTTTTTTAAAGTGAATATAAAGTGAGATAATAAAGCTTTGAAAATAACCTGAACATGTAATCTGCTTTTCTACTTTAAATTTTATTAAATAGTTAGGGATCAAAATATTTTTTACGCTTTGGATCAGTGTGGAGATTTTTTAATATTACTGATGTTTTTTTTCAAGAATAACTCTGCTTTTTTATTATCAAAGCAAAAAACAGAATTAGAAATAGCTTTTTTACTTCCTCCAATAGCTTCTGATTCTCTTTTTATATTGTTTCTGTTGTGGCCTTTATTAAATTGTATAATGGAAAAATCTAATTCTTTACTATTGGTTTGCAGAAAATTCTGCAGGAAGTTCAAGATAAATAAACTACGGATAAAATGAAACAAATGACCAATCTCATTTTTACCTTTTTTATAATGATAAGCTACTCTTGTCAAAAAAAGGAAACAGACCATAAAATTAATGAACCTAAAAATAATGCTCCTGCAATGGATTATAACATTTTAAAAAAGCAAATTGAATATGGCGCTTCCCATTTTTTTCAGGAGGCCGGCGTTGAGATGCCAAAACCTGAGTTTTCTAACGATGAACTGAACGAAGTGGCAGTGATAGCCAGTGATGTTTTGAAAAAAAACGGATTTACAGAGATTTCAGATGAAAATTTTAAAAATAGGGTAAAAGATATATTCGACCGGACTTTAGAAATGAATTCTGATACGAAAATACTTTACTTGAATTTTCTTGATCCTTGTAACAGGGAAATCATCCGGTATCCGAATAATGGTACTGAACATTCAGGCACCTATATCTTTAAAAAACAAAAAATGATCACCGATTTCTATTATTTACCAGAGATAATTGATTACAAACAGACAAATCCCAGTATTTACGACTACGAAGCAAGTATACCGGAAACTTTTAAGGATAATGACGGAGATCCGGTTAAGATTCAAAAATGGCGCGATGTAGAAAAATTACCGGAAATAAGATCTGATAATATATTGAAGATCATCAATAGAAATAAATTTCTGTTCAATGACAACAAAGGGAGTTTCGCCTGGTTACAGATTCATGATCTATTATTTTTAAACGCATTGGTGAAAACCTTTGGCTACACGAAAGACAAAGACTTACTGGCATTTGTCCTGAGAAAGAATTATAAAAATGTCGATGAACTTCAAAAAATACTCTGGACAAAGAAATGCGATGGTAATATTGTTGTCAATAAAGAAGTCTTTACCATTATATCAGAAGCCTCCGAACAGGATCAGTCAGCCTATTTGAAGGCAATTTCCGAATATCTGATAAAAGAAGCGGACCGCGATGATGGAGCATTGACCAATGAGTCCGAAAAAATAAAAGTCCTGGGGTTAATTGCTTACTACAGTACAAAAACCGGTGAAAAAAGCGGCAAATATTATGACTTTTTCAGCATTTTCGGAAGTAAGGATGGGGGAGCCGGATATGCTGAAGAATTTAAAAAAAATAACTATTATCATATTCCTGATTTTAAAAAAGTTTGGGAAGAAACAAAAAATAGTGGAATCAGCTATCCCGGAATGGAATAAGAATTTTGATTATGGTATTAAAAAGTATTCGAAAATGAAATTATCTCAGGAAATGCAAAAGGTAAAAACAAACTGATGAAAGATATGAAAACAGCAATTTTCACCGTATTATTAATTCTGGCAAGTTGCAGTGGTGGTCCGAGAAAAGATACACCTGAACACAATGATTCCGTAAATACAGAGATGGCAGGAAAATCAATTGATATAGAAACAATTAAGAGTTTCATTGAAAAACAGAAAAATGTTGAGACTGAAGGAAACGAGCCTGAGCAACCCTACAGCCTTTCTAAAAAAGATTTTGATATTTCCAGGGATCTTGTAGCCAGTGGTCTCAAAAATTCAGAATACCGGTTTATTCCGGAAGAGGAATTCATTAAAAAACTGTTTGATATTTTTAAAATTACCAAGAATTCAAACTGTGATAGGGTTTCATCGACAGATCATCAGATCACTTTGTTCGGTAATGCCATGGACGGCTCAAAAAATACAAGACTACAAAACCAATACGATCTGTACAGCGATACCCAAAACCTTTTTATTGTGCCGGATGAGAAATTTTTAACCCAGACTTTTCTGGTAAAAGACCTTGTAAAAATTAACGGTAACGCATTCAGTATTAATCTCCCCCAATTTATCATTGCGAGAAATAAATATCTTTTTAATGACAGCAAAACAGATTTAACCTGGTTATTATTCAATGACAAAGAATTTCTGAAGAGACTGGTTACCGATTTCGGTTATGATAAAGAGGAGAAGATCAACCAGATGGTTTTGGAAGATTTTTATAAAAAGTATGCTGATCCGAACCATAATATCACTGAAAAAATGGGTGAACTATTTTTCAAGAAAGATTGTGAAGGAAAATTACAGATTCAGCAGGGTTTACTGGATTTCGTGTCACGGCATACAACCAAAGATGATGACCGGTTTATTTACGCATTAGGAAACTATCTGGATCACCTGTTTAAAAAAGATAGGGATAATATATTTACCGAATCTCCGTCAAAAAAATTCACCATCGATGAGAAAGCAAAGATCGTTGCCTTTGTAGCGAATATAGAGAGTCCGGCGTTTTATAAATTCAAGCCCATGAACAGCAGTACGGCATGGCACAATGCAGGAACCGCACTGTATAATATTACGGCTGCTCATCCGGAAATATTAAAGATCATAGAAAAAAATAATTACTATGGTCTTAATCCGTTGAAAGAGATTATGGAAAGCGTACAGTTTGAAGAAGAAGGTTCGGGAAGCCTTTAGTAATTAGCTGATGGCTATTAGCTTTTTGCTATTAGCTCTAAAATTAAAACTTTAAAATTCAAAAACGTATTATTAAATTATTTCAGGTACTAAAAATACGGTAGCCATAAAAGTATTATTAAATCGCTGAAATACTAATATCGTTAAGGATATACTTAACATCAAATAAAAATGAAAAATTTACATATTCATCCAATTTTTGGAATCTTGTTTTTGTTTTTGAGTACTTTTTATTCCTGTCAAAATACAGACCCATTGAAAAAATTGGTGCAAGACACGAAAAGCTCAATGCAGAAAGAGTACATCCTGGAGAAAGAGAAAACCTGTGATTTGAATAATGATCATAGAGAAGATATCGTTCTCGTATATAAACCGAAAAATGTTGATAGAGAAATAGAATCGTTTGACACACCTGTTATCGTTTTACTCAGTCAAAATAATAATTATATGAAAATGAAAAACAGCAATATCCTGTATTCTTACATACCTGATAATTCGGTTTTAGACAATAATTTAGTGATTAAAAATGAATTTTTCACATTAGAACAAACTGTGGGAAACGGCAATAATAAGAAGAAGACTTATACAACTTTTAAGTTTGACAAAAGCAGCAAGCATATTCTTCTTAGTAAGTATGGCGTCGAAACATCTTTTCCCGGTGGAAAAGGAATGGTTACCAAAACTCAGATATTTTCAGCCAAAGATTTTGGTCAAATAAGATTTGAAAATTTCGATTCTGAATCTATATTATCAGTTATCAAAACACAATAATGACCTATATATTTAAAAGAAAAAGAACACATAAAGACCCATCCGTTTATCAATTTTTGTATCTGCTTTATGATGAATGAGCTGCACGCACAGATATTCGTTATACTACAGACTTTACAGTTCAAGATATTGTTTGATGCCGGAAAGTCGGATACCAGTAAAAGAGTTATTAATTTTAATTTTTGTTATTAGATATGAACAGATCCGGATTTATTTATTTGTTTATCAGCTTCACGATACTATTGGGGTTATCGTGTGAAAAACAAGACCTTGTTCCCAACAAACACACTCAAAAGTATTTTATTGGTGATCAAAAACTTGCAGACAAACTGTATTTTAAGACTTTCAAGAATAAAGGAGGATATGCAATTTTAAAAAATCAGGCTGAGCTGTATGAAAAAAACTACTCCAATTTTAAAGACTTACCCAGTTATAGATCTGCCAACATCAAATTTGAAAAGCAGTTTTTAAACGGTGGAAAAAATTACAGAATCGTTCTTTACACCTTATTAAATAATAAAAAA